>TARA_R110002020_G_scaffold465756_1_pt1 | contig 421901 bp, 377 predicted proteins | sample TARA_R110002020 | Tara Oceans TARA_R110002020 (sample SAMEA4396489) | marine metagenome | biome: Westerlies Biome; feature: [MES] marine water layer (ENVO:01000295) within the mesopelagic zone...; material: water (ENVO:00002006), including particulate matter (ENVO:01000060)... | reverse complement strand
TACTAAGCAGTACCAGTGTGTTTGCTCAAAGTGATGCGACAAAAAGTGCTGACAAACATTTTGATAAGTTAGAGTTTGTTGAAGCAGCTAAAGCCTATACCAAATTAGTAGAAAAAGGAGAAGCAGACGCATACGTTTACCAGCGATTAGCCGAAGCTAACTACAATACATTTAATACCGTAGAAGCAGAAAAATGGTATGCAAAAGCATTAGAAACAAACGATGATGCAGACATGCTTTACAAATATTCTGAAATGTTAAAAGCAAATGGTAAATATGAAGCATCAAACACACAAATGAAAAAATTTGCATCGCTTTACTCTAACGATGACAGAGCTGTAGCCTACAATTCAAATCCAAATTATTTAGAGGACATTTTAAAATCTGAAGCAAAATTTACTGCACAAAATTTAGATTTTAATACAGCAGCTTCAGACTTTGGAGGAACTTTAAAAGACGGAAAACTTTATATTACTTCCGCAAGAAATGACTCTAGACGTAATTATGGATGGAATGACCAACCGTTTTTAGACATCTATGAAATAACAAAAGCAGAAGACGGAAGTTATACTGAACCAAATTTACTTAATGGAAAAATAAACACTAAATATCATGAAGGTGTGGTATCATTTACACCAGATGGTAATACTATGTACTTTTCAAGAGAAAGCTTTTTTGAAAACATGTACGAAAAGCTAGAAACAGGAAACACAAAAATTAGTGTTATTCAGTTATTTAAAGCAACAAAATCTGGAGATAAATGGGAAAAAGTACAACCGTTAAATATCAACACTAATACTTACTCAGTAAAAAACCCATCTGTAAGCAAAGACGGAACAACGTTATACTTTGCATCTGACATGCCAGGAGGATTTGGTAAGTATGATATTTATAAAGCTACAATTAATGCTGATGGTATGGTTGGAACACCAGAAAACTTAGGAAACAAAATTAATACCTCAGGACAAGAAATGTTTCCGTATGCTGGAGCTAATGACTACCTGTTTTTTTCTTCAAACGGTCACTTAGGCTTAGGTAACTTAGATGTTTTTTATACAGAATATTCTGGTAAAGCAAAAGTAAAAAATATGGGAGCACCAATTAACAGTAAAGCAGATGATTTTGCTTTTAACATTGATGCTGACAAAAACGGTTATGTATCTTCTAATCGTGAAGGTGGTAAAGGTAGTGATGACATTTATGCTATTAAAGAAATTAAACCTTTATGCGAAGTAGATATGATTGTAAGTGTTGAAAATGCTGAAACAGGTGAGAAATTACCTAATGCATCAATTACACTTTACGATGCTAAAGGAAGCGTTATTGACACACAAACAACAAATACTCAAGGTATAGCTACCTTTAATACTGACTGTGAAATAGAGGCTAGTCTAAAAGTGACAAAAGCTGAATTTGAAGACAACACAATAACAGCCAATACAACAAGAGAAGATAGATTAAATGTTAGTGTTGACTTAACACCTATAAAGAAAATTATTGTTGAAGATAAGGTTGTCTTAGATCCAATTTATTTTGAATTTGATAAATCTAATATCACAGCTCAAGGTGCTGCAGAATTAGACAGATTAGTATTAGTAATGAATAAATACCCAGAAATGGTAATTTACGCAACTTCGCATACTGATAGCAGAGGTAAAGATAGTTACAACATGAACTTATCTGATAGAAGAGCTAAATCAACCGTAGCCTATGTAGTATCTAAAGGTATTGATGCAAGTAGAATAACTGGTGATGGAAAAGGTGAGTCTGAACCATTGTATGACTGTGGATCTAGTTGTACAGAAGAGCAACATCAATTTAACAGACGTTCTGAGTTTACAATTGTAAGCGGTGGACCACAACAACAATAGATATTAGTCTAACAACCAATTAAAAACCAATTTAAAAGCCACATCTTTGATAGATGTGGCTTTTTATTTTATTCTTATTTTAAGCATTAATTTTACCAAGAACGATACGGATTTTCGCTAAGTTGCGAATTATAATATTTAATATCTCCTGTCACTTCAACACCTAACCAATCTGGTTTTACAAAAGTTTCGTTTTCATGGTCTAACTCGACCTCTGCAATAATTAAACCTTGATTTTCTCCATAAAATTCGTCGACTTCAAAAGTGTGATTCTCTACTTTAATATCGTAACGCATTTTTTCTATTACTCCTTTTTTACAAAGTAACAGCAACTGTTCAGCTTCAGTTTTAGTAATTTTTGTTTCCCATTCAAAGCGCGATAATCCATTATTGGATGATTCTCCTTTTATGGTTAAATAACCTATATCGCCTTTAAGCCTAATCCTAACTGTACGTTTTTTATCAGTACTTAAAAACCCTTGAGTAATTTTAGTTTGTTTAAATGCATCATTTTTAAAAGCATTGGATTTGACTAAAAATTTACGTTCTATTTCTATCATTTTTTTAGTTAATTATAAATCTTCAATTAAATTGAAATAAATAAAAGACATTTAATGTCTAAATTTACAAGATGCAAAACGATTTACCAATAAGAAAAATTATTCATGTGGATATGGATGCATTTTACGCATCTGTAGCTCAAATGGATAATCCAGAACTTATAGGTAAAGCTATTGCTGTTGGAGGTGGCGGAATACGAGGTGTTATTAGTGCTGCTAGTTACGAAGCGCGAAAATTTGGAGTCAAAAGCGCTATGTCTGGACGATTGGCTATAAAGTTATGTCCACATTTAATTTTTGTTAAAACAGACTTTGAGCGCTATAAAGAAATCTCTAATAAAATTAGAAACATTTTTTACGACTATACAGATTTGGTAGAGCCTTTATCTTTAGATGAAGCCTATTTAGATGTAACCCACAACAAAAAAGGTAATCCAAGTGCCTCTATGCTTGCCGAAGAGATTAGATCCAGGATTTTTAACGAAGTTGGTTTAACTGCATCTGCAGGAATAAGCATTAATAAATTTGTTGCTAAAGTTGCTAGCGATTATAACAAACCTAATGGACAAAAAGTGGTTAATCCTGAGGAGGTTTTAGACTTTTTAGAAGCTTTAGATATTAGAAAATTTTATGGCATTGGTAAGGTTACTGCAGAAAAAATGTACCAAAAAGGCATTTATAATGGTAAGGACTTAAAATCTAAATCTATTGAATTTTTAGAGTCCAATTTTGGTAAATCAGGCAAGTCGTACTATTACATTGTCAGAGGTATACATAACAGTGAAGTTAAACCTAATAGAATTAGAAAAAGTCTAGCTGCTGAGCGTACTTTTACAGAAAATTTATCTTCAGAAGTCTTCATGCTTGAAAAATTGAAGCTTATTGCTGACGAAGTAGCCAAACGATTAGCTAATAATAAAGTTGCAGGAAAAACTGTAACGTTAAAAATTAAATACAGCGATTTTACTTTACAAACACGCAGCAAAACATTACCCTATTTTATTGCTGATGCTGCTGTAATTTTGGATACTGCAAAGGATTTATTATATCAAGAAAAAATGAGTAACTCGGTACGTTTACTTGGGATTTCTCTCTCTAATTTAAATACTGAAAAAAAATCTAAAAAGACTGAAGTGGACAAAGCCATTAGTGTCCAATTACGTTTTCAATTTTAAGCTACAGATACAATACGCTCCATTGGAATAGTTGTAGAAGTTTTTAATATTACATAGTCTTCTGTTACACCCCAAATTGTGGTATTTACTCTTTTTAATCCTTCGTTATCTGCAAATAAAATGTGTACTTTCTGGTGCTCTATATTACCCAACACCATCGCTCTTGTTAAGGTTTGACAACGTTCTGCTTTTTCTTTTTTTGAGGATAATAATTCTTCTTTAGGGAATTTTAAAAATTTTATTTGCTCTTTTTCTATTGTTTGTATTGCTTGATTATTCATTTTGTATACTATTAGTCATTTATTATATTAATTTACTTAATCATTATGTAACATCATAAAATTTATGTTGTTTTGATTAAAATTTAACATAGTTTGTAGGTATTTTAAAACAAAAAAACCAGCTATATCACTATAACTGGTTTTAATATATTGTTTTGTTCTTGGCTATGCGTTAGCGATAGAAACGACATCCTTTTTTGTGTGCGCTTATGCACAAAAAAGATATAGTGGATAGCGCGACCCTTGTGGTAACGCCCAAACTATCTTTATCTTATTACAAAGTGGGTAGTTTAAAAACTACAGCTTGTAATTTCTGTCACTCTTAGGGTATTTACCATTCCTTTTTCTTGAATTGGCATGGCTGCTAAACTAATTAGCATATCTCCTACTTCTAAGAATCCTTTTTTACAGGCTATTGCGTTTACGTCTTCTATGGTTTCGTCTGTACTAACAAACTTATCGTAATAAAAGGCTGTAACTCCCCAAAGCAAATTTAACTGCGTTAATATACGCTTGTTTGAGGTAAATACTAATATGTGTGATTTTGGTCTCCATGCTGATATCTGGAACGCTGTGTATCCACTATTGGTTAATGTAGATATTGCTTTTGCATCAATATCATTAGCCATGTGTGCTGCGTGATAACATATAGATTTTGTAATGTATCTGTTAGTGCGTATGTGTGGTGGTGATTGTGGCACCTTTATTAATTCTGAGTTTTCTACACTTTTAATAATGTTAGACATTTGTCTGATAACTTGCACAGGATATTGTCCTACACTTGTCTCTCCTGACAGCATTACTGCATCTGCACCATCCATTACACTGTTTGCTACGTCATTTACTTCTGCACGTGTTGGTGTTAAACTAGTAATCATAGTCTCCATCATTTGGGTTGCTATAATTACTGGTATTCTGGCACGTTTTGCACGTAGTACTAGTTGTTTTTGTACTAATGGTACTTCTTCTGCAGGAATCTCTACACCAAGATCACCTCGTGCTACCATTAATCCATCACAGTAGGCTACAATTTTGTCTATGTTTTCTACTGCTTCTGGTTTTTCGATTTTTGCAATAATCGGAATTTTATGATCGCTATGTTTTTTGATTAGTTCTTGTAATTGCATTAAATCCTCTGCATGACGTACAAATGATAAGGCCATCCAATCAACGCCTAATTTACAAGCAAAAATAGCGTCTTCGACATCTTTTTCTGTTAATGCTGGTTGAGAGATGTTTGTGTTAGGAAGATTAACTCCTTTTTTAGATTTTAGTGGTCCACCTTGAATTACTTTGGCTTTTACTTCAGACTTTTTATCTGTAGATAAGACTTCAAAAATTAATTTTCCGTCATCTAAAAGTATGCGTTCTCCTGGTTTTGCATCCTGCGGAAAACGGTCGTAGGTCATGTAAACACGATCCTTAGTACCTTCAAAACGTTTACCTGTTGCAAAAATAATCTCGTCTCCTGGATTAACTATAACTTCTCCCTTCATGACTCCTACACGAAGCTTAGGTCCTTGTAAGTCTCCTAATATTGAAGCGTTATAACCAAACTCATCGTTTAGTTCACGAATCATTTTTACACGTTCTTCAACGTCTTTATAATCTGCATGAGAAAAGTTAATTCTGAATACATTAGCACCTTCGTCTAACATACCTTTTAATACCTCTTTGCTGCTAGTTGCTGGTCCTAAAGTTGCAACGATCTTAGTTTTTTTTCTTATTGGCATTAGTTGAATATTAAATTGTCCTTAGATTTTAAAGCATCTGCATCTATACTATAAGCAGTAACTACTTGTGGAATCCTTAGAATATTATTTAAAATGATTTTTTCTTTATTATGAAATTCGGTTTGTATTTTAAGAAGATAATTTACTTTTTTAAATTCTGGTAGCAAATAAAAATTAGTTGCTCCTGATGAGTCTTCTCCAAATAACGAATTTGATTGTTGTTGTAAATTATTATACTGCACCTTGCAAGTATTAGCTACTAGGTGATATGTGGTCAGTTGTTTTTCGTCAAACCACTCAAATAAAGCATAACTTGAATTTAAACTTGGATTGGTTACATCTACTAACCGTCTTTTAAGTTTAATATCTAATGTTTGATTAATTAAAAAAGCTAGTCTATAATCTTCTATTACGCAATGAATACCTATTAATGCGTAATGCTCTTCTTCTAAAAAGTCGTCTAATGAGAGTTTTCGAACAGCCATTTTAATATAAAATTAAATGTAAATATAGCATTTAAACGCTTAGTATTACTCAATTTTACTTAAACTTAACAACAAATAATTACGAAAACGTTTTAGTATAACTTAAAATAATAGGAATTTAAGAATGTGCTGTTTTTATATAAAACCAGCTTTGGTAATTTGGCTTTGAAGAGCAAAAAAGGCACGTTTAGACGCTTTTTCTTCTGCCTTTTTTTTAGACGTTGCTCTGGCTTTAGCAACAATTTTATGATCTATAGATAATTTTACAGAAAAGTGTTTGATATCGTCATTGCCAGAATCTTCGTAAACATTGTAGTCAAAAACCTTCTTTTCTTTTTGACACCACTCAATCAATAAACTTTTATAGCTTATGACTTTCCCTTCTAATTTTTCGATATCGACATAAGGATCTATAACGCGTTTTTGTATAAACTTGTCACAGTTTTTATAACCTTTATCTAAATAAATAGCTCCTATTAAGGCTTCAAATAAATTACCATGAATGTTATCTCCAAATTGTCCTTTAGGAATTTTACTTTCTACTAAGTTTATTAACCCTAAGTCTTTACCAAGCTCATTTAAATGCTCTCTACTAACTACTTTGGATCGCATTTTGGTTAAATAACCTTCATCACCACCTGGAACTTCCATATATAAGTGATGTGCAATTACAGCGCTAAGCATAGCATCTCCTAAAAATTCTAAACGCTCATAATTAATTATGTGACCCTTTTCATCTTTAATGTTCATGGAACGATGTGTAAAGGCTGTCTGATAAAACTTTAGGTTTTTTGGTTTAAATTTTAAAATTTTAGAAATAGCCACAAAAAAATTCCCATCGTCATTTGATTGGGAATTAAATATGTTACGAATGCGTTTCATTCAATAAGACTAGTCTAGTTTTTTAAATAACACACATGCATTATGTCCTCCAAATCCAAAAGTATTGCTCATTGCAACATTAATCTCTCGTTTTTGAGGTGCATTAAGTGTAAGATTTAATTCAGGATCTATATTCTCGTCTACAGTAGTATGATTTATAGTTGGTGGTACAATACCATGTTCCATTGCCAAAATAGCAGCAATAGCCTCAATAGCTCCAGCAGCACCTAATAAATGCCCTGTCATAGACTTGGTAGAATTGATATTGATGTTTTTAGCATGATCACCAAAAACTTCTTTAATAGCTTTTAACTCGGCAACATCACCTAAAGGTGTAGATGTACCATGAGTATTAATGTGATCTACGTCTTCTGGTTTTAAACCAGCATTTTCTAAACAGTTTTTCATTACTGCAATTACTCCAATTCCATCTGGATGTGGTGCAGTCATGTGGTAAGCGTCAGAAGACATTCCGCCTCCTAAAACTTCTGCATAGATTTTAGCTCCTCTTGCTTTTGCGTGCTCATATTCTTCTAGAATAATTGCTCCTGCTCCTTCACCTAAAACAAATCCATCACGAGTGGCATCAAAAGGTCTTGATGCTGTTTCTGGACTTTCATTTCTGGTTGATAAAGCATGCATTGCATTAAATCCTCCCATTCCAGCAATAGTAACAGCTGCTTCACTACCTCCTGTAACAATAACATCACAATGTCCTAAACGTATATAGTTTAGTGCATCAATCATTGCATTAGCAGAGGATGCACAAGCAGATACAGTTGTATAATTTGGACCCATAAAACCATTTTTAATAGAAATGTTTCCAGGTGCAATATCTGCAATCATCTTAGGGATGAAAAAAGGATTAAATCTAGGAGTACCATCACCTTCAGCAAAATTTAACACTTCGTTTTGAAATGTTTCTAATCCACCAATTCCGGCTCCCCAAATAACGCCAACTCTTAATTTGTTAACGGTATCTAAATCTAGTTTAGAGTCCGCAATAGCCTCATCAGATGCGACCATTGCGTACTGCGTAAACCTGTCCATTTTGCGGGCTTCTTTTCTATCCAGAAAATCAGTTGCCACGAAATTTTTTAACTCGCAAGCAAAGTTTGTCTTGAACTTTTCAGTATCAAAATATGTAATCGGCGCAGCACCACTTTTACCACTAATAAGACCAGACCAATACTCGTCCTTAGTGTTTCCAATTGGTGTTAACGCTCCTAAACCTGTAACTACTACTCGCTTAAGTTCCATAAATATTGTGCTTATTTAGCAGCTTCAATATAAGATACAGCTTGACCTACTGTAGCAATGTTCTCTGCTTGGTCATCTGGAATCTGGATATCGAATTCTTTTTCAAATTCCATGATTAATTCTACAGTGTCTAATGAATCTGCTCCTAAGTCGTTTGTGAAGCTAGCTTCTGTTACAACTTCGTTTTCATCAACACCTAATTTGTCTACGATAATCGCTTTTACTCTTGATGCAATGTCTGACATAATTTTAATTTTTTTAGTTTTAATTAAGAGGCAAAAATAAAAAACTTTATTTTAAAACACACGTTTACTTTAAAAATGTGCTACGAATTTAATTATTTAAATTGAAGAATTTCAATTTTAGCCTGTAATTGTTAATATTTATTGCTTTTTTTGTTTGAAGATTTTAACATTGAAACTAGAAAATGAAACGTGTAGTAATTTTTGCGTCCGGAAGCGGATCTAATGCTGAAAATTTAATAAAGTTTTTTCAAAATAGAGACAATGCGTCTGTTATTCAGGTACTAACTAACAATCCTCATGCCAAAGTTTTGGATCGTTGTAAAAAACTGAAGATAAGCGCATTATCATTCAACAAAATAGCCTTTACAGAAACAGAAGATGTCCTAAATATTCTTAAAGCTAATAAACCTGACCTAATTATTTTAGCTGGTTTTTTATGGAAATTTCCAGAAAACATCTTGAAATACTTCCCCAACAAAGTAATAAATGTACATCCAGCTTTACTGCCAAAATTTGGAGGAAAAGGCATGTATGGAATGCATGTACATCAAGCTGTAATAGATAATAAAGAATCCGAAACAGGCATTACAATTCATTATGTAAACGAGAATTATGACGAAGGAGCTATCATTTTTCAAGAAAAATGTAAGGTTTTAGCTTCAGACACTGCGCAAGATGTTGCAGATAAGATTCACGAATTAGAGATGAATCATTTTCCGGAAGTGGTTAATCAACTATTAAAAAAATAAGATTTTCGTTTACACGGAAATACTAAAATGAGTAAAAAGAAGAAAAAATATTATACCGTTTGGCAAGGACACCATAAAGGTGTTTTTGAAACTTGGAATGATTGTAAAGCACAAATTAAAGACTATCCTGGTGCGCAATATAAATCCTTCTCTACTTTTGATGCAGCAAAAGAAGCATTAAAAGGTAACTACTTTGACTATATTGGAAAAAAAGAAGGTTTTACAAGTGAGTTAAGCGCTGAGCAATTAAAAAAAATAGGGAAACCAAATTACAACTCTATAGCTGTGGATGCAGCCTCTTCTGGTAATCCAGGTATAATGGAATATAGAGGTGTAGATACTAAAACAAAAAAACAATTATTTAAACAAGGACCATTTGAGCAAGGCACAAATAATTTAGGCGAGTTTTTGGCATTAGTCCATGGTTTAAGTTTTTTAAAAAAACATAATAGCGATCGTATTATATATACAGACTCCAAAACCGCTATGAGTTGGGTCCGAAAAAAAACCTGTAATAGTAAGCTTGAACGTAACGCTAAAAATAAACCTGTTTATGATTTGGTAGATCGTGCTGTAGCTTGGTTAAAAGAAAACGACTACAAAACAACTATAGTCAAATGGGAAACTAAAGCTTGGGGAGAAATTCCTGCAGATTTTGGTCGTAAATAATTAGCATTTCTTTCAAAAGATTCCACTTTTTTACAGAATATATTTTACGTAAGTTTGCACTAAATTTTAAAGCCTTTATGAGCAAATTAGTAATTGTAGGTACAGTAGCATTTGACGCTATAGAAACTCCTTTTGGTAAAACCGATAAAATTCTTGGTGGAGCAGCAACTTATATAGGGTTGTCAGCTGCAAATTTTGATGTAGATCAAGCAGCAGTATCTGTTGTTGGTGGAGATTTTCCTCAGGAATATTTAGATCTTTTAAAAAATAAAAACGTCGATATCGAAGGTATCGAAATTGTAAAAGATGGAAAAACCTTCTTTTGGAGTGGAAAATACCATAACGACATGAACTCTCGTGATACTTTAGCAACAGAGTTAAATGTATTAGAACATTTTAATCCTGTAGTGCCAGAAAATTATCGCGATGCAGAAATTGTAATGTTAGGAAATTTACACCCTTTAGTACAACAAGGTGTACTAAACCAAATGACTAAAAAGCCTAAGTTAGCAATATTAGACACCATGAATTTTTGGATGGACATTGCATTAGATGACTTACTTGCGGTTATTAAAAATGTTGATGTTATTACTATTAATGACGAAGAAGCAAGACAATTAACTGGAGAATATAGTTTAGTAGTTGCTGCTAGAAAAATACATGAAATGGGACCAAAATATGTTGTTATTAAAAAAGGAGAGCATGGTGCTTTACTTTTCCATGATGATCATATGTTTTACGCACCTGCTTTACCATTAGAAGAAGTGTTTGATCCAACTGGAGCAGGAGATACTTTTGCTGGTGGATTTGCAGGTTACCTTGCAAGTACAGGAGATATTAGTTTTGAAAACATGAAAAATGCAGTAATCTACGGATCTACCTTAGCCTCTTTTTGTGTTGAGAAATTTGGAACAGAGCGCATGATTGACCTTAAAAAAGACGAGGTCAACAATCGACTAAAAGAATTTAAAAAATTAACACATTTCGATATCGAATTAAAATAAAAAAACGCGCTCGTAATTATGAGCGCGTTTTTTATTTTTATCATTTTAATAAACAACTCACAACACAACAACAATGAGTGATGCTTTAAAACACGAGTGCGGAATTGCACTAATAAGATTACGCAAACCTTTAGAATTTTATAAAGAAAAATATGGAAGTGCTTTTTATGGTGTAAATAAAATGTACTTAATGATGGAAAAGCAACACAATCGTGGTCAAGATGGTGCTGGTTTTGCAAGTATTAAAATGGACACCAAACCAGGAGAACGTTATATTAGTCGTGTACGCTCCATCGCACAACAACCTATTCAGGATATTTTTGCACAAATTAACGAACGTGTTAATAAAGAGTTAGCAGAACACCCAGAATACCATGATAGTGTTGCGCTTCAAAAAAAACACATACCTTATATAGGAGAACTATTATTAGGACATGTGCGTTATGGCACCTTTGGTAAAAATAGCGTAGAAAGTGTTCATCCTTTTTTAAGACAAAATAACTGGATGCATCGTAACCTGATTTTAGCAGGTAACTTTAACATGACTAACGTTAAAGAGTTATTTCAAAATCTAGTAGACCTTGGGCAACACCCAAAAGAATATACAGACACCATTACTATAATGGAAAAAATAGGCCACTTTTTGGATGATGCAGTAAGTAAAATCTATAAAGACCTAAAAAAAGAAGGTTACGGTAAACATGAATGTTCACCTTTAATTGCCGAACGTTTAAAAATTGCCAAAATATTAAGACGTGCTGCTAAAAATTGGGACGGTGGTTATGCTATGGCTGGTTTAATTGGACATGGAGATGCTTTTGTACTTCGTGATCCAGCAGGTATACGTCCTGTCTATTACTATACAGATGACGAGATCGTTGTTGTTGCTTCAGAACGTCCTGTAATACAAACTGTTTTTAATGTCGAGTTTGATGATGTTAAAGAGTTAACTCCTGGTCATGCTTTAATCTCTAAAAAATCAGGTGCAGTTTCGATAAAAAAAATATTAGAACCTTTAGAGCGTAAATCTTGTAGTTTTGAACGCATTTATTTTTCTAGAGGAAGTGATGCCGAAATCTATCAAGAGCGTAAAATGCTTGGTAGATTGTTAATGCCAAAAGTATTAAAGGCTATAGATAATGACACCAAAAACAGTGTCTTTTCATACATACCTAATACTGCTGAAACTTCATTTTACGGAATGATTGAAACAGTAGAAGAGCATTTAAATGCTAAAAAAACTAAAGCTATTTTAGATGGAAATGGTCAATTATCCGCAGATCAAGTAACATCAATATTAAAGGAAAGACCACGAATAGAAAAAATAGCTATAAAAGATGTTAAGCTTAGAACCTTTATTACTGAGGATAGTAGTCGTGACGACTTAGTTGCACACGTCTACGATGTAACTTATGGTGTTATTAAACCTACAGACAATCTTGTAATTATTGACGACAGTATTGTACGTGGTACCACTTTAAAAAAGAGCATTATTAAAATGATGGACCGATTACATCCTAAAAAGATTGTTATCGTATCCTCAGCTCCACAAATACGTTTTCCAGATTGTTATGGTATTGACATGGCTAATCTAGAAACCTTGGTAGCTTTTAATGCTGCATTAGCGTTACTTAAAGAAAACGGAAAATATGATCTAGTTGAAGAAGTATATCACAGATGTAAAGCACAAGAAGACTTAGCGGATAAAGATGTTAAGAATTTTGTAAACGAAATTTATGACCAATTTACAACAGAGCAGATTTCGGCTAAAATATCTGAATTATTAACGGACGAGTCGGTTAAAGCTAAAGTTGAAATTATTTTTCAGCCAGTTGCCAATTTACATAAAGCTATACCTGATCATTTAGGTGATTGGTACTTTACAGGAAACTACCCAACAGTTGGTGGTAACCGAGTGGTAAACAGAGCTTTTATTAATTTTTACGAAGGAAACAAGGAGCGTGCTTACTAATTATAGAAAGTGCAATTTTTCTCACGACATACTCATTTAAGCGAATATTTTTACGTTTTAACTATATTTTATAATATATCAATTTAAATGTCGTTATATTTGAGCTTACCATAACATAAGTAGGTTAAGTTCATGGTAGATTTGGGGCAAAAAAGGAGAACTCTCGTTCTCCTTTTTTATTTGCCATAAATTAAGCAAAACAGACCCTTTAAAGCATAAAAAAAAGCAGATTCAATGTTGAATCTGCTTTTTTATTTTATTAACGTTTTAAAGCTTATTTAGCTTCTGCGTAACGTCTTTCTACTTCGTTCCAGTTAATTACATTAAAGAAAGCATCAATATAATCTGGTCTTCTGTTTTGGTAGTTTAAGTAATACGCATGCTCCCAAACATCTAATCCTAAAATTGGTGTTCCTTCGCAAGTTACTCCTGGCATTAATGGGTTATCTTGGTTTGGTGTAGAACACACTTCAACCTTACCTCCTTTATGCACACATAACCAAGCCCAACCTGATCCAAATTGAGTTGCTGCTGCATTACTAAAAGCATCTTTAAAAGCCTCAAAGCTTCCGTAAGCTGCCTCAATAGCATCTTTTAATTCTCCAGATAAACGTCCTTTACCCTCTGGATTCATAACTTCCCAAAATAATGAGTGATTGTAAAAACCTCCTCCATTATTTCTAACAGCCATATTATTCATGTCTAAATTAGTAAGAATATCTTCAATAGATTTTCCTTCTAACTCAGTACCTTCTATCGCACCATTTAATTTAGTTGTGTAACCGTTGTGGTGTTTAGTGTGATGTATCTCCATTGTACGTGCATCAATATTTGGTTCTAATGCATCATACGCATATTTTAATTTTGGTAATTCAAAAGCCATAATTGTATGTTTTTAATTGTTAATATTCAATATAATCAAAATTAAACATTAAAGCCTTCAATTGAAAATATTTAAGCAATGGATTAAAAGTATTTAATAATATTTTAACATCACAATTTAAATATTAAAGAATGTTATAAAATTAATTTAGGAACCATAATATTGTTATTATCTTGTCTAAAATTTAAAATTAGATGTCCACAAAAGTGCCTTTTAAAGTTTATGATGCCTCTGCTGGTAGCGGAAAAACCTTTGCTTTAGTTAAGGAGTATTTAAAATTATTATTTACCCGAAAACACAATGACGGGTTTAAACAAATATTAGCTATAACCTTTACCAATAAGGCTGTAGGTGAAATGAAAATTAGAATTTTAGATACATTAAAATCGTTTTCTGATCCAGAAATTATTAGCAATCCAAACGGAATGTTTGCGGCTATAACTACAGAATTAAATCTTAAACCCACAGATGTACATCTAAAATCAATTGCATTATTAAATACCATAATGCATAATTATGCTGCTTTTGACATTTCTACAATAGATGGTTTTAACCACAGATTAATTAGGACATTTGCACATGATTTAAAAATTCCGATAAATTTTGAAGTAGAGCTTGACACACCAACTTTACTTAATCAAGCTGTGGATAGTCTTATATCAAAAGCAGGAACAGACGCAAAATTAACTAAAGTATTAATTGATTTTGCGCTAGAAAAAGCTGATGATGATAAAAGCTGGGATGTCTCTAGGGATTTTAATAGCATTGCTAAACTATTAATTAACGACAACGACTTACCACATTTAGACAGTATTAAGCATAAAACGCTAGAAGATTTTAATACTTTAAAAGCAGAATTAATCAAAAAAATAAAAAACCAAGAAACACTTATCAAACAATTAGCTACAAATCTTTTAGATGTGTTTAAATCTAATGGTTTGGATGCCAAAAGTTTTTCTAGAGGAACACTATTTAATCACTTTGTTAAAGTTTCTAATTTTGAATTTTATAAAATATACGAGAATAAATTAGCCGATAATATTGCTCAAGGCAACGTGTACACAAAGACTTTAGATTCCGCGAAAGCGCAAATAATTGATCAATTGTTACCTGAAATAGAAAAAGTTTATCATTTAATTAAGGACAATGTTACTAGTTTAAAATTTATAAAAGCGGTTTATAAAAACGTAACACCATTATCTGTCTTAAATGCCATAAATAAAGAACTAACAACTATTAAGGAAGACGAAAACAAATTATTGATTTCTGAGTTTAATACCCTTATTAGTAAAGAAATTAAAAACCAACCAACACCTTTTATTTATGAACGCCTAGGAGAAAAGTTTAGGCATTATTTTATTGACGAGTTTCAGGACACGTCACAAATGCAATGGGAAAACTTAGTACCATTAATAGAAAACACACTTACTGGTCAAAACTTAAAAGGAGAGCAAGGTTCTGCTATGTTGGTAGGTGATGCTAAACAAGCCATATACAGATGGCGAGGCGGAAAAGCTGAGCAGTTTTTAGGACTTACTAAAAGGGACAACCCTTTTCCTATTGAAAAAGAAGTCGTCAGACTAGAATATAATTACAGAAGTTTTAAGCAGGTTATTCAATTTAACAATGCCTTTTTTAACTATTTATCTAACACTAGCATTAGCAGTATTGACTATTCTGATTTGTACAAAAAAGCAAATCAAATTCCTGTATTAAGTCAAGAAGGTTTTGTTAATATTCAGTTTTTAGATTTACAAAAAGAGGATGATGTTAATGAGCTGTTTCCAGAAACCGTTTATGAGACCATCAATAAATGCCTAGTTAATGGATACAACTTAAAGGATATTTGCATATTAGTTAGAAAGAAAAAAGAAGGTGTAGCTATTGCTGAATTTTTAAGCGAAAAAGGCGTTAGAATAACGTCCTCCGAAACCATGCTAATAAACAACTCTGAAGAGGTTAAGTTAGTAATCAATGTTTTTAAACTATTAATTAACCCAAATCATTTAGAGGTCAAAATTAAGGTTTTGGATTATATAGCCAATACTAATAATATCCAAGATAAACATGCCTTTTTTAAAGCCAATTTAAATGCACCACTACAAGATTTTTTTAAAAGTTTTGAGCAATTTTCAATTTTTTGTAATCCAACAGCATTAGTACAACTGTCTTTATATGATTTAGCAGAACAGATTGTAAGAAGCTTTAAAATGACAGAAACTTCAAATGCGTATATCCAATACTTTTTAGATATCGTTTTAGAGTTTTCTCAAAAACAAATATCAGATCTACCTAGTTTTGTGGACTACTACGAGTCTAAAAAAGAAAGCTTAAATATTGTCTCGCCAAGCAATCAAAATGCGGTTCAAATAATGACAATCCATAAATCTAAAGGATTAGAGTTTCCTGTGGTTATCTTTCCGTACGCACATTTAGATATTTATAAAGAAGTAGAACCAAAAGAGTGGTTTCCGTTAGACCAAGAACAATTTAATGGTTTCACTAAAACACTACTTAATTTTAATAAAGACTTTGAAGAGTTTGGTACAACAGGAGAAACCATATACAACCAACACAGATCAGAACAAGAGTTAGATAATATCAACCTTTTGTATGTTGCATTAACCAGACCAATAGAACAGCTATATATTATTTCTAAAAAGGAAAACCCTGTAAAAGGCATAATAACACAAAACACCTATTCGGGATTGTTAACAAACTACTTAATAGATAACAGTCTATGGAATGATGCACAATTAGAATATTCCTTTGGTAAGGTTGAACGCGAATCACAGCACGAAGATAAGGTAGAAAACACACAAGAAACTGACCAGTTTATTAGTGTTTCAAAACTAGACCACAATATTAAAATTATAACTAAATCTGGCTATTTATGGGATACCGAACAAGAAAATGCTATTGAAAAAGGAAACTTAATCCACGATATAATGTCTCAAATACATACAATTGAAGATGTACAGCAAGTGATTTTTGGTTATATCCAACAAGGAAGCATTAATAAGCAACAGGCACAAATTTTAACCCACACTATTAATGGTATTATTAATACGCCAGAAGTAAACCCTTATTTTACAAATCAATATACAATCTATAACGAAAGAGACATCATAACAAAAACAGGTAACATTATTAGACCTGACAGATTAGCCATAAAAGATAACGAAGCAGTAATAATAGATTATAAAACAGGTTTATCCAATCCTAAATACCAACAACAGTTAGAGGAATACTCAGACATTTTAAAAGAAATGAATTTTACAGTTAAGAAGAAAATCTTAATCTACGTAAATGACACCATTAAAATAGTAACCTATTAGGTAAAGAATAAATTTAACTAAGCAATTAACGCAATAACATTATTAAATTTGCAAAAAATATACAATCATGTACAATAAAATAAAAGAACACTTACAAAACGAAATACAAGACATTAAAGACAACGGTCTTTTTAAAGAAGAACGCATTATCACATCTGCTCAAGGTGCCGAAATAACTTTAAACACAGGAGAAACTGTATTAAATTTTTGTGCAAACAATTATTTAGGCTTATCATCTCACCCAGAAGTCATTAAAGCAGCTCAAGATACAATGGATACTCATGGTTTTGGAATGTCATCTGTTAGATTTATTTGTGGTACACAAGACATACACAAAACCTTAGAACACAAAATAGCCGAATTTTACGGAACCGAGGACACAATACTTTACGCAGCAGCATTTGACGCTAATGGAGGAGTATTTGAACCACTATTAGGTAAAGAAGATGCTATTATTTCAGACTCGTTAAATCATGCCTCAATTATTGATGGTGTAAGATTATGTAAAGCTGCAAGATACCGTTACCAAAACAACGATATGGCAGATTTAGAAAAGCAACTTATTGATGCTAATGCAAATGGAGCACGTTTTAAAATAATTGTTACAGACGGAGTTTTCTCTATGGATGGACTAGTAGCGCCTTTAGATAAAATTTGTGATTTAGCAGATAAATATGACGCTTTAGTAATGATTGACGAGTGTCACTCGGCTGGATTTATCGGAGAAACAGGACGTGGAACATTAGAAGAAAAAGGTGTTATGGACAGAGTAGACATCATAACAGGTACTTTAGGTAAAGCACTTGGAGGTGCAATGGGAGGCTATACTACTGGTAAAAAAGAAATTATAGAACTATTACGTCAACGCTCAAGACCATATCTATTCTCAAACTCCTTAGCTCCAGCAATAGTAGGCGCTTCGATTAAAGTGTTTGATATGTTAGCCAATGACAACACATTACGCAATAAGCTAGAAGAAAACACTAAATTTTTCAAAAAGCAAATGAAAGCTGCAGGATTTGACATAATTGATGGTGACTCAGCAATTGTACCTGTAATGTTATATGATGCTAAACTATCACAAACTATGGCTAATATGCTTTTAAAAGAAGGCATATATGTTATCGGGTTTTTCTTCCCAGTCGTACCAAAAGACAAAGCTAGAATTAGAGTACAATTATCAGCAGCACATACTAAGGAACAACTAGAGAAAGCAGTAAGTGCTTTTATTAAAGTTGGTAAAGTATTAGAAATTATTTAGAAACAATCTATAATACTGATATAAAAGCAACAAATAATCAATATTTTTATATATTTGTCTTTGTTAATAATATATAACAACTTATTTTTGCTTTTAATTAACACTTAAAAATTAAATTTTTGAATATGAAAAATCTTAGCAGATTATTGTTCACAATGTTACTACTTTCTAGTTTAGGTAACGTTATGGCACAAGACCAAAACAACCCATGGGCTATTAACTTCGGTGTAAACGCAGTAGATGTTTTTCCTGTAGGTGAAAACGCTCCACAAGGGGATTACTTCCAAGAATTCTTTAACGCTAACGATCACTGGAGTATTTTACCATCATTATCTACAATTTCTGTATCTAAGTATGTTGGTGATAACTTCTCTATCCAAGCTGGAGGTTCTATAAACAGAATTAACAAATGGGGACAAGATAGTACTAACCCTAGTTTACGTGTTAACGATTTAGCATACTACGCTCTTGATGGTAACGTAAGATACCACTTAGGTGAAGTATTAGGTTCAAAAAGATTAGATCCAGCTATTGGAGTTGGAGGTGGTTACACTTGGATTGAAGAAGGTGCTTATAACACTGTATCTACTAAGGCTGGTTCTAACAACGCAGTTGGAGCAGGAACAGTTAATGCATCTTTAGGATTAACTTACTGGTTTTCTGATAACATTGGTTTATTTGTTGAGTCTAAATACAAGCACTCATTTGAAGATTATTTAACTAAGCATTTCCAACATTCAGCTGGTTTAGCAGTTAAATTTGGTGGAACTGATACTGATGGAGACGGAATATATGACAAAGACGATGCTTGTCCTGATACTTTTGGATTAGAAGCATTTAACGGTTGTCCAGATTCAGATGGTGATGGAATCGAAGATTCTAAAGATACTTGTCCAAACGAAGCTGGTTTAGCTGAGTTTAACGGATGTCCAGATACAGATGGTGACGGAGTATCTGATAACAACGATGATTGCCCACAAGTAAAAGGATTAAAATCTTTAAAAGGTTGTCCAGATGCTGATGGTGATGGTGTTGCAGATTCTAAAGACAAATGTCCAAACGAAGCAGGTCCTGCTGCAAATGGTGGATGTCCTTGGCCAGATACTGATGGTGACGGTGTATTAGACAAAGATGATAACTGTCCTAAAGAAGTAGGAACAGCTGCAAACAATGGTTGTCCAGAAATTGCTGTACCAGACCAAGTTGTATTAGACAAGTTAAATAGCTATGCTAAAACTATCTTATTTGACACTGGAAAATCAAGCTTCAGAAAAGAAACTTTCTCAGTATTACAGTCTATTACTGCAATTTTAAAAGAATACCCAGACGCAAACTTCACAATTGAAGGTCACACTGATAGCGTTGGAAGCAAAACTTCTAACCAAACATTATCTGATTCTAGAGCTAATGCTGTAATGGCTTACTTAATCGAAAACGGAATTAACTCTGAAAGATTAAACGCTTACGGATTTGGTGAAGACTACCCAATTGATAGTAACGCTACTAAAGCTGGAAGATTTAACAACAGACGTGTAGAAGTTAAACTTAGAAAATAAGTTATAACTAAACACTAATAAGTTTTATAGAAAAACGCTTCGGTATTCCGAAGCGTTTTTTATTTTTATATAATGACAAGTTTTATACAAGATGTAATTGACGATTTAGTAACTAAGGAAGTAAACTTTAGTGATCTTGTCTTTATATTACCTAGCAGAAGAGCAGGAGTCTTTTTAAGACGTACCCTAAGTTTTACTTTAAACCAAACTATTTTTGCTCCTAAAATTATAAGTATAGAATCCTTTGTTGAAGAGTTGTCGGATTTAAAAGCTACAACAAATACAGAGTTGCTTTTTGAGTTTTATAATGTATACATCACAATTACTCCGGAAAAAGAAAGAGAAACGTTTGAAGCATTCACTAAATGGGCACAAATTATATTACAAGATTTTAACGAGATTGATCGTTATCTAATTCCGCAGAAAAAAATATTTGATTACTTAAAAGCAATTAAAAATTTAGAGCATTGGTCACTACAGCCAGACAAAACAGAACTGGTAAGTAGCTATTTAAAATTCTGGAATAAACTAAACGATTATTATAACGCATTTACGAAATCGTTGATTTTAAAAAAACAAGGCTATCAAGGACTACTATATAGACAAGCCTATAATAATAGTCAAGAATATATAAAAAACACAAACAAGCATCATGTGTTTTTAGGTTTTAATGCACTAAATCAGGCAGAAGAAAACATTATCCAACAATTATTACAAAACAACTTAGCGACAATTTATTGGGATACTGATAAGCAGTTTATGAATAACAAAATTCATGATGCAGGCTTGTTTTTAAGACAACACAAAAAAAATTGGAACTACTTTAATGACCATAATTTTAATTGGATAAACAACCATTACACTTCTAAAAAAAATATATCAGTTTTTGGAGTACCTAAAAATATAGGTCAAGCAAAAGCCATAGGAACTATTTTACAAGATTTAAGTAAAACAGATTCAACTTTAAAAAATACAGCTGTAGTATTGGGTGACGAAAACTTACTTATTCCTGTATTAAACTCTGTTCCAGAATCCGTTTCGACATTAAATATAACCATGGGATTTCCTTTAAAAACTATTCCATTAGCGTCATTATTTGAACATATATTTACATTACAAAAAAAGAATACTACTCCATTTTACTACAAAGATGTTATAAGTATTCTGTCACACCAATACATTCAACCATTATTTAAAAATGATAATGCTATAAAACTAATAGCGCTTATCAACAAAAATAATTTAGTCTATTTAACCGAAGATCAATTAAGCGCTTTATCCAACGACGATAAATCATTATTATCCCTTTTGTTTAGTAATTGGAATAACGACGCTAAAACAGCTTTAAAACACTGCTTCAGCCTTATTAATATTATTAAAGAACATCTTACAGAGGATAAAGACAAAAATCAATTAGGATTAGAATATTTATATCGTTTTAACACCCTATTTAATGAGATTTTAAGACTAAACCAGGATTACAACCACATTAAAGATATTAAAGGGTTATATAGTATTTATAAAGAACTACTAAGTTCTGAGACCTTAGATTTTCAAGGTGAACCATTACAAGGATTACAAATTATGGGAATGTTAGAATCTAGAGTTTTAGATTTTGAAACCATTATAATTTCTAATGTCAACGAAGGTATTTTACCTTCAGGTAAAACCAACAACTCTTTTATTCCGTTTGACGTTAAAATAGAAAATAAACTACCGACTTATAAAGAAAAAGATGCAGTATACACCTATCACTTTTATCACTTACTACAACGTGCTAAAAATGTATATATACTATATAACACAGAAATAGATACATTAATTGGAGGCGAAAAAAGCAGGTTTATTAATCAATTAGAATTAGAAGGCACACACCAAATCACACATAAAATATTAACACCTAAAGTACCTAATCATAACAAGCAATTAATTACTGTTGCTAAAACAGATAGTGTTATTTCGCAATTAAAAGAAATAGCAAGAAAAGGTTTTTCGCCATCATCTTTAACAAGTTATGTTAGAAATCCAATAGACTTTTATTATCAAAAATTATTAGGAATTTCTAATCTGGAAGAAGTAGAAGAAACCATTGCTGCTAATACATTAGGAACCGTTGTACATAATACACTTGAAACACTTTATATTCCATTTATTGGGCAAACATTAAACGTTAACAATATAAAATCTTTAATACCTAAAATAGATGCGCTAATCACCTCTTTTTTTAAAGAAGAATACAAAGAAGGTGATATGACCAAGGGTAAAAATCTTATTGTTTTTGAAATTGCTAAACGCTATGTTTTAAATTTTTTAAACTTAGAAATTGAAGCTTTAAAAAATGGAGATGTCATAAAAATTATTGCGTTAGAAGCTAAGGTAGAAAATGTAAAAATTAATATCGACACCTTACCGTTTCCAATACAGTTAAGAGGAACAGTTGATAGAATTGATGAGTGTAATGGTGTTATTAGAATAATAGATTATAAAACCGGAAAAGTAGACCAAAGCAAAGTGTCTGTTATTAATTGGGATGATTTATTATCAGATTACACAAAATACAGTAAATCTTTTCAAGTGCTAATGTATGTCTATATGCTTTTAAAGGACAAAAAAATTAATTTACCGGTAGAAGCTGGTATCATTTCATTTAAAAATTTAAGTGCAGGATTTATTCCTTTTGTAAAAAAAGAAAGTAGTCACGACCGAAATAAAGTTACATCAATCACTCAGGATACTATAAATGAATTTGAAATTCAACTTAAAAATTTAATACTAGAGATTTTTGACAAGGACCAAGATTTTATAGAAAAAGAGCTGTAAATGGAAATAAAAAATCAAATATTAGAACGTAACAATCAAAAACCTATTGTTTTTGATACCTTTTACAATAATAACAACCAACCAAAACCTTTAGTGATATTTTGTCATGGCTATAAAGGTTTTAAAGATTGGGGAGCATGGGATTTAGTAGCAAAGACCTTTGCTAATCAAGATTTGTTTTTTGTAAAATTCAACTTTTCTCATAATGGTGGCACTGTCAATCAACCTATAGATTTTCCGGATTTAGACGCCTTTGCTGAAAACAATTATTCTAAAGAATTACAAGATTTAGACGACATAATAAACCACTTTACTTCTAATAATAGCATATATAAAAATAATATTGACATCCAAAATATTACATTAATTGGTCACTCCAGAGGTGGTGGAATTGCTATTATAAAAGCAAGCGAAGATCCTAGAATTACAAAGTTAATAACTTGGGCTAGTGTTTGTGCATTTGGTAAACGCACCTCTACAACAGGAGACTTAGAACAATGGAAAAAAGATGGCGTTAAATATGTATTAAATTCTAGAACAAAGCAAAACATGCCTCATAATTTTCAGTTTTATCTAGATTACATTAATAATAAAGCGCGTTTAGATATTGAAGACTGCTGTAAGCGATTAACTGTTCCTTATTTAATAATCCATGGTATTGATGATCCTTCTGTAAGTTTTGAAGAAGCAAAATCATTACATCATTGGAATCCTGAAAGCACCTTACTAGCATTACCAGATACCAACCATGTATTTAATGCTAAACATCCATGGATAAATGATTATTTACCAAAATCACTAGAGGTTGTTGCCTTAAAAAGCATAGCTTTTATAGCTTAAGCAATTTTTAAATTACTACTATCATACATACAACGCTCTATTTTTTTAAATAAAAGGTCTTTATTAATTGGCTTTGTCATGTAATCATTCATTCCAATATTTAAAACACGCTCTTTAGTTTCTTGCATAACATCTGCTGTTACAGCAATAATTGGAATAGCTTGCGTTTTTGGTCCACAATTACCATTTCTAATGTGTTGTGTAGCCTCATAACCATCCATTATAGGCATTTGCAAATCCATTAATATGACATCAAAATTAGAGTGTTTTAAAAGCTTTAAAGCCTCTTCTCCATTATTAGCGATAACCATTGTAAATTTATTATCTGTACTAAGTAATTTTTTAATTACCATTTGATTTAGCATATTATCCTCGACCACTAGGACTTTTAATGGTGTTGCACTGACCTTGTTTGCATTTATATTTTGATCACTAAGTGATGCTATTTTAACCACTTTTAAAGGTAAATCTATATAAACAACACAACCCTTTTCAAATTCGCTTTCAATAGTAATTTCTCCTTCAAACAAATCCACCAAACGGTTAACAATTGTTAGCCCCAAACCTATACCTCCAAATTTACGTTTATGGTTGTTTCGCATTTGATTAAAACTATCAAAAATATGCTTCTTGGTTTCCGTAGTCATTCCAACACCAGTATCTGACACCTGAAGCGAGAATCGATTAACATCATTTGGTTGCGAAAAACATTTTAATTTAAAACAAATACTTCCTTTAGTAGTAAACTTTACAGCATTGCTTAAAACATTATTAATTATTTGTACAAAACGTTCTAAATCGCTTTCAATAAAATCAGGAATATCTGGATCTATATCAAACTGATAATCTAACCCTTTACGTTGTGCTTCAAGCTTCCAATTATTACTAATTTCGGTCACAGCATTAAAAGGACTAAAAACTTCATGGACTAGTTTTAATTCATTTTTTTCAATTTTTTCAAAGTCCAAAATATCGTTGACATTACTCAATAAACTAAGAGAGGCATTTTTAATAATTTCGTAATTTTTATTGCTTTCAGCATCTCCACTATTTTTCAATTCGGTTTGTGCAATACCCATAATAGCATTAATAGGTGTCCTTAACTCATGACTCATGTTAGACATAAAAAATGTCTTTAGTTGGCTAATTTCTTGAGATCGATTAAGCGCTAATTCTTGCGAGTCTACTTTATCCTCTCTCAACTTTTTAAGTAAATTAGTCATAGATAACGATAAGAAAATGACCTCTAATCCTGATCCAAATTTAGAACTGTTTAAAGTGAAAAAATTATTTGGTAAAAGGCTTAAATTATTCATAACAAAACCCAATAGGCCTATAACTAAAAAGAAAATTCCAACAGAAAAATAAAAATCTACACGAAGTCTTTTAATACGCATTGTAAAGATTGTTGCCAATAATAAAATTAGGCTAAGCAATCCATTTAAGTTAGATAATGGATAGACTAACTCCATTGTTTTAGGCGAAATAAAAACCATAATAAACAAAACCCCTAAAACAATATAAACTATATTATAAATAGTTTTAAAACTGCTTAAATATTTTGAAACTTTTAAAAAATACTCGCAATATTTTAACAGAAAAAAGTTAGAAAATAAAGCTGTTATTAAAACCGCTTTACTGTTTAAATATCCACCATTTGTTAGTAAAAATTCAAAAATAAAACCATCCAAAGCACCTTGTAATAAAGCTATTGAAAACACATAAAAACCATAATACAAAAATGTTTTTTCTTTTAAACTGGTATAAAAAAACAAGTACACAATGCCTGCTAAAAACAAAAGACCATAAAATAAACCTAAAAACAATTGTTGCTTATAATTCATGATCCAAAACTCGGACTCAGTATATAGGTTAAGTGGTAAGTTAATTGTTTCTCCATCACTACCAAACTCCATATAAATATCCTGAACTGAGTTGGGTTGTAACACTAATTTAAAAACCGTAGCTCTATGTGCAACTTGTCTAGTTTCAAACGGTATTTGGTCTCCACTTTTAAAGCTTGCTATACTATCTTTAGTAACTACAAACATATTAGCTTTATCAGTAATAGGTCTTGCTGTTTCTAAATAATAGGTATTTTTATCACTAGATGTATTTTCTAATTTAAATTTTACCCAATAATTTTGAGCAGTAAACCCTAAACTTTGATTATCAGAATGTAAATCTTTAAAGTCTAAGTTTTTTTCTAGAAGAAAATCGTTAATAGATAAAGCCTTAGTCCCTACAGAAACATACTGACTGTATTCATATAAATCTCCCGTACTTGTAATTGGGTTGTAAGCTGTATTTTGAGCAAATACAGACATATTTACAAAACAGATTAGCAGGTATAAGTGTTTCATTATTTGGTTAGTTTGAATAAACTTACGAAATAAGGTTAAATCAAGTTTTACAAAAAATTGACTTTACGACAAACTGCTATTATATTAGCTAAATCTGTTGATTTTAACGATAAAAAGATAAAATTTGAGTAAATTATTTTAACCCACTTAATACTAAAACAGGAAAAGTAGTCACATAAAAATCCCTTTTAAGGATGCTGTTTTTCTCCCACATTTTAGTAAAAAATCCTCTTTTACGACGCACAACACAAAGGATATCAGGATTAAACTCTTTGTAATGCTCTAAAACACCCTGAAACGTCGTTGCGTTTTCGGTTTCTTTTGTAGATGTTAAATGTGCTTTTAAATCTTCTGCAATAACAAAATCGCTTGCTGAGTGAAACGGTGTTTTTACTAACAATAAATTTAATTTAGCATTAAACTGATTTTTTAAACTTATTAATGGATTTAAAGCATCCACCTTATTTATAACAGCAGATTTTAATGCAAATAATATTGAATTTATAGGTCTATAAGTATAACCTTCCGGAACAATAAGCGCAGGAATATTAGTTTGTTTAATAATCTTACCTGACGTTTTACCTAAATAAACTTCATCTTTAATCGAGTTTGTTCTAGGTTCTAAAATAATTAAATCTATGTCTAAAGATTTTGAAACTAACTCTAAAGTATCTACTAATTTTCCTTTGAAAGTTTTTACAATAACTTCAACATTTTTTTTATTAACCGAAGCAACGTGCTTATTTAAAAAATCTAAACTTTCTCTTTCTAAAATATGATCAACCTTAATCATCGTTCCTGATTTAGTATAAACATTATATACTTGAACAACGTATAATTTTGCGCCAAAAGCCTCAGCAAAATCTACTGCGTATTGTAAATGACTTTGTGCGTTTTTTGAAGACCCAACAGGAACTAAAATAGATTTCATATAAAAGAGTGTTTAGAAATCAAAAATACAGATTTTTCTTCACAAAAACTTCCATTATCTTTTACGACCTTTACAAAATCATTTTTAACACAAATTTTGAGCACTTCCATTAGTTTAAAACATATAAATAAATTGGCCATTCCAGCACTTATTGCTGGTATATCAGAGCCTATTTTATCCTTAACTGATGCTGCTGTTGTTGGAAATGTGCAAGTTAATCCAACCGAGTCCTTAGCTGCGATTGGTATTGTTACTACATTTTTATCCATGTTAATTTGGATATTAGGTCAGACTAGAAGTGCTATTTCGTCTATTATATCTCAGCATCTTGGAGCTAATAAATTGGACCAAGTTAAGGATTTACCTGCACAAGCTATTTTTTTAATTACTTCATTAAGCTTAGTTATTATAGCTACAACATATCCATTTACATCTCAAATATTTAAACTTTATAATGCCTCAGGACTAATCTTAGATTATAGCGTTGATTACTATAAAATTAGAGTCTTTGGCTTTCCGTTTACATTATTTGTAATCGCAGTTTTTGGCACCTTTAGAGGGTTACAAAACACATACTATCCAATGGTAATTGCAATTATTGGTGCGTTTTTAAATGTAATTTTAGACTTTGTACTTGTTTATGGTATTGATGGTATACTGCAACCTATGCACATTAAAGGTGCTGCTTATGCAAGTGTAATTGCACAAATAATTATGGCATTACTATCTGGCTATCTACTATTAACCAAAACTAATATTCCACTTCAGGTTAAATTCCCATTAAACAAACAAATTGGCAATTTTGCAATAATGATACTAAACTTATTTGTACGCACACTAGCGTTAAATATCACGTTATATTTTGCTACAAAATATGCCACAGGTTATGGTAAAAACTATATTGCTGCTTACACTATTGCAATAAACTTATGGTTTTTAGGAGCCTTTATAATTGATGGTTATGCAAGTGCAGGAAACATATTGTCTGGCAAACTATATGGTCAAAAAAATTATAAAGATTTACTAAGCTTAAGTCAACGATTAATTAAATATGGGATTTATCTAGGCGGACTTGTCGCTATTATTGGAGCAGTTTTTTATTATCCTATCGGAAGAATTTTTACAAAGGAACCCGAAGTTTTAAAAACCTTTTATAGTGTTTTTTGGATGGTATTAGCCATGCAACCCTTATGTGCTTTAGCCTTTATATTTGATGGTATGTTTAAAGGTTTAGGTAAAATGAAAGACCTACGTAACCTATTACTTCTATCCACTTGTGTCGTGTTTTTACCTGTACTGTTTATTGCAGATTATTACAATTTAAAACTCCATGGTATTTTTATAGCCTTTACTTTATGGATTATAGCACGTGGGTTTCCGTTAATTATAAAATTTAGAAAACAATTTTTGCCTCTTGCACAAAACAACTAACTTTACAACTTAATAAAATACTATGTTATTAAGCTTACTACAAGTCAATATTGAAGACAAGATAAAAAATGCGCCAGATGACAATTATCAAATCGGTATTTTAATTGGGTCATATTTACCACTATTTATCTTAGTAGTATTAGCTTATTTACTTTACAGATACAATAAAAACCGTAACAAAGAGTCTTAAAATTATGAGCAATTTAATTTTTCCATTACTAGCATTATTTGTAATTATAGCCTATTTCTATAATAAAATGCGTAACCGAAGACGCTAATTAACGCGTTTTAAGCCAACCAGTAATACTTAATCTTTTAGTATTTACTGGTTTAACTTCGTGTTCTAAAATTTGACTTTCAAAAATAACCACACGACCAGGAAAAGGATAGATTACCTTTTCAACCTCTTGACCATTATCGTCTAGATACAATACCAATTCGCCACCATTTTCTGGCTGCCAATCTTCATGGTTTAAATAACACACAAAGGACAATTTGCGTCTATCATCATTTTTAAACGTATCCAAATGTCGTTTGTAATATGTAGACTTTGGATAAATTGCATAATGAAACTCTTTGTGTAAAATTCCTAAAAAACAAGTTTTATTTAAATAACCAACCAAATCATTAATCTTATTAAAAAACAAGGTTTCCGCAATATTAGATTTAGCCTCCTCAATCCATAAAATCACATCACCTCTAATAGATTTAACAATAACCTCATCAAATTTATTACCAATAGCAGCCTTTTTAAAAGCATCCTCTTCATACTTATCAAGTATAGAAGCTCTTAAAGCATCAACCTCTTCAGCAGAAAAAAAATCATCAATAATCGTAAATTTTTGTTTAGCAATATCCTCTATAATTTGCTCATACAATGGATTTTCAACAAAATCTAAAGCCTCAAAAATCTGATTCATAACCTATTTTATATTTAAAAAAGTGCGCAAATGTAACCTAATAACCTTTCGCTTTTACAAATTCAATATCTTTGCGCAATAAAACCTTGGTTAATGAGCAAGATTCGCATTACAAAACAATTTACTTTCGAGACTGGACACGCACTTTATGGATATGACGGAAAGTGTAAAAATGTCCATGGACACAGCTACAAACTAGACGTAACAGTGATAGGTACACCAATTTCTGACAGTAATAATGTAAAGTTTGGAATGGTAATAGACTTTACAGACCTAAAAAAAATAGTAAAAGAAGACATTGTAGACGTCTTTGATCACGCAACCGTATTTAACAAAAATACACCACATGTCGATTTAGCCAAAGAGCTTCAAGACAGAGGTCACAATGTATTATTGGTAGATTACCAACCAACCAGCGAAATGATGGTCATCGATTTTGCACAAAAAATACAAGACCGTTTACCAAACAACATCAAATTACACTCACTAAAACTATCCGAAACCGCAACCAGTTACGCACAATGGTACGCTAGCGATAACCAATAAATAATTTGGGCGTTACCACAAGGGTCGCGCTTTCCACTATATCTTTTTTGCGCATAAGCGCGCACAAAAAAGGATACCGTATCAATCGCTAACGCACACACCTGCTAACAATAGGCATAATCAAGAAATAGTTATCTTTACCACATGCAAATTCCAAAAGGAAAAAAAATATATTTCGCCTCAGACAACCATTTAGGCGCACCAACAAAAGAGCTATCCTTACCTCGTGAAAAAAAGTTTGTCGCATGGTTAGATATGGTCAAAGACGATGCAGCAGCAATATTTTTGTTAGGTGATATGTTTGACTTTTGGATGGAATACAAACGCGTAATACCAAAAGGATTTACCCGAACTTTAGGTAAACTAGCCGAAATAAGTGACTCCGGAATCCCAATTTATTACTTTGTAGGTAACCATGACTTATGGATGGATGGCTACTTTGAAGAAGAATTAAACATTCCCGTTTACCACAAACCAAAAGAATTCACCTTTAACAATAAGACCTTTTTTATAGGACATGGAGACGGTTTAGGACCAGAAGACAAAGGGTATAAACGCATGAAAAAAGTCTTTACCAATCCTATTGCTAAATGGTTATTCCAACGTTTATTACACCCAGATTTTGCTTTACGCTTAGGACAATACATGTCAGTAAAAAATAAAATGATTTCTGGTGACGATGATGCTAAATTTTTAGGAGACGACAAAGAGTGGTTAGTGCAATACTGCAAACGCAAATTAGAGACTAAACATCGTGATTACTTTGTCTTTGGACACAGACATTTACCATTAAACATAGACTTAGGTAATAACTCTAAATACGTTAATCTAGGCGATTGGATACAGTACTTTACCTATGGTGTTTTTGATGGCGAAAACATGGAGTTAAAAGAGTATTAATCCTCCTTTTCATGGTCTTCAATATCCTTAGTTAAATCTAAGTTTCTTAAGGTTTTATTTTTGGCTCCAATAGCAACTACTGTCAACAACGTCATAACACCTCCAAAAATTACAGCTCTAGCAGCACCACCTAAATACTTGGCAGCAATACCGCTTTCAAAAGCACCAAGCTCGTTAGACGATCCAACAAACATACTGTTTACAGAGGCTACACGACCACGCATATGGTCAGGTGTTTTTAATTGTAAAATCGTTTGACGTATTACCATAGATACACCATCTGTTACACCAGAAAAGAATAAAGCTGCAACACTAACCCAAAACAGTTTGGACATTCCAAAAATGATAATACAAACCCCAAAACCAAAAATAGAAATTAATAATTTTTTACCTGCATTTTTATTTACTGGCAAATAGGTTGTAATAAACATAGTTAAGATACTACCAATGGATATTGATGCATTTAAAATACCAAATCCCTTTGGACCAACATGTAAAATATCTTGTGCAAACACAGACAATAAAGCAACTGCACCACCAAATAAAACTGCAATCATGTCTAAAGACAATGCGCCTAAAATAGCCTTATTATTAAATACAAATTTAAGTCCAACCTTTAAACTTTCCTTTACAGATTCGCCAATATTAGGATTTAAAATAGGCTTCTTTTTTATCTGAAATGTAATTACAAAAGCTAATGCCACTAAAATAAATACAATACATAATGTACTAGCGACACCAATCCAACCTATAAAAAACCCACCAAATAAGGCTCCTAAAACTGTTGCTGCTTTCCAGGTGCTACTACTCCAAGTTGCAGCATTAGGATAGATTTTTTTTGGAACTAATAAAGCTATTAATGAGAAAATAGTAGGGCCAAAAAACGATCGTAAAAAACCTCCAAAAAAGACTAAAGCATAAATACAATATAAAATAGTAGTAGTTTCCCAATTGGCAACAATTTTGTCCCAAGTCAATAAAAACAAGCCCAAACTAATTAACGAAAATGCAGCGATGCATAGCGCTAACAAATTTCGTTTTTCCCTTTGGTCTACAATATGACCTGCAAATAAAGCCATAGTAAAAGCAGGTATAATTTCCATTAAACCAATTAACCCCAAATACAAAGGATCTTTTGTTAATGTGTAGACTTCCCATTCAATTACAATAAATTGCATGGACCAACCAAAAACTAAGGCAAATCTTAATAATAAAAAGATATTAAACTCTCTAATTCTTAATGCTGCGTATGGATCATTTTTAGCCATATTATTCTTTTAAATCTCTTAATTTTAATTGCAAAGACACATTGCCTTGCCAATGATTTTCGTCTACAGAATAGACCGCTTTAAAACGTTTTTTATCTTTTATAAGGTTTAATTTGTTACCTAAATTAAAACCAATACATACAAATTTTTCTCTGCCAGATTGGGTCACAGTACATCTAATATGTTTATCATCTTCTCCAACACATTTACCATAACCAGTATCTATTAAATCTTCGGTCATAAAAATAGGCGTCATATTTCCTGGTCCAAAAGGTGCAAACTGTTTAATAATGCGCCAAAATTTATCGTCAATAGCACTAAGCTCTAAAGTGGTATCAATTTTAATTTCTGGTGTTAACAAATTTTTATCAATTGTTTTAGAAACCTCATCTTCAAACGCTTGTTTAAAGGCTTCGTAGTTTTCTTCTTTAAGCGTTAAACCCGCTGCATACATATGACCTCCAAACTGTTCGATATGCTCACTACAAGCCTCTAGAGCATTATAAACATCAAATCCAGACACAGATCTTGCAGAGGCTGCTAATTTGTCTCCACTTTTAGTAAACACTAAAGTTGGTCTGTAATATGTTTCAATTAGTCTTGAAGCGACAATCCCAATAACCCCTTTGTGCCAATCCTCTTGATACACTACAGAGGTTAGTCTTTGTTCCTCTTTGTTTTCAATAATTTGCGCTAATGCTTCCACTGTAATGGTTTTATCCGTTTCACGTCGATCAGCGTTAAATGCTTCTATTTCTTCAGCATAAGTAACCGCTGTATCAAAATCAACTTCAGTTAATAAGTCAACCGCATATTGTCCATGTTTCATACGTCCTGCAGCATTAATACGAGGCGCAATAGTAAACACAACATCTGTAATAGTTAAAGTCTCTTTTTTAAGCTGATTGATAATCGCTTTAAATCCAGCTCTAGACTTTTGATTAACCACTTTTAAACCATGATAAGCTAGCACTCTGTTTTCCCCAGTAATGGGCACAATATCTGCACCAATTGCAGTCGCTACTAAATCTAAATACGGAAGTAAATCATCAATAGTTTCACCATCCTTTTTGGCTAAAGCCTGAATTAATTTAAATCCAACACCGCAACCACATAACTCTTTATAAGGATAATTACAATCTGCTTGTTTTGGATCTAAAACTGCGACTGCATTTGGGATTACAGCTCCTGGTCTATGGTGATCACAGATTATAAAATCTATATTTTTTTGTTTTGCGTAAGCGACTTTATCTACCGCTTTTACACCACAATCTAATGCTATTATTAGACTAAAGTCGTTGTCTTCCGCAAAGTCAATACCTTGATAAGACACGCCATAACCTTCGTCATATCTGTCTGGAATATAAGTCGCAACTAATGGAGTTTTTGTTTTTAAATAAGAAGACATTAACGCGACAGAAGTCGTACCATCTACATCATAATCGCCATATACCAATATATTTTCATTATTAGTAATAGCTTGTTGTATTCTAACTACAGCTTTATCCATATCTTTCATTAAATATGGATCATGCAAATGGTCTAAACTAGGTCTAAAAAAAGATTTAGCGTCCTCAAAGTTTTCAATACCACGTTGTACTAAAAGAGACGCAATGGGTACATCAATTTGCAAACTATCTGCTAATGACTTAACGGTTTCAGGATTGGGTTTTGGTTTTAAAGTCCAGCGCATGTCATGGATTTAGAATAAATATATTAGACTCTTTTTTTAATAATAAAATTACCTATTATGAAAATGCACATTGGTTTTAACCTCTGCAAATCGTCTAAACATCTCCATTACACCACAATATTTTTCGATAGATAATTGTACTGCTCTGTTTATTTTTTCTTGGTTTAAATCTTTACCTATAAAGTGATAGTCTAAAATTACGGTATGATAATATTTAGGATGCTCGTCAGTTAACAAACCTTCCACTTCCATTTTTAAATCATAGTTATCAATTTTCATTTTATCTAAAATAGATACCACATCTAATCCAGTACAGCCTGCTAAGGACGATAACATTAAGGCTTTTGGAGATAGTCCTTCACGCGCTTTACCTTCTACATCTGTATCCATTAAAACATGATGACCACTTGGGTTATCAGAATCAAACAACATGTTTCCTTTCCAATTGGTTGTAATTTTATGCGACATAATTGAATATTTTTTCGTTTATTGATATCAATCAAAAATACTATTTAAAAACGAAAAAACGATGCCATTAGTAACACCTTTAACAGCAGATTACGATTTAGAAACTAAAGAATTGGCGACTTTCTTTAACGAGACTCTTGGATTTTGTCCAAATTCTGTATTAACTATGCAACGTAGACCTGCTATAAGTAAAGCCTTTATCAATTTAAACAAAGCGGTTATGGCTAATGAAGGTCGTGTCACCTCTGCCTTAAAACGAATGATTGCATGGGTAAGTAGTAATGCTACAGGTTGCAGATATTGCCAAGCACATGCTATTAGAGCTGCAGAGCGTTATGGCGCAGAACAAGAACAATTAGATAACATTTGGGAATACCGTACACATCCTGCTTTTAATGATGCAGAACGCGCTGCTTTAGACTTTAGCTTAGCTGCAAGTCAAGTACCAAATCAAGTAGACGAAACTATTAAAGCACGTTTACACGAACATTGGGATGAAGGTGAAATTGTAGAAATGCTTGGTGTAATCTCTTTATTTGGATACTTAAACAGATGGAATGATAGTATGGGAACAACCTTAGAAAAAGATGCTATTGATAGCGGAAACCAATACTTAGGTAAACATGGTTTTGAGGTTGGAAAACACGTATAATTAAAGCTTATACATTGTTAATAATAAAAAACCTCACTATTTCTAGTGAGGTTTTTTTATAAGATTTTTTTTTTAGTTAGTGGGTTTTGGTCAAATTTCAACCCTTCAAAACCTGTTTTAATAAAGCTTCTAATATTTTGATGACCTGTTCCGTTTGGGTCTTTTAAAACCTCATCAAAATAATACTGGCCAAAACATGCCAAGGTTTCGGTTTTAGATAAAGCTTCTGCTTTTGCAAAAGCAAATACTTTGCATGAACCTGAATTTTCTCCTGCAGCATTTTGCACCAAACCATTTGTAAAAGCTGTTGGTGTAAAATCAAAATATGTGTCCACAACTTGCATAGTTTCCGCGAAAGCGATAGTATTTGGTGTGTTTTTTAATTTTAATTTAAATGCTGTTATTGTCATCTTTATCCTATATATTATTTACTTTTTCCGCCTACCACAATTACAATTTCGCCTTTTGGTGGTTTATTGGTGTAATGTTCTAGAACCTGTTTTGCGGTTCCACGAATTGTTTCTTCGTATAATTTAGTTAGTTCTCTAGACACTGATACTGGTCTGTCCTCTCCAAAATAGTCGCAAAAATGACCTAAGGTTTTATTTAATTTGTGTGGACTTTCATAAAAAATGATGGTTCTGGTTTCTTCGGCTAATAGTTTTAGTCTGGTTTGACGTCCTTTTTTAACTGGTAAAAACCCTTCAAAAACAAACTTATCGTTAGGAAAACCACTGTTAACCAATGCTGGAACAAATGCTGTTGCACCTGGTAAACAGTCTACTTCAATATCGTGCTCTACACAAGCTCTAGTTAATAAAAATCCTGGATCAGAAATGGCTGGTGTACCTGCATCACTAATTAATGCAACAGTGGTTCCTGCTTTTAATTTTTGGACCAAATTATCTACCGTTTTATGCTCGTTGTGCATATGGTGACTTTGCATTTGCGTACTAATCTGATAGTGTTTTAATAACTTTCCTGAGGTACGTGTGTCCTCTGCTAAAATTAAATCGACTGTTTTTAAAACCTCAACAGCTCTAAATGTCATATCTTTAAGATTACCAATTGGTGTTGGGACTATATATAATTTACTCATGTTTTCTCTGAATTCTTATTCAAATTTACAATCTTTTTGAGAGAGTTGAAGCAACCTTTTAGTAAATTAGACATCTATTAATAAACCAACCATGAAAAAATCGTTTTGCTTACTTGTTTTTTGTTTATCATTTTTAATAAGCAAAGCGCAAACCACAGATTTATCAATAGTAGTTGCTGCGCAAAACTTATCTGGCAGTTCAATTTCGCAAGTCAATATTTATCAAGATTTTCAATATATTGTTACCATTTTTAATTCGGGAGGCAATGTTACTAATGCAACTTTTACACAAACATTAAATCCTAACTTAACTATTTTAAGCACAAATAGTCAAAATCAAACTGGTGGAGCCAGTCCAATTACACCAATTACTTTAAGCGGAAACACAATATCTGGTGCAATTGCAAACCTACCCTCAAATAGCAGTGTACAATTAAAGGTTGTTGTTAAAGCCTCTTTAACTCCTGGAGGTGTTGCTACCAACGCCACAGTTTTTTCGCCTGAAAGCACAACGGATAATAACTTATCCAACAACACGTCTGTTATATCTATTGACATAGTCGAACCTCCAATTAACTTTACAGTTGATTACAATCAAATTTCACCTACTTCAGGCACTTCAATAAGTGATTGGAACCAAACTATAACTTATCAATTTACTATTACAAATAATAGTGACATCCCTTTTCCATTACAAAGCTTTATAAGTAGATTTGATAATCCTTTTGGACCTTTAATTGGTGTACCCATAATACAACTTAATAGTTTAAATTGCATTAGTACTACTGCTGGTGTGCTGTGTCCTGACACCTCAACATATGCAGGTGTAACAGTTGGGATTACATCATATCAACCTTTTTTTACCTTTACAACACCTATCGAGTTTACACCTGGAGGATCTATAACTTTTGAAATGGAAGTCCTTTTTTTAGATCCAATATGTGCGATACAGCTTGCCAATTTAGAATTATCAAGTTTAATCGAACTAACGTTTATCCCTTCTGATATCAATCAATCTTCAGATAGTTCCAACATAATTACTAATCCATTACCACAAGGAAACCTTTGCGACATGACGGATTTATGTATAACTACTATACAAACTAATCCTGATCCTTTAGCAGAAATTAATTGGAACGAAGAAGTAACTTTTGTAACCACTATTTGTAATATGGGTCCAGAAGATGCTTATATGCGCTTTTTTCTTCAAAATTTAACCTTAAATACCGATTGGGACATTATATCCATAAATTGTGATGCTACCACAGGTCCTGTTGCTTGTACAGATTTTACTTTAACTGATCAGGATCAGTTTTGGGAAAGCAGCGAATTTTTCCTACCCACTAACACTACAATTACAGTAACTACTGTTGTAGTATTTATTGAACCTGACGACTGCTCGATACAATTAGACGATAATACTTTGGTACACGTTAGAAGTGGTGTAAATTTATTAGAAAGCACTATTATTGATCCAAATATTGGAAATAATGCTGATAGTGATTTCTTGTTATTACCTCCTTTAGAGGAATGTGATCCTGCCGAAACTGTTATGCTTAATATTACAAAAGAACAGACAAACCCAGTTTTACCAAGTGGTTTAACACCAACAAACACAATAGAATGGGGAGAAGTCACATATCAAGTTGTGGCGACTAATTATGGCAATGTAGATTCTATAATTTATTTAAGTGATTTTATTACTGAAGCCTCATCAGGAACATTAATTTCTGTAAATTGTATTAGTACCACAGGTACTGCCACTTGTTATGATATTATTAATGCTAACATCGGAGAGTTTCAGGATGGTATTCCTGAAGCAGGTGAAAACGATGTTTTTTGGGAAATTACTCCTGAAGAAAATGTGGTACTTCCTGCGCAAAGCTCAATAACCTATGAAGTGGTTGTAGATTGGCAACCAGAGTGTAGCACAGATCCTATTATTGTAAGAAATAATGTTTCAATAGAAAGCGTAGATTATAACAATGAAATTGATTTACTCAACAATAGAGACCACGTTATTACATATCTAGCTCCTTGCATTGACATCGTTGTACAGACCTATCCCGAATTTACCTCTGTTGGTGTAAATAGTACATTTAATTGGATAATAGACATCACAAATAGTAACACAAGTTCAAACGCAACAAATATTGCTTTTGAAGATATATTAGGTCCAGAATTTACAATAAACGGAACACCATCTTGTATTGTGACTTCAGGCATAGCATCCTGCATGTCCGCATTTAATATTTCTGGTAATACTATTTCTGGTAATATTACAAATATGGAAGGCGGATCCACTATACAAATAGCAATTCCGGTAACAGCACCAAGTTATGGTGGTGCTTTTACAAATACTGCACAAGCCATAGCCAACATTAACGAAAATAACGAGCTAACTCCCGATACCAATCTGTCAATTAGCAATATGCAAGTTATTGCTCCAACGGTTTTAAAAACCTTTACTCCAGACCAAATAATTGTAGGTCAACAAAGTCAATTAGAGTTTACAGTATTTAATGTTTCTGGTAACGCAGCGCAATCAAATATAACCTTTACAGACAATTTGCCTCTTGGATTAACTATAGTAGGTCCAATATCTTGGACAGATAGTAATGGATGTACTGCAACATTTACTAGCTCATTAGGCGGAACATTTGTTGGCGTATCTGACTTAATTATTCCAGCAGGTGTGGCAAGTTGTAGTTTTTCGGTTTTGGTCACCTCTACAATGGAAGGTATATACAATAATAGCAGTAGCAATTTTAGCAATCAAAATAATATTGATAGCTCTCAAGCAGATGCAACATTAACTGTTTTAGAGGATACTACTAATGTTGATATTGAAGTATTAAAATCTGTAACTCCAACGCAAACTTCTATTGGTCAAGAGGTTACTTTTACCATTAGCGCTAGTAATGTTGGAACTACCGAAGCTACAAATATTTTGATTTTTGAAAAACTCCCAATTGGCTATCAGCTTATAACTGCTAACACCAGCTTTGGAAATTATGATGTAAATTCGTTTTTATGGAGTATAAGTCACTTACTACCAAATCAATCAGAGAGTTTAACTATAACAGCTCAAGTTATATCTTCCAATAATCTTTTAAACACAGCTACTTTAACTGAAGTTTTAGAGATTGATAGAAATGACACAAATAATCAGGATTGGGCAATGATTACTGTTAATGATTGTTTACAAATCCCTAAAGGGTTTTCTCCTGGTAGTGATATGGTAAATGACACCTTTGTAATACCATGCATTGAAGACTATCCAAATAATGATTTAAAAATATACAATAGATATGGTACATTAATATACCAAAGTAATAATTATATTAATGACTGGAACGGAATGCCAAATCAAGGTCCTTTTAATCAAAACAAAGTGTTACCTGTTGGCACTTATTATTATGTGTTAAGTATTTCAACAATAAAAAATCCTTTGGTAGGATATATATATTTAAACTATTAGTTTGTTTTTTTGACGAACCGACAACCCTAAAAAATAAGAGATTAAAACTATTATAACAGCATAAAAAGACATACCAAAAAGACCATGTCCTGCATTGTAGTGTGCTACTGTTGCTAACAAAGCATCAAAGAAAAATCCAGCGTAAGCCCATTCTGTTAACCATTTATTTTTTCGCCATAAAATCATAACAACACCAAGTATTTTGGCTATTGCTAATGGAATTACTAAATAGGTTGGATAATTTAGTCCTTTAAAAAAGCCTTCTACCATACTTGTATTAAAAAAATACATCTGTGCTGAGTATAAAAATATCACACAAACTAAAATTGTAGCAATCCAATATAATAAGGTCTTAATAGACGTTTGTTTCATTTAATAAAATTAAAGTATTATTAACCTAAAAACTACTTAAATCTAGCTTCGATAATTTCCATAAAACGGACTTCGTAATCTTCTTTACCAATCCAATTATTATAGTCTGGTTTAACCACATTATTAATTAAATTTTCAGCTTCGTCTAATGTTGTAGTTGTATTTAGTTGCGATAAAACCCTATTATAATCATCAGGTTCACCATCAAATAAATGTTTAATAAAAGCCAACTTATCGTTTAGACCTATATTTAAGCCAGATTTTAATTTATCGTTTAAACTCTTTTTTTCATTTACATCAGATTTAGATACAGGATCAAAAACAGGTATCTCATCAAAACCAGCAGTTATTTCTTCAAAATCATTTTTAGCATAGTTATGTTTTGGTAAAACCGAATCTAGTAGATCATCAACTTGATGTGTTTCTTGTGGCATTTGGGCGACCATATCTTTAATTTTTTCCATGACAGGCTCCATAATATCATCCTGATCAGCATCGTCTAAATTAATATAAGTTTTATCATCGACTTCTATATTATCACTTACTTTATTATTGAAGGCAGAATCCAACATATCAAAAAATGAAGAGTCATTACCAATCGTTGGAATGCTATCTTCAAAGTTCTCGTTAGCAAATTTTAAAACGGTTAACTTTTCATATAAAACAGCAACTTCTGCATGCATCCTATTAACGTCTTCTTTACCAACTAGTTTTAGAATCCTGTGTGCAATACTCATTAATTCTGATTCTAATTTCTTCTTCATGGTTTTATTTTTTTTTATAATTTTTGAATTAATTGCAAGTTAGCCTTTTGATTTTTAATAAATTTGACCCACCTTTATACAAAACGTAAATGCTTTACGTTTTAGTGCTAAATTTACAAAATGTTTCTTGAAAATACAGTAAATCAAAAAGAACAATTTGGATGGATTGAAGTCATCTGTGGATCAATGTTTTCTGGAAAGACTGAAGAGTTAATCCGAAGACTTAAACGCGCTCAATTTGCTAAACAAAAAGTAGAAATCTTTAAACCAGCAATTGATGTACGTTATGATGATGAAATGGTAGTTTCACACGATGCTAACGAGATTAGATCCACTCCTGTACCTGCTGCAGCTAATATTCCAATTCTTGCAGATGGCTGTGATGTAGTTGGTATTGACGAAGCTCAGTTTTTTGATGACGAAATTGTTCGTGTCTGTAACGACTTAGCAAATAAAGGGATACGTGTTATTGTTGCTGGTTTAGATATGGATTTTAAAGGTAATCCTTTTGGTCCAATGCCATACTTAATGGCGACTGCAGAATATGTTACAAAAGTACACGCTGTTTGTACCAGAACCGGAAATCTAGCACAATATAGTTTTAGAAAATCTGCTAATGACAACCTTGTATTATTAGGCGAAACTGAAGAGTATGAACCTCTAAGCAGAGCTGCGTATTATAAAGCAACCCTTAGAGAAAAAGTAAAAGACATGAAGGTTGAAGCTGCTGAGGAGATTAAAATTAAACCTAAAATCTCTAATGAATAAGGCTCAAGAAACAGTTTTAGAAATAGACTTAAAGGCACTTAAACATAATTTTAAGTTTTTAAAATCAAAACTATCCGGAAGCACTAAATTTTTAGCAGTTGTAAAAGCTTTTGCTTATGGTAGTGACGCTATTGAAGTCGCAAAATATCTTCAAGAATTAGAAGTTGATTATTTTGCTGTAGCCTATACCTATGAAGGTGTTGCTTTACGCGATGCAGGAATCACAACACCAATATTAGTATTACATCCTCAACCCGTAAGCTTTGACGACATTATTACACGTTGCCTAGAGCCAAGTCTATATTCACAAAGAGTTTTAGACCTTTTTATCGCTTCCGCAGAAACTCATAAGCAACACAACTATCCTGTACATTTAAAATTTAATACTGGATTAAATAGATTAGGTTTTGGCTTGGAGGATATTTCTAAAATAACTGAAACAGTATCTAAAACCAAAGCTGTACACATCACCAGTTTATTCTCTCATCTAGCAGAAAGTGAAGTCTTGGATGATAAAGCATTTACTGTATCTCAAATAGAGCATTTTAAAACAATATACAAACAAGTCTATGCTAAATTAGACTACAGGCCATTTTTACACCTTTGTAATACATCTGGTATAATAAATTATCCCGAAGCACACTTTGATATGGTTAGAAGTGGTATTGGATTAAACGGTTTTGGTAACGATCCAAATGTAAACAAACACCTAAAACCAATAGCAGCTTTAAAAACAAACATCTCACAAATTCATCATATAAAAAAAGGAGAAAGCTTAGGTTATAACAGAGCTTTTATAGCACAAACAGATACAAAAACTGCAACGTTACCAATAGGTCATGCAGATGGTATTAAAAGACAATATGGTAACAAAAATGGATTTGTAACCATTAATAACCAAAAAGCATATATACTAGGCAATGTTTGTATGGACATGATTATGGTAGACATCACTTCCATAGATTGTAATGAAGGTGACGAAGTTATTGTATTTGATGACAAGTATACTGCTGAGGCTTTAGCAGAAAATGTACAATCTATTTCCTACGAATTAATTACAGCCATATCTCAACGTGTAAAACGTGTATTTCGTCGATAAATGTCAATTACATATATTTGACAAACATCAATTATGTTAAAATTTTAACTAAATTCGAATATCATTAATATTAACTAACATTAAAATATTAAAATTATGCTTAAAGAATTTAAAAATTTTATCATGACAGGAAACGTAATTGAATTTGCGGTTGCTGTAATTATGGCTGGAGCATTAGGCCAAGTAATTAATGGATTTGTAAACAACGTGGCTATGCCATTTGTTGGACATTTTGCAGGAGGAATTGATTTTGCTGCTAAAAAACTTGTACTTGATGAAGCAGTAGTAGATGCAGCTGGTGTTGTTACAAAACCAGAAAATGCAATCATGTATGGTAGCTGGATTAACACAATAATTAACTTAATAATTGTTGGATTTATCATGTTTATAATTGTAAAAGCATATAACAAAACTAAAAAACCAGTTGAACCAGCTGCACCAGCAGGACCAACTGATAACGAATTATTAATGGAAATTAGAGATGCTTTAAAAAAGTAATCTAATTATTAGTATTATCATAAAAAACCGATTTTGAATTTAAAATCGGTTTTTTTATGCACATATTTTTACGAAAAAATTAATACTTTTTATATTATTTCTTTAGTTAAATACCCTAATTTTAGCCTCTAATTTAATTTGTATTTTAAAATGAGAGTAGCTGTAGTTGGAGCAACCGGAATGGTTGGAGAAGTTATGCGTAAAGTATTAGAAGAAAGACAATTTCCTATATCAGAGTTTATACCTGTAGCATCAGAAAGATCTGTAGGTAAATCGCTTTCATTTAATGGTAAAGACTATACAATTGTTAGCTTACAAGATGCTGTAAATGCCAAACCAGATATTGCTTTATTTTCGGCTGGAGGAAGTACATCTTTAGAATGGGCTCCAAAATTTGCAGAAGTAGGCACAACTGTGATTGATAATTCTTCGGCTTGGAGAATGGATCAGGATAAAAAACTTGTGGTTCCGGAGATTAATGCAAATCAACTTACAAAAAACGATAAAATTATAGCCAATCCTAATTGCTCAACCATACAAATGGTCATGTGTTTGGCTCCTCTTCATAAAAAATATAAAATTAAAAGAATAGTCGTTTCAACTTACCAATCCATTTCTGGTACAGGAGTAAAAGCAGTACAACAACTAGAAAATGAATTAAATGGCGTTACAGGAGAAATGGCGTATCACTATCCTATCTTTAAAAATGCAATTCCGCATTGTGACGTATTTGAAGACAATGGTTACACCAAAGAAGAATTAAAATTGGTTAACGAAACCCAGAAAATATTAAACGATAATACTATTGCTGTAACAGCTACTGCAGTTAGAATACCAACAGCTGGTGGACATAGTGAGTCTGTTAATATTGCATTTGAAAATGATTTTGATTTAGCTGAAGTTAAAACGCTTTTAGGCCAAACCGAAGGTGTAGTCGTACAAGATAATCTAGATACAAACACCTATCCAATGCCATTATATGCTAATGGTAAAGACGAGGTTTTTGTTGGACGTATAAGACGTGATTTATCTCAAGCAAACTCTATTAATATGTGGATTGTTAGTGATAACCTACGTAAGGGAGCAGCTACAAACACAGTTCAGATTGCAGAATATTTAGTAAAAAACAAGCTAGTTTAAATTATAACAAGCTAAAATTCATTAGGTTAATCCCATTTTTGGGACAATTAATTTATATATTAGTGACCATATATATTTTTATATGGTCAAAAACTACGCAGTCTTATTAGTTATTATTTTTTCTGGTTTGCTACAATTTTCTTGTAGCTCAGAAGAAACGTATGTCCCAATACAACAAAGTGCAGCAACGTCTCCTGTTATTTTTAATCCAGAAGCAACTCCTTTTAACACTTTATCAGAATACCATTTTTTTGAAGGCAATCTTAAAGACTTATCTCCTGTTTTGGGCGTTCTGCCATATCAGCCTATTAATTCGTTATTTACAGATTACGCGCACAAAAAAAGATTTATATGGATGCCAGAAAACCAAAAGGCAACTTATGTTAATGATTATACCATTTTAAATTTTCCTGATGGTACTGTTTTTATAAAAAACTTTTACTACCAAAATACATTACCTAATAATTTATCAAGGATTATTGAAACACGATTAATGTATAAATCCAACGAAGGTTGGAAATTTGCAAATTACATCTGGAATGACAATCAAACAGAAGCATACTTTGATTTATCCGGAAGTTATACGGATGTTACTTTTATTGAAAACGGAGTAACAAGAAACACCACTTACAGGATTCCTTCTGCTGCAGAGTGCTTTACATGCCACAAGTCTGAAATTAATTCCATCCCAATTGGTCCAAAACCCCAAAACCTTAATAAAGATTTAGCTTACGCTGATGGTGTTAAAAATCAATTACAAAAATGGATAGAAATTGGTTATTTAGAGGACAACTTACCCAACACTATTAATACGGTTTCTAATTGGCAAGATCCTACCTCAACACTTAACGACAGAATTAGAGGTTACTTAGACATTAATTGTGCGCACTGCCACAGTCAAGATAGACATTGTGACTACAGACCTATTAGATTTGCATTTGGAGATTATCAAGGTGAGGTTAGTTTAGGTGTTTGTGTTGATCCAGATACACCAATAGCACCTTACTCTAAAATTGTAGAACCAAATAACATAGCACGCTCATTAATTCATTTTAGATTAAATAATACACAAGAAGAATATAGAATGCCATTATTAGGCAGAACACTCATACACCAAGAAGGTGTTATTCTTTTAGAACAATGGATCACTTCTCTAACACAAAACTGCGAATAAACCAATAGCCAACCATGAAAAAACCACTACTTACTATTTTAATTTGCTTAATTACTTTTTTAATTAAAGCACAAACCAACAGTAATAGCTGTTTGGATGCAAACACAGACACTGCCATAGTCGGTCCAGGTGTTTTTACCATTAACGGAATTATTGATGGAACAGAAATACCTACTCCTATTTGCGCAGCAAATGGAACTGGAGCAACAAATGGAGAATGGTACAGGTATATACCAACCAACGATTACACTGTTACCATTAGTACGGATTTAACTCAAAATTCAGGAAAAGACACTCGATTACATATATATTCAGGAACCTGTGGTAACTTAACATGTGTTGCAGGAGATGACGATTCTGGAACAAATTTTTTGTCTATTGCAGAATTTAACGTAATTGCTGGCACAACATATTATATTGCTTTTGACGATAAATGGAATGACTCTGGATTTGATTGGCAATTGACTGAAGGTGCTGTAGTCCTTCCTCCTCCTCCAGCTCCTGTTACATTTACTCAACAAACTTTACCTACAACTGGTACAAATCGTGCTGTTGTTGATATGAATGGTGATTTTCTAGATGATGTTGTTGCTGTTACAGCTACTAATATTAATATTAATTATCAATTAGCTACAGGTGGTTTTAATACTGTCAATATTGCAACCACTTCTGCTGATTTTACACCAAACTGGAGTCTTGCAGCTGCAGATTTTGATGCCAATGGTTATACGGATTTATTATATGGAGCTGGACAAGGTGTAACCTTTATGAAAGCAAACGATACTGGAACAGGATTTACTGAAATTTCTGGTTCAGAATATGTATTCTCTCAACGATCAAACTTTGCAGATTTAAATATGGATGGTCATTTAGACGCATTTGTTTGCCACGATGTAGAACCTACAGTGTATTATATTAACGATGGCAATGGTAATTTACAATATTATCAATCTACAGTTGGAACTGCTCCATTTAATCTAGGAGATTACTCTTCGGGTGGACATTATGGATCAATTTTCGTTGATTATGATAACGATGGAGATTCTGATTTGTTTATCGCCAAATGTGGTGGTGAAGAAGCTAGAAGACTAAATCAAATGTATAGAAATGACTCTTATTACGATGCTTCAAATACATTAGTAGTCAATTATACAGAGGTAGCCTCTCAAATTGGATTATCAGATCCAATGCAAACGTGGTCTTCATCATGGGGAGATTTTGATAACGATGGTGATATGGATGTATTTGTTGGCGCAAGTTCTGGTTCTCATAAATTAATGAGAAATGATTTAGACGCAACATCAGGAATAGTAACGTTTACAGATGTCACTGCTGGCTCAGGAGTGTTAGATATGACAGATACTGGTATTGAGAACGTAACTTACGATTTTGATAATGATGGTATTTTGGACTTAGCTTCAAATGGCAATATATTAATTGGTAATGGTGACATGACTTTTAATCTTTACACAAGCATATTACCTTCAGCAGGATCTTTTGGAGACCTAAACACAGATGGATTTATTGATGCCTTTAGTAGTGCTGGTTCAATTTATATGAATGACACCACCACAAATAATTGGATTACATTAAATACCGTTGGCAACGTTAGTAATATAAATGGAATTGGAGCTAGAATAACAATAGAGACTGCTCTTGGCAGCCAAATTAGAGATGTTAGAAGTGGTGACGGATTTAGATACATGAACACGCTAAACACACATTTTGGATTAGGCACAGCAACCACTATTACAAGCTTAACAGTGGAGTGGCCTTCAGGCATAGTAGATGTAATTTTAAACCCAACAATCAATCAAACATTAAATATAATTGAGGGTCAAAATCAATTAAGTCTTGACGAGTTTTTATTATCAGATCTTATACTTTACCCTAACCCAACGACTCACAGTTTAAATTTAAATTATGAAAATCATCTTTTAATAAATACAGAGTATTCTGTTTTTGACATGAATGGAAGACAAGTATTAAAAGGAATATTAAATGCTAACGTTTTAGATGTTTCAAATATTCAATCAGGAAACTATATTTTAAAAATTATTAGTAACGGAAATATTAAAGCTCAAAAATTTATAAAGAATTAAAAAAATATTAAAAAGCACATGTTAATAGTTTACATGTGCTTTTTTAATTAATTTTATTCACACAATTAAACCATCCCTTCAACATGAAAAAACTAGCTATTGGTATTTTAACCGTAATAACTATTATGTCCTGTAAAAAAGAAGCAGAAAAAAAAGAAAAAAGTATTGTTGTTGAGTATCCAACAACAACCAAGGTTGATACTGTTACTAACTATTTTGGCACAAATGTTAAAGACCCTTACCGTTGGTTAGAAGACGATAGAAGTCCAGAAACAGAAGCATGGGTAAAAGCAGAAAACAAAGTTACATATGGCTATTTAGATAATATTCCTTACAGAAAAAAACTAAAGCAACGTCTAGAAAAATTATGGAATTACGAGAAAATTGGAGCACCTTTTGTAGAAGGTGACTATACCTATTTTTATAAAAATGATGGCTTACAAAACCAATACGTAATATATCGCTATAAAACTGGTGAAGATCCAAACACAGCTACTGTATTTTTAGATCCCAATACGTTTAAAGAAGATGGTACCATATCTCTTGGAGGAACAAGTTTTTCTAAAGACGGAAAGACTTTAGCATACGCTATTTCTGAAGGAGGAAGCGATTGGCGAAAAATATTAGTAATGGATACTGAGTCTAAAAAAATAGTTGAAGACACCTTAGTAGACATAAAATTTAGCGGTATGTCTTGGTACAAAAATGAAGGCTTTTATTACTCAAGCTATGACAAACCAAAAGGTAGCGAGTTATCTGCAAAAACAGATCAACATAAAGTATACTACCATAAATTAGGAACCTCTCAAAAAGAGGATCAATTAATTTTTGGAGGTACACCTTCGCAAAAACACAGATATATTTACGGAAGCGTAACAGAGGACGATCGTTACCTATTTATATCACCTCGTGTTTCAACCTCTGGAAACAAATTATATATTAAAGATTTAACACAACCAAACTCTAAATTAGTAGAAATCATTGGTAATACAGATAGTGACACTTATTTAATAGAAAACCAAGGATCAAAATTATTTTTAGTTACAAATCTAAACGCTCCAAACAAAAAAATAGTTACTGTTGATGCTTCAAATCCGACACCAGAAAACTGGGTGGATTTTATACCTGAAACTAAAAATGTATTAAGTCCTTCAACAGCTGGTGGATACTTTTTTACTGAATATATGGTAGATGCAGTATCTAAAGTAATGCAGTACGACTACGATGGTAAATTAGTAAGAGAAGTAAAACTTCCTGGTGTAGGAAGTGCTAGTGGATTTGGTGCTAAAAAGGAAGAAAAAGAATTATACTATTCATTTACAAACTATGTAACTCCTGGTAGTATCTATAAATATGATATTGAAACCGGAACTTCAGAGCTATTCCGTAAACCTAATATTGATTTTAATCCTGAAAATTACGAAAGCAAACAAGTCTTTTATAACTCAAAAGATGGTACAAAAGTACCAATGATTATTACACATAAAAAAGGATTAACGCTTGATGGTAAAAACCCAACAATCCTATATGGTTATGGTGGTTTTAATGTAAGTTTAACACCAAGTTTTAGCATTGCTAATGCTGTATGGATGGAACAAGGTGGTATATATGCTGTACCTAATCTTCGTGGTGGAGGTGAATACGGAAAAGCATGGCACGATGCAGGAACACAACTTAAAAAACAAAATGTGTTTGACGATTTTATTGCTGCTGCAGAGTACCTTATTAATCAAAAATACACCTCATCAGACTTTTTAGCTATTAGAGGTGGCTCTAATGGAGGTCTTCTAGTTGGAGCAACAATGACCCAACGTCCAGATTTAATGAAGGTAGCTTTACCTGCGGTTGGTGTTTTAGACATGTTACGTTACCACACGTTTACAGCTGGAGCAGGTTGGGCATATGACTATGGTACTGCAGAAGATAATAAAGAAATGTTTGATTATTTACTAGGCTACTCTCCTGTACATAATGTAAAAGAAGGCACACAATATCCAGCTACAATGGTTACAACAGGTGACCATGACGACAGAGTTGTACCTGCACACAGTTTTAAATTTGCTGCAGAATTACAAGCTAAACAAACCGGAAACAATCCTGTTTTAATCAGAATAGAAACTGATGCAGGACATGGAGCAGGAACTCCCGTTAGTAAAACCATAGAGCAATATGCTGATATTTATGGATTTACACTATACAATATGGGTTTTGAAGTATTACCAACAGAAATCGAAAACTTTAAAGATTAAAACAAACACATACAACGTATTAAAAACCTGTAGGTACAATATCCTACAGGTTTTTTGTATATCATATTTCTAGTCTTAAATAACACATAAAAAACAATCTTTATTTTGGTGATATTAGTCAATTGATATAATTTTGCATCCATAAAATGAAACAAATTATCTCTAAATATTTGACGCTAATAATACTCTTGTTATTCTCAGGAGTAATAAACGTATTTGCAAATAGTACATTAGATAATAATTTCACTTTAATTAGTACATCTAAATCTGAAACAACAAACCCAGTTTCAATAGATGACATTTCAAGTCAATCCGCTCACTTTTCAATTTTCAATAATCAAGACAACCAATTAATTTTTGATTATACAGAAAGTGAAGAAGCAGAAAATGAAGAATCGGTAACAAATACCACTATAAATTCTTTTGGCAGCTATATAGCTGCATTTTTAAACGCTCAATTATTAAGCGATTTATCCTCTCAACTTCAAGCAGAGGCTAACCATTACAAACAAACTTTTTGTCAACCTTCGACAAAACTTCACATTAGATTAGAGGTTTTTATAATCTGATTTTCTCTCTTTTTTAAAACCAATTTGCAATTGGTTTATTACTTACAAAACATTTTAACATAACACAAACAGCCAGTCATATGCCTTATTGGCAATGACTTGCTACAATCTTATTTTATTTTATCAATTTATTTTAAATAAAAAATTATGAAAAAAATCTTCATTTTCATGGGTTTATTCGCATGTCTATTTCATACAAGTTGCGAAACTAAAAAAGAAGAAAAGAAAGAACATGTTGCTTTTCTTGTTACAAATCCTATCAAAAAAGACACCACTATAATTAAGGACTATGTTAGTCAAATTCACTCCATAAGACATATAGAATTAAGAGCTTTAGAGAAAGGTTATCTCAAAAGTATATTTGTAGACGAAGGTCAACACGTTAAAAAGGGACAACCTATGTTCCAGATAATGCCAAATATTTATCAAGCTGAATTACAAAAGGCTAAAGCCGAATCTAATGCTGCACAAATTGAATTACAAAACACTAAACTATTAGCTGAAGGCAATGTCGTTTCTCAAAATGAATTAGCTATGGCAAATGCCAATTTAGATAAAGCAAATGCTGAAGTTGCTTTAGCACAAACTCATTTAAGTTTTACTAAAATAACCGCACCTTTTGATGGTATCATGGACCATTTAGAAGCAAGAGAAGGAAGTCTTTTGGACGAAGGAGAGTTACTAACCACATTGTCTGACAATAGTAAAATGTGGGTGTATTTTAACGTACCAGAAGCAGAATACCTAGATTATATAACAAGCACAGACAAAGACGTTAAAAAAGAAGTTGGCTTACTAATGGCTAATAACAAACAATTTAACCAAAAAGGCATTGTTGAAACTATAGAAGGAGAGTTTAATAGCGAAACCGGAAATATTGCTTTTAGAGCCACGTTTCCTAATCCTGATGGTATTTTAAGACATGGCGAAACTGGTAGTGTATTAATGTCTATCCCTTTTAAAGATGTCATAATTATACCACAAAAAGCCACTTTTGAAGTGTTAGATAAAACCTATGTTTTTGTAATAGATAAAAATAATGTAGTAAAACAAAAAGAAATTACAATTGGAGCAGAGCTACCACATCTATTTATAATAAGCAAAGGGCTTTTGCAAAACGACACGATTTTATTAGAAGGTATAAAAATGGTAAAAAACAATCAAAAAATAGAAACCAAGTTTTTAGAGCCAACCAAAGTAATGTCTGAGTTAGACTTATACGCTGAATAATTTTAGAATTTAATCTTCAAAAGACATGTTTAAACAATTTATAAAAAGACCCGTTTTGGCTATTGTCATTTCGGTTATCATCTTATTTATAGGTGGATTAGCTATCAAGCAACTCCCTATATCTCAATTCCCTCAAATAGCACCTACAACAGTAAATATTTTTATAGCCTATCCTGGTTCTAGTTCAGAGGTATTAGTAAACTCTACCTTAATTCCGCTAGAAACAGCCATAAATGGTGTGCAAGACATGCGTTATATAGCATCAGATGCAACAAGTGCTGGTGAAGCTACAGTACGTGTGATTTTTGAACCAGGAACAGATCCTAACGAAGCTGTTGTTAGGGTTAAAACACGTGTGGATCAGGTCATGCCATTATTACCAGAGTTAGTGCAACGTGAAGGTGTAATTATAACACCTGTGCAACCTAGTATGTTAATGTACGTTAACCTATCTAGTACAGATAAGCACAACGACGAAAAGTTTTTATATAACTATGCATATACCAAAATAATCCCAGAAATACAGCGTATTAAAGGGATTGCAAGTGCACAAATTTTAGGAAGCAGAAAATACGCAATGCGTGTTTGGTTAAAACCAGATCGTATGCGTGCCTATAATATTTCTGCAGAAGAAGTTTTAGAAGCAATGGAAGAGCAAAGCATTTTAGCTAGACCTGGTCGTTTAGGTAGAAGCTCTGGTAAAACTGCACAATCTTTAGAATATGTACTAACCTATCAAAATAGATATAACGAACCTGATCAATATAAAAACATCATTGTTCGAGCAAATAAAGAAGGTGAAACCATTCAACTTAAAGATATTGCTGATGTTAATTTAGGTAGTGAGTTTTTTGACATTTATTCTAATTTAGATGGTAAACCATCCGCATCAATAGTCCTAAAACAAACGTTTGGTAGTAATGGTAGCGATGTTATTAAAGAGGTAAAAGCCAAATTATCAGAGCTAGAAGTAGATTTACCACCTGATGTAGATTTCCAAATTAGTTATGATGTGTCTAACTTTTTAGACGCGTCTATAGAGCAGGTTTTACATACCCTTAGAGATGCCTTTATTTTAGTAGCCATTGTTGTCTTTTTATTTTTAGGAGATTGGCGCTCTACACTAATACCAATCATTGCAGTACCTGTATCCTTAATTGGTGCCTTTTTTGTAATGCAATTATTTGGGTTGTCAATTAACTTAATTACTCTTTTTGCATTAGTATTAGCAATTGGTATTGTAGTAGACAATGCTATTGTTGTTGTGGAAGCAGTCCATGTTAAAATGGAAGACGACCACCTCACACCCTACAAAGCATCTTATGAAGTATTAGGCGAAATTGGAGGAGCAATTGTAGCCATAACCTTAGTAATGGTTTCGGTTTTTATACCTATTTCATTTATGACAGGTCCTGTTGGTGTATTTTATCGTCAATTTTCGATTACTATGGCTGGTTCAATTGTAATTTCAGCAATTGTAGCATTAACATTAACACCAGTTTTATGTGCAATGCTACTTAAAAATAACCATGGGAAAACTAAAAAATCTATTGTAGATAAATTTATACTTTGGTTTAATAATGGTTTTGAAAAACTTACAGGAAAATACGTAGCAGTACTAAACAAAATAGTAGCGCGACGTATTATAACCTTTGGAATATTAGCAGCATTTTGTGCAGGAATATATTTTACTAATAAAGTATTACCTGCTGGTTTTATACCTAACGAGGATCAGGGAATGATTTATGCCATTATCCAAACGCCTCCTGGAGCAACTTTAGAACGTACAAATGAAGTTGCTAAAAAACTTCAAAAAATTTGTGAAGAAACCGAAGGTGTAGAATCTGTGTCATCACTTGCTGGTTATGAGATTATGACAGAAGGTCGAGGCTCTAATGCTGGTACGTGTTTAATTAATTTAAAACCTTGGTCAGATCGTCACCACTCTGTGCATGAGATAATGGAAGAACTTGAAGAAGAAACCAAAGATTTAGGAGCTGTTATCGAGTATTTTGAGCCTCCTGCAGTACCTGGTTTTGGATCTTCTGGTGGATTTGCAATGCGCTTACTAGACAAAACCAACTCTACAGATTATCAACATTTTGAAAAGATTAATAACGACTTTATAGCTGCATTGTCCAAACGTAAAGAGCTTACTGGATTATTTACTTTCTTTTCTGCAAACTACCCTCAATATGAGTTAAAAATAAACAATAAGATTGCTATGCAAAAAGGAGTAACTATTAGTAAAGCTATGGAAAATTTAAATATTTTAATTGGTAGTACTTACGAGCAAGGTTTTATTCGATTTGGTAGATTCTTTAAAGTATACACACAAGCAGCACCAGAATATAGAAGACTACCATCTGATCTAGAAAAGCTTTATGTTAAAAACGAAGAAGGAGATATGGTACCATATTCCGCTTTTATGTCTATTGAAAAAAAATTAGGACCAAATGAAATTACACGATATAACCTTTACAATTCTGCGTCAATAAGAGGGTTACCTGCTTCAGGATATACAAGTGGTGACGCCATAAACGCGATAAACGAAGTAGCTAAAAAAGAGCTACCCAATGGATATGACATCGCTTGGGAAGGCTTATCCTATGATGAAGCCAGTAGAGGTAATGAATCGACTTATATATTTATTATAGTTTTAGTATTTGTCTACTTTGTGTTAGCTGCACAATACGAAAGTTTTTTATTACCATTAGTGGTTATTTTATCACTTCCTGTGGGTGTTTTTGGATCATTTTTCCTATTAAAAGCAATGGGATTAGCTAATGATGTTTATGCACAAATTGGAGTAATCATGTTAGTAGGACTACTTGGTAAAAACGCAGTATTAATTGTGGAGTTTGCAGTACAAAAACAAAGACAAGGCGCTACAATTCTAGAAGCAGCAATTGAGGGTTCCAAAGCTAGATTTAGACCTATTTTAATGACGTCCTTTGCTTTTATTGCAGGATTAATTCCCTTAATAATAGCAACAGGTGCAGGAGCAATTGCTAATAAAACCATAGGAAGTTCATCATTAGGTGGTATGTTAATAGGGACTATTGGCGGAGTATTAATTATTCCAGGATTATATTACATTTTCGCCAAAATGGCTGAAGGAAAAAGTCTAATAAAAGATGAGTCGCTTGAGCCTTTATCTGAAGAATTTATTAGAAATAGTGAATCTGCTGGACAACAAACTAAAAAGAATACTGAGCAGATTGTTAAACTAAAAAATCTATTTAAAAAACTAAGCAAAAAAAATAAAGATGAATAATAAAACCATAAAACATCTTTTTGTTGTTAGCATCATGATTGTACTATTATTACAATCATGTGTGCCAACACAAATAGCGATAAGAGAAGAAAATAAAACCATTTCTGAGACTTACAGTAACAATAGTAATGATACACTAAACACAGCAGTTGTAAAGTGGAAAGACTTTTTTTCCGACCAAAATTTAACAAACTTGATAGACTTGGCATTAGCTAATAATCAAGAATTAAATATGATGCTACAGCAAATTAATATGGCTGAAAACGAAATAAAAGCTAAAAAAGGAGACTATTTACCTTATGTAGGTATTTACGCTGGTGCGGAAGTTGATAAAGTTGGTGAATTCACCAGAAATGGTGCTGTAGAGCAACACTTAGACATACGTGAACATGAAGAATTTCCGGAACCATTAACCAACTTTTCGGCAGGACTTTCTGCCTCTTGGGAATTGGATATTTGGAAAAAACTTAGAAATGGTAAAAAATCAGCAGTTTTAGAATATTTAGCAACTATCCAAGGTAAAAACTTTATGGTTACGCAATTAGTTTCAGAAATAGCAAGTGCCTATTATGAGCTTATTGCTTTGGATAACCAACTTACTATAGTTAAACAGAACTTAGACTTACAACAAAGTGCTTTAAAAATGGTAAAGCTTCAAAAAGAAGCTGCTAGAGCAACACAACTAGCTGTTAGACGCTTTGAGGCTGAGGTTTTTAAAAATAAAAGTAATAAATATCAAATTCAGCAAAAAATAGTAGAAACAGAAAATTTGATTAATTTTTTAGTTGGAAGATACCCACAAACGGTAATCAGAAATTCTAATGATTTTATAACTAAAGAAGTAGACGTTATGCACTCTGGTGTACCCTCACAACTATTAGCCAATCGACCAGATATTAGACAAGCTGAACTAGAGTTATCTGCATCAAAGTTAAACGTAAATATAGCTAAGGCAAATTTCTATCCTTCCATTGGTATTAAAGCTGGTGTTGGATTAGAAGCTTTTAAACCTAAATTTTTAACTAGCACACCAGAATCTTTAGCGTATTCTTTAATTGGAGATATAATCGCACCATTAATTAACCGAAATGCAATTAAAGCAGAATATAAAACTGCCAGTAACAAGCAACTTCAGATTATTTATGAATACGAAAAAACAATTTTAAATGCGTTTATAGAAGTAGAAAATCAATTATCTAATGTAGAGAATTTAAACAAAAGTTACCTTTTAAAAGCACAACAAGTGGAAGCACTTACGGAAGCTATAGATCTTTCTATTAGACTTTTTAAATCTGCAAGAGCAGAATATACAGAAGTACTCCTTACACAAAGAGAAGCATTAGATTCTAAAATTGAAATTATAGAAACTAAACGCGACCAATTATTAGCTAATGTAAAACTATATCAAGCTTTAGGTGGTGGGTGGAATTAAAAAACAATAATAAATTTCAAAACCGTTCCATTTGGAGCGGTTTTTTTATACTATTTTTGCACGACTATGCTAGCAGTAAAAAATCTTTCTTTTTCGTATAATAAAACACCTGTTTTAAAAGACATCTCTTTAATTGCTAATCAAGGTGAACACGTTGCTATTATTGGCGAAAGCGGTTCTGGAAAAAGCACTCTTTTAAATCTTATTTTTGGCGAATTTGACTTAAATGAAGGTCAAATTTTCTGGAAAGACCAAGAGATTTTAGGTCCTAAATATAATTTGGTTGTCGGTTATGAATTCATGAAATATGTCTCTCAAGAATTTGACTTAATGCCTTATATAACCGTTGAAGAAAACATTGGTAAACACCTGTCTAACTTTTTTCCAGAAGAAAAAAAAGAACGCACTGCAGAGTTACTAGAAGTTGTAGAACTTACAGAGCTTGCTAAAACCAAAGTAAAAACCTTAAGTGGTGGTCAAAAACAGCGCGTCGCATTAGCACGTGCATTGGCAAAACAGCCAGAAATTATTTTATTAGACGAGCCTTTTAGTCATATTGATAACTTCCAAAAACAATCACTTAGACGTAATGTGTTTAGATATTTAAAAGATAAAAACATAACTTGTATTGTTGCAACCCACGACAGAGAAGATGTTTTAGGTTTTGCAGACAGAATGATTGTTTTGTACGACAACAAAATTGTTGTTAATGATAGCCCAGAAAATTTATTCAAAAATCCAGAAGCACCATTAATAGCTTCGTTTTTTGGCGAGTTTAATATAATTAACGATGCAATAATATACGCGCATCAATTAAAAATGGTAACCAATTCTGAGCTTAAAGCTACAGTGTTACACTCTTATTTTAAAGGACACTATTACTTAATTGAAGTCTTATTAGGTGATGACATTGTATTTTTTGAAAGTAAAACAAACTTAGAAAAAAATACTACTCAGTATTTAGAAATCACAAAATAGCATAACCGCTAAAAGCACCATGATGTGTCAAAGATAAAGAGACATCTAACTTGTCGCTATTATATTGTAGTTTAGGCACACCAATGTTGTTTCTAATACTAGTTCCTTATTCTAAATTTAAGAGAATTATATTCAACTTTTTTCTAATTCAATTTCACTAAAGATACCTCGAAAATTGTTGACTTAGACGTTAGTTAACATCTGTTATTGAAAAATTTTGTGCTCTAAAAACAATATCATCGCCAATTGTTTTACCTAAAAGCAATTGTGCAATAGGCGTATTGGCTGCAATTGCGTAAAATTTTTGAGTACCAACCTCTAGTTCTCCAGCACTAATAGCAATGTAATAATTAGATTTTGTAGTATAAACAACACTACCTAAGCCAATAACTTTAGAGGTCTTTTCTGTACTTATTTTTGCTAATAGCTGATTCACCTTTTGTATTTCGGCTAATTGATGTCCTGCTTTTTCGCGTTCTAATTGTACCATAGCTCGTCCAGTTTCATGCTTATCTCCAGCGCTACTTTTAGTCTCAGAGGTTAAGGATTCTTGCAGTTCTAAAATGGTTTTATTAATGGTATCCAGTCTATTTTGTGTAAACAAAACACAACCATTATGTAATGCTAGTTTAATTTTTTCAGTGCTATTCATCCTCCGTTTTATAATTTAAAGGACCATAAAAATTCATCTGTTTTATTATCCAACTTTTTCTAGAGGCTATGTAATTAGTAACAGGATTAGCCTTATATTTTCTTGGGTTTGGCAAAATTGCAGCTACTGCAGACGCTTCCAATTTTGATAATTTAGATGCTGGTTTTTTAAACCAATATTGAGCTGCTGCTTCAGCACCATAAACACCATTACCCATTTCTATACTGTTTAAATAGACCTCCATGATACGCTCCTTGGACCAAACCAACTCTATTAAAAATGTAAAATATGTTTCTAACCCCTTGCGTAGCCAACTACGTTCTGGCCACAAAAACACATTTTTTGCTGTTTGTTGGCTTATGGTACTACCTCCTTTAATACGTTTTCCTTTTTTATTGTTTTCGTAAGCTTTTTCAATTGCTTTTAAATCAAATCCATTGTGACTTAAAAAAATTTGATCTTCGCTACAAATCACTGCTAGTTGTAAATTTTTAGAGATATTTTCTATTGGTTCCCAATCGTGTTTTAAAAGTTTTGGACTGTCCTTTTCAAAATATCTAATGACCATTAATGGTGTTATTGGTACAGGCATCCACTTGTATAAAACCACCACACCAACGGTTGAAATAATAAACCAAAGTAAACATTTAGCTAAAAATTTGAATATTTTTTTAAACATATTACGCTATTAGGTTTGCTAATTCTTCTCCTATTAAACTTCCAATTGCAACTCCCATTCCGCCTAATCGCACACCACAAAACACATTATTACTAAGCTGATTTACAATTGGTTTTTTTTGAACTCCTACTCCCATAATTCCGCTCCAGCGATGCTCTATCTGAAAAGGTGTATTTGGTAAAATTGTAGATTTTAGTAGTGCTTCTAGTTTATTCTGAATTAAATCTGTTTGACTTAATTCAGTAGTTTCTTCGCCTTTAAAATCTAGGTTACGTCCACCTCCAAATAGTATTCTGTTATCGATGTTTCGGAAATAATAATACCCTTCATCCAAATGAAACGTGCCTTTTATATGAAGATTTTTTATTGGTTTTGTAATTAACACTTGTGCTCTTGCTGGTTTAACTTTTGGAATATTCAAAACCGAAGCAAAGCCATTTGTTGCTATTAATAATTTTGAAGTAGAAAAACTAAATTGATTGGTCTCCACTTTAACAGCATTGGCATCTTCTGAAAAACTAGACACCGAAACATTATTAAGTATTTTAATGCCTTTTAAGAGTGCTTTTTTTAGTAATGCCTCCATCATACGACCTGTGTCTATTTGTCCTTCAAATTGATTAAAACAGTATTGATTATTGATGTTTTTGAAGCCAAATCTATTTTCTTTAAGGCTAAATACGTTGTCTTCAAAAACAGGTTTTAATAAATTATTAACTAACGTTTTTTGATGTAAACAGGTTTCAAATAAATCACTGTTAGTATTAAACAACTCATAACCTCCTAATTGTTGATAATCTATGGTTTTATCTCCAAGATTATCTCTTAATTTTTGTAATCCTTTGACACGTTTTTGCACCAAATCTAAAACCTCTTGTTCTGTATGTGTTTTAAGATCGGCTACAATTTCTGACAAACTACCAAAACAAGCAAAACCAGCATTTTTAGTACTTGCTCCTTGAGGTAAAGTGCCTTTTTCTAATATTAAAATATTGGCTTTGGGAAAACGTTTTTTTAATTGCAAAGCACAATTTAAACCTACAATTCCGCTACCAACAATAGTATAATCCACGTTGGTTAACCATGATTTTATTTCCCAATAGCTTAATGTCATTTTAGTAAGATACTAAATTTGTTTATTCTTTTTGATTAATAAAAAACTGAGCTAAGGCATTAATATCCTGATTTTTTAAAATCATTTGTCCATTTACTGTTATTGCTTCGTTTTGAGAATTATTTCCAATAATTTTTAAGGTTGTTAGCTTATTTAAATAACTATGTATCATTGGAAAATGATTCTGCTTTTGCAATTTTTCAAAATTAACGTTTAAAGCAAAAACTTCTGAAGTTTCGTTTAATATAGATTTTACTGTATTGGATAAATTGGTGGTTGCTTGCAAACTTTTAGCATTAGTAGAATCTATTTTAACTTGATACAAAGGAAATATATCTTTACTTAATTTACCATCTTTTACTATCGCTATTTTTTCTAAATATTTATAAAGTTTTGAAGCGTCAGAGGTTAATTGCAAATTAATTTCTGGTACTTGTTTTGTTACCGTTGTCAAGGTTTCTACTTTTTCAAAATCGTCATTATACTCATAAGTTATTACCGAGTCTAATTGTGTTGTTGCTTTAGCAATTTCTAGAGCCATATGACCTTTATAATATGTATCTAAACTGTCTATGTCTACACTTTGATTTTTGTGTTTAAAGTTTACATACTTTAATGTTGAAAGTAGATTAAGATTAAAAGTTACACTAGCATCTTTAGAAAAATTTGTGCTTTTATAAACTTTTGGAGTGTCCAAAAATACTGGCAAAACAAAATCACCTTGTATTATAGCTTTTCCAGATTGAAAATTAATAGCCAAATGATCTGTTTTTGTGAGGTAATTAAAATGTCCATCTGCATCTTGTAATTTCTCCCATTTTACATCTGACTTTTCTAATGTTTTATGATTTACCAATATGTCTTCAAACACTTGATTTACATCGTCCTTACTTGGATTGTATGCAATAACTGTTTGTGTTTTGTTAAATGCTATAACCACACTATTATTTAATACTGTTGCAACAGTATAGTCTTGTGTGTCTTTAAAATCTTCCGCTTTATAATTAGCTTTTAGGTAGTCTTTAAAGGTGTTTTGTTCTGAAATTTTAAAGGATGTAAATACTGTGGTTATAGGTTGCCCTTTAATAGTATATAAAAAGATGTTAGCAGGAATATTGAATCCTTTTTTTTGTTTGTTATCGTCATCAATATTAGTGTCATTCTCCCTTTTTGATTTTAAATAAAATGAAGGATTTGCAATTGCATTAAACACTAGTGATTGAGCGATACCGTCAATATTTACCTTAACTATTTGATTGGCCTTATAATGTATTACATCTTGGTAAGACGTGTAATTACGGTACATTAAAAAGCCTTTAAAAGCTAAAAGCAGCACACTAATAATAATGGCTGCTTTTTTTAATATTTTCTTAATTTTCATTAATAATTATTTTGCAAATTTTTCGATGATATTAAAGATGTATTTTAAAGCATTTTCTTCGGTTGGAGGCACACCAACAACCATTTCGCTATTTACTGCATTTCCTTTAATTTTTGATGCTGTAATGTATGCATCCTCTGTTGTGTTTAAAAACCATTCTAGCTTACCACTTCTGTCAATTCCCATCTCTTCTATTGGTAATTGTTGTGCTAATTGTTTAGCACTAACAAATACTGAATAAGAATTGTCTAACATCATTTTTTTAGTTTTAGATGTTACTTTAGCATCAAATGTACCTGAGAAGATTTTATTCATTTCTGCTTCAGATGTACCTAAAAAAGCAATTCCGTCTTTAATTACAAAGTGAATAGCCAGTGGGCTTCTTGGAATTTCAAATGTGTAATAACCATTGTTAAAAGTTACCATTTCTTTATTTACAGTATATTGGATTAATTTATTAAGCATGCTAGGCTCATCCGTAGATGCCATTAATAAAAAATCAGGAACTGTTTCAGTTTTTGTTTTTTCAACTTCAACATACTCATAATCGTCATTATATTGGTATGTAGTATAAGTTACTTCTTGCTGAGAGATACCTGATAATAAAAACAGTAAATCTCCATTAATTACTTCTCCAACAGCTTCCTCATCTAATAATAAAGAAAATAAATCTATACCCAAACTAGCTTCTTCTCCGTAATATGGCATGTTGCTATACATAGACTTCATTAATTTAGGATACTCTTCTAACATGGCTTCTGTGTCTATAGAGTAGCTCATAAAACCAATCATTCTGTCTTCATTTACATAGTCTAAAAACTTTTTATTAAGTTTTCTAGAGGTCATTTTTTTATAACTATCTGCCATTTGATCAGACATAGTGTACTTTGTATTTAGTACCATTTTGTCGTTTTCTAAAAACAATTTAGCTGTTAAACCATTATTAGTATACATGCTTGATAAATCAAAACCAACTAATTGATTGTAGTACATAGACCCTAGCATATTAGAGTATAATTGCCCAAAGTCATTGACCCATAATGTAGCTTCTGCTTTACTGTCTAGGCTACTTAAGTATGATTTGTTTTTTAAGATAGAACGATTTGGTTGTTGCTTTAAAAGCTGCTCTGCCTTTAATAAAGCCCAATTTTTATTTATAGCACTTTTAATTTGGTAGTTAGACGCATCATTATTGTAATTATATTCTACAACCTCAGTAGCTTCCTCTTCCATATACTCGTCCTCATAAACCTCTTCACTTTCTGTAGACTCGATAACCGTTTCTTCTATTTCTTCCTCATAAGCTTCTTCAGCCTCTATAACTTCATCATCGTAATCCTCTGCACTTTCAACAACAGCATCATCTATTACGTATCCATAATAATCATCCTGTGTTAGTCCGTAACGCTCCATGACCTCTGGATTTTGAAAATACGCATCGTTAGTACTTCCAACAACCATTATCAAAGTTGAGCTATCCCAAACAATTCCGCCTTGATTATGATCTTTAAAAGACCTGATTCCGTTAACGTTTGCAATTTCTTTTTTGCTTTGAGTGGTTAAAAAGCTTTCAAAAGCAGTTACATTTTTTAAAGGAACGATAAATGCGTTGTAATTAATACTATCATTAGCTTGGAAAAAATAATGAGCAGCGCCATTTAAGTCAAAACCAAAATCTTCCAACGAGTTGTATTTAGTCTGTTTTCTAGATAATTCTTTTAAAATCTCAGTTCCCATAAACGAGTTATTTAACTCATCTATTGACATTAATTGTAATAAATTATTTCCTTTAATTGTGGCTACGACAGCTGCATCACTTGGGATTTTTGATGTTGAATTTTGTGCAAAAGAAAATACAGATGCACATAGCATGATTACACATGATAATTTTTTCATTGGTTGGTTGTGTTAGTTTAAGGATTATTTTTTTAATTGAATATGAGTGGTAAAGTCTCCTGTACCATTAATCACATCCATTGCACTTACGCGTTGCATAACTGCTTTTTTAGAATTAGAAACTTTAGCTTGATTATTGTTTTGAGTGCTTACCTCTTTATCAAATCTGTAAATTACTGTATAGGAGGCATCATCAAAAATCTTTTTATTCTCGGTTTTTAATTTATTATACTGTTTTTTGATTTGGGAAGAATAGACATACTTTCTTTTAAAAACACCGTTTTTATCATCAAATAAATACGAGGTCGATCCTGAGTTACTTTTTTGCTGACTAGTTATTTTGTTAGTAATCTTATTGATATTTTCAATTTTATTGAAATCACATTTTACTGAAAACACAAAATTTTCGTAATCTGCTGTTTTAACAACATTAGTGATTCCTTCTGCTTTTTTAAGCTCGGAAACCATATCATTTAGTCCTTTTTGTATATCTGCTTTTGAAGGAACTTTATAACCATTAACAGAGTCTAATAGCATTATTGATGCTAGTTTAGACTTGCTTCTACTCATGTTTAACGTAAAAGTCATTGTACCTGTACCATCACTATTTAGGTCAATCTCTTCAATAATTTCAAAACAAGATGTTATTGAAAAAAACATCAATAACAAAAGACTGTATTTTAGGTAACTAGGACTTTTCATGAAACTTACTTTAGTATTCAAATATACTGAAGCTATTTGTTATATGCATCAAAAAAAAACTCCGAAATTAATTTCGGAGCCTTAGTTTTATTCTTCTATTTGTTTTTCTATAACAAAATCTTCCATAAATTTAGTGGTATAATTACCAGCTAAATAATCTGGATGATCCATTAATTGTCTATGAAAAGGAATGGTTGTTTTAATTCCTTCTATAACAAACTCGTCTAAAGCACGCTTCATTTTATTGATAGCTTCTTCTCTAGTTTGAGCTGTTGTGATTAACTTAGCAATCATTGAGTCATAATTTGGCGGAATGCTATAACCTGCATATACATGCGTGTCTAGTCTAACACCATGACCACCTGGAGCATGTAATGTTGTAATTTTTCCTGGTGAAGGACGGAAGTCGTTAAAAGGATCTTCCGCATTTATACGACACTCAATCGAGTGTAGATTAGGAGTATAGTTTTTTCCAGAAATTGGCACACCTGCTGCAACTAATATTTGCTCACGGATTAAGTCAAAATCGATAACTTGTTCTGTAATTGGGTGTTCTACTTGGATACGCGTATTCATTTCCATGAAGTAGAAATTTCTATGCTTATCTACTAAAAACTCTACTGTTCCTGCACCTTCATATTTAATATATTCTGCTGCTTTTACAGCTGCTTCACCCATTTTTTTACGTAAAGCTGTTGTCATAAAAGGAGAAGGCACTTCTTCTGTTAACTTTTGATGACGACGTTGGATAGAACAATCTCTTTCTGATAAATGACAAGCTTTTCCTGTACTATCTCCTACAATTTGAATTTCGATGTGACGTGGCTCTTCGATAAGTTTTTCCATGTACATATCATCATTTCCAAAAGCAGCTTTAGATTCTGCACGAGCAGACTCCCAAGCGTTTTGTAAATCTTCTTCTTTCCAAACAGCACGCATACCTTTACCACCACCACCTGCAGAAGCTTTAAGCATGACAGGATATCCTGTTTCTTTAGCTACTTTTAGACAGTCTTTAAAGTCTGCAATTACACCTTCACTTCCTGGTACTACAGGTACACCTGCAGCTATCATAGTTGCTTTAGCGTTTGCTTTGTCTCCCATTCTGTTAATCATCTCTTCAGATGCACCAATAAATTTTATTTGGTGTTCTTCACAGATTTTAGAAAACTTAGCATTTTCAGATAAAAATCCATAACCTGGATGGATAGCGTCTGCATTTGTTATTTCTGCTGCAGCAATAATATTTGACATTTTTAAATAAGACTCACTACTTGCTGGAGGTCCAATACAAACTGCTTCATCAGCAAATTTGACGTGTAAACTTTCAGCATCTGCAGTAGAGTATACTGCAACGGTCTTTATGCCCATTTCTTTACAGGTTCTGATAACACGTAATGCTATTTCTCCTCTATTGGCAATTAATACTTTTTTAAACATCTTGTATAAATTAGATAATTAGACGATTTGATTATTCGATTTTTCAACTACTTTACAAGCAGTCAAAAACACTAATAATCTAAAATTAAGATGGGTCTACTAAAAATAATGGTTGATCAAACTCTACTGGAGAAGAGTCATCCACTAATATTTTAACGATTTTACCTGACACTTCAGATTCTATTTCGTTAAATAATTTCATTGCTTCGATAATGCATAGTACATCACCTTCTGCAATAGTTTGTCCTACCTCTACAAATAATGGTTTGTCTGGAGATGGTTTTCTGTAAAATGTTCCGATAATTGGAGATTTAACAGTGATATATTTTGAGTTTTCATCTGCTGCTGGAGCTGCTGCTTCTGTAGCTGCTGGTGCTGCAGGAGCTTGTTGCATAGCTTGTTGCATTGGCATTTGAGCTTGCATTGGAATTTGTTGAACGTAAGTAGTCTCTGTTTCTGATCCCGTTTTTATCGTGATTTTTACATCGTCAGTTTCTAATTTAACTTCACTTGCTCCTGATTTAGCAACAAATTTAATTAAGTTTTGAATGTCTTTTAAATCCATAATTATAAGTTATTAATCTTTATTTAGTTAGTTTAAGAGTTGTAAGCCCATTTTAAATAAATAGAACCCCAAGTAAATCCACCTCCAAAAGCAGCAAATATTAAATTATCTCCTTTTTTTAGTTTAGATTCAAAATCGTTTAGTAACAATGGTAATGTTGCAGATGTTGTATTACCGTATCTATGTATATTTTTTAAGACTTTATCGTCTTGTAAATTCATTCTGTTAGCTGTTGCGTCAATAATACGCATATTAGCTTGATGTGGCACTAACCATGACACATCATCGTGACTAAGGTTGTTGCGTTGCATAATTTTTTCGCAAACATCTGCCATATTTGAAACTGCAAACTTAAATACTGTACGACCGTCTTGGTGTACAAAATGCTGTTTATTGTCTACTGTTTCATGAGATGGAGGTAAGATTGATCCACCTGCTTCAATTTTCAAAAATTCTCTACCAGAACCATCACTTCTTAGGTATTCATCTTGAAAACCTAGTCCTTCTGTATTTGGCTCTAATAAAACAGCTCCTGCACCATCTCCAAAAATTATACATGTAGCACGATCTGTATAGTCTATTATAGACGACATTTTATCTGCTCCAATAAGTAATATTTTTTTGTAACGTCCAGACTCTATATAACTGGTTGCTGTGGATAAACCATAAAGAAAACTTGAACAAGCTGCTTGCAAATCATAGGCAAATGCATTAGTTGCTCCAATTTGGGTTGCTGTATATACCGCTGTTGCAGCAACAGGCAAATCTGGTGTTGCAGTTGCGACAATAACTAAGTCTATTTCTTTAGGGTCTAGATTACGTTTTTTAAGCAGATCTTTAGCTGCATTAATGGCAAGGTAAGATGTCCCTTCGCCTTCTAGTTTAAGTATTCTACGCTCTTTTATTCCTGTTCTTGATGTTATCCATTCATCATTTGTGTCAACAAGTGTTTCTAGCACCTTGTTAGACAAAACGTAGTCTGGTACATAGGCACCAACAGCAGTAATTGCAGCAGAGATTTTGCTCATATTTTAGCTATTTTAGTCAAAAAAAGGTCCAAAATGACCTGATTTGACTTAATTATAATAAAATTACTCTTTTTCAGACTAATTCTATGCAAAGTAAATGCTTTTTAACGTAAAGAAAAACAAATCATAAAAAAAACGCCCACAAGTGAGCGTTTTATTATATGCATGCATAGTAATTATGCTACGTTTTCTTCTACTGAATTGTCAATTAAAACTTGACCTCTGTAGTAAAGTTTACCTTCACTCCAGTGCGCTCTGTGGTATAAATGAGCTTCACCTGTTGTTGGGCAAGTTGCAATTTGTGGCGCAACTGCTTTATAATGTGTTCTTCTCTTATCTCTTCTTGTTTTCGAGATTTTTCTCTTAGGATGTGCCATTTTATATTATTATTTATCCGTTAATAGTTTTTTTAATGTATTCCAACGAGGATCTGTTTCCTCTTTGTCTTCTTTTTTATCTTTTAGCTTTGGGCTAAGTTCATCTAATTTGTCAAGTATTTCAGAATCTAATGTTCCGTCTTCCACACCTGGATGTATACGTTTACTTGGCAATGCTAACACAACAGACTCATATATATATTGTTGCACATTTATTTCATACTCTCCATGTGGAATGATTAATATGTCTATATGCTCATCATTATACTCGTCTCCAAATTTTACTACCAAATCAAAATCTGTTGTTATTGGTAGGTCAAATGGTTCGTTTGTAACATCACAATTGACGTTTACTGTTCCTGAAATCTGAAAGTTTAACTCTAATAAAGTTGATTTTTTTTCTAAAATTAAATCTACTTTAATATTACAAGAGTTAAAGTCTTCATATTCAAAATGATTAAAGAACGTTTGATCTATACTATAATCAAAATGATGTTTTCCTATTTTTAAACCTACAAATGGTATTGTAAATTCTTTTAATTGCTTCATTACCACATCTATTTTGAGCCTGCAAATATATAAAATTTTCTTTATTAAAAAGACTTATAAACATTTTTTTGTTTATATCTTTCGTTTAGAAAATCCTAATGGGTTTTTGGTAAGCTCTTGATACTCTTTTCTGTTGTTAAAAATCTGTATTCCAGTAAAAATAGCTTCTTTAAAAGAACTAATATCTGCAGTTCCTTTTCCTGCTATTTCATAAGCTGTTCCGTGATCAGGCGAGGTTCTTACTCGATTTAATCCTGCTGTATAATTTACACCTTGCCCAAACGACAGGGTTTTAAATGGTATTAAACCTTGGTCATGGTAGGATGCAATTATAGCGTCAAAGTTTTTATAATTATCTGATCCAAAAAAGCTATCTGCTGCATATGGGCCAAAAACTAGCTTACCTGAAGCTTTTATTTTTTGCAATGTAGGTCTTAAAACAGTATCATCTTCATTACCAATCACGCCATTGTCTCCAGTATGAGGATTAATGCCCAATACTGCTATTTTTGGTTTGTTTATTCTAAAGTCTTGTATTAATGACTGGTATACTGTTGCAATTTTTTCTTCTATAAGTTTTGGAGTAATATGGGCTGCAATATCTTTTACCGGAACATGGTCTGTTAATAATCCAACTCTTAATCCTTGAGTTACCATAAACATAAGACTATTACCTTCTAACTCTTGATTTAGATAATCTGTGTGACCAGGAAATTTAAAAGTGTCTGATTGTATGTTGTGCTTATTTATAGGAGCTGTGACTAAAACATCAATTTCGTCCTCCTTTAAAGCTTTTGTTGCCTGAACTAAAGATTTTATTGCGTATTCACCTATTTTTAAATCTTCTTGTCCAAAATTTATGTTTACGTTTTCTTTCCAACAATTTAAAACATTAACTCGTCCAGCTATTGCTTGATTTATATTATGAATTCCGTTTAAGTTAATATCTAACTTAAAATGATTTTTTACAAAACTCATGGTTTTAATGGAAGCAAAAATAATAGGTGTGCAAAAATCCAACATTCTATTATCTTCAAAAATTCTTAAAACCACTTCAGCACCTATACCATTTAAGTCACCTATTGATATACCTAGTCTAATATTTTCTTCTTTCTTCATTAATACTAATAACTATTGTTTGTAAATTTACCAAAGCAAATTTAACCAAATAATACGATTAAGTTTATGTTTACCGGAATAATTGAAACACTTGGAACTGTTAAGCAGTTAACAACAGTTAAAGATAATTTAGATATTACTATTGAAAGTACCATTACTAATCAATTAAAAATTGATCAAAGTGTTGCGCATAATGGCGTGTGCTTAACTGTAGTTGAAATAAATGATGACCAATACAAAGTTACTGCTATTAAGGAAACTTTAGATAAAACCAATATAGGCGATTTACAAATTAATGATATAGTTAATATTGAGCGTGCTATGAAACTTGGAGACAGATTAGACGGTCACATTGTACAAGGTCACGTAGATCAAACAGCAATATGCACTGAAGCTACAGAAACTAATGGTAGCTGGCTATACACCTTTGAGTATGACCCAAAACTTAACAACATAACTATAGAAAAAGGGTCTATAACTGTAAACGGAGTTAGTCTAACAGTTGTAAATTCTCAAAAAAACAGTTTTAGCGTTGCAATCATACCGTATACCTATGAACACACTAATTTTAAACAGTTTAAAATTGGAACTAAAATAAACTTAGAGTTTGACGTTATTGGAAAGTATGTAAAGCGTTTAAACGAATTAAATGTTTGATGCTTTACGTTTAGTTAGCAACTTATAAACACCATACAATAGACCAACAACTACAAGCACAATAATATCACTATCTATTGGCAACCCTACAGGAGGTACTTGTTGTGCTGGAGGTGGTGGAGTTACTATCTGAGCTACACCAACTATGCTTATCATTAAAAATAAGACTGTTGCTATTAATGTTTTATTTTTCTTCATTGCTGATTTGAGATTGTAAATGTAATAAAAAAAGCATGCTATCAAAACATTTGATTCTCTTTTTTAAACAAAAACACCTTTTAAGTGCTGTTTTCTTCGGTAAAATACCGTTTTAGGGTTGAAATTTCAATTATTTGACTATTTGATAACATTTGTTTTTTTAAAACCACTTGCATTACGACTTACAAACTATTAAATTTTAATAATATTATATGATGATCATTTTTTATATGGTCTGACTAAGCATATAACTTTAAATATTTATCTCTAACAATTTTACCAACTGGTTTGTTTTCAATTTTACTTTCTAACCAAGAGATAATATCTAAATATAAAAATGCACGACGCTCAAATGGATGGTCTTCGTACTGCTTTAAGGTTTCTAATAATTTTTTAAATTCCTTTTTAATATCTTGAGGATAAATATCCTGTAAACCTCTAATAAATTTTATCATCTCTTTTTGCACCTTATGTAAGTCATTCATTTTAATTAAAAACTTGTAAGTACTTTTTAGTAGGGTTTCCAAATGATAATCTAGACCTGCTTCATAATGTGCTACTAAATTTAAAACTCTAGAAAAACATAATAAATCTTCTCGCATAGACAGCGACTTGTTAGAAATAATTTTATCTAAGTATTTAATGCACTCCTTATTATTACCTGCTCCAAAATGCAAACTTGCAAATTTGTAATAAAATATCATTTTATGATGTGCATCAATCTTATTATCAAACTGAATTAACTCTGCTTCAATTTTAGGTATCAAAACTAATCCATCATCAAAACTACCATCAATGAAGTGTAAATTTATTTTATGAAAATTACCATATAAAAATACTAATGAAGCTACGTTTTCGTCTTTCGGGAAATTAGCCTGGTCTACCACAGAGTAAAAATCTGCTAGCTTAGCTTTAAACTTAGGTTTGTTTTTTATAAAATATAAAGCTTCTAATAGGTAGTTATTTCCTTTTAAAAAAAATACAGGATTTAAGCTTATCATATTAGGGTTTTCATAAAATAAATCTACCCATTTTAATGCATACTTATAACAGTTTAAAAAATCTTGCATTAAAAAACTATACCATAAATGCGCTTTGTAATACCATAGTTTTTCTCTAAAACCCAATCCAGATATCTCAACTTTTGGTAACCTATCGTTAAAATACTTTGTAACAGCTGTACTTTCTTCTTCATTTTTAACGTAGCCCGTTTTTAAAATAATACTATAAAGTTGCAGTGACAAGTTGGATAATTTGCTGGTAATAACATTTAGCTCGCTTAACTCTTTTGCCTGAATGGTCAATTGATCAGCTCTACTACCAATACTTCGTGTTATATACTGTGTCTCAATAATCTTTTCAAGCTCAACTATTTCAAAAGCCAAGTTTTTTTCTTCATTGATTATAGCAACCTCTTTAGCCTTTTCTAAAATCTTCAAGCTTTGTCTGTATAACCCTTTATGATATAATATAGAAGCAAAATCTAGCTGCTCTCTTATTTGAGACCTAATATTTTGATGTGAGGGATTTAATTTTAAACTCACTAAAATTTGTTTATACAAGTGCGCTTTAACATTAGCAAGTTGCTGTTTTTTTACCACTCCGCTTTTTAAAATAGCGTTTTCATTATACAAACTTGCCTTATCTAATAGATTAAAAAGGTTTAAAAATTTTGAATCAGAATTCACACCAAGTCTGCCCACGTACAATTTAAATTGGCGCTTTTCAGACTTAGTTAATGACTTAACTAATAAAAATAAATTATCTTTTTGCTCTTTAGTCATCAACTAATATATTTTTTATTTTACTGATAATCAATTATTTACAACCTTATTTGTTTATTGAACATCGTAACACATCTTAGGACGAGGATCTTAACAGATAACCAAAGTATAAATTAGTAATTCAAATGAAAAATAATTCTCTCTTAAAATGTCAAAAAACACAATTCAAATATTTGATACCACCCTTAGGGATGGCGAACAAGTACCTGGTTGCAAATTAAATACAGAGCAAAAGGTAGTCATTGCTAAACAATTAGATCTTTTAGGCGTAAATGTTATTGAAGCAGGATTCCCTGTGTCTAGTCCAGGAGATTTTAAATCGGTTGAAGCTATCTCAAAAATTGTTAAAGACGCTACTGTTTGCGGATTAACACGATCTGTTAAAAACGATATTAAAGTAGCTGCACAAGCTTTAAAGCATGCTAAAAACCCAAGAATACACACTGGAATTGGAACATCGGATTCTCACATCATTCACAAATTTAAATCTAACAGAGAAGATATTATACAACGTGCTTACGATGCTGTAAAATATGCTAAATCATTTGTTGAAGATGTCGAGTTTTATGCAGAAGATGCTGGTAGAACAGAAAACGAATATCTAGCAAGAGTCTGTGAAGCTGCCATTAAAGCTGGCGCAACAGTATTAAATATTCCAGACACTACAGGCTACTGCCTACCTAGTGAATATGGAGCAAAAATTAAATATTTAAAAGAAAACGTAAAAGGTATTGAAAACGCTATTTTGTCCTGTCATTGTCACAACGATCTAGGTTTAGCTACCGCTAACTCCATTGAAGGCGTCATAAATGGTGCAAGACAAATAGAATGTACCATTAATGGTATTGGAGAAAGAGCTGGTAATACTGCTTTAGAAGAAGTAGTTATGGTTTTAAAACAACACCCTTATCTAAACTTAGATACAAGTATAAAAACCGAAATGCTTTACGGATTAAGCCAATTAGTATCAGACAGCATGGGAATTTATACACAACCCAACAAAGCAATAGTTGGCGCAAATGCATTTGCACATAGCTCTGGAATACACCAAGATGGTGTAATTAAAAATCGTGAAACCTATGAGATTATCAACCCTAAAGATGTTGGTATAACAGAATCAGCAATTGTATTAACAGCAAGAAGTGGTCGTGCAGCTTTAGCTTACAGAGCTAAAAATGTTGGTTATGAATTAACCAAATTACAACTAGACGATGTGTATGCTAATTTTTTAAATTTTGCAGACAGAAAAAAAGAAATAAACGATGGAGACATCCATCAAATTATAGAAACTAGTAACGTGTATCAACAAATAATTTCTGCTTAATATGGGAAAAACATTATTTGATAAAGTTTGGGATGCACACGTTGTAGAAACCATTAAAAATGGTCCACAAGTATTGTATATTGATAAACACCTAATCCACGAAGTAACAAGTCCACAGGCTTTTAACGAGCTTGAAGAACGCAATATTCCTGTTTTTAGACCTAATCAAATCGTAGCTACAGCAGACCACAATACACCAACACAAAACCAACACTTACCAGTTAAAGATGATTTATCTAGAAATCAATTAGAACAATTATCCAAAAACTGTAAAAAAAATAATATTACACTCTACCAATTAGGGCATAAATACAATGGAATTGTACACGTCATGGCTCCAGAATTAGGAATCACACAACCAGGAATGACTATGGTTTGTGGTGACAGTCACACCTCTACTCATGGCGCTTTTGGTACTATTGCTTTTGGTATTGGAACCAGTCAAGTAGCTCAAGTTTTTGCTAGTCAATGTTTATTATTAACCAAACCAAAAAGCTTAAGAGTAACCGTTAACGGAACACTCAAAAATGGTGTACTACCAAAAGATGTCATTTTATACATCATTGCAAAATTAGGAACAAACTCAGGTACTGGATATTTCTGTGAATATGCTGGAGATGTATTTGAAAATATGTCCATGGAAGGCAGAATGACAGTCTGCAATATGAGTATTGAAATGGGAGCTCGAGGCGGAATGATTGCTCCGGACCAAACCACTTTTGACTATGTAAAAGACAAAAAATTTGCGCCAAAAGGAGATGCTTTTGATAAAAAAGTAGCGTATTGGAAAACACTTCCAACCGATGCTGATGCTGTTTTTGACAAAGAATACACTTTTGACGCACAAGATATAGAACCCATGGTAACCTATGGGACAAACCCAGGAATGGGAATTAAGGTAACCGAAAACATACCAACAATAAACGATGCTTCTTTTGAAAAATCATTGCAATATATGGATTTCAAAAAAGGAGAATCTTTAATCAATAAACCTATTAACTATGTCTTTATAGGTAGTTGTACCAATTCAAGAATTGAAGATTTTAGAGTTGCAGCAAATTATATAAAAGGAAAACAAAAAGCAGCTAATGTTACCGCTTGGTTAGTTCCAGGTAGTAAACAAGTAGAAGCTCAAATTATAAAAGAAGGACTTAAAGATGTATTTGATGCAGCTGGTTTCCAGCTAAGACAACCAGGCTGTTCAGCATGTTTAGCAATGAACGATGATAAAATTCCGCAAGGCGAATATTGTGTTTCAACCTCAAATCGAAATTTTGAAGGTAGACAAGGACAAGGGTCTAGAACAATATTAGCCAGCCCTTTAGTTGCAGCAGCAACAGCTATTGAAGGCAAAATTGTGGACATAACAAAACAACTAAATTAAAATGGAAAAGTTTACAACACTACAATCTCAAGCTATTCCGTTAGCAATAGAAAACATAGATACCGATCAAATTATTCCTGCTCGATTTTTAAAAGCAACAGATCGTAAAGGTTTTGGAGACAACCTATTTAAGGACTGGAGATTCAACAAAGACAACTCTATAAATAAGTCTTTCTCTTTAAATAATTCTAAATATTCAGGGAGTATTTTAGTCGCTGGAGACAATTTTGGTTGCGGTTCTAGTCGGGAGCACGCAGCTTGGGCTTTAAGCGATTATGGTTTCAAGGTTATTGTTTCTAGCTTTTTTGCAGACATTTTTAAAGGTAACGCTTTAAACAATGGACTACTTCCTGTTCAAGTTTCTGCTGAATTTTTAAGAGTTTTACTAGACACAATAACTAATCATCCAGAAACATTATTAAAAGTAGACCTATTAAATCAAACTATATCTGTTAATGACACGTCCTTTAAAGAAACTTTTGATATAGATACCTATAAAAAAACATGCATGATAAATGGCTACGATGATATTGACTATTTATTAAGCAAAAAAGAAACTATTACAGCTTTTGAAGCTAAAAAAACATATTAAATTTTATACTATGAAATTAAACATAGCTGTTTTACCAGGTGATGGCGTTGGACCAGAAGTAACAAATCAAGCCATAAAAGTTTTAAAAGCAATTGCTTTAGAGTTCAACCATTCATTTTTATTTAAGGAAGCTCCTGTTGGCGCTACAGCAATAGACCAACATAACAATCCTTTACCTGAAGCCACTTTAGAACTTTGCAAGTCAAGTGACGCTATTTTATTTGGAGCTATTGGACACCCTAAATACGACAATAATCCAAGTGCAAAAATACGTCCAGAACAAGGCTTATTAAAGCTTAGAAAAGAACTTGGTCTTTACGCAAACATTAGACCTGTTAAGGCCTATGATACACTGTTGGATAAATCACCATTAAAACAACATATTATAGAAGGTACAGATATAACTATTTATCGTGAACTGACTGGAGGTATTTATTTTGGCGAAAAACATTTAAGCGAAGATGGCAATACTGCGTCAGATTTATGTGAATATTCTAAACATGAAATTGAACGCATTGCACATTTAGCCTTTAAAAGTGCACAGAGCAGAAAAAGAAAAGTCACTTTAGTTGACAAGGCTAATGTTTTAGAAACCTCACGTTTATGGAGAAAGGTTGTAACAGACTTAGCTAAAAATTATCCAGATGTAACATTAGACTTTTTATTTGTTGATAATGCAGCAATGCAAATTATCTTAAACCCTAAACAGTTTGATGTTATCCTTACAGAAAATTTATTTGGTGACGTTATTAGTGACGAAGCTAGCGTCATTGGTGGTTCAATTGGACTATTAGCATCTGCATCTGTTGGAGATAAATATGCGATGTTTGAACCAATACATGGGTCTTATCCACAAGCAACAGATAAAGGTATTGCTAATCCTGTAGCTTCAATTTTAAGTGCTGCGATGCTACTTGAACATTTTGAATTACATGAGGAAGCAGAATTAATTAAAGAAGGCGTAGAAAAATCTTTAAAATTAAATATTACTACTCCAGATCTAAATACAACCTATGATAATGTTTCTACTTCTAAAGTTGGAGACTTTATTGCCGACTTTATTAGCAACCCAAAGGACACGAATATTAATTTCGCTAATATTCATTTAGGACAATCTACAATTATATAATAATTTATTTATTAGTCTAAAAAGTTCGGTAATTTTTACCGGACTTTTTTAGTTAAAAAAAAACCTGAAAACAAAATGTCTTCAGGTTTTTTCAACAAATTAACTAAAGCTTAATGTTCATTTAATCTAAAGTCTGGATACGCATCCATACCATGCTCATGAGCATCAAGTCCTTCCAATTCCTCTTTTTCAGAAACTCTAATTCCAACAGTTTTCTTTAATGTATAAATAATTAAAAACGAAGATACTATACACAAAACAGCATAAGAAACCACACCTATAAGCTGACTTACAAACTGTGCACCACCGGCTAATTCTCCAAAAAGACCAACAGCTAAAGTACCCCAGATACCGCATACTAAATGTACTGCAATAGCTCCAACAGGATCATCTAATTTCAACCTATCAATTAAAGACACCGCAAAAACAATAATTGCACCTGCCACTGCGCCAATAATTATAGCATCAGTAGGACTCATTTGATCTGCTCCCGCAGTAATCCCAACTAATCCTCCAAGAATTCCGTTTAAAAACATCGTTAAATCCAAGTTTTTAAACTTAAGTAAAGACACAAAAGCCGAAACAACTCCACCAGCTGCTGCTGCCAAACAAGTTGTTACTAAAGTTAATGACGTTAACGATGGGTCTGCAGACAATACAGATCCTCCATTAAAACCAAACCATCCTAACCATAGTATTAAAACTCCTGCAGTTGCTAATGGAATATTATGTCCAGGAATAGCTTGTATTTTACCATCTTTAAATTTACCTATTCTTGAGCCTAATAAGCATACAGCCACTAAAGCTGCCCAACCTCCAACAGAATGCACTAATGTCGATCCTGCAAAGTCATAAAAAGGAGTTTCTAGTGTTTGTAAAAATCCGCCACCCCATTTCCAAGAACCAGCAATTGGATATATTAATCCAACATATATTATTGTAAAAACCATAAATGGTCCAATCTTCATACGTTCTGCTACTGCACCAGACACAATAGTTGCTGCTGTTGCAGCAAACATCCCTTGAAATAAGAAATCTGTCCAATACGTATACCCTTCATTATATGCCATATCTAAAGCACCTTCTGCTGTTACTGGTGCATCTAATCCAAAACCAGCAAATCCTATAAACCCATTAAATTCACCTGGGTACATTAAATTAAATCCTACTAAACAGTAAAGTAATAGACCTACCGTAATAATAAATATGTTTTTAAATAAAATGTTTAATGTGTTTTTTTGTCGTGTTAACCCGATCTCTAAAAATGCAAATCCTAAATGCATAAAGAAAACTAAGGCTGTACAGATCATCATCCATACATTGTTAATTGTAAGTAATTCCATGGTTTTTTTATTTTAAAGTATTTCCTCCTTTTGCTCCTGTTCGTATTCTATAGACCTCATCAATTTGTGAGACAAATATTTTACCATCACCAACTTCTCCGGTAGAACCTGATTCTAAAATGGCTTTTATGGTTACTTCTTCAAAATCATCATTAACAACTATTGATAAATAGCGTCTTTGTATATCACTTGTACTATAAGAAACCCCTCTATAAACATGACCCTCTTTTTCGTTACCTAAACCAGTAACATCCCAATAGGAGAAAAAATTTACTCCAACTTCATGCAATGCTTTTTTAACTGCAGAAAATTTAGATTTCCTGATTATTGCTTCTACTTTTTTCATAATTAGATTGTATTAAAATTTATATATCGCTGCCAAAACAAAAGAACCCAAGGTTTTTGTAGCCATTAAATCTGTATCAATAAACGCATCATCAGAACTACTATCAAATCTAAATTCTGGTTTAACAATTAAGTCTTCGTCAATAACCAAGCTCCCAGTAAGTGTTAATCCAATAACACTTGGATCATCATCTACTAATTCGCTTTGCGTTTGAAAATATTCCCCTCTTAATCCTATAGTAAAGGTGTCACTAAGACCATATTGAGGATACAAATCAACGCCATAAAATCCTTCACCATCATTATCCGCATACGCAGCATTAATACCAACAAAAAAATCTTCTGACATATCAAAACCTCCAGTATAGTCTACTTCAAAACCTAAACCTGCAGCATCATATAATACGTTTAAATACTGCCCATCATATCCTAATTGCGCACCTACTGCATAACTTCCGTCTGGATTAAACTCTGTAACATCCGTTTGATTAAACACTCCTAACATTAAGCTAAAATCTTCTGACAAAGTAAAGTCTGCTTTCAAACCCGTATGAGAGAATGGTCCATTAGAAAACAAATAAGACGTACTATAATTAAAGTTTCCAGCTGGTGCAATAACTTCGTATCCTAAAAACGTATTAAACTTTCCTAAGGTTAATTTGGTGTTTTCGCTAATATTATAAAAAGCAAACAACTGATTTAATACTGTTGCACTTGCAGCTTCACCTCTTGGCCCAAAGACTAAATCCGCAACTGCTCCAACACGTCCTTTTTCATAGGATGCAATAATATTTCCCATTCCTAAAGAAAATCCACCTGTATCAGCAAAAGATGTTTCAGGTGCAATTTGATTTTCATCATTTGGTGCAGTTAAATTGGTTCTGTAATACGCATCCACACTACCTTCAAATGCAAACTTTTTTTCTGGTGTATTAGCATCTTCTTGAGCAAACAATGTTGTTGCAACCAAAAGAAGCGACAAGATCAGTAATTGTTTCATAATAATTGGTGTTAAATTGGTTGGTTAATATCCCAAATCTATGTTAAAAAAAAATTTAACCCCCAAAAAACACAGGGTTACAAACTCATTTTTATTATAATTTTATTTTTAACCCTATTTTTTATAGGGTATCACAAAATACATGTACATATTTTAATAATCTCACATTGTTGATAATGAGTAATTCTTACAAAAAACATGTTTTACTTATATAATATTCAGTTTTTTATATTTTACGCAATCGTTTTCGCAACAAACAATCCTATTTATTGTGTTTTTTATTTTAACAATTTATCAGAATAAGTGATAAAAAATTATTTATAGCGCATTAAATAATAGTCTAAATCAGAATTTCGAAAAAGTGTTTCTACTTTTTTCAAATTCAGTTGATAGCGTGTATCTTGGGTATTAAATAAGGCCCAAAAAAGCCTTTTAAATTGACTTATTATGCTTAAAAAACAAGGATTGTATTTACCAGAATTTGAACACGATAATTGTGGTGCAGGATTTATCTGTAGTTTAACAGGAAAACGATCTAACGACATCATACATAAAGCTCTAGAAATTTTAGTAAAATTAGAGCATCGTGGTGCAGTAAGTTCGGATGGAGTTACAGGTGATGGAGCAGGTATTTTAATTGATATTCCACATAAGTTTTTCAAAATTTTCTGCGAGTTTGATTTACCAGAAGCTGGAGAATATGCGGTTAGTAATGTATTTCTTCCTAAAAAAGAAAACCAACGTCAATATTGTATTGATGTTTTTGAAAAAGAAATCCAAAATCAAGGCCTTAAATTAATTGGCTGGAGAGATGTGCCAGTTAATAGTGATGTGTTAGGCGAAATTGCAAAAGTTACAGAACCATTTGTAAAACAAATTTTTATAGGAAAAGCTAGCGATACCCAAACCGAAAGAGAATTCAATATCAAATTATATGCTGCACGTAAAATAGCAGAACATACTATTTATGATTCTAAATTATCTGAAGCACAATTTTTTTACCTGCCAAGTTTATCTACTAAAATTATAATATTTAAAGGCTTATTAATGCCTGAACATATTAATGAATATTATTTAGATTTATTTAATTCAGCATTAGATACACGATTAGCATTAGTACACCAACGTTTTTCTACCAATACATTTCCAACTTGGGATTTAGCCCAACCATTTAGATATATCTGTCATAATGGAGAAATAAACACGGTTAGAGGTAATGTGTCACGCATGTTTTCTCGTGAAGAAATTATGGAAAGTCCATTATTTGGTGACGATATTAAAAAAATTATCCCAACAGTTTTAAAAGGAAAATCAGACTCTGCCACACTAGATATGGTTGTAGAATTGTTATTAATGACTGGTCGCTCACTTCCTGAAGCTATGATGATGTTGGTGCCTGAAGCTTGGGAGAAAAACCCAAATATGTCTGATTCAAAACGTGCTTTTTACGAATTTAATTCTTGCTTAATGGAGCCTTGGGATGGACCAGCTTCAATCCCATTTACAGATGGTAATTTTATTGGAGCAGTTTTAGACCGAAATGGATTACGTCCTTCAAGGTATACCGTAACAAAACAAGGAAATGTTATCATGTCTTCTGAGACTGGAGTTGTAGATATTGCTCCAGAAAACATAGAATTCCATGGTCGTTTAGAACCAGGAAAAATGTTTTTAGTTAATATGAGCGAAGGTCGTATTGTTAATGATGAAGAAATTAAAGAAGAAATAGCAGCCAAACATCCTTACAGACAATGGTTAAACGAAAATTTAGTACACCTCAGAGATATTGAAGCCAAAAAAGGACCAATTAAGTATGATGAAATAGATCTTAAAAAACGCGAAGTTGTCTTTGGTTATACCGAAGAAGATTTAAACACCATTATTCGACCTATGGCTCAATTAGGAAAAGAGCCTATTGGATCTATGGGAAGCGATACTCCAATTGCTATTTTATCAGAAAGACCACAATTAATTTACAATTATTTTAAACAATTGTTTGCTCAAGTTACCAATCCGCCTTTAGACGGAATTAGAGAAGAGTTAATTACAGACATAAGTTTAACGCTTGGAAGCGATGTTAATATTTTTAATATCAATGCCGAACATTGTAAAAAATTAAAAATCCAAAATCCTGTTATTTCAAAACATGATTTAGATAAAATTAGAGATTATGATACTAATCCTGATTTTAAAGTCGAATCTATTTCGATGTTATACGAAGTAAATCGTGGCCTAAATGAATTGGAAGTCGCTCTTGAAAACTTAGTAACCAAAGCATCAAAAGCAATAGATAAAGGTGCAAACATCATTATTTTATCCGATAGATTTGTAGACGAGAACCACGCTCCAATTCCTGCGCTTTTAGCCTGTTCTTACGTTAATCACGCCTTACACAAATTAAAAAAACGCTCAAGAATTAGTTTAATTATTGAATCTGCAGAACCTCGTGAAGTCCACCACTTTGCCTTACTATTTGGTTATGGCGCAAGTGCTGTAAACCCATATATTGTAAATGAAATTGTTCAAGAACAAATCAACAATGAAGACCTTACAGATTTAGAATATTTAACAGCAATTAAAAACTATAATAAAGCAATTGGAAAAGGAATTTTAAAGGTGATGAACAAAATCGGAATCTCCACCTTAAACTCGTATCGTGGCTCTCAATTATTTGAATGTATCGGAATTAAAACCTCGACAGTCGAAAAATATTTCCCAAACACACCAACACGAATTCAAGGTATTGGCTTAAGAGAAATTGAACAAGAAATTGTTAAACGTCACAAAAAAGCTTTTCATAAAAACACAGAACCACAAATTGAAGTTGGTGGAGATTACAGATGGAGACGAGGACAAGAAAAACACATGTTTAATCCTCTAACAATTGCTAAACTTCAAGAATCGGTAAAAAACAATAAAGCATCTACTTTCAAAGAGTTTTCAGAACTGGTAAACAATCAATCTAAAAACTTAATGACCATTAGAGGTCTATTGGAGTTTGACCAATTTGACCCAATACCATTAGAAGAAGTAGAACCTTGGACAGAAATTGTTAAGCGATTTAAAACTGGAGCCATGTCTTATGGTTCAATTAGTAAAGAAGCACATGAAAATTTAGCAGTTGCCATGAATAGAATTGGAGGAAAATCCAATTCTGGTGAAGGTGGAGAAGACCAAGAACGATTTTACAAAAGCTCTCAAGGAGACTGGAAAAACTCGGCAATCAAGCAAGTCGCTTCTGGACGTTTCGGAGTAACTTCAAATTACTTAACAAGCGCAAGCGAAATTCAAATAAAAATAGCACAAGGTGCAAAACCTGGTGAAGGTGGACAATTACCTGGACCTAAAGTAAATCCAGAAATTGCAAAAACAAGAAACTCGACACCTTATGTAGGGTTAATTTCGCCTCCACCACATCACGATATTTATTCTATTGAAGATTTATCGCAATTAATTTACGATGTAAAATCAGCAAATAGAGAAGCCAGAATTAATGTAAAATTGGTATCAGAAATTGGTGTTGGTACAGTAGCAGCAGGAGTTGCTAAAGCTAAAGCAGATGTTATTTTAGTCTCTGGTTTTGATGGTGGTACAGGAGCGTCACCTTTAACATCATTACGTCACACAGGATTACCTTGGGAACTTGGTATTGCAGAAGCGCAACAAACTTTAGTCATGAACGATCTTAGAAATCGTGTGGTTTTAGAGTGCGACGGTCAGTTAAAAACAGGACGTGATGTCGCGATTGCGTGTTTATTAGGAGCAGAAGAATTTGGTTTTGCAACAGCGCCTTTAGTCGCTTCTGGTTGTATTATGATGCGTGTATGTCACCTAAACACCTGTCCAGTTGGTATTGCAACCCAGAATCCAGAATTACGTAAAAAGTTTAAAGGCAAACCAGAACACGTCGTTAACTACATGTATTTTGTGGCACAAGAATTACGTGAGATTATGGCAAAATTAGGATTTAGAACCATAAATGAAATGGTTGGACAATCTCAAAAACTAAACAGAAACAAAGCCATAGACCATTATAAATCTTCAGGAATTGATTTAACACCAATTTTACACAAAGTAGAAGTCGCAGAAGATGTACAACTATACAACACGTATTGTCAAGACCATAACTTAAATGTGCACTTAGATTTTAAAATCATAAAACAAGCACATCAAGCTTTATTTAGAAGACAAAAAACAAACTTAGCTATGCCTATCACAAATATAGATAGAGCTGTTGGAGCAGTTATAAGTAACGAGATTTCTAAAATTTACGGAGCAGATGGTTTACCAGAAGACACTATAAATATTGATTTTACAGGTTCTGCAGGACAAAGTTTTGGAGCCTTTGCTACTAAAGGTCTAAGATTTACAGTGCACGGAAACACCAATGATTACCTAGGAAAAGGATTATCTGGAGCGAAATTAATTATTAAAGTACCAGAAAAATGTACCATTGTTCCGGAAGACAATATCATTACAGGAAACGTGACACTGTATGGTGCAACCTCTGGAGAAGTTTATATAAATGGTAAAGCTGGAGAACGTTTTTGTGTAAGAAATTCTGGTGCAAAAGCAGTGGTTGAAGGTATTGGAGATCATGGTTGTGAATACATGACTGGTGGAGTTGCTGTTATTCTTGGTACTGTAGGTCGAAACTTTGGAGCAGGAATGAGCGGAGGAGTTGCATATGTTTTAGATGAAAAAGGAACATTTAAACAACACTGTAATACTGAGGATTTAAATATCGATCCAATTGAAAACGAAGCAGATCGTCTTCAGTTAAAACAATTAATCGAAAATCATTTTGGAGCAACAGGAAGCCCATTAGCAGCACGTATTTTAAAGGACTGGAACAATTACCTTTCTAAGTTTAAAAAAGTGTTACCAGAAGAGTACAGACAAGCCTTAGTGAGATTAGAACAAGAACAACTAGAATTAGCGTAAATTATGGGAAAGATAACAGGATTTTTAGAGTTTAAGCGTGAAAACGAAAGTTATATAGCGCCAGAAAAACGCATAGAGAATTACAAAGAATTTACGATTACATTACCAGAAAATCACCTGAAAGATCAAGGTGCACGTTGTATGGATTGCGGAATTCCGTTTTGCCATAGTGGTTGTCCGCTTGGGAATTTAATTCCAGATTTTAATGATAAAGTCTACAAAGGAAAATGGAAAGAAGCTGCTGAAATTTTACACAAAACCAACAACTTCCCTGAGTTTACTGGACGTTTATGTCCAGCACCTTGCGAAGAAGCTTGTGTTTTAGGTATTAATGAAGACCCAGTAACGATAGAAAATATTGAAAAAAACATAGTAGAAACTGCCTTTAATAAAGGTTGGATTACAGCACAACCACCAAAAGTAAGAACCGAAAAAACAGTTGCTGTTATAGGCTCTGGACCAGCTGGATTAGCTGCTGCGCAACAATTAAATCGCGCAGGACATACCGTTACTGTTTTTGAACGCGATGAAAAAGTTGGTGGATTATTACGTTACGGAATTCCAGATTTTAAAATGGAAAAACATGTTATTGATAGACGTGTTGCTGTTTTAGAAGAGGAAGGAATCACCTTTAAAACCAATGCACATGTTGGTAGTAATGTAGATGCTAATCAACTTAAAGACGATTTTGACGCAGTAGTTTTATGTGGTGGTGCAACAGTAAGAAGAAGCATTCCAATTCCTGGAGCCGACTTAAAAGGTGTCACGCAAGCAATGGATTTTTTAAAGCTAAACAATCAATATGTAGATGGTTTAGTAGACTTTAAAGACATTATTTCTGCAAAAGGAAAAGACGTTATCGTAATTGGTGGTGGAGACACAGGAAGCGATTGTATTGGTACTTCTAATCGTCATGGCGCAACTTCGGTGACCAATTTTGAAATTTTAAGCAAACCAACCGAAGGTCGTCCTGCACATCAACCTTGGCCTTATTGGCCAATGAAGTTAAAAACAACCTCATCACACCAAGAAGGTGTGGAACGTTTTTTTAGTATTTCTACAAAAGAATTTTTAGGAGACAAGGACGGAAATTTAATTGGACTAAAAACGGTTGAAGTTGAATGGATTTTTAAACCAGGCGAAAGACCACAACTTAAAGAGGTTCCAAACACTGAAAAAGAATGGAAATGCGACTTAGCCTTATTGGCTTTAGGATTTACTGGAGCCGAAAAAACATTAGCAGACCAGTTTGGTTTAAATATGGATTTTAGAACCAATATTGAAGCGTCAACCAAAGATTACGCAACTAACGTTCCTAGTGTTTTTGCTGCTGGAGATATGCGTCGTGGACAATCGTTAATTGTTTGGGCAATCTCTGAAGGAAGACAAGCTGCACATCATATTGACACATATTTGATGGGTGAGTCTTGTTTACCTTTAAAGGATGATAGCGATTTGCCTAGAGTATAACAAATTACTGTGCAAGCAGGAATCTTATTAAATAAAAAAAAGCACCTTTTTCAAGGTGCTTTTTTTTATGGCTTCATGCTACAAGTTTTCAAAACCTACGCAGATGACATAATCATTTTACTTAGGATACTTCGCTCTAATCCCATCCAAACACAAATTACCAATACTACCAATATGAGTATGTTTTTTTGAAGTGTCCGGTTTGTAGGTTCCGTTTTCTACTTCACCTCCAATTTTCTGATAGGCTTCTCTAAATGGCATTCCTTCAACCACTAAAGTATTAATATTATCAACTGTAAATAGGTATTGGTATTTGGCATCGTTTAAGTCTATTTCTTTTACAATGACTTGCTGAATAGCGTAATTAAAAATGTCTAATAAGTCCTTTACATCTTCAATTGCTGCAATAATATTTTCTTTTAACAACTGAAAATCTCTATGGTAACCACTTGGCAAATTATTGGTTATTAAAACCATTTCATGATATAAGGCTTGAATTTTATTTGCTTTCCCTCTAATTAATTCAAACACATCCGGATTTTTTTTATGAGGCATAATGCTACTTCCTGTAGTTAGCTCGTTTGGAAAGGCAATAAAACCAAAATTCTGACTATTATATACACAAATATCCATTGCAAAACGCGCTAATGTATTACACACACTTCCTAAAGCTAAAGCGATTGTTCGTTCGCTTTTTCCTCTACTCATTTGCGCAGCAACCACGTTGTATTTTAGGGTAGAGAAGTTTAATTCTTTTGTCGTTAATTCTCTGTCAATAGGAAACGAGCTTCCGTAACCTGCAGCAGAACCTAACGGATTTTGATCTACTGTTTTTAATGCTGCATTTAGCAAGTATACATCATCTATTAAAACCTCAGCATAAGCAGAGAACCACAAACCAAAAGAAGAAGGCATTGCGACTTGTAAATGTGTATAACCAGGAAGTAAAGCGTCTTTATGCGTTTCCGCTAAATCTAAAAGGGTATCAAAAAACGTTTTTGTCTTCGTATTAATTTCTTTTAAATTCTCCTTATAGTACAATTGTAATGCTACTAAAACTTGATCGTTTCTAGAACGTGCTGTATGAATTTTTTTTCCAACATCTCCTAAGGTTTTAGTCAGCTCATATTCAATTTTTGAATGCACATCTTCAAAGGATTCTTCAATAACGAAGGTTCCGTTTTTTATAGTTTCCGCAATAGCGTTTAAACCATTTTTTAATTGTTGCAATTCTTCTGAAGAAATGATTCCAATGGACTCCAACATAATAGCATGAGCTAACGACGCTTGCACATCGTACTTTGCAATATGCAAATCAATCTCTCTGTCGTTTCCAACTGTAAATTGTTCTATTTTTTTATCAATACTAATACCTTTGTCCCAGAGTTTCATAATCTTTAGTTTATCTGTTGATTTGTTCTTCGTTACTTCGAGTGATTCTGATTTTTTTATCAGAATTGTATCGAGAAGTATTTTCTTGTTTTCGATACATTTCTCCTTACAGTCGAAACACTCAAACTGACGAAAATCTTACAATACTTTTTCTAATAATTCGATATATATTTTAATGCCTTCTTCAATTTCATTTAAATAAATAAACTCATCTGCAGAATGCGATCGTGTGCTATCTCCTGGACCTAATTTTAAGGAAGGACAACTCAAAACCGCTTGATCTGATAATGTTGGCGAACCATAAGTGCTTCTACCAATTTCTATTCCTGCAATCACCAATGGATGATCGATTGGAATAGACGATGAATTTAATTTTATACTACGTGGAATAATACTATCACAAGGCGCTTCCTTTTGTAAAATATCTACAATTTCTTGATTGGAATATTTATCGTTTACTCTAACATCTACCACTAACTTTACATCAGCTGGCACTGCATTATGCTGCTTTCCTGCGTTGATTTGTGTAACGGTTAATTTTACTTCACCCAAAGCTTCCGATGTTTTACTAAACGTGTAATTTTTAAACCATTCTAATACTGGAATGGTATTATAAATAGCATTATCAAGGTTTGGATGCGCTGCATGACTTGGCGTTCCTTTTACCTCTGCATCAAACACGACCAAGCCTTTTTCAGCAACAGCTAAATTCATTAAAGTTGGCTCTCCAACAATAGCGACATCCACTTTTGGAATAACAGGTAACATACTATTTAATCCATTTTCTCCACTGCTTTCTTCTTCAGCGGAAGCGACAATAACCAGATTAAAATTAAGTTCTTTTTTATCGTAGAAATAGGCAAACGTCGCTAACAAACTCACCAAACAACCTCCTGCATCATTGCTTCCTAAGCCATATAATTTACCATCTTCAACAATAGCTTTAAACGGATCTTTGGTGTAGCCATTATTTGGTTTTACCGTATCGTGATGCGAGTTTAATAATAGTGTTGGTTTGCTCTCGTCAAAATATTTATTGGTTGCCCACACATTATGATTGGTTCTTTTAAAAGGAATATCCTGCTGCACAAACCATTGCTCAATATGCGCTGCTGTTGGTCCTTCTTCTGAAGAAAACGACTGCGTTTCTATCAATTGTTTTAATAAAGCAATTGCTCTTGTTGTTAGTTTTTCTATCATTTGGAAATGGTTGTGTATTTATTATTTTTATCGAAAAGCATGTCTGATTTACCAATACAAACTTTTTGTACTTGATTATTTACAGCATGAAAACAGTTATTTAATTTTGGCAGCATGCCTTCATAAATAATACCATTTTCAATTAACGGTTGATAGGTTTTAGTGTTGATGTTTTCGATAACAGAATCGTCATTATTTACATTTTCTAAAACTCCGTTTTTTTCGAAGCAATAATATAATTCCGTTTTATATATTGAAGCAAAACCTATTGCTAATTCCGAAGCAATCGTATCTGCATTTGTGTTCAGTAATTGTCCGTTTTTATCATGAGTAATCGCACAAAACACAGGTGTAATTTCATTATTTAAAAGAATTTCTAACGTTTCAGTATTTACTTGTTTAACATCCCCAGCAAAACCATAATCGATAGGTTTTGATGGTCTTAAATCTGAAACTATTGTGTTGCCATCCGCTCCAGAAAAACCAATAGCATTACAATTGTTGGCTTGTAATTGTGCGACTATAGTTTTATTAATTTTTCCAGCATACACCATTATAATAATATCTAAAGTCACTTGATCGGTTACTCGTCTTCCGTCAATCATTTTAACCTCAACTTGCATTTTTTGCGCCAATTTGGTTGCTAATTTCCCACCACCATGCACTAGGATTTTAGGAGCATCTATAGTCGCGAATGCTTTTAGGAATTGCTGTAAGGCGTTATCATCATCGATGATGTTTCCTCCAATTTTTATAATTTTTAGTGTTTTCATGCTTATTCTTCTTTTGATGTGATACTGAAATGAATTCAGTATGACGTGACGGATTAACATTAACTTATTGCTTACTTTAAAACCTCAATCGTCAAGCTGAACTTATTTCAGCTTCTCATTATTTACTAATTGTGTGATACTGAAATAAACTCAGCATGACGTAACATTACAATTCCTCCAAAATCTGCTTCAAAACAATTTGCGCAGCAAAAGTCCTATTATTTGCTTGTTGAATAACCACTGATTGCTCGCCATCCAAAACCGCATCTTCCACAATCACATTTCGTCTTACAGGCAAACAATGCATGAATTTTGCATTACCCAACTTCGCTTTTGTCATCATCCAATTCTCGTCCTGACTAAGCACTTTTCCATAGTCTTTATAATTACTCCAGTTTTTCACATAGACAAAATCTGCATCTTTTAATGCGTCTTCTTGATTGTGATTTATTGGTGTGTTTTTAGCAATTGCTTCGCTTAATTCATAACCTTCAGGATGTGTAATGGTTAAATCGACATCCATATTTTGCATCATTTCTACAAACGAATTCGCAACTGCTTGTGGCAACGCTTTTGGATGTGGAGCCCAAGACAAGACTACTTTAGGTTTTAGCTTTTCTGTTAATTCGGTAATGGTAATTGCATCTGCCAATGCTTGTAAAGGATGCGCTGTAGCACTTTCCATATTTACTATTGGCACTGATGCGTATTTTACAAAGCTGTTCATCACAAACTCACTTTCATCTTTTTGTTTATCTATTAAACTTGGGAATGCTCTAACCGCAATTACATCTGCATATTGCGAAATCACTAGTGCAGCCTCTTTAATGTGCTCTGACGTGTTTGCATTCATGATTGTACCATCTTCAAACTCTAAATTCCAAGCATCATTTACATTTAAAATCATGACTTCCATTCCTAAGTTTTTTGCAGCTTTTTCGGTACTTAATCGTGTACGCAAACTAGCATTAAAAAATAACATGACTAGCGTTTTATGTTTTCCTAAATCTTCGAATTCAAAAGGATTATTTTTTAGTGAAATCGCGTCCTTTATAGTTTCTTGAAGATTTGATATGTCTTTTATTTTGGTATACTTTTTCATCTATTTATTACTTTAATCTTACTGAATTCATTTCAGCTTCTCACTGTTATGTGATTCTGAAACTAGTTCAGAATGACGTTGCTATTTAATTCTTATTTCTTAGCATTTAATACTCAATATAAACGCTATTACACACACTTATTTTCATGTATTCACACCTCTCGTCAAGCTGAATTCATTTCAGCTTCTCACTGTTATGCGATTCTGAAACTAGTTGAGAATGACGTTGCTCGCATTACTATTTTAATTCCTTTTTTAAAGCATCAAAAAACAAATCGATATGTTCTTTTTTGATGGTTAAAGGCGGAAGAATTCGTAATAAATTAGGATTCTTTGCGCTTCCTGTAAATATCTTATGTTCAAAAATTAGCTTTTTACGCAGTTCAGCTATCGGAAAATCGAACTCCAAACCAAGCATTAATCCTCTTCCTTTAATGTTTTTTATTGCTGAAACTTCTTTTGCTTTTTCTATAAAATAGGCTGAAATTTCTTTTGCATTTTGCATCAAATGCTCTTCTTCAATAACTTCTAAAACCGTTAACGAAGCAGCACACGCTAAATGATTTCCACCAAAAGTGGTTCCTAATAAACCAAAAGACGCTTTAATATTTGGATGAATTAAAATGCCTCCAATTGGGAAACCATTTCCCATTCCTTTGGCTATAGAAATAATATCTGGAGTAATACCATGTTTTTGAAATGCAAAGAAATCTCCAGTTCTTCCAAAACCAGATTGCACTTCATCTGCAATAAAACACGTATTGTAATTTTTGCATAATGCATCTACACCTTCGTAGAATGCAGCAGTACTTTCGTCCAATCCTCCAACACCTTGAATACACTCAATAATTACTGCACAAACATCGTTTTTAGCTAGTGCTTTTTCTGCACCTTCCAAGTCTCCTAATTCTAGAATCTCAACTTCTTGCTGTGCGTTAATTGGTGCAATAATTTTTGCATTATCTGTTGCTGCAACTGCAGCAGAGGTACGACCATGAAATCCATTTTTAAAAGCAACTACTTTTTTCTTTCCGTTATGGAATGATGCCAATTTTAAAGCATTTTCATTGGCTTCTGCACCAGAATTACATAAAAATAATTCATAATCCTTACAACCAGATAATCGTTCTAATTGGTCTGCTAATTGTACTTGTAACGGATTCTTAATCGAGTTGCTATAAAAGCCTAATTTAGACACTTGTTCTGAAATAGCAGTCACGTATTTTGGATGCGAATGTCCAATAGAAATCACAGCATGACCACCATATAAATCTAAATACTTGGTGTTATTTTCATCAAAAACAAAGACATCATCTGCCTTTACAGGTGTGATATCGAATAATGGATATACGTTAAATAAACTCATATCTGCTCTTCTTTAATGTTACTAATCTTATTAAACGAGGCAATCATACCTTGTATTAAAGAGGAACTCAATCCTTTGTGTTCCATCTCATTCAAACCTTCAATCGTACACCCTTTTGGAGTCGTTACACGATCTATTTCCTCTTCCGGATGATTCCCGTTGGTAATCAATAAACTCGCAGCACCTTCGCTAGTATACATGGCTAATTCTTGTGCTTCTTTAGCATCAAAACCTAACTGAATGGCAGCTTGTGTTGTCGCTCTAATTAAACGCATCCAAAACGCAACACCACTTGCACAAACCACAGTTGCTGCTTGCATTTGACTTTCTGGAATACTCAAAGAATGTCCTAAACGGTTAAAAATAGCCTCAGCAATTTTAATACGTTTTGCACCTTGCTCATTACTACACAAACACGTCATTGATTTACCAACTGCAATCGCTGTATTTGGCATGGCGCGAATGATAAATTTATCTACTCCAACTATGTCTTCAATCTTAGGAATTAGAAAACCTGTAATGGTCGAAATCAAGACGTGTTTTTCTGTTAATTCTGGTTTAATATCATTCAATATTTGCTCAAAATGTGCTGGTTGTACAGCAAAAATTATAATATCCGATTGCTTTACAGCTTCGGTATTATCCGTTGTTAAATGCACATTTTTATAACCATCAAATTCTTGAATGTCTTCCAAATTCCTTTTGGTTAAATACAAACTAGTAATGGCATTGTTGGTTATCAATCCTTTTGCGATGGACTTTCCTAAGTTTCCTGTTCCTATAATTGCTATTTTCATAATTTTATATTGTTTTGGCGTTACCACAAGGGTCGCGTCTTCCGTTATATCTTTTTTGCCTTGTTCTCGATACAAATTTGCTCATGCTTCACAAATTCACTCGAACTGACGTCAAAAAAGGATGCCACTTCAACCGCTAACGCAGCAGCAGTACTTTTAAAAATAAGTAGCTTTCAGTTTTAAACCTTCTGTTTCATCAAAACCAAACATTAAGTTCATGTTTTGAACAGCTTGTCCCGAAGCTCCTTTTAGTAAATTATCAATGATGCTTGTGACCAATAATTTGTCTTCATGTTTATGTAAATGAAGGATGCATTTATTAGTATTTACCACTTGTTTTAAATGAATTTCTTCTTCTGAAACTAAAGTAAAAGCAGCATCTTTATAAAAATCGTTATACATTGCTTTTGCTTCTTCCAAGCTTCCTGAAAACTTAGTGTACATGGTTGCAAAAATCCCTCTAGAAAAATCACCACGATTTGGCATAAAGTTGATGTCTGACTTAAAATTAGATTGCAACAGTTTCACTGATTGATTAATCTCACCTAAATGTTGATGCGTAAAAGCCTTATAATGCGAAAAGTTATTATCTCGCCACGTAAAATGCGTGGTTGCAGATAATGATGTTCCTGCTCCAGTTGCACCTGTAACTGCATTAATATGCACATCGTTTTGTAAAAATTCAGCTTTAGCTAAAGGCAATAACGCTAATTGAATAGCTGTTGCAAAACAACCTGGATTTGCAATATAATTGGCTTTTTTAATGGCCTCTTTATTTAATTCTGGCAAACCATAAACAAACGTTTTACCTTCAAAAATGGCGTCTTTAGTTAACCTAAAATCATTACTTAAATCAATGATTTTAGTTTCAGCAGAAAATGAATTGTTCTCTAAAAATGCTTTAGAATTTCCGTGACCTAAACACAAAAACAACACGTCTATTTCTGAGTTAATTTTACTTGAAAACTCCAAATCTGTGCTACCAATTAAATCTTGATGTATTTTATAGATTTTGTTGCCTGCATTGGATGTACTGTAAATAAAATTGATGTTTGCTTTTGGATGATTTAACAACAATCTAATTAACTCTCCTGCTGTGTAACCTGCGCCTCCAATGATTCCTATTTGTAATTTTTTCATGTTTGAATCTTATTTTTTTGAGATACTGAAACAAGTTCAGTATGACTAAAGTTTAGAGTTTACTTGTTGATAGATTTTGTTCTGATTCCCTACAATTTTGATAAACCCTTTAGCTTCATCTGCAGTCCAACCTTTATTTTCTTCACCATAACTTCCGAATTTCGCATTCATTAAATCATGCTTTGATGTAATACCATCTAAATTGAAATGATATGGTTTTAGCGTTACAAAAACATCTCCTGAGACTTTGTCTTGACTACTTTGTAAAAAGGCTTCCATATCTCGCATTACAGGATCTAAATATTGACCTTCATGCAAATGCATTCCGTAGAAATTTGACATATAATCCTTGTGTTGTAATTGCCATTTGGTTAACGTGTGCTTTTCTAATAAATGGTGTGCTTTTATGGTAATTAAAGCTGCTGCAGCTTCAAAACCAACACGACCTTTTATACCAACAATGGTATCACCTACGTGAATATCTCTACCAATTGCGTAGGCAGACGCAAGGTTGTTTAGTACTTCAATATTTACTTCTGATGCGTTTTCAATTCCGTTAATAGCAACCAATTCTCCTTTTAAAAAAGTTAAAGTAACTTTCTCTTCTTCCGCATGTTTTAATTGAGATGGAAATGCCGATTCTGGTAATGGTTTTTCTGATGTTAATGTTTCTTCTCCACCAACACTAGTTCCCCATAGTCCTTTATTGACTGAGTATTTTGCCTTTTCCCAAGATGCTTCAATACCGTTTGCTTTTAAGTAATCAATTTCTTGTTGTCTGCTTAAACTTCCGTCTCTAATTGGTGTAATAATTTTAATATGTGGTGCTAAGGTTTGAAAAATCATATCAAAACGTACTTGATCGTTTCCTGCTCCTGTGCTTCCGTGTGCGATATATTCGGCATCAATACTTTTAGCATATTCAATAATTTCGATAGCTTGTATAATACGTTCAGCACTTACTGATAATGGATAGGTGTTGTTTTTTAGCACATTTCCGAAGATTAAATACTTGATCACTTTATCGTAATACGAAGCAATTGCGTCAATATTTTTATAGGTTGATACTCCCATTTTATAGGCATTCGCTTCAATAGTTTTTATTTCTTCAACAGTAAAACCACCAGTATTTACACTTACTGCGTGCACATCATATCCTGCTTTACTTAAACTTACTGCGCAATAGGATGTGTCTAATCCACCACTATATGCTATGACTAATTTTTTACTCATCTCTTTTTTCTTTTTTTAGGAACATGCTCTGTTTTATGTTCTTTAATCTGGTCCACACTTTTTTATCGTATTTGTGTTGGTGAGTTTGTTTTACTTCTTTTGAAGGATCGTACAGCATGCCTGTACATAAACACATTTTCTGTTCTGTTCTGGTCAAAACATCAAAGTTTTTACATGTTTGACAACCATTCCAAAAACTTTGATCTGTGGTCAATTCTGAAAACGTCACTGGTTTATAGCCTAAATCGCTATTCATTTTCATAACTGCTAAACCTGTGGTGATACTAAATACTTTAGCATCCGGAAATTTGGTTCTAGAATGCTCGAATATTTTCTGTTTGATTTGTTTAGCTAAGCCAATATCTCTAAAATCCGGATGTACAATTAACCCTGAATTAGCCACAAATTTACCATGACTCCATTGTTCGATATAGCAAAATCCTGCAAACTTATCGCCTTCTAAAGCGATAACAGCATTACCGTTTTCCATTTTGGTAATGATATATTCCGGTTTACGTTTTGCAATACCAGTGCCTCTAACTTGAGCAGCATCTGCAATGGTTTGGCAAATAATATCTGCGTAAACACTATGCGATTTATTAGCAATAACAATTTCCATTGTAATTGGTTTTAATAATTAAAAAAGTAATATTTTGATTTTGAGATTCCTGTCTATGCAGGAATTTTGTTTTGAATGGAGAACCGGACTCACCTAAGTTCTATAAATAGAAGCACACCCTTAAGGGCGTCGACGTAAAATTGGACTCACAACAATCCTGTTATTATTTCTAATAACTGTATTTAAAAAAGGAAATATTTGTGTTGAATTGTTCACTGTCTGAAAAAAAATAAAAACTATTAACTAAAAGCTTGAAGTATGCATATTAGCGACGTCGTCTGCGTAATAGCAAACTTGTGGGTCTTTCGTTTTTATTTAGAGTTGTAAACATGATGCAAACGTATAATTTAATTTAATACAAACATTTAATTTTTGTGTTTTTTAATGAATTTTTACGAATTTGAAATTTTTTAAGCTCATAATTATCAAAATCATACTAAAAACTGAAACAAATCTGGTTTATCATTTAGATAATCTCCATAAAAATTATGACGCTTCATTTTTGTAATTAAAGGCTCTAAATTATTTGGAGATTTTAACTCAATTCCAACCACAGCAACATCATTTTCTCGGTTTACTTTTTTGGTGTATTCAAAGTGTGTAATATCATCTGTTGGACCTAAAATATCCACTACAAATTCGCGTAAAGCACCTGCACGTTGCGGAAATTTAATTATAAAATAGTGCTTTAAATTAGCATGTAATAATGCGCGTTCTTTAATTTCTGGAGTACGCGTAATATCATTATTACTTCCACTTATAACGCAAACTATATTTTTACCTTTAATTTCTTCTTTAAAATAATCTAAAGCAGATAAACTTAAAACTGCTGCAGGCTCTGCAACAATTGCTTCTTTATTATATAAATCTAAAATAGTTTGACAAATTTTACCTTCATCTACAGTAACAACACGATGTAATGTCTCTTTACAAATGGCAAAATTTAAATCACCAACACGCTTAACAGCTGCACCATCTACAAAACTATCAATCTCGTCTAACTCCGTGTTTTTATTATTTCGTATTGAAGTTAACATCGAAGGTGCGCCTTTTGGCTCTACACCTATAATTTTTGTCTGTGGTGATAACAACTTAAAAACGGATGATAACCCTGAAGACAAACCACCTCCTCCAATAGGTACAAAAACGTAATCTATTGGGTGAGACTCCGTTTGATTTATAATCTCTAAACCTACTGTTGCTTGACCCTCAATAACTTTTTTATCGTTAAATGGGTGAATAAACGCTTTGTTTAAACGCTTGCAATCTTCCATCGCTGCATGGTAAGCATCATCAAACGTATCGCCTACCAACACCACTTCTATATAGTCTTCTCCAAACATTTTAACCTGTTCCACCTTTTGATTAGGAGTTGGAGAAGGCATGAAAATGGTCCCTTTTATTTTTAACAATTTACAAGATAACGCCACGCCTTGTGCATGGTTTCCTGCACTTGCGCATACAATTCCTTTTTCAGCTTCAGCTTTAGTTAAAGAAGACATTTTATTGTAAGCTCCTCTAATTTTATAAGAGCGTACTTGTTGTAAGTCTTCGCGTTTAAACATGATGTTTGCTTCAAATTGCTTTGAATATCTCATGTTTGAAATTAAAGGAGTCACAGCAGCAACGCCTTTTAATTTTTTGGCAGCAGCTTCAACAGCTTCTAATGTAGGCCTGTATGTTGTGGTGGTGTTTTCCATGTTTTATGAGATCCCGAAATTAATTCGGAATGACAATAGATTTAAGCTAAAACTGATTCTTCTGATTTTACATCAGATTTTATAATTTTCATTGCAGTCATTGCTGCTCTTAATCGTTTACCAACTGTTTCGATTGGATGATTTCTAATCGCATCGTTTACAGCTATTAACTCCACATTATCTACTCCATTTGTAGTTGCAAATGCTTTACCAATAATATCTGTTTCCACTGTTTTCATGAAATCTGTCAATAATGGCTTGCAAGCATGATCAAATAAATAGCAACCATATTCTGCAGTATCAGAAATTACTCTATTCATTTCAAATAATTTTTTTCTGGCAATAGTGTTTGCTATTAATGGTAATTCGTGAAGCGACTCGTAATAAGCTGAGTCTTCAATTATTCCTGCACTAACCATAGTTTCGTAAGCTAACTCAACACCAGATTTTACAAAAGCTACCAATAACGTTCCATGGTCAAAATATTCTTGTTCAGAAATATGCTCTGTTGTTAACGTCGTTTTTTCAAAAGCAGTTTCACCAGTTTCTGCTCTCCATTTTAAAAGATTTACATCATCATTTGCCCAATCTTCCATCATGGTTTTAGAGAAGTGACCCGAAATAATATCGTCCATATGCTTTTCAAATAAAGGACGCATGATATCTTTTAACTCTTCAGATAATTGATAGGCTTTTATTTTTGCTGGATTGGATAAACGGTCCATCATATTAGTAATTCCACCATGTTTTAAAGCTTCAGTAATGGTTTCCCAACCAAACTGAATTAATTTTGCAGCATAACCAGGCTCAATACCTTCGGCTACCATTTTATCGAACGATAAAATTGCTCCTGTTTGTAACAAACCACATAAAATGGTTTGCTCACCCATTAAATCACTTTTAACCTCAGCCACAAAAGACGATTCTAAAACACCAGCACGATGACCTCCAGTTGCAGCTGCATAAGCTTTTGCTTGAGCCCAACCTTTATTTTCTGGATCGTTTTCTGGATGCACTGCAATTAGTGTTGGCACACCAAAACCTCGTTTATATTCTTCTCTAACTTCGGTTCCTGGACATTTTGGAGCAACCATAATTACAGTTATATCTTCTCTCACTTTAGTGCCTTCTTCTACAATATTAAATCCGTGAGAATAACTTAGCGTAGCGCCTTTTTTCATTAAAGGCATTACTGCTTCTACAACATTTGTGTGTTGTTTGTCTGGTGTTAAGTTTAATACTAAATCTGCAGTAGGAATTAGCTCCTCATAAGTCCCAACATTAAATTCGTTGTCGGTAGCATTTTTGTAAGATGCACGCTTCTCATCAATAGCTTGTTGCCTTAATGCATACGAAATATCTAAACCTGAATCACGCATATTTAATCCTTGGTTTAAACCTTGTGCACCACAACCAATAATTACAATTTTTTTGCCTTTTAATGCATTAACACCATCTTCAAACTCTGAAGCATCCATGAATCTACATTTACCTAATTGATCTAATTGGTTTCTTAATGATAATGTGTTGAAATAATTTGACATTGTCTTTTATTTTAATTGTTGGTTATGCTTGAAAAGCTTCTAGCATTGTTGATATTTTCATTTCATCTTTTGTAACAGCAATACGTCCTGAGCGTGTAAATTGCATGATTCCAAAAGCACTTAATTCTCGATATAATAATTCTATTTCTTCTTTACGTCCTGATTTTTCAATAACAAAAAAGTCACGATTTACAGTTACAATTCTAGCGTTGCTTTCTTTAATTATATTCTGAATTTGTCGCTCTTCAAACAATAAATCAGATTTCATTTTAAAAATGCAAGACTCTTGATAGATGGTATCTTCATCTGTATGAAAATAAGCCTTAATAACTTCGACTTGTTTTTCAATTTGACCAATTATTTTTTTCATTTGGTCTTCGGTAATAATAACTACAATTGTAAATTTTGAAACGCCTTCAATTTCTGAAACCGAAGAATTTATGCTTTCAATATTTATATGTCTGCGCTGAAATATTGCCGAAATACGATTTAATAATCCTATATTATTTTCGGTGTAAACCGAAACAGTGTATATGTTGTTTTCTGCTTCCATATTATTCTAATCTTACGTCTGAAACTGATGCTCCTGTAGGTATCATTGGAAAAACATTGTCTTCCTTTTCTACACAAACTTCTAAAAAGTATGGTCCATCTGTGTTTATCATTTTAGCGACAGCGTCTTTTAAATCTTCACGCTTTGTTACTTTTTGGGCTTCAATAAAATAGCCTTTAGCAATAGCTACAAAATCTGGATTTATCATTTCTGTAGACGCATAACGTTTATCGAAAAACAACTGTTGCCATTGGCGAACCATACCTAAAAATTCATTATTTAAAACCACAATTTTTACAGGTACTTTTTGCTGAAAAATGGTACCCAATTCTTGAATAGTCATTTGGTAACCACCATCTCCAGAAATTGAAATTACCTCACGCTCTGGAGCTGCCATTTTTGCACCAATTGCAGCAGGTAAGCCAAAGCCCATTGTACCTAATCCACCAGAAGTAATATTGCTTCTTGTTTTATTGAAATTGGCATAACGACAGGCTATCATTTGGTGTTGACCAACGTCTGTTACAATTGCTGCATCACCTTTAGTTTGCGAATTGATTTCTTTTAAAACTTCACCCATTGTTAAACCTTCTTTTGTAGGATGGATGTCGTTTTTTATTACTTTTTCATATTCAATAGCATACAAATCTTTAAACTTTTGATGCCATTCTGGATGTGTTTTTTCTTCTAAAAGCGGAAGTAATGCAGCTAAACTTTGTTTTGCATCACCTAAAACTGCCACATCTGTTTTTACATTTTTATCTATTTCGGCTGGATCAATTTCAAAATGAATCACTTTTGCTTGCTTAGCATAGGTTGCTAAATTACCAGTAACACGATCGTCGAAACGCATACCAATTGCAATTAAAACATCGCACTCATTAGTTAAAACATTTGGTGCATAATTACCATGCATACCAACCATACCAATATTTAAAGGATGAGAGGTTGGAATTGCTCCTGCACCTAAAATGGTCCAAGCAGCTGGAATTCCAGCTTTTTCAACAACCGCTTTAAATTCGGCTTCAGCCTGACCTAACGCCACACCTTGACCCCAAACAATCATTGGTTTTTTAGCTGAATTAATAAGTTTTGCAGCAGCTTCAACAGAAGTAATATCTAATTTAGGAATTGGATTATAACTTCTTACGCCTTTACATTTTTCGTATTTAAAATCGAATTCTTCAAACTGAGCATCTTTTGTTATATCAATTAAAACAGGTCCTGGACGACCACTTTTAGCAATATAAAAGGCTTTAGCGATAACTTCTGGAATATCTGAAGCTTTAGTAATTTGGCAATTCCATTTTGTAACTGGTGAAGAAATACCTACAATATCTGTTTCCTGAAAAGCATCACTACCTAGTAAATGCGAAGCTACTTGACCTGTAATACAAACCATTGGTGTACTATCTATTTGTGCATCTGCAATACCTGTAATTAAGTTAGTTGCACCTGGTCCAGAGGTTGCAATTGCAACACCAACTTTACCCGAAATACGTGCATATCCTTGAGCAGAATGGGTTGCACCTTGCTCATGACGTGTTAATACATGATGAATTTTATCTTGGTATTTATAAAGCTGGTCATAGACAGGCATTATTGCTCCTCCAGGATAGCCATATAGAATATCAACTCCTTCGGCTAACAAACATCTGATAACTGCTTCGCTACCAGAAATACGCTCTGTGGTTTGCGTTGTGTTTGTTTCTTTTTTTATTGTTTTTGTATCCATATTAATCTGCTTTGGATAATTATTTTTTATTTAAAACTCGTCAGTAACACATCCTTTTGAGGCAGACGATACGGTTTTAGCATATTTGTATAACACACCTCGTTTAAATTTTAAATCTGGTGCTTTCCAGTCCTGTCTTCTTTTTTGCAATTCTTCTTCTGAAACCTCCAAAACAATGGAGTTTGTTTCGGCATCAATGGTAATCATATCGCCATCTTTTACTAAAGCTATATTACCACCATCTTGAGCTTCTGGAGTAATGTGCCCAACTACAAAACCATGCGTTCCTCCAGAGAAGCGACCATCTGTAATTAATGCTACATCTTTACCTAAACCTGCTCCCATTATTGCAGCAGTTGGCTTTAGCATTTCTGGCATTCCTGGTCCACCTTTTGGACCTTCATAACGGATTACGACAACATCTCCTTTTTCTACTAATCCATCACGTATGCCATCATTTGCAGCATATTCGCCTTCAAACACTTTTGCTTTACCAATAAACTTTAAACCTTCTTTTCCTGTAATTTTAGCAACACTTCCTTCGGTTGCCAAATTCCCATAAAGCATTCTTAAATGACCTGAAATTTTTATTGGTTCTTCAATTGGCTTTATTACATCTTGACCTTCAGTTAAATCTGCAACATCCAATAAATTCTCTGCAATTGTTTTTCCTGTAACGGTTAAACAATCGCCATGAATTAATCCTTTTTTCAATAGATATTTTAGAACCGCAGGAATTCCGCCAACAGCGTGAACATCTTCCATTAGGTATTTTCCGCTAGGTTTTAAGTCGGCTAAAAATGGTGTATTATCGCTTATATCTTGAAAATCTTTTAATGTGAAATCGATATCTGCTGCTCTTGCAATTGCTAAAAAGTGAAGTACTGCATTTGTGGAACCACCTAAAATAGTAACCAATCGTACTGCGTTTTCTAGAGATTTACGCGTAATAATATCTGAAGGTTTAATATCCTTTTCTAACAACACACGCATGGCTTCACCAGCTTTTACAGACTCTTCTTTTTTAGCATCACTTAATGCTGGATTAGATGAGTTAAATGGTAAAGTCATCCCTAAAGCTTCAATAGCCGAAGCCATAGTATTTGCTGTGTACATACCACCACAAGCTCCTGCTCCTGGACATGCTTTTTCTACAATGTTTTGATATTCGGTTTCTTCCATAGTTCCAGCAACTTTGCTTCCCCAAGCTTCAAAAGCAGAAACCACATCTAGTTTTTTTCCGTTATGGCAACCAGAATCAATGGTTCCTCCATACACTAAAATACTTGGACGATTTAACCTAATCATTGCCATTAAGGCTCCTGGCATATTTTTGTCGCAACCTACAACTGTAATCAAGCCATCATAACTCATGGCTTGCACAACGGTTTCCATAGAATCTGCAATAATATCTCGAGATGGCAATGAGTAACGCATTCCTGGAGTACCCATAGAGATTCCGTCGCTAACTCCAATAGTATTAAAAATAAGCCCAACAATAGCTTCGTTTTTAGTACCCTTTTTAGCCAATTTAGCTAAATCATTAAGATGCATGTTACATGGATTACCTTCGTATCCTGTACTTGCAATACCAATAATGGGTTTAAAAAAATCTTCTTTTGTTAAACCAATAGCATGCAACATGGCTTGTGCTGCTGGTTGCGTTGGGTCTTGAGTTACTGTTTTACTGTATTTGTTTAATTCCATTTATGGTCCACTTCTATTTAAATATTAATCTAAAGTAGCAGTTTGACCTTTTACGCCTAGTCTATTTTTAAAATACAGACTAAATTCAGGTTATAAAAAAACAATTCAATTTACTGATAGTCAGTGTTTTAAATATTATTTATTATGACACCCAAGACTCTTAATTTTATTCAAAATATTATAAAAAAGAATTTATAAGTCTTAAAGAAAGTTGTAAAAACAAAAAAACCGATTCAAATTAATGAATCGGTTTTAATGGTGGTCCCACCTGGTCCACATATATACTTATTAAATTTTACTCTATTTTACTCTATTTAAGCGTATTAATACTTGCTTTTGTTGACTTAACCAATTAAACTAAACAAGGCTAAATATTAAGTAATTAAAAAAATTCGTCCCCTCATTCGTCCCCTATACATCCTTTTGAACTATATTTGTGTCATGGCTAAAGCAAAATTCATACTTAAAGAACCAAGCGCAAAGGAAGAAACTTTAATCTACCTAGTTTACAACTACCAATATAAAAGATTTAAATATTCTACAGGAGAAAAAATTAATCCTAAATTTTGGAATGCAACTTCACAAAGAGTAAAAGCAACAAAGCAATTTAAAGAATACCCTGAATTTAATTCAAGATTAGACAAAATTGAAAACGGAATAAATAACACCTTTAGAAAATTACTAAATGACGGAATTCAACCCTCTAATAGCTTACTGAAAGAAGAGTTAGAAAACGAATTATCTGACAATTTAGTTAAACCTAAAAAAACTAATTTTTTCGAATTTATTACTAATTACATTCAAGAAAGCAAACTAAACAAATCAACAGGAACCATAAAAGTTTATAATACTACATTCAAATATTTAAAAGCGTACGCCAAAAAATACAAGCCTATTGATTTTGAAACAATAACACTCGAATTTTACAACCACTATTTAGGTTATTTAAAACTTGAGAATAACCTATCCTCTAACACAGTTGGAAAACACATAAAGACTATTAAATCATTTTTAAATGAAGCTACTGAAAGAGGAATTAATAAGAACCTAGAATTTAGAAACAAACGTTTTAAAACTCTAAGAGAAGAAGCAGATACCATTTATCTAAATATTGAAGAATTAGAAAAAATTGAAAACTTAAATCTTAAAGCAAACCCAAGACTTGAAAAAGTAAGAGATTTGTTTTTAATAGGATGTTATACAGGTTTACGATTTTCTGATTTTACAGAAATAAATCCTGAAAATATAGTTTCAAATAATACAGTTATCCAAGTTAGAACAAAAAAAACAGGACAAAGAGTATCAATACCTTTGCACAAAACTGTTAGAAAAATTCTTAAAAAATATAAAAACAACTTACCTAAAGCTTACACCAACCAAACAATGAATGAATATCTAAAAGAAGTTGTTTGCTTAGCTGGAATAAAAGAATTAATAGAAACGACTATTACAAAAGGAGGTAAAGTAGAAAAAAATGTACTACCGAAATTCAAACTTGTTTCAACTCATACGGCTAGAAGAAGTTTTGCAACAAACCTATATTTAGCAGAAGTACCAAGTATTTCAATAATGAAAATAACAGGTCATAAAACAGAACGTTCTTTTTTACAATACATTAGAGTAACACAAAGAGAAAACGCTGACAAATTACTAACACACCCATTTTTTAACTAATGAATAAAGAATTTAAAACTTTTGACAACTTTAAAACTGATTTTGAAAATCGTTCACAAAATATAACAAACATTGATTTTTTTATAAAAGAAGAATTAAATCAAATTGATAAATTATTAAATCATCGTGATTTTCAAATGGATACATCATCTTTTATGTCCTCTAGAAAAATGTATAGACCTAAAATTGAAATTTTCAGTAATCTATACTGGAAAATAAGACTTGAGTGGGAAGTTTTTGAAAACGCCTACCAACAATATTACTATAATGAAATCGAATCTGAGTTTGATGGATATGTAAACTCCCCAACAACCATACAAGCCCATACTCAAGGATTTGAATTTGCCAAATATACTTTATGGCTTAAAAGAGATATGAAAAACGATGGGTTAAACAAGAAAAAGAAAGCACCACTTTCTCACAAACAAAAAATGTTAGCACTTCATTATTTAGGATTAGATTTAAGCAAATACGATAATACAAAATCCGCAAAAATTCTTGCTCAAATTTTAGACCTAAGCGAAGAAAACACACGAAAATACATCTCTTATCTATCCGCTGGAAAAAATAATGTGAGAACAAAATCCAACCTAGAAAAGCTATCTCAATTATTTGAACAACAAGATTTTATCAATATTTCTAATCAAATAAATAATGACATCAAAAAGATGTAGAAAAAAGGTTGTGGTTACCACACGTCTTACCATACGGTAGTTCTTGATTCATATTTGCACCATTGTTAAACTAAAATAAAGTAAAATAATGGCAAAAATTGAATTGAATACTTTCGAATTCTCAGATTTCGAAAAAGCTTTTGAAAACGCATTTAATAAAGCAATCAAAAGAGCAATAGAAGACAAATTATTCCCTCCAAAAATTGGAGACATTGACTTATTCTCTAGGTCAAACACAGCAAAAAAGCTTTGCATCTCTCTTCCAACACTTCACGACTGGACTATAGGAGGGATAATCAAAGCCTATCGCATAGGCAATAGAGTACTTTACAAAAAACAAGATATAGAAGATGCTCTAACATTGATTAATCCTAAATTTAGAAAGGAGGGTTTATCATGTTAAAAAAGAAAAATGATTACTCCGTTATTGTATTCTTAGAAAATGAAAAAAAGCCAAAAAAATGGACATATGTTCATAAACTAAATGGCTTCTCTATGTTTTTATCTAAAAAACACCCCACTTGGTTATACATGAATGTTTATAATAGACGAACAAGTCAGTTTATAAAGCAATTCAGGAAAGGCGTTTTCGTCCCTCCATTCATTGAGTAGGTTTTTCTTTTTTTTAACCTTTTAAAATTAAAAACCTTTAAATAGAAACCTTTAATAAATAACCTTTTAATGGTTTTAATAATTGTACAACGATTCAGATTATGATAGTAAAAAACACATATGGTGTTAGTGTTGCTTTCTCAGTTGCTAAATATGGAATTGCTCCTAAAAATGAGTTTACAGGCTCCGCATTACAAAGAAAAAAACAAGAACCATCAAAAAAATTAAAAGCAAAAAAAAAGGAAAGTAAAGACAGGGTGCGAAAAGAACGCACCTTGTCTAGGCGCTCGAAACAAAAGATTAGAAAAAAAATCACTTGTTTTTCTAGAACCCAAAAAAGACTAAGCTTTGTTACTCTTACTTTTTTAAACAAAGTATCAGATGAGGAAGCAGTAAATGTTTTGAGAAAGTTTATAGATAACGTAAAAAAACGAAGTGATGACTTTCAGTATTTATGGGTAGTTGAAAGGCAAACTAAAAATGACGAGTTTAACGGAAACCCACATTTTCATATGATAACTAATAAGTATTGGAAAATAGAAAAATGGTGGAATTATTGGCTATCTCTTCAACTAAAAAATAACATTCTTCCAAGAGATAAAAACTTTAAACCATCATCTGCTTTTGATGTAAGGCAGTTAAACACAAATAATATTAAAAGAATATCTTCTTACGTCACTAAGTATGTAACCAAGAATAACGCAAAGTTTAAATGTCAAGTTTGGAATTGCTCTAGAAAAGTATCAGAGCTATATACCGACTTTTACACCTCTACAGAGTTTACAGACCAATTTAAGCGACTAAATGCAGTCACTAAGGAAATTACAAACAGTGACCGAAACAACCCTGTAATTGACGTTAAAATGATTGACTTGAACAGAAACACCTTACCCTTGTACAAAAGGCTTGATGATAAAAACATAAACACTTTAAAAAATAAAAATGAATAATAAAATTATTGAAAATATAGAATTTGATACTAAAGTAAATGATAATTTCTTCGTAATAAAAAACAAAGATAAACAAGTTAAAAATTCAGATTTAATAAATGACAAATTTGAATTAATACACTATGCAGAAGTTTACTATTATGGATTTGTACATTTACAATTTAAAGAATTTATCTATTTGTCGTTTAATAATGAACATGGATTTCAGCTTGATTTTCTTATAAGGACAACAACAAAAACAACATTAACTCAAGATATAAAAACTTATTTATCAAATAATTTTGACGATGAAATACTTAGAACGACCATAGACATATATGAAGAGGCTATTTCAATATATCCTTATTGTTATTCCAAAAATCAGTAACCTTAGCTTTTAGAGATATAACATCTAATTTAGTATCATCACTCCAATTATCTCGATGTTTTGCTAAGTTTGTAAGAGTTAATCGTCGAAGATTAGCTGTTTTAACATTTATAAAATATGTCTTAGAAAGTAAAGTATTATTATGAAATTTTTCCCAACAAAACTCTTCATCAAAATTATTTGAAACTAGATATCCATTTTCAGAAAAAGCTTGTAATATCTCTTCGTGAGTAAAAACAAGCTTTTTCTCAAACTGCTTTTTCGATACTGAATTTATCTGTTTAGCTATATTATCAATTGAATTGTTAGAATTTTTTCTTTTAGTTCCTTTTTCTAAAAATTCATTTATTAATTGCGAAAGAAATATTAATTTACTTGACATTTGTATTGTTCAAAAAATATTAAAAGCTATCATAATTGATAACTAAATCAAAGTCTAGATTAAGTGAAATTTTGTGTAATTCAAAATTTGAATCTCTTTTTTATATCAATAAAAATAATTATTCTTTAAGCTTTCGTAATTCTTCTCGTTTAATCTTATCTAAAACTAGAGTAGCTCTTGACCAACCTATAAATCCAATTATAAAAAAAAACGCTCCAAGCACTAAAAAACTAGAAGAATAGTCTTCATATTTGTTCGCCTGTTTCAAAAGAAGGTCTATTTTTTGTTTATCACTGTTCCTTTTGATTTTTGAAATATCGAATTCCCTCTTTAAAAGAATAATAGAATCTAATGTTTTATTATAATCAAGAACTATTTTTTCTGCTTTTTTTATAGCTGATACTGTATTGATAGTTTTAAGGCTATCTACCTTTTTAACACTACGCGAAGAGCTATGCTTTAATGTCTCTATATTATTTTCTAGTTTTGAAATTTCAAAATTTAATAGTTCAACGTCTTTATTGAAATCAATTCTTAGACGATCAATTTCATTTTTTTGTTGCAATGGATAGAACATACTTAAAAGAACTAATATAGTACCATTGATAAACAAAAACTTATATAAGCTTTCTGCACTGGATGATATATAATCAGATACCTGCAACATTATAAAATTGAATTGATTTTCTTCCTATCTATTTCTAATTCATCAATTGCCTTTTCAATTTTTTCTAAACTATCTGTGTTAACTCGCTTAAATTCTATCAATGCATCTATTGTTGATTTATCTACCCCTACAATAGAATCACTTCCCAAACTCAACGGACCTAATAATGCTGCTATCAAAATTATAGACTTACCATTTAAAAACTTAAATTCAATTTTACCAGGGGATTGTAAATTTAATTTAATAGAACTTTCATCAATATTTTCACCTAAATGAAACTCAGTGTTTAATTTTTCTGCTAATACTGTTATATTATTTATTAAATCTAATAATGTTTTTATATGAACATCTTCATCTGTGCGAATATCCAAAACATAATGACTAAAACCATTTTTTAAAAATAATGTTGAAACTACTTTATCTATATACGATTGATAATTTTTAATGCTACTTATTGAATGCCTATTAATCTTTACTTGATAAAAAATACTGTCTAGATCATCAATATCCTTATTTTCTAACCAATTAATTTTTCTTCTTTTATGAAAACTACAATCAGGGTCGTCAATAATCGTAAATACATTATCATCTGCAACAACACCAAATGCTAGCCTATTAGATCCATCGTTTGGTATTACAACAAAATCATTCCTTCTTAATTCTTTAAAAGCTTTTATTTTATTATAAATGGAAGTTATTTTCCCTTTGTCTTTACTCTTATCAATATCAAGGCCTTCTTTGCGAGCAATTTTCATTTTAATATCAAATTCACTCGTTACTAATGTATTAATATCATGCATATTAATATAATCCCAACCAATAGCTATAATTTTTTTTTCATAAAAATGCTCAAAGTATTCTCCCCCATCTGTACGAACAAACCAATAACCTTTATCAGGAGCAATCTCATTTACTTGATCAATAATATCATTAAAATTCATAAAATAATTATATAATATAAAAGAAAATCTTTTGATAAATGTACAACGAAATTCTTAAAACTGACTGATTATCAAATCACATTTTAAAACAAACAACTTCTATAATTCATTTTTAGATTAAAATCTATTAAATAATTCGCCCCCTTATTCGTCCCCTAAAACAAAAAAAGCCTTGTAAATACAACATTTACAAGGCTTTACGATTTAAAAAAGTGGTCCCACCTGGGCTCGAACCAGGGACTTTCTGATTATGAGTCAGATACTCTAACCAGCTGAGTTATAGGACCCGAAATCGGATTGCAATATTACCACTTATTTTAAAATCCTGCAAACTTTTTTTTTAATTACTTATCGTCTTGACATAACTCTATTAGTACACCATTTGACGTTTTGGGATGCAAAAAAGCAACTAACTTATTGTCTGCTCCCTTTTTAGGTGTTTCGTTTAATACTACAAACCCTTCGGATTTTAATCTTAAAATTTCTGATTTTATATCCTCGACTGCAAATGCAATGTGATGAATCCCTTCTCCTTTTTTCTCTAAAAACTTAGCAATTGGACTTTCTGGCTTGGTTGCTTCCAATAATTCTATCTTGTTTGGACCTACTTTAAAAAAAGAAGTGTTTACACCTTCACTTTCTACAGCTTCTATTTTGTAATGCGATTTGCCAAAAAGCTTCGCAAAAAGCGCGTTAGATTCTTCTAAATTTTTAACAGCTATACCAATATGTTCTATCTTTTTCATTTTTTATGTATTTTAGGGTATAATATTTGCTTAATTATGGCTTAAAAGTAATATATTCTTGTAATAACAACTATTTTTGCACTATGGAAGAAAGTCAAAGACAAAAAAAAATAGCTTCGGTTTTACAACGTGATTTAGTAGATATCCTTCAAGGAGCTGCTACACAAGGTGGAATGAGAGGTATAATTATATCTGTATCTAAAGTTAGAGTAACTGCCGATTTAACAGATGCTAAAGTATATTTAAGCATATTTCCAAACAACAAAGCTAAAGAGCTTTTAGAAGGAATTAGAGCTAATAAACCAATGATTAGACATGAATTGGCACAACGTACAAAAAACCAACTACGCAGAATGCCTGTATTAGAGTTTTATGTTGATGACAGTTTGGAGCACATTGATAAAATTGAAAAATCACTTAAGGGTGAAGATAATCCAATTCAAAATCCGGATTTATTAGATAAACGCAGTAAAGGTTAATTGAATTTTTCTTTATACATAGCAAAACGCTACATACGCAGTAAAAGCAGTAATAATGCTATTAACTTTATTACAATAATTGCTATTGTAGGTATTGTTTTAGGTGCTGCTTCATTGTTTATTGTATTATCAGGTTTTGCTGGTTTAAGGGATTTTACGCTAGAATTTTCAAGTATTATTGATCCTGATCTGAAAGCTGAAACTACTATTGGTAAATCCTTTACTTTAAACGATAGTCAGAATAAACAATTACACGCTATAGATGGTATTGCCAACTTTTCTAGAATAATAGAAGAGCGTATTATTGCTTCGTCAGATGGTAATAACCATCCAGCTTACATCAAAGGTGTAGACAACAATTATAACAAAATAACAGCTATAGACTCTGTTATACCTTATGGTAATTGGCTGTACCAAGACACACCACAAATAGTTGTTGGTTGGGCAATATCTAATAGATTATCTGTATTTGTAAACGATTACAGTAAAACAGTCACCTTATCTGTTCCAAAACCAGGAAAAGGTCAAATCACCTCTCAAAATCAAGCACTAAACCAAGTAAACACCATAAATGTAGGTATTTATGATATTAACGAAGAACTTAACAATAAGTACATTTTTGCATCTATTGATACTGCACGTCAATTATTAAATTACCAACCCAATCAAATTACCAGCTTAGAATTTAAATTAACAGAAGATGCAGATGAGGACGCTGTTAAAGATAAAATTAAAACTATAATCGGTCAAAACGTCATTATTAAAAATAAAGATCAATTAAACGATGCGATATACAAAATGCTAAACACAGAGAATTTAGCAGTCTATCTAATCTTTACTTTAGTATTAATTATTGCATTATTTAACGTTATAGGCTCCATTATCATGATGATTTTGGATAAAAAGAAAACCCTAAGCACATTATATAATATAGGAGCAACAGTAAAAGACATAAGAAACATCTTTTTTTATCAAGGCGTTTTAATGACTGTTATTGGTGGTTTTTTAGGATTAGTTATAGGTTACGCAATCGTACAATTACAAGCTAGCTTTGACTTAATAATGATTACACCAAGCTTACCTTATCCTGTAGCCATTCATTTTAAAAACTTTGTAATAGTAATGCTTACTATTTCAGTTTTAGGGATAATAGCTTCAAAAATAGCAGCCTCACGTATCACACGCGATTTAGTAAAAACTAATTAAAATATTTGGACAAGTTGCCTTAACAGGCAAACAGGCTCGCGCAACTCGCTCTCTTCGAGGAGCTCAGACATATTGCTTCATCCTTCTTGCGCTTACTGTTGTATATAGTTGCGCTTTGCTTAACTAAGTATTTTGCTCACTACTCAGTAAACTCAAAGTCACCAAACTTTTCTAAAACCTCATCAAAAGCAGCAAATACATCTTTAGATGCATCACTAGTTACCATTTTCATACGATGCTCTTTAAAATGCGGAATACCTTTAAAGTAGTTTGTATAATGACGTCTTGTTTCAAAAACACCAAGGATTTCTCCTTTCCAATCTATAGACATTTGTAAGTGTCTTCTAGCTGCTTCCACACGCTCCTGCATAGTAATTGGTCTATAATGCGCTCCTGTTTCAAAAAAGTGTTTTACTTGTTTAAAAAACCAAGGATTACCAATGGTTGCACGACCAATCATACAACCATCTAAACCAAATTGATCACGCATTAACATTGCTTTTTCTGGTGTATCGACATCACCATTTCCAAAAACAGGAATATGCATACGTGGATTATTTTTTACCTTTGCAATTGGTTTCCAGTCTGCTTCACCTTTATACATTTGTGCTCTGGTACGACCATGTATTGCAATAGCTTTACAACCTACATCTTGAAGTCGTTCCGCTACCTCAACAATTCTAATAGAATCGTGATCCCAACCTAAACGTGTTTTTACAGTAATTGGAATATTGGTACGTTTTACCATCTCTGCAGTTAGTTGTTCCATTAAGCAAACATCTTTTAAGATTCCTGCTCCTGCACCTTTACTAACAACCTTTTTAACAGGACAACCAAAATTGATGTCAATAATATCTGGTTTAGACTCTGCTACTATATCAATGGTTTGTAACATACTATCCAAATTAGCTCCAAAGATTTGGATACCTACAGGACGTTCTTTTTCGTAAATATCTAATTTCATAACGCTTTTTGCTGCATTACGTATTAAACCTTCGCTACTTACAAACTCTGTATACACCACATCTGCACCTTGCTCTTTACACAACGCTCTAAATGGTGGATCTGACACATCTTCCATTGGTGCTAACAACAACGGGAAGTCTGGAAGTTCTATATTACCTATTTTTACCACGATACAATTTTGGTGCAAAATTAGTGTTTTTTAGGTAATTGTGTATATTTAACTAATAATCTATCATTATTTGGACCTACCCTTCAACCCTGAGCTTTTTGGCGTTAACATAAATATTCACCTTATATTAGAATATCTCGCCTTTTTTATAGCGTATAGATATTATGTGTTTTTAAGAAAACGCAATACAGATGTTATTACAAGTAACAATAGATTGTCTATAATTTTAGGTGCAGCTTTAGGTGCTTTAGTTGGCTCAAGATTGGTTGGATTTTTAGAAAATCCTTTAATTGAATTTACATTAAAAAATGCCATTACATTACTAAACACAAAAACCATAATGGGTGGTTTATTTGGCGGTTTACTTGGTGTGGAATTGGCTAAGAAAATAATTAACGAAAGTCAATCGTCTGGAGATTTATTTGTCTTCCCTATAATTTTAGGAATTTTTATTGGTCGTGTTGGTTGTTTTTTATCTGGTATTAACGAGTTTACTTATGGTAAGGTCACTACTTCTGCTTTTGGAATGGATTTAGGTGATGGCTTACTGCGACATCCAACGTCTTTATATGAACTGTTTTTTTTAATCTTTTTATTTATAGCTTTAAAAACTGTAAACAATAGATTACAGTTAAAAAACGGAGATTTGTTTAAGATTTTTATGCTCAGTTATTTTGGCTTTAGGTTTTGTATCGAGTTTTTAAAACCTAATGTATTTTATACTTTTGGTTTAAGTAGTATCCAAATATTATGTGTAATTTGTTGGTTGTATTACAGCAAGTTTATTGCTAGTCTTTTACTTAGCAAACACCAGCGTTAGCGATAGAAACGGTATCCTTTTTTACGTCAGTTTGAGTGTTTTGTGAAGCATGAGCAAAATGTATCGAAAACAAGTAAAAAAGATTTAGTGGATAGCGCGACCCTTGTGGTAACGCTCAAATAACATAAATTACAGAAAATGCCAGTTAGAAATTATACCTATTACGACTTTACATTAAGCTTGTGTCCCGAGTGTTTAAAACGTGTGGATGCTAAAATTGTCTTTGAAAATGATAATGTTTACATGTTAAAACGTTGCAAAGAACATGGCAATAGCAAGGTGTTAATTGCTGATGATATTGAGTATTATAAAAACATACGCAACTACAATAAGCCTAGCGAAACACCTTATACTTTTAACACTAAAACGGATTATGGTTGTCCTTACGATTGTGGTTTGTGTCCAGACCACGAGCAGCACAGTTGCCTAACAGTTGTTGAGGTGACGGATCGCTGTAATTTAACCTGTCCAACGTGTTATGCTGGCTCGTCGCCAACGTATGGAAGACATCGTACTTTAGAAGAGGTTAAAGCTATGTTGGATACTATTGTTAGAAACGAAAAGGAACCTGATGTAGTGCAAATTTCTGGTGGAGAGCCAACCATACATCCTCAGTTTTGGGAAATTATGGACTATGCTAAAACGTTACCGATTAGGCATTTAATGTTGAATACTAATGGGATTAAAATTGCTAAAGATTTCGCTTTCGCGGAAAGACTAAAAACCTACGCTCCTGACTTTGAAATTTATTTACAATTTGATTCGTTTGAAAACAGTGTGCTGCGCGAGCTTCGCGGTGCCGATTTAAATGATATCCGTAAACAGGCTATTGAAAACCTAAACAAATTAAACCTATCAACAACTTTAGTGGTCACACTACAAAAGGGATTAAATGATGGCGAAATTGGTAAAATTATTGACTACGCTTTAAAACAAAAATGTGTTAGAGGTGTGACCTTACAACCAACTCAAATTGCTGGACGACTGGATAATTTTAATCCAGAAACGGATCGGATGACCATTACTGAGGTTCGTCGAAAAATAATGGAACAAACCACTATTTTTAATGCGGACGATTTACTTCCTGTACCTTGTAATCCTGATGCTCTGGTTATGGGTTACGCACTTAAACTAGGCGATGAAGTGTTTCCGTTAACGCGTTATATTAATCCAAACGATTTATTAGATAATAGCAAAAACACTATTATTTATGAGCAAGATGAATCACTGCAAGGTAAAATGATAGAGTTATTTAGCACAGGAAACTCGGTTGAGGTTGCAGAAGAAAACCTAAAATCTATCATGTGTTGCTTGCCTAATATTGATGCTCCAGAATTAGGTTACGACAATTTATTTAGAGTCATTATTATGCAGTTTATTGATGCTTATAATTTTGACGTAAGAGCTATTAAAAAATCGTGTGTGCATATTGTGGATAAAGACAATAAAATTATCCCTTTTGAAACCATGAATTTGTTTTATCGTGATGATAAAAAAGCACGCTTAGAACAACTTAGAAACGAGCTATAATTACTAAGTACAAATAAAAATAGAGTTATGCCACTACTATTTTTGATCATAAAAAATAAAATATGCTTCAAGTAATGATTTTGAATATTAGCGGAAGTACTATATTACTACTGCTTTTTATCTTTTATGGTGTTCCAATAATTGCAACAATTATTGCGTTATCTTTAAGAAACAAAAAGCGAAAAACAGCTAAAGTTATTGGTATTTTAACTGCTGTTTATGTATTAATTAGCTTAGGTTATTGCGGAATTTTATGAATACATTTTTTTTAATAGAAGCTACTGGAGGAGGTGGAAATTACGACGGAATAGTCTTATTTTTTGCTGCTATTATGTTTGGACCAGCTATTTTATTAGCTATTATTGGTTTTGCTTTACTTAAAAAAAACAAAAAAGCAGCTAAAGTATTATTTATACTAGCTGCTGTTTATGTAATTGTTAGTTTAGGTATTTGTGGTAGTATGATGGCTTAGCAATGCCCACAATCCATAAAACCCTAAAAATAACTCTGCAAAAGTCCCGAATTGATAACCAAAGGTTGGCACACCATCTAATGTTAAACTTAGCAACCTTCCAAAACCTAAACCCAGCATAAATATCATATTGGTTACTAATGCTATTTTAAGATAATTGGCTTTAAAAACGCCTAAAATCCAGAGGGTAGAAAACCCTAAATACAGACCCATAATGGCTTTGAAAAAATTATGCTCGTCAATAGTGTCTAAATGAATATCGAACTGAGAGCTTTGATTAAAACCATAAAAAAAGGACACAGGAACAACAATACACACAGATATGATTAAGTGTATTTTTGTTATTATGTCCTTGTTTGTTAATTGCATTAAAACTGGATTACAGCATCAACCATTTTCCCTTGTCTATCTACTGTAACATTAGTTTTATCACCTGCTTTAAAGGTTGCTAAAACTTTCATATAACTCATCATATCAAAAACAGTACTATCACCAAGTTTAACAACTATATCACCTTTTTGTAGTCCTGCTTTTTGTGCTGGTTTGTCTTCGCTTATACCATCAATACGCATGCCTTTTCCGTCAAATAAATAATCTGGTATTACACTAAGTCCTACTTTAAAGCGAGGCACTTCTTCGCTTTCATTTTTTGTTTTTCTAAAAGGTAGTTTTCCGTTATTATCTAAATCTGTAATGATTTCAAAAATATAATTAGAAATGATTTGCATACCATTAAAATGTAAACGCTCTGTGTCATCAGATGGTTTGTGGTAATCTTCATGCTGACCTGTAAAAAAGTGCAGTACAGGTATGTCAGAATTATAAAAACTAGTATGATCACTTGGTCCAACTCCAGACTCTTTTTGTACCAACTTAAAACGGTTATTATGCGCTTGTAAGGTTTGCTTAAAAATTGGTGACGTACCAACACCATAAACTGCCAATGTACTGTCTGCTTTTAAACGACCAACCATATCCATGTTAATCATATAATTGGCTTTTTTGTTATCTATTGTTGGGTTTTTTGTGTAATAATTAGAGCCTAATAAGCCCATTTCTTCGCCAGAAAATGTGATAAATAAATAATTATTATTTGTGTTTTTAGCCTTTAGCTTTTGTGCTAAATTTAGTAGTACTGCTACTCCACTTGCGTTGTCATCTGCTCCATTATGGATTTCTTTTTTTTCGCCTCTAAATAAACTTCCTTCTGCACCATAACCTAAGTGGTCATAATGTGCGCCAATAATTACAGTGTTCTGGGCTTTGTTATCAATAAAACCAAGCACGTTTGTACCAGTAATTGTACTGTCACCATCTTTTACATTATACCTTACTTCTTGATGTGGATCTGTTTTTGGTTTAAACGAAAACGCCTGAAAATAACCATCGGTTCCTTTTGGTGTTAAGCCTAAATTTTTAAAACGCTCTGCAATGTATTTTGCAGCTTTTTGCTCGCCAATAGTACCTGTTTGACGACCTTCCAAAGCATCATCAGCTAAAAACTGGACATCCTCTTGAATGGTAATTTCTTTTATAATTTCGTGTTTACATGAGGTAAAAACAAGTAAAAAAACAAGTAGTTTTATTAATTTCATGATAAGAAGTATTAATTTTACTCAAAATTAGGCAATTAAAGCCATTTAATAAAACCTATTATGAAAACACGCTTATTCGGAATTTTACTAGTTACTGCTGTTCTTTTTTCTTGTAAAAATGAGACTAAAACTGACGTTACTAATACCACTGTAAAACCTGAAGTTACTGAAGTAAAAAACCCTTTGATTTATCCAGAAGAAACTCATTTTAAAAATTTACGCCAAGTGACTTTTGGAGGAGATAATGCCGAAGCCTATTGGAGTTTTGATGATAGTAAATTAGTGTTTCAATCTAATTACAAAAAATGGAATGTTGGTTGTGACCAAATGTTTTTAATGGACGCCAATCAAACCTTTGATAGTATTGCACCACCAATGGTAAGTACAGGAATGGGACGTACTACATGCTCTTACTTTATGCCAGATAATAAACATATTATTTATGCGTCAACACATTTAGCAGACAAAGATTGTCCAGATACACCTTTACGTAAAAACGGAAAATATATTTGGCCTGTTTATGATACATTTGACATTTTTGTAGCAGATTTAGAAGGTAATATTGTTAAGCAATTAACCAATGAGGTTGGTTATGATGCTGAGCCAACGGTATCTCCAAAAGGAGATAAAATTGTATTTACATCTACTAGAAGTGGCGATTTAGAGTTATACACCATGAATTTGGATGGTAGTGATGTAAAACAAATTACAGATGAATTAGGTTATGATGGAGGTGCGTTTTTCTCTCCTGATGGAACAAAAATTATTTTCCGATCGTCTAGACCAAAAACAGAACAAGAAATTAAAGACTATAAAGATTTATTAGCTGAAGGTTTAGTAGAACCAACAGATATGGAACTTTACATTTGTAATGCAGATGGTAGTGATTTACGCCAATTAACAGATTTAGGAAACGCCAATTGGAGTCCGTTTTTTCACCCAAGTGGTAAAAAGGTATTATTCTCTTCTAACTTTGAAGCAGAACGTGGTTTTCCGTTTAATTTATACTTAATTGATATTGATGGTAAAAACCTAGAACGTGTGACACATAGTGAAACTTTTGATGCGTTTCCGGTGTTTTCTAACGATGGTAAAAAGTTAGCATTTTCGTCTAACCGAAATAATGGTGGTGGACGCGATACTAATTTGTTTATTGCAGAATGGGTAGATTAATCTACTTTGTTTAAAACGGTTTTAAACTAATTTTTAAGGTGATTTTAGGTACTAATAATGTAGGTTGTACACATTTACATTATTGGCAATTTAAAATGCCTTAAAATCTTATTTTAGGTGATTGTTAATGTGGTCCAACCATACTGCACGTTCATTAACTACAAAATCAAATTGCTTACCGTCTTTAGTAATTATCCTAATTCCGTTATCGATTAGTTTTGCTGTTTTACGTTTTATAATTTGATTAATATCAGCATAGGCAATATCTGTTTGTCCTGTTTGGATATTAATTTTGTGCGATTTAAAGATTAACTTTTTATTAGTTAAAAATATTTTTCCGCCTACACCTTCCATACCACGAAATAAATTAGCAGGACCTTCTACTTCAACAGTTTCGTCTGGTGATAAATCAGGTTTAATTGAATGTCCTATTTTATTAGAAAACTTGCCAGCAAGCTTTTGATTTATATACGGAAATCCAATACCAAAAAACAAACCAAAGAAAACACTTTGAAAAATAATGCTGTTAGTTGTGTAAATTTTTTCATCGGAAAAATAATCAAAAAGCCAGAGTATAAAAGCGTATAATAGACCTGTACCTATTGCAAATAGCACTCGATATTTCCAATTGATTTTAATTAATTTTGTTCCTATTTCCATGATGGACTGTTTTGTGTTTAAAGACCTAATTTAATAAATACAAACTGAATAGAAAATCTTTGAGGATTATAGTAAATAGGCAAGCACTAACAATAAATTATACATGGTGTTGCTAATTGTACTTATTTCCACTTTTCTATTAATTCTATAACGCCTATTTTAATTCCGTTATAAAATTCTCCATTTTTAAAATCAGGTATAATTTTTTCTTCAATTATTTTTTTGCAAATTTCACTAGTCAAAATCAATTCAGTTCCAGTTCCTGTTGCAATTCCGATTTGTCTACAAGGCTTACACACAACTATTGTTAAACCGTTATTTTTTTCGGCTGTTCCAACTCCCCAAGTTTGTCCTAAATCTGTTGCAAATTTTTGGATGTCGTTATATGGTTTTATACTGTCAACTGTAACGACCACAATTTGTCTTGACGTTTCAATATCGTAATCATACAGAATTTTGGATAATTCAGTGCGTTGTAATTCCGTGAAAATTTGTCCGTAATCATTTATAATTCCTATTGGTTTTGGAATAGAGCTTTTTTCTGTGTCAGAAAAATGAATTTCTGTTCTTGTTTTTTCAGTTTCCTTTTCTTGAGAAATTCCTTTGCATGAAAGAAAATTTAAGGTCAAGAAAAGGATTAATATTTTAGTACTGATTTTCATTTTCGTATTGTTGGCAACGTGATTTTATCTGGTTTTATTACGTATTTAAGTACTAAAGTTAGCAAATAAATCACATATAGAAAGTAAGCGAGTATTTAGTAAGTTGGCTCTTACTTAGCAATTAATTTTATGTGTTATTGGCAACTGGCTTTATTTATCTTCTTATTAGTTCGTAAATTACTCCTTGCTGTCCATCAAAGTCAAAATTTTCTTTAAATGTCATTCCAATTTTCTCAAGAACTTTAATTGATCCAATATTTTCTTTCATTACTCTACCAACTATTTTTTCAATTTTAAGTTTGCTAAACCCAAAATCAAGGCATTTTTTTGCGGTTTCAGTCGCATAGCCCTTATTCCAATAATTTCTGTAAAATCTAAATCCAATATCATATTGGTTTTTGTCTTGACTATATTTAAGTCCGCACCAACCAATAAATTTTAAAGTTGTTTTGTCAATAACAGCAAGTCGTCCAACTCCGTACTTTTCATATTGGTCATAGTTAGTCAAAAAGTCAACAGCAGTCTGTATATTTTTAAATGGCTTATCTCCTGTAAATTTTAATACTTCTTCGTCAAGATTTAAGGTGTAGAAATCAATAGCGTCTTCTTTTGTCAGTTTACGCATAATAGTTCTTTCCGTTTCTATATACTCAACTGCTTTCATTTTTTTGTTTACGTTGGTTTTTTAGCTGACTGCTAACGTTGTAGTGTATGGTTTGCTAGATGTTACAATAACTAATTTAGTAAACAAATACTAACCTAGAAAATTCTGAAGGAATTTAAAAGTAGACGATAACCAAGCAATTGATTACATACGTTGTTGTAAAACGGTTTTTAATCTATTCTTGTATATTTTTCGGCTATAGTTTGAACAATTGGGTCATTTGGATTTGATGATGCGGAAAATGTTTTGGTAAAAGAGTTATTGGAATCAAATTCAATTAGAAATTGTGAAGTTTCGTTATTAGAGTTTGTAAAAGAATAACTTGTTCCACTATTTTTTTGCCAAGTTCCGTTAAATTCAATACTTGGGTTATCTAAACATTCTGTATTAACATCTGCAGCATAATGTAATTCAGAATAAGTTCCATTCTCGTTATATGTGTAAATACTGAATGGTTCACATTCTCCTAGAGAATTTTCATTTCCATCAATAGTCCGTTGTGTTATTTCCCACTGACCAACTATACTTATTATTTCGTTTAAGTCAGATGAATCATCATTACCACAAGATATTAGCAGTGCTGATAATAAAATTAAGATAAAATTATTTTTCATAGTTCAGTTTTCAAATGAGGTACAACGGTTTGTATATGGTTTGTTGCGTGGTTTAGCATGTAAGTTAGCAAATACAAACCTAATAGAAAATACGCGAGGATTTTAGTAAGTAGGCTCGAACCAAGCAATAAATTATAAACGGTGTTGTACAACGTTATTTATTCGTAAATACATTCATTTCTTACTTTCACTCCTCTTGTTTCTAATCTCTTTTTCATTTCCAACCAAGTTTTGTTTCTTAATGTTCCTGCTGGATAAAGTTTATTTTTAAAATTATTTGTTATAATTCTCATACAGTTTGGTTGATTACCTTGAGTTTCGAATACAATTTCTTTTATATCTGATAAATCATAAATCTTCATTTTCCAAATAAAAATATGGTTGCGAACTATTAAGAATTTTCTTGTCAGTTCAAAATAATGCATTAACCAATAATGTAATAAAAACCAAAAAGCACCTAAAAGACTAAAAAATAATACACCACCTAATTTCATACTTGTTTCTTTGCCTATGATTAGAATAGTAAAAAACCCTATTAATCCCCAAAGTGAAATCCCTCTTAAACTTGTAAACTGATTTCCTATAAATTTTTCTGTGTTTTCAAATCGAAGTTCGTTTTTGTTAATTTTCTTTATTGTGCTGGTTTTAAATTCTTGTTTGTTGATTATAACTTGTTCAAGAAATGATTTCACTTCGTAACTATTTGAATACATATCATCAAACAAAATCTTTTCTCTACCATTGTCAAATAAAATTGCTGTTCCTTCCATTGGAAAATTTATTATGAAGCGAAAAGGCATTTTACCTGTTAGTATTACATCTTTGATACTGTTTAATCTAAAAGTTTCATTTCCAATTTTCACATTAGTCTTGTCAATAATGATTTTCGGTGAGTTTTTCCAATATGAATAGACCATCCAAATCGCTAAAAAACAAACAATACTACCCATAATTGGCAAAACGATATGTTTGTGTTTAGATTGGTCACTTGCTTCATTTTCCAAGCCAATGAAAATCGTAAATGAGCCTAAAGCAAATAAAAAAAGGAAACCAAATACTATTGTTGCGTAGAATTTTAATGGATGTCTCTGGGTTTCAATTTTTTTCATTCAGTTTTTTCAAATGAGGTATAACGGTTTTGTGTATGATTAGTGGCGTGTTTAAGCACCTAATTTAGTAAACAAAAACGAGCGCGAGAAAATTCCGAAGGAATTTTCCAAACAAGCAACGACCAAAGCGATTAATTATACACGTTGCTGTACAACGTTTTTATTCTTTTTTTTACATAGTGATGAAAATTTCCTCTTGGTAAATAAATCAGAGTCATATTTTTATCAGAAATGTAATCAATTCCGTATTTCAAAGTATCAGATTCATTGGTTAGGATTAAACCACCATCAATAATAGAATTTTCATTATCAAAAACACTTTCAGTAATCAGATAAACATAATTGTCATCTAATTCAGTTTTCTCGTTTTCATATTTAAATATCCACTTATTCTCTTTAATCTCAACAGTCGATAAAGAATCTATGGTGCTTATCCAAATTCCATTACTAATTGAATATTCCTTTTGTTTTTCGATAGTTTTAATTTCCAATCCAGTCGAATTAACTACAATTTGAGCTTCTTCAGTTTTATTTTCAGTCACATTTTTGCAACTGATAAAAACTAAAAATAATATCATTAAAATTCTAATGTTCATTGTTTTTTCAAATTGTGTACAACGGTTTTGTGTATGGTTAGTTGCGTGTTTCAGCAACTAATTTAGTAAACAATAACGAACGCGAGAAAATTCCGAAGGAATTTTCCAAATAAGTAATGACCAAAGCAAATAATTATATACGTTGTTGCCAGTAGTTTTTATTCAAAGAACCCTCTGCTTTTTAAATCCGTCTTTTTCTTTATTTCAAAAATGTCAATTGCATAATTCCCATAAACTGCTTTAGCTTTAAATCCATTCGTTTCATAATATGGTTTAGGGAAACGTTTGTCAAACCATAACGTGTCAGTATCTTTTCCAAATTCAAATGTTATTTCATTTTCAAATTCTAAAATCTCAGGTTTTTTGATTTTCAATGAATCTAATTTTTCATAGTCAAATCCTTGATATGGCGAAGCCCATTTTCCGTTTTTTGTTTTGTAAACATTATTGTATTGGTATTTAACGTGGACAAGTTCTCCGCAATATTCTGCTACATAAAGTATGACGTTTTCATATTCAGAAAATCCTGGCTTTCCGTAATGGTCATAAACGACAAAATTTATTGTGTCTTTTTTAAAATCGCCATATAAGTTTTCCACTATTTTATACTCTGCGTCAAACTTGGAATCCAAAGAAATTCGATTACAATAATATTTTCTTTTAGAGTAATCTACATTTATTTTTTTTCCAATAAACACATATAATTTAGGGTTTTCCTCTTTACAAGGAATATATTCTTCACATTTTTCAGGTTCCAAGACTATTTTGATTTTTTCTCTTAAAATCAAATCTGAAACTAAATACGCTTGCGTTATTTGATGATTATATCTAAAGTATAAAGAGTCATTTGGTAAAGCTTTAATTTTAAATCTTCCTTTTTTATCGGCTTGTACTGCATAATTTTTGTTTGAATATAGTTGTTTGTATTCATCAATATTCAATTTAGCATTCTTTAAGTATTTATGTATTGTATCATTAATTGTGATTTGAACTCTGTGAAATCCATTTGTTGAGTCTAATGCAATTCCTTTAACAGTAACCTTTTGTCCAAATGTTAATATCGAGAAAAGAAAAAAAGTGAGTAGTAATGTTTTTGTCATAATCTAAATGTTCAAATCAAATCTAAATCATATTTAAAGAATTAAAAAAGTTGAATGAGTGAACAGTACTTTTGAATGAGTAAACAACCATATTCGGTTTTCTCAAATTACTGGCAACAATTAAATAAAATGCCTAGAAACCATAAACATAATAAAAAGTAGTTAGTTATACTACTTTTCTAATCGGTCACGTTCTTTTAGCGATTTAGTACGCTCATTAGTTTGTAACGTTGTGTTTCCAAACTTATAACTAAAGCCTAGTTTAACGTAACGGTTATCTTGATTATTAAAGTTTTGACTGTTTTGATTAGCGTATTTAGAACGTACTGCAAAATCTTGCTGATTAAATAGATCTGCAAATGCTAAAGATAAAGTTGCTTTATTTTTAAACATTTTTTTACTAAATGATAAATCTGAAATTAGTCGAGAATCTACAATCTGAAATCCTTGTTGGTTTTTACTAGCATATGTTAAAGTAAAATTTGCGTTTAGACTGTTATCCTTTAATAATGAAAAATCGTTACTTAAAACAGAGTAATTACTCCATTGATTAGTTTTTATTTGTTGATCATTAAAATAAGCGTCGTCTTGAATATTATAAAATGACGTCACAAAATAAATGGACCACTTATCTAGCATATCAAAATACGTTATAAAATCAAACCCAAACTCTCTAGTATTTCCAATATTAGTTGGTGAGTACACTAATACGGTGTTTGTGTTGTCTTGTAATGGTAATTCGTTAATTTGATTAGTTATAGCTTTATAATAGGCTTCAATGGTATAACGCTGACTTATCTCTGTTCCAACAACATAGTGGTTGGTAAAAGATGGTTGTAAGTTTGGATTACCAGTAACAATTGTTTGGTCGTTTAAAAAGAAGTTAAATGGGTTTAAATCTTGATAATTTGGACGTGCTATATAACGTTTATAATTACTATATAAACTTGCTTTATTAAACGCTTGCCAACTTAAATTTATAGTTGGAAACCACTCAAAATACTCTTGTGTATTATTTAAGCTTGTCATAGGAGATTGCCCATCTATATTAGTTTGTTCTACTCTTAATCCTCCTGTAAAAGCCCATTTTTCCCATGATTTATCATAGGATATGTAACCTGCATAAATAGCTTCGTCATAATTAAAGGCATTTGTATTAAACGTATTTATAGTTGCATTACCAGAAACTTGATCTATGTCCAATTGTACAATATCACTATTGGTAGATACTTTTGATGTTTTAAACCCAAATGATAAATTAGCAGTATCACTTAAAAACGCTTCATAGTCTATTTGTGACGTAAAAATGTCTGTAGCTTGATTGTTAACTGTATTAAACGCAGTGCCATAATCTAAAGTATTATCTGGAAAAAAGTAGTTGGAATTAACTTCTTGGTTTCTATTATAATCGTACTTAGTTATATGCGCATTAAGCAATAATCTAGAACCATTTTTAAAAACCTGCTTAAAGTCTAAATCTGTTCCTAAATTATATTTATCGTCTTGTGAGTGATTTCTAGAATTAAAAAAGTAATCATTATTCGCTTGTAAGTCCTCAATATTTGTAAATCCATTGGTGTGGTAATTAAAATAAGGAAGATATAACAGGTTTGAGGTTAAGCTTAACGTGCTATTATCTGTTATAAAATAATCAAAATTAAGGTTAGCGTTATGTGTTTTTGTCGTGGTGTTTCGATTTAAATCTGTGGTCCAAATTTCAGAAATGTCATCGTTGTTTAAATAATTTATAACCTGATGGTTGTCTCTGTTAATTTTGCTATGGTTATAACTATAATTTAAATTAATATTTAATTTATTAGTTTTATAAAACTGATTAATTCCAGCATTATACCTAGGAAATACACCTTGTGTATAATTAGTAAACACATTGCCTCTATAACCTGTTATAAGGTTTTTGCTCATTATTATGTTTAAAACCACACCACTTTCTGCGTCATATTTTGCAGGAGGATTTGTAATAACTTCCACTTTTTGAATTGCATTTGCGGTTGAGCTGCTTAATAACTGTGTTAATTCTCTAGACGATAAATGTACTTTTCTATCGTTAATATAAACTGTAGGTGTTGTGCTTTTTACTACAATATCTTCTCCTAAAATTAAAACGCTTGGTGTGCTTCTTAAAACGTCTAACATCGTACCTTCCGTTAAGGCAGTATTGGCTACATTAAAAACTAGACGATCAATTTCTTTTTTCAAAATTGGTTTATTGGCTGTAATGGTTACTTCGTCTAATGTTTCTAAAGCTTCAATTAAAATTATATTTTCTGTTAAGTTTTGAGTTAAATCTACCGTCTTTTCAAACGAGGTAAAACCCATAAAAGAAGCTTTAAGTTGGTATGTTGCATTTTTAGTTAAATCTGCAAATAAAAACATTCCCTCTTCATTAGTGCTAACGCCTTTCAAATCCGTTTCATCATCTACGTTAGACAATACAATGTTTACATAAGGCATAGGTTGATTACTCTGGTCTACTACCTTTCCGGAAATGGATAGGTCTTGACTAAAACCTGAAATAGAAAGACATAAAAAAAATAAAAATATAAAGTGCTTCATTTAAAATAACTTAGGCTCGCAATATAATAATACTATTAGACTTTTTGTTGTGGGAAAAACCACAATTTTACATGTGTTTGTATTCCTAAGAAAAAAGAAAAAAAGCCCAATAATTACTATATATTTGCAATATCTTTATTTATAAAGAGATTTGACTATGAAGAACATTAGAAATTTTTGCATCATTGCACATATTGATCACGGAAAAAGTACACTTGCCGATCGATTATTAGATGCTACTGGCTCTGTAACAGCAAGAGAACAACAAGCCCAATTATTAGATAGTATGGATCTAGAACGCGAACGTGGTATTACCATTAAGTCGCACGCTATCCAAATGGACTATGTCTATGAAGGCGAAAAATTTGTTTTAAACTTAATTGACACACCTGGTCACGTAGATTTTTCTTACGAAGTCTCAAGATCTATCGCAGCTTGTGAAGGTGCTTTACTAATTGTAGATGCTGCCCAAAGTATACAAGCACAAACTATATCTAACCTTTATTTAGCCTTAGAGAATGATTTGGAGATTATTCCTGTTTTAAATAAAGTGGATTTACCAAGTGCTAATCCAGAAGAAGTAACAGATGATATTGTTGACTTATTAGGCTGTAATCCAGAAGATGTTATCCACGCAAGTGGTAAAACAGGTTTTGGAGTAGAAAACATTTTAAAAGCAATTATTGAGCGTATTCCTGCACCAAAAGGGGATCCTGATGCACCTTTACAGGCTTTAATTTTTGACTCGGTTTATAATACTTTTAGAGGTATTGAAACCTACTTTAGAGTGTTTAACGGAGAAATTAAAAAAGGTCAAAAAATTAAATTTGTCGCTACAGATAAAGAGTATAATGCAGACGAGGTTGGTACATTAAAACTAACTCAGGTTGCAAAACAAAGCGTTAAAACAGGAGATGTTGGTTACCTAATTACAGGTATTAAAACTGCTAAAGAAGTAAAAGTAGGAGATACTATTACAGACTTTGCTAATCCAACAACTAATATTGTCGAAGGTTTTGAGGATGTTAAACCAATGGTTTTTGCTGGTATTTATCCAGTAGATACAGAGGATTATGAAGAGCTTAGAAACAGTATGGAAAAACTACAACTTAATGATGCTTCCTTAGTGTTTCAGGCAGAAAGCTCTGCAGCTTTAGGATTTGGTTTTCGTTGTGGATTTTTAGGAATGTTACACATGGAAATTATCCAAGAACGTTTAGAGCGTGAGTTTGACATGACTGTAATTACTACTGTACCTAACGTATCTTACCATGCGTATACTAACAAAAATCCAGAAGACGCTTTTATAGTTAATAACCCTTCGGATTTACCAGATCCTTCAACCGTAAATCGTGTTGAAGAACCTTATATTAAAGCAACGATAATTACAAAGTCAGACTTTGTTGGTAACGTAATGAGCTTATGTATAGAAAAACGTGGGATGATTATAAATCAAACCTACTTAACTCCAGAACGTGTTGAGTTAACTTTTGAAATGCCTTTAGCAGAAATTGTATTTGATTTTTATGATAGATTAAAAACAGTATCTAAAGGTTATGCCTCTTTTGACTATCATCCAATAGGGATGAAAGTTTCTAAATTGGTTAGATTAGACGTGTTATTAAACGCTCAGCCTGTAGATGCATTGTCTGCTTTAATACACGCAGATAACGCACATAACATAGGTAAAAAGATGTGTGAAAAGTTAAAAGAACTAATTCCGCGTCAACAATTTGATATTCCTATTCAAGCTGCAATTGGAGCAAAAATTATTGCTAGAGAAACCGTTAAAGCTTTACGTAAAGATGTTACTGCAAAATGTTATGGTGGTGATATTTCGCGTAAGCGTAAACTTTTAGAGAAGCAGAAAAAAGGTAAAAAACGTATGCGTCAAGTAGGTAATGTAGAAATACCTCAGCAAGCATTTATGGCTGTTTTAAAGCTTAACGATTAATTACATTATTAGATATAAAAAAAACCTTCATTTAAATAATGAAGGTTTTTTTTATGCTTTAAAGTTATACTGTGTCTACTTTTTCAACATCTAAAGGTTTTCCTAAATAGACCAAATAATAACCATCACTTACGTCTTCAAAATTAGTGTTATAAGATGATATTATATGTAATTCTCCCTCGTCATCTTTTATAAATAAAGGGACAATTTCTTTGTCTTCGTTAGTGGTTTTTATTAAATCCATTAAATGTGCTTTATCAATAATTTCAATTTCTTGAATACTAGGAAACTTTCTAGTCACATCAGTTAAAGTGCTAAAATCGTCTGTATGAGAAAATAAACCTTCCTGAGGATTATTATTTGCATCTAACATTTCTTCGGTAGACACTAATCTAAATGCACCATTTTCTCCAAATTGTTTTGAAAACTTGTTGATTGCGTATTGATTTATATCGCTGTTACCTGTAAGTGCCATTAGATATCCAACATCATTTAACTCGATATTATCGGTTAATGTTTCAGAATATATGTTAGTATTTATAGCTTCAAGACCAAGCTCTTTAGCTTTATTAATGTTATTTTGGTTACTATCAATTAAAACGACATGTCTACCATGAGCCTCTAAGTAATGTCCAATTAGTCTAGATACTTTAGATGCACCAACAATTAATATTCCGTTAGATTGTGTTAAAAACACACCTACTAGCTTAGCAAAAAGTCTAGCTGTTGTCGCATTTAAAAGGACTGTCCCTAAAACTATTACAAATACTAAAGGTGTAATATACTCGGCTCCTTCAATACCTTTACTTGCTAATTTTAAACCAAAAAGCGAAGCGATACCAGCAGCAACAATACCACGTGGTCCAACCCAACTAATAAATAATTTTTCGTTTAATTTAAGTTTAGAGCCATAGGTACTTAAAAATACACCAATAGGTCTAATAACTAGTATTATTATAGCAAAAAGCGCTACTGTATTCCAGTTATAAATTAGTAATAGCTCGCTGTAATTAATATTAGCTGCTAGTAAAATAAATAGAATAGAAATTAATAATACACTTAAAGATTCTTTAAAATACAATAAATCTTTTAAGTAAGGTGAGTTTGAATTACCTAACACCATTCCCATGACCACTACTGCAAGTAATCCAGACTCGTGAGCAAATACATCTGACAATACAAAAACACCTAATACAGCAGCTAATGCAAAGACATTTAATAAATAATGAGGTACCCATTTTTTATTAATTATAAAGTTTAAAGCATGTGCAAAAGTAAATCCAAAGGTAGCTCCAAATAACACAATTTTTCCAAACTCAATTAATGCGGTTTTAGTAAACTCTCCTCCTGCATCAACACTAATAAACTCAAAAACCAATACTGCTACTAAAGCACCAATTGGGTCAATTAAAATACCTTCCCATTTTAAAACAGCAGAAATGTCTTTTTTAAGCGGAATGTTTCTTAAAATAGGTGTAATTACTGTTGGACCTGTAACAATAATTAATCCTGAAAATAAATATGAAATCTCCCATGTTAACCCAAAAACGTAATGTGCTGCAATACCAGCACCAAAAAAGGTAACCAAAGACCCAACAGATATTAACTTGGTAATTACAGGTCCAACATTTTTAATTTCGCTCATTTTTAAGGTTAATCCACCTTCAAAAAGAATAATACTAATGGCTAAGGAGACAAAATAAAATAAGCTTTCGCCAGGAAATAAACCTTCGTCGCCATTCCATATTGGTTCTATCCATTTGGTCCCATCTTCACTTAAAAACTCGGCAGCTATTGGACCAACCAACAAGCCAATTAATATTAAAGGTAAAATTGCTGGTATTTTTAATTTCCAAGCAACCCATTGTGCTAGTATTCCTAAAATAATGATTCCTCCTAATTCTATCATTCAATTATCGTTTTGGTAAAAATAGTAATACTAAAATTCTACATCTATAATTTAACCCAAATTTAGATTAAAAAGTTAAATTTTTAATCTTAAACCAAGCTTTAACCTAATTTTTATACTTAAAAAACAGTGACTTATAATTTTTCATCCAAAAATTAATATAATAACTATAAAATTTTAAAGTCTTTGCTTTTGCAGGTTTTAAAGATATTCCTATTAAACACCCTACCGATTTTTCCAACCGCTTTTATTTATTGGGTGAACTTACACAAGCTATACAACAGTTTTTTACAGATAAAATCACACACTTTTTTGAAAGTAATTCATATTATCATATCCAGTCTAATGGTGAAGATTTACTAGTTTTTGGACAAGAGCGATTAGCTAGTATAAAAGAAATTAAAGCACTTTACGATTTTGATAAACGCCTAAAAGCGGTTATTTCTTAATAAAACCTTAATATTTTAAGTGTTTAACACTTATTTAGTAATTTGCAGGTAGTTTTAAAACCTATATTTTATAATGAAATTATACCCAATACAAGCAGGTCATTTTAAACTAGATGGAGGTGCCATGTTTGGTGTTGTCCCAAAATCATTATGGACCAGAACCAATCCAGCAGATGCAAATAATTTAATTGATATTGCTGCACGTTGTTTACTAATTGAAGACGGAAACCGTTTGACATTAATTGACACAGGAATGGGAACCAAACAAAGCGAAAAGTTTTATGGCCATTACAACTTATATGGAGATGATACCATTGAAAAATCTTTAAAAGCAGTAGGCTTCTCTACAGACGATGTTACAGATGTATTTTTAACGCACTTACATTTTGATCATTCTGGAGGTGCTTTTAATTATAATAAAGACCGAACAAAATTAGAATCTGCCTTTAAAAACGCACATTTTTGGAGCAATAAAGACCATTGGAAATGGGCAACAGAACCTAACAGACGTGAAGTTGCTTCGTTTTTAAAAGAAAACATATTACCAATGGAACAAAGTGGACGACTAAAATTTACAGACCTTCCGCAGGATGATATTTTAAAAAATTCAGCTTTAGGTTTCGATATATTTTATGCTAATGGGCATACAGACAAACAAATGATACCTATGATTAATTACAACGGTAAAACCATTTGTTTTATGGCAGACCTATTACCAACTGTAGGGCATTTACCTTTACCCTTTGTAATGGGTTATGATACAAGACCATTGTTGACGTTAGACGAAAAAGAAAAATTCCTGAATCTAGCAGCAGATAACAATTATTACTTATTTTTGGAACACGATGCACACAACGAAATAATTACTGTGCAACACACAGAAAAAGGCGTACGATTAAAAGACACCTTTACTTGTAACGATATTTTTAATTAACAATTCAAAACAATTTATAATGAAGATTACCTATAAACCAATTTTATTTTCGGCTTTTGCTGCGATAGTTTTATCTAGTTGTGGTGGAAGTGCTCCAATATTATCTACACCTATAGAAAATATTGATAACACACCAATGAAAGAGTCTGCCTTAACAGAAGCAGAAGCACACAATTGGGGACACTTAGATTTAGTAAAAGATACTATTCCAGGTATGAGTGTTGATAAGGCTTACGCCGAAATTATTAAAGGTAAAAAAGGACAGCAAATAATTGTTGCTGTTATTGACACTGGTATAGACATTACACACGAAGATTTAGATGGTGTAATCTGGACTAACCCTAAAGAAATTGCAGGAAACGGAAAAGATGATGATGGTAACGGTTATGTAGACGATATCCATGGTTGGAACTTTTTAGGTGATGGTTATGACGAGCAGTTAGAAATGACACGTATTGTTGCAACTGGAGACACAAGTATCCCAAGATATGCTGAAGCAGCAGAAAAACTAGAAAAAGATTACCAACAAGCCTTAAGTGGTAAGCAACGTTACGACCAAATATATGGTCAAGTAAGCAGCGCAAATAAAGTATTAACAGCACACTTTAAAAAAGAAGATTATACACCTGCAGAAGTTAACGCAATCACTGCAGAAGAAGGATCTGAATTAGCAACAGCAGTAGCTACAGCTAAATTTATGTATGCTAACGGGATGACATCTATTTCTGAAGCTGAAAAGCAAATTAAAGGTGTTGTAGAGTATTTTACAGACCAATTAAACGCTAACTTAAACAAAGACTTTAACGGTCGTAAAACAGGAGATAATCCAAACGATTTTAACGATAAGCCAGGTTACGGAAACGGAAACGTTATGCCTGTAAAAAAATCTGAAAGTCATGGAACACACGTTGCAGGTATTATTGCTGCAGAGCGTAACAATGGTTTAGGAGCAAATGGTGTTGCTAATAACGTAAAAATTATGGCGCTTCGTGCAGTACCAAATGGTGACGAGTACGATAAAGATATTGCAAAAGCGATAAGATATGCTGTTGACAATGGCGCTAAAGTAATTAACGGTAGTTTTGGTAAAAGCTTTTCTATGCACCCAGAATGGGTAAGAGATGCTATCAAATATGCAAGTGATAAAGGTGTAATTTTTGTACATGCTGCTGGTAACGATAGTAAAGATGTAGATGTTGAAGCAAACTTCCCTGATGATAATATTGATTATGTAGAGTTATCAAACACTTACATTCGTGTTGGGGCATTAGCACCAAGTTATGGTACAAAATTGGTTGCTGGTTTTTCTAACTACGGTAAGAAAAACGTAGATGTTTTTGCTCCAGGAGCTCAAGTATATTCTACAACACCAGAAAACGAATATGATACCAAAGGAGGAACAAGTATGGCTGCTCCAGCTGTTGCTGGTGTTGCAGCACTAGTTTGGTCACAATATCCAAAACTAACAGGAGCACAAGTAAAACAAATTATTATGGATTCTGGTTTAGCTGTACCATCAAAAGTAATTGTTGGTGGAGATGCTAAAAACATTCAACCATTTTCTCAGCTAAGTCAATCGGCTAAAATTGTAAATGCATATAACGCTTTAGTTATGGCTTCACAAATTTCTAAATAACAATTAATAATTCAAAAAAGCCTCAACCTATTATGTTGAGGCTTTTTTATTTCAATTTAAAACAATGAAAAAATTATTTCTTTTAATTTCCGCTTTTAGTATTTTATCATCTTGTAATTCTACCAAACAAGTTGCCAATTCATCTAGTAACGCAACAGATTCTAAATCTACCTATTGGCAACAACATGTAGATTATAAAATGGATATTGATATGGATGTAAACACCTATCAATACAATGGTAAACAAACGTTAGTGTATACTAACAACTCGCCAGATGTTTTAAATCGCGTGTATTACCATTTATATTTTAATGCCTTCCAACCAGGTAGCGAGATGGATGTACGTTCTCGTACTATTGAAGATCCAGATAGACGTGTTGGAGATCGTATTAGTAAATTGGCTCCAAACGAGATTGGTTACATTAAAGTAAAAAGCTTAAAGCAAGATGGTAAAACATTAAGCCATGAAACTGTTGGAACAGTTCTAGAGGTTGACTTAGCAAAAGCTATTCAGCCAGGAGAAAGTGTAACTTTTACAATGGACTTTGATGCACAAGTACCACAACAAATTAGACGTTCTGGTCGTGATAATGCAGAAGGTGTTGCTTTATCTATGACGCAATGGTATCCTAAATTAGCAGAATATGATTTTGAAGGATGGCATGCTGACCCATACATTGGACGTGAGTTTCATGGTGTTTGGGGAGATTTTGAAGTAAATTTAACTATTGATAAAAATTACGTTGTTGGTGGTACAGGTTACCAACAAGGCGAAGCTGAAGTAAAAGGAAACAAAAAAACGTTACGTTTTAAAGCACCTAGAGTACATGACTTTACTTGGGCTGCAGATCCTGATTACATTCACGATACTATGCAAGTTCCTAATGGTCCTATGCTTCACTTTTATTACAAAAACGATTTACCTGCGGAAAACTTACAGTTTTGGAAAGATTTACAGCCTAAAACAGTACAATTAATGCAGTATTTTTCTGAAAACGTAGGACAATATCCATACGATCAATACTCTGTTATACAAGGTGGAGATGGCGGAATGGAGTATGCTATGTGTACTTTAATTACAGGAAAACGTAGTTTTGGTAGTTTAGTTGGTGTTACTGCACATGAATTGGCACATACTTGGTTTCAATTTTTATTAGCTTCTAATGAAGCTAAACATGAATGGATGGACGAGGGTTTTACAAGTTATATTAGTGATTATGCAATGGATGCTATTAACAATACTAACCTAAAAAATCCAGCTGCTGGAGCATATAATGGGTATTACTATTTAGTAAAATCAGGTAAAGAAAAACCACAGTCAACTCATGCAGATCGTTATGAAACTAATATGGCTTACGGTATTACTGCTTACAATAAAGGGTCTGTATTTTTATCTCAATTAGGATATATTATTGGAGAGGATAACCTAAAGAAAACGCTTAAAAAATATTTTGATGATTTTTCTTTTAAACACCCTAGACCACTTGATATTATTAGAACTGCTGAAAAGATTTCTGGTCTAGAGCTTGATTGGTACTTAATGGACTGGACACAGACTACAAATACCATTGACTATGCTATTACATCTCTAGAAGAAAATAATAGCATTACAACGGTTAATTTAGAGCGTATTGGGCTAATGCCAATGCCTTTAGACTTAGAAGTAGAATATACAGACGGAACAACAGAACAATATTACATTCCGTTACAAATGATGCGTGGTGAAAAACCAGTAGCAACAACAACTAAAATTATAAACGATTGGGCTTGGGCATATCCAACCTACAGCTTTAGTATTAGTAAGCCAAAAAGCATGATTAAATCTATTACCATAGATCCAAATCAATTAATGGCAGATATTGATAAAACAAATAATACTGTAAAACAGTAAATAGATATAGATTAATCTATTTTATAAAAGCTACAACTTAGGTTGTAGCTTTTTTGGTTTTTAAAACGATATATTTGATAAACTTTGAGTAATAAATTATTATGAAAAAAATTATACTGCTTACCCTATGTGTCGTAGTCCTATCTTGTAAAAATAATTCTAACGAAACAATCACACCTAACAGCAACAAGACCAGTAACAATAATGAAAAAAACACTAGCCCTAATACAACGCTAGAATTTCTTGTTAATGTAAAAAATTTAGAAAAGGATGTTGCAACTAATCCAATAGAAGCTTTTAAAAAATCTGCAACAACAGAAGCAAAAGAAGTGATATATATAACTAGTGAAAATCTTAAAACTAGTTTAAACTTAGCTAAAAAACATGACTATGCAGTTATTACTGTAGAAGATCATACTATAATTAAGTTAAATTTACAAGATTGTAAACCTTCTAATGCTTGGGATGCTTGTATGCCAAAAGCAGAAGGTTATATTAAAAAAGGAGACCTAATTTACCAAAACGACTATTCCAATAATATCATTGGATTACCAGATAATCAAGAACGTATATTATACCTGTTTTAAAGTAGTAAAAATGTTTAACTTTTATTAATTTGTATATTAGCCTTTAATTTGATTTTAAATAGGATTACCTCTTGAGTTATGCAGCAGATTGATGAAAAAATCACCACAATAATCAACCATTTTAATCTTAATAATTATGCGTTTTCAAAACGTATAGGTGTCACAGGTACAACTATTGATAGTATTATAAATGGACGTTTACAAAAGGATGGTACACGCAAAAAAACCAAACCTGGTTATGATGTATTAAACGCTATTATTGAAGTTTTTAATATCAATCCTAATTATCTATTTGGAAAAAGTAAAATCATGTTAAATCAAGATTTACCAAATAACCCAACATTTTCTAGTGTACCTCAAGTCATTTCGGTAAATCAGGATAATACCGAAAATATTATTTATGTACCTATAAAAGCACGTGCTGGATATTTAAATGGATATGCAGATGCACAGTATATTCAAACCCTTCCCTCATTTTACATGCCTAATCTTACCAATGGTACGTTTAGATGTTTTGAGGTCCAAGGTCACTCTATGGTTAGTACATTTTTTGATGGAGATTTAGTTTTTGCTAAATATGTAGAACAATTAGTAGATATTAAAAACGATCAAATTTATGTTGTAATTAGCAAAAATGATGGTATTGTTTTAAAGCGTGTTATTAACAATACTACAAAGGATAAAAAACTAATTTTAAAAAGTGACAACAAAGACGGAAATTATCCAGATTTTTCAATAAATATTGAAGATATTATGGAAATTTGGCACGTAAAAATGTATGCATCCAAACAAATAGCTCAACCTTTGGATGTGTATGATAGGTTACATGAACTTGAAACTAAATTAGTACAACTTCAAGATTCTGTATTAAAAAAAAGTTTAAAAAATAATTAATAATGCGTCTTACTTATAACAAACACGAAAAACTTAAAAGCCAAAAAGCAATCGAAAAATTGTTTGAACAAGGTAAATCAGTGTCTGCTTATCCATTACGTATGGTATATTTAAAAAATGATACTACTTTAAAAGTTGGTGTATCTGCAAGTAAACGTAATTTTAAAAAAGCTGTAGATAGGATTCGTGTTAAACGCTTACTTAGGGAAGGCTACAGATTAAATAAAAATCTATTAATAGACAATAATAATGACCATTTCACGCTTATGATTTTATATCTTAGTAAAGAAATGCCAGATTTTGAGGTAATTAATCAAAAAATGAAAACGTTATTATCTAAATTTAATGACCAAATTTCTAAACAATAAAGACTTTTATTTTTTAAATTCTTATTGCATTTAGTTCAAAATATACATCATGAAAAACTTATTAAAAAAACGTCTTATAATTCCAATATTAGCACTTACTATTCTGTTTACAGGAACTGCTTTTAAAAGCGATTTTTTTGAAATAGCTAAACAAATAGAAATATTCACAACGCTTTTTAAAGAGCTGAATATGAACTATGTTGACGAAACTAATCCTGCAGAATTAATGGATAATGCCATTAAAAATATGCTTAACGACTTGGATCCATATACAAAATTTTATAACGAGCAAGATGTGGAAGCAGAGCGCATACGTCGTACAGGAGATTATACAGGTGTTGGAGCTAGAATTAAGACCTTAAAAGACAAGTTACTAGTTATAGAGCCTTATAAAGACTATCCAGCAGATAAAGCAGGATTAAAAGCAGGAGACGAAATTATAGCTGTAGATGGAACAGTAATTGATGGATTTGAAGGTGATGCTTCAGATTTATTAAAAGGGACACCAAACTCTAAACTAGAAATTACCTATAAACGCCAAGGAAAAACAAATAACACTACTGTAACACGATCTGAGATAGAAATAGATGCTGTACCTCATTTTTCTATGATAGATGCGCAAACAGGCTATATAGTACTTCAAAAATTTAACGAAAAAGCATCTTTACAAACAGGTTATGCATTAAAGGATTTAAAAGCGCAAGGTGCAACACAAATAATTTTAGATCTAAGAGGTAATCCTGGTGGTTTATTAAACGAAGCGGTTAATATTGTTAACTTATTTGTTCCTAAAGGACAATTAGTAGTTACCACAAAATCCAAAGTATCAAAATACAATCAAACTTACTATACTAAAAAAGATCCTATAGATGTTAACATTCCAGTAGTAGTTTTAATTGATGGTCGTAGCGCATCAGCATCAGAGATTGTTTCTGGTACATTACAAGACCTAGATCGTGCTGTAATAGTAGGCTCTAGAAGTTTTGGAAAAGGATTAGTACAACGTCCAAAAAAATTAACCTATGGGACGCAACTTAAAGTAACAATATCAAGATATTATACACCTTCTGGAAGATGTATACAGGCTTTAGATTATTGGAACAGAGATGACAACGGTAACGCTGTTAGAGTTAAACAAGAAAATTATAATGTATTTAAAACTAAAAATGGTCGTAAGGTTTTTGATGGTGGTGGTGTGTTTCCTGACGAAGCTTTAGAAGTAACTAAAAATACAGCAATAACAGATGCTATTTTAAACAGTCAAAGCATTTTTGATTTTGCTACTAAATACTATTACACCAATAAAATAGAAGATATTTCTAAATTTAAATTAACAGATGCTGACTTTAACAGCTTTAAAAATTACTTAAACACATCAGGTTTTGAGTTTGAAACCGAAACAGAAAAAGCACTTAAAAAAGCATTAGAAGTTTCAAAATCAGAAAATTTAGATGATGATATTAGCAAAGATTACAAAACCTTAATAACTAATTTAGACAATTCTAAAGCTAAAGCAGTTGAGAACAATAAAAAACAATTGATCAACTTATTAACAGACGAAATAGTTAAACGTTACGTCTACAGAGAAGGATTATACGAGTACTACAAAACTCATAACGAAGAGATTAAAACAGCTACAGATATATTATCAAATCCATCTAAATACAATAGATATTTAAACTAATTAAGCCTACACATTTTAACATATTAAATTTTTGGTATATTTAATGCTAGTTTAAAATCATGAAGCATTTATTTTTAATAATACTATTAAGTACAACATTAGGTTTTTCGCAAAGCGAATTAACACATGATGTATATTTTAATACAGACGAATACGACGTTCCTTTAACTGAAGAAAACCGTATTTTACTATTTATTTCTAACCTAGACACCATAGCAATTCAAAAAATTTCTATCTATGGTTTTACGGATGATAGAGGATCAAATGACTATAATTTAGAGTTATCACAAAACAGAGCAAATACTATCAAAGAGCTATTTGCTGGTTATGGTATTGACGAAAGTTTAATTACCAATGTAAATGGTAAAGGCGAAATATTATTAAAGGTTTTAAACGAAGAAGAAGTCCACCAAATAAGAGGTTTAAACCGTAAGGTAGAAATCATTGTAACACCAAAACTTCCCGAAAAAAAGACCATTACTCAACCTGAAGAAGTCACTGATAATAAAACAGATAACAGTAAAAAAACTACAGATGATATAGCAAAAGGCACTATAAAAAAAGGAGATAAAATAACGCTTGACAAAATTTATTTTAAAACCAGTTATAGTTATGTAACCTCAGAGTCTAAAAAGACTTTAGAGGATTTGGCTAAAATTTTAGTCGCTAAAAAAAACATCTATTTTACAATACAAGGTCATGTATGTTGCACACAAATGAGTCGTGATGCTGTAGATAAAAAGACCAAAAAACGTAATTTATCTGTAGCCAGAGCCAAATATATTTATGACTATTTAGCTAAAAAAGGGGTTGATAAAAAACGAATGAAATACGTTGGGATGCGTCGTAAATTTCCACTTGGAGGTGCTCCAGAACTAGACAGACGTGTAGAGATTTTAGTAACTTATGTAGGTAAAGCAGAGTAATTAACCTTTAATCATCGCTACGTGTGGTATACCATCTTCTAAGTACTCCTCACCTATTTCAAAAAATTCTAAACTGTTATAAAAACGTTTTAAATAACACTGTGCAGATATTTTTATTTTAGTCTCATTATGGTGTGTTTTAATAGCATCAATTGAGGCTTTCATAATATCAAAACCATATTTATGTTGGCGCTCATTATGGGCAACCACTACTCTACCAATACTAGAAAATTCAAAATAATCACCTGGTTTAAAAACACGTGTATAAGCCACAACTTTACCATTTTTAAAACCTATAATATGCAATGCTTTTTGGTCTTTACCATCAATATCCTGATACACACAATCTTGCTCAACTACAAAAACTTCACTTCGTAATTGTAAAATATCGTACAACTCTTGTGTTGTTAATTGGTCAAAAGTTTTAGTTTGTATGTCTAACATAATAGTAAATAATTAAAGTAAAGTTATAAATTAGACTACAAGCTTATTAAGCTTGTAGTCTAAAATAGGGTTATTAACAATCAACTGGTATTTTATCTACTCGGTTTTGGTGACGTCCACCTTCAAACTTAGTTTCTAAAAATGTATCTACCATAGCTATTGCCTGCTGTACAGCTGTATAACGTGCAGGAATACAAATTATATTAGCATTATTATGTTGTCTTGTTAACTCTGTAATCTCTTTAGTCCAGCAAATACCAGCTCTAACTTTTTGGTGTTTATTAGCAGTCATAGCCACGCCATTTGCGCTACCACAAATTAAAATCCCAAAATCTACAGTATTATTTGCAACATCGTTTGCAACAGGATGAACAAAATCTGGATAATCTACGCTGTCTGTTTGGTCTGTACCATAGTTATTAACAGTGTAGCCTTTTGCTTCTAAATGCTTAACGATAGCAAACTTATAGTCTGTGCCTGCATGATCGTTACCAATTGATATTTTCATAGTAGTAGTTGTGTTATTGTATTATTAGATTTCAAAGTTAATAATTGATTACAAGTATTAATAAGTAATAGGTATTAACTTATTCATAAAAATTAACTTGGTATTTATTTCAAAAATCAAATAGTATTAAAGGATTGTTAACTTCTCTTTATTTAGTATTCATTACTTGTTAATATCTTGTGATTGTTTTTTAAAACTTTTATTAGGATTATCCAGTTAATTTTCCAAACCAAAATTGGTTATTAACAACCAAAAAAGTTAACCCTTTTTTTTTGGATACTTATCATTAAAAAATTTACACATACCAACATCAATTTTAAAAATACTTATCAAAAATCTATTGTCAACAGTCGTTATTAACAGTTGTTAATAACATAAGTATTTACTTTAAAACCAAACACTTTAGATAGCTAATAACTTGTTAATAGACTCTATTATTAAACAAATCAAATTAAAATATAAAAAAGTTATACCGCTATTAACAAGCTATAATAATCACTATTTTTTTTTTAAAATTTAAAAGAAAATAAATGATATATAATATATATGTGAATAAGTCTAAAATTAAGATTTAATATTAGTTTAATATTCATTTAATTATAATAACGTAGCTTTGTAAAAACTTAATAACCAATCTTCTCCTTATATTAAGTTATCAATAACCGAATTTCAAGTATCTTAGAGATTCAATAGATTACAAATTAAATGACAAAAAAGAAACACAGGAAACCTTCAAATAATAAGATTTCCAACCTTACAAATACAATTCTTAGTATTTTAAAAAAAGATAGAAACCAAAGTTTTAATTATAAGCAAATTGCTGCTAAAATTGGAGTGAATGACGCAAGTAGCCGAAATCAAATTATAAAAAAATTAGCACAACTTAAAGCTAAAGAGGAGATTATAGAAACAGATCGTGGTAAATTTAAAGCAGTTGTTAACACAGAGTATCATACAGGTATTTTTGATGCAGCTCAACGTGGTAACGGTTACGTTATTTGCGATGCTTTTGATACAGATATATACATAGCTTCTAACAATGTTAACAAAGCATTAAATGGTGACGAAGTTGAATTATACGTTTATAAACGAAGAAAACAAGGTAAATTAGAAGGCGAGATTACTAATATTATTAAACGTGCTAAAACCGAGTATGTTGGTATTATACAAATTCACGAAAAGAAAAACTTTGCTTTTGTTGTAGTAGATGGTAATAAAATGAAAACTGACATTTTTGTGCCAATTAATAAAACTTTAAAAGCCGAAGATGGTGATAAAGTGGTGGTTACAATGGAGGATTGGCCAGATAAAGCAGATTCACCTAATGGTCGTGTAATTAAAGTTTTAGGTAAAGCTGGAGAACATAATACAGAAATACATTCTATACTAGCAGAATATGGTTTACCATACGAGTTTCCAACCGAAGTAGAGGATTATGCAAATTCCATTGATTTAAATATTACTGCAGAAGAAATAGCAAAACGTCGAGATATGCGTAAGGATTTAACCTTTACCATAGATCCAAAAGATGCTAAAGATTTTGATGATGCGTTATCATTTACTGTTTTAGATAATGGTTTATATGAAATAGGAATCCATATTGCAGATGTATCACACTATCTTAAGGAAAATACTGTTTTAGATGACGAAGCCTATGAGCGTGCAACTTCAGTATACTTAGTAGATAGAGTAGTACCTATGTTACCAGAAATTTTATCAAATGGTGCTTGTTCATTACGTCCTCATGAAGAAAAATATACGTTTTCAGCAGTATTCAAAATTAATGATAAAGCCGAAATTAAAGACCAGTGGTTTGGTCGTACAGTAACGTATAGTGATGCTCGTTTTGCATACGAAGAGGCACAGGCAATCATTGAAAATAACATGACTTTTAATAAAACCGAAATTATTTCTTATCCAGAAAAAATAGATACAACCATTCCAGATGAAGTATCATTAACTGGTAAACAGTATAATACAACTCCAGAAATAGCACAAGCGGTTTTAAAATTAGACGAGCTTGCTAAAAAAATGCGTAGTAAACGTATGCAATCAGGAGCCATTAGTTTTGATAAAGTAGAAGTTAAATTCTCTTTAGATCAAGATGCAAATCCTATTGGTGTTCATTTTAAAACAAGTAAAGATGCTAACAAGTTAATAGAAGAGTTTATGCTTCTGGCTAACAAAAAAGTATCAGAATTTGTATCTAAAATGAAACCAGAAAAAACATTTGTTTATCGTGTGCATGATGAGCCAGATGAAAGTAAACTAGCAGCTTTACAAGGCGTAGTTGCTAAATTTGGTCATAAATTAAATTTTAATAGTAAAACCGGAATTGCAGCATCTTTAAACCAGTTATTAACAGATGTACAAGGTAAAAAAGAACAAAACTTAGTAGATACGTTAGCCATTAGAACCATGTCTAAAGCAGAATATACTACTAAAAATATTGGACATTACGGATTAGCATTTGGAGATTATTCACATTTTACTTCTCCAATTAGACGTTATCCAGATGTTATGGCACACAGACTATTACAACGTTATTTAGATGGCGGAAAAAGTGCTAATCAAGAGGATTATGAAGAGAAGTGTAAACATTCTAGTAACATGGAATATTTAGCGACCAAAGCAGAGCGCGACTCGATTAAATACATGCAAATTAAATTTATGCAAGACCATCAAGACGAGGAATTTGTTGGTGTAATTTCTGGTGTAACCGATTGGGGAATTTATGTAGAGATTATCTCTAATAAATGTGAAGGTATGGTTAGAATTAGAGATATTAAAGGTGATCATTTTGATTTTGACCAAGACCAATTTGCATTAGTTGGACGTGATACTAAAATAGTATATCAACTTGGAGATGAAGTTATTGTTAAAGTAAAACAAGCTGATTTAGTAAAACGTCATCTTGACTTTAACCTAATTGGTAAGCACGAAGGTTAATAGTAATTAGCTTTTTTAAAGCTTCAATATTTTTAAAAAATGCATCAATTAACTATAAGTTTTTGATGCATTTTTTTGTTAGTTAAATTTATGGTTTAAGTTATTAACAGTAACTTTTTATTACATTTAACTACTAATAATTAAAACACATAACCATGATATTAACAACAACAAATTCTATTGAAGGATTTAGAATCATTGAATACAAAGGAATAATTACTGGAACCTCTTTTGAGATGAAAACAAAATTTTCTTTTAAAACCGAAAAAAATAAAGAGATAACAACAGACGTTATAAACGAAGCAAAAGAGCATGCTTTTCAAGAGTTACAAACCAATGCAAGCAATTTAAATGCAAATGCAGTCGTTGGTATACATGTTGATTTTGAAACCGTAAATGGTTCTTATTTTTTTGTTTCAGTAACAGGAACAGCAGTTAATGTGGCTGCTCAAAAGTAGACTTTAAACTGTTTTAAGTGGGTCTTTATAGTTGTAATTAGTGACTATTTTTTTTAGAACTGTAACAAACCAAAAATAGAAGCCTCTTTATTAAAACAAAACCTTATTTAAGATGAAAAATTTATTAGTTACAGTTTTATTTTTAGCAACGACTTTAGTTTTTGCTCAAAATCCAAAAAACAAAAACGTTGGTGATTTTAACGAAGTAAAAGTCTTTGATTTAATTAAAGTAAGCCTTGTAAAATCGGACGAAAATAAAGTTATGATAACTGGAGAGGATGTGGATGATGTAGAGATTATAATTAAAAATAATACCTTAAAAGTACGCATGAAATTTGATCGTAGTTTTGATGGTACCAAAACTTTTGTAGCTGTACATTATACAGATTTAAAGGTTATCGATGCAAATGAAGGAGCAATTGTTGTTGGAAACGAGTTAATAACTCAGGATAATATAGAGTTACGTGCACAAGAAGGCGCATCTATAATTGTAGGTTTAGATGTCGATACAGTTAATGTAAGGGCTGTTTCTGGCGGAATTATTGAAACTAGAGGTAAAGCCAACACCCAAGACATTACGCTTAATACAGGAGGTATTTATGAAGGTCGTGATTTTGAAACAAAAAATACTACCGTAAAAGTTAGAGCAGCTGGTGAAGCAGAGGTTAAAGCTAGCAATTCTGTAGATGCACGTATTACAGCTGGTGGAAATATAGATATTTATGGTGATCCGCAAATAGTAACTAAAAAGCAAACCTTCGGTGGTTCTATAAAAGTAAAAAACGACTAAACTTTGTAACATGTAATATTATTAAGCTTCAAATCTAATTTGAAGCTTTTTCATTTTGTAGCAGTACTTCTATGTGTTAATTAAATAATTTCTTTACTTTGTAACTCACGCATTTAAACAATCCATGTTAGACGATATTCTTACAGCAATTCCTTTTGGTATAATTCTTTCTTTTACCGTAGGTCCTGTATTTTTTGTATTGTTAGAAACTAGTGCTACCAAAGGTGTTAGAAGTGCATTAATCTTTGACTCTGGAGTCATTTTAGCAGATATTTTATTTATAGTTGTGGCTTTTTTTAGTACCGAAAAACTTTTAGGTAAAATTGAAAACGATCCTAATTTTGTAATTTTTGGTGGTGTTTTGTTGGTATTTTATGGTATTATTTCATTTATTAAAACATCTAAATCCTTTAGATCTATTGTTAAAGAATATCATAAAGTTGAATTAAAAAAAGGCTATGGTAAACTTTTTATAAAAGGGTTTTTACTTAACTTTATTAACATTGGTGTGTTACTAGGTTGGTTAGGTTTTATAGTTTTAGCTAGTAAAATTACAACCTCTCAAAACGGAGTTATTGTTTTTATAACCACAATGATAGTGGCTTATTTTGTTACAGATTTAGTAAAAATTATTGCAGCTAAACGTTTAAAAAATAAACTTACACCACGTCTTATTTTTAAAACTAAAAAAATTATCGCTTTAGTTATTTTAGGTTTTGGGATTTTATTGTTAGCTCAGGGATTTTTTCCAGAAGAAAAGGAAAAACTTAAAGAAAAGTTTGAGCAAATTAACCCATTATAATTTCAATTATTTGAAAACCTGTCCACCTAAAAAATTTAGTTTACCACTTCGTATTTGTATTTCAATAATACTTTTAGGTAACTTATTTAAAATTATGCATTGGCCAAATGCTTATCAACTAATGACTATTGGTATTAGTGGTATTTTGATAGTATATCCCATTAGGTTTTATTTTAAACAAGACAAAGAAACCATGGATTATATTAAAGTTGTAATGATTGTTTTATGGTGTTTAAATTTTCTTCTTGGATTTAATCAGGTATTTAGTTTTGGAGGTCTTTTAATACTGTTTGGTTGGTGGTTATTAATAGATAGTGCTCGCTATTTTAGTAATAATCAACTAATCCTTTCAACTATCTCACAAAAGATATATTACGGTTTTATCGCCATTAGTATTGGTAGTATAGGTTTTGGTTCAATTTTTAAAATTCAACATTGGCCTTATGCTAATATCTTATTTACTTTAGGTGTTGTTTTGGCTTCTATATTACTAATTGTAGACTATTTTGTAAGACGTAAAACGGAATATGTCTAAAACGCAATATCATATATACGTTGTGGAATTATCTAAAAAAGTATTTACTCAAAATACAAAGTTTAGAGCTGCCAATCCACAGTTTAATGGTGTATTAGAATGTTTGTATGTTGGCATGACAAGCAAAACACCTAAAGAACGTTTTTTACAACATAAAACAGGTTACATTAATAAAAAAGGACACAAGTTATCGTCAAATATTGTCCAGAAATATGGTATGTATTTACGACCTAGTTTATACAATCATATTGGTCCAATTGCAACTAGAGCAGAAGCTTTAAAAATGGAAGAAGCATTAGCTTTAGACTTACGTCGAAAGAAATATGCAGTCTGGTTTAATTAACTTGTCATTACGAGGTACGAAGCAATCTTTTCATAATTTTTCAATCATTATTAGAAAAAATTAATGTTTCATCTAAGATTATACTTACTTGATTGTTATTGTGTTACCTGCTTTTAATGGTTTAAAATTCATCTAAAAAAATAACATAAAAAAAAGCGCTACTTATATAGTAACGCTTTCTTGAGGTGTCGAGCGGATTCGAACCGCTGTAGATGGTGTTGCAGACCACTGCCTAGCCACTCGGCCACGACACCCTTAATAGGACAGCAAATATAAAAATAATTACCGTTTTACCCTATTTCTGTTAGTTTTTTCTTTTTTCTGTTAATTCTACTGTAACCATCTGTACATCACCACCAATTGGAGGATTTATTTTACTTACAGCAACCGTTGCAATAGTAATTAATGTATCTTCTTTAAAAATACGATCTAAAATACGCTTAGCAACATGCTCTAAAAGTGCACTTGGTGTCGCCATTTCTTCAACCACAACTTTATTTAAAAATACGTAATCTACTGTATCCTCTAATTTATCAGATGTTGTACTTTTTTGTAAATCTGCTTTCACTTTTAAATTTACTAAATAGTCGCTTCCAATAGCAGTTTCTTCTTTTAAACAACCATGATATGCAGTAACACGTATATTTTCAACTTTAATTATTCCCATTTTCTTTAAGTTTTGAGCAAAAATACCTAAAATAGTAGTTTACTAAATTTTTAAAGTGTGGTTAAATTCATTTCAACTAAAAAATAACTAATTTTACAGCTTATTATTAAGTTGATGTAATAGCAATAATCAATTACAATAAAGCAAAATACTTATGTCTGAAGATAAAAAATCACTCAATTTTTTAGAGCAAATTATAGAAGAAGATTTAGCCAATGGTTTAGATCAAAACAAACTACGTTTTAGATTTCCGCCAGAACCAAATGGATATTTACACATTGGTCACACTAAAGCTATTGGTATTAGTTTTGGATTAGGCGAAAAATATAACGCACCAGTTAACCTTAGGTTTGATGATACTAATCCAGCCAAAGAAGAGCAGGAGTATGTAGATGCTATTAAAGAGGATATCTCGTGGTTAGGTTACAAATGGGCAAACGAGTTATACTCGTCTGACTATTTTCAAATTCTATTTGATTGGGCTGTACAGTTAATAAAAGACGGTAAAGCCTATGTAGATTCTCAATCTTCTGTTGCTATGGCAGAACAAAAAGGGACACCAACACAACCAGGAGTGGATGGACCTTATAGAAATAGATCTGTAGCAGAAAATCTTGACCTTTTTATGCGCATGAAAAATGGCGAGTTTGATGAAGGCGAACATATTTTACGTGCTAAAATAGACATGCAACATCCTAACATGTTAATGCGTGATCCTTTAATGTATCGTATTTTAAAGAAAGCGCACCACAGGACAGGAGACACTTGGTGTATATATCCAATGTACGATTGGACACATGGAGAGAGTGATTATATCGAGCAAATTTCGCATAGTTTATGCTCACTAGAGTTTAAGCCTCACAGAGAGCTTTACGATTGGTTTAAGGAGCAAGTATATGATTATTCTAAATCAGAGTATCCTATGCTACCTAAACAACGTGAGTTTGCACGTTTAAACCTTAGTTATACTATCATGAGTAAGCGTAAATTACTTAAGTTAGTAGAAGAAGGTATTGTTAATGGTTGGGATGATCCACGTATGCCTACAATTTCTGGGTTACGTCGTCGTGGTTTTACACCAACAGCTATTAGAAAATTTGTTGAAACTGTTGGAGTCGCAAAACGTGATAATATTATTGACGTTGCACTTTTAGAGTTTTGTATACGTGAGGATTTAAACAAAAAAGCACCACGTGTTATGGCTGTTTTAGACCCTTTAAAAGTGGTTATTACTAATTATCCTGAAGATAAAGAAGAATGGTTAGAAGCTGAAAATAACCAAGAAGATGATGCAGCAGGTTTTAGAAAAGTACCTTTTTCTAGAGAAATATATATAGAAAAAGAAGATTTTAAAGAAGAAGCTAGTAGCAAGTTTTTTAGATTAAAACTAGGTGGAGAAGTGCGTCTTAAAAACGCTTATATTATTAAGGCAGATAGCGTTGTTAAAGATGCAGATGGAAATGTTACCGAAGTACATTGTACATATTCTGAAGATACAGAACGTCGTATTAAAGGGACTTTACATTGGGTAAGTATTAAACATGCAATTAAAGCTGAGGTTAGAGAATATGATAGATTATTTTTAGACGAAGCACCAGATAGCCACGAGGATAAAGATTTTATGGCGTTTATTAATCCAAATTCTTTAAAAATAACCCAAGCATTTGTGGAGCCAAGTCTAAAGGATGCTAAAGTAGGAGAGCAGTTTCAGTTTCAACGTTTAGGATATTTTAATGTGGATAACGACTCTAAAGCAGACGCTTTAGTATTTAATAAAACTGTTGGTTTACGTGATAGTTGGGCAAAACAAAAACCAGCTGCTAATGCACAAAATAACCAACCAAAACAACCACAACAAAACAATCGTCCAGCTATTGAGCTAATAAAATCATACGGTAAAAAGTATGATAGGATGAAACCAGAACAACAAGATAAGGCTAAAGCCGAAATACAAGCACTAGCTAAGGACGTTGCCTATCAAGATTTAGAGCCACTTTTTGGTACAGCAGTTAAAAAAGTAGGAACACGTGTTATTACTATGATAGCCTTAGGTGTTTTACTAGATAATGGTTTAGATAAAAACGAAGCGATAACCGACTTTATTAACAAAGCGTTGGAAGACAAAAACGAGTTGTTAGTAAACGAAGCTAAAGCGCTTAACTAACAATTTAAAAACCTATCAAATGTAAAAATTTGATAGGTTTTTTTAGTATTAAAATTAGCTTTTACAAAGGCTACACACTAATTAGTCTTTTATTTAAGCCAGTGATTCACTTTAAAATTTATAAATCGGTTACAGATTTACCTGATACTTGGGATGCTTTACCAACTAATGATTTGTTTTTAAAAACACCATTTTTAAAAGCCTTAGAGTACTCATGTCCAAAAAATTTTAATACAAATTATGTAGCTATTTTTAATGACAATACATTAGTAGGAATAACCATTATACAACGTGTTAAACTTTACCTTGATGATGTATTTAGAAATCCTACAGATAATGCCTTAAAACGTCTTACAAAAGCTTTAATAGCATCTGTAGTTAGAGGTAATGCTTTGATTATTGGTAATTTGATGCATACTGGTCAACATGGTCTGTATTATAATACTAAAATGATTTCTCAAACCTTGTTTTTGGATACTATTTTTAAAGTTATTGACGCGTTATCATTTCAAATTAAAAAAGAAGACAATAAACGTGTTAGGATAATATGTTTTAAAGACTATTTTGAAACTGATTGTATCCATCAAAATCAACATTTATTTACTAAAAACAAGTTATATAAATTACAAGTGCAGCCTAATATGGTTTTAACAATTCCATCAAGTTGGAGTAGTAGTCAAGCGTATGTTTTAGCATTAAATAAAAAGTATAGAAGTCGTTATAAATCTGCTTTAAAAAAAGCAACTAATGTTATTAAAAAAGAATTAGATTTAAATGAAATTAATACAGCTTCGAAGGATATTTATAGTTTGTACAAAAATGTTTCGGATAATGCCAAGGTTAATTCTTTTGTGTTGGATAAAAGGCATTTTTTCTACTTAAAAAAAGAATTAGATCAGGATTTTAGGTTGTTTGGGTATTATCTAAATGATCAATTAATAGGGTTTTATACCTTAATTTTAAACAATAAGCAGTTAGAAACTTACTTTTTAGGTTATAATCCGGATTTTCAATCCAAGTACCAATTGTATTTAAATATGTTGTATGATATGTTAGATTTTGCAATTATAAATGGGTTTAAAAAGGTGGTTTATGCTAGAACTGCTATGGAGATTAAAAGCTCAGTTGGAGCTAAGCCTAATGCTATGAGTATTTATATTAAGCATACTGACAATTTTATTTTAAATCCAACTTTAAAGTACATTGTAAATACATTAAATCCGGCTTCAAAGTGGGAGGAAAGACATCCTTTTAAATAAGACTTTAATAAATCTTTAGCATTATATTTTTTGATTTGAAAGACCTTTAGGTTAATTTAGGTAAATAACTTAAAATCATACAGCTATGACTACGTCTCAAGAATTATTGACAAAAATATCTCAAAAAACAATTGAAATTAAAGAACACTATCCAGAGCTTCAAAAGTATCTAGATGAAACCAGAATTACCTTACCACATGGTGATAATAGTGCTGCAAAAGTGGATACGGAATCATTACAAAATTATTTAAATAGTTTAAATGAAATGGTAGCAAAATATAAATCTAACTCATAAAAAAAACCTCACATTTTGTGAGGCTTTTTAGTATAATTTAAAGGATTAGTTTTCCTTTTTCTTTGCGTTTTTCATGGCTTCTCCAATTTGATTACTTGCTGTAAAACTGGCAACCATATCGTTTAACATATTACTTCCTGCTTGAGGCGAGTTTGGTAATAATATTAAGTTACTATTAGTCTCACTACCAATAGCTTGTAATGTATCATAATGTTGTGTTACAACAATTAAAGCAGAGGCTTCTTGACTGTTAATACCAACACGATTTAATACATCTACAGACTCTTCTAGACCTCTAGCAATCTCACGTCTTTGGTCTGCAATACCTTGACCTTGTAAACGCTTGCTTTCAGCTTCAGCTTTAGCTTTCTCTACTATTAAAATACGAGCAGCATCTCCTTCAAATTGCGCAGCAGTTTTTTCTCTGTCTGCAGCATTAATACGGTTCATTGCAGCTTTAACTTGTGCATCTGGATCTATATCTGTAACAAGTGTTTTAATAATATCAAAACCATAGTCTGACATAGCATCATTTAGTTCTGTTTTTACTGCAATTGCAATATCATCTTTTCTAACAAAAACATCATCTAATTTCATTTTAGGTACTTCAGCACGTACCACATCAAATACATAACTTGTAATTTGCTCATGTGGATAATCTAATTTGTAAAAAGCATCATATACTTTTTGACTAATTACACGATATTGTACAGATACTTTAAGACGTACAAATACATCATCTAAGGTTTTAGTTTCGATAATGACATCTAATTGTTGGATTTTAAGGCTTAATCTACCTGCTATTTTATCTACTACAGGAATTTTTAAATGTAAACCTGATTGGCGTATGCTATGGAATTTACCAAAACGCTCAATAATTACTGCTGTTTGTTGTTTTACTACAAAAAATGAGGATAAAAAAACAAATAGTACCAGGACTATTAGGATAATAAAAGTTGGATTCATGAAAAATGGATTTAATGGTTATACTACTATGGTTACTAAATTAAGTTATATTTGCGGACAAACCCCTTAATTTACTATGAAAAAAATTCAATTCATCTTATTAGTAGCACTAACTATAGGTTTTGTTACAAAAAACTTTGGACAACATACTAATTACAAGATTAAAAACGGATTTTCTTTGGGTGGAGGAATCACTCAATTTGACATCATTACAGATAATTTTGAAACTAAAAAAGGTGATGGTTGGATTGCCAACATGACTGCTACAGTGGATATACCTCAAAAATGGTTTAATGTTAGTTATGGTATGCAATTGTCCGAAAACACTATTAGTACTTCAGGTTTTGATACACCATTATCCAGTATTGCTCAAGATGTAGAGTATAAAATTTTTACTGCTCAAGTACAATTTTTATGGCATGCTAAACCTTTTAGAAGCTCTCATTTTACTATTGATTTTGGACCAATGGTGCAATACAATAGTGATTTAGAATTAAGTGATGATGAACAAGAAAATTTTATTCTAGCAGATTTTGATACAGTTCAGGCTAAAGCTGTTAAAGATTTAAACAACTTTAATGTTAATGGTACTGTTGGTGCAACTTTAGGTATTGGTTTTTTTAAATTAAGAGCGCAATATATTTATGGTTTTACTAATATTTTAGGTGCATTAAATGACTCTGATTTTAACCAAGTTTTAGGTAGAGATTTTAAAGGAAACCAAAGTATGTTTGCCTTTACAGGAATGCTAACTTTTTAAAATAACATAAAAGACAAAAAAAAAGCCATCTAATTTTAGATGGCTTTTTTTGTTTTAAAGCGCTTGAATAAGCTTTTCTAATCGTTTAATGCTTTCATTTTTACCAATCATATACATGATATCAAAAACATCTGGTCCTTGTAAAGCACCAACTAAAGCTAAACGTAAAGGCATCATTACTTTTCCAAAACTAATGTCGTTTTTAGTTATCCAACCTTTAATTTCTGTTTGAAGGGTTTCTACCTCAAAATCATTAATATTTGACACAATAGCTAATAGATCTGTCATTATAGCCTTAGTATCGTCTTTAAAGGCTTTTTTAGAGGCTTTTTCGTCAAAACTTTCTGGAGCAACAAAAAAGTAACTGCTTAAATCCCAAAAGTCATTAACAAATGTGGCACGTTCTTTAATCAAGCCAACAACTAATGCAATATAATTTACATCAATAGTTTCTAATTGTTTGTGTTTTTTTTGAAAAGCTTCTGCTAAATGGTCGTTAGACTGCTCTTGCATGTAATGGTGATTAAACCATTTAATTTTGTCTGGATCAAAACGTGCTCCTGCTTTATTTACTCTGTTTAAATCAAAAGCAGCAACTAATCCTTCTAAATCAAAAATCTCTTGTTCTGTTCCTGGATTCCAACCTAAAAAGGCTAAAAAGTTAATAACTGCATCTGCAAAATAACCTTCTTCTTTATAACCAGTAGCACTATCACCAAATTCTGGATTCCACTCTAACGGAAACACTGGAAAGCCTAATTTGTCTCCATCACGCTTACTTAATTTCCCTTTTCCTGTTGGTTTTAATATTAAAGGTAAATGTGCAAATTCCGGTTGTTCCCAACCAAAAGCTTGGTATAATTGATAGTGTAAAGCTAAGCTAGGTAACCACTCTTCACCACGTATAACATGCGTAATTTCCATTAAATGGTCATCTACAATATTTGCTAAGTGGTAGGTTGGCATACCATCGCTTTTAAATAATACTTTATCATCTAAAACATTGGTATCTATTTTAATATCACCACGAATAATATCTTTTAAATGTAGTGTTTGATCTTGTGGACTTTTAAATCTAATAACGTAATCGTCTCCAGCATCTAATTTAGCTTGGACTTGTGCCTCTGTAAGGGATAACGAGTTGCTTAATTTTAAGCGATTATGCCAATTATAGATAAATGTTTTACCATTAGACTCGTCTTGAGTTCTATGAAAATCTAATTCTCCAGAGGTATCAAAAGCATAGTAAGCATTTCCGCTAGCAACTAATTGGTCTGCGTATTGTTTATATAAATCTTTACGCTCGCTTTGTCTGTAAGGTCCAAATTTTTCGTTTTTACCTGGTCCTTCGTCAAAAGGAATATTACACCAATTTAAGGCATCTACAATGTATTGTTCTGCACCTTCTACATAACGATTTTGGTCTGTATCTTCAATACGTAACACAAAAGTTCCATTATGCTTTTTGGCAAATAAATAGTTAAAAAGAGCTGTACGTACACCTCCAATATGTAAAGGTCCTGTTGGACTTGGTGCAAAACGCACTCTGACTTGTTTTGACATCTTGTTTTGTTTGAGATTACAAAGATAGAATAGAGTAGTAGAAACAACAAAGAAATAAAGATAAAGAACAGTTTTATAGCCTGGCTTCTTTTTCGCGAAAGCGTATACCTTTAACAATAACTTATAATCCTAAATATTTAGGTGTAAAAATAAAAATGTATTTTAGTCAGTTAAATAGCAATTACTTGAATAATTTTAATACAATACAAACCAAATTAGAGCAATTTATTAGAAAATATTATACTAATGAGTTGATAAAAGGTGCCATATTATTTTTTAGTATTGGCTTACTGTATTTTATTTTAACACTATTAATAGAGCATTTTTTATGGTTAAACTCTACAGCTAGAACCATTTTATTTTGGATGTTTATTATTGTAGAATTTACATTATTTGTTAGATTTATTATCCTACCACTAGCTAAATTATTTAAGCTAAAAAAGGGTATTGATTATAAACAAGCCTCCTCAATTATTGGAAATCATTTTCCAGAAGTTAACGATAAGTTGCTTAACGTATTGCAATTAAAAGAAGACAATAGTCAGTCAGAATTATTATTAGCAGGTATTAATCAAAAGGCAGAAGAGTTAAGTCCAATTCCGTTTAAATTAGCTGTTAATTTTAAACAAAACATAAAATATTTAAAATATGCAGCCATACCAATTTTAATATTTGTGTTTGCTGCTATTTCTGGTAAATTAAATTGGTTTAGTGACAGTTACAAACGTGTTGTTAATTATCAAACAGCCTATGAGCCTCCTGCACCTTTTACCTTTTTTGTATTAAACGAAAACTTACAAACCACTGAAAATAAAGAATTTAGGTTACTAGCAACAACCCAAGGTAAAGTTGTGCCTGATAATGTTAAGATTACCTATAATAATCAAACGTATTTTTTACAACAACGTCAATCCGGAACTTTTGAGTATGTTTTTGAACAGCCTAAAACAGACATCACTTTTAATTTTACTGCTAATGGTGTAGTAAGTAAGCCTTATACTTTAAAAGTTGTTGAAGTGCCTACTTTATTAGGGTTTGACATGGTTTTAAACTATCCAAATTATACTAACAAACGTAACGAAACTTTAAAAGGTATTGGTAATGCTGTGATACCTCAAGGGACTAAAATTACATGGCTACTTAATACCAAAGCAACTGATAATGTAGATTTAATTAGTACTGACACCATAGCATTTTCAAGTAGTACATTAGGTTATTTTGAAACTAGTAAACACATATATAACAATTTTGATTATAGTATTAGTACAAGTAATAAAACGCTAAAAAATTATGAGAATCTAGCCTATAGTATTACAATTATAAAAGACCAATATCCTGATTTAAAGCTAGATGTTAAAGTAGATAGTTTAGATAACCAAACCCTTTATTTTAAAGGACAAGTTAGTGATGATTACGGTATAAGTAAATTGCAACTTGTCTATTACCCAAAGGATAATGAGACAGATAAAAAATGGGTAATTATTCCTATTTCAAAATCCAATTTTGATCAATTTATTAGCGCTTTTCCTAATAATTTAGTGGTTAAAGACGGTGTATCCTACGATTTATATTTTGAGGTTTTTGATAATGATGCTGTCAATAAAAGTAAAAGCACAAAAAGTAATGTGTTTAGCTACAGAAAACGTACCAAAGACGAAGAAGAACAAAAGCAGTTACAAGAGCAAAATCAAACCGTTAAAGATTTAAATAAATCCTTAGAAAAATTTGATAAACAACAAAAGGAATTACAAGAGTTATCTAAAACGCAAAAAGAAAAATCTGAGCTTAACTTTAATGATAAGAAAAAGTTTGAAAACTTTTTAAAACGTCAAAAGGAGCAAGAGCAAATGATGAAACAATTTAATAAAAAGTTGAAGGATAATTTAGATGAATTTCAAAAAGATAATAAAGAAGAAGATCAATTTAAAGAAGACTTAAAACAACGTTTAAAAGATAATGAAGAACAACTTAAACAAGATGAAAAATTACTGGAAGAGTTAGAAAAGTTAAAAGAGAAATTTAGCAAAGAGCAATTTTCAGAAAAATTAGATAATCTTGCAAAAAAAGCAAAAAGCCAAAAACGAAGCTTAGAGCAATTAGTCGAGTTAACAAAGCGTTACTATGTAACCAAAAAAATGGAAAAAATTAGTAACGATCTTGATAAATTAGCAAAAGAGCAAGATAAGTTAGCTAACAGTAAAGACGATCAAAATACCAAAGAGAAGCAAGACCAGATTAATAAACAATTTGAAGCGCTTCAAAAACAATTAGAAGATTTAGAAAAAGACAACCAAGATTTAAAAAATCCAATGGATGTCCCAAGAGATAAAAACAACGAGGAAAACATTAAGGAAGAGCAGCAGGAAGCTAGCCAAAATTTACAAGAAAAAGAAGCTTCTCAGGACGCTCAACAAAAAAAAGATAAGCAACAATCTGCAAAACAAAAGCAAAAAAGTGCTGCTCAAAAAATGAAAAAAATGAGCCAAAGTATGCAGATGCAAATGGCTGGAGCAGCTCAAGAACAGTTGGAAGAAGATATTGCTATGTTACGTCAGATATTAGATAACTTGGTAATATTTTCTATGGATGAAGAAGCTTTGATGAAGCAATTTAAAAGTATTGAAATTAACCATAACGAATATGCCAACTATCTTAAAAAGCAAAAAGAATTGCGCACACATTTTGAGCATGTAGATGATAGCCTATTTGCAATTTCATTAAGACAACCAAAATTCTCAGAAGACATAAATATAGAAATTAACGAGGTATACTATAATATAGATATGGCTTTAGAAGAATTTTCAGAAAACAAATTATATCAAGGTGTTTCCTCTCAGCAATACGTTATAACCTCTGCTAATAATTTAGCCGATTTTTTAAGTGGAGCTCTAGATAATATGCAAAACCAAATGGGTATGCCATCTCCAGGACAAGGCGAAGGAGGTATGCCAATGCCAGACATTATTATTAGTCAAGAAGAGTTAGCCAAAAAAATGGGTGAAGCCATGAAAAAAGGGAAAGAAGGTAAAAAGGGACAAGAAGGTGATAAAGGTCAAGAAGGCGAGGATGGTAAATCAGGAGAAAACGGTAAAGATGGTCAAGAAGGAGGAGAAGGAGAAGGACAAGGTAACGGAAAAGATGGAAAGCAAGGTCAAAACGGTCAAGGCCAAGGCGATAATCCAAATGGTCAAAATGGATTAAATGAAGAAGGTAATGCCGAATTATTCAGGATTTATCAAGAGCAACAATTGTTGCGTCAAGCTTTAGAACAACGTCTGGAAAAAGATGGATTAGGAGAAAGTAGGGACGCAAGACAATTACTTAAAGATATGGAACAAGTAGAACTAGATTTGATTAATAAAGGTTTTACTAATCAGACACTAAGTAAAATGATGAATTTACAGCATCAGTTATTAAAATTAGAAAATGCTGTACTGCAACAAGGCCAAGAACAAAAACGTCAATCCGAAACTAACACTAAAGCTTTTAAAAACACAACTAATACTCAAGTGGATAAGGCTAAACAATATTTTAATACAACCGAGATTTTGAATAAGCAAAGCTTACCTTTGCAGCAAATTTATAAACAAAAAGCACAACAGTATTTTAAACAACAAAATGATTAGTTTTAATAACGAAACCGATTTTAAGCTTCTAGAAGAGGCTAAAATTTCTAAATGGATATCTTCTATTATTTTAAAAGAAAACTGCAAGGAAGACGAGATAAACTACATCTTTTGTGATGACGAATATCTTCATAAATTAAACGTAGAATTTCTTCAACACGACACATTAACAGATGTTATTAGTTTTGATTATTCAGTAGGAAAAATATTACAAGGAGATATTTATATTTCTGTAGAAAGAGTAGCAGATAATGCTAAAGATTTTAAAGTTGATTTTGAAACTGAGTTACATCGTGTAATAATTCATGGAGTTTTACATTACTGTGGTTATAAAGATAAAACCGAAGCTGATGCTGCTTTAATGCGCAGCAAAGAAGATGAAGCTTTGGCTTTATTAAAAGCAATGTAATTGTTTGTTGTATATTTGCACGCTTTTAAAAGTAGAATAATATAAAACGTTCCACGTGGAACAATTAATTAAATAGTATTAAGCTAGACTTAATATTAATTCAATATAACATTATGTTTAACGAAGTATATGATGTAATTGTAGTTGGAGCTGGTCACGCAGGAAGTGAAGCAGCTGCATCTGCAGCTAATATGGGAAGCAAGACTTTGCTAATTACCATGAATTTACAAAACATTGCACAAATGTCTTGTAATCCTGCAATGGGTGGAATAGCTAAAGGACAAATTGTAAGAGAGATTGATGCGCTTGGAGGTTATTCAGGTATTGTAAGTGATACATCTGCTATTCAATTTAAAATGCTTAATAAATCTAAAGGACCTGCAATGTGGAGTCCAAGAGTGCAAAGTGACAGAATGCGTTTTGCAGAAGATTGGCGTTTAATTTTAGAACAAACTAAAAACTTAGATTTCTATCAAGAAATGGTTTCTGGTTTAATTGTAGAAAACGGAAAAATTGCAGGTGTAACTACATCGCTTGGTGTTAAGATTAAAGCTAAAAGTGTTGTGCTTACAAATGGAACTTTTTTAAATGGCCTAATCCATATTGGAGATAAAAACTTTGGTGGAGGTAGAGCTGGTGAAAGAGCTGCTACAGGTATTACAGAACAGTTGGTTAATTTAGGTTTTGAATCTGGAAGAATGAAAACTGGAACACCTCCAAGAGTGGACGGAAGGTCTTTAGATTTTTCTAAAATGGTAGAGCAACCTGGAGATGTTAATCCTGAAAAATTTTCATATTTAGACATTACAAAACCATTAACTAATCAGCGTTCTTGTCACATGTCTTACACAAGTGAAAAGGTTCATGATTTATTGCGTGAAGGGTTTGATCGTTCGCCAATGTTTAATGGTCGTATTAAAAGTTTAGGACCTAGATATTGTCCTTCTATAGAAGATAAGATTAATCGTTTTGCAGATAAAAATAGACATCAATTATTTGTAGAACCGGAAGGCTGGAATACCTGCGAATATTATATTAATGGTTTCTCAACTTCACTTCCAGAAGATGTTCAATTTAAAGCATTACGCTCTGTGGTCGGTTTTGAAAATGTTAAGTTTTTTAGACCTGGTTATGCTATTGAATATGATTATTTTCCGCCTACACAATTAAAGCATACTTTAGAAACTAAGTTAGTGGATGGTTTATATTTTGCTGGTCAAATTAACGGTACAACAGGTTATGAAGAAGCAGCATCTCAAGGTTTAATGGCAGGTATAAATGCTGCATTAAAAGTGCAGGAACGAGATCCTTTTATATTGCAAAGAGATGAAGCTTACATAGGTGTTTTAGTGGATGATTTAATAACTAAAGGAACTGAAGAGCCATACAGAATGTTTACTTCTCGAGCAGAATATAGAACGTTATTACGTCAAGATAATGCAGATATTAGATTAACACCTAAAGGTTTTGATTTAGGTTTAGCTAGCGAAAAACGTTTGCGCAGGATGGAAGAGAAGCATGAATCTGCTGAAAAATTTGTACAATTTTTTAGAGATACTAGTGTTACTCCAGACGAGATTAATCCTGTTTTAGAGGCTAAAGATTCTGCTGCAATTAGACAACAGGATAAGATGTTTAAAATGTTTGCTAGACCTAATATTGGTATTGACGACATGAAGCAAATCCAATCTGTTTCTGATTATATTAAGGATCATGATTTGGATAGTGAAGTGATAGAGCAGGCCGAAATTCAAGTTAAATATTCAGGATATATTGCTAAAGAAAAAAATAATGCAGACAAGTTAACACGACTTGAAAACATAAAAATTCCACCAAATTTTGATTATTCAAAATTACAATCTATGAGTTTTGAAGCTAGAGAAAAACTTAAAAAGATACAACCAGTAACCATATCTCAGGCATCAAGAATTAGTGGTGTGTCACCATCAGATATTTCAGTTTTATTGGTTTATATGGGTCGATAAAATTATCTAATAATTTCAACGTTCCACGTGGAACGTTGAAATTTTTTATTTCTTATTACTTTAATTAAATGATCTTGCTGTTAAAATTAAAGATCAAAAAACAACAAGTGTGGCTAGTCAAAATAATCAAAACGTATTTATAAAAGTTAAAGATCATTCTGTTTCAGGAGAACTTTTTGATCTAATTGAAAATAAAACTTATGGTTATTTGGAAACAGTTCCTAAACCAAGTTTAGATAAATTACCAGAATATTATAAAACCGAAGATTATATTTCTCATACAGATTCTAAAAGAAATCTACTTGAAAAAGTATACCATTCTGTTAGAGAAATATCTTTAAAACAAAAATTAAAATTAATTGATTCGTTTCAAACAACTCATAAAAACCTTTTGGATTATGGATGTGGAACAGGAGATTTTTTAAAAACTGCACAACAAAATGGTTGGCACGTTTCAGGAATCGAACCAAATGAAGATGCCAGGTTAATTGCTAATAAAAAAACAAATCAGGCTGTTTTAGATTTGTCGCAAATAAAAACATTTAAACCTCAAAGTTTTGATGTCATTACATTGTGGCATGTGTTGGAGCATATTCCAAATTTACAAGAACAGATTTTAGTATTAAAATCATTACTTAAACCTAATGGTGTTTTAATAATTGCTGTACCAAATTATAATAGTTACGACGCTAAACATTATCAACAGTTTTGGGCAGCTTATGATGTGCCAAGACATTTATGGCATTTTAATCAAACTTCTATTTCTAATTTATTTAAACCAGTAAACTTAAAAATAGAATTTACTAAGCCTATGCTTTTTGATTCGTATTATGTAAGTCTATTATCCGAAAAATATAAATCTGGACATATGAATATTTTTAAAGCTTTTTGGACAGGATTTGTATCAAATTATAAAGCAAGATCTACAAAAGAGCATTCTTCCTTGATTTATGTTTTAAAAAACACTTAAAAATTAATTTAAGAATAGCTGTTGTTAAACTAGGGTAGTGAATGTGTTATCATATTGCTTTTTTCTAAAAGTCGCTTAAAAGGGCTTATTTGAAGTTGTTTTTAATAACTATTTCTTATATATGTATTAAATATTTATAAGAATTTCTTATTGTTTTAAAATCTGTTAAAAAAAATAAAATTTGACATATTTAATTATTTACATTTGCTCAAAATCAAAAATAAATTAAAATGAAAAAAATATTAGGATTAGCTTTTGTTGCATTAGTATTTACATCTTGTCAAAAACAAAAAATTGCTTACGTTGATAATGGACTTGTTATTAATGAAATTAAAGAAAAAGTAGATTTAGAAGAAAAATACAATCAAAAGGATGAAGCTTTCAAAAGAAAGGTTGATAGCTTCCGTCAAGTTTTTCAAGTAGAATATCAAAAAGTGGCTACGCTTTCTAAAAGTCAACAAGAATCAGAATTACAAGCTTTAAATCAAAAAGCTCAAGGCTTACAACAAACTTGGCAAGCAGAACAACAAAAATTTCAAAGTGAATATCAAGTAGAAATAGATTCACTAATCTCTAAGGTTAAAGATTTTGTTAAGAATTATGGAAAAACTAATAATTACGATTATATATTAGGTACAGTAGAGAATTCTCCAAGCGTAATGTATGGTAAAGAAGAGAATGATATTACTAAAAAAGTCATTGAAGATCTTAATGCGGCTTATAAAAAATAAGACGTCATACAACTTTTTAAAAGGCGATTAACTACGGTTAATCGCCTTTTTTTATTTATAATACTTTAAATATCAGTCCTTTTATTATAAATAGTTATATTTAGTGCGCTATTAATTATATTCAATACAAACTATGAGAGGCTTGCTTGTGCACTGTGCTATCTTGTTTTCTATGTTTTCATTTACTTATGCTCAACAAGCAGTCCCTTTTACAACGCAAAAGGCGTTTTATATTTATGGTGATGCTACAGCAATAGGTAATAACATATTAAGTAAGGAGAAACAAACACCCTACAATGATCATTTATTAACCAACGATGATATTGATATGGTATACGTGGATATTGATAAGGATAGTTCCACGTTTTCTTCCAGTTCTGCAAATCTACAACTACCTGATAATCAATTAAAAATAGCTTATGCAGTGTTATATTGGTCTGCCACATATAGTTATATAAAAGGAACTAGAAGAGAGGAAAATTCTCAATATTATTTTCAAGGTAATCGCCAGAGAAACAGGTCTTTAATTAACAAAATTAAGCTTAAATTACCAGATGATAACTATCAAAATATATCAGGTAAAGTCTTATTTGATGGTGCAAAACACTCTGCTTTTGCTTTAAATGCGCCTTATGTTTGCTATGCAGATGTGACTAAACAGTTACAAAACGCTAAAATTATTAATGGTACTTATACTGTTGCTAATATAAATGCAACAGAAGGTTTTGTGTCTGGTGGTAGTGCTGCTGGTTGGATGTTATATGTGGTTTATGAAACTGCAACCAAAACACCTAAATATATCACCACATTTAATGGGTTTTCACACATTGGTAATGACCCAGAAATAATAGGTTTAGATAATTTTAAAACACCTGAAAAAGGTTTAACTACTACAGACTTAGTTTTAGCAACTTTAGAAGGCGATTCTGTATTAACAGATGATCAATGTATCTTAGCTAATCCAACGACTAAAAAAACCTGGCAATTACGCTCTGAGGAACGAGATAAAGATAACTTTTTTAGTAGCCAAATAACATCCTCCAATACGCTTGATAGTACACGATATCCTAATAGTAGTAATACATTAGGTTTTGATATCGCAACTGTAACTTTGCCAACTAATAAGGATGCTGTGATTGTTAACGGAACAGAGACAGTTGAATTAATTTTTAATACTAAACAAGACCGATTTTATCTGTTTTTTGCAGCATTTAAAACTGAAATTAGTGAATCATTTTTTAAGGAAATTGAAATAAATACTCCTCTTAATGCGGTAGTATTAACTTCTGAAAAAATAATTCCGGAACCAGATTTAACACCTTTAAAAAAAGAAGTTAAGGTTATGGAACAACCCATTGAAGTCATTTCTAAAACAGAAACTAAAACTATTGATAAAGCCCAAAAAGCATTAATAACAGTTAAACCGGTAACATTAAAGCAGCCGGAAAAATTAATACAACCTGTAAAGCAAGAGTTTGTAAGTCCTATGACTAGTGAGATAGCCACATCAAAATCTCAAATTGAAACTTTAGCAAAAGGGGAAGTCTTAATTACATCCTCATCTTACGCAAAAGCATTAAAATTGGAAGATAAACCACTGGAAACACAAGCTTTTAAGCTATTATTAGAAAAAAACGCAGCGTTAATAGAAGGTGCTAAAAAGGGTTATTACGTTGTTAATAAGCTGTTTTCTGAAGCTAAAAATGCTGTGAATTGGCAAAAACATTTAAAAGAAAAAGGTTATGATAGCCAAATTTTAATAGATGAGTCTAAGCAGTTATTTTATGTTTATGTCTTTCAAACCGAAAATTTTTATGACGCTTACATGCAACATAAAACACTACTTAGTCATCCGCTTTTTAAACAAAATTGGGTGTTTAAAGTAAATATGGAGGAGTATTAATTATTTTAGAAGGTATAAAGCCATTAAGGTTGGTATTAAATAAATAACAATAGTTCTTGCTCCATCATAATCCTTTGCAACACGTTGTCCAAATAGTAATAGCAATAAGGTTATAGCGCTTAAAATTGCCGAATAGAAGCCAAAACTAGTATTACTATCTATAACCAAAGTAATGCAACCTATTATAGCAAAAAGACCAGCAATAGTCTCTAAAACTAATATTATAGCTACATTAAATGGTACCATATTAGCCATAAAAGTTTTAGAAAAATGACCTTTTAACCACTCAATATTACCTTTCCAATCCGATATTTTGTCGTATCCAGATTGTAAAAAAGTAATGGCTAAAAAAAGTAGTAAAATTATTTCTGTAATGTTATTAAGTAAGTTATTCATAAGTATGGTTAGTTTATAATAAATGGTTAAGTATTAGTTGTAAAACTGGATAGCATTTGGTAGGATAAAAGCTTCTATTTTACCTGAATAAATTTGCTCTCCATCAGCTTGAAAATAAGTGTTTTTATTAGTGGATTCTATTACTAGTCTTTTGGTTTTAAAAGTTTTAACATGTTTATGCTTGACAATTTTACCATTAAATAATTTAAAAATATTTTTTATAATATCCCATTTGTAAAAGCTAGTAGCAATGGTGATGTCAAACAAACCATCTTTTGGGTTAGCCAAATGTGTTAATTGCATTCCTGATCCTGTGTATTTACAGATTCCAATCTGTATCATAAAGCAAGCCTTTCTTGTAATTACTTCTGAATTTAAAGATACTCTAGTTTCAAAAAAATGATATTTAAATAATCCCTTTACTGCTCCTAAAATGTAAGTTAATTTACCAAAAGTCCTGTTTTTATTTACAATATTTACCACTAATCCATCAAACCCTATACCTGCAAGATTTATAAAATATTTATTTTGGATGTTTTTATTTAGGTAATTAATGCAACCAACATCTTGTGTGTTAGTTTTGTTATTTATAATAATGTCTAAAGCTTTATTAATATTTTTAGAAATACCATGTGTTTTAACCCAATCGTTACCTGTGCCAATAGGTATAATTCCAAAAGTTATGGATTTTGTGTCTATGTTTTGTTGAGAAAACACACCATTAATAAAATTGTTTAATGTACCATCACCACCAATAATTATAAAATGTTTATGACCATTTTTTAAGGCTTCGTGTGTGATGTCAATCTCATGATTTTGATGTGATGTAAAACAAAAAGTTATGTTATAATAAAGATTTAGTTTGGGTTGTATTTTTTTCCAAACCCTTATTCCATGTCCATTACCAGAAACAGGATTAATGATCACAAAAAAATTGCGTTTTGCTGTCAATTTAATCTTGTTTAGCGTGTAGTAATCGTGTTAATTTAATACTTAAATCTGTTAGTATTATTTTAGAATTACCGTTACGTTCTATATGATAAATAGCATCATTTAACTCGGTGGAAATATCCATAATATTATTGTTATGAATAAAAGGCGCAAATTTAGCGATGTCAAAATTTTTGCTTTTAGTTTCAAAATAAACTAACTCCTCAGCACCATAATTTAATAGCATAGCTTGTCTAAAAAAGTCCAAACAAAAGTTTAAAAATTGTTTTTGTGTTTCTCGTCCAGTTTTAGCAATATCTTCGCTCCATCCAATTAAATCATGTATTGCAGCTTTGTTTCCTTTTGCTTTAAAAGCAGCACGAATCCAAAAAATAAACCATTTTTCAAATTGGTCATCTTCGCTATCATGATAGACTAAATCGCAAGCTTTATTGTAATTACCATCTGCTTGATGTGCAATTTTGGTTGCAGTTGCATCATCAAGATTAAATTGTTTAACTAGTCCTGCTTTAATATCATCTTCCGCTAATGGTGGAAAATGTAAAATTTGACAACGTGACCTAATCGTGTTAATTATCTGTTCTTCTTCTTCAGCAATTAAAATAAAAACCGTGTTATTTGGTGGTTCTTCAATTAGTTTAAGCAGTTTATTGGCAGCTTGTGTATTCATTTTTTCAGCCATCCAAATTAGCATGACTTTATAACCACCTTCATAAGACTTAAGGCTTAAAGCTTTGACAATTTCTAAAGCTTCGTCAACACCAATTTGACCTTGTTTATTGTCAACACCTAATAATCTGTACCAATCAAATAAATTTCCGTAAGGTTGTTCTTTTAAAAGTTGTCTCCATTCTTCTAAAAAATAAGAAGAAACGGGATGTTTTTTCACCTTATCTGTTGTAGTTACAGGAAATGCAAAGTGTAAATCTGGATGAGAAAAATTATTAAACCTTAAGTTACAAGCTTCGTTTTCTCCTAAATTTTCTCCTGTACTATTTTTACACAAAATATATTGTGCATACGCAATAGCCATAGGTAAGGTTCCGGAACCCTCAGGTCCAACAAATAGTTGGGCGTGTGGTATACGACCATTGTTAGCACTTGTTGTTAAGTGTTTTTTAATATGATTTAATCCTAAAATATCACTAAAAAGCATAACGCAAATATAGTTTTCCTATTATTGAAAAACTATTTTTATTAAAAATTGATTTTAGCTTAACAAATTTAAAGTATGGCAGTATTTGTATATATTTGAGGATTATTAATCGTTCAATATCTTAAAAATGAAAAAGTTATTTGGCTTACTTTTTATAATAACAGGAACTTACCATGTTATGGCTCAAGAAACTGAACAATTAAATTCAGTTACTAATGGTGGGCTTGCCTTTAAATCTCAAAACGAGTTTTATATTTTTGGAGATATAGCTGTCATTGGAAATAACATTTTAAGCCAAGACGATAAGGATGCTTTTAATGATTTAACGGTTAATAACGACGACACTAAAATGCGTTATGTTGATATTGATAGAGATACTGAAACCTTTAGCTCTAGTCAAGCCACTTTAACGTTACCAGATGACTTTAAAAAAATAGCATATGCAGGATTGTATTGGACAGCAACATATGCCTATGAGAAAGGAACTCGTAAAGAACAAAAGGGTAATTATGATTATCGTGGTAGTGGAGAGCGATCTACAATAATTAATCAGATAAAATTTAAATTACCTAATCAAGAGTATCAGGATATAACTGGAGAAGTTATTTACGATGGGTCGACAGATCCAACACATGCTATTAATGCGCCATATGTATGTTATGCTGATGTAACATCATTATTAAAACAAGCAGAAAAAAAATCAGGAGATTATGTCGTTGCAAATGTAAAGGCTACAGAAGGCTATTTGTCTGGTGGTAGTGCAGCAGGTTGGATGTTATACGTGGTGTACCAATCACCCACGGATAATCCTAAATACATATCCACCTATCATGGTTTTGCATTAATTAATAAACAAGAACCTTTAGATTTAGAGTTTAATAATTTTAAATCCGTAGAAAAAGGAAGTGTAAAAACAACTGTAGTCCTGTCTGCTCTAGAAGGAGATTCCTCACTAGAAGGAGACGATTTTGCAATTATAAAACAACGTGATGGAAGTTTCCAATCTTTAAGTAATGGTGCACGTTATCAACAAAACTTTTTTAATAGTTCAATTACAAATAACAGTATAAAAAACAGAGATCGACTACCCAACAGTGAGAATACTTTGGGTTTTGACATTGCTAAGCTAGATATACCAAACTATAACAACGCAATAATTAATAACAATACCAGTCAAACAACACTTAGGTTAAAAACACAATCAGATAGATTTTATCTATATTTTACAGCATTTCAAACCGAAATTGCTCAAAATTATTTTGATGACATTGTACAAGATAATAACCCAAACGCAAGCCAAACAGCTAATGTATCTCCAGAGATTGTAAGATCACAACCAGAAACAGTACCAAGTTATAACACTAAAAAGAAACGTCAGCCATACAGCTACACCAAACGAGGACTTAAATCTAAAGCCTTTAGATATTTACAAAACAAAAAATCTACTGCTATTGCAGGTATTGAAGGCGGTTATTATGTTGTTACTGGTGTTTTTGCAGAAAATTTGAGAGCAAAAAAATGGACTGATAACTTAATAACAAAAGGATTTAAAGCTAATGCTTTTATTAATCCCAAAAATAGCTGGAATTATGTGTATTTACTAAGAAGTGATACAGCAGAAGAAGCCTTTAAAATGGCAGAAGATTTAAAAACAAATTATAGATATAGAGATACTTGGGTTTTAAAAGCAAACCTAGACTAAAAACATAGAAAACAAATGAAAACACTTAACGACTTTAATTTTAAAAACAAAAAAGCTTTAATCCGTGTAGACTTTAATGTTCCCTTAGATGCGGAATTTAATGTTTCAGATGCGACCAGAATACAAGCAGCAAAACCAACCATAATTAAAATATTAGAAGATGGCGGAAGTTGTATTTTAATGTCACATTTAGGTCGACCAAAAGGCGTGCAAGACGAGTTTTCATTAAAGCACATTGTAAATAAAGTAGAAGATATTATTGGTGTAGAGACTCAGTTTGTGTCTAACTGTGTAGGTGAAGATGCTGAAAAAGCTGCAGCTAACCTTGAGCCAGGAAAAATACTTATTTTAGAAAATTTGCGTTTTCATGAAGAAGAAACCAAAGGAGATGTCGCTTTCGCGGAAAAATTAGCCAAACTAGGAGACATTTATGTAAATGATGCTTTTGGAACTGCACACAGAGCGCACGCGTCTACAACAATAATTGCACAGTTTTTTCCAGAAAAAAAATGTTTTGGATACCTGTTAGAACAAGAAATTAAAAGTATTGAAAAAGTAATGAAAACGGGCGAAAAACCTGTGCTAGCAGTACTTGGTGGAGCCAAAGTATCTTCAAAAATTACAATAATAGAAAACATTTTAGATAAAGTGGACCATTTAATTATTGGAGGTGGTATGACGTTTACCTTTATCAAAGCCCAAGGTGGTAGTGTAGGAGATTCTATTTGCGAAGATGATAAAATGGAGTTAGCATTAGATATTTTAAAGCAAGCTAAAGCTAAAAACGTACAAATACATTTACCTGTAGATGTTTTGGCTGCAAATGCTTTTAGTAATGACGCAGACACACAAGTTGTGGATGTTAATAAAATACCAGATGGATGGCAAGGTTTAGACGCTGGTCCAAAATCCAAAGCTATATTTCATGATGTAGTAATGCAATGTAAAACCATACTTTGGAATGGTCCTTTAGGTGTGTTTGAAATGGAAAATTTTGCTAATGGAACCATAGAATTAGGTAACTCTATAGCAGAAGCAACTAAAAATGGAGCGTTTTCTCTTGTTGGAGGTGGTGACTCTGTTGCTGCTGTAAAACAATTTGGTTTTGAAAACAAAGTAAGCTACGTAAGTACAGGAGGAGGAGCTATGCTAGAAAGTTTAGAAGGTAAAACCCTTCCAGGAATTGCTGCAATTTTAGACTAAAAGAAAACGTTATAGCATAAAACCTAACAAATAATAAATGCAGCATTTAAAAACATATATTACTTTTTTATTAGTCCTATTTGGGTTAACAATAACTGTAGCGCAAGATACAATTCAGGCGCAAACAAGACTAACTCAGGATAAATTAATTGAAGGAGAAAACTACGTTATTGATACAATAATTGATGGTCAAGCTTACTTTAAAAAAACAGTAGAAGGCTTACAACCTTTACCAAAAATATTAGAAGATCATAAATTTGCATCAGAGATTGATAAAAAATGGCTTGAAGAATTATACAGTAATACACTTTATGACACCATTTACAGAGACGTTTCCGATTTAAAATATGATGCTGTTTATTATCCAGAGTTAACTACAGATACATTAAAAGCAAGGCTTGCACGCTTAAATGCTAGAACACCTTTTAATGTCGAGTATAATCCTGGTTTAGAAAGTGTTATTAAATCTTTTTTGAAAAATCGTCATCAATCATTTGAGCGTTTAATGGGATTAAGTAATTATTACTTTCCTATGTTTGAGCGCGAACTTGATAATTACGACATTCCTTTAGAAATGAAGTATTTAGCAATCGTAGAATCTGCTTTAAAGCCAAGAGCTAGATCTAGAGTTGGAGCAACTGGTTTATGGCAATTTATGTTTGCAACAGGTAAAGAGTATGGATTAGATGTTAGTAGTTATGTGGATGAGCGTAGTGATCCAATTAAAGCAACTATTGCAGCTTCACAATATTTATCTAAACTGTATAAATTATTTGGAGATTGGGATTTAGCTTTGGCTGCATACAACTCTGGTCCAGGTAACGTAAGTAAAGCCATTAGACGTTCTGGAGGTTATCAAAACTATTGGAATATTAGACCTAATTTACCAAGAGAAACAGCAGGTTATGTGCCAGCTTTTTTGGCAACAATGTACATTTTTGAATATGCTAAGGAGCATGGTTTTGTACAACATAAGCCAGAGTTTCATTTAATTGAAACAGATACCATACACGTTAAACAAATGATTACTTTGGATCAAGTGTCAGAGTATACAGGTGTAGAGATAGAAACACTTCAGTTTTTAAATCCAGCCTATAAATTAGATGTTATTCCTTTTATTGAAGGAAAAAATTACACCTTACGTTTACCTAGAAATATTATTGGTGCTTTTGTAAATAATGAAGACCAATTATATGCTCATGCTAAAGCAGAATTTGATAAGCGAGAAAAACCATTACCTCAATTTTTAGATTCTGATACCAAAACACGCTACAAAGTAAAACAAGGTGATTATCTAGGTAAAATAGCCAGGAAATTTGGTGTTAGAGTTAGTCAAATTAAGCAATGGAATGGATTACGAAACAACAACTTAAAAATTGGACAACGACTAACCATATATCCAAGAAACGGTGTGCCAGTAAGTCAATCTAAAGCTGTAGCTTCGGCTAAAAAAAGTACTAAACCTGTAAACGGTAAAACGTATACAGTGCAACAAGGAGATAGTCTGTGGAGTATTTCACAAAAATTTTCGGGAGTTTCTGTTCAAAATATTAAAGATTGGAACGATATTAGTGGTACTAAATTAAAACCAGGAATGAAACTTTTAGTTTCTAAAGGGTAAGTAATCATTTAAATAGCATAATAAAATGAAAAAATTAGCTGTATTAATTGTATTAGTATGCACAATATTATCGTGCAACGAAGGGACAAAACAAAACCAACGTATGGTTCCAAAGTCTTCAGGAAACTTGTATAATGTTAGTGTTGTTGTAGATAACGAGTTATGGAATGGTAATGTTGGAGACGCTATTAGAGACGTATTAACTACTGTAGTACCTGGTTTACCACAACCAGAACCAATGTTTGATATTAATCAAATTCCGCCACAAGTATTCTCTGGATTTGCTGCAAAAAACAGAATTGTTTTAAAAATAGAAAAAAGCGACAAGTCCGAAATTAAAATAGCAACAGATGCCTATGCACAACCTCAAAAAGTTATAGTTGTATCTGGACCAAATGATACTAAGCTAATTGAGGTATTAAAGAATAATAAAGATAAAATTTTAGATACATTTAAAAATCAAGAAATTGAAGCGCGTCAAGCCTTAACTAATAACTCGCTGCATACAAATAATAACATTGAAAAAAAATTAGGAATCTCTATTAAGTTTCCATCTATATACAGAATAGCTAAAGAAGATGGTGATTTTTTCTGGGTTAGAAAAAACTTAACAACCGGAACTAATAACTTCATGGTTTATCAAGTGCCTTTAGATGCAATTGATAAAGAAGGTGATATTACACAGCAAATTATAACTATTAGAGATAGTGTGGGTAAAAAGTATATTCCTGGACCAATAGATGGGTCTTACATGAAAACAGAAGAAGCTTATACACCCTTTTTATTCACAACTATAATTGATAACAAGCCTACTTACGAAGTAAGAAGCACTTGGGATATTGAAGGCACATATAACGCAGGACCATTTGTAAACTATATGGTAGAAGATAAAATTAATAACCGTTATGTAGTATTAGAAGGTTTTACTTTTGCACCTTCAGTTAATAAACGTGATTATATTTTAGAGTTAGAGTCTATTATCAAATCATTAAAAATTAATTAAAGTAATTATAAGCTATAAAAAAACCCAATGCATTGCATTGGGTTTTTTTATATGATAAAGTAAAATTTACTTCTTCTCTTCGTTTTCTTCTTTGCTAGCGTCTTTAAACTCTTTAATTCCACTACCTAGTCCACGCATTAATTCTGGAATTTTCTTTCCTCCAAATAATAATAAAACCAAAACCACTATAATAGCGATTTGCCAAGGTCCAATCATACCTAAAAATATATTTGCTGAAATCATAACTAAAAATTTAGACCACAAAGTTAATAATTAAACTTTAATAATAACGTTAAAACACTAACTTTAGCTTTAGCTAAAGATGTTAGCACAAATTTTTATTTACTTTTGTTTTTAATATGGCAAAATCAGAAAAAAAATCTAAAAAAATTAAGAAGAAACTACTTCACAAGTATCGTCTAGTTATTTTAAACGATGACACTTTTGAAGAGCGTCTATCGCTTAATTTAACACGTTTAAACGTGTTTATACTAGGAACAATATCTGCAATTATACTAATTGTAGCTACAACAATCTTAATTGCCTTTACACCTTTAAAGGAATATATTCCTGGATACTCATCAACGACACTTAAAAAGAAAGCTGTTAAACTAAGTTTTAAGACTGATTCTTTACAACGTGCTATTGATTTAAACGAAAAGTATTTTGCTTCAATCAAGCAAGTATTGCAAGGCGAAGTCAGTACAGTTCAGTTTAATAAAGACTCTATAATACAAGCTGCTAAACTGGAGGCTAGTCAAATTGACTTAAATCCAATTAAAGAAGATTCTATTCTTAGACAAAAAGTAGATAAAGAAGATAAATATAGCTTATTTGAAACCGCTACATCTAAAGCAAATTTTGTGTTATTTCCTCCAGTAAATGGTACAATTAGCGAAAGTTATAACGTTAAAACTAAACATTATGCTGTGGATGTTGTCGTCGCTAAAGACACACCAATAAAATCTACTGCAGATGGAACTGTAATTTTTGCTGAGTGGACAGCTCAAACAGGTCATGTAATTATAATAGAACATAGTCAAGGATTAATTTCGGTGTATAAGCATAATGCCACATTAACTAAGTCTCAAGGTGATTTGGTTAAAGCGGGTGAAGTGATTGCTACAGCAGGAAATACAGGCGAGTTATCTACAGGTCCACACCTTCATTTTGAATTATGGAGTGACGGTTATCCAGTAAATCCAACTAATTTTATAGATTTTAAATAATGCCATCAATAAAAGCAGCTTTAGCTAAACCATTTGCAAAACGCATTTATAAAAAAGTGCAAAAATGGGCTAATAACCCAATCCAAACACAAGATAAAGTGTTTAAAGACCTTATTAGCCAAGCCACAAGTACTACATTTGGTATTGATCACGACTTTATTAGTATTAATAATTATCAAGACTTTGTAAAACGTGTACCAATTAGGGATTATGAAGACCTTAAACCTTATGTGGACAAGGTTGTAGCTGGTCAAGAGAATATTTTGTGGCCAGGAAAACCATTATATTTTGCAAAAACTTCAGGTACAACTTCAGGTGCAAAATATATTCCGTTAACTAAAGACAGTATGCCTAACCATGTCAATGCAGCTAGAAATGCTATTTTGCTTTATATACATGAAACAGGAAACGCGAAGTTTGTTGACGGAAAAATGATTTTTTTACAAGGAAGCCCAATTTTAAAAGAACAAAATGGGATACAACTAGGTCGACTATCAGGTATTGTTGCGCACTTTGTGCCTAAATATCTTCAAAAAAATAGAATGCCATCATGGGAAACTAATTGTATTGAGGATTGGGAAACTAAAGTAGAAGCAATAGTAGAAGAGACAGTTAATCAAGACATGTCAATTATATCCGGAATTCCTTCTTGGGTACAAATGTATTTTGAAAAACTGCAACAAAAAACAGGTAAAAAGGTAGGAGACATATTTAAAAACTTCAACCTATTTATTTTTGGAGGCGTTAATTTTGAACCTTATCGCGCAAAATTTGAAAACTTAATAGGTCGTAAAGTGGATAGTATTGAGTTGTATCCAGCTAGCGAAGGTTTTTTTGCATTTCAGGATAAACAAGATCAAAAAGGGATGTTATTACAATTAGACTCTGGTATGTTTTACGAGTTTGTAAAGGCAGACCAGTTTTTTGATGAAAACCCAAAACGTATCACATTAAAAGATGTCCAAATAGGTGTAAATTATGTCATGATTATATCTACAAATGCTGGTTTGTGGGCATATAATATTGGAGATACTGTAATGTTTACAGATACTAAACCCTATAGAGTAATTGTATCTGGAAGAATAAAACACTTTATTTCTGCTTTTGGCGAACACGTTATTGGTAAAGAGGTAGAACAAGCCATGAAAGAGGCAACAGAAGGAACAAATATTAGTATTAATGAGTTTACAGTTGCACCACAAATTAATCCAGAATCAGGATTACCGTATCATGAATGGTTTATAGAATTTGAAAATGAACCAGAGGATATTTCTGCTTTAGCAAAAAAAATAGACAACTCGTTACAAAAACAAAACAGTTATTACTTAGATTTGATAGAGGGAAAAGTATTACAACCTTTAAAAATTAGTAAGGTAAACAAAAATGGATTTCAAAATTACATGAAATCTATTGGTAAATTAGGTGGTCAAAATAAAATACCTCGTCTAGCTAATGACCGTAAAATAGCTGACGCTTTAAAACCACATATTTTAGCTAAATAATATTATCTTTGGCCATTAAACACATTACATGAGTAGTATGATAAAACAACATGAAAGAACGAGAGCTCAAGAAAGCTCAAATGCAATAGAACGTATGTATATTACTATGCGTCACCTATTTAACAGAGGGTTTTATAAGCCAATGGGTGTGTCTGGAGAGACACTTCGTGAGGCATTATTGGTACTAAGACCAGAAATTTATGGGTCTATATCTGAAGAAAAAGCGGAGCTTGAAGGGTTACTTTACGTCATCGATAGATTACCACACGGTATTGAAGAGTGTCGTTTTATTAATCTAACTAGTGATGAAGGCTATAAGGATTCTCATTTTGAAGCTATAATTCCGCCTAAACGAAGAAGAAACTGCTATCGTATTGATGATGAGCAAATGAATATTGAAATCACTAGAGGTCGCTCTGAGATTTATGATATTTTAACGCATTTAACTTTTTTATTTGTCGAGTCTCATAAAATTAGTAAGCGTGTAATTATTGATGAAAATGGTGCAACTACAAGAGATTGGCAAAAGCTAGAAGCAGCAGTATTAAACAAGAAAAAATTAACGCAAAAAGAACGTGAAATTGCAATCACGCATACCGCAAATATTTTAGGACGCACGTTTAAAGAGCTGTCAACTGTTTATAACGTTTTTGCATTGCCAAATAAACCAGAGCGTTTATTACATATTGTTTATTGGTTAGGTAAATTAGCAATTGATGAGGTTGTAAATAATAACAAACGTACAGTCACGTTTAGTCCAGTTTTAAGAGAACGATTAGGACACCATATACATGGAGAGATTTGGGCTAATACAATTAAAAACACACTTAAAAAAGAAGGCCTATTAGAAAGACCAATTCATATTATTAGTGCCAATTTACATAGTGTTATGAACACACTATACTCGCCAATTGCATTAAAAGCTGAAACCTCCAAAACAGAGATTTTTAAAGTGTATGAAGCCTTAAGTCAAAGTGACAACAAAGCATTGCGTAACAAAGTTACCCAAAAAGCACTGCAACAAGGCATGATTTTTATTCCAGACACGTCTGGAACCAATATAGATGTCCAGATTTTTGATACTGCTAAACTTGATTTATCAAAAACAGACTTAAACTTACCAAAACAAGATAAAAAATCAGAAGCACCAGTACTTTTTGTAATGGACTATGCTTTTGGAGAGCAAGCCTATGAAACTATAGATGAGTTTTTAAAACCATTTAGAGAAGGTGATGCTAAGACACATCTTAATATCGAGTCTATTTCTATAATGGGTAAAGCAGGTATTTTAGAAGGGTCAAAAGGAGATATAATGATACCTTCTGCTCATATTTTTGAAGGAACAGCAGATAATTATCCATTTAAAAACGAGTTAAATAAATCTGATCTAGAAAATCAAGGCGTTGCAGTATATGAAGGAAGTATGATTACCGTTTTAGGAACATCGCTTCAAAATAAAGACATATTAAAGTTTTTTTATAATTCTACTTGGAATGTTATTGGACTTGAAATGGAAGGCGCACATTACCAAAAAGCAATACAAGCAGCATCAAAAGTTAGAGGTAGTATAAATCCAAATATAAAAGTAAGATACGCATACTATGCTAGTGATAATCCATTAGAATCTGGTGGAACGTTAGCTTCTGGAGGACTGGGTACTTCAGGAGTAAAGCCAACCTACTTAATAACTAGGAAGATTTTACAACAAATATTTAATTAATTATAAAAAAAACTATGAGTAAAGAATTACAACCCGAAAAAAACAATAAGGAGGAAGTAGATTTAATTGTTTTTTTCAATTTAATCGGGAATACGGTTAATAAACTATTAGTTTTTATAAAGTCAATTTTTGTTGGTATTTATGGTCTTTTTATAGCTTTTATTAGAGCCATATTTATTAATATAAAAATTATACTTGCAGTTGCTGTTGTGGCAATCGTTATAGGTTATGTATTAGATACCCAAAAAGAAAAGGTCTATTATTCTGAAATGTTTGTAGTGCCTAAATTTCAATCAAAATATGAATTAATAAATAGTATAAAATATTATAATTCGCTGATTGAAGTTGGTGATACAGAAGAATTAACGTCTCAATTTGATATAAATGAAACAGAAGCAAAATCTCTTATAGGATTTGAAGTAGAGATAGGACCAGAGTCTAAAAATGAGCAATTAGAAAGCTTTAATGGGTTTTTAAAAACTTTAGATAGTACAACAAAGACTAAAATTACTTTTGAAGACTATATAGATAATAGAAATATTTATACTGCTAATGTGTTTTTGTTAAGAGCGCGTTCCCACAACTATAAGATATTTAAAAAGTTGGAGGGAGGTTTGTCTAAATCTATAAACAACGTTTTTTCTGATATAGAAAAGAAAAAAAGAGACTCTGTTTTAATTTTAGAAAAAGAAAACTTAGAATTATCTTTAGTTGAAGTTAGAAAGATGAAAGATGCGTACTTGGATGTATTACAAAAAGAGTCAGAAAAGAATATAGTATCTTCTAATCTAGGAAGTTCTTTAGGCTTTCAAGTAGAGAAGACAGAAACAAAAGAGGACCAATTGTTAACAAAAGAATTAGACATTTTAAAACAATTAAATGGACTTAAAAAAGAACTAGTTGTTAATGACGAAATATTTGAAAAAATCTCTTCATTTAAAGAAAAAGGACTGTTAGAAGACGTATGGCACAAAAAATATAAAATAATATTCCCTCTTATAGCATTAGTTTTACTAGCTATGGTAGGCTCTTTTATAAAGTTTTATAAGCATGTAGTCAATTATAAATAATTATTAAATATTACAATATTTAACAATGAGTGAAAATGATAAAGAAATAAAATCAAAAAACGAAGAAGTTGATTTAATTGTTTTTTTTAACTTAATAGGTAACGCTTTTAATAAATTACTAAATAGCATATTTAGTATACTTAAATATATATTTTCAGTAATAATATATACACTTAGGTTTTTTATAAGTAGATGGAAAATTATAGCAGGTATTATATTAGTAGCAGCTGTTATTGGTTATGCTTTAGAGAAAACAAAACCTACTGCTTATCAAGCCGAGATGCTTGTAGAGCCTTATTTTAATTCTAAGTTTCAATTGGTAAACAATATTAATTATTTTAATGCATTAATAGCCAATGGAGAAACACTATCCTTACAAAAAATTTTTAAGATTGATAAAGAGACTGTAAATGCTATCAATGGATTTAGTATCGAGCCTGGACCCGAAACAGAAAATGACAAGTTGTTACAATATGAGAAATTTATTGCGCAGCTAGATAGTGTTAGAGCTCAAGAATATTCTTTTGATGACTTTATTAATAATAGAAGTGAATATGCAGGAAAGTTCTTTTTAATTAAAGCATATGCTTCAAAAGCTAATGTATTTAAAGATTTGGAAGATGGTATATTAACGTCTTTTGTAAATAATTATTCAAATAAAGCCATGAAAAGGCGTGATGATTTAATTAATATTCAAAAAGAGAATCTTGAAGATCAATTACAACAAGTAAAAGATTTACAAAATATTTATATAAATGTTATTGAAAGAGAATCTAATAATAAAGAAAAAAGCTTTAAAATTGGCGATATATCTATCTCAGGTAGTGATGGTCAAAAAACTAGAGAATACGAGCTATTACAAGAAGAACAGAGAATAAGAAACGAATTAAAAAAGTTAGAGGAACAAAAAATTGAAGAAGATGTAGTATACGAGGTAATATCCAGCTTTCAAGAAGTTGGAAAGATATCAAGTCATTGGAAAGAAAAATATTCTATTATTTTCCCAATAGCATCGTTAGTTTTATTAATATTATTTTTCATGATTAGAAAAATAATTGTGTTTACTTTAAAATATGAAGAATAAAACAATTCTTGTCACAGGAGGAGCAGGCTTTATCGGTTCTAATTTTGTGTCATATTTTTTAAATGATAATCCTAATATAAATCTAGTTAATTTAGATAACTTAACATATGCAGGTGATTTAACTAATTTAAAAGAAGTTGAAAATAACCCAAATTATACATTTGTTAAAGGAGATATATGCGATAGAGGTCTAATCGAGCGATTGTTTGATAAGTACCAATTTGATGGTGTCATACATTTTGCAGCAGAATCTCATGTAGATAATTCAATCACTAATCCAGGTGCTTTTATAGACACCAATATTACAGGAACTTTCAATTTAATTGACGTCGCTAAAACTTATTGGATGTCTGCTCCTTTTCAATATAAAGTAGGAAAAGAGTATAACAGATTTCATCACATATCCACTGATGAGGTATATGGAACTTTAGGCGAAACCGGTTTATTTAAAGAAGATACACCTTATGCTCCTAACAGTCCTTATAGTGCTTCCAAAGCAGCTTCTGATCTTATAGTAAGAAGTTATTTTCATACGTATGGTCTAAATGTGGTTACAACTAATTGTTCTAACAACTATGGACCAAAACAACACGATGAAAAACTAATTCCAACAATTATTAGAAAAGCGTTATCAGGAGAAGCTATACCTATTTATGGAGATGGCAAAAATATAAGAGATTGGTTGTATGTGCTAGACCATTGTAAAGGAATTAATTTAGTATTTAACTCTGGTAAATCTGGAGAGACTTACAACATAGGAGGTAGAAACGAAAGGAATAATTTATATATTGTAGATGTAATTTGTGGAATTTTAGATGACCTTGTACCAAGCAAGACCTCTTACAAAAAGCAAATAACTTTTGTAAAAGATAGACCTGGTCACGATTTAAGATATGCAATAGACGCCTCTAAAATTGAAACTGAGTTAGGTTGGAAAGCAGATGAAAATTTTGAGTCTGGAATTAAAAAAACAATTGACTGGTACCTAAAAAAATATAATAGTTAATGAAAGGGATTATACTAGCAGGAGGATCAGGAACAAGGCTACATCCTTTAACAAAGGTTTTAAGTAAGCAGTTAATGCCTATTTATGATAAGCCAATGATTTATTATCCTTTGTCTACTTTAATAAGTGCAGGTATAAATCAAATATTAATTATTTCTACACCAGATCATTTACCACTTTTTAAACAACTTTTAGGAGACGGAAGCCAATTAGGTTGTAATTTCCAATACGAAGTGCAAGAAGAGCCTAAAGGCCTAGCTGAAGCATTTATTATTGGCGCTGACTTTATTGGTCAAGATAAAGTAGCACTTATTTTAGGCGACAATATATTTTACGGAACAGGATTAACAGATTTATTAAAATCTAACATAAATCCAGATGGAGGTATCGTGTATGCATATCATGTTACAGATCCAGAACGCTATGGTGTTGTAAATTTTGATGATAACGGAAAAGCGTTATCAATTGAAGAAAAACCAGAACAACCAAAATCAAACTACGCAGTTCCAGGGATATATTTTTATGACAATAGTGTGTTAGAAATTGCAAAAAACATCAAACCAAGTCATAGAGGTGAATTAGAAATTACAGACGTAAATAAAGCGTATTTAAATCAAGGTAAATTACAAGTATCTATCTTAGATAAAGGTACCGCTTGGTTAGACACAGGTACATTTAACTCTTTAATGCAAGCCTCTCAATTTGTACAAGTAATAGAAGAGCGTCAAGGACTAAAAATTGGAGCAATTGAAGAAGCAGCATATAGTAGTGGATTTATATCTAAACAGCAATTAATAGACTTGGCAACACCACTACTTAAAAGTGGTTATGGAGAGCATTTAATTAGTTTAGTTAAACAATAATTTATGCAGATAGTTAAAACAAATCTAAAAGATTGTTTCATTTTTGAGCCTACCATTTTTGGTGATAATCGTGGTTACTTTTTTGAAAGTTATAATAAGGCCAAATTTGAATCTTTAATAGGTAAATCCGTAAATTTTATTCAAGACAACGAAGCTTTTTCTAATAAAGGCGCTTTAAGAGGACTTCATTTTCAGCAAGGAGAATTTGCCCAAGCTAAATTAGTTAGGGTAACACAAGGCTTGGTACTAGACGTAGCAGTAGATTTGCGACCAGATTCCGAAACTTTTTTACAGCATATAGCTGTAGAGTTATCTGCGGACAACAAAAAACAACTTTTTGTACCTAGAGGATTTGCACATGGTTATATTGTTTTAAGTGACACAGCAGTATTTAATTATAAATGTGATAATATTTATAATAAAGATTCTGAAAGCGGAGTAATATACAACGATAAAGACCTAAATATAGATTGGAAACTTAAACAGGATGAATTTATAATTTCAGAAAAAGATAAAATCCTTCCAACCATAAAAACACTTTACAAATGAAAAAAATCCTTGTAACAGGTTCAAACGGACAACTAGGATCGTGTATAAAAATTAAATCTAAAGAGCAAAAAACTTTAGATTTTGTTTTTTTAGATAGTAAAGGATTAGATGTTACTAATAGTAAGCAAATTGATGAAGTTTTTAGTAATAATAACTTTGATTATTGCATTAATTGCGCTGCATATACCGCAGTTGATCAAGCAGAAGACGAAAGTGATATTGCGTATAATATAAATACTTTAGGAGCTAAAAATTTAGCTGAAGCCTCTAAAAAATATAAAGTTACATTAATTCATGTTTCAACAGACTTTGTTTTTAATGGTCAAGCACAAGTAGCATATAAAGAAACTGATATAACAAATCCTTTAGGAGTCTATGGGTCTACAAAACTGGAAGGTGAAAAGGAAATACAATCTAAATTATCAGAATATTACATAATTAGGACCTCATGGTTATATTCAGAGTTTAAAAACAATTTTTTAAAAACAATGTTAAACTTAGCCTCTAAAATGGACGCTTTAGGTGTTGTTAATGACCAATTTGGGACACCTACTAATGCAAATGATTTATCAGAAGCTATATTAAAAATAATTATTAGCGAAAAAAAAGAATATGGATTATATCATTTTAGTAACTTAGGTGAAACAACATGGTATGAATTTGCAAAAGCAATTTTTGATTTAACAAATACAAATATTAAGCTAACACCAATAAGTACAGAGCAATATAAAACTAAAGCTCTTAGGCCAAAATATAGTGTTTTAGATAAAACAAAAATTATAAAAACTTTTGATTTAAATATTTTAAATTGGGAAAAAAGTCTAAAAAAACATTTTAACAAACTTTAATTTAATAAAGCATCAATAGTTAGAATTAAGTATTGAATTAGATGCAAAATGCAAAAAGTGTAGTGTATGATTCAAAACTAATACTTAATTTAGATAACATAGACTCTAATTACTACCTAATTAAAGTTCAATCAAAAATAGTAATAATTGGTTTTCGGCTTAAAATCAATATCTTTGACCCAAATTATGGTAAGTTGGTAACCAATTAGTTAAAAAACAGAAATAAAATGCAACAAAAAAAAGCACTAATAACAGGGATAACAGGTCAAGATGGATCATTTTTAGCTGAGTTATTAATTGAAAAAGGGTATGAAGTACATGGAGTTATTAGAAGAAGTTCTTCTTTTAATACCGAAAGAATAGAGCACTTGTATATTGATGAGTTAATTAGAGACCTACACTCAAACAGAAAAATAACACTTCATTATGGTGACATGACGGATACTTCAAACTTAATAAGATTAGTTAAGCAAATTGAACCAGATGAAATTTATAACCTAGCAGCACAATCGCATGTTAAAGTGTCTTTTGATTTGCCAGAATATACTGCTAAAACAGATGCTTTAGGGACGTTAAGTTTATTAGAAGCTGTTAGGATTTGTGAATTAGAAAAGAAAACTAGAATCTATCAAGCTTCTACTTCAGAGCTTTATGGAAAAGTACAAGAAATCCCTCAAAAGGAAACGACTCCTTTTTATCCAAGATCACCATACGGAGTTGCAAAAATGTACGCGTATTGGATTACAAAAAACTATAGAGAATCTTATGGCATGTATGCTGTTAATGGTATCTTGTTTAATCATGAGTCTGAAAGACGTGGTGAAACATTTGTAACTAGAAAAATCACCCTTGCAGCCTCTAGGATTGCGGAAGGAACTCAAGATAAATTATATTTAGGAAATTTAGACTCTTTAAGAGATTGGGGTTACGCTAAAGACTACGTAGAGTGTATGTGGTTAATGTTACAACACCCAGAGCCAGAAGATTTTGTCATTGCAACAGGAAAGCAATATTCAATTAGATACTTTAGTGAATTATCTTTTAAAGAAGTTGGAATTGAAATTGTATGGGAAGGTAAAGGTGTAGAGGAAATTGGAAAATGTAAAAAAACTGGTAAAGTATTAATTGAAGTAGATCCAAAATACTTTAGACCTGCAGAAGTTGAAACCTTATTGGGTGATCCATCAAAAGCTAATAAATTATTAGGATGGAACTCTAGCAAAACATCAATCGAAGAGTTAGTTAAAATCATGATGAAACATGACCTTCAATTAGCTAAAAAAGAACACACAATTAAAAAATCATTTGATTAAAAATTTTCTATAATGAGATATACCTTATCTGATAATACTTGGGACAATAAAGAGTTTGAAGCTTTAAACGAAGTTATAGCATCTGGATTCTTTTCAATGGGAGAAAAAGTAAAAGCTTTTGAACAGGATTTTGCTAAAAAATTCAATTCAAAATATGCTGTGATGTCTAATTCTGGATCATCAGCTAATTTATTAGCAATCGCAGCTTTAGTCTATTCAAAAAAACTAAACGCAGGTGATGAGGTTCTAGTACCAGCGGTATCTTGGAGTACAACCTATTTTCCATTATCACAGCATAATTTGAAATTAAAGTTTATTGACATAGATGCAAAAACTTTAAATATGGATGTTACTCAAGTAGAAGCCGCAATAACACCTAATACAAAAGCTATTTTTGCAGTAAACTTACTTGGAAATCCAAATGATTTTGACGTTTTAAATAGCATTTGCAAAAAACACAATTTAATTCTGTTAGAAGATAACTGTGAGTCTATGGGAGCCTTTTATAAAGGTAAATCAGCTGGAACAATTGGAGAAATGGGAACCTTTTCTACTTTTTACTCTCACCACCTTTGTACAATGGAAGGTGGGGTAACTGTAACCGATAATGAAGAGCTTTATCATTACATGTTGTCTATTAGAGCTCACGGTTGGACTAGAAATCTGCCTAAAGACAGTAAAATTTATAAGAAAAAAGAAGATGCTTTTTACGAAAGTTTCAACTTTATAATGCCAGGTTATAACCTACGACCAATCGAAATGGAAGGCGCATTAGGTATTGAGCAATTAAAAAAATTAGATGATATTATTGCTCAAAGACGTGAAAATGCTAAATACTTTAAATCTCAAATTAACGATTTAGAAGGTTACAGATTCCAAGAAGAAACAGAGGATAGTTCTTGGTTTGGGTTTGCAATAATTTTAGAAGGAAAAAATATAGGTAAACGAAGCCAATTAGTTAAGCTTTTGGATCAAAATAATATTGATGCAAGACCAGTAGTTGCAGGTAACTTTGTTAGAAATAAAGCAGTCGAGTATTTAGATTATAGTGTACATAATACATTAAAAAATGCTGATTACATCCATGATGAAGCCTTTTTTGTAGGAAATCACTCAAAGGATAATAAAGAGCATGTAGACCGTTTAATTAGTTGCCTTAAATCTTTTTCAAATGCATAAAGACGCTAAGATATATGTAGCTGGACATAATGGTATGCTAGGATCAGCTGTTGTACGAGCTCTAAAAAAAGACGGTTACAACAATCTTGTTTTTAGACGATCTTTTGAATTAGATTTAAAAAATCAAGAAGCAGTTAATAGTTTTTTTAAAACCGAAAAACCAGAATATGTATTTCTTGTTGCAGCAAAAGTTGGTGGTATCGGAGCAAATATTGAAAGACCAGCAGAGTTTTTATATGATAATTTAATGATTAATTCCAATATCATTGAAGCAGCATACCAAAACAAAGTGTCTAAGTTATTATTTTTAGGAAGTTCTTGTATATATCCAAGGTTATCACAACAACCTATGAAGGAAGAGTACCTTTTAGATGGTAAATTAGAACCAACTAACGAAGGTTATGCTTTAGGAAAAATAGCAGGAATAAAACTATGCGAATATTATAACAAACAATACGGGACAAATTTTATATCTGCTATGCCACCTAATTTATATGGCGAAAACGATAATTTTGATCCAGAACATTCACATGTTATAGGAGCGCTTTTAAGAAAATTTCATACTGCTAAAGTAAATAACGATGCACAGGTAGTAATGTGGGGTACAGGAAGTGCTAAAAGAGAGTTTATGTATGTTGATGACGCAGCTAGTGCTTGTTTATTTTTAATGAATAACTACAACGAAAACCAACACATCAATATTGGCTCGGACGAAGATGTTCAAATTATAGAATTAGCAGAAATAATTAAAGAAATTACAGGGTTTGAAGGTCAAATAGTTAAAGACACTTCAAAACCAGACGGTATGCCTAGAAAGTTAATGGATAGTTCTAAAATGCACGAGTTGGGGTGGAAACATTCTGTAGACTTAAAAGAAGGACTAGAAAAAACCTTTCAATTTTTTTTAGAACAAGAAAAAGACAGTTAAATACGACGAAATGAAGTTTTTAAAAGCAACAATTTTATTTTCTATTATGCTTTTTTGCTCTTGTAATAAAGACAAAACAATAAAAGCTGTTTTTCAACCCGATGAAGTAACGGGTAAAGATGTAGTGATTTCAGAAGCATATGAGACTAGAAACTATTCGCATTTAGAAAGATTACATTTATTATCAATTTCAGTTCAAGACACGATAGATAATGATAGTCGTTTTTTAATTCGTTTCGGATTTGCTTCAATTCCTCAAACTGCAAAAATAGACTCAGCTTTTATTTATTTAAAAGCTATTGAACCTGGACATTTTGGAGAAAAAAATTCATTTTATATTCAACGTTCTAAATCGGTTTGGATTAATAAAGATGTTAATTGGGAGAACCAACCAGAAGGCGAGGAAAGCGATCAAATATTAATAGATGCACCAACAGACAAAATGCAGCCCTACAAAATAGACGTTACTAATTACGTTAAAAATGTAGTTAATAAAACCTATCCAAATTATGGTTATATTTTTAGATTGGAAAGTGAAGAGAAGCCTTATAAAGGCATACGATTTTGCTCTAGTAATCATGTAGATGTAGATAGTAGGCCTAAATTAGAAGTTTTTTATAAAGAATAAAACAGTACAATAAATGAAATCAGTTTTATTCCAAATTATTAATAATAAGCAGAAAATTTCTTTTCTGCTTATTTGTTTATTGATGTTTTTTCCAATGTTTGAGGTTAAAACAAACTCTAAAATTATATTGTTTTTTTTTATTTTTAGTGTAGTATTAAATTTTAAAACAGGAATTAATTCGATTAAAAATAGCACTATTCACGGGTTGGTAATAAATAGTTTGTTTTTTTTACTATTAGTAGTTTCAATAATTTATACATCGGACAAAAACACAGGATTTAAAATCATTACAAGACAATTATCTTTTGTATTATTTCCAATAATTATTTTTCATTTTATTAATCTTACTAAAAAGCAACTAATTATTTTAGCTAAATTATTTGTAATAGCTAATCTGTTGTCTGTTATTTATTTGTACATTAAACTGTCAAAAAACGTCTCTGTTTTAGAGGTTGCTACTAGTAATTTTGATTTTAGATCAATAATAAATGCAGGCACCTACAAGGATTGGCATCCTACGTACATTAGTGCTTTTATATTGACTAGTATAATCTTATTGATTGAGTATTGTTATAATGTAAATAAAAACGCATACAAAATATTAGCAACAGTACTAATAGTAGTATTTAGTTTGTTCTTATTTATGCTTAATTCTAGAGCAGTAGTATATTCGTATATTATCATTATTCCTTTATACCTCTTTATAAAAACCAAAACATTAAAAGGAAGAATTATATTTCTGTTATTATTTATTCCGTTTTTAGTTGGTTTTTATTATTTATTGATGAATAATTTCTCTTTAAATTATAGGCTAGTACTACAGCTAGAGAAAGTGTATGCTTGGTTTACGGACGCTACAGTGTCTACAAGTGGCATAGATGTAAGATATTTTATAAACCAATGCAACACCAATTTGTTTTTAAATAATCCATTTTTAGGCTACGGAATTGGAGATGTAAGTTATAATTTAAGTAATTGCTATTTGGACATGGAGTTTATAGAATTGTACGAAAATAATCTAAACACTCATAACAACTATTTTTATTTATTGTTGTCTGGTGGTTTAATTACACTTTGTGCATTTTTAGTTTTAGTAATTAATAATATGGTTCTGTCTTTAAAAACTAAAAATTATGCTTATTTCTTTTTTTTAATGTTATTAATGGTTGTGTTTTTAACAGAGACATTTTTTGAAAGATTAAACGGGATTATATTTTTTTCAGCCTTTAATTCACTGTTTTACTATTACGTTACAAATTCTCAAAAATTAAATAATGAGTATTAAAAATAATCTATATAATATATTTGGAGGAGCAGGTAGGGCTATTCTGTTTCTTTTTACCATCCCATTGATGGTTAATTATATGGGTGTTGAAAAATTTGGTGTCTGGGCTTTAATTACCTCTATTGGTAACATAGCTTTAATGCTTGATGTGGGTATTGCTTCTACAACAATGCATTTTGTGTCAGAAATTAATGCTTTAGAAACTAAGGAGGATGTAGACTATAAAACTAAAACGATAATCCCCGTTTTGCTTTTAATTAACATTGTACTTAGTGCAATTGTAGCAATATCTTTTTTGTTTTTTACAACAGAAATTGCACATATTTTTTTAAATAACAGTTTAGTCAGTGATGATATAATTATTGCCTTAAGGTGGATTGGATTATACTCTTCAATTATGTTAATTCAACATTTGTTTTCAGGTATTATACAAGCTTACAATCAATTTTTGTTGGTTAACATTATTAAATTTATTAATATTTTTGTTATTAATGTTGGCCTACTAGTTTTTAGTTTTTTAGAAGAAGACTTTGTAACCCTAACATTTTACATGTTCTTAATTAGTATTTTAACCTTGATAACTTACATTTATTTAGCCTCTAAAAAGCTAAATATTTTTAAAATAAAACCACATTTTGATTATCAAACCACAAAAACCATCATCAGTTATTCTGGAACAACTTGGGTTGGTTATTTTGGAAGTGTTATTTTTACTCAGTTTGATAAAATAATCATTGGTAAAATAACAACACCAGAAATTTTAGGTATTTATGCTGCAATAATTTCTATCACTAGTTATATTAGTTCTATCGCAACTGTTGGATTACAGCCAATAATACCCAAGCTTACTGAGTATTGGACAAAAGTTAAAACGCATAGAGATGAATTTGTTAAAGAGTATAAACACGCCATACAGTTTAATACTTTTTTGATATTTTTTGCATCACTTTTAATGCTTATTGTTTATAGAGTCTTGTTAAAAGATATTATGGATATTAATTTAGAAGTTTATCCAGATTCCATTTTGGCCTTCCAGCTAGCTATTGTAATTTATGCTTTTAACTCCTTAAGTATACCAGGGTTTTATACCCTTATGGCAATTAAAAAGACTAAACATATTGGGCTTTGGCAACTTTTAGGCTCTTTTTTAGCATTGTACTGTATATATTTATTGGGTCAATCCTTTGGTCTTTATGGTGTAATTATTGGAAACATTGGATTAGTTATAACATCAATGTTTAATTTTATTACCGCTAAGGTTATTGTAAAAAATCCGTTTGAATGGCTTAAATATATTTATAAGCCAATATTAATATTTAATTTTACAATTAGTCTTATTTTACTAGTTAATAATGTTTATTTAGACGCTATATTTGCCTTTATTGCATCCGTTATATTAGTGATTTGGTATTTAAAACAACAACCAGAATTATTAAATATAATTACTAACGTTATAAATAAGAAGAAAAATGAAGTTCTTTAGTATTCTTAGAGAAAACATATTTAAAAAATCTTTTCTGAACATTTTTGTGTTAACACTGATTTTGTACTCTTTTTCTTTTAGATTTAGTTTTGTCACTTACATTGTTCCTGTTTCTTTTTTTTTAATTTATATATTTTTTAATAGAAAATTAATAATAAACCTTGAAGCCTCTGTCTTTTACATGCTTTTAGGCATATTAGCATCATTATTATTGATTGGAGGTTTAATAGGTTTAGACTTTGGGGTGCGTGTAAAATCAGCAATGTATTTGTTTCTGTTTTTTTTTCCGATGAGTTATATTTTTTATTGTGAGATTAATAAACACGACATTAATACAACGTTTAAAAACCTATTGCTATCCTATATAATACTAGGATTATTTATTTTCTTTTTACACTATAATGGATTAATATCTAAAAATAGGTATCAGCATGTAGGTAATATATTGGCTGGTTTAACCATATTACTTTTTGGTATCAAATCTAAATGGTATAAATGGGTGTGTATTGGGATTGTTTTTTTTTTATTATTGTTATCAGGTTCTAGGCAAGCGCTTGTGGGACTAGTTTTTACATTATTAATATACCTTTTAGTTTCTAGATTTAAAAGTGTTATGTATGCCTCGTTTATTGGGCTATTAATTTATTTGAATTGGGATTATATTTTCAAAAAAATTGAAATTTTTGCATATAACAATGGTATCGAAACATTAAAAAGGATGACCTATGCTATTAAATCTGGTGGAGGAAGCAGTGTGCAGATTAGATTTAGTATCTATGAAAATTTAATACAAGAAATTAATTTTTTACCTAATTTGTCTTTTTCACCAAATAAAGATTCACTTCTTCCACACAACTTTTTTCTAGAATATTTTATAACCTGTGGTTACTTTTTTGGAATTTTGTTTTTTTTATTCATAATATACATTTTGGTTAAAGCTATTATTAATAATAAAAACAATGTATTGCTATATTTAGCTATATTTTATTTTGTACCCTTTAATGTGTCTTCGGGTATGACCTCCGCAAAATATTTTTTGTATTATTGTCTGTTAGTCATTATTATTCAATCAAAAAAAGTAAAGCATGAAAGTCTTATTAGTAAGCGGGAGTGTAAGTAGTTCAGGTCATGGAACTGTGTATTTAAAAAATATACACAAAAACCTAGAGGATATTGATACAGATGTTTTTGTACCGAATGATGCTATTTTAACAGACACGAATATTGACATAGATAGGATACATAAAAGTGATTTAAACTTCTCTAAAGTATCAAGGCAAAATTATGTCAAGTATGGTAAATTTGGGATGGTAAAAAGGGGTTTTGACAGGGTTTCTAATGGTATCAAATTTCATAAAGATTTAGTAAAATATTTAAAAACTAAAAATTATGATGTTGTTCATATTCTTGATTCAGAATATATATCGTATTGGTATTTAGCTAAAAAACTTAAAAATAAACCTATAAAACTAGTTTACACATTACATGCTTCAGATTTTAATTTGCAATCATTCTCTATTGGATCGGTTTACAAGTATTTAGTTAAAAGTTTACTTAAAACAAGTTTTAGTAAAACTGCTCATGTTGTATGTCATGGAGAGTGGATTAAGGATAGGTTGGTTTTATCATTTCCAAAATTACAAAATAAAATTTCTGGTATTGATTATCCAAGTAATGCGTATTCACAAATCGATAAAAATAAGCTTAAAGCGGAACTTGGATTACCGTTAGATAAAACTATTATATCATTTTTAGGAATGATTAGACGTGACAAAAAAATTGAGGTTGCAATTCAAACTATTAAACAATTACCAGATAATTTTCATTTTGTTATAGCAGGAAGTTTATCTGATTATAGGCTAGAAGAGATTGAAAGCCTAATAAAAGAGGCTAAAATAGAGGATAGAGTAACTAAGACTCTAAAATATTTGAGTTTAAAAGAATATGAAGACAATTTTAAGGCTTCAGATATCTTTTTATCAACACATAGTGATAGTTTTCCTTCGGCCAGCGGACCTGTTAGTGATGCCAGATCCTATGGTGTCCCTGTAGTGGTACCTCCTAATGGACAACTAGATATGTATGTAAATATTAATAAAGTAGGTCAGGTGGCAAAAAGCCATAATGCTAAAGACTTTGCAGAAGCTTGTTTACTTGTTAATAGTAATATAGATCAATATAAAAATAATGTTATTAAAGTCTCTAATAGCCTGTCTTGGAAAAGTTTTGTAAACAGACATATTAGTATTTATAATGAGGAAAATAATGAACAAAATTTATAATGAGGCTTTTTTATTAAAAAACATTATACTGCTTTTTTTTACACATGATTTTATTATAAAGCTTTTTGTATCTCACGATATAGCTAATTTAACCTATTATAGATTTGGTATTATTTTTAAAATAATAATTATAATTAGTGCTTATGTTTTTTATAATAAACATAAAGTGGATTATAATTTTATGCTACCATTAGCTTTGCTGTCCATTGCGTTTATTGTTAGTCAATTAACATTGTGTTCATCACTAAACTTGGCTAATTTATTATTTAATGGACACTATTTTTTAAGTGGTTTATTCGCGTTGCTATTTGTTTTTTTATTTAAAAAAACAATAATATATAGTATTTTAAAGTACCAAGTACAAGGTTTTATTTGGTTTATGGCAATAAACTCTGTTGCTATATTAATTGGTTATTTATTAAATCTTAATGTGTTTAAAACTTATTTTTTTGGAGGGACTAGGTTTGGATTTCAAGGATTACTTTTATATCATAGCGAAGCTGGTTACCTTTATTTTATAGCAATATGTGTTGCCTACTTTTTATATCGTAAAAAAAAGGACGTAATAATAGGAAGTATTTTAGTTTTACTAATTGTGTGCTCTTTTTTAATTGGAACAAAAAAGGCCTCCTTATTAACATTAATTTTCTTATCATATTTTTTTATTGACAATATTAAATTGTTGAAGCAAAAGATAACGTACTATTTTTTAGCAGGTATTTTACTATCGATTTTTTTATTTAGACATGTAATTCAAGATGTATTTTATAAGCAGTTTTCGTTATTTAATAGGGTGTATTTAGAAGAGGGTTTTTTTACATCCCTTACATCATATAGGAATGTGCTTTTACAAAACTATTTTATTCCTTATATTGAAGAAAATTGGGGCATTTTGAATTATATCTTTGGGGGACCTAAATTTGCAAATATTCGTGTTGAGTTAGAGTTGTTTGATTTAATCCTATTTTTTGGGCTTATTGGAGTTGTTGCATATGTTTCGTTCTTCAAAAATCTTTGTACAAGTTCTACTAAGTATTCTAATTTCATAATATTTAGTCTTATTTTTGCGTCTCTATTTTCGGGTAATTTACTTACAAGTGTTAATACAATAGTCATTATGATTATATCTATACTATTTATTAATTATGATAATGAACTAAGCTTACAAAAATGAAAATAATCTACATACACCAATATTTTAGAAAACCAACCGAATCTGGTGGAACTAGGTCTTATTGGATAGCCAAAGAATTAATAAAAAAAAACCATGATGTTTTAGTTATTAGTACTAAAAACAATATGGATTCTTCAAAAAAGCATGAGGTTGTTGATGGTATTAAAATATTATACTTAAACGTACCATACTCTAATAACTTATCAATTATAGCTAGAGCTAAGTCTTTCTTGTCATTTATGTTTATGTCAAGTTATTACTTATTAAAAGAAAAAAATGTAGATGCAGTCTTTGCAACATCTACTCCTTTAACAGTTGGTTTTCCTGCATTAATAGGTAAATGGTTTAAAAAGATTCCATATACTTTTGAAGTTAGAGATTTATGGCCTGAAGTGCCAATCCAAATGGGAGCTTTAAAAAACAAACTGTTAATAAAATTAGCTGTAGGGTTTGAAAAAACAATATATAAAAATGCTAATCATATTATTGCATTATCACCAGGCATGGAAAAAGGGGTGTTAAAGTTTATTAAAGACCACACTAAAGTTAGTATGATACCAAATATGTCTAAGATTGATGAGTTTTTTCCTAGACCAGTATCAGACCAGCAAAAAACAAACTTAGGTTTAAATCCGCAAAAGTTTAATTGTATTCATTTTGGAGCAATGGGTAGGGCTAACGGTTTAGAACACCTTTTTGAAGCAGCAAAATATGCAAAAGACAATAATATTACAACCATTGATTTTGTGTTTTTAGGTGAAGGAGCTATGTTCGAAACCTTTAAAAAATATGTGAATGATAATGCGTTAGAAAATGTAAAGTTTTTGGGCACAAAAGGATTGATCGAAGTTTCAGAAATTGTAAATGCATGTGATGTCTCGCTTGTAAGTTTTGCTAATATTGAAATTTTAAAGACTAATTCTCCCAACAAATTGTTTGATTCTTTATCTGCAGGTAAGCCAATAATAGTTAATTCTGCTGGTTGGACTAAAACCATGATAGAGGATAATAATTGCGGTTTTTATGCAGATATTACTAGTCCACAGCAGTTAGTAGAAAAAATACAGATTTTAGAGCAAGATAAAGACTTATATAATTCATTTTCTATCAACTCAAGACAGTTAGCCGAGACTAAATACGATAAGTCTATCCTAGTACCACAAGTGGTTAAAGTTATTGAAAACACAAAAAAACAAAATGTATAAAAACGTCTTTAAACCATTTTTTGATTTTATAGTATCATTACTATGTTTAATAATTTTTAGTCCAATATTTATTATTATTTTAGTAATACTTTCTTATTTTAATAACGGACAGCCATTCTTTTATCAAATTAGACCAGGTAAGCGTGGAAAGTTATTCAAAGTCATAAAGTTTAAAACTATGAATGACAAAAAGGATGACCAAGGAAATTTATTGTCAGATGAAAAAAGATTAACTAATTTAGGTAAATTTGTAAGAAAAACATCACTAGACGAATTACCACAACTAATAAATGTGTTAAAAGGTGACATGAGTTTAATTGGACCAAGACCTTTATTACCAGAGTATTTAACACTTTACAATCCAATACAAAGTAAAAGGCACGATGTCAAGCCAGGAATAACAGGTTGGGCACAAGTAAATGGTCGAAATGCTATTAGTTGGGAGAAAAAATTTGAATTAGATGTTTGGTATGTAGAGCATCTTAGCTTTAAACTAGATGCAAAAATTTTATTTAAAACAATATTGAAAGTAATTAAATCAGAAGGTATAAATACAGCTAATCAGGCAACTACAACAAAATTTACAGGTAAATAATTTCAAATGGAAAAAATCGCAATAATAGGAGCAGGAGGATTTGGAAGAGAGGTTAAAACTTTAATTGATAGTATTAACCAATTGTCAAATCAATTTGATTTGATTGGCTTTTTTGATGATAATATTGATAAGGGAACCTTAATTAACGGTTTAAAAGTTTTAGGAGGTTTGACCGATTTAAATAAAATTGACTACAAACTAAATATAGCAATAGGTATTGGAGTGCCAGAGATAAAACAAAAAATTATATCATGTATTAACAACACTAATGTTAGTTATCCTAATTTAATCCATCCATCTGTCTTAATTTCTAAAGACGATGTATCACTAGGAAAAGGTAATATTATTTGTGCAGGAAATATTTTAACATGTAATATAAATTTAGAAGATTTTATAACACTTAATTTATGTTGTACAGTTGGTCACGACACTAAAATAGCTAGTTATAGCTCATTTATGCCTAGTGTAAATATTTCGGGAGAAGTTGACATCAATCAGTCCGTTTACGTTGGCACAGGGGCAAAAATCATTAATCAATTAAGTATCGGAGAAAATACTATTGTTGGAGCAGGAGCAGTTGTTGCTAAATCTTTACCAGCAAATTGCACAGCAGTTGGTATTCCAGCTAAACCTATTAAATTTCATTAAATGATGAATACAAAAATATGGCTATCTTCTCCACACATGGGAGGAACAGAGCAAAATTATATTAAGGAAGCATTTGATACTAATTGGGTGGCACCTTTAGGTCCTAATGTAAGTGGTTTTGAAAACGATTTAGAAAATTATTTAGGCCAAGATAAAAAAGTAGCGTGCTTATCATCTGGTACTGCTGCAATACACTTAGCTTTAGTGCAGCTAGGTGTAAAATTAAACGATGAGGTAATTTGTCAAACTTTTACTTTTTGTGGCTCATCAAACCCAATTGCTTATCAAGGTGCAATTCCAGTTTTTGTAGATAGCGAACCAGAAACATGGAATATGTGTCCAAAGCATTTAGAAGAAGCCATTAAAGACAGGATAGCCAACGGAGTAAAACCTAAAGCGATTATTATTGTACATTTATATGGCATGCCATCCAAAATAGATGAGCTATTGGCAGTCGCTAATAAATATCAAATAGCTGTTGTTGAAGACGCTGCAGAAGCTCTAGGATCCACTTATAAAGGAAGACAATGCGGAACTTTTGGCGACTTCTCAATTTTATCCTTTAATGGAAATAAAATTATTACAACTTCGGGAGGAGGAGCAATGGTTTGTAATACAGAAGAAGATAAAAAACAAACTATTTTTTATGCTACGCAAGCAAGGGATAATGCACCACATTATGAACATTCCAAAATTGGTTACAATTACAGGATGAGTAATATTTCGGCTGGTATAGGACGTGGCCAAATGGAGGTATTGGATAAACACATTGGCTTAAGACGTGATATGAATGCTTTTTACACCAATCTTTTTAAGGATATAAAAGGTGTCGAAGTACAAAAACAACCTAACGCAGATTTTTATTCAAATTTTTGGTTAAGTTGTATTTTAATTCATGAAGACGCACCTTTTACAAAAGCACAATTTCAAGAAGCTATGGATGCTGAAAACATAGAGACTAGGCCATTATGGAAACCTATGCACATGCAGCCAATTTTTAAAAATGCGCTATACTTTGGTGACCATTTAAGTCAAACCCTTTTTGAAAAAGGATTATGCCTACCTAGTGGATCAAATTTACAGCAAACCGATTTAGATAGAATTAAAAAAGCATTAAATAAGCTTTTATAAATTAATACATAAACTAGAGTTGTAAAGGCTTTAAATATAAATTTGGTAATATTATCATTATATTTTAAGATATTTGTTAACTTTTATTAAAGATCCAAATGCTTAAACAATTAAAACAAGCTTTATTTCAAGTTTTAGAATCTAGTCAAAAAAAAATAGATTTTAAAAATATAAATTACTTACCAAGGTGGGCAATCCTTTGTTTTGATAGTTTTATATTAATAATCTCCTTATTTTTTACTAAAATTATTGTAAGCAAAATTAAAAATGCAGCTTTTTTTAATTTAGGATTTTCTAAAGAAGAGTTTCTCATAGTCATCATTAATGTCTTATTTTTTATTCTATTTAGGACTTATGCTGGACTTATAAGGCATTCTACTTTTATAGATGCTGCCAAATTTTTCTTGGCTACTATAGCTACATTGCTTTCAGCTTTAGGACTTTATTACGGTTATTTATTTTTAATTGGTGACGAGTTATTCTCAATTCCGCAACTATTCATTTATTCAATTGTATCATTTTGTGGTTTATTCTTATTTAGGATTTTAGTAAAACAAGTGTTTGAAGTGTACCAACGTTATAATGACGAAGAAGCTAGATTAAACGTTTTAATTTATGGTACAGGTGAAAACGCAATCGCAATCGCTAGTGCATTAAAATCTGAAAAACCCTCTCGATACAAAATTTTAGGATTTATTGATAAGGATGGTAAAAATAGAAGTAAAGAGATTTTAGGATTACCAATTATTCATTTAAAACGCAATACAGCTGTCTTACTTAGAATATATAATGCACAAGCATTAATAATTGCTGATAGTACTTTAACAAAAGAGGAAAGTATTAAAATCGTAGACAGCTGTTTAGAGTTTAACTACAAGGTTTTTAGAGCGCCTTTAATTTCTGATATAGAAAAAAATACTACACTTTCTAATCAAATCCAAAAAATACAAATTGAAGATATTTTAGAAAGAGAACCTATAAAATTAGATAACAAATTAGTTGCTAAAGAAATCTTTAATAAATGCATCTTAGTAACAGGTGGAGCAGGATCTATTGGAAGCGAAATTGTCAGACAAGTAGCTAGCTATAAACCTAGCAAACTATTGATTTTTGATCAAGCCGAATCGCCTTTATACGAAATCCAACAAGAAATTAAACACGATTTTCCTGAGCTAAACTTTGAGGCTGTTATTGGTGATGTCAGAAAAGTAGACGTTTTAGAAGATGTATTTAAAAAAAATAGTCCGCAAGTGGTATACCATGCAGCAGCATACAAGCATGTACCACTAATGGAAAAACATCCATCGGAAGCCATTTTTGCAAATATTATGGGCTCTAAAAACGTAGCAGATTTATCTTATAAATTCAAAGCAGAAAAATTTGTTATGGTCTCAACAGATAAGGCTGTAAACCCTAGTAATGTAATGGGTGCTTCTAAACGTATTGCCGAGATTTATGTCCAAGCTTTACAAGTTAAAGCAATGGCAGACCCTAAAAACAAAACTAATTTTGTAACCACAAGATTTGGAAATGTTTTGGGTAGTAATGGCTCTGTTGTACCATTGTTTAAAAGGCAAATTGAAGAAGGTGGACCCTTAACTATAACGCATCCAGATATTATTAGGTATTTTATGACCATACCAGAAGCTTGCCAATTAGTATTGGAAGCAGGCGCAATGGGTAATGGTGGAGAGATTTTTATCTTTGATATGGGAGAAGCTGTTAAGATAATTGACTTGGCAAAAAAAATTATCCGTTTAGCTGGCTTTGTACCTTATAAAGATATCGACATTAAAGTTGTAGGATTAAGACCAGGAGAAAAGCTATATGAAGAGTTGCTAAGTGATAAGTCAACAACCTTACCTACTTACAATAGTAAAATTATGATTGCAAAAGTAGAAAACTGTAGTTATACAGAAATTAACAAAGACGTTCATGAGCTATTTGTTTTAGCTAAAGAAGACAATAAAAATGAAATCGTAAAAAAAATGAAAGAGATCGTACCTGAATTTTTAAGTATGAATTCTGATTTTGAAATTTTTGACAAAAAAATAGTTTAAATATATATACAAATGAAAATAGCAGTAATTGGGACAGGATATGTTGGTTTAGTAACAGGAACCTGTTTAGCAGAAACAGGAAACGAAGTACTTTGCATAGATATAGATCAGGAAAAAGTAAAACAAATGCAGTCAGGTGAGGTTCCTATTTACGAACCTCATTTAGATGTATTATTTGAAAGAAACATTAAAGCTAATAGACTTAAATTTTCTACTAGTTTAGAAGAAGGTTTAGAGCATGGAGATATCATTTTTCTGGCATTACCAACACCAGAAGATGAAGACGGATCTGCAGACTTAAAATATATTTTAGGTGTTGCAGATAACATCGGAAAATTAATAAAAGACTACAAAGTCATTGTAGATAAAAGCACAGTTCCAGTAGGTACTTCTGATAAAGTACATGCAGCTATCTCAAAAAACGCTACAGTAGATTTTGACGTAGTCTCTAACCCGGAATTTTTACGCGAAGGATTTGCTGTAGACGACTTTTTAAAACCAGAACGTATTGTTGTTGGATCAAGTAGTGATCGTGCAACAAAACTAATGGAAAAGCTATACAAACCATACGTCAGATCAGGTAATCCAATAATTGTAATGGATGAAAAATCTGCCGAACTGACAAAGTACGCTTCAAATTCGTTTTTAGCAGCTAAAATTACATTCATGAATGAGATTGCTAACTTTTGTGAAAAAGTAGGAGCAGACGTAGATAAAGTTAGAATTGGTATGGGAACAGACTCTCGTATTGGAAAACGATTTTTGTTTCCAGGTATAGGTTATGGTGGTTCATGCTTTCCTAAAGATGTAAAAGCATTACGTAAGTCAGGATTGGATAACAACTATGATTTTAAAATTTTAGATGCGGTTATTAATGTTAATGCTAGACAAAAATTGGTGTTAATACCTAAGATAGAATCTCATTTTAATAATGACCTAAAAGGAAAAAATATAGCTATTTGGGGATTAGCATTTAAACCTGAAACAGACGATATTAGAGAGGCTCCTGCTTTATATATGATTGATGCTTTATTAGAAGCAGGATGTAATATAACAGCTTTTGATCCAGAGGCTATGCCAAATGTTAAACGTAAATTAGGTGATAAAATTAACTTTGCAGATAGTATGTATGAAGCATTAAGCAAAGCAGATGCATTAATTATTTCTACAGAGTGGAGTATTTTTAGAACTCCAAATTTCGCAAAAATTAAAGATATAATGAATAGTCCAACCATATTTGATGGACGTAATTTATATGATGTAAAAGATGTTGAAAATGAAGGGTTTAAATATGTCTCAATAGGAAGATAAATGAGTCAAAAAAGAGTTTTAATTACTGGAGCAGCAGGATTTTTAGGATCACACTTATGCGATCGTTTTATTAATGAAGGTTATTTTGTTATTGGTATGGATAACTTCATCACAGGAGATCCAAAAAATATAGCGCATCTGTCATCTAACCCTAATTTTCTTTTTATTCAACATGACGTTACAAATTATATAAATATACAAGGTGATCTTGATTATATTTTACACTTTGCTTCACCTGCAAGTCCTATAGATTACCTTAAAATTCCTATTCAAACATTAAAAGTAGGAAGCTTAGGGACCCATAATTTGTTAGGTTTAGCTAAAGCCAAAAATGCAAGGTTACTTATTGCATCTACATCAGAGGTATATGGTGACCCTCTAGTACATCCACAGACAGAGGATTACTATGGTAATGTCAATACTATTGGACCAAGAGGTGTATATGACGAAGCTAAACGTTTTCAAGAATCTATAACTATGGCATATCATAGGTTTCATGGGTTAGAGACGCGTATTGTTCGTATTTTTAACACTTATGGACCAAGAATGCGACTTAACGATGGACGTGTAATTCCTGCTTTTATGGGTCAAGCACTTCGTGGTGAAGACTTGACCGTATTTGGTGATGGTAGTCAAACACGCTCATTTTGTTATGTGACAGACCAAGTAGAAGGGATTTATAGATTACTATTAAGTGATTATGCAAACCCTGTAAATATTGGAAATCCGCACGAAATTACCATTAAAGATTTTGCTGAAGAGATTATTAAACTAACAGGCACAACCCAAAAAGTAGTTTATAAAGACTTGCCAGTAGATGACCCTATGCAACGCCAACCTGATATTTCATTGGCTAAAAAATTATTAAATTGGGAACCTAAAGTAGGAAGAGAAGAAGGTATGAAAAAAACTTATGACTACTTTAAAAACTTAACAGAAGCAGAGCTTCATAAAAGCGAACACAAAGATTTTTCAAATTTTAATAAGTAATTTTCTATGGAGTATAAACGCGGAAGGTACTCTTGGTTACTTAGACCTATACTTATCATTTTTGACCTACTTGTCATTAATGTGTTAGCGTTTTACTTTTTCAATTTTAACCAATCAAGTCTTTACTATTTTGATATAGAGATATTAAATAATAAACACTTTTTGTACGTGGTATATTCCATATTTTTCTGGATGATATCGACGTCTTTATTGCGGTTTTATGAGGTTTATCGTTACACTTCAAGTATCAATATTATATCATTAATTATAAAGCAATTTTTAGCTTTTGGTATTATAGTGTATGCATTTATAGGAGCTTTTAGAAGTATAGATACACCAGCTTTTACAACCCTAAAATACTTACTACTTTCATTTTTATTTATTAGTACAGCAAAACTAGTTAGTTATTATATTTTAAAATCGTATCGTTCCTTTTTAAAAGGAAATGTTAGACGCGTAGTTATAATAGGTAAAGGTGAAGGCGCACAAGAGCTAAAACAATTATTTACCAAACGTAAAGAATTAGGGTATACCATTAAAGCGACCTTTGCAAATACAGATTCTAAATCGTATACAGGAAATATTTCAGATAGTTTTCAATTTTTATCTAACGATAAAAGTATTGACGAGATTTATTGTGCAATTGATGAACTGACAGAGAAGCAAGTCAATGATTATGTTAAGTATGCCGAGATTAATCACTGTAACATTAAGTTTATACCTAAAACCAATAAGTTGCTAACTAGTAGATTAAAAACAGATTATTATAATTATCTACCAGTATTATCAATGCCAGAGGTAACCTTAAATAATGACTTTAATAAATTTATTAAACGCATTTTTGATGTTGTTTTTTCATCACTTATTATAATTTTTATCTTATCATGGCTAGTCCCATTATTGTTTATTGTAATAAAATTAGAATCTAAAGGACCTTTATTTTATAAACACACACGTAACGGAATTAATTATAAAGAGTTTACTTGTTATAAATTTAGATCGTTAAAAACTAATAAAACTATTGCAGGAACCTATATCACACAAAATGATAAACGAGTAACTAAAATTGGTAAGTTTTTACGTAAAACTAGTTTGGACGAGTTTCCGCAATTTTATAATGTATTAAAAGGTGACATGAGTGTTGTTGGACCCAGACCACACATGCTATCTTATACAGATGATTATTCAAAAAAAATTGATAAGTACAATTTTATATTTAGACACAACGTTAAGCCTGGCGTTACTGGATTAGCCCAAGTCAAAGGTTATAGAGGTGAAATAAAAAATGACGAAGACATAATTAATCGTATTAAATATGATAATTTTTATATCGAAAATTGGTCACTAGTATTAGACATTAGAATCATTTTTCAAACCATGATAAACGTTTTTAAAGGTCAAAAAGAAGCCTACTAAACATGAAGCCATTAGTCTCTATAATAACACCAATGTATAACTCAGAAGCTTTTATAGATCAGACTATAAAAAGTATTTTAGGTCAGACCTATACTAATTGGGAGTTATGGCTAATAGACGACTGCTCAACAGATAATACCATTGCATTAGTAACAAAATATGTTGCCATGCATGATAATATCCAATTACTATCAAATACAACTAATGCAGGCGCAGCAATATCCAGAAATAAAGGTATTGAAGCTTCACAAGGCGATTTTATTGCTTTTTTAGATGCAGATGATTTGTGGATGCCTAATAAATTGGAAATTCAAGTTAATGTTATGCTAACCCAAAATTGTGATGTAAGTTTTAGTAGTTACAAACAGATTAATGAGGCAGGACAATCATTAAACAAGTTAGTAAAAGCTTTACCACAACTCAGTTATAAAAAATATTTAAAAACCAATTACATTGGTAATCTTACCGGAATGTATAATGCTAAAACTTTAGGCAAAATAAAAGCGCCTAACCTGCGTAAAAGACAGGATTGGTTACTATGGTTGTCTGCTATCAAAAAGTCTGGTAAACCTGCTCTAGGTGTCCAAGAGCCATTAGCATATTATCGTGTTAGATCAAACTCTATCTCTTCTAATAAATTAGAGTTATTAAAACATAACTATTGGGTGTATAAAAAAGGCTTAGGATTTTCAACAATAAAATCCATATACAGCATGGTTATTTTTATTTACGAACATTTTTTTGTAAAGTCTAGGCTAATTGTATCTACTAAACAATAGGTTTACCTAACGTTTTTTATAAACATTTGATTATGTGTGGTTTTAACCACAACACAAAATGAGCGAAACTTGTTGTTTTCGATAAATCGCAAAAAAAAACGATTAAAATATCAATGTTTTATTTTTTTAGATTTAGCTTCGGTTTGTTAATAGTTTAATAGTTAAACGTTGTCAATTTTAACTACAAGCTAGAGACACAAGATTAATCTTTAACAAGCGCTTGTTATTTATTTTTTTGACAACTTATTACAAATTTAATAGCGACAACTATTAATTTAATATCGACTAATAACTTAATTAATAATCAACTAGTTTAAACAATGTAACTGGTTTAAAATTTTAGAAATTATGAAAAAAGTATTAGGATTAACTTTTGTAGCTTTATTTATGATGAGTATGGATTCCGTAAGCTTCATGGAAGAAAGTGATCCATCGTTTAATTATGATCACTGTTTTGCTGGTGCTGAAGGTTATGAAGCCTTAGGCGTTTCTTTGGGTCTTGATGCTGAGGCTGCTTATGCAGTAGGAAACACTTATTTTGATAAGTGTGTTGCAGAAGTAGATTTTATTGCTGGATCTTATTGGAGTCAATAAATTATGAATAGAACAGGCTATATTATTTTCATTTTTCTATTGGTGGCAAATTCTTATGCTCAGCAAAGTTTAACCGTTGATTATAAAATAACTTTTAATAGTCAAAAAGTAGAAAATGACACCATTAAAAAGCACTTAAATAAAATTGAGGATGCGCCAGAAGTGGTAAAAACCTATAGTAAGGGAATAGCATTATTAAGCTCGATAAAAATGATTTTAAATGCTAATCAAAATTCAGCAGTTTTTACTGGAGTAAATCAAATGGATAATGATGTTAATCCGTTTGAGTCTAAACTTGCTAAAATCATGTCTGAACTTGAAACCAAGTATTATTATAACATCAAACCTAATGAATGTAAAAAATGGTTTAATTTTTTAAATAAAAAATACATTTATAAGGATTCTATTAGTATTAAAAATTGGAAGATTACAAACCAAAGTAAAACAATTGATAAATATGTCTGCTATTTAGCAACAACAGATTATGTAGAATATGTCAATGGAAAAAAGCAATTGCATAAAGTATCAGCTTGGTTTGCACCAGAAATACCATTTAGATTTGGTCCAAGAGGGTTTTATAATTTACCAGGATTAATTTTAGAATTAAATTTTAAAACTTTAATTTATACTGCTACTCAAATTAAATTTCATAAAAACAGTCAGGAGCTTGAAAAAACACCAAAAGGCGAATTTATTTCTAAAGAAGAATTATCTCATAAAATAGCTAAACTTAAAGAAGAAAGAAGGAATAATTAATGGCTAAAATTCAAAAAAAACAAAAATAAACAACAAGAATTTAGTTTTAATATTTAAGGTGTTTTACACAGTTTCAATTTTTAATTATGAAATATATTTTAATATTCCTACTATGTTTTGCTTATCAAGGGATAAGTCAAAACAAAATTAATAAGGTAACCTACAACAGAGTAGTAAACCTTGAGGCTATAAAAGAAAATTTAAAAAGTGACTTTTCTGAGTCCTCATTAAAAAAAATAGTTGAAGGTGCCGATAATTATAAACATCTTAGTTATAGCTTACTATTTGATGCAAATCAATCCTACTTTTCTTTAAATGACATTAAAATAACTTTAGATTCAGACAACGAACAAAACGAGTTAAATAAAACTATAAAAAGAGCAAAACACCAAAAGTATTACGTTAATCTAAAAGAGAACAGAACATTGTATGCAATGACAATGGGAGGCGAAAAACTTTTGGTTGTAGATAGCACAAAGCAACTAAATTGGAAGTTGACTAAAGACTATAAAAAAATTGGCGATTATACTTGTTTTAAAGCACAACTATTAAATGGCTCAGAGGTTTTGGCTTATAAAGATGGTATGGCTATAGAGGCATGGTATACACCACAAATACCAGTACCTTTTGGTCCACTTCAGTTTGAAGGTCTGCCTGGATTAATCTTAGAAGTAAATGTAGGTAATAACACTTATTTTGCTTCAGAAATAAAATTTGATGTAGACCATAAAATAGAGCAACCAACTGAAGGAAAAGAGGTACAACGAAAAACTTTTTTTTCTGAAATTAAAGCTAACTTAGAAGCTAGAATAAAACGAGCAAAGCAATCTAGACAATAAAGCTATGTTAATTAAACATTTAGTTTTGATTTTAGTAATGTCAATTAGTGTAGCTTTACAAGCACAAACCATTACCTTGCAAGGTAAAGTGTCAGACAGCTTGCAACAACCCTTGCAATATGCTAATATTTTGGCAGTTCCAGTTGCAGATAATATTGACGTTACGTTTGCAATTACTAACCAAGATGGTAATTACAAATTACAATTAGAAAAAAATCAAAATTATACCGTAACAACAAGTTATTTAGGGTTTTTACCTAACGTCGAAGATGTTAATTTAGACAAAGACACCTCCAATAACATCATTTTAAAAGAAAATTTAGACCAATTAGACGAGGTCACTATTACATACACTCCGCCAATGGTGGTCAAAAAAGACACCATTGTTTATCTAACAGATAAATTTGTAACAGGCGAAGAACGTAAACTTAAAGATGTCCTTAAAAAATTACCAGGTGTAGACGTGGATCGTAGCGGTAATGTCACAGTTAATGGCACTAAAGTCACTAAAGTTTTAGTAGAAAATAAAACCTTTTTTACAGGAGATAGTAAACTAGCGGTTAATAATATTCCTGCAGATGCAGTAGATAAAGTTGAGGTTTTAGACAATTACAATGATGTCGCAATGTTAAAAGGCTTGCAAGATAGCGATGACATGGCTTTAAACATTAAGTTAAAAGAGGACAAGAAAAAATTTATATTTGGAGATATTGAAGCTGGAGCAGGCATAAAAGACCGTTACGTAGTACATCCAAGTATTTTTTATTACAGCCCTAAAACCAATGTAAACGTTATTGGTGACCTTAATAACACTGGTGTCAAAAGTTTTACTATTAAAGATTATTTAGAGTTTGAAGGAGGTATAGGTAAATTGTTAAGCGATGCAGGAAACTATTTTAAACTATATCGCAGTGATTTTGCCCAATTTTTAGACAATCAAGACTATAAGTCAAGTACCAACCAATTTGGCGCTTTTAATATCAGGCAATCCATTAACCAGGTTACAGATTTAAGCGCTTACGCGATTGTTAATAACGAAAAAAATACCACAGCAAGTAATACCATAAATACCTATCAAAATATTGACCAACCATTTACAGAACAACGTTTTGCTAATAATACGTTGGATAATTTTTTTACCATAGGAAAAGTAACTTTAGAGTATAAACCAACCATAAAAGAAGATCTAAATATAAATACCGTAATAAAAGTAACCAACAATAAAGGTTTAGGAGTAATAAATACGATTAATCCATCACAGGATAATACTATTAGCACAACTAACAATGTTACAGGATTAAATCTAAAGCAAAACTTTAGTTATAGCAGGAAGTTATCCAAAAATCACACCGCAACTTTACAAAGCATATATAATTTTAAAAATGATCAACCCATTACTAATTGGCTAACCAATCAGCAAATATTACAAGGTTTAATACCCTTGCAAATAGATGTAAATTATAATATACAACAGACTAAAACGGTAAAAACCAATAGCGTAAATACCATTTTAAAAGACTATTGGGTGCTAAATAATTTTAATCATTTATATACGTCTTTGGGTGTTAATGCAGCATTTAATAGTTTTAATACTCAAGATTTACAACAACTTAGTGATGGGACTATTAACAATTTTGAAACCGCAGGATTTAATAATCAGTTGCATTATAATTTAATTGATACTTATTTAGGCTTAGAGTACAAGTTTCAAATAGGGATTGCAACATTTAAGCCTGCAGCTTATCTTCATTTTTATAATTGGCAGGCTAATCAATTATCAAGTCGTATAAGTAATTCTAAAACAGTACTATTACCTCAATTTACTAGTAATATCGAGTTTAGTAATTCCGAAAAAATTGATTTTAAATATAAGCTTAATGCTACTTTTCCAACAGTAAACAGGATTGCAAATAATTTTGTTTTAAATAACTTTAATAGTGTGTTTAAAGGTGACGCAAACCTAAGTAATACATTATACCATACTGCAAGTGTAAGTTATAGGAGATTTAGTTTGTTTAGAGGTTTAAATTATAGTCTGATTACAACTTATAATAAACGTATAAAAAGCATAAAAAACACAATACAGTTACAAGGTATCGAGCAGTTTAGTACACCAGTAATGTTTGATCAACCAGAGCAAGCGCTTAGTGTGTCTGGTCGTGTTTCTAAAAATATTAAAAAGCTAAAGTTGAAATTTAATTCTAGATGGAGTTATAATGATTACTATCAAATTGTAAATCTAAATACTAGTTTAAACAGTTCTAAAAACTTTAATAATACACTAAGCCTAGAAACTAATTTTAAAAACCATCCTAATATTGAGGTTGGTTATAAGCACGCGACTAGTAATTACAAATCTAGAGGAAATCTTACCCAGTTTTTAAATACCAGTTTTTTTACCAATTTGGAGTATGATTTTTTAAACGACTTTATTTTTAAAGCAGACTACAGTTTAGATACCTTTAATAACAAAACAACAAATAACACCAATCAATTTGATATGGCTAATGCCAGTTTGTTTTATCAAACCGAAGACAGTCCTTGGGGATTTGAGGTTAGTGCAAGTAATATGTTTGATGTCAAATTTAGGCAAACCAATAACTTTAATAACTTTTTGATTCAGGATAGTAAAACATTTGTTTTACCACGTATTATCATGTTTAAAGTGATTTATAAATTGTAATAAAGATACTTATTAAATAAATATAACCTGAAGGAGGTTGTTTCCGGTTTTTACCACAATTATTAATTTGGAAAAACTTGTATTTTTAAGTTAGATAATACAGTTATTCTGTTAACACTTAGCATAAAATCAATCAATCATGAAAATTAAAATTTTAATTGCTTTATTATTTTCAATACAGCTTATAAGTGCACAAAATTCAGACAAAACAAGTCTGTCAGATTCGCTTAGCAACCAATACCAAATAGAATACACGGTTAATTTTAACAACTATGTACCAATTTCTAAAAAAGGAATTTTAATCCCATATTTAAAAGAAAATAAATCTAATTATTACGAAATTCCGCTTGATGAAGATAGCAAACAAAAGGATGATACTAATGATTCGGAGATAAACGAAACAATTGTTATTGGTAAAAAAAATGTTATAAAACGAAACTTTGTAAATCTTAATACACATAAGTTATCGTCTACAGAGAATATAACCTTTGATAGTAAAACGTATTTAGTAACGGAAGCACTTCCAAAACTAGATTGGGATCTAAACCATCCAGATACACTTAAAATTGGCACATATATGTGCAATAAAGCAACCACAAGTTTTAGAGGCCGAAATTATATAGCATGGTATACTAATGACATCCCAATAACTTTTGGACCATGGAAGTTTCATGGATTACCAGGTCTAATTTTAGATATGTATGACCAAACACATAAATACGAATGGATTGTTACTAAAATAAGTAAAAAAGTAATTAATGAAAAAACGCTTAATCAAGATAAGCATGATGTAAACATAGATTTAAAAGCATTTGTAGCGTTAAGAGAAGAGGTGTTTAATAAAAAAATGAATAATTTAAAAAACAATCTTAAATCTAGACAGGGTAGAGGGACAACCGTTGGTTTTACCGACCATAGTAAAAGACAAGGACGCGAGTTGGTTTTTGAATGGGAGGATAACAAACAACAGTAATATTGAAACAACTACTTTTCATAACGCTTCTAGTATTGTCTCAAACCGTTTGTCGCTCACAAACAACATTGTCTGGAACTGTCTCAGATAGTAATGGCAGCTTATATTCCGTTAGCATAACTATAAAAGATACGTTAACTAATCGTGTTTTAAATTACACATATTCAGATAACAACGGAAACTATACCTTGGTTACCAAAAACCAAGGTCAGTTTAATATGGTTTTTAATGCATTAGGCTATAAAACCAAAACAATTCCATTAGTATTAGATGGTACTCAAAATAATAAAACCATAAACGTAGTTTTAGAAGAGCAACCTTTTGCATTGGATGAGGTTGTTATAAAATCAGAACGTCCAATGGTAATAAAAAAGGACACCATAACCTTTAAAACTAAATACTTTACAAGAGGAAATGAGCATACGGTCGAGGATTTACTAAAAGTAATACCTGGTTTAAATATAGACAGTGAAGGCACTATAAAAGTTGGTAATAAAGAGATTGAAAAATTAATGATTGATGGTGACGATCTTTTTGAAAAAGGGTATAAAATATTATCCAAAAACATGCCTGCTTATCCTATTGAAACGGTCGAGGTGTTACAAAACTACTCCAACAACCACTTGCTAAAAGATATAGAAGTAAGCGATAAGGTAGCTTTAAACTTAAAATTAAACGAAAAATCTAAACGCATTTGGTTTGGTAATTTGGAGGCTAATGTTGGTAACGATAGTTTTTATCATTACAAGGCTAATTTGATGAATTTTGGTAAAAAAAATAAATACTACTTTTTAGCCAACGCAAACAGTCTTGGTTATAATGCTACAGGAGATATTCAACAATTAATTAAACCTTTTAGACTTAATCAGCCAGCAAGTATAGGAGATAATCAATCGGTTAGTAATTTAATAGGCTTATCGGTTTCCGATTCTAATTTTAAAAAAGAACGCACCAATTTTAATAATGCCGAGTTGGTCTCGCTAAACGCCATATTTAATCCTTCAGATAAATTAAAGATAAAAACCTTAGGCTTTTTTAATTGGGATGAAACCTCTTTTTTTAGAAATCAAGTAGATAATATCATTACCAGCACCAACAGTTTTACCAACACGGAAGATTATAAGCTGGATAATAAAAAGCAATTGGCTTTTGGAAAGGTGGATTTTATCTACAAGCCTTCTAAAACTAAAATGTTAGAGTCTACCACAAAGTACAATAATGGTAATTATAATAATGATGCTAATTTAGTATTTAATGGTGTGTCTACACTCCAAAATTTAGAACAAAACACTACATTTTTTGATCAAAAATTAAACTATACTAATAAGTTTAAAGATAAAAAAGTACTGTTACTTACAGGTCGTTTTATAACTGAAAAAAAGCCACAAAATTACACCATAAATCAGTTTTTGTATCAAGATTTATTTCCAGAGTATAGTACTGCAAATAATATCTATCAGGTTAGTAATAACCAGATGCAGTTTGTTGGTGTAAATGCGCATATTTTAGATCGTAAATCAAATGGTCATTTATTAGAGTTGAAACTTGGAAACCAGTTTAGAGAGGATAAATTAAACACAAGCTTTACACTATTGGAAGATAATGTATCGCTACATCAGCCAATAGAGTATCAAAACCAGACTAAATATCAGGTTAACGATTTATATTTTAAAAGCAAATACAAGATAAAACTAGATAATTTTGCACTAAGTGGTAACCTTGAAGCGCATCAGTTGTTTAATACATTAGGTAGTAACAATACGTCTACCCAACAAACTCCTTTTTATATTAATCCAAGTCTAGGTGCAGAGTGGACTATAAATAGTAATAATAAAATACAAACCACTTATAGTTACAATACGGCTAATGCCAAAGTGTTAGACGTGTACAGTAATTATGTGTTAACAGGATTTAGATCTTTTAGTAAAGGAACAAATACCTTTAACCAATTAAAAGCCTCTAGTGTGATGCTTAATTATCAATTGGGTAATTGGGCAAATCGGTTTTTTGCAAACACCTTGGTGCTTTATACTAAAAATCATGATTTTTTGTCCACCAACACCCTTATTAATCAAAACTATACGCAAACCCAGAAAACACTTATTAAAGACAGTCAGTTTTTAACTATTAATACCAAGTTTGATTACTATTTTAAGTTTATGTCATCTAACCTAAAATTAGATTTAGGTTACACCAAAAATGAATTTAAAAACGTCGTAAATAATTCTAATTTAAGAACAGTGGTGTCTAGTAATTATAATTATGGTTTAGAATTACGGTCTGCTTTTAAAGGGGTTTTTAATTACCATTTAGGTACTGCTTGGACAACAAATAAAATTGAAACCTTTGCCAATAGTAAGTTTACTAATAATCAATCTTTTTTAGATCTTGATTTTATCTTTAATAAAAAGTTTGATGCAAAAGTAAAAACAGAACGTTATCATTTTGGAAGTTTAGACACAGACAACACCTATTATTTTTTAGATTTTGAAACGCAATACAAATTGATTGATAAAAAACTAACGCTAGGCATAACTGGTAAAAACTTATTTAATACCAAGCGTTACACTAGTTTTTCTATTAGCGATTTAGGGTCTTCAACTACAGAAGTTAGATTACTACCACGCATGGTACTTTTAAAAGCAGAATATAGATTTTAATCTACAATCCAGACCTAAACTGTTTTAGTTTACCACTAACTTCCCGTTCCAAAATAGTTTTCTGCTCAAAAATTAATTTTAAATTAGGTTCCAAATACTTGTCTACAGCTAATTGTACCGATTTTTGCTGCGTTTTACTTAAGGCTTCGGTAGCAACATAATCAATTTTAAAGGTGTCTTCTTTAATTTGTTCAACTATAAACTCTTTTACATTCGCGTCTTTGGTCATGACGGTTTTAGTAACATAATAAAAGGTTAAACCTGCTGCAATTTTTCCGCTTGGAAGCTTAATAAAATCACTGGTACGTCCTATTAGAGATTCTAAAATGGGACGTTGTAATGTGCTTTTAGTGGACAACTGTCCTAAATCGCCAAGCTCATAACGTATAAAAGGGTGTGCACGATTATATAAATCGGTGACCACAATTTTACCTGGTTGACCATAAGGGACAGGTTGGTTGTTATTGTCTAAAATTTCGACATATAAATGGTTGGTATTTACTATCCAATTGTCGTCTTGGTCCTCAAAAGCAATAAGTCCTAATTCGGCTGCACCATATTCATTTACAATAGGAATATTAAATTGTGTTTCAAGCAGTTTTTTATCGTCATCAAATAGCATTTCAGAGGTGACAATACAAACAGTTAATGTTGGACAAACGTCTTTTAAAACAATATTATTTCGTTTTAAAAACTTTGCAAATTGTACGATAGCACTAGTGTAACCATTAATGTAATTAAATTTTGTACGTTTAAATTTATGTAATACTTTATTTAAAGCAGCATCACTTAAATCAAACACCGAAAACCTAAAACGGTTACCTAAACAATCCTTTAAACGTTCTTTATAATACCCATTGGTATCTAACGGAATGCCATAAAAACGCGCTTGTTTAGAGGTGTTTAAATCTATATTAAACCAACTATAACGTTGCATAAACGTTACCCAAGTCATAGCATGCGCAAAATTATCTTTAGCAAACTCAAAAGGGGTTCCGGAAGATCCTGAGGTTTTATGCTTATGTACGGTTTTTAAAGTATACTTATCGGATAATCTATTAGCTAAAGGTTGTTGCAAGTTAGCTTTGGTTAACACAGGTAAGGCACTCCAATCTTTGGTGTCAATACCTTGACATAAAGTGTTGTAAAATGGTGTGTGTTCTAAATGAAACGCAACAATGGCTTGTAGTTGCTTACTTAGGTAATTAGCATAATCAGCTTGTGTAAACCCATCAATAATAGCTTGTGTTTTTTTAGCTTCATTAACAGGAAATCCTTTTAACCGTAAAGACCATTCAAATTGTTTCAATGCAATAGATTTTCTGTAAAATAAAGAAATAAAAAACTATTGGATTTAAAGTCAATCAAATTCTTTTAAATAATTATTTTTGTGGAAACAACAACAACACAACATTACTACAATGAATATTTTAATTTTAGGATCAGGAGGAAGAGAACATACAATTGCATGGAAGCTTAAACAAAGCCCAAAATGTAGCTCGCTTTTTGTAGCACCAGGAAACTCTGGAACAGCACAAATAGCTAAAAATGTACCTGTTAGCGTAACCGATTTTGAAGCCATAAAAGAGGTGGTTTTAAATAATAAAATTACTATGGTAGTGGTTGGTCCTGAAGATCCTTTAGTATTAGGTATTCATGATTTTTTCTTAGCAGATAACGCACTTAAAAACGTAGCGGTAATTGGACCACAACAAGCAGCTGCAACCTTAGAAGGTAGTAAAGAGTTTGCCAAAGAGTTTTTATACAGACATAACATACCAACTGCAGCTTACCAAAGCTTTAATAAAGACACTGTGGAAGATGGTTACGCGTTTTTAGAAACCTTAAATCCTCCATTTGTGCTTAAAGCAGATGGATTAGCAGCAGGTAAAGGTGTTGTTATTTTAAATGATATTGATCAGGCTAAAGCCGAATTAAAAAGCATGCTTGTGGATGCTAAGTTTGGAGAAGCTAGCACTAAAGTGGTTATCGAAGAATTTTTGGACGGAATAGAGTTAAGTTGTTTTGTGCTAACCGATGGTAAAAATTATAAAATCCTACCAACTGCTAAAGATTACAAACGTATTGGCGAAGGTGATACAGGCTTAAACACAGGCGGAATGGGAGCAGTGTCTCCAGTTCCTTTTGCTAATCAAGCCTTTTTGGATAAAGTCGAAGCGCAAGTGGTTAAACCAACGATTGCTGGTTTGCAAAAAGATAATTTACCATACAAAGGGTTTGTATTTATTGGATTGATAAAAGTAGGAGATGAGCCTAAGGTTATCGAGTACAACGTGCGTTTAGGTGATCCTGAAACAGAAGTCGTATTGCCAAGACTTAAAAACGATTTAGTTGAGGCTTTTCAAGCAATTGCTAATCAAACTTTGGATCAAATTACTATTGAGGTAGACCCAAGAGCAGCAACTACAATTATGTTAGTGTCTGGTGGTTATCCTGAAGCTTATGAAAAAGGAAAAGTCATTACAGGTCTAGAAAAAATTGAAGACTCTATCGTGTTTCATGCAGGAGCACAAAATAAAGATGGAGGTATTGTAACCTCAGGTGGTCGTGTTATGGCAATAACTAGTTATGGCGATACGTACCAAGAGGCCATAAAAAAATCTTACCAAAGTATAGATAAACTAAACTTTGATAAGATGAATTATAGAAAAGATATAGGATTTGACCTATAAGTTTTATAAATATGAGTGTGAAGAGATACTTTTATCTTCTTCGTTGTTAGCTGCGTAACCTTTTAATTGTAACATCCAATAAATAAACGCTACAAATCCAATGATGATAAATATCCAAGACATAAAGTTTGCTGCCCACCAGCTTTCTAGTTCTAAGGCTCTTAATGCGTCATAAGGAGCAAATAATACGTCAACAAAAAGGCTTTGTATAGCTTCAAAAAAATCTTTCATAATTATATAGTAGTATATTTATAGTACAAAAATACAAAAAGAGTTAATGATTACAACAATTTTTAGCAAATCCAAACCAATTAATTTTTTAATTGTTTTTAGTATCACACTAATTGCTTTTTTATTGTTGCCTTTTAAGTACCCAAATTTGGTTAATGCTGAAACGTCCATTTGGACCAATATCGCTGTTTTTATTTTAGTGTATTTGTCTATATTATTGCTTAACTTTATAGTTACTAAAAACTTATTGTCGCAACAAAATAACTACGAAATATTATTATTTGCGTTGTTTTTTTTAGCTATTCCGCAAGCCTTTTTGGACTATAAAATTGTAGTCTCTAATTTTTTTATATTACTCACATTAAGACGTTTAATAAGTGTTAGGTCAAAAAAAGATGTAATTAAAAAGCTATTTGATTCAGGGTTTTTAATTGCTATGGCGTCGCTATTTTATTTTTGGGCTATTTTGTTTTTCCCGTTGCTGTTTATTGCTATGTTGTTGTTTTCAGAAACCACTGTAAAATATTACTTGGTTCCGTTTATTGGATTGGCTGCTGTTGCTGTTTTAGCAATTGGTTTTTCCGTCCTTGTTTACGATGATTATTTTTTAGCACTAAATATAAATTCAGCAGTTAATTTTGATTTTAACAGCTATAATTCGGTACAATTTATAACAGCAATAACTATGTTGTTATCTTTTGGTATCTGGTCGTCTTTGTTTTATTTAAAGGATATTAAAAAGAAAATGAGAAGTTATCGACCTTCTTATAAAATCTTATTTTTAGCTTGTGTTTTTGCTAGTGTGATAGCAGCATTTGCACCTCAAAAAAATGGAAGCGAACTCTTATTTCTTTTTGCACCTTTGGCTGTTATAATTACCAATTATATTGAAACTATTGAAGAAAAGTGGTTTAAAGAATTGTTTTTAGGATTGTTAGTTGTTATACCAATCGTTTTATTAGTGTTGTAGTTTTGCACCAAAAGCTAAATCGCCAGCATCTCCTAATCCAGGAACGATATAACCTTTATTATTTAAGCTTTTATCTATTGCAGCAATCCACAGATTAGTGTCTTCAGGTAAATTATTTTTTAAATAATCAACACCAGGTTCTGCACCAATTGCAGCAACAATATGCACATGCTTTGGTTTTCCAAAAGGCTCTAAAGCTTTGTAAGTCGCAATTAAAGATTGTCCTGTGGCTAACATAGGATCTGCTAGTATTAATGTTTTACCAGTAAGGTCAGGACATGCTAGATACTCGACAACTATTTCAAAAGATTCAGGATTATCTAAATGGTGTCTGTAAGCAGATATAAATGCATTTTCTGATTTATCAAAATAGTTTAGTAAACCATTATGTAATGGGACTCCAGCTCTAAGTATTGAACATAAAACCACATCGTTTTTTGGGGTTTCAGTCATTATTGTCGCTAAAGGAGTTGTTATAGATCTAGTTTCAAACTCTAAAGCCTTACTTAATTCGTAGCCTAAAATTTCTCCAATACGCTCAATATTTCTTCTAAAACGCATACTATCGTTTTGGACAGAAACGTCTCTGATTTCAGCAATAAATTGATTTAAAATAGAATTTTGTTCAGATAGATTATGAATATGCATGATAATTGTGTCTTTAAAAAGTAAAGTTACTCTAATATTTAAAAAGCCAAAACGCGTACAGCCTAAAATTCAGTTTAAATTATGTAATTTTACAGTCTTAAAAATAACAATATGTTTACAGATACAGCAAATACAATATTCCAGGACGTTATAAAAAAGTACCATATCATTAATACGGTAGACCAACCGTTTACCAATGTTTATGATAAAAGCACGCACTTATTAGAGCACCTATTGTACCGTAAATGTTGGATAGATACTGTACAATGGCATTATGAAGATATTATTCGTGATCCACAAATTGATCCAGTTGCAGCATTAACTTTAAAACGTAAAATTGATGCCTCTAACCAAGATAGAACTGATATGGTAGAATATATTGACAGCTATTTTTTAGAGCAATATAAAGATGTAACACCTAAAAGTGATGCAACTATTAATACTGAAAGTCCAGCTTGGGGAGTTGATAGATTGTCTATCCTTGCACTAAAGGTTTATCATATGGAAGAAGAAGCAACTAGAGCAGATGCTTCTGAAGCGCATAAAGCAGCATGCCAGACTAAGTTAGATATTTTATTAGAACAACGTGTGGATTTAAGTACTGCTATTGACACCTTATTATCAGATATCCAAAATGGTGATAAATACATGAAAGTGTATAAGCAAATGAAAATGTATAATGACGACGAGCTTAACCCTGTTTTAAGAAATCAGAAATAAAAACGTGCACTTGTAATTTTAGCACGTGTTTTTAGTATGTCCAAAATACCAAAGCATATCTTAGTAATACGTCTCTCTGCAATGGGAGACGTTGCTATGACTGTTCCTGTTTTACAAGCCTTAACACAACATTATCCAGACCTTAAATTAACCGTTTTAACCCGTCCGTTTTTTGCTCCTTTTTTTAGAGATTTAAAAAATGTAGAGGTTTTTGCTATTGATTTAAACAAACAGCACAAAGGTATTTTTGGATTATATAAACTATCCAAGCAACTAAAAGCATTACATATAGATGCTGTTGCAGATTTACATAATGTTTTAAGAACTAAGATTTTAAAGCTTTTTTTCTTCGGAAAAAAATTTAAACAAATAGATAAAGGTCGAAGCGAAAAGAAAGCACTAGTTAATGGGCAAAATTTTCATCCTTTAAAAAGTACGCATCAACGTTATGCAGACGTTTTTAAAGCCTTAGGTTTTAAGCTTAGTTTAGATAACCCTAGTTTTCCTTCAAAAAAAACTCTGCCAGAAGCAATCTTAAACAAAGTAAATAGCCAAAACACAAAGCAATGGATTGGTATAGCACCTTTTGCACAATACACATCCAAAATGTATCCATTGGATCAAATGCAAGAGGTTATTAATGTATTACAGAAGCATTATATTATTTTTCTGTTTGGTGGTAAAGCAGACCAAGCTAAACTGGATACATTAGCAGCAAATAGTGATGCTGTAATAAATGTTGCAGGTCTTTATAATTTAAACCAAGAACTAGATTTAATATCTAACTTGGATGTAATGATAAGCATGGATTCTGGTAATGCGCACTTGGCAGCTATGCTTGGTGTTAAAGTGATTACTATTTGGGGAGTTACGCATCCTTATGCAGGTTTTGCAGCATTTAATCAGCCTAAAAGCTATAATATTACACCAGACAAAATGCTGTATCCTAAATTGCCGACTTCTATTTATGGTAATAAATATCCAGAAGATTATAAAAATGTGGCTGGAAGTATACTACCTAAACAAATTACAGAAAAAGTTACTGCTGTTTTAAACGCATAAAAAAAGCCTCAATTTCTTGAGGCATTTTAGATTTTAACTACTAATATAAAATTAATATCATCCCTTAAACTAACAAATTTCAGTGTTATAATCTGTTTCAAAGATATCTGATACTAGACTAGTTTTATTTTTTGAAGGTCTGTTTTAGATACGATTCGGTAAAAGGTATAAAAAAAACGTTTAAATGTTTATTTTGGCTTATACATCATCATAATCAACTACCAATGTAGGTGTTGTAGGATGTGCTTGACAGGTTAAAATTAAACCTTCAGCCACTTCGGCATCTGTAAGTATGTTGTTTTGTCTCATTATTGCTTGACCATCTGTAACTCGTGCAATACAGCTACTACAAACACCACCTTGACAAGAATATGGTGCATCTAAGTCTTGTTTTAAAGCAGCTTCTAATACGGTTTGTTTTTGAGACATAGTAAAGGTCTCCGACTCGTCATCCACTGTTACTGTAATTTGGGTATTACCATCAGTTGCTTCTACAGTGGTTGTTGTATTTTGGGTAGCAGCAGTAAATAATTCAAAATGAATAGTATTTTCGGCAATATTATTTTCAACTAAAACCTCTTTTACTGTGTTAATCATTGCTTCTGGACCACAAAGGTAAAACGCGTCAATTGTTACGTGTTTATATTTATTTTTTACAATAAGGTTAACGGTACTTTTTTCGATACGTCCAAATAAAGCGTTCTCTTCTTGAGATTGGCTATATAAAAACTGTACATAAAAACGCTCTGGATATTGATGGTGTAAGGCTAAAATATCTGCTAAAAATATAGTGTCATTAACCGTTTTGTTACCATAAACTAGTACAAAGTGGCTTTTAGGTTCTTGCTCTAATACTGTCTTTGCAATACTTAAAATTGGTGTTATTCCGCTTCCTGCTGCAAATGCTGCAATAGTGCGTTCCTCGGATGCTTTTGGTTCAAAAACAAAACGTCCTTGTGGTTTTGCAACCTCTAAAGTATCTCCAGCTTTTAAACTGCTGTTGGCATAAGTACTAAAGGTTCCGTTTGGTACTGCTTTAACCGCAACGGTTAGTATTCCGCTTGACGGAGAAGAACATAATGAGTAATCACGTCTTACTTCTGCATCGTTAATTTTAGTTTTTAGTGTAATATATTGACCTGCTTTAAAGGCATAGTCTTGTTTTAAATTATCTGGTACAGCAAAAGTCAACGTAACACATTGGTCTGTTTGACGTGTGATATCCGAAATTGTTAGTGTATTAAATTGAGACATGGTTTAAATTTTTATGTAAAAATAATGAAGCTTTACCGTTTTGCCTTCTGTTTAGAAAAAAATTAATACATAAGTTTATTATGCATAAGAAAATTATGTATGTTTGTAATATGGCAAATTCAAAATTATATAAGGGTAGTCTAACCACTATTATTTTAAAGCTTTTAAATGAAAGTGAAAAAATGTATGGTTACGAAATGACGCAAAAAGTGAAAGCAATTACTAAAGGTGAACTTAATATTACCGAAGGTGCTTTGTATCCTGCTTTGCATAAGCTTGAAGCTGAGGGATTATTAGATGTCGAGGTCAAAAAAGTTGATAACCGTTTACGTAAATACTACAAGCTTACTGAAAAAGGTAATAAAGAAACGGTTAGTAAACTAGAAGAACTTAAGGATTACATTAAAACCATGGAAACGTTTATGAATCCTAAATTGAGTTTGGATTAGTATGAAGTTGAGTAAAGAAAACATACAATTTATAGATACTTATTTAGAGAATTCTGAAATCCATTTTGCAGATATTAGAATGGAAATGGTGGACCACATTGCTTCTGCATTAGAGGCTGAATTAGAGTTAAGCAATGAATTGTCTTTTTATGATGCTTTTAAAGCTTACATGGTTTGTAATAAAGCTAGATTGTTACAGGATAATGAGGGTTTTTTAAGAAACACTTACAATAATTTATTGAAACTAATTTGGATAAATATGCTAACCATTAATAGTCTTTTAGTGTTTTTAGGTGTCATAATTAGCGCTCGTTTATTTATTAATAATTTTGGTTTTGAAACCATTGAGACTGCTATTTTTAGTGTTCCATTGCTGTTCTTTATTGTCTTAGGAATTGTTTACTTGGTTGTATTAAGGGTATTTAATTATGATCGATTTTCTGGTGTAGAGCGTATTGGATTGGTATATGTGTTTTTGTTTCAAGTGGTTAATGCTTTGCATTTATTAACTAAGTATCAAGCTGAATCAGAAAGTGGTCAATGGATTGCAGCAGGAGTGTTTGCAATATCATGTACACTGATTTATGCGTTTGTAAAAACAGCTGTTAGTATTATGAGAAACTATGAAAAGGAATATAAAAAACTTGTTTAAGAATGAGCTTAACCGAAGAAAATATAAACCAAATTGATAATTACCTAATTAAACTTAAGGTAAAGTATGTAGATGTTAGATTGGAGCTTATTGATCATTTAGCTTCAGATTTTGAAGCATCTAATAAAAACCAACAGTTAGAAGATTATCTTAAATCTAAAATAGATTTTATTCAAGATTTTGAAAAGAAACGTCAAAAAACAATCCATTGGAGTTATCAAAGAGAAATGTGGCGACGTTTAGCTATGTTTTTTTATAAGCCTAACTATATGCCTTTTACAATAATGTTGGGATTTTTAGTCTATTGGATGCAAAAGTTGCAACCAAACAAGACATCAATTATTGTTCTTGTAGTTAGTCTTTCAACTATACATTTTTGGGCGCTTATTGCTGGATATTCACATCATAAAACCTTTAAAAAGTTGCAAATGGCACAGCCTTTATATTCAATAATGGCTTTACCTTCTTTATTTTTATACAGTATGGGAGCAGCTAAACCATGGTTAGAAAATCAATATTTTTTTATCACCTTTTGGTTTTTTGCAGTTTTATTTAACATAGCAGGAGCAATCGAGTTGCGTAACAAAAAGAATAAGATTTTAGAGTACTCAAAAACTATAGTTTAGATAATGAATTTAACCACAGACCAAATACAAAACCTATACGCCTTTACAAGACAACACTACGTTGAGCATTATGATTTACAAACCGAGTTAGTAGATCACTTAGCAAACGATATAGAGTCTGTATGGCAAACACAACCAGATATATCGTTTGAAGAGGCTAGAGACCAAGCCTTCAAAAAATTTGGAGTCTTTGGTTTTATGGACGTGTTAGAACGTCGTCAAAAAGCAATGAATAAACGTTACATAAAGTATTTATGGGCAGAATTAAAACAATGGTTTACGTTTCCTAAGTTAATATTAACTATTGCTTTGTTTTTGATTATCTATATGTCATTATCTTCTGTTTTAGCAAAATCATTTTTAATAGGGTTTTATGTTCTAATATGTGTTTTTGTAATCTATAAAAGCATACAACTAAAAAAACAATTTAAACAGCGTAAAGCGCTGTCCAATAAAAAATGGATGTTAGAAGAAATAATATTTAAACAAGCAGGAGCTTCAGCAATAGTTTTACTCACTCAGCTGCCACAATGGTATAATTTTTCTGGTAATATTTTTAGTTATCCTTACATTGTTTTGGGTGTGTCTATTTTTTCTACACTGTTTTGTCTTTGGATGTATATTAGTTTTGAAGTTATACCAAACAAAGCAGAACAACTTTTAAACCAGACCTATCCAGAATTTTGTTTGTAACATTTTTACACATTTGTATACTTATCTATTAAACCAACCAAACAATAACAACTATGATTAGTAAATTTTTAAGCTTAGAGTGGAAGTCATTTATTCGCTCGGCAAGCTTTGGTAAAAGCTTAGCAATAAAGATTGTCATGGGCTTTTTTGCGTTATACTTTATTTTAGTGTTTTTAGCATTAGGCTTTGGATTATATCCAATTTTACAGAAAACTTTTCCGGATCAAGACCCTTTTATTGTGGTTAATGGATTTATCTTTTTTTGGTTTTTAGGCGATTTATTGTTGCGTTTTTTTCTTCAAAAATTACCAGTAATGAGTGTCAAACCTTTGCTAACCATACCTATTAAAAGAAGTAGTATTGTGCATTTTGTTTTAGGAAAATCTGCAGTTTCCTTTTTTAATTTTTTACCCCTTTTTGCTATAATACCTTTTAGTATTATCCTTATTACTAAGGATTATCAACTAGCAACCGTAATGACTTGGGCTGCTGCTATGATCTTACTAACCCTAATTAATAATTTTTTAAATTTTATTATTGAAAGTTTTTCTGCAGAAACAGAATTGTCATTTCTACCAATAATCATATTTGCTGGTACGTTATTTGGACTTAACTATTTTAATATTATTAATATTTCAGGTGCTTTGTCTACAGCTATGTTAGCCATAGTTAACAATCCATTATTACTGCTAATTTTGATTGTAATTTTAATTGGTTTATATCTGTTTAATCATAAAATATTAATTAAAAAATTATACTTAGACCATTCACTTAAAACAAAAATTAAAGAGGTGACCACTTCAGATTTAGGATGGACCAAGCGTTTTGGTGATAGCGCACCTTTTATGCAATTAGATTTAAAATTAATTTGGAGAAACAAACGTCCAAGGTCTGCTGTTTTTATGTTGGTATTTGGATTATTATATGGTTTGTTTTTTTATCCACAACCAATATACAGAGACATGCCAATTATGTATGGTTTTATTGGTGTATTTGTGACTGGTATTTTCTTAATTAATTTTGGGCAATTTATTCCGGCTTGGGATAGTGGATATTACAAAATGTTAATGAGCCAAAATATTAAGTATGAACAATATTTAAAATCTAAATACACCTTAATGGTCCTTAGTGTTATTATCATGTTTGTACTAAGTATTCCTTATGTCTATTTTGGTTGGAAAATCTTAGTTGCACATTTTGCAGCAGCAGTGTATAACATAGGTGTTAATAGTTATGTTATAATGCTTGGTGGATCTTTTAATCGAAAAAAAATAGACTTAAATCAACGTGCAGCTTTTAACTTTCAGGGTACAGGAGCAGTACAATGGTTAATTGGTATTCCATTGTTACTTTTACCATTGGCTATTTTTGGGTTATTATCTCATTTTGTTAGTTTTTATGCAGGTATATCTGCGTTAATACTACTAGGAGTTATCGGAATTATTTTTCATCAAAAAATCATGCGCTTTATTACCAATAAGTACTTAGACTCTAAGTATGAAATGATAAAAGCATTTAACCAAGACAATTAATATTTACAAAACTTTTTAACTATGATAACAACAACAAATCTTTCTAAAAAATATAGCGGAAACGAAGTTTTAAATATTTCTAATTTAGACATACCTAAAGGTCAAAGTTTTGGTCTTGTGGGTAATAATGGTGCAGGAAAAACAACGTACTTTAGTTTGTTATTGGATTTAATTAAACCTACTACTGGTTATATTAAAACTAATGGAATATTAGTTAACGAGAGCGAAGATTGGAAACCCTTTACGTCTGCTTTTATTGACGAAAGCTTTTTAATTGGCTATTTAACACCAGAAGAATATTTTTATTTTATTGGTGATTTACGTGGACAAAACAAACAAGACGTAGACAATTTAGTGTCACAGTTTGAAGACTTTTTTCATGGCGAAATTTTGGGTCAAAAAAAATACCTTCGTGATTTAAGTAAAGGTAATCAGAAAAAAGCAGGTATTGTCGCTGCGTTAATTGGTAATCCTGAGGTAATTATTTTGGATGAGCCTTTTGCTAATTTAGATCCAACAACACAAATTAGATTAAAGCAAATTATTAAGGATTTAGCTGAGAAAAAAGGAGTCACTGTTTTAGTGTCTAGTCACGATTTAATGCACGTCACAGATGTATGCGAGCGTATTGTGGTTTTAGATAAAGGTCATGTTATTAAAGATATACAAACTAGCGAAGCAACTTTAAAGGAGTTGGAAGCGCATTTTTCTGGAACAGTAAATCCAGTTTAACAGTCTCTTAGATATGTAAAACATCTAAGTTTCAGTTCATTTTTTGGCTAAAAGTAAAAAAGATGCTTATTTTTACGCACCTGTCCATTATTATAAATAATAATTATGGCATTAATTAGTTATGTATTACACTAAATACAACCGCATTGAGAATAGCATTAAAAATTTGTATAGTTTCTGGTTTGATCTTAGCAACAATTACTAGTTGTTCAAGAAAAAAAAACAGTTTTATAAATCGTAATTTTCATGCAGTTACTGCAGAGTATAACGCATTGTTTAATGGTTACGAGGCTTTAAAACAAGGACAAAACAGTCTTAACGAAGGTTATAAAGATAATTATTGGGACATCTTGCCTGTCGAGCGTATGCAAGTTAGTGATGAGATTGTTTTACCAGGACAATCAAAAAACGAAAGTTTTACTAAAGCGGAAGAAAAAGCAGTAAAAGCCATCCAAAAACATGGGATGAATATTCAAGGTAAAGAGTATAATCCTCAAATTGATGAAGCCTATTTATTGTTAGGAGAAGCTAGATATTTTGATCAACGTTTTGTGCCTGCTCTAGAAGCCTTTAATTATATCCTTTACAAGTATCCTGCTTCAGATAAGATAAACACAGCAAAGGTTTGGAGAGAAAAAACCAATATGCGTTTAGAAAATGACGAGTTGGCCATTAAAAACCTAAAACGTCTAATAGAACAAGAAGAATTAGAAGGTCAAGAGTTAGCAGATGCGACCTCCATTTTAGCACAAGCTTACATTAATACTAAAGCTTTAGATAGCGCTTTAACACAAATAAAAATTGCAGCTAAAGCAACAAAAAACAATGACGAAAAAGGACGTTTTGGTTTTATAAAAGGACAACTTTATAATGTATTAACCTTTAAAGATAGTGCTAATATCGCATTTGACGAGGTTATAGATTTAAACCGAAAAATCCCACGTCGTTACTTAATGGCTGCTCAGATTGAAAAAGCTAAAAATTTTGATTACGATAAAGGTGATAAAATTGCGTTTTTAAAGCACCTAACCAAATTAGAAAAAAACCGAGAAAATCGTCCGTACTTAGATAAGATATATCACCAAATAGGAGAGTTTCATTTAACTAATAAATCAGACTCCTTAGCAGTAGTATATTACAATAAATCACTAAGAGAAAAATCTACAGATAAAATTTTAACAGCTAAAAACTACGAGACTTTAGGCGATTTTTATTTTGATAGAAACAACTATAAAGTAGCAGGCGCTTATTTTGATAGCACAATGACTAGTATGGTTGAAAATAGTAAACCATATCGTACTATAAAGCGTAAACGCGAAAACTTAGACGACGTTATTTATTATGAAGGCGTAGCCGAAGTTAATGATAGTATACTTAAACTAGTAAACATGTCTGATGCAGATCGTGTTACGTTTTTTACAGACTATACTAATCAACTTAAATTAGAAGCTGAAAAAGAAAAAGAACGTTTAGAAATCGAAGCTAGAAAAAAAGGATTAGCAACAACAAACTTACCAACAAACAACGTCACTAAGCCAAGAGGTGGATTACCAGGTGTTGGTAGTAATTTTTATTTTTATAACCCAAGCACAGTTGCTTATGGTAAAAATGAATTTACTCGTATTTGGGGAGACCGTAAAAATCAAGACGATTGGAGATGGTCATCTGCAAGCGGAAGCGCAATTGGCAATCAATCCAATCCTGATATAGCAGCAGTTTTAGAACAGGACCAAGAGTTTTTAGACCCTCAATATTATATAGCTCAAATACCTACAGCACAAAAAGAGTTAGATAGCATTAAAAAAGAACGTAATTACGCCTATTATCAATTAGGTTTGATTTACAAAGAAAAATTTAAAGAATATAATTTATCTAAAAGCAAGTTTTTAAACCTATTAGCAAGTAATCCAGAGCAAAAATTAATTTTACCATCTAAGTATAATTTATATAAAATATATGAGATTTTAGGTCAAAATGACGAAGCACAAATAACTAAAACAGATATTATAGCTAATTATGCAAGTTCTAGGTATGCCGAGATTTTAAAAAATCCTGAATTAGCAGCAACTAGAGACGAAAGTAGTCCGGAAAGTCTATATGAAGCAACCTATAAATTACTAGAAAAACAAGAGTATGCTCAGGTCATTGAAAAGTCAAATAAATATATTAAGTTTTTTGATGGCGAGCCAATAGTAGCAAAATTCGCACTTTTAAAAGCGACAGCTAATGGTAGGCTAAACGGTTATCAAGCGTATATAGATGGGTTAAATGATGTTGCATTAGCATTTGCTAATATGCCAGAAGCAATTCAGGCGCAAGCTATAGTAAACAGTTTAAAATCTGTAAGTGATAAAACATTTAAACCAAATACAGAGTCTACGTCCTTTAAAGTGTTGTTTCAATTTGAAAAAAATAACACTGAAGCGATAGCTACATTTAAAAAAATGTTAGACGAGGTAACACCTAAAATTCAATATTATAATTTATCCACATCTGTAGATGTATATAATCCAGAAATCTCTTTTGTGGTTGTTCACGGTTTAAAAAGTGTAGATGGTGCAAAAGGATTTGCAGATATATTAAAGGCAGAAGATAAATCTAAGATAGATAGACCTTATTTTGGAATTTCCTCTGACAACTATCAAATTCTTCAAATACATAAAAATCTAAACCAATATTTAGAAAATCAATAATTTCCCTTAAAATGAAAAAAAAGCAACAAGAGCAATTTTCTATTCAAAATATAATAGCAAAAGGTACTAAAATAGTAGGAGATTTTTTTAGTGAAGGAGACTTACGTGTGGATGGATTAATCGAAGGTAATGTTGAGGCGTCTGGTAAAGTAGTCATTGGTAAAGAAGGCGAAATAAAAGGGACTCTTAAATGTAGTAATGCCTATTTTGAAGGTAAACTAGTAGGTGCTTTAGAGTTAACCGAAACCTTAACTTTAAAGTCTACAGCGCATATAGAAGGTGAAGTGGTCACACAAAAACTGGCTGTAGAGCCTGGAGCAACATTTAATGTATCGTGTGTTATGAAAACGACAGTAAAAGATATAAATGGCGGATCAAAAACAAAAAAAACAGCTTAATCCTTACATTAGGTTTACATCTATTGCCATACAAATGGGTTTAACCATTTGGTTAGGAAGCCAATTAGGTAATTGGTTGGATAGCAAATATGGCAATGGTAGTCAATTATATTTTAAAATAATGACGTTATTATCTGTTTTTATTGCAATGTACGCTGTAATCAAGCAAGTTGTTAAAATAACTAACGATCAAAAGACTAAAAATGAATAAACGCATACTATATGTAGTTGTTATAATATTAGTATTATTAGCAGTTGCTTACAACCTTCAAAATTATCTAACAGAAGATAATCTACCTTACTCGTTACAAAAACTATATTTATTTCATGGTATAGCAGTGTTGATAGTATATCTAAGCATAGAGTTTATTTACGATAAAATGCCAAATCAAATCGGTGCAGCATACCTAACAATGATGTTTTTAAAAATAGGAATTTTCATACTATTGTTTAAATCCACGATATTTTCTGAGCAAGATTTAGCGATGCAACATCGTTTAGGCTTATTAATTCCATTTTTTTTATTTTTAATTGTTGAGACTGTTTGTATCGCCAAATTATTAAAAAGCAAGTAAGTGCTTGAAATAAAGAATAATAGTGACTATTAATACCTTAAAAAAAATCTAATTAAAAAAAGCGTTTACCTTTTTAAATTATTACTTACATTTGCACAAAATTTACAGACCATAAATTTATTAGTAACAAAAAGTATGATGTTGGCAAAAAAATCTATCAATTTTATAGCGATATTAGTTCTGACTTTATTTTCAGTGTCCTCTTACGGAAGCGATGTTAAGCAAGAGCCAGGAAATAAAGTGGATACTGCTCAAGAAATTAAAGAGTATATCGCACATCACTTAAAGGATTCTCATGATTTTCATTTGTTTACACACAATGAGTCTGGGACACACTATAGCTTTCCGTTGCCAGTAATCGTATGGACAAGTAATGGTTTAAAAACATTTATGTCTTCAGCATTTCACCATGATGATAGTGGAAGTGTAATAGTAGAAAAAGGAGACACACGTTTAGTAAAGCTACACAGTAAAATTTACGAGTTAGATAATGGCGCAACAACAGTAACTTTTGATGATGCACACCATCCAACAAATGCACATAAAGTTATAGATTTTTCAATTACAAAATCTGTATTTGGAATGTTATTGACTGGAGTGTTAATGCTATTAGGTTTTACAGCGTTAGCAAGAGGATACAAAAAAGGACACTCTGTGCCAAAAGGATTTAGTAGAGTTTTAGAGCCATTAGTAATATATGTTAGAGATGATATTGCTAAACCAAATATTGGAGAGAAAAAGTACCGTAAGTTTATGGGTTTTTTGTTAACTGTATTTTTCTTTATCTGGATATTAAACTTATTAGGGTTAACACCAATAGGGTTTAACGTAACAGGTCAAATTGCAGTAACAGCTTGTCTAGCAATTTTTACAGCAGTTATATATTTATTTAGCGGGAGTAAAGACTTTTGGAAACACACCTTATGGATGCCTGGTGTGCCAGTAATTTTACGTCCAATATTAGCAGTAATAGAGTTAGTAGGTTTTGTGTTAATTAAGCCTTTCTCATTATTAGTGCGTTTATTTGCAAACATGACTGCAGGCCACTTTGTGGTAATGAGCTTAATAGCATTAATGATTACTTTAAAAGAATCGTTTGGTGTTGTAGGATCGACAGGAATGTCTTTAGTGTTAGCATTATTTATTTCGGTTATTGAAATTTTAGTAGCCTTTTTACAAGCGTTTATTTTTACGATGTTATCATCGTTATTTATAGGAATGGCAGTTGAAGAACATGACCATCATTAATAAGAATTTGTTTAATTAATATTTATAAAACCAAATTAGTATGTACAATTTAATTGGAGCAGGATTAATCGTAATCGGTGGAGGAATCGGATTAGGTCAAATTGGAGGAAAAGCAATGGAAGGTATTGCTCGTCAACCAGAAGCAGCTGGAAAAATCCAAACTGCGATGATCATCATCGGAGCCTTATTAGAAGGTTTAGCATTCGGTGCATTAATCTTAGGGAAATAAAAATTTCCTAAAAACAAAAAAGAAACAGCTTTCTGCAACGGTTGGTTGCAGGAACTGTTTTAAATTAAACAAAACATTATTTAAGTAATCTATATTTTATGGAAGCTTTATTAAACGACTTTTCAGTAGGCTTATTCTTTATGCAAGCCATTATCTTAGTAATATTAATATTATTAATGAGAAAATTTGCATGGAAACCTATTCTAGACGCTTTACAAACTCGTGAAGACGGTATTCAAAATGCATTAGACTCAGCTGAAAATGCTAAGCTAGAAATGCAAAATCTTCAAGCAGATAACGAGAAGTTATTAAAAGAAGCACGTGCAGAACGTGAGTCTATGCTTAAAGAAGCAAGAGAGTTAAAAAATAAAATGATTGAAGACGCTAAAACAGAGGCTCAAGCTCAAGCAAACAACATGATTGCTCAAGCACAAGCAGCTATTGAAAGCGAAAAGAAATCAGCTATGGCGGAATTGAAAAATCACGTAGCAGGTTTATCTTTAGACATTGCAGAAAAAGTAGTGCGTCAAGAATTATCTAACAAAGACAAACAATTAGAGTTAGTTGAGTCTATGTTAAATGATGCTAAATTAAACTAAGTTTAAGTCATGGCAGGAGAAAGAGCAGCAATACGTTACGCAAAAGCAGTTTTAAGCTTAGCTACAGATAATAATACAACAGACGTTGTAAACAATGACATGGAGCTAATTAATAATACAGTAGCGCAAAGTAAAGATTTAAAAGATATGCTTTACAGTCCTGTAATTAGTTCTAGCATTAAAAAATCTGCATTATTAGAGGTTTTTAAAGGGATTAATCCAGCAACGGTAAACCTTATAGACACTCTTATTACAAATAAACGTACAGATTTATTACCAGAAGTAGCATCAAAGTTTATAACTTTATATGAGCAACAAAAAGGTAGTCAAATTGCAACCGTTACAACAGCAGTTCCTTTAACAGAAGCTTTAGAAGCTAAAGTTTTAGCTAAAGTTAAAGAACTTACAGGTAAAGATGCAGCAATAAAAAATATAGTAGATGAAAGCATTTTAGGTGGTTTCATTTTACGTGTTGGAGATACGCAGTATAATGCAAGTATCGCTAACCAATTAAGCAAGTTAAAAAGAGAATTTACAATAAACTAAGACTTACCCTGAGTTTGTCGAAGGGTCTAAATATCAATAAAGATGGCAGAAGTAAAACCAGCTGAAGTATCAGCAATCTTAAAACAACAACTTTCAGGTTTTGAAGCTAGCGCTTCATTAGACGAAGTTGGAACAGTATTAACAGTAGGTGATGGTATTGTACGTGCTTACGGATTAGCTAACGCACAATATGGTGAGTTAGTAGAATTCGATGGTGGTTTAGAAGGTATCGTACTTAACCTTGAAGAAGATAATGTAGGTATTGTACTTTTAGGAACTTCAGTAGGAGTTAGAGAAGGATCTACAGTAAAACGTACTAACCGTATTGCCTCTATTAAAGTAGGAGAAGGTATTGTTGGACGTGTTGTAGATACATTAGGTAACCCAATTGACGGAAAAGGACCAATCACTGGAACAACTTATGAGATGCCTTTAGAGCGTAAAGCACCTGGAGTTATTTACAGAGAGCCAGTAACTGAGCCATTACAAACAGGTATTAAAGCAATTGATGCTATGATCCCAGTTGGTAGAGGTCAACGTGAGCTAGTAATTGGTGACAGACAAACAGGTAAAACTGCAGTTTGTATTGATGCTATCTTAAATCAAAAAGAATTTTACGATGCAGGTGAGCCTGTATACTGTATATATGTTGCAGTTGGACAAAAAGCTTCAACAGTAGCGCTTATTGCTAAAACTTTAGAAGAAAAAGGAGCTTTAGCTTATACTACAATAGTAGCTGCAAATGCATCAGATCCTGCTGCAATGCAAGTTTATGCACCTTTTACAGGAGCATCTATTGGAGAGTATTTTAGAGATACTGGTAGACCAGCTTTAATTGTATTTGATGATTTATCAAAACAAGCAGTTGCTTACCGTGAGGTATCTTTATTATTACGTCGTCCACCAGGACGTGAGGCGTATCCTGGAGACGTTTTTTACTTACACTCTAGATTATTAGAGCGTTCTGCAAAAGTTATTAATAATGACGCTATTGCTAAAGAGATGAATGATTTACCAGAATCATTAAAACCAATCGTAAAAGGAGGTGGATCTTTAACTGCATTACCAATTATTGAAACACAAGCAGGTGACGTATCAGCATATATCCCAACTAACGTAATTTCTATTACAGATGGACAAATCTTCTTAGATGGAGATTTATTTAACTCTGGTGTACGTCCAGCAATTAACGTAGGTATTTCTGTATCTCGTGTTGGAGGTAACGCACAGATTAAATCAATGAAAAAAGTATCAGGTACTTTAAAGTTAGATCAAGCACAATATCGTGAGCTAGAAGCGTTTGCTAAGTTTGGTTCAGATTTAGATGCAGTAACTTTAAACGTAATTGAAAAAGGTAAACGTAACGTAGAGATCTTAAAGCAAGGTCAAAACGATCCATTTACTGTAGAGGATCAAGTAGCAATTATTTACGCTGGATCTAAAAACTTATTAAAAGACGTACCTGTAAATAAAATTAAAGAATTTGAAAGAGATTATCTTGAATTCTTAAATGCTAAGCATAGAGGTGTTTTAGATACTTTAAAAGCAGGTAAATTAACTGACGAGGTTACAGATACACTTATCGCTGTATGTAAAGACCTTTCAGCTAAATATAGAGCATAACAATTATAAATTTATAGTTATAGATTAGTCGTTTATAACTATAAATTTGAATTATTAAATTAATGTCACTCGGAGCATGTCGAAGAGTCTTTATAATATAAAGAATGGCTAATCTAAAAGAAATACGTAATAGAATATCTTCAGTATCTTCAACGATGCAGATTACTAGTGCCATGAAAATGGTATCTGCTGCTAAGTTAAAGAAAGCTCAAGATGCTATTACTGCTATGCGTCCTTATTCTGATAAGTTAACTGAACTTTTACAAAGTTTAAGTGCAACTTTAGATGAAGATGCTGGAAGTAAATTTGCAGAACAACGCGAGATTAACAACGTTTTAATTGTATCTATAACTTCTAATAGAGGTTTATGTGGTGCTTTTAATTCTAACATTATCAAGCAAACACAACACTTGATTTCTAATGTCTATGCAGGTAAAAAAGTATCTGTTTTAGCTATCGGAAAAAAAGCAAACGATGCATTTGCTAAAAAAGGAATCGTAATTGGTAACCAAAGTGCCATTTATGACGACTTAACCTTTAACAGTGTTGCAGACATTGCCGAAATGCTAATGGGTAAATTTACTAGAGGCGAATTTGATAAAATCGAAATCGTTTACAATAAATTTAAAAATGCAGCAACACAAGAAGTAATGACTGAACAGTTTTTACCAATTGTACCAATAGAAGGTGAAGCAGATAACAATTCTGATTATATCTTTGAACCATCTAAACTAGAAATAGTTGAAGAACTTATACCTAAGTCTTTAAAAACACAGTTATATAAAGGGATTAGAGATAGTTTTGCTTCAGAGCATGGTGCACGTATGACAGCAATGCATAAAGCAACTGACAATGCAACAGAGTTAAGAGATCAACTTAAATTGACTTACAACAAAGCACGTCAAGCTGCAATTACTAACGAAATTTTAGAGATTGTTGGTGGTGCAGAAGCATTAAATAACTAATACAATTTTTCTACTGTAGTAGAATGTTTTATACATTAAAACCTTATTCAAAATGGATAAGGTTTTTTTTATGGAATACCTTTTGATTAATTACCTTTATACAAATTCCTTTAATTATGAAATTTATACAATATTTAAGCGTTTCAATTTTAACTAGTTTTCTATTTATGCAATGCTCTAGCGCACAAAAACTTCAAAAGGAAGCAGCTTTCCAAACTGATAAAGCTTATTATCAAAAATGGGTAGCAGGTCTTAAAGATGGTGGCTCAGGTATAAATGTGTTTATTCCTATGGCATCTAATCCTAAAAAATTAAAATTAGATAGTTTGTATTTTAGAGGTCATAAAGTTACTTTAAACACCAAACCTAATTTTCCAGATTTATATATTGGACGTATCATATCTAATGCTAATCAACCTAAGGATTATAGTGTAGATACATCAGAGATTCCTTTTGATTTAAAGGATAATGAAGCAGTAGTTAGTTATACAGAAAATGGTACAATTAAGTACTTTAAGATTGAGAATTTAGTCGAAAAACAAATGGAGCAATACCCAAGTGCACCACCAAGAAATTTAAACAATAACTAACCAAACCTACTAACACAAAATGAGACCTACTTTAAAACCGATTGTTATAGCTTTAATAGTATTAACTGTTTTAAGCTGTAAACCCTCACAATATGCTTTTCAAAAAGATGCACCTTTAAACCTAACAAGAGCTTATTTTAATAATTGGACAACAGGTGTTAAGATTGGAAGCGTAGGAGTTAATGTTTATTTTGCTAATCTTATTCCTGAAAAAAATATAACAATAGATAGTGTTTACTTCAGAAAAATGAAGGGTAAACTTAAAGAAGGAAAAGGTTTGTACACCTCTAGACTTACAAAAAGATTGACCAATGCAGAGGATAATGCACTTACAACTACAGGTTTTTTTCCATTTAAGTTAGAAAATAGAGAGTGTGCTATTAGTTACATAGAGGATGGAGTGACAAAGTATTATAAAGTCAATTATTTAGACGAAAAAGAAGGCGTTTATTATCCTGATGGACCAACAGATAATTAATACTTTTTAAACTGTTTTAAAATCAATACATTTAAGCCTAATTTACTGATACATTGAGCGTACTAAAAAAATTTTTTAAAGACACGATTATATATGGTTTAGCAACCGTATTACCTCGTCTAATGAATTTTGTTTTAGTGCCTCTTCATACAGGTAACTTGAAAACCACAAGCTTTTCTGATAACACAACCTTTTATATTTACGCTGCATTTTTTAATGTGTTGCTTACCTATGGAATGGAAACAGCTTTCTTTAGATTTTTTACAAAATCTAAAGAAAAAGATAAGATATTTTCTACGACGTTTATCAGTTTAGTTGTTACAACATTTTTGTTTTTAATAGCCATGTTGCTTTATAGTCATCAACTATCTAACATGTTTGGCATTTCTCAAAAGTATTTTAACTTATTAATTGGTGTGATTGTGTTAGACACATTGGTAGTGGCTCCTTTTGCGTATTTACGTGCAACAGGACGACCAATTAAATTTGCAGCTATAAAAATTAGTAACATATTAATTTATGTTTTACTTAATTATTTTTTCCTTTGGTGTATTCCAAAATTTGATTTGTCTTTTTCTTGGTATGATACTTCAGACTTAGTCCAATATATTTTTATAGCAAATTTGGCTGCAAGTGCTGTGACATTATTACTGTTGTTACCTTACTTTTTTAAAACCAAGCTTCACTTTAGTCTGACTATTTTCAAACAATTAATTAATTACGGTTGGCCAATTATGGTTGCTGGTTTAGCTTATGTTATTAATGAGAATTTTGATAAATGGATCATTCCTAATTTACTAGACAAAGACATTAATGGTGCTTATAGTGGATGTTATAAAATAGCCATGTTTATGACTATTTTTATTCAAGCCTTTAGGTTAGGAGCAGAGCCTTTTTTCTTTTCTCATGCAAAAGAAAAAAATGCAAAGCAGACTTATGCGTTAATCATGAAGTATTTTGTAATAGCTGGTAGCTTAATGCTTGTCTTTATAATTGCTTATTTAGATGTTTTTAAAGCCTTGTTAGTTACAGATTCTAATTATTGGCAAGCCACACAAATTGTACCAATAGTATTACTCGCTAATTTATGTTTAGGTATTTATTTTAACTTGGCTATTTGGTACAAACTTACTGATAAAACCAGATACGGAATGTACTTATCTATTGTTGGTGCAATTGTTACAATTGGTTTAAATATTACATTAATACCTGAATTTGGTTTTATAGCAGCAGCTTGGACAACCTTGGTAGCCTACGGAGTTATGATGATATTGTCTTATTTACTGGGTCAAAAGCATTATCCAGTACCTTATAATTTAAAGCAAATTTTAGGCTACTTATTTATGGCTGTAGCGTTATCTATTGTAGCATTAAATACAAAAGCCAACTATTACATTAATACTATTATAGTTTTAGTATTTTTGGGATTAATAGTTCTTTTTGAAAAGAAAGAAATAAAACGTTTATTAAAAAGAAATTAAACTAATCTGAAATTCAGGTTTTATAGAAGCAAATAAACAATATGCAGATTAAAATTATTAATAAATCCAATCACTCATTGCCACACTATGAAACCATAGCGTCTGCAGGAATGGATTTAAGAGCCAATATTACAGACTCTATACTACTTAAGCCTTTACAGCGTACAATCGTTAAAACAGGCTTGTTTATAGAGTTACCAATAGGATTGGAAGCTCAAGTTAGACCAAGAAGTGGTCTAGCAGCAAAAAAAGGAATTACAGTACTTAATGCACCAGGAACAATAGATGCAGATTATAGAGGAGAAATAGGTGTCATTTTAGTAAATCTTTCTAACGAAGATTTTATAATCCAAAATGGAGAACGTATTGCACAATTAGTGATAGCAAAGCATGAACGTGCAGAATGGTTAGAAGTACAAACACTTTCTGAAACCGAGAGAGGTGAAGGTGGTTTTGGTAGCACAGGCACAAAATAAAAAGTATTGAACACCAAAAATTCAATCTTAAAAAATAAAAATTTAGTTTAACAATAATAAGATTCCTGCCTAGGTAGGCATTTAATAACATGAAAATAATAGTTCCTATGGCAGGACGAGGTTCTCGTCTTAGACCACATAGTTTAACAGTACCAAAACCTTTAATTCCGGTAGCAGGACAACCAATAGTACACAGATTGGTTAAAGACATTGCTAAAGTTTTAAATCAACCTATTACAGAGATTGCTTTTGTTTTAGGTGATCCAGCCTGGTTTGGTGACGATGTGGTATCTAGCCTAAAGGATTTAGCAAAAAGTTTAGGTGCTAAAGCGTCTATTTATAGACAAGACCAACCTTTAGGTACAGGTCACGCTATAATGTGTGCTAAGGACTCATTATCTGGTCCAGCAGTAATTGCATATGCAGACACGTTAATTAGGGCAGATTTTAATTTAGATCCAGATGCAGATGCAGTAATTTGGACTAAACAAGTAGACCAACCAGAAGCTTATGGCGTTGTAAAGTTAAACGAACAAAACGAAATTATTGAGCTTGTTGAAAAACCAGAACAATTTGTTAGCGATTTAGCAGTTATTGGTATCTATTACTTTAAAGAAGTAAGTCAACTTAAAGAGCAGCTTCAAACTGTTTTGGATAACAATATTATACATGGTGGAGAATACCAAATTAATGATGGTATTAAAGGGATGATGTCTGAAGGTAAAGTGTTTAAAACAGGTGTGGTTAGCGAGTGGATGGACTGCGGAAACAAAGCCATAACCTTAGAAACTAATCAACGTATGTTAGGCTTTTTAAAAGCAGATGGAGAAGAGCAATTAGTAGCAGACACAGTCAAAACCGAAAATGCAACCATTATTGAACCATGTTACATTGGTGACAACGTAGTACTTAAAAACACCACTATTGGACCATATGTTTCGGTTGGAAATAACTGTGTTATAGAAGACTCAACCGTTAAAAATAGCCTAATACAAAACCATACTACTATTAAAAATGCTAATTTAGACGAAGCTATGATTGGTAATCATGTTAAGTTTGATGGAAAATTTACCAAAATTAGTATAGGAGATTATTCTGTGTTAGAATAATTTTAAAGCAAAGCGAAGCGTCAAATTAATGAAAAAACAAAGTTACATACTACTTATCATATTAGGGATATTTCTATTTCCGCAGGTCAATACTGCGCAAATTGATTTTGATAAAAAACCTGATGATGATTTAGGAGATGTTTCTGACGCTTACCAAGAGTACTTTTTTGAAGCTTTAAAGCAAAAAGGAATAGAGAATTACCAACGTGCTGTAGATAACCTATTAAAGTGTATAGAAATTGACGATTCTGAAGCTATTTTATATTTTGAGTTAGGTAAAAACTACAATAATCTTAAAAATTTTGGTGCAGCAGAGGATGCGCTAAAAACTGCTGTTAACAAAATTCCTGATAACGAGTGGTTTTTGGATGAATTGTATAGTACCTATATTCATCAAAAAGAATATAAAAAAGCTATAAAAACAGTAAGGCAGTTAGTTAAATATCATCCAGATTATAAAGAAGATCTGGCTAATATATATATGCAAACTGGAGACTTTAAAGAAGCACTAAAAATTTTAGATGAACTTGATGACGAGTTAGGAATAAACAAGGATCGTGACATTTTACGAAACCGAATTTATAACGCGACAGGTCGTAAAAAAGATCAAATAGAAAACCTAGAAGATCGTGTGGATAAAAATCCAGAATCTGAAGACACTTATTTACGACTTATTTATCGTTACAGTGAAAGTGGAGAGACAAAAAAAGCGTTTGAAACTGCAAAAAAATTATTGGAAGTCAATCCAAAATCAGAGCTAGTACATTTAGCTTTGTATAAGTTTTATTTAGAAGCAGGACAAAACGAAAAGGCTATACAATCCATGAAAATTGCGTTGCAAAGCTCGCAAATTAACCCAGAATCCAAAATTAAGGTATTGGCAGATTTTGTAAAATTTGTAAGCATAAATCAACAATACGAGCAGGATTTGGTAGAAGTCACCTCTATGCTTACAAAAATAGAATCTAGCGGAAAAACTTTGGTAGAGTTGGCACAATATTATTTACTAAAAGGCGAAAAACAAAAAGCGCTTAACTTTTATGAGCAAGCGTTACAGAAGGAAGAAGAAAACTTTGGTATATTACGAAACATAATTTTGCTTCACATAGACTTATCACAGTTTGATCAAGCACATCAAAAAAGTGAAGAAGGTTTAGAGGTTTTTCCATCACAACCCGTTTTATATTTAGCAAATGGTGTCGCTTTAAATTATTTAAATCGTCCTAAAGATGCTATAAATAGCCTAGAAATTGGTGTGGATTATATAATTGAAGACCCAAAAATGGAGATTGATTTTTACAAACAGTTAGCCAAAGCTTACACTGCTACTAACAATTTTTCTAAAGCAAAAACGTTTACAGATAAAGCAAAAAAACTAGAAGGTTTAAACTAATGGCATTTAAAACACGCATATCTTTTGTAATACTATTAATCACTATGGTAGTATCTGGCTGTAAAGGGTCTAAAACTCTAGTGACTAATGGAACGGTAGACACTAAACTATCAGTCAAACAACTTATTAAAAATAGTACAAAAGCTAATATTGATTTTACGTCTTTAACAGGAAAGCTAAAAGTAGATTACACACAAAATCAAAAATCAAAAGGTGTGTCTTTAAGCTTTAGAATGGAGAAAGATAAAACCATTTGGATGAGTTATTTAGGGATTGCTAAAGTACTTATTACGCCAGCAAGAGTTGCCTTTTATAACAAATGGGATAATACTTATTTTGATGGCGATTTTGCTTATTTAAGTAACCTATTAGGTACAGATTTAGATTTTAGTAAAGTACAAAATATGCTATTAGGTCAATCGCTTTTTGACTTAAACGATGATAAATACAACCTGTCAGCTAATGACAAATCCTATATTTTACAACCTAAAAAACAACGCGAGTTGTTCGAGTTGTTTTTATTTGTAAACCCGTCGCATTTTAAAATGGACGCTCAAGAAATATCTCAACCAAGTGACAAGCGCATTTTACATATTGATTATTTAGCTTATCAAAAAGTAGACGACAAAACCTTACCAGAACTAACCAAAATACTAGCAATAGAAGATGAAGAGCAATTGGAAATTAATCTAGAGCTTAAGTCTGTAAAATTAAATGAAGACGTACGTTTTCCATTTACTATACCTTCTGGCTATAAAAAAATAGAATTGTAATTTATGAAGTATCGTCAATTACTGTTATTAGTTTCTTTTTTTGCAATATTGGGCACAACTTCCGCTTTAGCGCAAAAAAATAAAATAGATCAATTAGAGGCTAAACGTATTGAAATTAAAAACCAAATAAAGCAAATCAATGCTTTATTGTTTCAAAACCAGTCCAAGCAAAAAAGCCAAACGACACTTATTGAAGACTTAAATTACAAATTAAGCGTAAGACGTAACTTGATTAAGGTTACCAACCAACAAGCTAATTTGATTAACAGAGAAATTGCTGTAAACCAAAAAAAAATATCTGGATTACGTGATGAGTTGGTTATTTTAAAGGACAATTACGCTAAAACAATATTGAATACGTATAAAAATAAAAGCAGCCAAAGTCGTGTTATGTTTTTATTGTCTTCAAACAATTTTAGACAAGCTTATAAGCGTTTACAGTACATGAATCAGTACTCTAAATATCAAAAGCAACAAGGAGAAAACATCAAAGAAAAAGCATTAAAACTTCAAAATTTAAACCTTGAACTTGGTAAGCAAAAAGCAGCTAAAGATAAGTTGATTGCAGAAAACAGAGAGGTGCAAAAAGCTTTGGAGGAAGACATGAAGCAGCATGAATCCATCATGGCTTCTATTAAAAAAGATTTAAATAAGTATGCTGCTCAGATTAAAGAAAAGCAACAAGAAGCCAGAGAGGTTGATCGAGAAATTGATCGTATTATTAAAGAGGCTATTGCAAATTCTAACAAAAAAGCTGGCACAAAAACCACAACAACTAAAGCGTCTAGCACGTTTGCTTTAACTCCGGAAGCAAAACTATTGGCAGCCGATTTTTTAAGTAATAAAGGTAAATTAGTTTGGCCTGTAGAAAAAGGTTTGGTTAAAGTTAAATATGGTGTGCAACGTCATCCAACAGATGCGTCACTAACTATAAATAGTAGTGGTGTACGTATTGCTACAGAGCAAAATGCTATTGTTAGATCTGTTTTTAAAGGAGAAGTTTTAAAAATTATAATTCAAAAAAGAGGTAATCCTACGGTTTTAATAAAGCATGGTAATTACATCTCTGCGTACCATAATTTAAAGAAAATATCCGTTAAAACAGGAGATAAAATAGTTACTAAACAAGAAATAGGAGAGGTATTTACTAATAGTGAAGGCGAAACACTTTTATGGTTTAGTTTGTATAAAAATGATGCTTCAGTGGATCCAGCAGAATGGATTTATAAGATGTAAAAAAGTTTAAATTGTATTGCTAGATATAAATAATAAAAAACCCAATGCAAAGCATTGGGTTTTTTATTTAATGTTATTCAAACAAAGCTTTAAGCTCTGTAGCATCGTTTGGTTTAATTTTTCCTGCTAGTAGTAAACTTAATTGTTTACGTCTTAAGGCAGCAGCAAAACGTTCTTTTTCTAAGTCAGTTTCTGGGATTAATTCTGGTATTGCAACTGGTGTTCCAGTTTCATCCACTGCAACAAAAGTATAAATAGCTTCGTTAGCTTTAGATCGGTTTCCAGACTCTCTGTCTTCTACCCAAACATCAATAAATATTTCCATTGAGGTTTTAAAGGCTCTAGATACTTTAGCTTCAACTGTAACTACACTTCCTAAAGGGACTGCTTTGTTAAAGGCTACGTGATTTACAGAGGCTGTTACAACAATACGTCTTGAGTGTCGTCTTGCGCTTATACTTGCTGCACGATCCATTCTAGCTAGTAATTCGCCACCAAAAAGGTTGTTTAAAGGATTAGTTTCACTTGGTAAAACTAAATCTGTCATTACGGTTCTAGAGTGTTCAGCTGTTCTTGCGTTCATCATAATTTTTTCTTTTCAGGCGCAAAGGTAAACTGATTTTAAGATTTAGTTAGTGCATTTTAGAATAAATTAAGAATTAAAAAACCTCGTAAATTTACACTTACGAGGTTTTTGTTATACTTAATGGCTTAGTTTTAGTCCAAAGACTTAATTAATAACCAAGCGTCTTTATTCTGTTTTGTTCTTATATTGTTTAAAGCATTATTAGCCTCTTCTCTGGACGTATAACTTGCATAGGCTACTTGATGTAGGCCATACTGGTTTACACCAATTTTACGTGCTTTAAAACCTTGTTCTTGCAATTCTGCAACTTTTTTGTCAGAGTTTTCTTCGACTCTAAAAGCACCAGCAACAATATGATAGTTACCTGTTTGCTTATTTACATTTAAAGTTATAGCAGGTAATGGGTTGCTAATTACAAAAGTAGCTTCTTGTATTTGGCTATCTAATTGTGTATTTGCCTCTTCTTGTGCAATTTGGTTGTGTTGCGCTACTGTATTAACGTAGTTATTAAAACCAAAACCAGCTAAGCCTAAAGCAACAACTGCAATAGCAGCATACTTAAGGTATGATTTGCTTTGACGTTTTTCTGGTGTTACCGCAATTGGGATAACACGCTCAATGGTTTCGGCTTCTTCTTTATAAACAACTCTAGTTACTGCAGGAGATACAAACTGTGATAAACCAAAAGCATCAGTTAAATAATTTAAATGGTAAGATGGATTAAATTCTATTTTACCTTCATTATTTAAAATTAACTCACCAATGTTTTCAAAACTTAACGTTTCACCTTCAACTAAATAAGACTTTAAAGACTTAACACGTTTTGATAGGTTTTGTGCAGCAGTTTCAAAAGGTATTTTTTCAACATCTGCTATATAACGCACTAATAAACCGTCGTTATTTTGTATTTGCTCGTTAAAAGACAATTGCTTTTTAGGAGGATAAAAGGCATTGGTACTATCGTGTACTTGCGCAGATTGACGTTGTGTTAAAAACGATCCAAATTCTGGAACCGTAACACAATCATATCTGTATAATAAATCGCTTATGTAATGTTCTAATTGCATAGTAACAAAGTTAGAAAATTTTAAAAACCAAGAAAATTTAGTGTGTATTAGTTATTAACAGACTTAAATTTCTTTTCTTGTAGTTTCAAAATCAGTGCAATAAAAAATGAATGACGACCAATTACGCTATATTTTAGCCTTACAACACGTCTCTAAAATAGGAGATACTACCGCAAAAAAGCTAATTAACCATTGCGGAAGTGCAGAAGCTGTGTTTAAAGAAAAGAAACAAAACCTTTTAAAAATTGATGGAATAGGCGAAATTATTTTAAGTGAATTATATCAATCTAGTCATTTTGAAGAAGCAGATAAAGAACTAAAATTTATTAAAGACGAAAACCTAAAACATCACGTATTTACTGACCCAACATATCCATCAAACCTAAAACATTGCATTGATAGTCCTATAGTTTTGTTTGAAAGCGGAAACATTAACCTTAATAATAAACATATTATTAGTATTGTTGGAGCTAGAAAAATCACCACATCAGGTATTGCATTTTGTGAAAAATTAATTGAAGAGTTAGCCATATATAAGCCAATTATAATTTCGGGATTTGCTTATGGTACAGATATTACAGCACATAAAGCTGCCATTAAAAATAAATTACAAACTATAGGTTGTTTAGCACATGGTTTAAACCAAATTTATCCAAAAGTGCATAAAAAGTACGTTGCAGAAGTTGAAAACAATGGAGGTTTTTTTACTGACTTTTGGAGTAGTGATACTTTTGATCGAAATAATTTTTTAAAAAGAAACCGCATTATTGCAGGTATAAGTCAAGCAACCATAGTTATTGAGTCTGCAGAAAAAGGCGGAAGTCTGGTTACAGCAGATATTGCAAACTCATATAACAGAGATGTGTTTGCAGTCCCTGGACGTGTCACAGATAGTCAAAGCGTTGGTTGTAATAATTTAATAAAACAACAAAAAGCACATTTGTTATCTACACCTTTAGATGTGCCTTATATTTTAAACTGGCAATTGGAAAACTTACAAAAACCACCTGTACAAAAGCAGTTGTTTATTGAGTTAGATCCTGATGAAAAGGTTGTGTATAATTACCTAAAAGACAATAATAAGGCTTTGCTAGATAGTATTGCTATTAATTGTAATATGCCAACCTATAAACTAGCTGGCACATTACTTAATATGGAATTAAAAGGCGTGGTTAGACCACTTCCTGGAAAATTGTTTGAGGTTATTTAGATATTATATTAATACCCAACTTTAGCTCTAACTCTTGCTAATACATCATTAGCAATTTTTCTAGCTTTTTCAGCTCCTTTTTCTAAAGCAGCATCTACTTCATGTAAGTTAGCCATATAATGGTTGTAACGCTCACGTTCAGTTTTAAAAGTCGTTAACATTAACTCATATAATGCTTGTTTAGCATGACCATAACCATAATTACCGTTTTCGTAATTAGCTTTCATGGTTTCAATTTCGCTCTCTGAGGCTAGTAATTTATATAAAGCAAAACAGTTGCAAGTTGACCAATCTTTAGGGTCTTCTAATGCTGTACTATCGGTTTCGATAGTCATAATTTGCTTGCGTAATTTTTTTTCTGGTAAAAAGATATTAATAGTGTTTCCTTTACTCTTGCTCATTTTTGCACCATCAGTCCCAGGAATTAACATGTTGCTTTCTTGGATTTTCCCTTCAGGTATAACAAATGTTTCGCCTAATTTAGCGTGAAATCTAGAAGCTACATCTCGTGTCATTTCTATATGTTGCAATTGATCTTTTCCAACAGGAATTATATCTGCATCATACAATAAAATATCTGCTGCCATTAACATTGGATAGGTAAATAATCCAACGTTTACATCCTCTAAACGGTCTGCTTTGTCCTTAAAACTATGTGCTAAAGTCAAACGTTGAAATGGAAAAAAGCAACTTAAATACCAGGCTAATTCAGTAGTTTGTGGGATATCACTTTGCTTGTAAAACACAGTTTTTTCAATGTCTAATCCTAAAGCCATCCATGTAGCAGCTGTAGAGTAAGTGTTGTTTCTAAGTGTCTCAGCATCTTTAATTTGTGTTAAAGAGTGCATATCTGCTATAAATAAAAACGACTCGTTTTTTGCATCATTAGCTAATGCAATTGCAGGACGCAATGCTCCCATTATATTACCAAAATGTGGTGTTCCTGTACTTTGTATTCCTGTAAGTATTCTTGACATAATTATTAGGCTATTCTATTAAGCAAAGGTACTTTTTTTAGTAGAATACCTCAATTAATTTAGTTAGTTTTGACAGCAAATGATAGTATTTAAGTATATTTTTTGGGTATTATATCGTATTTGGTTCTACATATTAGTAGCAATACCAATTATAATCCTATTTCCGTTATTGATTGTTTCTATATTAAAAGAATCTTGGTATCCTTATTTTTTCAAATTAGCTCGTATTTGGGCTAGATTTATTTTAATAGGTATGGGATTGCCAACTAAAATAGAGTATTTGCAAAAACCAGAACGTAACAAAAGCTATATGTTTATAGGCAATCACACCTCTATGCTAGATATTATGTTAATGTTGGTTACTGTTAAAAATCCTTTTGTTTTTGTTGGTAAAGCGGAATTGGCAAAAATACCTTTGTTTGGTTTTTTTTATAAAAGAACATGCATATTGGTGGATAGAAGTAGTGCTAAAAGTAGACAAGCAGTTTTTTTAAGAGCGCAAAGACGATTAAAACAAGGGTTAAGCATTTGTATTTTTCCTGAAGGCTTAGTCCCAGAAGAACATATAATTTTAGACGAGTTTAAAGATGGTGCTTTCCGTTTAGCGATAAACCATAAAACGCCTATTGTACCAATAACTTTTGCAGATAATAAAAAACGTTTTTCTTATACTTTTTTTAGTGGTGGACCAGGAGTATTAAGAGCTAAAGTACACCATTTTATTCCTACAAGCGATTTAACTATACAAGATACTAAGGCTTTAAATAAAATGTCTAGAGACATTATTTTAAAGCAATTAGAGGTTTATATCGCATAAAAAAAGCTGCTCTTGGCACAGAGCAGCTCTTACAGTATTAACTCCCTATTTAAAGGGACACTTAAAAACTAAATCAATACTTAAAATCTATAACTAAATCCTGTGTAAACACCTATTATATATGGATTAAAGTTTCCTGAGGTGTCGGAAAATGCATTTAATTGATATTTAAAGGTTGGTTCAAAATTAAAAATTACAGATTCTGAAAATTTATAATTTAAACCCACTCCAAAATTGGCACTAAAACTTAAGTTATTAATATTATTAGCGCTACCAATCTCCATTTTAAAACCATCAAATTCTGATACCAGTTTATTATCATCTAAAACAAAAGTACTTAGACCACCAATTAAGTTTAAACTAAATTGATTGTTTACAACAGCATATTCAATTTCTACAGGGACTTCGTAATACGAAATTCTCTGACTAAGCCCAACATTTTTAATTAAACTAGAGTTGTTGTTACCCAATAGCAAACTATTACTACTTATAATATTAATTGATTGATTATTTTCTGGATTAAAATCTATGTTTCTAATTTCTTTAGGACTTGGGTTGGTGCTAACGTTTTGATACACAATAACGTCGTCTGTGTCGTAGCTTAAATTTAATTTATTAATACCAGATCTAATAGTTAATTTATCATTTAAAGTATAGCCTACTTTTACACCATAACTTGTATTAACCTCACCAGATTTGTTGTTTTTATTAAACTGCTCGTCAATATGAGATCCTTCTCCAAATGCATTGTAATAAACAGGCGCAATGTTAGCATAAACATTCCACCTGTTATTAGCCTCTTCTTCTTTTTCAATAAGATCTTCAGTAGCTTTGTTATTAGCAATAGCATCTTCAATAGAAGGTTTTTGCTGTTGTATAGTGTCCTTTATTGTTGTGTTTGTTGCTATATTTTCTTGTGTTATAGCTTTAGTTATATGGTCTTTATTTGTAACGTTAATAGGTTGTTTTTCAGAATTCTTCTTATTGTTAACAACAGATTGTTGTAATTGTTTGGTTTGATTATCTGTTGTTATTTTATTTGATGAAACTGATAAATTATTACTTTGATTATTATAGTTACTGTTTGTTACCTTATGTTTATTCTGAATAGAATTAGTTACTATAGATGAATTGGTATAGTTTGAAGCTGATTGCTGTTGGATTAAATTAGCATTGTCGTCTTTATTGTTATTACCTTTAGTTGTAGTGTTTTTAGGGTCTTGACTATTAGTAACTATGGTGTTGTTGTCTTTGTTTATAGGTTCTGACACAGTTGTAGTCGCGTTGTTAATAGTGGAATTATTTTGCTGAAGCTTTTGCTTTTCATTTAAAGTTGGGCTGTATTTTATGGTGTTGTTATTTGGATTTGGATTATCTACTGTTGTTGGTGTATTTACAGCAGAAGGACTACTAAAAAAGGTGTTTCCTATAACCAACAGTAAGATAAACGAGGCTGCAATACCACTTAATTTTAACCACAACGGAAGGATAGCAATAGGCTTGTTGTCTTCCTCTTCTTCTTTTAATTTTGAATGTATATTCTGCCAAACCTTTGGGTCGGGTTTAGCTTCAAAATCCTTGAATTTTTCCTGAAATAGGCGATCTATATTCTTTTTACTACTCATTATAACAATTGGGATTTTTGTCCCGTTTTATAGGCTACTATTTTTTCTTTTAATAATTGTCTAGCTCTAGCTAAATTTGATTTGGTTGTTCCTGTTGTTATTGCTAACATTTCTGCAATTTCTTTATGCGAATAACCGTCTAATACATATAAATTAAAAACCAAGCGATACCTATCTGGTAGCTCTTGGATGCATTGTAATAAAAAATCTAAACCAACATCATCATCATCAATATCAATGTTTTCATCAACAATAGCTTCTTCGTTAACTATCTCAAAAACTTTTTGACTTCTGTAGCGTTGCATGATGGTATTAATAGTTATTCTTTTTAACCAACCTTCAAAACTACCTTTATTTTTATATTGTTTTATTTTTGCAAAAATGGTTATAAATGCGTCTTGTAAATTATCTTCAGCTTCAGCATAAGAGTTTGAATACTTTAAGCTTACAGAGAATAATTTGCTTGAAAAAAGCTGGTATAATTCGCTTTGTGCTTTAGTATCATTAGACTTACATTTATGTATGAGTTGTTCTAAACTCAAATTAAAACAAGGTGTTAGTTAATAATTATTTACTCAACAGTAACTTCCATTAATAGGTACATATCTTGGCCATTTTCATCTTCTCCTTGCCAAAATTTAAAGATATGTAATCCAATAGTATTTGCTTCAAAGTTAAAAGACGTTTGGTCTTCTAGATTTGTTGTTTCACAATTACCGTTATCTACTACTGTATTTAAAATAGCAACATGACTTGTATTTCCTTCTAAATCATAATAAATATCATTAAAATAATGACAGTTGGTAGGAGCTAGATAGGTTATATCTATTTGATAGGTTTCGCCATGTTCAAAATATTCAGGCATAGAGACGCTTACAATTGGTAATACTTCTATGTAGCTATTTATGTTTTCTTCGTTATCAATACTGCAAGAAAAAGTCATAAGTGCTATTAAACAAATAAAATATGGCTTCATTGTTTTGTGTAAACTAACGTTGTTTAAAGTGTAGATGCTTGATAAGTTAAAAGGTTGCGTCTAAAAATAAAAAAATCCCGATTATTCGGGATTTTTTATATTAAAGACTGTCTTTAATGGCTTGTTTGATTTTCTGTTCTAACTCTTCAAATAATTCTGGATTATCTTTAATTATTAGTTTAACAGCATCTCGACCTTGACCAAGTTTAGTATCTTCATAACTAAACCATGAACCACTTTTCTTAACAATTTCTTTTTCAACTGCTACATCTAATATTTCTCCAACTTTACTTACACCTTCACCATACATAATGTCAAACTCTGCCATTCTAAAAGGTGGAGCTACTTTATTTTTAACCACTTTAACTCTGGTTTTATTACCAAGCACATCTCCATTACTATCTTTTATTTGTGTAGATCGTCTAATATCTAATCTAACAGAAGCGTAAAATTTTAAGGCATTACCACCAGTTGTTGTTTCTGGGTTACCAAACATAACACCAATTTTTTCACGTAATTGGTTAATAAATATAACGGTACAATTAGTTTTACTAATAGATGCAGTTAATTTTCTAAGTGCTTGAGACATTAATCTTGCATGAAGTCCCATTTTAGAGTCTCCCATTTCTCCTTCAATTTCACTCTTAGGCGTTAAAGCTGCAACCGAGTCAATTACGACTATATCAATTGCTCCAGATCTAATTAAATTGTCAGCAATCTCTAAAGCTTGCTCACCATTATCAGGCTGAGATATAATTAAGTTATCAATATCAACACCTAATTTTTGTGCATAAAATCTATCAAAAGCATGTTCTGCATCAATAAAAGCTGCAATACCACCAGCTTTTTGCGCTTCTGCTATAGCGTGTAATGTTAATGTTGTTTTACCAGAAGATTCTGGTCCATATATTTCAATGACTCTTCCTCTAGGGTAGCCACCAACTCCTAAAGCAATATCTAAACCTAAAGATCCTGTAGGGATAGCTTCTACATCTACTACTGCAGCATCACTCATTTTCATTACTGTTCCTTTACCGTAAGCTTTATCTAACTTATCTAAAGTTAGTTGTAGTGCTTTTAGTTTTGCTTCGTTTTCTTTACTCATCGTCAATAGTTTATTAAAAATTCTATGCTAAAATACTACTTTTTTTAACGAATTTTAATTTTATGACGCAACCTTTTTAAAGTTTTTGCATCTACTTATTGAAGTGGAAAAAATATGCTATGAAAAAGAAAATTTAATCCGCTTTTAAAATGTTAATCCTTTAACAATTAGAGGTATGAGATATTTAAAAAGACTAGTATTCACAAAAGCATTAGGCGTTTCAGTTGCTGTTTTACTTAATAGTAACTGTAAAGCCGATGGAGGTTAACTCGTAACATTTTTTAATTAATATTAAAAAATTATTAACGAGTTAGTCTATTAAAAGTCCTTTGCAAAGCGCAAGGGACTTTTTTTTGGTTGTCAATTGGCTAATTCATTTTAAATAATACCTTTGCAAAAACTTTTTATTAACACTTAAAACGAAGTATAGCATGCAACTGTACAATAAATTAAGCGCTATTGAAAGAGCAGAACTTATAGAAAAAGCTGGAAAAGACAGACTAACGTTATCTTTTTATCAGTATGCTCAAATTAGCAATCCACAACAATTAAGAGACCAATTATTTATTAAATGGGATAGTTTAGACGTCCTAGGTCGTATTTATGTCGCTACCGAAGGAATTAATGCACAACTATCGCTACCAGCAGATCAATTTGATGCCTTTAAAAACCATTTGGATAGCATCGATTTTTTAAAAGATGTTAGATTAAATATAGCTGTAGAACAGGACAATATGTCTTTTTTAAAGCTAAAAGTTAAAGTGCGAGATAAGATAGTAGCAGACGGATTAAACGACGATACCTTTGACGTTACCAATAAAGGTGTGCACTTATCGGCTAAAGAGTTTAATGAGATGTTGGCAAATCCAAACACAGTATGTGTGGATATGCGTAACCATTATGAAAGTGAAATTGGGCATTTTGATGGTGCAGTAACTCCAGATGTAGATACTTTTAGAGAATCTTTAGATATAATCGAAGCAGATTTACGCGAGCATAAAGAAGAAAAAAACCTACTAATGTATTGTACAGGAGGAATCCGTTGCGAAAAAGCAAGTGCTTACTACAAACATAAAGGATTTAAAAATGTCTATCAATTAGAAGGTGGTATTATTGAATACACTAGACAGGTTAATGAAGAAGGTATTGATAATAAATTTATAGGAAAAAACTTTGTGTTTGACGAGCGTCGCTCAGAAAAAATTAGTGATCATGTCATTGCAAAATGTCACCAATGTGGTACCTCATGTGATACACATGTAAATTGCGCTAATGATGCTTGCCATTTACTATTTATACAATGCGAAGCTTGTAAAACCGAAATGGACAACTGCTGTTCTACAGCATGTAAAGAGATACATGCTTTACCTTATGAAGAGCAAAAACAACTAAGAAAAGGACAAGGTAATAGTAACGATATCTTTAAAAAAGGACGTGCCGATCATTTACCATACAAAAAAGATTTGCGAAACATTTTTGAGACCTTTAAAAAGTAAAGACACTATTAAAATATTGCAAAAAGCGTGGTAAATTTTACCACGCTTTTTTTATATTTTAAAGTCACCTAAATAATCTTATCTTTACAAATTAACAAGAGTTGGTATGCGCTTGCGCAAAAACAACTAATTATTAATCTTCATCTTTGGGTTAACACCTTAAGATTCAATATATACATATAAATAGTATGGCTTGTCAAAGTTGCGCTACAGGAAAAGACGGACAACCAAAAGGTTGTAAAAATAACGGAACATGTGGTACAGATAGTTGCAATAAATTAACCGTGTTTGATTGGTTAGCAAATATGTCTGTCCCAAATGGCGAAAAACCATTTGATTGGGTAGAAGTTAGATTTAAAAACGGACGTAAACATTATTATCATAATTCAGAAAATTTAACACTAAGTATTGGTGACATTGTAGCTACACAAGCTCAATCTGGTCATGATATTGGTATGGTTACCCTTACGGGAGAATTGGTTCGCGTTCAAATCAAACGTAAAAAAATAGATACTAAAAACGATGTATTAAAAATATACCGTAAAGCCTCTCAAAAAGATATAGATATTTGGAGCGAAGCACGTGATAAAGAAGAACCTATGAAGGTTAAAGCACGACAATTTGCTATAGATTTAAAACTTCAGATGAAAATTTCTGATATCGAGTTTCAAGGTGATAGTAGTAAAGCCACATTTTATTACACAGCTGAAGAGCGTGTGGATTTTAGAGAGCTAATTAAAATATACGCCAGAGAGTTTAGAATTCGTATCGAAATGAAACAAGTCGGTTTCCGTCAAGAAGCATCAAGACTTGGTGGTATAGGATCTTGTGGTCGTGAGTTGTGTTGTTCGACTTGGTTAACAGATTTTAGATCTGTAAGTACAAGTGCAGCACGTTACCAACAATTATCACTTAATCCTCAAAAATTAGCAGGTCAATGTGGTAAACTTAAGTGCTGTTTAAATTACGAGTTAGATTCTTACTTAGACGCCTTAAAAGCATTTCCAAAACCAGATACTAAATTATACACAGAAAAAGGGACTGCTGTGTGTCAAAAAACAGACATCTTTAAAGGACATATGTGGTATGCTTATGAAGGAGAATGGATGAATTGGCACCTTATTACTACAGACCAAGCTAGAGAAATTATTGCAATAAATAAAAAAAGAGAAAAGGTTGCAAGCCTTGAAGAATACGCTGTAGAGCTGCTTGTAGATACTAAAACAGAGTTTGAAAACGTTGTAGGTCAAGATAGTTTAACACGTTTTGATAGTCCAAAAGGCAATAAAAAACGTAAAAACAATAGAAGTAGAAATAAAAAGCCAGTTCATAATAAATCAGAAGTTAAAACTAATGATGGCAAAAAAGCTAAACCTAATAAAAGAGTTAGCACAAATAAGAAAAATCAAGTAGGTAACAATAACCAACCAAATAGTAAAAATCAACCTAATAAAAATCAGGCAAACAGTGCTAAGCCAAAACCTAAACCTAGGCCAAAACGTAAGCCAAATAAGAAAAGACCTGAAAACAATAACAATCAAACTAATGAAAATAAGTAAAATTGTAGTTGTTTTATTACTAGTGTTGCTATCGTCTTGTGATGATAAAGCGGTGTTTGATCAGTATAAAAGTGTATCAACATCTTGGAATAAAAAAGACATAGTTAATTTTAAAATAAACGCACCAGATTCAATCAATCCTTATAACTTATTTGTTAACGTTAGGAATACTAATGATTATAAATACAGTAATTTATTTTTAATTGTCGAAATGAATTTCCCTCACGGAAAAACCTTAACAGATACTTTAGAGTATGACATGACTAAAAAAAATGGCGAATGGTTAGGCGAAGGGTTGTCGTCAGTAAAAGAAAATAAATTGTGGTATAAAAAAGGTGTTATTTTTAACGAAAGTGGCACGTATAACGTTAACATACAACAAGCAATGCGTAGTAATGGAGAGGTTAATGGTGTCGTTAATCTAGAAGGTATTACAGACGTAGGATTTAGAATAGAAAAAACAGAATAATCAAGTCAGACAGATATGGCAAAAACAAAAAAAGCAGAAGCAACAAACTTTGATAAGTATATTAGATGGTTTTGGATGCTGTTTTTAGGAGGTTTATTATCAGTAGTGTTATTGTTTCTACTAGCATCTTGGGGAGTGTTAGGCGAAATGCCAGATCACACACAATTAGAAAATCCAAAAACAAACTTAGCTACAGAAATTATTTCATCTGACGGAAAAACATTAGGTAATTTTTATTTTCGTGATAATAGAACACCAGTTAGTTTTGACGAGTTACCAGAGCATTTAGTACAAGCATTAATTGCAACAGAAGATGTAAGGTATATGGAGCATTCTGGTATTGATGGACGTGGTACTTTACGTGCAGTTTTAAAGCCTGGAAGTGGAGGAGCAAGTACAATTACGCAACAATTGGCTAAGCAACTATTTACAAAAAGAGCCTCTAGCAATAAAGTAAAAAGAGTCCTTCAAAAATTTAAAGAATGGATTATAGCAATACGATTAGAGCGTCAATATACTAAAGAGGAAATTATTGCTCAATATTTAAATATTGTGGATTTTGATAATAATGCAGATGGGATTCGCTCAGCTTCAAGGATTTATTTTGGAGGTAAAGAGCCTAAAGAGTTAACACTTAAAGAGTCTGCAATGATTGTTGGGATGCTTAAAAATCCATCACTTTTTAATCCACTTAAAGATAAGGGACAACGTGCAATTAGGACCAAACAACGTAGAAATACGGTGTTTGACCAAATGGCTAAATATGGTTATATAACAGACGTACAAAAAGATTCGCTTCAAAAAACAGATTTAGGTATAAATTATACACCTGATAGTCATAGTTCAGGATCTGCAACTTATTTTAGAGGTTATCTAACAGAATTTATGAAAGAATGGATCGCAGATCCAAAAAACAGAAAAGCAGATGGCTCTAAGTATAGTTTGTATAATGATGGTTTAAAAATCTATACAACCATAGACTCACGCATGCAAAAATATGCTGAGTTAGCTGTTGCTAGACATATGCCAAGACTTCAGGCAGAGTTTTTTAATCAAAATACACCAGAGCGAAATAAAACTGCTCCTTTTTTAGATTTATCATCAGATGAAGTTGATAAGTTATTAAATACAGCAATGAAACGTGGTGAGCGTTGGAGAATCTTAAAAAATGCTGGTAAAAATGATAAAGAAATTAGAGCGTCTTTTTATAAGCCAGCTCAAATGACCCTTTTTAAATGGGAAAAAGATGGTAGTCCAGGAGAATTTGATACCATAATGAAGCCTATTGACTCTATGCGTTATTACAAGTCTTTCCTGCACCCAGGAATGATGAGTATGGATCCACAAACTGGTCATGTTAAAGCATGGGTTGGTGGTATGAATTATAGACATTTTCAATACGATCACGTAAAACAGGGTAAACGTCAAGTAGGGTCTACATTTAAGCCTTTTGTTTATGCAACAGCAGTAAATCAATTGCATATGTCACCATGTGACAAATTACCATTAGCACCTTTAACTATTGAGGCTAATAAATATGGTAATCCAGAGCCTTGGGCTCCTAAAAATGATGATAATAATTATAGTGGAGACCTAACATTAAAGGAGGCTTTAGCAAAATCTGTAAATACAATTACAGCAAGGTTAATGGATAAAGTTGGTCCACAACCAGTTGCCGAATTAGCTAAAAATTTAGGAATAACATCAGACATACCATTAGTACCTTCTATTGCATTAGGTACACCTGACATTAGTGTGTATGAAATGGTAGGTGCATATTCCGCTTTTGCTAACCAAGGGGTTTACACAAAACCGGTTATGGTAACGACAATAGTTGATAAAAATGATACAGTTTTATATCAATTTGTACCCGAAACTAAAGATGTTTTAAGTGAGGAAACAGCATATGTAACCGTTAAGTTAATGGAAGGTGTTACACAATCGGGATCAGGATCAAGACTACGTAGAACATGGATGCCTAAAACAGGTGTTTATCCAGAAATTATTACAGGCTATCCTTATGAGTTTAAAAACCCAATAGCAGGTAAAACAGGTACTACGCAAAACCAGTCAGATGGTTGGTTTATGGGAATGGTACCAAATTTGGTAACAGGTGTCTGGGTTGGAGCAGAAGATAGAGCTGTTCATTTTAAAAGTATTACTTACGGTCAAGGAGCAGCTATGGCATTACCAATTTGGGGAATGTACATGAAAAGTTGTTACGAAGATAAAACTCTAGACGTCTCTCAAGGTAGTTTTACACGTCCTTCAGAATTATCTATCGCAGTAGATTGTGAAGGATATGTTCCAGATGGAGGAGATTCACAAGGATTAGATTTATTAGATGACGAAGTCCCAGATGAGTTAGAAATGTAACTTATAATATATCTTTAAAATTAAAAGCCATTCTCTTCAGAATGGCTTTTTTATTTATTAAATTTAAACCACAAAAAATTAGAAAATAATGATTCTAAAAACAGTTAATTCAGTTTCAGATGCGTTAGATGGCGTACAAGATAATATGACCTTTATGTTAGGGGGTTTTGGACTTAGTGGTATTCCTGAAAATGCGATAGCAGAGTTGGTAAAACGTAATGTAAAAGGTGTGACTTGTATTTCAAATAATGCAGGTGTTGACGACTTTGGTTTAGGTTTGCTACTTCAAAAAAAGCAAATAAAAAAAATGGTATCCTCTTACGTAGGAGAAAATGATGAGTTTGAAAGACAAATGTTGTCTGGCGAATTAGATGTAGAGCTAATTCCGCAAGGGACTTTGGCTGAGCGTTGTCGTGCTGCTCAAGCAGGTTTTCCAGCTATTTTTACACCAGCAGGTTTTGGTACAGAAGTAGCCGAAGGTAAAGAAACCAGAGAGTTTGATGGTAAAATGTATGTGCTAGAACACGCTTTTAAAGCAGACTTTGCTTTTGTAAAAGCTTGGAAAGGTGATGCAGCCGGAAATTTAATCTTTAAAGGTACAGCTAGAAACTTTAACCCTTGCATGGCTGGAGCAGCTAAAATTACTGTTGCTGAGGTTGAAGAGTTGGTTCAAGTTGGTGAGTTAGATCCTAATCAAATACACATTCCAGGTATATTTGTACAACGTATTTTTCAAGGTGAAAAATATGAGAAAAGAATTGAGCAAAGAACAGTTAGACAAAGAAGTTAAAGACATACAATATGTTAGATAAAACAGGAATAGCAAAGCGAATAGCTAAAGAAGTACAAGATGGCTACTATGTTAATTTAGGAATTGGTATTCCAACCTTAGTTGCCAATTATGTGCGTGATGATATAGAAGTTGAATTTCAATCAGAAAACGGAGTTTTAGGAATGGGACCTTTTCCGTTTGAAGGCGAAGAAGATGCAGATATTATTAATGCAGGAAAACAAACCATTACAACATTACCAGGAGCTAGTTTTTTTGACTCTGCAATGAGTTTTTCTATGATTAGAGGCCAACACGTAGACTTGACTATTTTAGGCGCAATGGAAGTTGCAGAAAATGGTGACATTGCTAACTGGAAAATACCTGGCAAAATGGTTAAGGGTATGGGAGGAGCTATGGATCTGGTTGCAAGTGCAGAAAATATTATTGTAGCAATGATGCATACCAATAGAGCAGGAGAGTCTAAACTGCTTAAAAAGTGCAGTCTTCCATTGACAGGAGTTGGTTGTGTTAAAAAAATCGTTACCAATTTAGCTGTTATTGAAGTTACAGATAAAGGATTTAAATTATTAGAACGAGCTCCAGGCGTGTCAGTAGAGGACATTAAAAAAGCTACAGAAGGTCATTTAATTATTGAAGGTGACATCCCAGAAATGGATATATAATAATGCAAATTAAGACCTTAAGTAATCAGTTTATAGACTATCATTATGTATTAGACAGAAATTATGATCTAATTGAAGATCGGTTTTTAAAAAACGTAACCATTGCTTTAGATTTTTTGGTAAAAAGTAGTGCGCTTACCATTACTTTTATAGAGGATAATCAAACGCATAGTATTGATGTCATTGATGTTTTAGTGGCAGATACAGATAATAGTATTACTATAGTTCCTGCAGAGAAAAATGCTTATAGTCCAGCGCATAATACTATTTTGTTTTATGATACTCATGGAGTAGTGTTTAGAAAAAATCATAAAAAAAGATGGTTCAAACGTAATAAAGGATACAATTCTCCTGTATCCTTATTATCCCATGAATTAATCCATTGTTATAACGAGTTGTACGACACAGAAGATTACTTGTCTAGAAAAAGAAACCATAAGTCTAAAGGTCAAAAAATAGATGCAGATGGACGCGATTTGTCGTTTCCAAATGCTGAGGAGGTTTTTGTAATTAAAATGACTAACCAAGTGGCAGCTAGATTAGGTGAGGATAAACGATCTAATTATGGTAGAAGTTACTATCCTACTAGAGGTGTTTTGACTACTAAGCCAGCTAAAAAGACAAAGTAAAAAGTCCAATAAACGCACTAAATGTTAAAATTAAGTGCATTTCATCGAATAATTATGCTTTTTGTCTGATTATTATGAAAAGAGGTTGTATGTTTACAATCCCAAACCTAACCATTAGAAATAACCCAAGTCTATCATGACTTAATCTATTTTTAATACTTTTTTGTTTCAAATTTATCAAAAACTTAACCTACTATGTTTTTTAAGAATTTAAGAAAAGGATTTAAAAATGCTGTTAATTTTATTAGCAGCGTTTTCTATTTAACCAAAAAAGTATTTATGCTATAGTCTCTTTGGGATAGCAGCAATTAGCTTTTTTGTATAGGCTTTTTGAGGTGTGTTGTAAATAATATCAGCATCAGCTAATTCTTCAATTTCACCTTTATTCATCACTAGTAATTGATCACTCATGTATTTTACAACTGCTAAATCATGAGAGATAAATATGTAAGTAAAACCAAACTTTTCCTTTAATTCATTTAATAAATTTAATACTTGTGCTTGTACAGAAATATCTAAAGCAGATACGGACTCGTCACATACTATTAATTTAGGTTGTAAAGCAATTGTGCGTGCAATACCTACACGTTGTCTTTGTCCTCCAGAAAACTCATGTGGATATCTATTAAAGGCTGTAGCATCTAATCCAACACGATTTAATAACTCTAAGGTTTTATCTTTTCTTTCTGTATCAGATGCATACAATTTATGCACTTTCATAGGTTCCATTATAGCATTACCAACAGTAAGCCTTGGGTTTAATGACGCATACGGATCTTGAAAAATTATTTGGATATCTTTTCTAATAGCTATTGTTTCAGCTTTGGTTAAATTGGTAATATCCTTACCTTTATATAAAATCTGACCTTTAGTAGCTTTATCTAATAATAGGATGGCGTTTCCTAAGGTAGATTTTCCGCAACCAGACTCGCCAACTAGACCTAAAGTTTCACCTTCATACAAATTAAAACTAACATTATTAACTGCTTTAAATGTTTCTGCTTTAGCAAAAAAACCTGATTTAGAAATGTATTCTTTTTCAAGATTTTTAACTTCTAATAAAGGAGGTTTTGCGTATATTTTTTTATGCTGAATTTGACGCATATTACTAGTCACTACTACTTCCGAAACTTCATTTTTTAATACGTCTGCTATAGTTGGTAACGTTTTAAGTCTAACGTCTAAAGATGGTCTAGATTTTATAAGTGCTTTTGTATAATTGTCTTTTGGGTTGTTAAAAATAGAGTTAGCCGTATTTTGTTCTACAATTTGTCCTTTATACATAACAAGTACTCGGTCTGCAATTTCAGAGATTAAACTTAAATCGTGAGTAATAAAAATAATACTCATTTTAGTTTCGGTTTGCAGCTCTTTTAAAAGACTAATTATTTCTTTTTGGACAGTAACGTCCAAAGCAGTTGTTGGTTCGTCTGCAATTAATAATTGAGGTTTGCAGGCTATAGCCATAGCAATCATAACACGTTGTTTTTGTCCACCAGAAATTTCATGTGGATAAGCTTTATAAACGCGTTCAGGATTTGGAAGTTTTACTTTGTTAAGTAATGCTAATGTCTCAGCCTTAACTTGTTTTTTTGATAAATTGGTATGTCGAAATAAAACCTCTTCTACCTGTTTACCACAGGTCATAGATGGGTTTAGAGAACTCATAGGTTCTTGAAAAATCATTCCAATTTTAATCCCTCGTATGGTTTGTAGTTGTTTATTATTTAAAGTAGTCAAATCTTTATTGTCAAAAACAATACTACCTGAAGTAAATTTAAAAACAGATTTTGGTAATAGGCCTAAAATAGCTAATGACGATACAGATTTACCAGAACCAGACTCTCCAACTATTCCAACAATCTCATTTTTATTAATATGGTAGGAAATGTTGTTGATAATGGTCTTGTAATCAGACTCCTTTTTTACGTTAATAGTTAGACTATCAGTTTTAAGTAAAATCTCGCTCATATAGAGTAAAAGTAATTAATTTCTTTCAATTGATTGTGGGTATAACCACACTTAAAAGCGAATGTTTTTAAATAACCTGTTTTTAATCGAAAAAGAAACTGTAACAAATGATTTATTGTTAAAATTTTAATAATTTAACCACCAAATTGATAATTATTACCTTAATCCATTAATTAATTAGCATGAAAAAAACAATTACTTTATCATTATTAAGTTTTTTATTAACGCTTTCTGTTTTTGCTCAGCAAGATAGAAATTGTTCTACAATGGAGAACTTAGAACACAGAAAACAATTAGATCCAACCTTAGAGCAAAGGATGGAACAGATTGAAGCTTTTACACAACAGCGTATAGCGCAATCTCAAAATGCGCGAATAGATGGTAGTATTATTACAATACCAGTTGTTGTGCATGTATTATATAGAAATAGTACAGAAAATATTAGCGTAGCGCAAATCCAATCGCAAATTGATGTTTTAAACGAAGATTTTAGACGTACCAATCCTGATGCTGATAATACGTGGTCTCAGGCAGCAGATTCTGAAATTCAGTTTTGCTTAACAACCATTGATCCTAACGGAAATGCAACAACAGGTATTACTAGAAAACAAGTTACACGCCAAGATTGGGGAACATCAGATGACATGAAACGAACGTCTACTGGTGGTGTTAACCCATGGAATACTAGTGAGTATTTAAACATGTGGATTGTACCACAAATGACAAGTGGAGGAAATACCATTTTAGGATATGCTCAATTTCCTGGTGGTAGTGCTGCAACAGATGGTGTTGTTATGGGATATAATTATTTTGGTAGAGTTGGTAATGTTAGCGCTCCTTTTGATGGAGGAAGAACAACAACTCACGAAGTTGGTCACTTTTTAAATTTACGTCATATTTGGGGAGATTCTAATTGTGGTAACGATTTTGTAAGCGATACACCAACACACCAAACATCAAATGGTGGTTGTCCAGTAGGAAAAGTATCTTGTGGATCTACAGATATGGTACAAAACTATATGGATTACACCAATGACTCTTGTATGAATTTATTTACACAAGGACAAAAAGCACGTATGAGAGCAACTTTACTTAGTGGAGGACCTCGTGCAGCTTTAGGATTATCAGATAAGTGTGGAGGAGGTGGAACAACACCAACTTGTACAGATGGTGTTCAAAATGGTGACGAAACTGGAGTGGATTGTGGTGGATCTGCATGTACACCTTGTACAACAGGTACACAATATTGTGCTTCTCAAGGGAATAGTGTAAGTGACGAGTATATTAGTCGTGTTCAAGTAGGATCTATTAACAATGCCTCAGGAGCGCAATTATATTCAGATTTTACTAACATAACGACTAATTTGACTAAAGGATCTTCTAATACTATAACTATTACGCCAACTTGGACAGGTACTACATATGCAGAGGGTTATGCAGCTTGGATTGACTATAATAACGATGGTGATTTTACAGATTCAGGAGAGCAAATTTTCTCTAAAGCAGCATCAACAGCAACTCCAGCTAGTGGAAGCTTTACAATACCAAGTAGTGCTGTTACAGGTAGTACAAGGTTAAGAGTATCTATGAAATATAACGCAGTACCTACATCTTGTGAAACTTTTTCTTATGGAGAAGTTGAAGATTATACAGTAAATATTACTGTTGGAGCTGCAGATACAGTTAAGCCAGTTATAACTTTAATAGGAGGATCTACAATTAACTTAACCGTTGGAGATACATATACAGAACAAGGTGCTACTGCAACAGATAATGTTGATGGAAATATAACATCAAGTATTGTAATTTCTGGTACAGTAAATACTAACTCAGCAGGTACATATACAAGAAACTACAATGTTAGTGATGCGGCAGGTAATGCAGCAAATCAAGTATCTAGAAGTATTGTAGTAAGTCCAGCAAGTACAACAGGTTGTTCTGGAGCAATTTCTTCATTTCCTTATAATGAAGGTTTTGAATCTAGTTTTGGATCATGGACTCAAGGAAGTGGTGACGATTTTGATTGGACAAGAAGAAGTGGATCTACGCCTTCAAGCAGTACAGGTCCATCAAGTGCAAGTGAAGGGTCTCAATATGTTTACATGGAGTCTTCAGCACCAAATTACTCTACTAAGCGAGCTATATTAGTGTCTCCTTGCTTTAACTTGTCTGGAATAAATAACGGAAACTTTAGCTTTAAATACCATATGTATGGTACATCTGCTATGGGAAGTTTAAGTTTAGCAATTAGTACTAACAATGGATCTACTTGGTCTACTGTATGGACAAGATCAGGTAATCAAGGTAATTCTTGGTTAGATGCCAACGTAGATTTGTCTTCTTACTCAGGAAATTCAGTTAGATTAAGATTTGATGGAACAACAGGTACTACTTGGCAAGGTGATATGGCAGTTGATGCTATAAGTTTAACTAATGGATCTGCAGATAAGTGTGCAGGAGTTGCAGAATACAATGGTAGCCAATCTTACTCAGTGGGAGATCAAGTAACCTATTTAGGTAATTTATATGAAAGAACAGCAAGTGGATGGGTTAATTTAGGTGCTTGCGGAACAGCAAGAACATCTAACGAAGGTTTTGTACAACATTTAGGCGTTGAAATCTCTGTTTATCCAAATCCTGTAAAAGGCAATGCTGTTTTTGTTAAATCAAATGTAGATAACTTACCATTTACTGTAGTAAATATGTTAGGACAACATGTTGCTAAAGGTATTACAACATCCAATGGTATTAATGTTAGTCAACTTGAAGCTGGTTTATATTTAATTCAGTTTGAAGTAAATGATACTATTGAAACTAGAAAGTTTATAAAGCAATAACAATTAGTCTTAATTAATCAATCAATTTTTTATTGCTAAAAGCCTCAACGAAAGTTGAGGCTTTTTATTTATTTGTGTTTTTTAAACATGAATAATTTCATCATCGGTAAGAATGGAATCGCCTCTTAAGCGCAAAAATATTTGAGCTACAGCAATGGTATCTTTTTCGCAATAAATAATAATACGATCAATGTCATTGTCTACATAATATGTTTTGTAAACTTCGCTGCCATCAATATCATCTTTTGGACTTGGTATACCTAAAACGTTAGTCATTAACTTTAATGATGTATAGGTTTTGTAGTCACCAAATTTCCATAATTCCATAGTGTCTAAGTGCGGAATTTCCCATGGTTTTTTACCAAAAAGATTTAATTTATAAGGTAATTCTATGTTATGGATAATCATACGTCTAGCGATGTATGGAAAGTCAAACTCCTTACCATTATGTGCACAAAGTAGGTGTTTGGCTTGACTAAAATGAGAAATTAAAAGGTTTTTAAATTCGACTAAAAGTTTACGTTCTTCACCATAAAAAGAGGTTGTCCTAAATAGACGCGTATCACCTTGGATGGTAAAATAGCCAACCGAAATACATATAATTTTTCCAAACTCTGCCCAAATTCCAGCACGATCGTAAAACTCTTCAGCAGTAAACTCTTCTTTACGTTGGTAACGTGATTTGGCGTCCCAAAGGTCTTGCTTAGTTTTATCTAAATCAGAAAAATGTTGTGTCTCTGGAACAGTTTCTATGTCCAAAAACAAGATATTTTCAAGGTTGAGTTTGGTAATCATAATACCTTAGTTTTTCATATTTAGCATTTTATAAGCTTCATCAATGTATAAAGCAATATCATTAGTAAATACACCAACACCTTCATCTGGTGATTTTTGATGTCCTAATCTTACAATAATTACATTGTCATCCGGTTGCACAATAACGTACTGTCCCAAATGACCACGCATCATAAAAAAGTTTTTTTCATTTTGGCTTTTTAACCACCAACCATAGCCATATTCTGGACTAGCTGCAAAACGAGGTTTTAGGGATTTTGCTACAAAAACCGAATCTAATACTTGTTTTCCATTCCATTTTCCATGGTCTTTGTATAGTTTACCAAATCTTGCAAAATCTTTAGCATTACTAGCAATACAGCAGTAGGCTTTTACTAAATCATGGGTTTCGCTATCGACTTGCCATAACGTTTCGTTTTCACTTCCTAATGGTTTCCAAAAGCTTTCGGTTAAATAATCGTACATTTTTTTACCTGTTGCTTTTTCAATAACCATAGCTAACATTTGTGTATCGCCACTAGCGTATTTAAAAGCTTGACCTGGTTGGTCTACAACTTTTAAACCATTCATAACTTTAGCTAAGTCATCGTCAAAATAAGCACGTGTTGTAATAGATAAAGGCGAATAGTATGCTTCATCCCAATTGGTACCAGAGGACATGCTAGATAAATCTCCAACAGTCATTTTTGCAGCATCACCATCACAAAAGGCTGGTAAAAAGTCACAAACTGGTTGGTCTAAACTTTTAATGTAACCTTCCATTATAGCTTTTCCCATAAGTCCTGAGACATAGCTTTTAGCCATAGAAAAGGAGTTGGACTTGGAATCTTTATTGTAACCATCGTAGTAGTTTTCAAACCAAATACTATCATTTTTAATTATGATGTAAGCTATTGTTCCCCAATCTTTGTTTGCTTTGTCTAGTGTTGAGGTTTCTTTAACCGAATTATAATCCTTGTGATTAGGCCAAGGTTGAGGTGTACCATTTTCTACCACTTGGTTATCAAACTTTTTGTAGTCATCTAAAAATGCTGTTGTGTATCCACGCATATATATGGTGCGTACAGCCTTAATTAGATAATCTGTGTCTGTTATGTAAAGGGTTGCGATTAGTAATCCAAATAGAACTACAAGCATTTTTAAAAGCTTTTTTAAAAATTTCATTTTATTTAATTAGTTTAGAACTTAAATATAATGAAATAATAAATTAATGCTAGTTATTTTGCTTTTCTTGCAGCTAGTTTTTGTTTGTAGTATGTTTTTTGTGCGATGTATAGCGTTTTTGAAAATTCTGCAATAACTTCAGCTTTGGTATTTACCAATTGCATTGTTTTGATAATATCAACTTGTTGTTCTGTTTTTAATTGATTTTTTAAGGCTTCGATTTCTTCTTCTGTAAAAACAAATTCGCCATAAATTGTGCTTTTACCAGGACGTTTGTATTTGGCAGTAACCGCTTTGTCCCAAACCACATAGTCGTCACCTAAAATTTGAATAAGTTGTATCATGTAAATAGGATCTGTAGCAGATAACATACTACCACCAAACATGGATCCAGCGTAATTGCGGTTTTTATAGTTAAGTTTTAAGCGTATTTTGACGTAGTGTAAATCGTCGCTAACCTCTGTAAGTCTTGCGGTTGTGCGTCTATACATTGGTTACCAGTTAAAACCGTATTTATATATTGTTGCTGGTTTAACAAAACGTGTTAAAAATTGGGTTACTACTTTGTACATTAAAATAAAGATTGCTGTTTATATGGGCTTTCATGATCTAACAACCATTGCTTGCGGTGTAAACCTCCTGCATATCCTGTTAAGCTTCCGTCTGTACCTATAACCCTATGACATGGTATTATAATCCATAATGGATTTTTACCATTAGCGTTAGCAACTGCTCTGATAGCTTTTGGGTCTCCTAGTTGTTTTGAGAGTTGAAGATAAGAAGTGGTTTTACCAAACGGGATAGTTTGTAAGCTTAGCCAAACACGGTTCTGAAAATCTGTGCCTTTTGGGTTTAGCTTTAAGCTGAATTGTTCTCGCGAACCTTCAAAATATTGGTTAAGCTGAAGCACACAGTCTTTTAAAGTTTTAGGTATTTTAACTGAAACTTTTTCTTCTGAATTTAAAACGATTACTGATGCAATACCATTAACATCACCTGTTATTTTAGTAAAACCTAAAGGCGATTTGATAATGCATGTATCCATTTATTATTCAGGATTATTTTCGTCTATGATACCCAATTTTTTTGCACGCGCTTCCCAGCTTTTTCTTGCTAAGTTTTGTAGGTCACTAACATTATCGCTTTCGTCCATAATTTCCATACCTAAAAGTGTTTCTATAACATCTTCCATAGTAACAATTCCGCTAACAGATCCATACTCGTCTACCACTAAAGCCATGTGGTTTCTAGTTTCAACAAGTTGCTCAAAAAGTGTTGGGATAGGTAAGTTACGGTCTACAATTATAATGTCTCGTTTTAATTCGATTAACTTTTTAGATCCATTACCTAAAGCCATTTCTTTAAAAATTTCGTCTTTTAAAACTAAACCTTTTATGTTATCTTCAGTTTCAGAATATACAGGAATTCTTGAAAAACGAAGGTTCATGTTTCTGTTAAAAAAATCTTCGACAGTTGTGTTTTCGTTTTCAGATTGCATTACAGTACGTGGTGTCATTACATTTTTAGCAAAGACCTCTTTAAAGGTTAAAAGGTTTTTAATAATTCGGCTTTCGTTTCCTTCAAAGACACCTTCTTCATGTGCCATATCAGCCATGACCAAAAATCCTTCGCGACTTAACACGCTACCATGACCTTTACCACCAATTAACTTTGTTGTAAGTTGCATGACCCATAACAAACCTGTCCATTTTAATGGGAAAATTAAAAGATTAAGTGCTGTTGTTGTAAAACCAGCTAAACTTTTCCAGTAGGTTGCACCAATGGTTTTTGGGATAATTTCTGAAGCAACTAATATTAAAATAGTCATAACTGCAGATACTATAAATACTCCGTATCCATCTCCACTTCCGTAAAGTCCTTCAGCTTCTTTACCAACTAAAATGGCACCAACTGTATGTGCGATTGTGTTTAGGGTTAAAATAGCAATTAAAGGTCTATCTACATCTTTTTTTAGTTCTTCTAAGTTTTCGGCGAAAGCCTTCCCTTCTTGTTTTTTCACATTAATAAATGTGGGTGTAACGCTTAAAAGCACTGCTTCTAAAATAGAACATAAAAACGAAAAAAAGATTGATATAACTCCGTAAAATAATAATAATCCCATGGATAGATTTTTAATTAGTGTGATACAAATTTACGATAATAATTTAATTAGTTACCTTGAAATAAAAGTTGTAATTATTAATAGTTTAAGGGTTGTATAGAGTGGTTAAAGCGTTTTGTTGTTAGTTTTTTTAACGTCTTAAGGTAAAATGCGATTTAAATTCGCGCTCTATATTGTCCTGATCCAAAAATATTACTTTAAACCAGTAGTCAGAAGCAGGTAATAATGTTCCGTTATATTTTCCGTCCCATCCTAAACCTTTAGGATTAACCGTTGTTAAAAACTTACCATGTCTATTATAGATGTAAATTTTTGGTTGTATTAATTTTTCTACTCCTATAATCTGCCAATTATCATTATGACCATCATTATTAGGTGTAAAAAAATGCATGTAATCTATCAAAGTTTTGTCTATAGTTACCTGTCCACAACCATTAAAGTCTGTAATAGTAAAACTGTGGTGTCCTGCAGAAATATCATTAAATATTGGAGAGTTTTGATTGGTTTGATTGTCTATATTATAAACATAATCACCATGACCTGTAGTTATGATTTCTATGGTATGATTTTCAGAAAAAGGTTCTGATATAATTTCTACCTCAAGAGTTTTAGGTGGTCCAGACGGAAACACATTTGCTTGATTGGTGTATGCGCATTGTGTAGCTAAACTAGTAGCTGTCACTGCGTACAATCCGTAATTATTAGCTATTAAATAACTTCCGCTCTCTCCAGGCATTAAGTTACCTTCAAAATACCACTCAAATGTATAGTTTGCGCTTGATAAATTTGTTGATAGTACAGCAGGACTATAATCTGTGTTTACAGTATCATCAATATTTACGCAAATTATAGCATCATTAACACTAAAAGTTGGCGGTAAATTTATGGTTACTGTAAAAGGAATATAAGAATAACAAAAATGACTTAAATCTGTTTTTTTTGCGTAGAGCGTAAAACTATTTAATCCAGATGTTGTATAAGCTGTTGTATTTAGGTTAACACCATTAATAGCATCTTGTTCTGTTAAATGATAAGTTATTTGATAGTCTAAGGGATTATCTGGACCTAATATAAAAGTATTATTTGAAGATAAATCTATTGATGTAACGTAATCATAATCCTGATCGCAATAAAACTGTGGTGGTATGCTATAAGCTGTTGGTATTGCTGGACCTAATACTTCAACAATTTGATTGCTTGCAGTATAGCATCCATATTGTTCTAAAATAAAATCTGAATATATACCTCTATCTAGGTTTAATAAATTTATTTCGCCATTAAAATTTGCAGTATACTCCTCTGGACCATACAAAGTTGTGTTGTCTAAAGTGTAAGATACTAAGTAGTTTGTATAAGGTGTTAAGTTTTGAATGTTAATTTGTGCATCAAAACTTGCACAATTACTTAGGTCTACATGGGTTAAATTAAAATTTGGTGGTACAGGGTCTGATAGCTCAAAAAGCGTGTTTATGTTGGTGTCACAACCTGCAAAATTTATTGTCACATCAGAGTATATTCCGGAATCTAAATTGCTAATTTCAATATCACCTAAAGTATCTGCAATAAAAGTTTGACTAGGTATTAATACACCATCATCTTTGTAACTTATTACATAAGACTCTCCAGCGGTTAATCCAGAAAAAATAATTTTTCCATCAGTGCCATCACATATGGATGGGTTTTCTTTAAAAATATTTACAATTAAAGGAATGAAAGATTCTTCAATTTCTTTAAGAATATAATAATAAGTAAATTTTTTTGCTTCGTTTGGTGCAATATCTCCCAAATTAAATGCAATCGAGATTGCTACATCTTCATCAAGTGTTAGGTCTCCTTCTGCACCAGAAAACGTCATTCCGTTCCAAATTTCTGTAGCACTTCTGTTATTAAAACCACCAAAAGAAACTCTTGCTAATTCATCTTTGCAGAAAAAACTAACGTTAGACCCATCCATGTCTTCAGGAATTAAAAGAGGTGCTTGAGAGGCTGTTACTAAGCTAATGTTATCTACTGCAGAACTTGCTTGTGACACAATCTCGATATCTGTAGAGTGTTCTCCACTTAATGTAACATTATTATCGGGATCTACGTTGTGCATAAAGAAAACACTAGGCTTAACTACATTTGAAATGTTTTTAATAGTTGTGGACATTTGAATAAATAGTCCATCTTTGGTGACACTATAATATCTTTTTATATTTAAACCATCAACATTTCCTTCCCAAAATATTTGAGCAGTATCATCAAAACAATCGGATGATATCACATTAACGCCTTTAACCTCTCCTGGTATTTGAAATAAAGAAGAGTTATTGTTGTTATTATAATTTATCCCATTTATCGATACACAAAAACCCTCTTCTGGATCTCCTGGCGTAAAAAAATCTCCATCATAATCTACCCATCCATCTGCTAAAGGGTTTGCGATAAACCCAAAGAGGTTATTTATATCTGACTCTCTGTTATCATGAAACGAAGCAGGTTTGTTATATGTGCTTGCTCCATAAACACCTTTAGCATTTATGCCAATTTCAACGTAATCTCCTTTTGCCCAGCCTTCGCCAGAAATCAAATGGGTTTCTAATTGTGCGTAAGTAATGTTGGTTAGACATAAAGCACAAATGAATAATAAAAATTTAAATCTTAATATCATTTAATAGCGTGATTTTAGACTTTGTTAAGATATATTATTAATAATTTTTACAACGTCTTTAGCAAAATAACTTGCAATTACATCTGCACCAGCACGTTTAATAGCTGTAACTTGTTCCATCATTACAGCATCGTGATCCAACCAACCTTTTTCGGCAGCAGCCTTAAGCATTGCATACTCCCCAGAAACTTGATATACAGCAACAGGTACATCAACTTCGTTTTTAATTTCTCGGACAATATCTAAGTAGCATAATCCTGGTTTTACCATTACAATATCTGCTCCTTCGTCTATATCCATTTCAGTTTCGCGTAGTGCTTCAAAGCGATTAGCATAATCCATTTGGTAAGTTTTTTTATCCTTAGGAATATCTTGTGCATTTACTGGAGCTGAGTCTAACGCATCACGAAAAGGACCATAAAAAGCTGAGGCATATTTAGCCGAATAGCTCATGATACCTGTGTCTGTAAATCCTTGGTCTTCCAAAGCTTCACGAATAGCTAAAATACGACCATCCATCATGTCACTTGGTGCAACAAAATTTGCTCCAGCTTCAGCATGTGATATACTCATTTCTGCTAAAACATCTACTGTGTCATCGTTAATAACTATTCCGTTTTCTATAATTCCGTCGTGTCCATAAACAGAATAAGGATCTAGAGCAACATCTGTCATTACTAGCATATCTGGACATACATTTTTAACTGTTTTTATAGCACGTTGCATTAATCCATCTGGATTTATAGCTTCAGTCCCTTTATTGTCTTTTAAATGGTCTGGAACTTTTACAAATAGTAATACCGATTTTAAGCCTAGTTTCCAAAGTTCTTTTACTTCGGCTTGTAATAAATCTAAGCTGTAACGATAGTAGTTTGGCATAGATGCAATTTCTTCTTTAATACCTTTTCCTTCGACAATAAAAAGTGGTACTAAAAAATCGTTTGGAGAGATTATAGTTTCTCGTACTAAGCTTCTAATCGCTTCGTTTGTTCTTAATCTTCTATTTCTTTTAATTGGATACATATTATTTTAGTTTTTGGCATAACCTAAGTAATACCATTTGTTGTTTTGTTTTATAAAAGCAGATTTTTCGTGAATAATATCTACTTTACCATTTTCATAAAAATAGGCGTTAAAGGTAACTGTACCTTCTTTATCGTTTACTAATCCTTTAGTGGTGTCTTGTATTTCTAACTTTATCCACTCTACTGATTTTGCCCATTTTACAATCGCTTTTTTTTGGGATGTTGGTCTGGTTGATTTATGGTGAGTTTGCATTAAATAATCGCCATTTGCTAATACAAATGCACTATATCTAGAACGCATCAATTGTTCTGCTGTTTCGGTTTGTCCATTATTTAAATGAAAGACTTCACAACAGGTTTTATAATGCTTAGTATTTCCGCAGTAGCAATTCATTTTAGACCCAATCTTTAGGGTTTTGCAATATTTTAATTAACCTTTCCTCTTCGCTACCAGCTTCTGGATGATGGTCATAAACCCATTGTACATGAGGCGGAAGACTCATTAAAATACTCTCTATTCTACCATTGGTTTTTAAACCAAAAAGGGTTCCTTTATCATGCACTAAGTTGAACTCCACATATCGACCACGACGTATTTCTTGCCAATCACGTTGTGCTTTGGTGTAATCTAATTCTTTTCTTTTTGCTACAATAGGTACATATGCTTCTAGGAAACTATCACCAACTTCTGTTACAAAATCGTACCAGTTTTGCATGTTCATGTCTTCTGAAGCTTTGCAGTAATCAAAAAATAAACCTCCAATACCACGTCCTTCATTACGATGTGAGTTGTAAAAATACTCGTCACAACGTGCTTTATATTTTGGGTAAAATTCTGGGTTATGCTTATCGCAAGCTGTTTTACATGTTTGATGGAAGTGTGTTGCATCCTCATCAAATAAGTAATAAGGTGTTAGGTCTTGTCCGCCACCAAACCATTGGTCTACAATATTTCCGTCTTTGTCATACATTTCAAAATAACGCCAATTTGCGTGTACAGTAGGCACCATGGGATTTTTAGGGTGTAAAACTAGACTTAATCCACAAGCAAAAAAATCGGCATCTTCAACACCAAAATATTTTTGCATGCTGTCTGGTAATTTACCATAAACTCCGGAAATATTAACACCACCTTTTTCAAAAACATTTCCGTTTTCTATAACTCGTGTGCGTCCTCCACCACCTTCTGGTCGTTTCCAAATGTCTTCTTGAAAGGTTGCTTTGCCATCTATTTTTTCTAATCCAGCGGTTATGCTGTCTTGTAATTGGTGTATGTATTCAAAAAATTTATCTTTCATTGTATAATTCATATAACTCCATATCAAGAGGTTTTTCGCCAATTGGAGTAAATTCGTTTTTTAAGGTTTTAATCCATTTAAAACTATTGTTATTTGCCACTTTAACACTGCTAATATTGTCTTTAAAAACAATGATTTGTAGTGTGTTTAAATCTAGATTTTTAAAGGCGTGAGATGATAATGCAGCAACGGACTTTGTGATTAGTCCTTTGCCTTCAAAGTTGTAATCAATGCAATAAGCAAACTCACCTTGTTTGATGTGATGGTCCACTTCTTTTATATAAATTAGTCCTACTAAATCTCTAGTCTCAGCATTTTTTAAAGTGAATAAAAACTCTTCTTTATTATTAAATTGTTTTACTTTTTTATCTACAAATAGTTGTGATAAAGTCGGTGTTAGATTTTGTTCTAATGTTTTAGGAAAATAACGTTTTAACCTATCTTGATTAGTAACCATGAAATCACAAATTTTCCATGCATCTCCATTGTGTATGGGATTGATTTCAAAATCATCAAAAGTTGCAATCATTAGATTAGGTTTTGATTTTCGGGTTTAAGACGTTTTACAGTGCTGATTGTTCCTGCTGTTACACTTAAGGGTAGTACTAAAATTACACCAATTATTGGAATAAATAAAAACAGGATAAAAACTAGTCCGTTACCTATAGCTAGTCCACGATTAGCTCTAACAAATTTTACACTGTCTTTGTAATTAAAATGACGCTCCAAGGTGTAATCCATATTACCAAAACCAGCATAATAGGATTGTATGATTATTAATAATGCTGTAGAAAAGATATTAATTACAGGAATAAATTTAAGAAGTAAAATTGGAATGGTAATTAGTAGCTCGCGACCTAAATTTCTGATGTTAATTTTAATCCCACGCCAAAGTTGCTCTTGAAACGATGTTTTTCTGTGATTGTGTTTAACTATACCAGTTAAATGCGTTTCTATTTTTTCTGACACAGGACTCATAAATGGAGCCGATAATGCCATAATAATGTGTTTGTAAAGGATTATGCCTAATGCTATAATAATTATAGCACCAAGGACTGTAGATATGGTTGTAAAGGTTTGTTTACCCCATTCCCAAAACCAAATTTTTGCGATAAACTGTCCAATATTATCGGATAGTCCATAAGCGGTAAAACCAATGATAGTTGCAGTTAGAATACTAATAACAATAGGAATAAAAAAATACTTCCAAAGTTTAAGTTTTGAAATTAGTGCAAATGCACCAGAGTATCCGTTTATTCCTTTTATTATGTTTTGTATCATTTTTAAACTGCGATATCTTCTTTTATAACATTTGGTTTTTCTTGTTGTCTTTGTCTTGACCAGATGGCTAATCCAAAAGTTAAAACACCTAAACGACCAATAAACATTAAAGCAATAATTACCAATTTACCACCTGTATTTAAGTCTCCTGTAATACCTGTACTTAAACCTACAGTACCAAGTGCAGAAGAAACTTCAAACAGGATTTCTTCAAATTTAAAATCGTTAGTTAAAGTTATTAAAAAAGTTCCGATAAGTATTATGATTGTGTAAAAGATAAAAGCAGAGGTGGCAATGTATAATCTTTCAAAAGGAATTTGTCTCCCTAAAAAAGTTACAGTTTTACTTCCAGTTAGTCTACTTTTCATGACTGCAAAAACAGCAGTTAGTGTTGTGATTTTAATTCCTCCAGCTGTTCCAGATGGTGAGGCTCCAATGTACATTAAAAAGATGCAAATTAACATCATTGCCTGAGTAAAATATCCAAAATCTACAGTGTTAAATCCTACTGTGGTCATGGCTGACATACATTGAAAAAAGGCAGCTATAAATCTTGAATCGGAATGGTAATTGACTATAGATGGTTCAAAATAAAAAAATGCTGTACCAAAAGTAAGTAGCATTAAAAATCCGTAGATAATTATTTTTGTTGTAAAACTAACTTTGTGTGATTTGTTTTTAATTTTTAATCCAAAATCTGTAATAACAATAAAACCTAATGATCCACAAATAGCTAACATTGAGATTATAAAATTGACAAAATTATTGTCAACATAGTCCATAAAACTATTGTTAAATAAACTAAAGCCTGCTGTACAAAAGGAGCTTATGCTATGAAAAACAGATGACCAAATAGCCTCAAAGGTTGGCATACCTTGTGCTTTAAAAGCTATAAAAAACAGAATAGCACCTATTGATTCCATTATTAGTGTAAATAACACTACAGATTTTAAAAAGTCTGTAATTTTAATTGTGTTAGGTAGTGTGAATTCTGTGGATAATATTTTTTTATGCCATAGGGTTATTTTTCTGGTAGTGGATAAAATCATATAGGTGGTAAAGGATAAATATCCAATACCACCTAATTGAACCAGGACCATTATTATAAATTGTCCAAAAATATTATAGGTGTCAAAAATTGAAACTGTAACCAATCCTGTAGTTGATACAGCAGAAGTAGCAATAAACAAATGGTCTAAAATAGAAGCGCTTTGTTTTTGAAATATTGGCAAACAGAGTAATATGAAACCTAGAGCAATATAAGTTAGAAAACCGTAAAATAAATTTTGTTGAGGTGTCCAACTTTTTTTAACTAAAGCATATTTTTTTGCTGTTTGGTTAAATGAAAGTTTCATTTTTAATCCGCTTTATACTCTTTTACAGCGTCTATAAATGCTTTAGCATTTTCTAATGGTATGTTTGGTAAAATACCATGACCAAGGTTTACAATGTATTTATCTTTACCAAAATCGTTTATCATTTGGTGTACCATTTTTTTAATTTCCGCAGGAGGAGAGAATAATCTTGTTGGATCAAAATTTCCTTGAAGCGTTATGTTTCCTCCAGTTAAATATCGTGCATTTTTAGCAGAGCATGTCCAGTCTACACCTAAAGCAGATGCTCCAGATTTAGCCATTTCACCTAATGCAAACCAACAACCTTTACCAAATGCAATAACTGGTGTTTCGTCCTTTAATGCATCTATAATTTGTTGAATATATTGCCAAGAAAATTCTTGGTAATCTACAGGAGATAACATGCCTCCCCAAGAATCAAATACTTGTACTGCATTAACACCTGCTTTTACTTTTTCTTTTAAGTAAGCAATAGTTGTATCTGTTATTTTTTGTAATAATTGGTGTGCTGCTATAGGATTTGTAAAACAAAACTCTTTAGCTTTATCAAAATTTTTAGAGCCTTGACCTTGTACACAATAACATAAGATGGTCCACGGTGAACCTGCAAAACCTATTAATGGCACTTCGTTGTTAAGTTTTTCTTTGGTTGCTTTTATTGCTTCGTAAACATAGTTTAAAGCTTCCTTTACATCAGGTACAATAACATTATCTACGTCTTTTTGTGTACGGATTGGATTTGGTAAATAAGGACCAAAATTAGGTTTCATTTGTACCTCAATATTCATTGCTTGAGGGATAACTAAAATATCACTAAATAAAATAGCAGCATCCATACCGTAACGACGGATTGGTTGTACAGTAATTTCGCTAGCTAATTCAGGAGTTTGACAACGTGTAAAAAAATCATATTTAGCCTTTATTTCCATAAATTCTGGAAGGTAACGACCTGCTTGACGCATCATCCAAACTGGTGGACGCTCTACTATTTCTCCTTTTAATGCTCTTAAAAATAAATCGTTTTTCAACATATCTTTGTGTCCTTTCCGCGTAGACGGAAAATCTATTAAATTATTATTACTTGATCTTTAATTATTATCCTTTTAAGGTACTACTAAGTGTAATGCTCGTTTACTAACTCTATTACACTTTCTACCGTTGGGACTTTAGCTATGCGAACATCATCAAAGTGTTTACTTGCTTCTTTGGCTGTAGTTTCACCAATACAAAATGCAATGCCTTTAGCGTCATTTTCTTTTTTATAACTCTGTACTGTTGATGGACTATAAAACATTACGCCTTCAACACTTTCTGGAATATTAATACTGTCCAACTTGGTTTGGTAGGCTTCAATCTCGTTAACTGTAATGTTGTTTTCTTTTAAGATAGATGGTAAATCATCTAGTCTTAAGTCGCTGCAAAAGTATGTTACTTCTGTACCTTCCATAAAATCTACTAAATACTCGGCTAATTTTTTAGCATTTTTTTCAGTATGTAAGACATTACCAATACGTTTTTCAATCATCTTTTTTGTGCGACGACCAACACAGTATATGTTTTTAAATTGAAGCTCAATAGCAGAAAAGTTATTCAATAAAGCCTCTACTGCATTTTGGCTAGTAATGACTACGTTTTCAATTTGGTTTTTAACAAATCTTGGGTGTATTCTGTTTAGGCTAATCTTAACAAAGTCTGAGCTTTCGGCTTTTATTTTTTCGTTAAATAAAAAGCGTTGATCCTCAGTTAATGATTTAGTAGAGTAGATGTTTGTTGGGACGTGAGACTCTTTAAGCTCATCCATCAAACGGTTACCACCACGCTCTAAAATGTAATTAGCACACCACTCTGCAATATCATGATGTTCTCCTACAGCTTTAACGCGTTTAACCTGTATTTTTTTTGTTCCGTCCTTACTTAAAAGTATTCCTTCAAAGGTTAGTTCTTCATCTTTTATAAAAGCTAAAGCACCAATTGGAGCTGTACATCCACCTTCAAGTTTATTTAAAAAGTCACGTTCTATTTTGGTGCAAATTTCAGTTTCTTGATGGTTTATTTCTGCTAGTATTGCTAAGGTTTCTTCATCTTCTGCTAAAGCAGCAATCATAATTGCACCTTGTGCAGGTGCAGGAATCATCCAATCTAAATTTACAGCGTCTTCTGGTCTTAAGTCTAAACGACCAATACCTGCAGCAGCAAAAATGGCTCCATTCCAATCACTGTCTTCTAGTTTTTGTAATCTTGTGTTGACGTTACCTCTTAGGTCAACTACAGTGTGTGTTGGAAAACGATTTAACCATTGTGCGCGTCTTCGTAAACTTCCGGTTGCAATAGTTGCGTCTCTAGATCCTAAAAACTCTTCGTTATTTTTAAATAACAACGTGTCTCTTACATTACCACGCTTTAAAACTGCAGCTTGTACAATACCCTTAGGTAGTAGTGTTGGTACATCCTTTAGGGAGTGTACTGCAATATCAATATCTCCATTTAGCATGGCTATATCTAAAGTGCGTGTAAAAATTCCTGTAATACCTAACTCGTATAGTGGTTTGTCAAGGACGATATCTCCTGTAGATTTTAGTGGTACTAAAACGGTTTGGTGACCTAATGCTTGTAATTGACTTTGTACTGCTTTTGCTTGATATAAAGCTAACTCGCTATCACGAGTTCCGATTCTAATTATTTTAGACATGCTTAGTGGTGTTTTCTAGTTGAAACACTTTTTTAATTAATTCCAAACTTTCGTCAGTTGAGAATGCATCATCCTTTAAATGATGCGCGAAATGATTGGTTATTTTTTGAATAATTTTATTACTTATAATTTCGGCTTGTTCTTCGTTAAAGTTAGCCATCTTTTTACGTTGCGTATCTAACTCGGCATTTTTAAAGTCTTGTAGTTTATGTTTTAATGCCTTGATTGTTGGTGCAAACTTTCTGGTTTCTAACCATCCTATAAAGTCAGCTTTGATGTCTTCTATAATACTTTCAGCTAAAGGTATTTGCAGTTTTCTGCGCTCTAAAGTTTCATCGGTAATTTGCGATAAATCGTCTAAATGTATGCGTTTAACGTTAGGTAAATCTGTCACGTTTTCGTCTACGTTTTTAGGAATAGATAAATCTAAAATTAACAAGTCTTTTTTAGATTGGATTAATTGTTTGTCAACCGTTGGATTTTGTGCTCCAGTAGCTACAATTAATATGTCAGCTTCATTTATTTCTTCTTGTAGGTTGGCATAATCCTTAACCACTAAATTAAACTTACCAGCAACTGCTTCTGCTTTTCCTTTGGTACGATTTATTAATGTGATTTGCTCGTTTTTAGTATGTTTTACTAAATTTTCACAGGTATTACGTCCAATTTTTCCTGTACCAAATAGTAAGATGTTTTTATTGGTAACGTCTTCAATGGTATTTAAAATGTATTGCACAGATGCGAAAGAGACGCTAGTTGCACCAGAAGAAATTTCGGTTTCTGTTTTAATGCGTTTACTAGCTTGTATCACAGAGTTTACTAAACGCTCAATAAAAGGGTTTAGTAAGCCATGTTTTTTAGACTCGATAGTACTTTTTTTAAGTTGTCCAATTATTTCAAAATCACCTAAAATTTGGCTGTCTAATCCAGAACCAACTCTAAATAAATGCGAAATAGCTTCTTTACCTTTATAGATGTATGCGTATTTTTGAAACTCTTCAACGGTTCCTTTTGTGTTATCGCACAATAATTGAATTAACTGATATGGGTGTTCTGCAAATCCGTAAATTTCTGTACGGTTGCAAGTTGACGTTACGATAAGGCTTTCTACTCCGTTAGATCTAGCTTGATTTAAAAGGGCTTCTTTAGCGGATTCATCTAAACTAAAATGACCTCTAATTTCTGCATCTGCCTTTTTATAACTTAAACCTAAAGCGTAAAAATATGTGCCTGTTGACATGTGATAGTGCTCCATTTACCTGACTGGGACTTTATTGAGAGCAAATTTATGTTGTATATAATTTAAAAAGTAACGCTATAAGAACTTTTAATAACGATTGTGGTTTTTTAGCGTTAAAAATGACCTTACTATGATATTTATCATATTTTTGTAGTGAAATCAATGGTTTTAAAGCTTATTGTTTAGAATCAATCTAAATAAAATTATTTTATGGCAGTTATTAAAGATTTTAAAAATGTCGCTGAAGGTTCGTTTAACGAAACACAGGTTGATCAAGATGTTTTTGTTTTAACTTATCAAAATGAAACCGCTAATAATCAGATTGTTGAACGCTTTATTGATAGCGGTTTTATTCAGTTTCATTTTTGTTTAAAGGGTAATAGTGACTTTATATTTAACAATGGTAATTACGTTTTAAATATCGCTGAAGAAACGTCATTACTACTTTATAATCCGCAAAAGGACTTACCAATTAATTTACTTGTTAAGCCTGACTGTTGGTTAGTTTCTGTTTTAATATCTATTAAAAAGTTTCATGGTTTGTTTTCGCAAGAAGCGGATTATATCACGTTTTTAAGTAGTGACAATAAAGATAAAAAGTATTACAAAGACGGAAAGATTTCGCCATCTATGGCTATTGCTTTAAATCAAATTATAAATTATAATCTAAATTCATCCATTAAAACCTTGTATTTTAAAGGGAAAGCCTATGAGTTGCTAAGTTTATATTTTAACAGAGGTGAAGAAGCTAATATTGAGCAGTGTCCATTTTTAGTGGATGAAACTAATGTTGCTAAAATTAAACAAGCTAAAGATATTGTTATTGCTAGAATGGCTGAGCCACCTACTTTACAGGAATTGTCTGATGAGATAAATTTATCCTTAAAAAAACTTAAGGAAGGTTTTAAGCAAATTTATGGAGATTCTGTTTTTAGTTTTTTATTTGATTATAAAATGGAAGTTGCAAGAAAACTTTTAGAAACAGGGTCACATAATGTTAATGAGGTTGGTTTACGTGTTGGATATAGTACTGCTAGTCATTTTATTGCTGCTTTTAAAAAAAAGTATGGTATTACACCTAAAAAGTACATACAGTCTATATAAAAAAATGCGCTTAAGTAGTTAAGCGCATTTTTTATTTAGTAACCACTATCGTCTAATCGTCTTCGGTTTTTATGTATGACTAAGTCTAAAACATCTTTAATTAGTTTGTCTTCTTCTTCGTTTTCGTCAATGTAATTACCACTGTAACCAGAGTCGTAATACACTTCGGTTTGAAGTCTGTCCTTTTTTTGTGATTTTAAAAACCCAGCATAATAGAAACGTTTTGTTTCATCTTTATCTTCTTTTTGTACTAACATATAAAAGTACATGTCACCATCTTTATCGTCGTCTGTTTTAAATGTTTTTTTGCCTAAAAAATGTATTGAGTCTCTTTCTTTTTCAATAGTTGTGTTAGCAAACAATGTGGATTTAGCATACATTTCTTGGCTAATTTTTTGGGTTAGGTACGGTTTGTATAGTTTTTTGCTATACATTCTATCTACTAAGAACGCTTGATTTTTATAGTCGTTTATAGTTTTTTCTTTTAATTTTTCTGGTATAGTTTCTCCTGTTTCTTCTAATAAGACATAGTAGGTTGTAAGTGCAGATACATTGTCACTATCTAACAGTTTGTTAAAAAAGTTTTTAGCTTCGGCTTCTTTTCTAAAGGAGAAAATTAATTTAACAAAAGCGTATAATGAGCTGCTATAAGATCTGTAGTTGTAACTTGCTTTAGACTTTAAACTTCGTTTAACTTCAATTTTACCATCTTTAATTAATTGCTTTCTATACTTTTTGTAGGCTTTAGTTTTAATAACACTGCTGTCCTTAAGTTTTGCTAAAAGCTCGTAAATAGGTTCTTTATATTCTTCAATAGAAGTATATTCTAGCAAGTCAGGAAAAAGGGTTTTTTTAAGTGCTAATGAGTCGTTGTAATTATAAAACATTGAGCCTATAGATCCGCTTAATGGTAAGTCTTTATTAAGCAGGTTTAAAAATGTTGCATAAGATTTTTTAGTAGGCTTATTTAAAAGAGACCTTAAAATAGTATTTTGAATATCTGGCTTAGAATAAGATTCTTCATAGAGGTTGTTTAAAAACGCATCTGTTCTTGGGTCGTCAAGTTTTGCTAATTCTGAAATTAAAAAAGTTTTAAAATCTTCTTTATTGTCCGGAAAGTCAAAGTTTTTAATTAAATCTATCATTGTACTTGCGTTAGATTTATTAAACTTGACTTTGTTTTTTGCTTTAAAAACAATGCTGTCATTATCGCGAAGTGCTTTAAAAAAACGGTCTGTTTTGTCACTAAAAACAGATTCGCCTAACAACGTGTCTAAAGGTTGAAATGTGTTATAAAAATTAGTGATAAAAGGCGTTGGTTTTGACAGCGTGTCTGTCAGACTTTTAATCTCAAAAAGGGCACCTTTATTAAGTATATTTTTAACTAAAATTGCTTTTGCACTTAAGGAGTCTTTTAAAGTGTATTCGTAAAAATATTGGTTGTCTTTTTTGTATTTTTTCTTGTCAGAAATGATGTATTTTTTAAATCCATCAATTTTTTCTACTGCTTTTAAATCTGTATCAATTTCATTCCACAAGCTATCTACATTTTTATACATCTGTAAATCATGAAACTTTAGTTTGCTTATGTACACTTGCTCGTTGGATTTTGAGTAGTAGGTAGTACGCTTAGTTTTTTCTTCGTAATCTTTAGGTTTGCGGTAGCTGTAATAATCGTAAGGTGGTGTTGCTTTAGTATTTGTGACTACAGAAAAATGCAATGAAGTATCTATTATTTTTGTAAATCCTTCTTGTTTGACAGTTGTAAATTTAAAGGATTTAAAAAAGTTGTCTGCTAGGTCTTTATTATTGCCAACATAGCCTAGTAAAAAGTAACTACCATCTTTTACTATACTTTTTAAATGAATGTTTTCTAAAGACGTTGAGTCCTTTTTTGCTATACCTTCATAACTGTAATATTTGTTGTTGTTGTTGTACTTTCCTGTATAATCTTCAATTTCAAAATCTTTAAAAAAGTTAGTGACAATATATTTAGCTTCAAATTTATCTTCTTCGATATAGTAAACATCATTAAAAGCGACTTCTTTAACAAAATAATAATCGTCTTTTATTTTTCCTTGGATTAGTTTTTGACCTGCATTTTGGACATTATCAGTAGTATAATATTCTGGAAAATTAACTTGGTATTTGTTGTAGGTAGATGTAAGTGTTTGAAGTGTATTAGTTGGTGTTTTAAAAGTAATAGACTTAAATATTGGTGCTTCATTTTTTAAAACATACTCCTTTTGACCAGCAAATTTTATAACAATAACTTCTAAAGGTGTTTTGTATATATGATATTTTTGATAGTCGCCTTTTTTAGTCTTGTTTAAAATACTAATGCCTGGATAAGGATGGTTTAGCGCTTCTTTTTTAATAATGTCACCAGGTATATCTTCAAATAAAAAGTTGTCTAATCTATTTAATGATATTTCTTTTTCGTTTGGTAAATAATCAAAAGTATTAAATCTGCTAATGGTTAAATAGGCACCATTAGTCATATCAGGAGATATATAATATTTTTGACCACCATAATAAAACTCATACAATTCTGTAAATGCTTTTAGGCTTAAAAACTCATCAGGTGTACTTTGTTTAGAGAGGCTTGTAGGTGCAATAAAAGCTTCAATTTCTTCTTTTTTAGTTTGTGCGACAGTGGTTTGTTTAGATAGTAATGGTTTTACTGTATAGCCTTTATCCTCAAGCATTTTAAGCATCCCTTTATTTCCTGGTAAATGCGCAGCACCAACACCAGCAAATACAGATTGCGATTGCATAAGAGAGTCTAAAACGTGTACCATATTGGCATTACGTATGTACAGCATGTTTTCTCTAAAATACTCTGTGTTAGAAGCAACTCCAATAGAGTCTAATAAGGCTAAATTGCGATCTCTATAGGTGTTTTCTTGAACTAAGTAAGGGTTTTCTTTTTCGTATAATTTAGTTAACCATGGGTCAATTTTGTTTTTTCTAGCATTACGTTGAGCTTTAGAGACTAAATAACGAGACTCTTCAATATCTTCTAAACTATAAATGTTTTTCTTTTTCTTTTTACCAGCTTGATAAATAAACATATCCAAGTAGGTTTCTTCTTCAAAATTATCTGCATAACCATCTTTACGATATAAATAACCGTTAATCATTCTGTTATCAGACCTTATGCTTCCTCTAATGGCAACTTCTTCTGGATGTTCTATTTCAAAAAGTGTGGAGTAAAAGTTTTTATCATAACTCTGTGAGTAGTTTTGAGGTGTCAAAGTTGTGGTTTGGTAGTTAAATGCTAGCCAAGTGGATGGATCAGACTCCAATGCAATGCTTTCGCTATTTTCTAACGCTTGAAAAAACACATCATCAAGTCTAAAGGCTACTTTTGCACTAACATGCATTGTGCCATAAATATAGGATGGTTTGGTTAGGTTATTTCCGGAAATTTCCCAGAGCAAACTTTGATTATTATTTTGATTTTGAGAAAATGTTGTCAATGAAATTGCACAGAAAAGTACAAACAGGTAATTTTTCATATATTTTAATATCTACTCGTAAATATATCAAACTTAATTTTAACTGAAAGATTTTGATTATATTATAATAAGCTATAAGTATAATCAACCTCTTAAGTTTATTATATATTTTAAATTAGTGTTGTATTTTTGCATCTGAAAAAGAAACCAGATGAAAAAAGGAATACTACTTGTTAATTTAGGGTCGCCAGAAAGTCCAACTCCAAAAGATGTTAAAAAATATTTAGGAGAATTTTTAATGGACGAACGTGTAATAGATGTTCCGCTTTGGGCTAGAACGCTTTTAGTTAAAGGAATAATTTTAAATACTAGACCTAAGCAAAGCGCAAAAGCTTACCAAAAAATTTGGTGGGATAATGGGTCTCCCTTAATTGTGCTTTCAGAGCAGTTACAAGAAAAGGTTCAAGAAAAAGTTGATTATCCAGTAGCATTAGCTATGCGTTATGGAAGCATGACCATTAAAAAAGGCTTGCAAGAATTAGTTGATAAAGGTGTGGAAGACGTCTTTTTAATTCCGTTGTATCCTCAATTTGCTATGGCAACTACCGAAACTATTTTGGTATTAGCAGAAGAAGTTAGAAAAGCTAACTTTCCTAATCTTAAAATAGATAGTTTGCCAGCGTTTTATAACAAGCCAGAATATATTAAAGTGTTGGCAGAGTCTATAAAAGGACATTTAAAAGGTAAAAATTACGAACATCTTCTGTTTTCTTACCATGGTGTTCCAGAGCGTCATATTAGAAAAAGCGATATTACTAATGGACACTGTAAAATTGATGGTAGCTGTTGCGAAACCGCAAGCAAAGCACACGAGTTTTGCTACAGACACCAATGTAAAGAAGTTACTAGATTAGTAGGCGAGTACTTAGGGTTGGAAGATAATACGTATTCTACATCGTTTCAATCTAGATTAGGTTTTGATCCATGGTTGCAACCTTATACAGATCGTACTATAGAGCGTTTAGGAAAAAAAGGAATCAAAAATATGGCAATTGTCACACCTGCTTTTGTTAGTGATTGTTTGGAGACTTTAGAAGAAATAGCAATGGAAGGAGAAGAAATTTTTCATGAAGTTGGTGGTAAAGACTTTACAACAATACCTTGTTTAAATACAGATCAAAATTGGGTAAACTTATTAGCAGATTGGATTAATGATTGGTCTAAAACTGCTGTTAAAGTGTAATGCAAACTAATACATCTTCAAATTTAGGTACAGAATCTATAAGCAAGCTCTTGATAAAACAAGCAGTGCCTGCCTCTATTGGTATTTTGGTAATGTCACTAAATATATTAGTGGATACTATTTTTGTTGGTCAATGGATTGGATCTACAGCAATAGCAGCCATAAATGTTGTGTTGCCAGTCTCTTTTTTTATTGCTGCCTTAGGGATGAGTATTGGTATTGGAGGCTCTTCAATTATTTCTCGTGCTTTAGGTGCAAATAATAAAGAAAAAGCATTAAAAACCTTTGGTAATCAAGTCGCTTTAACACTATTATTTACTGTAAGTTTTGCAGCTTCCGGGCTTTATTTTGTGGATCAATTAATTCCTGCTTTTGGAGGTAAAGGCGCTATTTTTGATCCTGCAAAAGTGTATTATGAGATTATCCTATACGGAGTTCCTGTGTTGGGATTTGTAATGATGGGTAATAGTGTTATACGTGCAGAAGGGCAACCTAAATTTGCCATGTATGCTATGTTAATTCCTTCTGTTGGGAATTTAGTGTTGGATTATATTTTTATAGGTGTTTTAGATAAGGGAATGTCTGGTGCTGCTTGGGCAACAACAGGTTCATATATCGTGTCTTTTTTGTTTATTTTATGGTATTTTTTATCTAAAAATTCCGAATTAAAAATAAACGTTTCTCATTTTAAATTACATAAAAAAATAGTTGCCGAAATAGGTTCGTTAGGTTTTGTAACACTAGCAAGACAAGCTGTAGTAAGTGTTACCTATTTATTGGTTAATAATGCATTGTTTGATTATGGAGGCGAAACCTCTGTAACAGCCTATGCAATTGTTGGAAGGATGAGTATGTTTGCATTGTTTCCTGTGTTTGGAATTACGCAAGGGTTTATTCCTATTGCAGGATATAACTTTGGTTCAGAGCAATATAATCGTGTAAAAGAGGTGATTTTTGTAGCTATCAAGTATGCTACTATTTTAGCAACCATGGTTTTTGTTATTTTAATGGTATTTCCAGAAGTTATTACTAAGCTATTTACTACAGATTTAGATGTTTTAAAAGTCACACCAAACAATATGCGTTGGACTTTTGCAGCAATACCAATACTATCACTTCAGTTAATAGGTGCTGCTTACTTTCAGGCAGTAGGTAAGGCTTTACCTGCTTTATTATTAACATTAACTAGGCAAGCTATTTTCTTTATTCCGTTAATGTATATATTACCAATGTATTTTGGCGAATTTGGTATTTGGGTAGCATTTCCAATATCGGATATTTTATCTACCCTAGTGACTGCTTTCTTTTTGCGTAGGGAAGTTAATCTAAAACTAAATCAGTAATTGCCTATATTTAACTAGTTATATTTAAACAATGGAGTATTATAATTACATAAAATCTTTACATCTTATTTTTGTGGTCACTTGGTTTGCAGGTTTATTTTATATACCAAGATTATTTGTATATCAAATAGAAGCATTTCATAAACCTTCTCCTGACAAAGAGATTTTAGGAGAACAGTTAAAGTTAATGGCTAAGCGTTTATGGTTTATCATCACTTGGCCAAGTGCAATATTAGCGACAATTTTTGCGGTATGGCTACTAATTTTACAACCGTTTTGGTTACAACAACCTTGGATGCACGTTAAGTTAACTTTTGTGGTATTATTGTTTTTGTATCAATTTCAAACTCATGTTTATTTTAAGCAATTGCAAAATGATGTGGTTAAAAAATCTTCAAATTTTATGCGTATGTATAATGAAGGAGCCACATTTATCCTATTTGCTGTAGTCTTTTTAGTCATACTAAAAAGCGCCATAAATTGGATGTTTGGCGTTATAGGTATTTTTGTTTTAGGGGTTTTATTGATGTTAGGCTTTAAGGTTTATAAGCGCATCAGAGAGAAAAATCCAAAAGCTTAATCTAAGCAATACCATATCTTATGTTTTTGGTGTGATTATTGTTATATTTAAACAATGAAAATTACTAGACTTTCTTTACGACTTCGCATCTTTTTTGCGATGATTTTTTTGGTCCTTTTGGCATCCATTTTAATTGCATTAGTTGCTGCTTATCAGTATAGTGAAGAGACTCAGGATTACCATAAGTTACGTTTAGAAAGAAAAGAAATTAGCATAAAACGTCACATTAACTTTATTATTAAAGAAACCTCTTTTGAGGTTGTTCCAGAAAAATTACCCTTAATTTTTAAAGATGAAATTTATAAAATAGCCAATGTCCATGGACTTCAGGTTAATTTATACGATTTAGAAGGTGGTTTGCTAATTTCATCTAAAGCAGCATTACCTTATGATATTGCCGAAAAATGTGTAAAAGCTGAGGTGCTTAACACATTATCCAATACAACTAATCATAGATTTGTAGAAAAAAGAGAGGAAAAAGGTGAAAGTTTCAGGTCCTCATATACTTACATAGTAGACGAAAAGTTTAAACCTTTGGCAATACTAAATTTACCGTATTTAGAAAATGATGACTTTTTATCTAGAGAGCTAAACGAGTTTTTTGAACGCCTAGGATATACTTATCTATTAATGTTAATTATCGCCATAGCTTTAGCCTACTTTTTATCAAAATACATAACTAGAACACTAAAGACTATTAGTGATAAAATGAATCAAACACGTCTAGAAAAGCGTAATGAAAAGATAGAAATTGAAAGTACAACAGAAGAAATTTCTACGTTAGTAAAGGCATACAATAGCATGATTGATCAATTAGAAGAAAGTGCTGTTAAGCTTGCTAAAAGCGAGCGTGAACAAGCTTGGCGAGAAATGGCTAAACAAGTTGCACACGAGATAAAAAACCCGTTAACACCAATGCGATTAACGGTTCAAAGTTTTCAGCGTAAGTTTAACCCAGAAGATCCTGACATTGTACAAAAGCTAGATGAGTATAGTAAAACACTAATACAGCAAATAGATACCATGAGTGCAATTGCAGGTGCTTTTTCTAACTTTGCTAAAATGCCAGCACAACAAAATGAATTGCTTAATGTGGTTAAAATTGTTGACTTAGCATTGGATATTTTTAATGAAGATTATATCGAGTTTGAACCGGAAAAAGATGAGATTATAGCCAAATTTGATCGTACTCAATTAATTAGAGTCATTACTAATTTGGTAAAAAATGGTATACAAGCAATCCCAAGTGACAGAACACCGCAAATTATTGTAAAAGTAACGGACAATAATGGTCGTGTTGATTTAACTATTTCTGACAACGGAATTGGGATTTCTGATGAAAATAAAGACAAAGTCTTTGAGCCAAAATTTACTACCAAATCTAGCGGAATGGGATTAGGTTTGGCAATGGTAAAAAATATAGTAGAAACCTATCAAGGAACAATTACCTTTACATCTGTTAAAGACGTAGGCACAACCTTTACAGTTTCATTTCCAAAAGAATATTAAAACATAAACATATGAATTTCGAAAACATACTTACTAGCACAGCAAACGGAATAACAACTATTACAATTAATAGACCATCCAAGTTAAATGCACTAAATAAAGCAACTATTACAGAGCTTCATCACGCATTTGATCATGCAAATAAGGATATAGATACTAAGGTTATTATTGTAACAGGAAGCGGAGAAAAAGCGTTTGTTGCAGGTGCTGATATTAGCGAATTTGCAAATTTTACAGTAGAAAATGGTGGTAAATTAGCAGCATTAGGTCAAGAAATGTTATTTGACTTTGTTCAAAATTTACAAACTCCTGTAATTGCAGCTGTCAATGGTTTTGCTTTAGGAGGAGGATTAGAATTAGCTATGGCTGCACATTTTAGAATTGCTAGCGATAATGCTAAAATGGGATTGCCAGAAGTTAGCTTAGGTGTTATACCTGGTTATGGTGGTACGCAACGTTTACCACAATTAGTTGGTAAAGGTCGTGCAATGGAAATGGTTATGACCGCAGGAATGATTGATGCAGATACTGCATTAAATTATGGATTAGTTAACCACGTAGTTGCTTTAGAAGAATTAATACCTCTTGCCCAGAAAATAGCTGGTAAAATCATGCGTAACTCAAGCGTAGCAATTGGTAAAGCTATTCAAGCAATAAATGCTAACTACACAGATGGTGTTAATGGATTTGATATAGAAATTAAGGAGTTTGGTGCTTGTTTTGGTACAGCAGACTTTAAAGAAGGTACTACTGCTTTTTTAGAAAAACGTAAAGCAGATTTTCCTGGAAAATAATACTATTTTAAACCTTTAGATATAAAAAAAGACGCAATAGTGCGTCTTTTTTTATTTTTGTGGCAAATGAGTTTTAGAAGTTAACAACAGATGTAAAAGTGTGTCCTTTAAATGAAATAACAACTTTGTAGTCTTCTTTTTTATCTTCTAATAATTTGAATTTTTTACCAAAAGTAGTAGTGTCTTTTACGGTTTCAGTGTGTATCTTTTCATAAATACTTCCGTTAGTGTTATAAAAAATTTCAATTTTAAAATCCGTTGGACTTTCGTTATAAGACGTTACATAAACCACATTGTTTTTAGCGTTTACTATTGGTTTGTTAATTACTGTTAGTTTTTCTTTGTTAAAAGTAACTACAGATAAATCTACTTTAAAAGGGTAAGTTCTAATTTGATGTTTTTTATCTAATTCAAAAATATAATTACCATCAGGTAATGATGTTAAATCAAATGACTTATTGTATTGACCACTTTTTTCAATAGATTCTTTATATAAAATAATTCCAAAAGCATCTTTGACTAATAATTGATCACCTTGATTAACATTGTCAAACATTAATAATGTTTTTCCGTCGTCTTCTTTTGTAAAAGATACTACTTCTGTTGCGTTACTGCTTAGCGTAGCAAATACGATTGCTAAAGCTAAAATGTGTTTCATAAAGTTTTTCATAATCTAAATCTTTTTAAGGATTACTGGTGCAAAGTTAATATAGAGGTCTAGTTATAATAACAAGTCAATTGGTATATTTATGTGCTATTTTAACTTAATAATGCATTACGAAAACGTTATAGGTTAAAATAGTATACATTAGTGCTAAATTAGCATACAACAATACTGTAAGATGTTGTAGTTTTGTCAAAAGTTTATTGCAGTGAATACTAAACCTACATTAAAAAAAATAACACCTAGTTTTGGAAGCTCTATAATTGCGGTTCAAAAGACTAAAAAACGTAAAAGGAGTGATGCCTTTTGGCATTTTCATCCAGAAGTTGAGATGGTGTATGTTAATAAAGGCAAAGGAAGACGACATATTGGTAATCATTTGTCTTACTTTAATAATAGTCAGTTAATACTTATTGGCTCTAATTTACCTCACAATGGGTTTACAGACCGTTTAACTTCTAAAGGAAAAGAAACTTTGGTGCAATTTCATCCTCAATTTTTAGGTGACGCGCTTAATGCGTTACCAGAAATGAAAAATATTTTGCAATTGTTGGAGCGCGCAAAAAAGGGAATTCTGTTTAAACCAGAAATTAAAAAAATAGTAGGTCCTAAAATAGAAAAACTGCCTAAGTATGAGGGTATAAAGCGTGTTACTAAGTTGTTGGAAATTTTAGAGTTGTTAGCGTTAACTAATGATTATACTTTGCTTAATGAAAATGGTTACGTTTTTGAAACCCAACCACAAGACACTAACAAGATTGATAAAATTTACAAATACGTCAATAAAAATTTTCAAAATCATATTACTTTAGATCAAATAGCAGAGGAGGTAAGTCTAACTGTACCAGCTTTTTGTCGTTATTTTAAAAAGATTACAGGAAAAACATTTACGCAATTTGTTAATGAATATCGTGTCTTTTATGCAACTAAATTATTAACCGAAAGTCAAAGTAGCATTACAGATATATGCTTTGAATGTGGTTTTAACAACTTTTCTCATTTTAATAAAGTTTTTAATGAAGTGGTCGGAAAAAGTGCTTCAAAATACAGAAGCGAAATAAAATCCATGGTGCAGTCTTAAATTTATAAATTTTGTTATTTTCGTGCTCTATTTAATAATTTAATCAATCAATAATTTATTTATGAAACTAAAATTACAAATTACATTACTTACCGTTTTAGCTGTTTTTATGAGCTGTAGTGAAGATTCTGCAACCGACGAATTTAACCAAGCAAATCAAAATGCATCTGTTAAATTAATCACTAATTTGTCAGTTGTGTCTGCTCAAGATGCTTCAGAAAACCAATCTGTTACTATTAATTATAACGGAAATAATCAAGTCGCTAACATCACAGATGGTGTGGAAACTAGCTTTTTAGTTTATGACAATGACAACTTAACAAATGTAACAGGAGAAGGTGAAACATTAAATGTAGAAGAATTGTATCAATCGCCTTATGATGCTTTTGAAACTGGAGAAGTTTTGCAATATGATAGTAACATGAATCCTGTTAGTATTAGATTTTTAGAAGAAGAGTTTGATTTTTTTAATAATACAATGAATGTAGTAGAATATTATGCAGAAATTGAATATGATGCAACACCAAATCCATTTTTTTACACGCTAGAAGCAGCCGGAATTATTGATGTGTTGGATAATGTAGATTTAAACTTTAGTATGGATGTTCAAGCACCAGAAATTGTACAAGCTAGATTATTGTTACCTACAAATAACATTAAAAAAATCACGTATAAAGATGAAGATTTAACACCAATCTATCAGATTGTTGCTAATTATGTTTATGATGCTCAAAATTACCCTTCAACCGGAACTGTAACGTCTACAGATTTAGGGGATGATAGCGTAAGTGTATATACAACTACTTTTACTTATATGGAGTAAGCACTTTTAATTAGTAAAAAAGGTTATTTTAATGTTAGTATTTACTAACTTAAAATAACCTTTTTTTATTTCTCTCCTTTCCATTCTGCATCAAATTGTTTTAAAAAGTCTACCATATATTGGTGTCGTTGTTTAGCAATTTTATGACCAGTAGTGGTATTCATTTTATCTTTTAAAAGCAGTAATTTTTCGTAAAAATGATTAATTGTTGGTGCATTTGAAGCCTTATATTCAGCTTTAGTCATATTTAAATTTGGTGCAATCTCTGGATCATACAAGGTTCTGTTTTTAAAACCACCATAATTAAAGGTACGTGCAATACCAATTGCGCCTAAAGCATCTAAACGGTCAGCATCTTGTACAACATCCAATTCTAAAGATTTAAAGGCTTTTTTTGTGCCTAAATTAGAACTGTAGGAGATGTTTTCAATAATCTTTATAACATGATTAATGGTTGCCGAGTCTACGTTGTGTTTTAACAAAAAAGCACCAGCAACTTTTGGACCAATGGTACTATCGCCATCATGAAATTTACTATCTGCAATGTCATGTAATAATGCGCCAAGCGCAACTACTAATGGATCAACTGTTTCGCCTTTAGCTATTAGAAGCGCATTGTTGTAAACACGCTCTATATGAAACCAATCGTGTCCACCTTCGGCATCTTTTAAAGTGTCTTTTACAAAGGTTTTAGTGGTTTCAATTAGCTCTTGGTTTGACATAAACTATAGTTTGGCTGGTTCAACCCATTTAAATTGATAAGAATTTTCAGGTATTTTAATTCGGTCTGCTAAACGTAACATTCGCTCTGGAAGTTTCATCAGGTAGTCACGTGCTTTTTCAGCGTCGTCGTTAAGGTCTGTAATTTTATCAATGTCCCAACGCTTGATTAGTTTTTGTAAAATGTCTATATAGTCCATAGATGTATAAACACCAATACGTTGTGCAGTGTTAGAAAATTCGTCAAAAACAGTACTGATTTTACCTCCAGATTCTCTTAAAAAGTGAGCTGGCATTGTAATTTTTTGTTTCATCATGTATTGAAACGCTAGCATCATTTGACTAGGGTCTACTTTAAAAATACGCTCTACAAACTCGCTATAAGCATGATGGTGTCTCATCTCGTCTCCAGAAATTATTTTACACATTCTAGCCAATTGTTTATTTCCTTTTTCTTTGGCTAATTTTGCTACACGATTGTGTGAAACATAAGTTGCTAATTCTTGAAAACTGGTATAAACAAAGTTTTTGTAAGGGTCTCTTGCTGTACCAATATCAAAACCATCTGCAATAAGGTGTTGTGTAGTTTGTTCTATCTCGCGCATGTTAACACGACCAGAAAGGTATAAGTATTTGTTTAAAACATCACCATGACGGTTTTCTTCGCCTGTCCAATGTCTAATCCATTTTGCCCAACCGTTTTTACCATCTTGTTCAACGCCTTCAATATCCATTAACCAAGACTCGTAAGTTGGTAATGCTTCTTCAGTAATCATATCTCCAACTAAAACCACCCAAAAATCATAAGACAATTCTTTAGACAATTCTCTAATTTCTCTTACCTCTTCAAAAAAGTTAGGACCTTCAGAGTTTGGTAAAAAATCTGAGGGTTGCCAAATTTTTTCAACAGGAATTAAGTATTTATCTATTAAAGCATCTATATCTTTTTCTAAAAAAGACATGACTTCTAATCTTACATTTTTTGATGACATAACGTTATATTTTTATGCTATTTTTAATGGTAGTTTCTATGTGATTTAATAATGCTTCAGTAGAGTCAAAATCACTAGGTTTAACCGGTTTGTGTGCTGTAAATGTGATGTTATTTCCAATACCCATAGGGAATTTACCATAACGCAAATTTTTCCATGAATTATTGATAGTTACAGGAATAATAATTGCACTAGGCACATATTTTATTAGGGTTTCAAGACCTTTAGTATGGAATGGTTTAGGTTGTCCATCACGACTTCTGGTACCTTCCGGAAAAATAACAGCAGCACGATTAGTAGTTTCTATATAATCTGCAAATTTCCTAATAGCGACAATCGCTTGTCTAGGGTTTTTACGATCTATTAATACAGAGCCACCATGACGTAAATTGTAGGATACGCTTGGTAGTCCTTTACCTAATTCTTTTTTACTAACAAATTTAACATGGTGTTTTCTAAAATACCACATTAATGGAGGTATGTCTGCCATACTTTGATGGTTAGAGACAATTAAGACAGGTTGAGAATTGTCTAAAGGGTAAGGGTTTATAAATTTATGAGTGGATCCTAACAGGTTTACACATCGCATTAAGAAAAACTGAAGATAATCCACACTTTTTTTATGTGCTTTATAACCAAAAACATTAAAACAAATCCATTGTATTGGATGAAAAATAACTAATGTTAACCCAAAAAACAGGAAGTAAATAACAGATAAAGGATAGGCAATAATTTTTCTCATTTTATAATAAAAATTCTATCTATCAAAAATAGAAAAACCACGTTTAAAAAACGTGGTTTTTCTATAATACTTAGCTTAAGTTTTGCTTTGTAAAAGGCTTAGCAGTGCTCGTTATATGCATCAATAAGGTTTTCAGCAATTAATTCTGCTGGTCTACCTTCAATATGATGACGCTCTAACATATGTACTAATTCTCCATCTTTAAATAAAGCCATACTTGGTGAACTTGGAGGAAAAGGTACCATATGTGCTCTTGCTTGATCAACAGCCTCTTTATCAACACCTGCAAAAACCGTTACTATATGTGTAGGTTTTTTGTCATTTGCTAAACTCATTCTTGCTCCTGGTCTTGCATTTGCAGCTGCACAACCACAAACCGAATTAACAACCACTAAAGTTGTTCCTTCTTTTGCAATTGCAGTATTTACTGCTTCAGCTGTATGTAATTCTTCAAAACCTACGTTAGTTAAGTCCTCACGCATTGGTTTTACTAATTCTGCTGGATACATATTCTTGTAATTTTTTATTTATAAATCTATCTCATGCAAAGATAATCAAAAACCATGCAAATATTATTATGACGTTACCTTATAACACTTATGGTGTCATAAGGTCAGGCTATCGCTTCTCGCTCTCTGCGAGGAGCTCAGACAGACTGCTCAATTGCGAAGCAATCACGATTTCTTTAAAATAGGATGCATGAGTAATCCTTAACGCATTAAACTGCTAACAACGGTAACAAAAGCAATTTAAAGTATACTAACAAAGTAGTATATTTACTTTTTTAAAATTAGAATAAAATTTATGGCTGGATTAAAATGGATAGGTGCAACTTTAGGATGGACGTTAGGTGGTCCAATAGGAGCAATTATAGGGTTGGCAATTGGTAGTCTAGGAGATGCAATGTCTGAAAAAGGAAACCTTTTAGGAAATGGTAACCCAAACAAACAGCAAAAAAGAGAACCAAATTATAGAACACAGCCTAATTACAGAACCCAACAACAACGTCGTGCGCAAACAACGTCTGGAGATTTTGAGGTAAGTTTACTAATCTTAGCGTCTGTAATTATAAAAGCAGATGGTGTCCAAGACCAACGCGAATTGGATTTTGTGCGTAATAAATTTGTAGAGCTTTATGGAAAAGATCGTGCAAATAAAGCATTTAAATTATTTAAAAATATAAGTAATCAAAACGTGTCTACAAGAGATGTTTGTAAGCAAATCCAACAAATGATGGATCATGCATCACGTTTGCAATTATTACACTTTTTATTCGGAATTGCAAAAGCAGATGGCATGGTTACCGATAATGAAGAGGATCAAATTAATAGAATTGCTAACTATTTAGGCATTAGTAGTCGCGATTATTCCAGTATAAAAGCTATGTTTTATAATAGTAGTGATAATGCTTATACTATTTTAGAAATAGACAAAACAGCTACAGTTGATCAAATTAAAAAAGCTTACCGTAATATGGCTAAAAAATACCATCCAGATCGTGTAGAGCACCTTGGAGAAGAGCATAGAAAAGGAGCAGAAGATAAGTTTAAACAAGTTCAAAAAGCTTACGAATTTTTACAAAAAGAAAGAGGGTTTTAATAAAACTATAGGAGACCTTTTTAAGTTTTGACCATTAAAGAATAAAGATATTTTATGAACGATAAAAAAATATTAGAATTCTTTAAAACAGGTCAACGTGACAGAGCGTTTAAACAACTGTATAGTTTATATCCTAGAATAGAAAAATTAGTCTTATCCAAAGGTGGAGAAAAGTCAGACGCACAAGATGTGTTTCAGGAAGCATTAATTATTCTTAATCGTAATTTAGAACAGTCCGATTTTAAATTAACAGCTTCGTTTTATACCTATTTATATTCCGTATCCAGATTTGTTTGGAAAGACATGCAAACCAAATTTACTACTCAAGAACTTCATGAGTTGAAGGATAACGAAGTTTCAATATTTCAACATGTATTAGAAGAAAAAAAGTATCGCTTTGCCGAGAACGCTTTTCGCGAATTAGGAGAACGATGTCAACAGTTATTACAACTGTTTTATGTACAAAAAATAACTTTTTCAGTCATTGCAACGATGATGCAGTTTAAGTCAGAAAAAGTGGCTAAAAACCAAAAGTACAAATGCTTGAAAAAAGCGAAGGACATCTATCAAAATAATACTCAATCTTAATTCGGCTTAGACATGGAAAATCACATACAACATATAGACTTAATCAATCAATATTTAAATAAAGAATTATCAAATACAGAGGTTATAGCTTTTGAAAACAAACTTAAAACTAATGCGGAATTTAATGCAATTTATCAAGAGCATTTAATAGTCTTAGAAGGTATAAAACGTACACACCTTAAAGCTGAAATTGCATCTGCTAAGCGTAGTTATATTAAGACAAAGTGGCTTAAAGTTTCAGGTTTAGTTATAGTGACCTTAGGGTTGTTAATTTTGTGCTATTATTTGTTTTTTAATCAATCAAATGGTGAGAATCAAAAGGAGTCTTTTCAAAATGAAAAACGTATTGGAACAGAAACTTCAGTAAAACTAACGGACTCTTCAAAACACAAATTTGTTGTTATTAAAAAAATTACAAAATCAATCGAAAATATAGAACAGACAAATGTTAATGGAGGAATTACTATTATTCAAGACACTATTTTAATAGAGAATTTAGGTTATTTCTCTAAAACAGAATTTGATAGTAAATTCCCAAAATTAGCAAAACTAAAACCAGTTAATGATACTTTAGTAATTAATGAAACGGTAGCGTATCAAAAAACAGTTTCAGAAGAAAAATCAACAAAAGGACACAAGGAAAATACAGTTTCGGTTAAAGAAGGTGTTGTGGTTTCAAAAACATCTAAAAACACAAGCAAAAGCCTTATTTCGTTTTATAATTCAGTAAAAAAAGCACCACAAATTATAGAAATTAATACAGAAAGAGAAACGACTCTAACCTGTAAAGAAGGTACAGTTTTAAACATTCCAGCAAAATGTTTTATTGATGCAAACGGGAAATTAGCTAGAGGAAAGGTTAATATAGAAGTTACAGAGTTTTATAAATTGTCAGATATGTTATTGGCTAATTTAACCACAAAATCTGATGGCAACCAATTGGAAACCGGAGGAATGCTGTTTATAAAAGCATTAAAAGATAATAAACAATTACAGTTAAAACCTGGAAGTAATATTGAATATGTATTCTCTTCGCGTGGAAGTAAGAAAAAAGATATGCAGCTTTTTTTAGGTGAAGAAATTAAAGATGGCGTTAATTGGACTTTAGATAATATCACACACAAAAGTAATGCTGTTTTAACTTCTACTGAAATGGTTTTAATTGAAGAAGAAGACGTGGAAGTACCGATTCAATATGTAGAAGAAGTTCCTGTGTTTCCTGGTTGTGAAAATGGTACAAACACAGCGAAAAAACAATGTTTTGATCAAGCACTTTCAAAACTAATATCTAAAAATTTTAATACTAGTATCGCTGAAGATTTAAACCTAATTGGAAAACATAAGATTTTAACATCGTTTAAAATTGATAAAGAAGGAGAGGTTGTTGATATTCAAGTTTTTGCAGCGCATACCTTATTGGCTAAAGAGGCTATTAGAGTTTTAAAATTAATACCAAAACTAAAGCCAGGTAAGCAACGTGATTATACTGTAATTGTACCTTATAGCTTGCCAATTAATTTTAGTCTTGGAGGTAGTGTAAAAAACAACCCAAATCTTATCACTGTAAAGGATAAAACATCTTTTGAGAAAAAATTTGAGGAGCGATTACAAAACAAAGATTCCACGACCACAGGATTAGTTGGTACTGTAACAGCTAACGATGTGTCTAGATATGCTTTTTATGGTTCAAAATTAGGTTGGATTAATTGTGATCGTTTTATAAGAAGCACCAAAAACGCAGTAAAATTTAAACTTAAAATTAAAGATGCTAATGGTGCAGATGTCAAGATGGTATTTAAATCTTTAAACTCGATTTTACCAAGTAGAAGCGTTGGTGATAGTTATGATTTTGGAACAGTAACAGCAAATGAAGCAGTTATTTTAGTCGCTATTAAAAAGGTTGATGATAGACTGTTTTTAGGACTTAAAGAGGTGAGTACAAAGCAAATTACAATGTTAGACTTAAGTTTTAAAGAAGTTAGTCTTGACCAATTAAAAACAGAATTACGAAATTTAAATAAGGATTTTAATTAACCTCTAAACAAAAAGAAATCGTCCTTCATATCTTCTATCTGCGCATCTTTATTAGTGATAATATAATCAATTGCTTTGGAGGTAAAGGTGTCTCCCTTTTTAGTCAATGATACAATATCATTATTAACAACAATCATATTATTTTTAAGAGCCAATTCTAATACAGTTTTGGCTCTTACTTTTTGCCAATTTATGTGTTCTCTTAAATGATTTACGTGACGTTCTTCAACCTCATTATGGTTTTTTAAATGCAGTAAAAAGGTTAATAGGCTAACTTCTGTACGTTGTTGTTTTTCGCGATACATAACAGCTATTACACCTTTGCTTGGAGCAAATAAGTACACAGCTAAAAATATTAAACCTAACATTGTGGTAATAGATCCTGCAATGGATGCGTCTAACAAATGCGCCAACCAGTAACCTGAAATGGCACTAAATATTCCAAAAAACATAGCTAAAGCTAGCATCTTTTTTAGATTGGTAGTTAGTAAATAAGCGGTTGCAGCAGGCGCAATCATTAATGCTACAACTAAAATGGCTCCAACAGCATCAAAAGCACCAACGGTTGTTACGGAAGACACTGTCATTAATCCATAATGTATAATAGCAGGAGAGAAGCCTAATGACGCAGCTAAACCTTTGTCAAAGGTGCTTACTTTTAATTCTTTAAAAAAGGCTATTAAAAGCGTAATTGTAATTAGCAATATTATGCCAATAATCCATAGTGATTTTGGACCAATATCCACACCAGAAACGATTAGCCTATCAAAAGGAGCCAAAGCCAATTCGCCTACCAAAACAGCATCAACATCTAAGTGGACATCGTTAGCATTTTTAGCAATTAAAATAACACCAATACTAAATAATGCAGGAAACACTAAGCCTATTGCTGTATCCTCCTTTACTAAACCTGTTTTTTGAATGTATTCTACTAATACCACTGTGATTACACCTGTTAATGCTGCCAATACAATTAATAATGGCGAATTTAAATCCTGTGTAATAAAAAAACCGACTACAATTCCTGGTAAGATGGAATGGCTTATGGCATCGCTTATCATTGCCATTTTGCGTAGCACTAAAAAGGTACCAGGAATAGCACATGCAATTGCGACTAAACTAGCAATTAATTGTATTTCTATTTGAGCACTATTCATCTTCAGTCGTTTGTTTAGTGTATAAGTTGGCTGCAGTTTTAAAACCTGCTTCTGTTAAGCTCCACATATTTCCATCTAGAGTTACGTAATTTTTTTCTACTAGTTTTTGAAGTGTTTTACGTGTAAATCCTTGAAAGTTATTAAGGAGCTTTATAGTATGTGGATGCGAAATATTTTCGTGTGTTTCAGCAATATGATACATAAATGCTAAGGTTTTATGAAGCTCTAAATCGCGTCTATTTTTTATAAATCTAATTTGTTTAAATAATAAACCTCGACTTGGAGAAAATACGAACGAGAATACTACAAAAATTGAAGCTACTAATACAATGACTGGTCCTGTAGATAGATTAGTTTGACTAGCACTTATGGCTGTTCCAAAAACTCCAGAAAAGGCTCCAAATATAGCTGCTAGAAGCACCATTTTTGACAAGCTATTAGTCCATTGTCTTGCTGCTGCTGCAGGAGCTAGTAACATAGCGCTCATTAAAACAACACCAACTGTTTGTAGTCCTAAAACTATAGCTAAAACTATAAAACTGGTAATTAAAATATCGATGACTTTAGTGTTAAAGCCTAAAGTTTTAGTGTAATCAGCATCAAAGAGCAAGATTTTAAATTCTTTCCAAAATAGTAACAATACAAATAAGCATAATCCTGTAACTATAGCCATTAGCCAAACATCGCTTTCTACCAAAGTAGCTGCTTGACCAAATAAATATTTATCCAAACCTGCTTGATTAGCATTGGGTTGTTTTTGAATAAAAGTCAGTAATAACATACCAAACCCGAAAAAAAGCGATAATATTAATCCTAAAGCAGTATCGCTTTTTAAATGTGTTTTTTTGACGATACCTCTAATCCAAAAGGTTCCAATTAATCCGCTTACTAAGGCTCCTAAAAGTAAAGTATTACTGTCTTTTGCACCTGTAATTAAAAATGCAATTGCAATTCCTGGTAAAGCAGCATGTGATATAGCATCTCCAAGTAAACTTTGTTTTCTAAGCACAGCAAAACTACCTAACATACCAGTTACTGCACCTAAAATTGCTGTTCCAAGTGTAATGGTTCGTAGTGTGTAGTCGCTAAAGACTAAAGAAAAATATTCTTGTAAATCCATTATTCTTGAATACTTACTTTATAATTAATACCATACGTCTTGGTTAAATTATCATCATTAAAGATGTCTTTAACTGGACCTGTTGCTATTTTCTTTACATTTAAAAAAGTAACCCAATCAAAATATTCCGGAACGGTTTGTAAATCATGATGCACTACGATAACTGTTTTGCCTGCTTTACGTAATTCTTTTAAAATATTAATAATAGCTATTTCTGTGGTTGCATCAACCCCTTGAAAAGGTTCATCCATAAAATAAATAGATGCATTTTGTACTAATGCTCTAGCTAAAAATATACGCTGTTGTTGTCCTCCTGAAAGTTGACTAATTTGTCTGCTTTTAAATGGTAACATGCCTACTTTTTCTAAAGCTTCTAAGGCTGCTTTTTTTTGTTTTTGTCCTGGACGTTTGATCCATCCTAAACTACCATAAGTTCCCATGGTTACAACATCTAAAGCAGTCGTTGGAAAATCCCAATCTACACTTCCTTTTTGTGGTACGTAAGCAACTAGTTTGCGTTGCTTGCTATAGGGTTTGCCATAAATAGTGACGCTTCCTGCTATAGGTTTTAATATACCTAAGATAGATTTGATTAGTGTTGATTTACCAGCTCCATTTGGTCCAACAATAGCCATAAGGACACCTTCTGGGATTTCTAAATCAATATCCCAAAGTACAGGTTTGTAGTTGTATGCTACTGTTAGGTCATCTACTTTTACTGCTATTACTCCTGAGGAAGAAGTAGTCTTGCTCTTATTGCCACTCATGGTTTTTAATTTGTTTTTATTCATTTTTTGCTTGTCCAAAAAACGAATCAAAAAAGGACATCCAAGCCAAGGAATTTTTCAGTTTTTAAACTGAAAACCAACTCGAAAACTTCGCGTCGAACTGCGTTCTCCTATTCTCGAAGCTTTTCTTCATTTATTCTTCGCCTTGGCACTCAATTCTTCGAATTGAAATAGGACATTACCTTTTATGAAATTATTGGTTAATCCTAAGTTTTTTTACTAACTAATTACTTTAAGGCATTTACTATAGTATTGACATTGTATTCAAACATGCCAATATAAGTGCCTTCAGTGGTTCCTGCGCTTCCTAAAGCATCAGAATATAATGTACCTCCAATTTGTACATCATGTCCTTTAGCGTTTACTGCTTTTTGTAGCGCTTCAATAGTGCGTTTTGGTACTGAGCTTTCAACAAAAACTGCTTTAAGTTGTTTTTCAATTATAAAATTAGCTAAATTTTGAACATCTTTTACTCCAGCTTCAGTTGCTGTAGATAAACCTTGTAAGCCTACGACTTCAAATCCGTAGTTTTTTCCAAAATAATTAAAAGCATCATGTGCTGTCACTAATATGCGTTTGTCTTTTGGAAGTGTTTCAATTTTTGCTGTAATTGTTTTTTCTAATGTGTTTAGCTTAGCTATGAATTCTGCTTCATTTGCTTTATAGTATTTCGCGTTTTTTGCGTCTTTTTCAATTAAAACAGCAGTAACTTTTTGGGTAAATTGCTTAAAGTACTCAATGTTAAACCAAACGTGTGGATCGTAATTAGAAGCAAAATAATCTGATCCGATTAGGGTTGATTTATCTATTTCTTCCCCTAAAGCAATTGGTGTTTTTGTGCTGCTTCCCATTTTTTCAAAGACCTCGACAAGTTTTCCTTCTAGGTGTAAACCATTATAAAAAATAACATCTGCATTAACTAATTTGGTTACATCACCTTCGCTTGCTTTATACAAATGAGGATCTACACCACTTCCCATTAAACCGTTAATATTAATACTGTCTTTACCAATGTTTTTTACTAAATCAGTTATCATTGTGGTTGTGGTGACAACGTTTAGTTTACCGTTTTCTTTTTTGTTTGTATTGCAACTTGATAGTGTTGCATAAACTAAAAGTATAAATAAAAGTTTTTTCATGTTATTTTTTGGTTTTTGATGGTATTCTAAAGCTAACACCTGAACTTAATAATAGATCTTGTCCTTTAGTAATGCTTGTTCCAATTGTTGCATCTAATTGTAAATTATTATTTATTAAATAAGTTAGTCCAGCATCCCAAAGATGATTTGCTTTGTTGTTTTCTGGTAAATCACCATAAAGTTCTGCGTAAGCACTTAATTTTTCTGTAATGCCTTGTCCAAAAGCAATAGTGTAGACGTATGAGGCTTCAGAAGAATCACTTCCCCAATAAGCTCCTAAATTATAGGATACATTAGTATTGTTACTTAAAGTGTGGGAAAATGCAAACCTAAAGTCAATGCTTGTTGTTTCTGGTTTATAATCTGTACTTGCTGTTACTGGTAGGTATAGGTGACCCAAGAGGCCAATTTCTGGCAATAGTCCCTTTTCTTTAGCAATACTAGTTTTGATTCCTAATAATAAAGGCGAAAAACCACTTGTAATATTATCTAGTTTAGTACTGTTTATAGTTGTTAACCCTTCTGTAAAGTCCCATCCTAAACGTAATTCTACATTATCTAATACGCCATAACGCACTAATGTTGTATTATATGTGTAATTTTCTGTTTGGATGTTATTCTCTTTAAAAGTATTGTAAAACGCTCCAGTTTCAATCTGAATAAACCGTTTTGGAACCACATTTGGTGATTCTGTTTGATCTGGTCTATCTGTTATTAATGGTTGTGATTGGATATTTTCTTGAGCTAAAGCTGAAATAGATAGTACAAAACCTGTTATCACTGAAGCTATGGGTGTTTTAGTTAGTTTCATTAACGTAAATAATTTTTGTAAAATCTTGATTTAATAAAATTGTATTATTATTTATTGTTATTTGTGTCATTTTGTTTTTGCTAAACTGTTTAATTACAGTTAGCTGGTTTCCGTATTTTAAACCGTTAATCGCACAAAAATCAAAAAATTCTTTGTCGTCACTCATTAATCTTGCAATGACATAGGTTTTATTTTCTTTAGTTTTTGAAAGTAAAATAGAGGTGTCTTTTGTTGTGATTTCGCCATTTTGGTTTGGAATAGGATCACCATGAGGATCAAATTTTGGATTACCCAAAAAGGCACTGATTGTATTTGCTAAAAAGTCTGAAGTTTCGTGTTCAAGTAGTTCTGCTTCACGATGTATTTCATGTAAAGACATATCAAAGGTTTTGTGAAGGAAAGCTTCCCAAAGTCTATGCTTTCTTATCACTTTAAGTGCTAATTTCTCTCCTTCGTCAGTTAGCTCTAAAGCTTTGTATTTTTGATAGTTTACTAAGTTTTTAGTGGCTAAACTTTTTGCCATATCTGTTGCTGCTGCATTTGATATGCCAAGAAGTTTTGCAATGTTGCCAGGTTTGGTGTCTGTGATATCGTTGATTTTACTTTTGTAGATTGCTTTTACAAAATTTTCTATTGCTACTGACATTTACTATTGCTTTAATAAATTTTTAAGGTTACTTAAATATTATTCAAATGTAGCTAAAATTTTGTAATTGAATTAACCATAACACAATAAATTTCTTTTAAAAATAAAAATCAATAATTTAATATCTCTTGGTGATAGATATAAGTTGCTGTATTAAAGCGTTTTATAGTTTTTTTGTTTGAATCGAAACTTAAAATTAATGAATAACTGACATGCTTTTTAAGGGAATCCTGTTTGTGGTGTAGAGTAAAATGGATTGATAAATCATTAACCTTTTGTGCAATTTGTATTTATTAAGGCTAGACACTAAGTTTGAAATAGGACTAGTAAAAGAGGCAAATGATTAAGATGAAGTTACTAAAGTAATAGGTGTTAGTTTTTGAACACTCTAAAATAGGCTAACAAGATTTTAATAGTATCAATTAAATTATTAATACAATCATAAAAATATTAGAAGTAGTAACGTTGCTTTTTATTATAGAATACTTTAATACAAGTAGTGTATTAAGTCTATGGATTGGAAACTTTTAATGACAACCACAGTCGTCAGTTCCACATGCTTTTTTTGATTTCGTTTTAACGAAATATTTTTTATAAAGAAAAAACAAAGCAAATCCTAGCGTGATAAATACCAGTATGTTTTGGATAATTGCGTTCATAATTTTATTTTAAAAATTGATAAGCTATTAAAGCCGAAATGTAGGCAATTGCTGTCATGATTATCAATTGCAATGTTGGCCATTTCCACGTATTAGTTTCTTTTTTAACCACAGCTAATGTACTCATACATTGCATTGCAAAAGCATAAAAAAGTAGTAATGAAATACCAGAAGCAAAATTAAATAAAGGACCTCCTAAAATTGGATTGACTTCTCCAGCCATTCGGTTTTTGATAGTGTCTTCATCATCGTTACCAACACTATAAATGGTTGCCAAAGTACCTACAAAAACTTCTCTTGCAGCAAAACTACTTACTATTGCAATTCCTATTTTCCAATCGTAACCTAATGGTCTTATTACAGGTTCAATAGCGTGTCCAGCAATACCAATAAAGGAATGTTCTAGTTTATGTGACGCTATTTTTTGTCCTAATTCTTCCTCGTTTAAATTTTGTGAAGCATACTCTGTAGTGACAATATTTTCGGCATTATTAAATTGTTCTCCAGGACCATAAGAAGCTAAAAACCAAAGTATAATTGAGATGGCTAATATTATTTTTCCTGCTCCAAAAACAAACGATTTGGTTTTTTCTAATACAGTAATTGCTACGTTTTTAAATAAAGGTAATTTATAGTTTGGCATTTCTACCACAAAAAACGTTTTACTTTTAATTTTTAAAACTTTATTTAAGATGTAAGCAGAAACTACTGCAGCTCCAAAGCCTAAAAGGTATAATAGCATTAAGGTTAAAGCTTGGTAACTTAACCCTAGAAAACGTCCTTCTGGAATAACTAATGATATAATAATTAGGTATACTGGCAATCTTGCAGAGCATGTTGTAAAAGGCGTTACTAATATGGTGATTAATCGTTCTTTCCAACTTTCAATATTTCTAGTTGCCATTATAGCAGGAATAGCACAAGCAGTTCCAGAAATTAAAGGCACAATACTTTTACCGCTTAATCCAAAACGTCGCATAATTCTGTCCATTAAAAACACGACACGACTCATGTAGCCGCTTTCTTCAAGAATTGAAATAAACAAGAATAAGAAGGCGATTTGAGGAATAAATATCACTATTCCACCTAAACCAGATATAATACCTTCGGCTAAAAGATTAGTAAAAGCACCTTCAGGTAATGCGTTTTTAACCCAATCGCTTAAATTAGCAAACAGTCCGTCAATAAAGTCCATTGGGACTGTTGACCAATCATAGATGGCTTGAAAAATTGTTAGTAGTATAAAAAAGAAAATGACATAACCCCAAACTTTGTGTGTTAGTATACGATCAAATTTAGTGCGTAAATCCTTTGCCTGACTAGCATCAATAGTTTGTCCTTTTTTAAGCGTATTGTTTATAAATTGGTAGCGCTTAATGGTTTCTTTTTGTTGTAATCGTTTTAAGTCGCTTTTAGATTTAGTTTTAAAACTAGCAATAGCCTCGACTTCATTACGGTCCATTTTGCCAAAATTGACATCTTGGGTAATTACTAACCATAACTTATACAGTAATTGGTTAGGGAAGGCTTTTCTTAATTTGTCAAAATACTCTTTATCAATTTCTGACGCATTTAAGCAAGGCGTAGTTGATAGTTCTTTATAATTAGAAATTAACTGTTTTAAACTCTCAATACCTTCATTTTTTCTGGTGCTTATAACCGCAATCTTAGTTTTAAGTTCTTCTTCTAGAAGCTCTATGTCTAAAGAAATTCCTTTGTATTTCATTCTGTCAGCCATATTGATGACTAGGATGGTAGGGATTTCAAGATCTTTTATTTGTGTAAAAAGTAGTAGGTTTCGTTTTAAGTTTTCAACATCACTTACAACTACTGCAACATCCGGAAAATCTTTATCGTTTTTATTAAGTAAAAGCTCGATAACCACATTTTCGTCTAAAGACGATGCATTTAAACTGTAGGTACCAGGAAGATCAATAATGTGCGCTTTAACACCTCTAGGTAGTTTGCAAATCCCTTCTTTTTTCTCAACGGTTATTCCAGGATAGTTTCCTACCTTTTGGTTTAAACCTGTTAAGGCGTTAAAAACAGATGTTTTTCCGGTATTTGGGTTACCAATTAAGGCAATGTTAATTTGCTTACTCATTAAACTTCTTTTTCGATAATGATATGAATAGCGGTTTCTTTTCTAATAGCTAAGTGACTTCCGTTTATGTTAAGGTATAGTGGGTCTGCAAAAGGAGCCACCTGAACCAGCTCTACACTATTGCCTGGTAAACATCCCATTTCTAGGAGTTTTAATGGTATCAAATGTGAAGACACGTCTATAATTATAGCGCGTTCTCCTCTTTTTAATGTGTCTAATGTATGGTTCAAGCTTATTTAGATTGATTTTAAAGAAGCAAAAGTATGGCAAAATTTCAGCTTAAAAAAATTGAAAGCCAAAAACTACTCTTCGTATTCCTTTTTTAACTTTTTAATATCGTTTAATAGTGTGGTAATATCTTCTGTTTTGGTACCATCGTAATATCCTCTAATTTGACCTTTTTTATCAATTAGCATAAAATTTTCAGTATGGACCATCCCATAGTCGTCAGGCATTCCGTCGTCTTTTACAGCTAAATAGCTTTTTCTAGCTAGTCTGTAAATTTCACCTTTATCTCCAGTTACTAAGTTCCATTTTTTATCATTAACTCCTTTTTTTATAGCATATTTTTTTAGCTGCTCAACAGTATCAATCTCTGGAGTTACGGAGTGGGATAGTAGCATAACTTCATCATCATTCATAATTTCTTTCTGGATTTTTTCCATATTATCAGTCATAATTGGACATATGGTTTGACAGGTTGTAAAAAAGAAATCGGCTACGTAAATTTTATCCTTATAGTCTGCTTGTGTAATTGTTTTACCGTTTTGATTGGTTAAACTAAAGTCGGCTATTTTATGGTAGTTAATTTGATGTTGTATTGTGCTATCAACCAACTCAGTATTAACCATTGCTGGTTGATAAATTGGTAAAGGTTTGTCTACTTTTAGAATATTGTAAAAAATAGAAATTATTATTATTGAAATTATACCAAAAACAATAGCAAACAACTTATAATCCTTGAAAAAAGAAAGCATTTTGTAGGTTTTAATTTTATAATGCAAAAATACAATGAAAAGTTTAGCAAGTTCCATGACATTACTCATAAAATTTGTTAATTCTTAAAACCATTAAAGCTATTGCTTTTTAAACTAAGTGTAAATACTTACTTTTGGCGATTATTAAAAAGAATAGAAACACTACATGGAGTTTATTATAAAAATTGGACAGTTTTTGTTAAGTCTGTCATTATTAATTGTTTTACATGAATTAGGGCATTTTATTCCTGCTAAATTATTTAAAACAAGAGTTGAAAAATTCTACTTATTTTTTGATGTAAAATACTCGTTATTTAAAAAGAAAATTGGTGAAACCGTATACGGAATTGGTTGGTTGCCTTTAGGAGGTTACGTTAAAATTGCAGGAATGATTGATGAGAGTATGGATAAAGAGCAAATGGCTTTACCACCTCAACCATGGGAATTTAGATCTAAACCAGCTTGGCAACGATTAATTATTATGTTAGGTGGTGTTTTTGTAAACTTTGTTTTGGCATTGGTAATTTATATTATTGGGTCTTTTGCTTATGGAGATACAGATATAGCTGCCTCTAGTATTAAAGGTGGTTTTTTAATTGAAAATCCATTATTAACAGATTTAGGCTTTAAAACAGGTGATCAAATTATAAAAGTAGACGATGTTGACATCATTAACAGATCTGACATTAGCAAAAATATAATTGGAGCAAAAAGCGTGACTTATAAAAGAGAAGGTGTTACTAACACAATAGATCTTCCTGTAGACTTTTTAGGTCAATTGTCTTCTAGTAAGGATAGAAGCTTGTTTGGGATGCGTAAACCTTTTATTGTCAATAAAGTTTTAGATACCTCGTTAAATAAAAATGTAGATATTAAAACTGGAGATATAATGTATGCTTTAAATGGTCAGCCTGCAGAGTTTTATGACCAAATAGAGCCAATTTTAGAAGCTAACAAAGGTCAAACGATAAGCGCTATTTTTAGAAGAGGAAATATGACTGTAGGAAGAGAGCTAATTGTTGACGATAAAGGTAAATTAGATATAATCACGTCTGCAAGTGCTAAAGAGTTACAGTCCTTAGGTTATTATGATATTGTTAGAAAAGACTATGGTTTTATTGAAAGTTTTGGTGTAGGAGCAACAAAATTTAAAAGTCAAATAGTATCTTACTTTGGGCAATTAAAAGCAATTTTTAATCCAAGTACAGGAGCCTATAAGGGTGTAGGTGGCTTTAAAGCTATTTACGATGTGTTTCCAAGTACATGGAGTTGGCCAGACTTTTGGGGTTTAACAGCATTTTTATCAATTATGTTAGGTGTGCTTAATTTACTTCCAATTCCAGCTTTAGATGGTGGACATGTTATGTTTTTATTATACGAAATGATCTCTGGACGTAAGCCAAGTGAAAAGTTTTTAGAGAAAGCACAGCTAGTTGGATTCTTCATTTTGATTGCTTTAGTGCTGTTTGCAAACGGTAATGATATCTTTAAAGCAATATTTAATTAAAAAAAATTAATTTTTGTTTTGCAGAAGTCAAAAAACGTTTTATATTTGCACTCGCAATAGCGAAAAACACTCCTCCTTAGCTCAGTTGGTTAGAGCATCTGACTGTTAATCAGAGGGTCCTTAGTTCGAGCCTAAGAGGAGGAGCAAGTTATAAATCCGATACAGAAATGTATCGGATTTTTTTGTTTTATAATGCTGATTAAATGACTCTAGCACTATTGATTAAAGCTAATTAATAGAAGTGTTTAGAATGCTAAAGTAGAAGACATAAAAAAAGCCACTATGATTAGTGGCTTTTTTAAATTTTTTAAGTGATAAACTATTCTGTAAATAAGATTTCACTTTTAGCAGAAATTCCATTTTCATTAAAAGCTTCTACTTGATAATAATAACTTTGGTCTGTTGTTAATGCTCTTAATTCGTAATTAGGTGAATCGTACATTAAAGCAGAAAGGTTTAATTTATCTTTTGAAATTCCCCAATAAATAACATAACCAGTCGCATTGTCTAACTTGTCCCAAGTTAAATTGGTGTTTCTGCGATCCTCTTGTCGTTCTACTTTAAAATTAGCTGGTGTTTGCGGTACAGCTTCAAAACCATTTCCAAAAATTCTAAATTCTGAAATTGACAAGTATTTATTGCTACAATACACATGATTGTATCTAACATATCTTGCATTCATAGGTTTATTTAATTCTATATAACCATGAGGCATGTCACGAGTGTTTTTAGAGTAGTCTGAGATGGTTTGCCAAGATTTACCATCAATTGACCCTTCAATAACAAATTGCTGTCTTAAATCGTCTGGTCTACCATATATATCGCTATTAAAATCTTGAAAATTAATTTGAATGGCTTTAATGCTCATTTTCTTTTCTAAATCTACCTGTACGTAAATAGAATCGTCATTGACCTCAGATACCCAATAAGACCTTATTTCTTCATCATTAATTTTAGAAATATCAAACTCTCTAATCTGTCCTAACATATAACCACTGTCACTTTCATCTACAACATTTATCTCTTTAGTTACTAATCCAGAATTTGTAGTCACAGGTTTGTTGTAGGATAATAGCATCCAACCTGTAAAACGCTCTTTATGCTTGTCCACCTTTGTGTCAGGCAAAAAGTGTGGGTAATCACCATAAGCAGTATTAACATACATTTGACCATTGTCTTCAAAACCTGCAGGATACATGCCTATTCTACGTTCAAATTTATAATTAACAGAAATAGCCATAGTTGCATAATGCCAATAATTACCATTATTGTCTTTAACTGTGCTTCCATGTCCTGAACCTTTCAAAAAACCACCAGGTTTGTATGATATAGGGTTGTAAGGTGCATACTCAAAAGGACCAAACGGACTTTTACTAGTTCGGACACCATCTGCATAAACATTCCATTGTGTTCCTGGTGCACCATATTCTAGATAATAGGTGTCATTATGTTTTACCATCCAAGGACCCTCTAAATAAGGCTTGATGTCTGATTTATGGTCTTGTCCAAAACGCTCCCAACCATATTTATCAGGATGTAAATTAAACAAGTCTTGTTGCTCTCCTTTAGGTACATAATAGTTGTCAGCATCAAGCTCAACCACACGAATTGGATATAGGTTAGAGGACTCCTCGTATAAATATACTTTACCATCGTCGTCCACAAATAAATCTGGATCTTGAATGCCACCAGGCGGATTTAAAACCGCATACTTAGTTTTCCAGTCACCTAACTCAGGATTATCAGTTTCTATAATTGGACCTCTTCCAGACGGATCGCCATAGACTATTATTTTACCGTCTTTTACAGCTGCTGCAGGAGCGTTACTTCCTTTAAAATACCAGTTTTGAGGTGTAATAAATGTCCAATTACTCATATCATCACTCATCCAATAGCCATGAGATCGTGTGACAAACATGTAATACTTGCCTTTAAAATTAACTAAAGCAGGATCTGCACCAGAACGGTAAGACACTTTATTTTCTGCTCTGTAATGTGACATGTATGAATAATCAATATCTACTGGGTTACAATAGGTTTTGTAATCTCTTTTATTACCATTATTAGCGTTTAAAGATTCTGTTGTTTGATTGTCTTTTTCTGATATACATGAAAAAATTACTGTTGCTATTAGTAAAAGCGAAAGGCTTCTTATAATTATATTTGTTTTTTGCATAAATCTGTTGTCTTATATGTATTAATCTATCAATTCAAAGCTAATTGCAGCTCCTCCACCAGGAGCCAGCTTTAACTTTAAGTCAGATTTGCTAGTGACTTCTTTAGTTATTATTTGATAGCTTTTAGGGTTGTCTTTCCAATCCGCATCTTTACCGTCTAGATATAGCGTTGCTTTGTACTTTTTTCCGGCAGTTAAAAAGTCTAAAGAGATACTTGTTTTTCTGGCGTTATTATTGGTTATAGCGCCTAAAAACCAGTTGTCTGTATGTTTGTCTTTTCGGACTACTGTTAGATATTCGCCTGGTTCTGCTTCTAAGTAAATCGAGTTTTGCCAATCCAATGGGACATCAACTATAAACTGAAATGCGTCTAGGTGTTTTTGATAATTTTCAGGCAAGTCTGCTACCATTTGTAAAGGTGAATACATAGTAACATACAAGGCTAGTTGCTTTGCTAAAGTGGTATGTACTTGTTCTGTTTTGGTTGTGTCATACACATTCATTTTAATTTCAAAAATACCAGGAGTATAATCCATTGGACCACCCAATAAACGTGTAAAAGGTAAAATGGTTTCGTGATCTGGTGGATTACCATTGCTCCATGCATTAAATTCATTTCCTCTAGCAGCTTCTGCAGCAATGTAGTTTGGATACGTCCTGTGGTATCCTGTAGGCCTAACACTTTCGTGGGAATTAATCATAATTTTAAAATCTGCAGCACGTTGTGCGACAAAATTAAAGTGATTAACCATGGTTTGTCCATCATGAAACTCGCCTCGCGGAATTATTTTTCCGACGTATCCTGTTTTAACAGCAGGATAACCATACGTTTGCATTAACGTGAATGCACGATCTAAATACCGTTCATAATTTGCAACAGATCCAGAGGTTTCGTTATGCATTATCATTTTAACACCTTTAGACTTAGCGTATTTTGAAATTGCTTCAATATTAAAATCAGGATAAGGTGTTGTAAAATCAAATACATCCTCTTTCCATTTGCCATACCAGTCTTCCCAGCCAGTATTCCAACCCTCAACTAAAACACCATCAAAACCATGTTTAGCAGCAAAATCAATATATTTTTTAGTATTCTCTGTTGTAGCTCCATGTTTTCCGGAGGGAATCATTTCACCAAATGCAGTTCCAGCGTTTTGAGCGTTTTGACTTCCTGCATAATCCCAAGTGGATAATCCTACATGCATTTCCCACCAAATCCCTACATATTTCATAGGTTTAATCCATGATGTGTCTTCGATTTTATTAGGCTCATTTAGATTTAATATCATTTTAGAACTAACAATATCTCTAGCATCATCACTAACCATTATTGTTCTCCATGGTGATACAGAAGGTGTTCTTAAATAGGCTTTATCTCCTAATGCATTTGGCACTAAGTTAGAAGTAAATTGAAAGTTTTTAACATCAACATCCAAGTGCATTATTGGATAGTTAACTACAGCTGCTTCAAAAATATTAATATATAAGCCATCACTAGATTTAAGCATTAATGGTGATTGCACACGATATTGACTAGTAATAGATTTTAATCCAACACCATTGTTTAAGTCTATTTTTGAATTATCAATGTCTGAGATTTTAGTTTTATTATAAGCATATTCTTGACTGTCATAATCTCCAGGAATCCAAAATACGGTATGGTTACCTGTTAGATTAAATTGTGTGTTCTCGTTAGAAATAGTAAAGTATTTTACAGTATTATCCAACGGAAACTCATATCTAAAAGCAACACCTTCATCATAAATTTTAAATACAATGTTTAGCTTATTATTGGTGTTTTTTTGATTTAAAAATATTCTAGTTTGATTGTATTTATTTAAAATTGAAGACTGCTCTCCTAAAACAGGTTGCCAAGATTCAGAAAAAGAAAGGGTCTCTGTTTTAGTAACTTCAAAATCATTAGTTAAGTTATTAGCATCTTTAATGGATAGACCCATTATACTAGGTAAAACAACTGGATTATTTTTATAATTGACCTGATAAGTTGGCTGTCCTTTTTTATTGATATTAAAAGTTACTTTAATATTTTTTGAAGGCGAATACATGTCTTGTGCATTCAATCCTACAAAAATTAAACATAATAATAGAGTAACTATTGTTTTTTTCATCGTTGAAATTATTTAGTTAATTTAAAAGAAGTCTTTAAGGATGCATCCGAATTTGTGCCTACAAAAACCTCAAAATCACCAGGTTCAGCTACAAAATCTAAATCGTAATTATAAAACTTTAAGTCTTCTACAGAAATGTCAAAACTTACTGTTTGAGTTTCACCTTTTTTGATAAATGCTTTTCTAAATCCTTTTAACTCCTTTACAGGTCTAGTTACAGAGCCTACAACATCTCTAATATATAATTGTACGACTTCTTTTCCATCATAATTTCCAGTGTTTGTTACGTCTACAGTTATGTTGATTTTTCCATCCATATTGATAGAGGTTTGGTCAAGTTTTAGATTGCTATATTCAAATGTGGTATAGCTTAAACCATAACCAAAAGGGTATAAAGGTTCGTTTCTGACGTCTATATAATTACTTTTAAATTTTTCAAATTTACCTTCTTTGTTTCCTAAGGGTCTTCCTGTGTTTTTATGGTTATAAAAAATCGGAATTTGACCTACGTTTCTTGGGAATGTAGCTGTTAGTTTTCCTGATGGGTTAACATCTCCAAATAAAACATCTGCTATGGATAGTCCAGCTTCACTACCAGGAAACCATACATTTAATATAGCAGGAACGGTATCGTTTTCTTCGACTAAAACTAATGGTCTACCTGTAAAAAGAACTAAAACAACAGGTTTACCTGTTTTTAATAAGGCGTTTAGTAAATCTTTTTGAGCTTGCGGAATTTCTAAATTTGTACGACTGCTGCTTTCTCCACTAAACTCGGCTGTTTCACCTAATGTTGCTACAATAACATCTGCTTTTTTGGCTATAGCTAAAGCTTCGTCTAATAATTGTTTATCTGTTCTGTCATCACGCGGAATATCTTTTCCAAACATGGTAGCTCTTTTTTCAAGTTCTAAATCGTAATCTACGTTACTTCCTTTAGCGTATAAAATATTAGCTTTATCGGTAACTACCGATTTTAAACCGTCTAAAACTGTTTTAGATTTTTCTTGATCCGTTGCCACGCTCCAAGTACCAGCCATATTGACGCTTGTATTAGCTAAAGGACCAATTAAAGCAATAGTGCTAGATTTTTTTAATGGTAATGTTTGATTTTCATTTTTTAAAAGCACCATAGATTCTGCACCTACTGTACGCGCAAAATCTCTATTTTCTTGAGTAAAAATTTCAGTTTTAGCTCTATTTACATCACAATACTTGTATGGGTCATCAAATAATCCTAATTGATATTTAGCTGTTAAAATGCGTTTAACAGCAGTGTCAATATCGTTTATAGATACTTTACCATCTTCTAAAGATTGTTTAAGTGTGTTTAAAAACCCTTCGGCAACCATATCCATATCAGAACCAGCTTTTAGTGATTGTGCAGATACTTGTTGTAAATCTCCAACACCATGATAAACCATTTCTTCTATACCTGTGTAATCTGTTACTACAAAGCCATCAAAACCCCAATCATCTCTTAACAAGTCCGTTAAAAGCCACTTATTTCCTGTAGCAGGAACACCATCTACTTCGTTAAATGATGCCATTACAGATCCAACACCTTCATCAATTGCTGCTTTATATGGAGGAAGATATTCGTTATACATTCTAATGCGACTCATGTCTACAGTATTATAATCTCTTCCAGCTTCTGAGGCTCCATAAAGCGCAAAATGTTTAACACAAGATAATAATGTGTTATTAGCAGTTAAATCGTTTTGTTGGTAACCTCTTACCATTGCTCGTGCTACTTGACTTCCGTAATACGTGTCCTCTCCACTACCTTCAGACACTCTTCCCCAACGTGCATCTCTTGAGATATCTACCATAGGAGAGAAGGTCCAATTTATTCCATCTGCACTAGCTTCAGTAGCTGCAACTCTTGCTGTTTTCTCAATCATTTCCATGTCCCAACTTGCAGATAACCCTAATGGAATTGGAAATGTTGTTTTGTAACCGTGTATAACGTCCATTCCAAAAATTAAAGGGATACCTAATCTGCTTTTCTCGACAGCTATTTTTTGAACTTCTCTAATTTTCTCGACTGTTTTTATATTGAAAAGACCTCCAACTTTACCATCTTCAATGTTTTTTGCAACATTTGAACTTTCAGATGCTCCTGTAGTAATATCTCCAGATGATGGTAGATTTAATTGACCAAGCTTTTCTTCAATAGTCATTAAATTTAGGATTGAATCTACTTGTGCTTCAAAAGGGTTTTCTGAATTTTTTTTTGTTGAATTACTATTAGTATTGCAAGAAAAAAGGGTTGCAGTAACTAATACTATAGTTGCTGTTTTTAAGTTAAATAGTTTATTCATTTTTTAATTTTGTATTAGAGAATAGCCATGATAATAATTCTGTTTCAGCAAAAGTTGAGTCCCAACTATTGTGATTGTCTTTAGCGTATAATGTAAAGTTTGGTGTGCCACCTGCTTCTAAAATAGCGTTAACCATCGCTAAGGATAGTTGAGGTTTTACCACATCATCCTTTGCGCCATGATAAATGGACATTGGTACTTTTTTGGCAAATAATTTTGCGGTATTTGGATTACCACCACCACAAATAGCGATAGCAGCTGCAAAAAGGTCTGGTTTTCTGTAAAGAATTTCAAAGGTTCCCATGCCACCCATTGAAAGGCCTCCAACATATATTTGGTCTTTATTTACATAAGGTTTTTGAGTCATATCTTCTATTAAATGCATAACTAGATTTAATGCATTAGTAGGAGGAAGGTCAGATGGAAACGTAATAGTTAAAGGATAGGTAGTCCTGTCTACCTCTGCATTAGCCCAATAGTCATTTTTTGGACATTGTGGAAAAATTACTATTGCAGGAAAAGAGTCTCTAGCTGTTTTACTTAAAAATAATTTACTGCCATGTGCTAGTTGTTTTTGGTTGTCGTTACCACGCTCTCCTGCACCATGAAGAAATAAAACTACAGGGTATTGTTTGTCCTTGGTAAAATCTTTTGGTAATAATAGCCTATAATTTAAGGTATCATTATCTTTGATATAGGATTGTTCTGTAAAAGCTTCGGTTTGTGCATTAACGATTGTATTAAAGCTTACAAAAAGGATTAGTAGTATTATTTTTAATTTCATTTTTAATTTCATTTTTAATGATTTTAATAGTTAAAACCTAAAGTGTTTAGACCATTTTGTACTTCTTGATTTTGCATAAAAAGATTCCAAATCAGACCTGTCCTGTAGTTTTCAATCATAATTATTTGAGGACCTTGGTCAATTGCTAAATAGGCGTCTGCTACCCAATAATTATCTTTTGGGCTGAAGGCATCATAAAAACCAGCTGGACCTAATAAAATGTCACTTTTACTATAAAAAAATTGCATTGCTGCTAAAGATTTTTCTGGTGTATAAGGTATAGAGCTTATGGCAGCAGTTGGTGATATTACTCCAATATCGTTACCTGGTTGATGTGCTAAATATCCAATGGTACCATCATCATTACGTGAGTAACTAGCAGTTAAGCCCCAACAATCTGATCCATATTTAAAATAATTTAGTGGATTGTCTACGCAATATGCGTAATTGATTTCTGTATGGTTTTTATTTAAAGTCCAATAGTTTGCATATTGGTCTGATAAATTTGTTGGGTTTAGTCCTAAATAGGAGTAGTGTGCCCAAAATAAAGGTCCAGTCCCTGATCCTGCATGATCTAAAATTATTGGGATATTATATTGTGTTTCGGCAGTTGCTATACTTCCATTAGATGCCCAACCTTCTGTGTATACAGAGTTTGTTATGCTGTGTTCTGGTGAGGCAGCACCAAGTATAAATGCAATTAGTGTTTCGTTATAGCCTTTTAACTCTAGGTTTAAAGCAAATTGATTTGTTGGACTCCAATGCCAATATAATTTATTTTGACCTTGTGTGTACCAATCCCATTCCACACCTTTCCAAAGGACATCTGCTTGATTTGCTAAGGTTTGTTCTTGCGTTGGTCCGTTTTTAAAATATTCTTTTACACAAATTAGTCCTTGTGCTAAAAATGCTGTTTCTACTAGGTCTCCACCATTATCCTCATGACTAAAAGGGATGACTTGTCCTGAGGCTCCATCAATCCAATGTGGCCAAGCGCCATGAAAACGGTCTGCGGTTTCAAAAAAATCGAGTATGGTAGTTAGTCTTTGTATGCCTTGGTCTCTTGTAATATAGCCTCTTTCAATACCAATAATAATAGCCATTAAGCCAAAACCACTACCTCCTGTAGTTACTACATTTTGATTTAATGACGGGTTATTTGGATGATAACGCTCCTTGGCAGCTCCAGAAGGTGAGTTTGCAAAATCCCAAAAATATTTGAAGGTTTTTTCTTGCACTAAATCCATTAATTCTTGATCTGTTAAAGGCTCGATGACTGGATTGTTACTGTTTGGTATGTATGGTTCTTGGTAGCCAGGACCTTCGTCTGATGCGCAAGAAAACAGTAGCACTATAGTAAGTAATATGAGGTGTGTTTTTTTCATCTTTATATCGAGTTTTTGATACTGAAATCTAATTTGGCGAGTCCATTTTGTAAATCCTTATTACCCATAAAAAGTTTCCAAAACAATCCTGTCCTGTAGTTTTCTATCATTACAGGTATTGGTCCTTGGTCAATTGCTAAATATCTTGGTAAGTACCATTTGTGTTCTAAACTAAAAGCATCATAAGGTCCATATTTACCTATTAAAGTGTCTTGTTTAGTGTACATGTACCTAAGCATCTGCATACTTTGTTTTGGTGTGTAAGGAAATGAAGATAATGCTGCAGTTGGACTGATGATACCTAAATCTGCTCCTGGTCTGTGTCCTGAATATCCTTTCATGGAGTAGCTAGAAGTTAGTCCCCAAAGACTATCTCCATAGCCTTTATATTTTTTAGGGTTTTTAACAGCATATTGATAATGTATCTTAGCCTGATTTGTTGTTAATTGCCAATAGTCTGCATATTTATCTTTAATTATTTTAGGGTTTAAACCAAGGTAGGAGTAGTGTGCCCAGAATAATGGTCCTATAGGCGAGTCGTCGTGTTCGTAATAATTTAGAACCAATGGAATATTGTACATACTCTCTGAGGTTACAATGTCTCCTTTTTTAGCCCAACCATTGTCATATACTGATTTTTTGATTGGATGTGTTGGCGAAGCAGCTGCTAAAACATACATAATCAAGCATTCATTATAGCCTCCAACAGGGAAATTCATTTCCCATTGATATTCAGGTGACCAGTGCCAATACAGGACATTTTCTCCGTTTTTTGTATACCAATCCCATTCTACATCTTTCCACAATTTGTCTATTCTGCTGACTAATTGTTGTTCTTTTTGGTTTCCATTTTTAAAATATTCAGAAACCGTTAGCAGTCCTTGAATTAAAAACGAAGTTTCTACTAAATCACCACCATTATCTTTTTTACTAAAGGGAATTACTTTTCCGGTTTCACCATTTAGCCAATGTGGCCAAGCACCATGAAAGCGATCTGCTGTCTCTAAAAATGTAATAGCTTTTAAGTATCTGTCCAATGCTTGCTCTCTGGTAATCCATTGTCTTTCTACACCAACTAAAATAGCCATTAATCCAAACCCACTTCCTCCAGTTGTTACTGTGTTAATTGGAGTGGTTGGATAGATGTTGTCCATGTGAACTCTCTCTCTGGCTAAACCAGAATTTGGGTCTGAAGCTTCCCAAAAATAATCAAACGTTTGTTTTTGTATTGTGTCTAACAATTGGTTGTCTGTCAATTGTAATTTGACTGATTTAAAATCTGATATAGGTGTTTCTTTTTTACTTTTACAGCTTGTTAACACTGTGAAAATTAATAAAATAACGGTATAGTATTTAGGAAGGATTTTCATTGAGTTATGAGATTAATTGCCTCAGCTGTATTAAAACCATAATACAGCTAAAGCATAGGAGAACTAAATCAAAATAAAAAGGGTGCTATTAATAAATATTATAACATAGACTGGATTTCAGTCTGTGTAAGGGTTGTGTTGTACATGCGTAATTCGTCCATTATACTACTGTCAGATAAGTGTCCCCAATAATCAAATGTTGGTCCACCAGCACCAATAACCATTTGGGTACAACCTGTCCAATCAATACTTGCTCCAAGTGCAGACGTAAGTGTTTCTGCTCCATTAATATAAATTTTACTTTCTGTAGGAGAGACTGTTAGGGCTATGTGTACCCATTCTCCAGCAGTGACATCAATAACGCCTCCATCGTTCCAACTTTCAGCAGTGCCTGTTCCAATGTTTACCTTTATACGTTGCTCTGTAGCGTTACCTTCTCTAAATAATCTAAACCCTTGGTTTCTATCATCTGCATCATCACCAACAGTTAAAATTCCGGATCTATCTGGTGTTGCATTTACTTTATACCAAAAAGTTGTGCTAAATTGATTGTCTCCAAAAAGATTATTTATTGGAAAAGTAAGGTAAGAGTCTGTAGTAGCTGTAAAAGCATTACTTCCTGCATAACTTTCAGTGGTTGACTGAGGATTACCTACTTCTGAAGCATTTTGTAAGCTAATTAAATCAGTATTACTTCCATCAAATGGCATATAAAATGTTTCGCCATTATAGATTGGTGTATATGGATTAGTCACATTAATCATGTTTTGGATTTCTGTTTGTGTCATTGCCACGTTGAATAATCTTAACTCATCCATTGCGCTATTATCCGATAAATGATTCCAATAGCTAAATGTTGGACCACCTGCACCTATATTAATATCATTACATCCAGTCCAATCTATAGGATTAGGTAATGCAATTGTGTTTACTGGTACTCCGTTGAAATAAATAACGCTTTCTGTAGGAGAAATAGTAAATGCAATATGAATCCACTCTCCAGCAGTAACATCTATAATACCTCCATCATTCCAACTGTCAGATGTACCTGTACCAATGTTTATTTTGATACGTTGTTCTGTAGTGCTACCTTCTCTAAATAATCTAAAACCTTGGTTTCTGTCCACTTCATCATCACCAATTGTTAAGATTCCAGATCTGTCAGGTGAAGCGTTAACTTTATACCAAAAGGCTCCAGTAAATTGGTTTCCTAAATTAGTTTGATCTAAAGGAAATGTTAGATAAGAGTCTGTTGTTGCTTTGTAGGAATTTGTGCCTAAAAAGCTTTCTCCTGCAAATGAAGGATTACCTGTTTGTGTTGGGTCTGTTATGGTTACAAGCTCTGTAAATGTTCCATCAAAAGGCATATAGAAAAACTCTCCATTAAATACAGGCGAATAAGGTGGCTCTTTGCTAAAGTTAACTAAAGTATTAGTGGTGTTTCCTGATATGTCTGTAGCAGAAACCTCTACTGTGTGTTCTCCGCTAGTAATACCACTATGAGGTACAGTAGTACTAAAATTACGATAGTCTAAAAATGAATTGAATGTTGCAATTTGACTACCATCTACTTTAACGGATATTGTTTGAATTTCAATATCATCCGATACCTCGAATTGAATATCAATTGCGCTTTCAATTGCAATGTCTTGAATTGCTGAACCCTCTGTTGGAAAAATCACATTTACAGTTGGTGCACCAGCATCTGGACCTGGATCAACTTCTGTTAAAGGGTCTATACCTTCGTAACATGATGACATTAAGATTAATGCCACTAAGGATAATATATGTTTACTAATATTTTTCATAATTAAAGGCTTTTAATATTATTCTAATGGAAGTAAGTCTAGTTGTGCTTGTGGATAAGGTAAAAGTTCGTCTTGTGCAGTAAAGGTTCTTCCTTCGTAACTTAATTCGTCATACTTATTAAGTCTAATCATATCAAAATATCTGATTCCCCATTCCATACCTAATTCGGCAAATTTTTCATCCATAACATCATCTGTTGTTACACCAGATATTGGATCCATTCCAACTCTGTTTCTAACTATGTTTACTGCTTGGTCTGCAGTCATAATTGTACCTGTGGCACCATGAGTTAATGCTTCGGCATACATTAATAAAATTTCTGAATAACGTATAACATTAAAGTTTTTGCTAGAACCGTAATCATTTCTTCCAGGAGTTAATTGGTTAGATGGTAAGTAGTGTTTTCCGCTTGCAAACATGGCTCTAGTATAGTCATTAAATACGTCTCCATCAGGAGTTACATTACTAATGTAACTTGGTAATGTTGAGTAGCTAGGATCTAGCATAATCTCTGCAATACCACGAGGTGTAAAACATACGCTAGTTACAAGACGTGTTTCATCGTCTCTATCTATCATAAATTTAATATACTTTAAACTAGGTTCATAAAAACCCCATCCTCCAGAAGCTGTAGATACAGCAGGTGTCCAGCTAGAAGGTCCAAAAGGAGCGTATAAGTGGTTGTTAGTGCTACCTGTATCAGTATTGTAGTCTGAAAACTGTAGTTCAAATAAACTTTCGTTACTTAGTTTTCCTGGTTTTTTAAATAATTCATAAAAATCTGGATATAAACTAAACTTGTTAGAGCTTATAATTTCTTCAGTAATATCTGCTACAGCTTGATAGTTTTCTAGTTCTAAATTTGCTAAAGCTTTAATTGCTAAAGCTGTGTATTTAGTAACTCCACCAGGAACATCTGTTCTCTCATTTGGTCTCATATCAGCTAGAAAAGGGATAGCTTCATCCATAAGTTCTGAGACGTATAACATAACTTCTTCTTTAGTGTCTACACCATTATCAATGTCTGTAGATACGTTAGAGTTGGTTATTATAAAAATGTCTCCCCAAAGGCGTGACATTTGTAAGTGTTGAAAACCGCTTAACACTTTAGTTTCTGCAATATATTGGTCAGCTAAATTAACATAGTCTCCAGAAGCAAATTCTTTATATTTTAAAATTGTTTCTCCAGAGTTTACAATGTCTGTAATGTCTCCATAAAAGTTTTCCCATACTTGATTGTACATCCAATAACCATTATCATAATTGTAAAGGTCAGCGTTAGTAAAACCACCTTGAGCATCTCCAACACCTCCAGCGTTTACATCATCACCTCTTACACCAATTAATAATGGGTCTTCCCAACCTCTTGAGTAAGTTTCAGAATAAGCTCCAATTAAAGGTAAAATCATGTCTTCTGATGCAGTAAAATCTAAATCGTCTGCAGACAATTGACCGTCGTTTTCCTCTAGTTTATCACTACATGATACTATGGTCATAAATGCAACTAACATTAATGCTAGAGGCTTTAAAAGTTGTTTTAAATTTTTCATTTTAAGCATTTTTAAATTTTAATATTAACACCAACAGTATATACAGCTGGAATTGGATATGTTTGTCTATCTACACCATTTGCAACTTCAGGACTAAATCCGTTGTAGCTAAAAGATGTGAATGGACGATCTGCTGTAAAGGTTATTTTAGTTTCTGGCATATTTTTACCACCAACTAATTTAGAAGGGATAGTGTATGCAAGTTGTATGTTTTGTACACGGAAATAAGACCCATTTTCAACGAAGAAAGAACTCATTTTTTGGTTCCAACCTTTTCTTCTACCTTCAGAAGATGGGTAATCATTACTTGTGCCTTCTCCATGCCATCTGTTTATTGCAAAATCTGCATCAATATTGGTGTCGTTAGTAAATAATACTTCACCTCTTTTTCGGTTTAAAATTTCATTACCACTTTGACCAGCTATTGCAACAGAAAAATCGAAGTTTTTATAGCTTACTTGCATATTAGCACCATAAGTAAAATCTGGTAAGTAAGAGCCTAAGACCACTCTGTCATCTGCATCAATTTTACCATCATTATTTTGGTCTTTGTACATAAAATCTCCAGGTACTAACTGGTTATTGTTCTCGGTAAGCTCATACTGAGCTGTAGGGTCTGCAGCAACTTGTGCTTCGTTTTGATATACTCCGTCAATTTCCCATCCGTAAAAAGCATTTACAGGTTCTCCGACCATTAGTCTTTGTCTAAACTCTGCACTACCAGTATCGTAATAGCCTTGGTCTGTGTTTATTTTTGTTACTTTATTGTCTAAAGTTCCAATATTTCCGCCTACCGAAAAGCTCCAATTATCATTAATTGGTTGGCTCCAGTTTGCAGCAATCTCTAAACCTTGATTTCTCATTTCACCAGCATTAACTAAAAGTGTGTTACTTACAATTGCTTGGTCAACAGGTACAACTAGTTTTTTAGTGTCTCTGATAAAGTAATCTGCTTCTAATGTTAATTTGCTATTAAATAGTCTTGCGCTAATACCAAAATTGGTTTCTTCTAATATTTCTCTTTCTAAATCTGTAAAGTTGCTAGAGCTAATAATACCATTGGTTTGAGTGTCTCCAATAGCAGTAGTTAATTGCGATACCGTTCTGGTTCCAGCACTTCCACCTAATTGTCCATTGGCTAATTGTCCCCAACTTGCACGTAGTTTAAGAAAATCTATAACATTACTATTTTGCATAAAATTTTCTTTAGAGATAACCCATCCAATACCAAATGCTGGTGTTGTTTCCCATATTTTTTTAGGGAATTTGGCGTCACCTTCATGTCTTACGGTTGCATTTAATAAGTACTTATCTTTTAAACTATACTCTAACCTTCCAAAATAGGCTAAAGTGTAAAAACGGTCGCCAATTTCGTTAACCTGACTAGCAAAAGAGGTTGGGTCAGCAAAATTTAAATACCATGAGCTTTCTAAATCTATTCCTTGCACATCATTACCAGTTGCGCTAAAGCTGTTTGTTTGCTCGTCACCATAAGATGATCCTGCTAATAGTTTAAAACTGTGGTCACCAAAGTTGTCTTTATAAGTTAAGGTGTTATCCCAATATTGAGTAGAGTAAGTTAAATTGGCTCTTCTAATAGAAGAGGTTTCTCTTTGTGAGTTTTGCGAGATAAAATATGGTAACCTTACATTACGTTCTGCTATTGTAGAGTAGTCATGACTATAAGATGTTTTAAAAGAAAGCTTATCAGGAACAAGATCATACTCTGCATAAACACTAGCTAATATTTTTTTAATCTTTAATTGATTGTTATTGTAAGTCATTTGAGGAAAAGGGTTTTGAGATCCTCTGTAACCTAAAATTGTTGCGTCTGAAAAAGGGATAGGGTCTGCGTCTGTATTTGCATAATCGTATACTGGTAAAATTGGTACTGCAAAATAGGCTTGAAACCATGCGCCATTTTCTGGATTATATTTGGTTGCATTACTAAAAATAGAATTTACACCAATTTTAAGTCTGTCAGAAACTTTAAAATCAAGATTGGATTGAATATTAAAACGCTCGTATTCGTTTTTCATATCTAGGATACCATCTTGCGAAAAGTAACTTGCATTTACACCATATGATGAAGACTCACTACCACCATTAATAGCAATATTATGACTTGTAATTGTTGCGTCTCTTAACACTTCGTTATACCAATCTGTATTTACATTTGGTACATTAGGGTTTATTCTGCTTCTACCAAATCTTTCGATTGCGTTTTGTACAAATTGTATATCAGATTCTGATCCAGACTCATAAGCCATAGTCACAAACTGTTCGGCATTAGCCATTTTTACAACATTTTGTGCATGCTGAATCCCTGTGTATCCATTATAGGTTATTTCTGGTTTTTTCTCAAATTTACCACCATTGGTTTCTATGATAATAACTCCATTAACACCACGTCTTCCAAATATAGCAATAGAGGAGGCATCTTTTAAAACAGACACGCTTTGTATTTGGCTACTGTCTAAAAAATCAATATTGTCATAAAACATTCCGTCCACGACAAATAGAGGTGTTCCACCTGCAGCGTAAGAGTTTACACCACGTATTCTAATAGAAGGCGAATCTCCTGGTGATCCAACACTTGTTACTTGCACACCAGCTACTTTACCTTGTAAAGATTGCATTACATTACTGTTAGGTGTTTTTTGTATGTCTTCTGAGTCTATAGTAGTAATTGCTCCAGTTACATCGGCTTTTTTTTGTGCACCATAACCAATAACGACAACCTCTTCTAAAGATTGAGCATCTACTTCTAGAGCAATATTTAAAACGTTGTTATTGGTAATAGTAACGTTTTTTGTTTTAAAACCAATGTAACTAAACTCTAGTATATTACCTTGAGAAAGTGTGATAGTATAGTTACCATCAAAATCAGTACTTGTTCCTTTAGCTGTACCCTTAACTATAACATTAACATTTGGTAAGGGTAAACCATCTTCTGCACTTGTAACAATTCCTGTTACAGTTTTATCTTGAGCTAAAATACTAATGCTCAATAAAAAGAAGAATAGAAAATTAAGTTTTAATTTCATGTATTTTTATTTTAGAATGTTAGTGAAGTAAAATTACAATCTATTTATTGTTAAATTTAAAATGCAAATACATTTTGATTACGTCAAGGTTAAGGCAACGTTAACAAAGCTAGTGTTGACGTATTATAAAGTAAAGCTTTAATTGATAAACACTGCACTAAAACGTTATAGTGACGTAGTATTGACGTAGTAATTTATGTTATAATTTAGATAAAAATGCGCTTAAATGAAGCTGTTTAGATAGTCTGTAAGCGAGTCTTCTGACGTTAAGTTTAATTTTCGTTTTAAACGATATCTGTGTGTTTCAATTCCTCTGGTTGAAATATTCATTAAAGGAGCAATCTCTTTTGTTACTAAATTCATCTTAATATATGCACATAATTTTAAGTCTTTATGTGATAGTTTTGGATGTTTAGTTTTTAGTTGATTGAAGAATTTTTCATGTACTTGATTAAAGTTGTATTCAAATATTTCCCATTCGTCTTTATGACCAATGGTATGATCTATTTTTTTCTGAAGACGTTTGCTAACTTGTTTGTTTTGAAACTGACCTTCGTTAATTTGAAGTTCTTTTTTAATTTCCAGTAAAGCTTCGTTTTTCTTTACCAAAGCAATTGCTGTATTTGCTAATTGTTTACTTTTTAATTTGATTTCGTTTTGAAGCGATTCATTTTTAAGTTTAATAATCTTACGATCATTTTCGATATTTTTTTCTTTTAAAATCTGTTGTTGCTCTTTTTTAAATTCTATTTCTAATAGTTTTTGCTCTTTCTTCATTTTTCTTTTATGAAGTAGGTAGATAATACCTAAAACTAAAACTAAGGCTAATGCGTATATTATAAAGCCTGTGTTGGACTTATACCATGGTGGTAATACATGAAGGTTTATTGTTTTGACAGGAGAGGTTTCGCCTGCTTTATTGGAAGTCCTGAATAATATTGAAAAGTCTCCATTTTTGATGTTTGACAAGACTAAGTTTTCATTATCAACTTTATCCCATTTAGTTGCGTTTGTGCTTAAACTGTATTCAAAAAAATGATTGTTTGAGTTTGGCGAAGCTATAGAAATACTGATTTTTCCGTTATTAGGTAACTCTATAACAGAAGTGTCAATTTTTACCCTAATGTCGTTTACTTGTATTTTTTCTATTAATGGTTTTATAGGTTTATTAATGGTAAAATTTTGATTTGCGTTTAATAGTAAAAAGCCATTATTTAAGTTAAGCGCATAAATGGAGTCATTGATTTGTGATATGTTTTCATAACCAACAATTAGTCTGTCATCATAATAGTCTCTAGTTAAAACCAATTTATCGTTGTTATTGGCTTTAAATTGAATGATTCCTTTTTGGTTTTTAAAAAATAGGCTATTGGTTAAATCTTCTGAAACAACATCTGATTGTGGACCTATTTTTTCGTTTAAAAACTTATAAGTAACTATGCTGTCTACTAATGGCTCATAGGTTTTCCATCCATCGTTAGTTTTAAAGCAAATGTTGTTTTTAATTTTATAGACTTTTATGTTGTAGTCTGATGCTATTGTTTTGTTGGTGTACTGTTTATAATCTACAATAGAATCTAATGTGTTATTAAGTCTAGCTTTTATTAATCCTTTATAAGCATGAGCTGCCCAAATAGTATTTTTGTCTTCAAACTCTAGATATTTTATTGGAATTGTGGGTTGTCCCAAATGCGTTGCTGACCAACGGTCTTGTGTTTTATTAAACTTTACTAATCCACCATAAGTACCTTGAACATAACTGTTATTCTCTGGTATTTTTTTGATAGTCCAACCACCTGTAAAGTTTGAAATTAGTTTAATGGTTTTGTTTTCGACTAAATAAGTACCGTTATTATGTCCGCAAAATAATTGGTTGTCTATTATTTTTAAATCCCAAACTTGACCTTGAGAGCCTTCAATAAATATTAATTGTTGATCATTGTTTAGATAATACAAGCCTGTATTACTTCCAATATATATTGTGTTATTGTATTTAATTACATCGTATACTGCACCTAGTTTACCTGAAACATCATTGTAATATGTAATATTGTTTTTTAAGTTTATTTTAGACAATCCATTGTCTAAACAAACCCAAATATTAGCATCACTATCTGCAATTAGGTTTAATACTGTGTTATTAACTAAACCGTTTTCTTTATTAATGTTAAAAAGGACGTGTCCTAAATTATCTGTAACATAAACCCCATTTTTTATAGTGCCAAACACCATATTTCCATTTTTTAATTTTAAAAAACTATTAAGTTGATGTTTTTTTATTAAGTCATTAATGGGAAGCGTGGTTGGTTGTAAGCTGTTGTTTTGATAGGTATAGCTACCTTTTAAAGCAGTAGTTATAAGTAAACTGTCTTTATAGTTAGCTATGCTTATAATTTTAGTATCTACTAACTCTTTACTATTTAAAAATGGCTTTAAAGTTTTGTCTTCAAGAGTAAATATTCCGTTGGTTAAAGTGTTGACGTAAACAGTATTGTTAACTACAGAACAAGATATGATAGTGTTGGACGATTTTATTTTTGTAATTGTATTATTTTCAAATACATATACATTTAGAAAGGACCTGAAAATTATTTTATTCTCATGTTGTATAATCTGCCAAAACTCCTCGTTAAGTGATTTGTTTTGGTTTAATAAATGGGAAAGCGAATGATAGATTAATGTTCCCTTTTCATCATATTTCCAATAACCAAATTCTTCATACGATCCAGTATATATTTTGTCTTTGACAACTAAAACAGAACGGATTGTAGTCTTGTTTGGTAGCGTGTTTAGCTCCCAATTTAAACCATTGTATACTAATAATCCATTATTGTTGGCTACGTAAACTTTACCGTTTTCTGCTTTAGAAACACCCCAATTTTGATTTCCTGCATTGTATTGCGAAAACGAAAAATTCTCAAAGAAAGGCGTGTATTGTGCATGTACAAGTTGACTTGTTACTAGTACAATAAATAATACATATATCCTTAATCTCATTATTATTAGGTGTTTGCTTCTATAAAATATAAATTTAATTGAAATTAACCTAAAACGCCTTTTTGAGCACTTAATTTAATAAACTACATAGGATAAATTAGTGAATTATGACTTATCACTTAGGTTAGTCAACATATCTTTGGTTATTGCATCTAAATCAAATTGATGTTTCCAATCCCATTGTTCTCTAGCTTCTGTGTCATTAATACTGCTTGGCCAAGAGTCTGCAATTTGTTGTCTAAAATCAGGTTTGTAGCTAATCTCAAATTCTGGAATTTCTTTCTTTATAGATTCTGCAATCTCTTTTGGGGTAAAGCTAATTCCGGAAAGGTTATAAGAAGATCTAATTTTTATTTTATCAGACGCTGCAGCCATAATGTTTACAGTTGCATTAATAGCATCATCCATATACATCATTGGTAATGCTGTGTTTTCAGTTAAAAAACACTCATAGTTTTTGTTTTTTAAAGCTTCATGATATATCTCTACAGCATAATCTGTGGTTCCTCCACCAGGTAATGTTTTCCAGCTAATAATACCAGGATAACGTAAACTTCTTACATCTACATCATATTTTTGATGATAATATTCACACCAACGCTCACCAACTTGCTTGGTAATTCCGTAAACAGTAGTTGGTTCCATAACCGTATATTGTGGAGTGTTTTCAGTAGGAGTAGTAGGTCCAAATACAGCAATACTTGAAGGCCAAAATACCTTTTTAATAGCCTTAGCTTTTGCTAGATTTAAAACGTGAAACAAAGACTGCATGTTTAAATCCCAAGCTTTCATTGGGTATTTTTCTCCAGTTGCACTTAATAAAGCAGCCATTAAGTAAATGGTGTCAATATTATGTTTTTCGCAACATATTTTAATTGATGCATAATCCATAGCATCTATTATTTCAAAAGTACCAGAATTTACTAGCTCTAAGTTATTATAATTTAAATCACTTGCAATAACATTAGCATCACCATGTATAGCTCTAAGTTTGTAGGTTAATTCTGAACCTATTTGTCCTCCAGCTCCAATAATTAATATTTTTTCGCTCATTTTGTTGGATTATGTATAAAATATGCGCTCAAAAGTAATAACATTTTAAAGATTTATTAATAAAAAAATTATAAATGTGGTCAGATTAAACAATTTTCAGTTTTAATAATATTTAACTCTTTAATCTAATATATTTGTGTGTCAAACATTTAGTTTTTAACCATGAGATTTATAAAATTACTAGTAATTGCAGTGTTGTTATTAACAGCTTGCAAGAAAGAAAATAAAGTAGAAAATGTAGAAGTACCAACAGAAGACAATACTGTTGTAGTGGATTCGTTAAAGTTAACTAAGAAAGATATTGCTAAAGTTAATTATAAAGATATTGGTTTAGACTCAAAGACTAATAAGGTGATTTCTAGTTGGCAACCCTATTTAAATGTCGCAAACGGAATAGAAAAAATTAAACTTCCTGATTTTTCGTTTTTTAATGCAGATACAGATTTGTTTGTGTCTAGTCTAAAAGATTTAGAAGAGACAATTCCGGAACAGATAAATACAGAGCCTATTAAAGCTAGAGTTTTGGTATTAAAAACGATGCTTTATAAGTTTCAAGAAATTGAAAGCTTAAACACAAGTACTAAAAAAGATAAACTATTGGTAATACAACAAGTGTTTGTGGCATTTTCTAATTTAAATCTTCAAATAAATAAAAAGATAGAAAAAGACAGTCAAACTATTATAAAACCTTATTAATATGAAGCGTTTACCCTATTATTTATTATGTTTTATTCTATTTTTTTCTTGTAAAATAAGAGAAGGTCATGTTGATGTTGTTTCAATTAAAGAGGATATAAATTCTAATTTAGAAGCTTGGCATAAAGCTGCTGCTGAAGCTAATTTTGAGACATATTTTAATTTCATGACTGATGATGGTGTTTTTATAGGTACTGATGCTACCGAAAATTGGCAGAATGAACAATTTAAAGTATTCTCAAAACCATATTTTGATAAAGGAAAAGCTTGGAGCTTTACTACTTTGTCAAGAAATATTTATGTTTACGATAACCAAAAGTTAGCTTGGTTTGATGAATTATTAGATACACAAATGGAAATTTGTAGAGGTTCTGGTGTTATCCAAAAAGTTGGTAATCAATGGAAGGTAAAACATTATGTTTTATCTATTGCTATCCCTAATAATGATGTGGATGCAGTGACTAATTTAAAAAAGGAATCCGATAGTATTTTAAAGTTAAAATTATTAAAAAAGCACTAAATGTTTAAAAACAAGTGTATTTTGTCGATGTTTTTTGTTAATACGTCAGTAGTTAAATAAAAAACATCTATTTTTGATTTTAAAATGTTAGTAAAAATGAAAAAAATGTTACTCTTAGTTTTTGTGCTATTTAGCACTTTAACTTTTGCTCAGTTTAATCAAGATGCACCTTGGATGAGCAACTTAAATGCAACCTCTAGCGACAGATCAACACCTGTAAAGTTTCAAGATATAGTTGATGCTTTTAATACGTATTGGGATACTAGAGATCCTAGTGTTAAAGGTAGTGGTTATAAACCATTTAAAAGATGGCAAACCTATTGGTCAAACTTTGTAAAAGAAGATGGTACTTTACCAACATCTTTGGAGTTGTGGAATACTTATTTAGAAGTTAAAAGCACCAAAACTAGTTTAAGAAGCAGTAACGTTATGGTGGATGAAAGTGATTGGCAACCAGTTGGTCCTTTTACACATTCTAACACTGGATCTTGGTCTTCTGGTCAAGGTCGAGTAAATGTTGTTGTGCAAGACCCTAATACACCTTCAACAATTTATGCAGGAGCTCCTGCTGGTGGTTTATGGAAATCTATTGATTCTGGTTTGTCATGGACAACTACAACCGATGATTTACCGCAAATAGGTGTGTCAGGTATTGCAATAGATGGCAATAATAGTGATATTATATATATAGCTACAGGAGACGATGATGCAGGAGACTCATATAGTGTTGGTGTCATGAAATCTTTAGATGGTGGTTTAACTTGGAATACTACAGGATTAAATCCAGGTAATTCTCCGGACTCAATGAATGATATATATATCCACCCAACAAACTCTAATATATTATGGGTAGCTACAAATAATGGTGTTTACAAAACAATTGATGGTGGTGTAAACTGGAGCAATCTTAATGCGTCTAACGCGTCAAATGGTACTGTAGGATTAAATATTAAAGACATTAAAATCAAACCTACAGATCCAAATACTTTATATGCAGTTTCTAGTAACAGGTTTTATAAATCTGTTGATGGAGGAGAGTCTTTTACTATGGTTACAGGAGGATTACCCTTTAATGGTGTTTCTAGAATAGTTATTGATGTAACTCCTGCAAATCCAGAAGTGGTCTATGTTTTGCTTTCGGATAATAGCTACGGTTTTAGAGGTGTTTATAAGTCTTCAAATGCTGGTGCTAATTTCACACAAGTAGCTTCATTGGCAAATAATGGTGATATTTTTGAATCCACACAGTCTTGGTATGATCTTGCTTTTGCTGTTTCGGATACAAATGAAAACGAAATTTATACAGGTGTTTTAAATATTTGGAAAGGGCTTGTTACTGGTAATCAAACAAGTTTTACTAAACTTAATAATTGGAATGCTCCATTTTCATCTTCTTATTCTCACGCAGATATTCACTTTTTAAGATTTTTTAATGGTGACTTATACGCAGGAACAGATGGTGGTTTTTATAAGTCTCAAAATGCAGGTGTAAGTTTTACTGACTTAACAGCAGGAATGCAAATTAGTCAATTTTATAGAGTAGCAGTATCAAAACAAAGCTCTAATAAAATGGTTGGCGGATTACAAGATAATGGAGGTCATGCATTTAATAATGGACAGTGGCAAAATTACTATGGAGCAGATGGTATGGATACTGCTATCGATCCAGCAAACTCTAATAATTATTATGGATTTACACAAAATGGAGGCGGATTATATATATCCTCCAATGCAGGTGGAGCAATAACAGGTAGTGTAGGTGCTCCTGCTGGAGAAGATGGTAATTGGATTACACCTTTGGCTATGAGTGCTAATAGCGAACTGTACTCTGGTTTTAATTCACTATATAAATTAGTTGGAAATAATTGGGTGGCTGTATCACCTTCATTTGGGACTAATATAGATGCAATTGAGATTGATCCCATTAATCCAGATAATATCTATGTGGTAATAAATGCTTCGTTAAGAAAAAGTACTAATGCAGGAGTTTCATTTACAACTGTGGCAACTTTTAGTTCTAATATAACTTCTGTTGAAGTAAATAATTCTGATAACGCTATAATATATGTTACAACCTCAGGGTTCTTTGGTCAAGTTTTAAAATCAGTTGATGGTGGAAACAATTTTACAGATATAACAAGTGGCCTACCAACGGTAACTAAAAATAGTATTAAACATCAAGGATTACATTCTAAAAATCCATTATTTTTAGGAACAAGTTTAGGAGTTTATAGATATGATGATGATACTTTAACATGGGATTTGTTTAACAACGACTTACCTAATGTTGCAGTAACAGATGTAGAAATAAATGTTTCAGACGATAAAATTACTGCTGCAACTTATGGTAGAGGTATATGGCAATCTAGTATTCCAACCGAATTGGCAGCTACAGATGTTAAATTGGTAGCGCTTAATGGTATTAGTACTGCAGTGGATTGTAATACTAATATAGTACCACAAGTAGAAATTAAAAACAATGGGTTAAGTACTATTACTTCTGTAGATTTTAATTATTTAATAGATGGTATTTCCAATAATTATAACTGGACAGGAAACTTACTTTCTGAAACATCAACATTAGTTGACTTGCCAGCTTTAAGTTTATCTAAAGGAATTTATACATTTAAAGTATCATCAACTATTGCTGGTGATGCTTATGCAAGTAATAATGACTCTGAAGAAAAAATTATTTATGTTAATGATAGTGGAGTCACACAAGTAGTAAATACCTTTGAAACACCTGCAGAATCATTGTTGGTTATTGACGAAAGTGCTACAACACAATATTGGCAACGAGGTGTTCCAACAGGAGCAGTCTTAAACAACCCATCTTCAGATTTATCTAACCAAGTATATGGTACAAATTTAACTGGTGATTATGATAATAATGTAAAAAGTTATTTAGTGTCACAATGCTTTGATTTAACAACATTATTAAGTCCTGAGCTTAAGTTTGATATGGCTTTTCAACTTGAAGACGATTGGGATATTTTATATATGGAGTACTCCATTGATCAAGGATTAACTTGGACTGTTTTAGGTACAGCAACAGATCCAAATTGGTACAATAATGATACTGCACAAGGTGAAAATAATTCTTGTTTTAACTGTATTGGCTCTCAGTGGTCAGGAACAGATACTCAATCTGCTACAATGTCAGAGTATACCTATGACTTAACAGCTTTAAATGCAGAGACTAGTATAATGTTTAGATTTGTGTTTCAATCTGATCAAGCTGTTCAGGAAGAAGGTGTTATTATTGATAATTTTGTAATAAGAGGTACAGATAACTTAAGTGTTGATCAGTTTAAGTCTTCTAACTTCATGGTGTATCCAAATCCATCAAAAGGCTTGTTCAATATTAAAACTGTAACAAATCAAAGTTTTGATGTGATGGTTTATGACTTAACAGGTAAATTAATTTATAATAAACTTGAAGCTAAAACTAATGATAAATTATATCAATTAGACCTAAGTAGCTTTTCAACAGGAGTATATTTTTTAAACTTACAGACTAATGTTGGCAAAATCACTAAAAAGCTAATTGTTAATTAAAAGTTAATTTAAACTTAAAAAACGCGCCTTACTATTAGCTAGTAGGCGCGTTTTTTATACCTTAAACAATTATTATACACGTAATATAAACACTATCAAAAAAATGAAAATCAACCTTAAAAAATCAACTGTAATTGGTATAGTTGGCTGTCTTACCATTATGGGATGTAAAGAGGACAAGCCAGCAGAGCCAACTGCAAAATTAGAAGTCATTCCTGGGATCAATTTAGATTACATGGATAAGTCAACACAACCTAAAGAAGATTTCTTTAGATATGTTAACGGAAAATGGTTAGATAATAACGAGATTCCGGACGATCAAGCTACTTGGGGAAGTTTCCAAGAATTGCGTAAAAAAACAGATGCAGATGCTTTAGCAATTTTAAAAGCTGCAATGTCTGATAATAAAGATCTTGAAAACATTAAAGTATTACCAGGTTCTGACCAAGAAAAAGCAGTTTATTTTTACCAAACTATTATGGACACAATTGGTCGTAACAAGTTAGGTATAGAGCCAGTAAAACCCTATTTAGCTAAAATTGAGGCTATAAAAAATATCGAAGACTTACAAGCTTACATGATTGAAATGGAACCTCAAGGTGGAGGTGGTCTTTATGGATTTGGTGTAGGATCTGACCCTAAAAACAGTAACCGTAACGTTGCCTATTTAGGAGGAGGAAGTACAGGTTTGCCAGACAGAGATTACTATATTAAAGATGATGCAGACTCAAAAGAAAAAAGAGAAAAGTATGTAGCACATATCACCAGAATGTTCCAATATTTAGGTGATGATGAAGCAACAGCTAAAGCACAAGCAGAACAAATTTTAGCTTTCGAAACTAGATTAGAAGAGGCTAAAATGGATAAAGTAGATCGTCGTGACGCACGTAAGCGTTACAACCCAAGATCTATTGCAGAGGTTCAAAAAATGGTGCCAGCAGTTAACTGGAAAAAATTTATTTCTGGTATAGGTGTAAAACAATTAGATACAGTAATTATAGGTGATTTAGGTTACTTTAATAGATTACAAGAAGTATTGGCTGATGGTAATGTAGACGATTGGAAAGCATACTTAAAATGGCAAACATTTAATAGTGCTGCTGGTTATTTAAGCACAGATATTGAAACTGCTAACTGGGAGTTTTATGGAAAAGAATTAAATGGATCAAAAGCACAACGTCCAAGAGAAGAGCGTGCTTTAGGTGCATTAAACGGTACAGTTGGTGAAGCATTAGGAAAATTATATGTTGACAAGAAGTTTCCTGCAGAGGCTAAAGTAAAAGCTAAAAAAATGATTGAAAATGTCATTTTAGCGTTTGAGCATCGTATAAATAAATTAGACTGGATGAGTCCAGAAACTAAACAAAAAGCGATTGAAAAACTTAAAGCAACTAAAGTTAAGATTGCTTATCCAGACAAATGGAAAGATTATTCTGAATTAAAAATTAATAGTGTTGAAGAAGGTGGGTCTTATTTACAAAACTCTTTAAATGCTACTGCTTGGAATTTTAAAGATGATATCCAAAAATTAGGAAAACCAGTTGATAAGTCGGAATGGTATATGGCTCCTCAAGTGGTAAACGCTTACTTTAATCCAGCTTACAACGAAATTGTATTTCCAGCTGCTATTTTACAACCACCTTTTTATAATTATACTGCAGACGATGCTGTAAACTATGGAGGAATTGGAGCTGTAATTGGACATGAAATTTCACACAGTTTTGATGATTCAGGATCACGTTATGATAAAGATGGAAACCTAAATAACTGGTGGACCGATGAAGATTTAAAACAATTTGAAGGTTTAGGAAAAGCTTTAGCTGATCAATATTCAGGTATTGAAGTATTACCAGAAACCAATATTAATGGTGCTTTTACATTAGGAGAAAACATTGGAGATTTAGGTGGTGTTTTAGCTGCTTATGACGCTTTACAAATGAGTTTTGAGCAAAATGGAAGACCAGAAGATATTGATGGTTTTACTGCAGAACAACGTTTCTTTATGTCTTGGGCTACCGTTTGGAGAACCAAAATGCGTGATGATGCATTAAAAACTAGAATAAAAACAGATCCACATTCTCCAGGAATGACAAGAGCTGTGCAACCTTTATTAAATATTGATGCATTTTATAAAGCGTTTGATATTAAAGAAGGAGATAAAATGTATATCGCACCAGAAGATCGTGTAAGAATCTGGTAGTATACTCTAACATAAAAAAAAGCCTTCCCATTGGGAAGGCTTTTTTTATAACCAATAACTAGCTTAGTTTTTAGGTTGATTTTGTTGAGCTGTTAACGCGTTTTTTGCTATTAATGCCATGTTAAACTCAGGCTCAATTGCTAAAGCTTTATCTAGAATTAATAATGCAGCACTAATATTAGTGTCTTTATTTTTATTTAATAAAACTAAAGCATCTAAATAATATAAACCTGCTTTTAAAGGTACAGCATAAGGTTGTTGTGTTTCGTAAAATGTTTTTCCTTGCGTGTCTTTTACAGTCGCTAAACCTAAATCAATATATTTTTTAGCTTCAGTTAGGTTGTTCAAGTTTAAATAAATTTCAGCAATCTCATAAGCCACAGGAGCGTTTGGAGATTTGTCATGCATAGCCTTGAAAAAAGGAATAGACTTATTTAAATCACCTAAAGCTTTTAAAGCTACAGCTTTTACTTCTAAAGCAATGTCAGAGTCTGTAGACTTTTGCGCAATACCAATAGTATTTAAGGCTTGCGTAAACTTACCTTCGTTTAAATATACGTAAGCTAAAGTGTCTTTTCTTGCTTCAGATGGTTTTAAAAGGTTAAGATGCGTCAAAGCATTAATTATACCTTGTACATCTCCTTGAGCCTTCATTTGTTTATAATAAGCTTCATAATGTTTTGATAAAGCATCATTAGTTTGTGCAGTTGCTCCAAGACCGAAGCATAAAATTACTAGATAAAGTATGTTTTTCATTTTAAATATTTTAATTGCTTCAAAACTATAATTTTTTTTTGAAGTATTTTTCTTAAATAACTAATTATTAATAGGTTGATTTTAATTGCTGCTAAGCTGTGTTTTTATCTTATAATATTATAAAATTGAATATTTAGTTTGTTAATGGTTTAGGTTAAAAGTTTAAAAATCAGTAACTTTAAGTAAATAAAAAATTAAAATTATGGGAATTAAAAGTTTTGAAGGTCCAAGAAAGGGACAACAGTTAGACACTAATCAATCTTTAAAGGTTAGTGATTACATGACTAGAGATTTAATAACTTTTAAATCCACGCAAAGTGTGGAAGACGTTATTGATACTTTAATTAAGTATAAAATATCTGGAGGACCAGTTGTAAATGATAAAAATGAATTGATAGGTATTATATCCGAAGGTGATTGTATTAAGCAGATTAGTGACAGTCGCTATTATAATATGCCAACTGAAAATAATAGCGTTGAAAAACATATGGTTAAAAATGTCGAAACCATTGATGGTAATTTAAATGTGTTTGATGCTGCTGCCAAGTTTTTAGAGTCTAAACGACGACGTTTTCCTATTGTTGAAGACGGAAAATTGGTTGGTCAAATTAGCCAAAAGGATATTTTAAAAGCTGCAATGCAACTTAAAGGACATAATTGGAAATAGATTTAGTATGCTTATTGACGTTTTACTAAAGCATAAAAGTCGTTTTCTAAAGGTAAGTAGCCTTGGTCATAAACAAAGTAATATATTGTACCAGCTTTGGTAGTGTATGTACTTGTAAAATAGTTAAAATCAAAACCTTTAGCTTCAAGTTTAGTTTTTGTGGTTTTGGTTTTTTGCTCAGGATTAAGACTTTCTAATATGCGCCAATTTTTGCGTAAACGATTATTAATGTTGCGGATTAAGTTTTTACCATCCTTATTAACTTTGTTGTTATACGCATTCCTGCAACCGTCACTACAGAATTTTTTATCTATACGTCCAACTATTTTATCTCCACATTCTGGACAGGTTTTAATCATAATTTATTTGTTTTCAATTTTATACCAACGTAAGTTTAATTGTTCTTGTTCAAAATAAAAATCGTTGACATATTGTAATCCTATTTTTAAAAGTGCCTTGTGTGAGGCTTGGTTACCAGCTTCAGTGGTTGCATAAAGTACAGGTAGTTTCATGGTGTTAAATGCATAATGCACAGCAGCTTTACCAGACTCGGTAGCATAGCCTTTTCCCCAATAACGTTCAATTAATCTATAACCAACATCATAGTATTTTGTAAATCCATTCATGTTGTATTCTGTGTTTAATCTAATACCAGACCAGCCAATAAAATCACCTGTTGCTTTTTCAATAACAGCAAATCTACCAATACCACGATCTGCATATTGTTGTTTAACACTGTCTAATATTTTTTTAGCTTCGGCTTTAGTTTTAATGGGTTTGTTACCCAAATATCTATGTACATTTGGATTAGCATCTAACTCAAACATACCTTCTAAATCGGTAGCTCTTAACTCGCGAAGTAGTAATCTTTCGGTTTCTATATTAAAAGTCATTAGTCTTTTTTGTAATTAAATTTTACTTCTTCGGTTTGTCCATTTTCTTCAATTACAACGTAAATATTAATTTCGGTATAACTAATTCTTTCAAATGTAAATTGATCAAAATATGCACGATTGTTATCTATTTTTATCAATTTAGCATCTACAGTTTCGTCCTTTTCTTCCCAACCTTTAAAGTCGTTACCAAAATGTTTAAGCTGAAAAATTAAAGTGTCATCCACTTGTCTAATTCCGCCAAGTTCGTAAAAAATAACTTTACCATCGTTGACTAGTTTAAAACTAAACATCATGGAGTCACCTAGAGGTGGACTCCAAATCTCTTCTGTTATACCACCAAAAGCTTCACCTTTCCAGTGACCAGCTATCCATGAGACTTGACTTAAATTGGCTTTTGGAGACGTCATGTGGTCTTCAAATTTTAAAGTATTTGTTTGTGAGTAGCTTATTGAAATAAACAACAAAATAAGTATGGTAATTGACTGTTTCATAATGTGTTAATTGGTTTGCTAATATACGCTTTTTCCGTTTACAAACGACAACAAACGTTTACAACCGACATTAAATGCGTAACTACCGACTAAAACTAGGGTGTTGTTTCATCTTTGCAGTGTCAAATGGAACTAATGATATTTGGCTTTTTAAAAACCTTATCTTATGAATACGTTAAGAAACAAAGTACAGTTAATTGGAAATCTTGGTCAAGATCCAGAAATTATTAATCTTGAATCTGGTAAAAAGTTGGCAAGATTTACATTAGCTACTAACGAGAGTTATAAAAATACTAATGGCGAAAAAATTACAGATACACAGTGGCATCAAATAGTTGCTTGGGGAAAAACTGCTGATATAATAGAAAAATATGTTGTTAAAGGGAAAGAGGTTGCAATTGATGGTAAATTAACAACTAGAACTTGGCAAGATAAAGATGGTATGAAACGTTACACTACTGAGGTGGTTTGTAATGAGTTATTAATGTTAGGAAAGTAATTTACTATAATACCTATAGGTTAATAAAAAAAGGAGGCGATTTGCCTCCTTTTTTTATTTATTTTTCTTCCTCATTATTTTCCTTCTCTTTCTCTTTTTGTTTCTCTTGTTTTTTTAGAGCTCTTTTTTCTTTTCTAGTTAAATCTTGTTCTGTAAAAGCGTCTTTAAACTCTATGTCATCATCAATTTCGCCTTTAAAAGCGCTAATCCAAGCATTTTTAAATATACCACCTATGGTTGGAAGTATACCAGATTGTATATTATTTAAATCACCTTCCATTGGTATTTTTGTGGCAATAGTATCTGTACTTTGATTTTTTAAAACAAATTTGAAAAAACCTACAAAACCTTCCCAAATAACACCAAGTACACCATCATCTTTTCCTATTAATTTAGAGTCTTTTAAAAGCGGTTTCATGTAACCTTTAAAATATCCATCTGCAATAGCTATTTCGCTGTAAAGCCCAAATTTGCCTTCTTCAAAGTCAATACCACTATAGTGTCTAGTAAATGGGTTTAGACTTGTAACATCTGCATCTTCTAAAGCAAAGGAGATATCCATGTCCGGAATTTGTTTTATAATATTTATGTTACCATTTAGTGTGACATTACCTTTTCCAATTGAAGTTGCTGTTGCTGTAATAGGAGAGGGTAGTATGCGATTGTTCTCTTTTACATTTCTTAGGTTGTCTGCTTTAAGATTAATATTGTTAAACTGTATATCTATGTTAGGATCTGTGTTAAGCTCTACATAAGCTAGTTTACCATTGTTAACTGTTAGATGGTTAATATTAATAGGAACTAAGTTGGTTAGTGCTTTTGTCCAATCGTCCACGTCTGCATCATTAGCAGTTTTAGTTTGATCTTCTTTTACATATATTACTTCTGGACTATACATTATAATCTCACTAACAATGTGTCCTGTGAATAATGATTTCCATTCTATTGAAATGTCTGTTTTAGGAAATTTTAAAAATGGCACTTGTGTTTTAGCGTTTACTTTATTTAAATACATGCCATTAAGTACGTAAGCACCTCTAATTAAAGCAATGTCTATATCGTCAACTTGACCATAGTAACCAGGTATGTCTGCTAAAACTTTATTAACGTTATTTTTTACTAGTATTGGTAAGTATAATCTAAAAGCAATTATAATGACTACAATAGCTATTGGTACGATGTACCTTTTCTTTTTTAAGCCTCTACGTTTTTTTGTTTTTGATGTCATTTGCTATTAGTTTATAAAAAAGGCTCACAAATTGCGAGCCTTAAATTGGATTGTTTATAATTGAGATTTAGTCTACTGCATCTTCAACATCGTCTGCTACACTCTCTACAGCATCTTCAACTTTTTCTCCTGTGGTCTCTTCTCTACATCCTGATAGCGTTAATGCTAAACAAAACATAACTAAAAAGGTATATGATAATTTTTTCATGATTTTATGTTTTAAGATTTTTCTTTGGTTTTAATTTCGTCATCAGTGATTTTCACCTTTTTATCTTCGGTTTCCATCTTGATTTTGTCGTCCTTGACTTTAACTTCAGCGCCTTCGTCTTTCATCTCTTGCATAACTTCTTCTTTCTCTGATTGCTCTCTACAAGCCATAAAAGAGGTAGTTAATACAGCTAAAGTCAATACGGTATAAATTAGCTTTTTCATAATTTTCGGTTTTTAGTGGTTGTTGTAAAAGGTAGGATTATCCTATGATGTCTTCTAACCTTTTAACTGTGTTTAATGCAGATTTTACAGTGGTTAATTGTGACTGCACAATGGTTTTGATTTCTGTATCTGAAGCAAAGTTTTCTAATTGATCTTCATATTCTTTAACACTAGCTTTTTCTCCTCTAATACATTCTTCCATTAAGGCTTCATCTGTATCTGTAGTCAAGCTAGATTTAACGTTAATCCACCCTCTGTGTAAGTCTCCTTTAATAGTTCCAGAAGCTTTAGGTTCTGCGTTGTGCTTTCTAATTTGAAAATCTAACTCTGTAGCAAAAGTGTTACGTTGTAAAGCTTTTTGTTGTAACCAATTTTTTAAAGGTTCGCTTTGCGCTTTGGTCATAACTTGTTTGTAACCAGCTTCTGCATCGTAATTTTTTTGTAATAATTCTTGTAATGAATTAACTAAGTCTTGATTATTTTTTGTCGTTTTCATAATGTTTTGTTTTTGTGTGTTATTGTTTTTTTAGAATCTGTAACGTATCCCTAAAGCGATATCAAAATCTACATCGTCGCTGTAATTATCATCAAATCCTAATTCTGGTCTAAAGTCTAAGGATAGTTGTAATGGGATATTAAAATTATACTCGATACCAATATCTCCAGCTACTAAAGCAAAAGTTCCGTCGTTATTACGTGAGTCATAAGATCCAACTCCTGCACCAGCACCAACATACCAATTAAAGCTTTCGTCTAAAGGCATTACCCATTGGTATAAACCTACAAGTTTAAAAACATCAAGGTTGTCTGAGTCTCTCCAACCCAAGTCAAACTCTAGCCTATTATTATCGTTTAGGTGTCTTTGGTAAGAAATTTCTCCTCCTAAACCGTCATTATCTCCTAATCTTAAACCCAATGCATTTTTTGAGATGTCTTGAGCGTTTACTGTAAAAGCAGTTATTGTTATGGCTATGGCTGATAATATTAATTTTTTCATTTTATAATTTATTTGTTAATTGAATTTGTTTAAAATATGATTGCTTTTAGGTAGGGTTTATACGCCTCGTCCACCTATTAATCTTAGTAATATTGCAATTACTGCGATTACTAATAGTATGTGAATTAATCCACTTGCGCTATAGACAAAAAATCCTAATGCCCATCCAATTACAAGTATTACTGCTATGATATAAAGTAGTCCTCTCATGATATTGTGTTTTAGTTGTTATTATTATTTAGTTGATTTAAATGATTCGATAATTTTTGATTTGGCAACTTCAGTATTTCCCATAAGTTTTACCATTTGATTTGCCTGGTCTAATGATGTTGCAACACCAGTTGCAAACCCACGATCTGTGACAACTCCCCAAGTATAGATACGATCTGTATTTTTAGCATTATTTAGGTAAATACTAGAGATTTCTTTTTGTAAGATTGTTGAAGATTGTGCTAGTGATGCTATTTGGTTGTTAGCAGCTTCTAAATTATCTGCTGTTCCTGTAAACACACCTGTTGATGTTTTTACAGTCCATTGGTATATTTTAGTTTTTGTAACTTTTTTCTTTTCTGGGTCCTTATTTATTATTGTAGTGTTGTTATTAAATAACTGTGTGTCTAATAAATCCAACTCTGCAGCATTTACAGAAAAGATTGTTGATGTTATAATTGCTAGGGTAAATATTAATTTTTTCATAGTAAGTTTGATTTTTTTATTAGCTGTTTGTGTTTAGTACGTTTAAAATATTTTTTGCCTTATTTAAGCTGTCATTTATTTTTGAATCTGCTTTAACAATTAATGTTTTAAAGTCTTTACTGTTTGATGTTTTAGATAATTTATTAAGTATAAATAATTGATTGTCAATTATTGATTTAAGTTTATTTAGCGCTTTAAACTTATCTTCTTCTGTTAAGTTTACTATTGATTTATTTAAAGGTGCCTCAGCGTAATTTGGTATTGATATTAATTTATCTGTAGCTACTTCTTGTAAATCCTCTGCAAACTGGACGTGTGTTTCTTCAATTTTTTTAGCTAAATCAACAATACTATCTTTGTTAATTACTTCTTGCAACGCTTTAGTTAGGTTAATAACCTCTTGGTTGTCCTTAGATAACATTAAAAGTAATTTAGCTTCATTTTTATTTTCGTTAATCGCTTGGGTTGTTAATTCTGATTTTTTATTTTCTAGTTTTTTACTTTTTATAAGTTCGTCACATGAATTAAAACTGATACCAATCATGATTACTATAAATATGAATAAGACTGTAATCTTTCTGTTTTTAAAATACTTCATTTTTCATTTCTACATTTTGATATTACAAAGATGCAACCGACTTCAAATTTTTGTGTTACATCATTTTTTGTTTTGTTTATAGAATTATCATTTTCAAATAAATTGCTCTATAACTATAGTGCAAAGATGAGCTATAACAACACTTTTGATGTTACATCATTTTAAGTGATGGTTATATGATTTCAACCTTTTTTAAAATTTTAATTAAAAATGGGCACAAAAAAAACCTTACGTTGGTAAGGTTTTGTAATTAATATTATGGGAGTTTATTTGGCTATTGGTAAGTATACTGTAAATACAGCTCCTTTTTCTGGTTGTCCACTAGCAGTAATGTACCCTTTATGGTTTTCTACTATTTTTTTACAAATGGATAATCCTATTCCTGTACCAGAATATTGATCTTTATTATGTAGTCTACTAAAAAGCACAAATATTTGGTCTGCATATTGATTGTCAAAACCAATACCATTGTCTGTAAAAGTTATTTTATGGTAGTGAGAGTATTTAGGTTTTATAATATTATCCTCGTTTTCTGCTTCGACAATTTGATGTGTTATATTTATTTTAGGAATTTTCCCTTCCATTCTGTACTTGATCGCATTACCTATTAGGTTTACAAATAATTGCTGAATTTGAAAAGGTATAACGGTTATAGTAGGGAATGTGTCTGAGGTTATTACAGCGTTTTCTGCCGAAATAACTTCTGCTAAATCCTGTTTTGCAGCTTCTAAAAGCAGGTTAATGTTAGACTCCTCAAAGACTTTGTCTGCTTTGTTAGATCTAGAAAATTGTAATAAATCGTCGATTAATAAGCGCATTCTAGTAGCAGCATTTTGTATACGATCAATATATTTATTTCCTTTTGCAGATAGTTTGCCCTCTTCCTCGTCTATCAGTCTAGATAAAAAGGTTTGGATTTTTCTTAGTGGTTCTTGTAAATCATGACTGGCTACGTAGTTAAAAGAAGATAATTCTTTGTTATTACGTTCTAGTTCTGCATTACGTTCTTCTAATATTCTAAAGCTAATAATCTCATCGGTAATATCTGCAGTGGTCCCTAGTAATACGGTTTCGTCATCTTCATTTATAACAGACTTTCCGTAGGCTTTTAAATGTTTAATATTACCATTTTTGTGGACTACACGATAGTAAATGTAAGGTAGCTCCACATTTTCCTTCATTTGCTCAACTTGCATGGTTAACTTTTCTACATCATCTGGATGTACGTAGGTTAAAAAGTTTTCAATGGTAGGTTTAAAAGATTGTGGTTGCTCGCCTAATAATCGGTACAAATTATCGGAATAGGTAAACTCGTCCCTTTTAACATTGTAAGTCCAGCTACCATGTTTACTAACAATTTCGGATTGATTAGTAGATTCTTTAAAAATCTCTAATTCTTCGTTAGTTGCTTTTAGGCGTTTTATATTTTTATAAATACTATTATAAGCAAGATACATTAAGATTAAAGAGCAAAGTAATAATGAAAATAGTAATAATGGTGTTGCCATTAAGTCGCTTTCATATTCACTACGTCGTTGCTTCAATAAATTGTTTTGAAGTTTAATAATTCCTTTAATGTTGTCTCTAATAGAGTCCATTAAGGCTCTACCATTTCTAAAATTTTCAATAAAATTTGGATCCTCAATATCACCTTTTGGTAAAGACCTGTAGGAGGTTTGAAAAGCTAATAACCGTTTGTTAATAAGGCTGTTTACTTTGATTAAGCTTTCTTTTAATATGGTATCATCTTTGGTTAATACTTTTAGCTCTGCAAAACTGTTATTTATTTTGCTTCGACCAGAAATGTAAGGTTCTAAAAACACAGAGTCTTTGGTAATTATATAACCTCGTTGACCAGTTTCTGCATCTTTAAGATTTGATAAAATCTGTTCTAGCTCGACATTTACTTTATAAGTATGTGTAATTAACTCGGAAGATTTTGTTACTTCCGTAATACTTCTGTACGTTAAGGCTCCAACTACCAAAATTACAAATGCACTTATATATAAAGTGGTCCTTAAAAATGAAATATTATTTGAAAGTGTCTTAATCATATTTTAAAAACGAAGTAAAAAGTTATCTTTATTCATGCTATTGGTATGATATTGCCAGTTAATGGTAACTACTTCCGAAAGAACTTTTTTTAAAGTTTTAAAATCACTTGGCTTTTTAATGTAAATGTTAGCACCTTGAACAAAAGTGTTTTCTATATCTTCTTCTGATGCTGAGGTAGAATAAATTGCAATTGCAATATCCTTAAATTTAGGATTTTGTTTAATTTCTTTTAAACACTCCAAACCAGATTTTCTTGGCATGTTTAAATCCAAAAACAATACGTTTGGTAAGGTAGCATCTTCACTATTTAAATAGTCCATTAGGTAAACACCATCATTAAAAGTTTTAACTCTAGTGGTTATTTTAATCTCGTCAAAAGCATCTGTAAAAAACAGTCTGTCATCTTCATCATCATCTGCTAACGTTATATTTATATAATCCTCTTGCATAGCTAGTCTTGGTTGTTATCTTGATTAAACGCCTTTCTTTTAGCAATTATCCTCTGGAATGCAGAAGGAGTAATTCCTGTAGTGTTTTTAAATTGAGTACTTAAATGTGCAACGCTAGAGTAGTTTAACCTAAAAGCAATTTCGGTTAAACTTAAATCTTGTTTGATTACAAGTTGTTTGGCGTATTCTATTTTTTGTAGAATTATAAAATTTTCAATAGACGTGTAAGTCACTTCCGAAAACAAGTTAGATAAATAGCCATAGCTGTGTCCTAAAGTATCTGCTAAGTAAACTGAGCTTTTTACGTTTACTACAGTGTCTTCATTAAATACCATATCAATAATAGTATCCTTAATTTTTTGGACTAAGATGCTTTTTTGGTTTTCAACAATTTCTATCTGGTATTTATCTAAAGCAGCTTGTAATGTGGCTTGTTTGTCAGAGGTTAGTTTCTCTAACACTTCAATTTCTCCAAATCCAACAAGTTTATATTTAATGTCATTGTCCTTTAAGGTTTGTTCTAAAACAATTTGACAAATGGCATTAAAATCGAATTTAAAAAACAAGGTCATATTAAAAATTTAGTTGCAAAATAAAGATAATACTTATTAATAAACTAATCTATGCAATTTACTTTTTAATAATAATGTTGGTGATTTTAGCAATGTTTGACACGTTATATTTGTTGGTGTTTTCAGTTGCTTTTTCGTCTAAAATAAATGTGTGTTTATTGGTGTTTATAACAACATTTTGATTAGCATTTTTAGATACGCTATAATGTGGGACTTTAATTTTAATATCAAAATACTCATCGCCAATTTCTAAATCTAAGGTGTTATTTTTAGTGACTTTAGTATTTGAGTTATTTATAGGTTGTAAATGACTCACAATTTCTACATCATTATTAGTAGACATAATTAATAATGGAGTGATACAAATTAATGTAATTATTAAAAGAAGTTTATTAGGTTTCATAATTTTAGTTTTAAATAAATACTACTCTACTAACTATATTTATAACCAACCAAGATCAGAATATGAAACTATCCTTAATGAAGCTTTCAAGTAGTATATCTATTATACTACAAAGATAAATTGGGACGCTAATTTATTTGTTACACAATTTTGTCAAGTTGTTATATGATTTCACAAAAGCATGATTTTTATATATAATTAAGGACTACCTTTGTCAGCTAAGTGTTATTTATAGAATGCTTTACGCACATATGAAAGATGATATTAATTTTTATAAGAGTATTCTAAAAAACAAATTGCCTTTAACCGAGCTTTTAAAGGACGAAAGTTTGTTTTCTAGTGTGCCTAAAAATTGGTCCATTGTAGTTACAGATATTAAAAACTCTACAGTTGCAGTTGCTAATGGCTTGCATAATGATGTAAACTTGTGTGCAACAGGAAGTATAATTACTGTATTAAATACTATAAAAGGTATTGATAAAAAAATCCAAATTCCTTACTTTTTTGGAGGAGATGGTTCCACTTTTATTATTCCTAATAATTTGGTGCAACCTATAATACAAGCTTTAAATAATTATAGTCAGCACATAGCTAATACACTTAAGTTAAATCTTAGGGTAGGACATATACAAGTGGAAGAGGTGTACAATAATAAGGTCACCTTAAGAATTACAAAGCTAAGACATAATAGATATCTTACAACTCCTGTTGTTTTAGGCAACGGAATAAAATTTGCTGAAAATTATATTAAGCAAAGTTTTGAAATAGCCGACACTATTAAAGATAAAAACATTGAGTTAAACCTAGAAGGTATGGAATGCAGATGGGACGAGATCTATCCAAATGAACCTCAAAAAAAAGTAATTTGCCTGCTTGTTAATTGCGAAGATGAAAAAAAGCAAGCTGAGATTTATGGCACAATAATGAATGAGATTAATTACATTTTTGGAGATTTAGATAATCGAAACCCTATTACTACATTAAAGCTAAAATTAAATACCTCATTAGAGAAAATAAGAAAAGAGATGTATGTTAAAGTTGGTAAAAACCAATCAAAGTATTTAATTAATAATTGGTTAATTACAGTGTTTGGTAAATACTACTTTAAGTTTTTTAAAGCTGGAAAATTATACATTTATCGTGTCAGTCAATTATCAGATACTATTATGTTAGACGGTTCAATTAATACTGTAATTTCTGGTAATGACAAGCAAATTAAGCGTTTGCAAATATTTTTAGATGATTTGGAGTCTAAGAAAAAAATCATTTATGGTTTACATACCACACATGCATCCATAATGTCTTGTTACATTGAAGATAGGGAAGAAAAGCACATCCATTTTGTAGATGGTACAGAAGGAGGATATACTAGTGCTGCCATTATGTTTAAAAACAAAGTAAACCAATTGGGTTTTAACTAAGTTTTAATTTAGAGATGTAAAACTCCTGTTTAGTAATTAAAAGCTCGTTTTTCAAATTGTTTAATAATGAATAAGCTGGTTTAGATAAAATACCAGATTTAATTTCTTTATTAACTTCATTTAAAAAATACGAGTTAAGTTTTAAACACTCATTAATAATAATCTGACTATCGTTTTTATAAAACTTACGTTTTATGTTAAACCATAACATGTTAAGCTTTATTAATACACTAGGTTTGCTTGGTTTTTGGATGGTTACTGTGTTTAATATGGATAAAGACTGCTGTTTAAAAGCGTGTATAAAACTTAGTTTATTATCAATCCAAGATTTAACCATGTCGTTTTTGGTCTCAGATTTTAAATATTGATAGGACAATTCTATCGTATTGCTTACAGCAAGTAGATGCTGTATTGCATTGCTACCAACCTCATATCTAATTATATTATCCATCTTGTAGTGTTTATTTTTCTCAAAGTTAAATACATAGTGTATTTTAAACCTTACAAGATTTTTGCCAAACGTTATATAATTTTATTTTTTATTTAAAATCATGTAAACCGGAAAATGATCACTGTATCCACCTTTATAGCGTTTACCTACATAAGTTCTATAAGGTGTACCTTTATATTTGCCATCCATTTGTTTTAAAAAATCAGCATCATAAATATCTGCTTTTACAAATCTTAAGGTATTGGATTGACGTTCTAAAAAGTTATGTGTTATAATAATTTGATCAAATAAATTCCATTCAAAGTTATGACTTGTGGTACCTCTGTCAATAGATAGTAAGGTCTCCATTGGATTAAATAAACCTTGATTAGCTACTAATTGCTCAATACTATTACTTGCAGGATCATCGTTAAAATCTCCCATAATAATAATTTTGGCGTTAGTTATGTTTTCTTTTAAAGTGCCAACAATAGCTTGAAGATTGGAAGATGCTGTAATGCGTTTGTATTCAGTTTCTATATCTCCTGTGCGTCTTGAAGGCCAATGGTTAACTAAAAAGTGTACAGGTTCATCCAAAAATAATCCAGATACTAATAAAATGTCTCTTGTGTAATCAGGCGACCCATCTGCTTCGGTAAAACTAAAGGTAAAGCTTTCAGAGTTTGTAACTTTAAATTTAGTCGTATCATAAATAAATGCAACATCAATACCTCGTTCATCTTTACTATCGTAGTGTACAAATTGGTATGGATATTCCTTTAAATGTTTAGAGCTTATTAAATCTTTTAAAACAGCTTCATTTTCAATTTCGGCTAGACCAATAATTGCTGGATGCGAGTTGGTTTCTTTTCTGCCAATATTAGATATAGCATAACCAATTTTTCTTAATTTATTATTGTATCTTTTAATGGTCCAACGCTTTTCGGATGTTGGGTTAAAATCAGTATCACGTGTTAAATCATCTTTATAAATATCAAATAAATTTTCGATATTATAAAAAGCTATGGTCTGTTTGTTAGTTTTAGATTTAAAAAAATTAAAATTCAATGTCTTAAATTTAGAAGGCTAAAAATAGCGATTTTATTATGGATACAATTATGTAACTTTGTAGTATAAATTATTATATGTTAGAGAAAAAAGATATAGAGCTTGAAAAAGCAGTATTAATTGGTGTCGTTACTAAAGAGCAAAACGAAGAGAAATCTAAAGAATATCTTGACGAGCTTGAATTTTTGACGTTCACTGCTGGTGGAGAAGTAAAAAAACGCTTCACCCAAAAAATGGAAATGCCTAATCCAAAAACGTATATTGGAACTGGTAAAATGGAAGAGGTAAGGTTATATATAGAAGAAAATAATATAACCACAGCAATTTTTGATGACGAGTTATCCTCATCTCAAGAGCGTAATATAAGTAAGATTTTAAATGTAAAAGTTTTAGATCGTACCAATTTAATATTAGATATTTTTGCACAACGTGCACAAACTAGTTATGCCAGAACGCAAGTCGAGTTGGCACAATGCGAGTACCTGCTACCAAGACTTAGAGGTATGTGGACACACCTTGAGCGTCAAAAAGGAGGTATTGGTATGCGTGGACCTGGAGAAACCGAAATCGAAACAGATAGACGTATCGTGCGCGACAGGATAGCCTTATTAAAAGACAAAATTAAAACTATAGATAAGCAAATGTCTGTCCAACGAGGTAATCGTGGACAAATGGTACGTGTTGCATTAGTTGGATATACCAACGTTGGTAAATCTACTTTAATGAATACCATTAGCAAGTCAGAGGTCTTTGCCGAAAACAAACTTTTTGCAACCCTAGACACAACCGTTAGAAAAGTAGTCATCCAAAATTTACCCTTTTTATTAACAGATACCGTAGGATTTATACGCAAGTTACCAACACAGTTAGTAGACAGTTTTAAAAGCACATTGGATGAGGTTAGAGAAGCAGATTTACTATTACACGTAGTTGATATTTCTCATCCAAATTTTGAAGACCACATTGAGTCTGTAAATAAAGTTTTAGGCGAAATTAAAAGTGCAGACAAACCAATAATCATGGTCTTTAATAAGATTGATGCTTATCAAGCAAAACCTTTTGATGAGACCGACTTAATTGCCCAACGTACAGAAGAGCATTACAGTCTTGCCGAGTGGAAAAAGACTTGGATGAATCGTGTAGGAGAGGACAACGCATTATTTATCTCAGCTTTAAACAAACGTAATCTAGAAGACTTTAAAAAACGCGTATATGATGAGGTTAGAGACATACACGTCACACGTTTTCCTTACAATCACTTCCTATATCCAGATTATGATTACGATAATCTAGGCGAAGAAGAATAAAATATATTACTAAAACCCAAACTACTAAGTTTGGGTTTTTTTATTAAAAAAAAAGGACTACTTAAATTTTGGGCAATTTGCTTTTGGCAGAAAATAGCCAAAAGCAACCAGGCTTTACACTAAATCTTTTTTTCGTGCCTCAAAAAAGGATACCGTTTCAATCCTTATCGCAATAATCCGCCAAGTTTAGTTTGCTTCCCAATGTAATTTAACGCTATTAGGTTAGCTAGTAAGTAAGTCGTGTAAATGCAATTAGGTACTTATAAAACAGAATTATTTAGATAATTTTGTAAACAAATAAAACTAATAATTTAGCGTTATAACAACACATGATACAACAAAAACTACACGTGTTATTTAAAAATAAATGGGTAAAAAGGGCTTCAATAGCCATAGTAGCAGCTGTCCTTTTAGCAGTTGTTTTTTACATCAGCATCTATTTTGGTGCATTTGGTAAACTACCAAACACGTCTCAATTAACAAATTTAAGACAAGCAGAAGCAACCCAAATATTAGATAAAGACAGTAAATTAATAGGTAAATATTATATCTACGATAGGCAACCTTTAACCTATAATCAGTTTCCTAAACACCTTATAGACGCACTAATAGCAACAGAAGATGTTAGATTTTATGATCACAACGGAGTAGATAATATAAGTCTAATGCGTGTGTTTTTTAAAACCATTTTATTTCAGGATCAATCCTCTGGAGGTGGTAGTACCATAACCTTGCAACTAGCAAAAAACTTATTTGGAAGAGATAAACATATAGTCTTTAGTACCATTATAAACAAAGTAAAAGAAGCAATAGTTGCAAAACGAATAGAAAAAATATACTCTAAACAAGAAATCCTTACACTATACCTAAATACAGTACCTTTTCCGGATAATACCTATGGTATAGAAAGTGCTGCACGTAAATTTTTTAATGTATCTGCAACAAACTTAACGTTACCACAAGCAGCAACTTTAGTTGGGACATTAAAAGCAAATAATTATTACAATCCAAGACGCAATTTACAAAGTAGTACAACAAGACGTAATGTAGTCCTAAAGCAAATGCTTAAGTATAATTACATAGATCAAAATCAATTTACACAAGCCAAACAAAAACCTATACTATTAGATTATCAATCCTTTAATCACGATTTAGGATTAGCACCTTATTTTAGGGCACAATTAAAAAAAGAATTAGCAACAACCTTACAAGCGTACAAAAAGCCAAATGGAGAGGCTTATGACTTGTATAAGGACGGTTTAATTGTGTATACAACGTTAGACTCTCAAATGCAAAAATATGCTGAACAAGCCATGCAATCACATTTATCAAAATTGCAGCAAGACTATGAAGCTTCTTATGGTGATAAAGCACCTTGGCAAACTAATAAAAAGGTAATCGACAAGGCTATTAAAATGCTTCCAGAGTATAAACGATTTGAAGCTTCTGGTTTAGAGCATGAGCAAATTATAGATTCACTATCTATAAAGCATAACGTCCAATTATTTGATTGGTCAGAAACTAAAAAACATAATATCTCTACTATAGATAGTTTAAAACATCATTTAAAGTTTTTAAATACAGGTATGATTGCTTTAGATCCAAAGTCTGGAGCCATCAGATCTTATATTGGAGGTATAGATTATCGTTTTTATAAATATGATCACGTAGCACAAAGTCAACGTCAAGTAGGATCAACATTTAAACCTTTTGTATATACAGCAGCAATAGATAATGGTATGGAACCTTGTACCTATTTTTCGCCAGAAGCAATAACATATACGGATTATAAAAACTGGACACCAACCAATTCTGGAGTTTCTAATGTAGATCCACATATTAATTATAATCTAGAAAAAGCGTTAAGTCAATCGTTAAACACAATTGCAGTTAAGGTTTTAAAACAAGTTGGAATTGATAAGGTTTTAAAACAAGCCAAGAGATTAGGGATATCTAGTATGCTTCCAAACCAACCGTCATTAGCTTTAGGTGTTGCTGAAATTAATATTTTAGAGTTAGCAGGAGCTTATGCTAGTTATGTTAATAATAGTCAGTCTGTAAAGCCTTATTTTATTACAAAAATTGAAGATAAAAATGGTGTAGAAATCGTATCCTTTAAACCAGAAGTAAATCCCGATAAAGCTTACAACAATTTTACCAGACAGGTCATGTTACAAATAATGCAATCTACAGTTAATTCTGGTACTGCAGCTAGATTACGTTCTACCTATGGACTTAGTAATAGTATAGCAGGTAAAACTGGGACAACGCAAGATAATAAGGATGGATGGTTTGTTGGTATTACTCCAAATTTGGTAACGGTTAATTGGGTTGGTAATGATAATTACAATATTGGTTTTAAAACCACAGGAATGGGACAAGGAGCAAACTCGGCATTACCAATTTTTGCTAAGTTTTATCAAAAATTAAATGCAGATTCAAATTACAATACAATTACAAAAAGTCGTTTTGAATCACCTTCAAGTGAGGTTTTAGAGGCGTTGAATTGCGAAGAAGAAAAACGTGATGGTTTTTTTAAACGATTGTTTAGCAAAAAAGATAACCAGCGTCAATTTAATAAAGATAATTAGTGGCCAACCTAAATGGCTTGTTATGGTAACTTAAACATTTAGTGTTATTTAATTTTAAGACACAAAAAAACGCGTTTCGATTAGAAACGCGTTTTTTAATTTATAATGTTTATAGATTATAAGTTGTAGCTTAAACCTAATAACCAGTAAGATTGTAATTTGTTATCAACGTTTCCAAAAGTAGGAACCGCTTGTAATGGTAATGCTAAAGGATCATACTGACCTAACTCGTAATTTAAAGCTTCTTGTTTGTTGCTTCTTAAACCAAAGTCAAAACCAACTCCAATCATTTTCCATAACGTGTAGCTAAAAGAGTTTGTCCAAGTTACGTTAGATAAATCTCCACTTTTGTAGCTTTGGAAAGTAGATAAGTTAGATTTAAAACTAACAGCACCAATTTGTCTTGTGTAATCTGCAACTATTTTTGCACCTAAAGAAGATTGAAAAACAGCATCATTTTCTGCAAATACAAAGTTGTAGTTTAATGGGTGAATAACAACGATTAGATTTTCTAAAGGTGTCCAAGTTCCTCCAACTCCAACGTCTAAATATCCAGGATCGTTAAAGTTGTCTAATAACGTTGTTCTATATTCTGCTAAACCAGAAACAGCAAAGTTTTTAGTTATGTTTCTTCCGTATAAAGAAGAGATGTTAAAGACGTCTGTAGTTGGGTTAAAACTATCATCATCATTTGGATTGTCTTTGTCGTCTAATTTTACCCAGTTAAGGTTAGAGGTTAAAGAGTTTCTCCAGAAAAATTTATCTTCAATTAAGTTAGCGTAAGCATTTAAAGAGATTCCGATGTTTCCAGAAGCGTTGTTTGGTGTACCTTGAGAATACCAGTTGCTAAAGTTAGAAATACTTCCACCAATAGTACCAAAAAGACCTTTTCTCCAACCTGGAAGTGCGTCAATTTGTGCTTGTAATGCGTTAGCTTCGCTTTGTAAAGCATCTGCTGCTGCTTGTTTTTCTGCTTTTTGAGTTTGTAACTCTTCTTTTGTTTGGGCATTCATTGAAACCAATCCAATAAAGAATGCACCTACTAATAATAATTTTTTCATAAATCTTAAGTTTTTAATAAAACGGTTGCAAATATACGCTTTAGATATATTTTTTCTACAACACGTTCATTTTTTAAACAACTAAAAATCAATAAGTTGAATAATTAGTAGAATTGTTAACGCTTGTATAATGGCACAAAAGAACAGGCCTCTCCATACATAATAGATTTAGCATAAGGTTTGAGCTTATTTGTTATCATAACGTAAGCGTTTATAGGCACTGGCTTGTTACTACAACCTTTAATTATAACTGGTTTATCTTGGTAAAATGTGCCATCAATAGCCTGAATTATGTCTTGATATATAGCGGTCTCTAAATCCTCTAGTGTTCCAATATGGCACTTTTCGACAAAAGGCTCGAGATTTACGACCAATAACATAAAAGCCCAATCCGGAATGATAGCATCTGCACTACATGTGATTGCTACATATTGGTTTAGGTACTGACTCCAGTCATGGTTTTTAATATATTCTCTAAAATCTTTTTCCTTTAAAACTAGTTCTTGAAACAACCAATCTTTAATGTCTAATACAACACGCTGTCCTTTTGGATAGTAATCCTCAAGGTCTAATGTAATTAATTTGCTGTTCGCAACGCGATTAATAATCTCTTCAGCCATAATTTAAAATAAGTAATAATTATTGGTATCCTTCTGCTTGTAGTTTAAATAAGTCAGCATATAATGACTTATTAGCCATTAAATCCTCGTGTGTACCCATTTCTAGTACACGACCTTGATCTAATACTAAAATTTTATTTGCTTGTCTTACAGTGCTAAATCTGTGCGATATTATTATACTAGTTTTGTCTTCAGTTAGACCTATAAAGCGTTCAAAAACATCGCTTTCAGCTTTAGCATCTAATGCAGACGTTGGTTCGTCTAAAATCATCACTTTAGCGTCTTTCATGTAAGCTCTAGCTAATGCTACCTTTTGCCACTGTCCACCAGACAATTCTTGTCCTTTTGCAAAACGTTTACCTAGTTGTTGGTCGTAACCTTTCTTAAGTTCTGACACCACTTGATTAGCTAAACTTAGTTCGGCTGCATTTTCAATTTTTTCTTGGTTATCAATCTGACTTATATCTCCTATTGCAATATTTTCTCTAACTGTAAATTCGTATTTAAAAAAGTCTTGAAAAATAACACCAAAAAAAGCTTGGTATTGCGCTTTGTCAAAACGATTAATATTAATACCATCTAAAAGTATTTCGCCAGAAGTGGGTTCGTAGAAACGTAATAATAATTTGGTTAATGTGGTTTTTCCTGCTCCATTTTGTCCTACAAATGCTAATTTTTCGCCTGCTTTAATTTTAAAACTGATACCTTTTAATATTTCGTTGTCAGATTCTGGGTAAGAAAATTTAACATTTATAAATTCAAATCCTTCTTTAATTTTTTCAGGAAGAGGTATATCCTCGTTATGTTTTGGTTGAATTGAAATATCTATAAATTCAAAATAATCTTTTAAGTATAAAGCGCTTTCTGAAATACGGGTAAATTTAGAAAAGAAGTCTTGTAAATTTCTAGTTAGTCTATTAAAAGCACCTGACAAGAAGGTTAATTCTCCTAAAGTTATCACGCCAGATATTACACGATATATAATAAATACGTAAGCGCCATAATAACTTAAAGTCCCCAAAACATTAAAAGCAAAACCTAAAGCAGATCGCTTTATAGCTAGTTTTTTGTTGAGGTCGTAATACTCTTGAGATAGGTTTTTAAAACGATCTACAACAAAGTCAGTTAAACCAAATAGTTTAATTTCTTTGGCTGTTTTGTCATTGGCACCAATAAATCTTAAGTAGTCTAATTCTCGTCTTTCAGCAGTCCAACCTCGAGCTAATGAGTATTGTTGTTGGCTAAACCAAATCTCGTTGATAAATGCAGGAATAATACTAAGCACTAAAAGTATAATTAAATACGGTTCAAAGTAGATTAAACCTGCGACCAAAGTTGCTATGGATATTAAGCTTTGTACTTCGCCTAATGCGTTAGACATTAATCCAACACGACTTGTGGTTTGTGTTCTTGCACGTTCTAGTTTATCATAAAACTCTGAGTCCTCTAATAAGCTAATATCAATTTGATTAGTCTTTTTAATAATCCTAACGGAAGTGTCAATAGAGTAGGCGTCGCCTAATAAACTATCTGTTAATTGTATGGCACGACTAACTAGATCTGACAGAACAATTAACCCAAACTCTATACCAACATAAGTCCAAAGTTGGGTTAAATCTGTAACTTCTAATTTAGTTTGAAGTATGATTTCATCAATAATTATTTTACCAATCCATAAAATAATTACTGGTAAAACTGCACCAATTAGCCTACAAAACGCTGAGCCTAAAAAAAGTTTTTTGTTGGTATTCCAGATTTCTTTGAAAAAACGAGGAATATAAATTAACGCACTAAACGATTTTTTTAAACTGGTTTTGTTTTTTTCTTTTAACGATTTTGGTGCATGTCTAGCCATTTTTTAAGGCATTAAAGCATACCAAGTTCTAGTTTAGCTTCTTCGCTCATTAAGTCTTGAGTCCAAGGTGGATCAAAAGTAATTTCTACTTCGGCATCTTTAACTTCGTTTAAAGATTTTACTTTTTCTTCAACTTCTAAAGGAAGCGTTTCTGCTACAGGACAGTTGGGCGTAGTTAATGTCATTAGGATTTTTACATCATAATCCTCGTTAACAAATACATCATAGATTAATCCTAGTTCGTAAATATCGACTGGGATTTCTGGATCATAAATAGTTTTTAAAACCTTTACTATTTTTTCTCCTAATTCTGCTGTATCTATAGTTGTATCACTCATAGTTATTGTAGTTGTGTTTGATATGCTATGGCATATAGTTTTATTTGTTTTATCATACTAACTAAACCATTTGCTCTAGTTGGTGATAAATGTTCTTTTAATCCTATTTGATCAATAAAATCAGTGTTGGCATCTAATATGTCTTTTGGATGTTGATTAGAGAACGTTCTGATTAATATGGCTATAATCCCTTTTGTTATTATAGCATCACTATCTGCAGTAAAAGTAATTTTATTGTCATCCATTTCGGCATGTACCCAAACTTTACTTTGACAGCCTTTAATGATATTGTCTTCAGTTTTATACTCTGGAGCAATAAGTGGTAAAGTTTTTCCTAAATCAATCATGTATTGATAGCGTTCTTCCCAATCTTCAAACATTGAAAATTCGTCTACAATTTCATCTTGTATTTCTTTTATCGTCTGCATTTATCAAAATAATTTAGAATGCAAAATTAATCAATATTCATTGATTAGTTGCTAAATAACTCTTAAAGATAATCTGTAATATGCCGTATTAGTTTTTAGTTTCAGGTTTAGCGATTTCCCAAATTTTTGTTATTAATGCTGCAATTTCTTTAGGAGGATTACCAGCATCAAAAGTAGGTGTGCTGTATTGTTCGCCATTTAATGTTATCGTCAAGTTGGATGAAGCTGCTCCATCGTATTGGTGAGCAGTACTTGGTGGTTCTAGTGTATTTAAAGATTTGATATCTATAGCTTTAGACAGTGTAGTTATCATGTCCCAGTCCTGCGTACTACATGCTTTTGTGTTTTCCTTTTCTGATCTACTAAACTTAGAGGTAACTGTGGTTTGGTCTATGTTTATCATGGTATAGCTTCCTCTTGCAAAAGCAGTGTATTTAAAAGACAGTGATTGGTCTTGTTTTTGACCTGAAGTAACTATAACAGGTGTTGCATTTAGTACAACTGTGTCATTATTTAAAAGTGAAATAGTATTGTTTGCAACTTTAAAGTTTGTAGTTTTTTCTAACGCTTTTAAATAATTTTGTTCTAAAGCGTTAGCCTCTTCTTGGCAGAATTTTTTAGTTGATGCTAAATTACTGAAAGTTAAACTCTCATTATCCAAATTATACGTTCCAAAAAAATTGTTGCATCCTGAAAATCCAGAAACGCGTTTATTTGAATCATCAAATGTTAGTGTTATTTCTTGACTTGTTATAGATTGATTGTCTAATAAAGTGACTTTATAATCACCATTTAATGTTTGAGTCGCTTTGTCCATATCTGGATTTAAGTTGCTTTTTGAATCTTGAGTTGCACCACAACTATTAAGAAGTATAGAAAATAGAATTATAGTAATTGTTTTCATTATAAATAAAATATTGATTGTTTAACTTAATAATACAAAAAAGACGCCAAAGTTGGCGTCTTTTTAAATAAAAACAATAAAATATTAATTTCCTACTAAAGCAGCTCTTGCTCCTCCAGATTGAAATATGGTTCTCATCCTAGATTTTTGACCTTCTGAAAACATATACATGCAAGCATCATCTACATAATCCATATAATTCATTGTCATGTCTGTAGATCTACAGTTTACTGTAGGGAAAGAAGGACAACCATAATTTGGTCCATCTGATGAAGGTGTATCTGCAACAAAGTCATCTTGTTTACATCTTCCATCTCCCCAGATATGACGAAGGTTTAAGTAATGCCCAACTTCGTGAGTTAATGTTCTACCTTGGTTATAAGGTGCAGCAGAACCTCCTGGTAAGCTAGAGTAAAGTACTACTACACCATCCGTAGCTGATGGTCCACCTGGAAACTGTGCATAACCTAAGATTCCACCACTAATATTACAAACCCAAATATTTAAGTGAGTTGATGGTGTTACAGGTGGATAAGCAGCTTTTACTGCATCATTTGTGCTCCAAGCAGAAGTAGAATTTGAGTGTCTAAATGTTCCTGCTAGCGTAAAGTTTATCTCAGAATCTGCTACTAATCCAGCAAATTCTGAAGGTACTTGATTTATATCATTATTTGATGCTCTAAAATCATTATTTAGAACATTAATTTGTGAGTTAATTTGTTGATCACTTACATTTTGTTGTGCATTACTATATACAACATGAACATAAACAGGAATATTAACAACACCTAAATTGTCTACTGGATCACCTCCACCAGAGCCTCCACCATTTCCGTTTCCATTTCCTCCTCCAGGTTTCCCTTTTGCACTGATTAGTGACCTAGTTTGGTATTCAATATCATACATTTTTTTGTCCAAACCAGGGTTTTCGTTAAGTAGTCTGTTTAAGTTAACCATCGAGTGACATATAGGTCTACCTTGAGCTTGTCTGGAAGCTTCGTCTACATCTGCATCAGTGTAAAGGTAAAAGTCAGACATGTCTATTTGTGTTTGATCTTGTGATAGGTTTTCTGATTTGTCATCACTACATGATGTAAATAGCATTGCAATAGTAGCCATGCATAAAAGTGTTTTCTTCATATGTATTAATATTTTGTTAAACATTTGTGAAATATATTAACTTTTCACTTTTTATTTAAATTATTAAAACATTTTCGACGAAATACATATGAATATAAAAACGCTCAATATTTCTATTGAGCGTTTTTAATATAATTTATAGTTGTTATTTTATGAAAGCATCATTTTTGCTTTTTTAACTCCAGAAACTAAAGCATCAATTTCTGCTTTAGTATTATAAAATGCAAATGACGCCCTAATGGTTCCAGGTATATTATAAAAGCTCATTATTGGTTGCGCACAATGGTGACCTGTACGAACAGCGATTCCCATTTTGTCTAGTAATGTACCAACGTCATAAGGGTGAATGCCTTCTAAATTAAAGGATATTACAGACGTTTTATTGTTTGAAGTGCCATAAATTTTAAGACCTTCAATTTCTAACAATTTTTCTGTTCCATAATCTAATAGTTCTTTTTCATAAGTAGCTATTTTATCAAAACCAATAGCATTCATATAATCCAATGCTGCTCCAAAAGCAATACCACCACAAATATTAGGTGTTCCAGCTTCAAATTTATGAGGTAAGCCTGCATAAGTTGTTTTTTCAAAAGTAACTTGGTCAATCATTTCTCCACCACCTTGATAGGGTTCCATTTTGTTAAGCCACTCTTCTTTTCCGTATAACATACCAACACCAGTTGGACCACAAATTTTGTGGGCAGATGTTACATAAAAATCTACATCCAATGCTTGTACATCAGGTTTGATGTGTGGACAAGCTTGTGCACCATCTATCAGCACAGCAGCGCCAAAATTATGAGCTTGATTGATTATTGTTTTTATAGGATTTATGGTTCCTAAAGCGTTTGATATATGGTTTACAAAAACAAGTTTTGTTTTTTCAGAAAGCAAAGCTGTATAAGCTTCCATATCCAGTTCACCTTCTAAAGTCATTGGTATTACCTTAAGTTTTGCTCCAGTTTTTTCGCAAAGCATTTGCCAAGGTACTATATTGCTATGATGTTCTAAAGCCGAAACGATAAGCTCATCATCTTGGTTTATTAATTTGCTAAAACCATTAGCAACTAAGTTAATAGCATGTGTTGTACCAGAAGTAAATATAATCTCCTGTGCTTTTTTAGCATTAAAATGGTTTTGTATTGTATGTCTAGCTGCTTCATATTTGTCTGTAGCTTCTTGACTTAGTGCGTGGACACCACGATGTATGTTTGCGTTGTAATTAGAGTAGTAATCTACAATAACATCAATAACCTGTTGTGGTGTTTGTGATGTTGCTGCATTATCAAAATACACCAACGGTTTACCATTTACTTGTCTTTTAAGTATTGGAAAATCTTTACGTATTAAGTTGATGTCTAACATAATTGATAGTATTTTTAAAACTGTTTAGCTATAATGTTAAACAGTTGTATAAAAAGATAAACACACATTACTAAGGTTATAATAAGTGACAAAGCCACATGGATTAGCTTTATGTTACCTTTTGCCATAAAGTTAATTAAGTTTTTAAATACAAATACAGATAAAACTAATAACATGTAAGTACAAGATAGACCTACAAATGTTAATAATATACCATCAAAAAAACCACCTTTTGTAAAATAAAACAGCGTGCCTGTAACAGCAGCTATTACTAAACAAATACTAATTAATTTAATAAAGGTCTTGTTTGAAGTGTTTAAAATATCCATATTTTTTACAAGTCAAAACCTATATTAACACCTAGTTTGTTGGTAATAATTTTAGTTATTCGTTGTTTTAATTCTGGAATTTTCACAGATTTTAAAACGTTATTACTAAAGGCGTACATTAATAGCCCTTTAGCTTCTTTTTCAGGAATACCTCTTGATTTCATATAAAACAAAGCACTTTCGTCTAATTGTCCTATGGTACAACCATGAGAACATTTTACATCATCTGCAAAAATTTCTAGTTGAGGTTTAGAGTTTATTGTTGCTTTATCGCTTAATAATATGTTGTTGTTTGATTGAAATGCATTGGTCTTTTGTGCTTCCTTGTTTACAACAACCTTACCATTAAAAACTCCTGTTGAGCTATCGTTAAAAATCCCTTTATAATCTTGGTGACTTTCACAATTAGGCTCTATGTGATGTACTAAAGTGTTGTGGTCAACATGTTGTTTATCTCCAATAATAGTAACTCCGTTTAATGTAGAGTCCATATACTCTCCGTTTTGATAGAAGTTTAAGTTATTACGAGTTAACTTTCCTCCAAAGCTAAATGTATGCACAGATACATGGCTTTCGCGTTTTTGCTCTACAAAAGTGCTGTCTATTAATGATGCATTAATGTTGTCATTTTGTACTTTATAGTAATCAACTATGGCACGTTTGTTAGCAACAATTTCTGTAACCGAGTTTGTTAAAACAGGATTATCTGTCAAACTTTGGTGACGTTCAATAATTTGTACATGAGAATTTTCATCTACAACTATTAAGTTACGTGGTTGAAGCATTAATGCAGCTTCATTACCTGTAGAAAAATGAACAATTTGTATTGGTTTTGCAACCACTTTGTTTTTAGGAATGTGTATGTAGGCACCTTCTTTAGAAAAAGCGGTATTTAAAGAGGTTAATCCTTCTTTACCTGCTACTTTATTAAAGTAGTTTTCAATAATTAGTTGGTATTTAGGTTTGTGTAATGCTGAAGACATTAGGCAAACATCAATACCATCATGAGTAGTTTGAGATAAATTAGACGAATATTTACCATCTATAAACACGATTTTATAAGTGTCAATATCATCTAGAAAATACTTTTTAATATCACTATACTCTAAGGCATTGTCTTGTTTAGGAAACAGACTGTAATCATGTTTTAAAACGCTATTTAAAGATGTGTACTTCCAAGCTTCATCCTTTTTGGTAGGAAAGCCTTTAGCCTCAAACGTTTTTATTGCTTCGCTTCTAACATCGTGTATTTTAGACTCTAAATCCACTTGATTTTCGAATGCTAAAAAAGAGGATACTAATTTTTCTTTTAAACTCATATTGTAAGTCTTCGGTATTCAGCTTTTAAAAAACAATAATTGTTTAGTAAGGCTGTAACGTATTATAATTATTTGTGTTTTTAAGGGTAATCTTTCTGTTAAATTACATTACCATTGCAAACTTTTTAAGCGTCTACTTCTTCTTTGATCCAGTCGTAACCTTTTTCTTCTAACTCGTGTGCTAATTCTTTTCCTCCAGATTTAACAATACGACCTTTGTAAAGTACGTGTACAAAATCTGGTACGATGTAGTCTAATAGGCGTTGGTAGTGCGTTATAACAATAACTGCATTATCCTTGCTTTTTAACTTGTTTACACCATTTGCTACTATACGCAAGGCATCAATGTCTAATCCTGAATCAGTTTCATCTAGTATAGCCAATTTAGGCTCTAACATAGCCATTTGGAAAATCTCGTTACGCTTTTTTTCTCCACCAGAGAATCCTTCGTTTAAAGATCTAGATAAAAACTTACGATCAATCTCTAAAAGTTCAGATTTTTCACGAATCATTTTTAGCATTTCGTTTGCTGGCATATCAGGTAAACCTTTAGCTTTACGTGTTTCGTTAATTGCAGTTTTCATAAAGTTAGTCACACTAACTCCAGGAATTTCTACTGGATATTGAAACGATAAAAACACACCTTTATGCGCACGCTCTTCTGCTGCTAAATCTTCAATGTCTTCACCTTCTAAAAGAATAGTTCCATCTGTTACTTCATATTCTTCTTTTCCTGCTATTACAGAAGCCAATGTACTTTTACCAGAACCGTTTGGTCCCATAATAGCATGTACTTCTCCTGCTTTAACTTCAAGGTTAATACCTTTTAAAATAGATTTATCTTCAACACTTGCGTGTAAATTTTTTATTTGTAACATACTGTTTATTTTCCTAGTTTGATAACGTCGTTTTTATTCGGGTCTAAAGCGCTAACGCTTACTATTTTATTTATTTTTAATTTAAAAGGCCAGCTGTCTTCATTTTCTTTTTTAGGAATTAATTCTCCTAAAACCTCAATGGTTACCATGTCTGTTGGCTCTTGTTGATATTGTTTAGCTTGTTCTGCCAATGCATTTGCCTGATCATTTAAAACTACACCATGTATATCATTTCCAACTTGGAATACTGCAGCATTAGCATAATACACAAAATCTCCTTTAAAGGATGTCCCTTGATCCTTTTTACAACTTATAAATGCAATAAAAATTAAAAGAATAGCTGCTTTTTTCATGCTTAAATTTATTGGATAGGTTCTGGTGCGTGGTTTAAACTATTGTAATCTTTTGTTGAATGCTGAATAATCACTCGTGCTCCTTTTTGTTTTGCAAAAGTTTCAAAAGCTTCCATAGATGCTTTTGTGTCTTCTACACTAAAGTTGAAACTTGGTACGATATGATTAGTTCTGTTTTCTTCAAAATGATATAAATCTCCTGCTAAAAATAATGGTCCTTCTTGCTCTAAATCTAAAAATAAAGATTGATGACCTGGTGTGTGACCTGGAGTTGACTTGATAACTACTTTACCATCGCCAAAGACATCTAAATCTCCATTGATTTTTTTTGTTGTTTTTAAATCCTTAATAGCATTGTAGTTATCAGGATTGTTTTTTTGTTGCTCTATACTTGTTACAAAGTCATATTCTACTTCTTGAACAATCCAAGTGGCATGTGCTAATTTAGATGCAGATCCAGAGTGATCAAAATGTGTATGTGATAAGGCTATGTAATCTATATCCTTAGCTTCTAATCCTATAATTTTTAGTTGCTCTTCAATACCTTGGTTTCTAGAAACAGTAAACGCATCATCAGGAGTAGTAAATGGTTGTTGTCCTACTAAACCTTCTGCTAATCCAGCATCCCAAAGCAAATTGCCTTTTGGGTGTTGTACTACAAAAAACATGTCAGCAAAAGTTTTGCTTTCACCTTTATACAAATCGTCTTGAGAAAAGATCTCTAATTTGTTAACCTGAACTGTTCCTCCATCAAACATAAATAGTTTGATTGGTTCTGCTTTTGTTTGGGTAGTAACCTCAGTTTGTTTATTATCTTTTTTACAAGCTACCATAAAGGTTAAGCTTAATAAAATTAGGGTTATTTTTTTCATAGTATTTAAATTATCCAACAGATCCTTCTAACGAGATTTCTAATAGTTTTTGAGCTTCAATAGCAAACTCCATTGGTAGTTTATTTAGTACTTCTTTACTAAATCCATTTACAATTAAAGCAATTGCTTTTTCAGTATCTATACCACGTTGGTTGCAATAAAATATTTGGTCTTCACCAATTTTGCTTGTTGTTGCTTCATGCTCTATTTGTGCAGTCTTGTTTTTAGCTTCTATATATGGGAAGGTGTGTGCACCACACTCGTTACCCATTAACAAACTATCACATTGTGAAAAGTTTCTAGCATTGTCTGCACGACTACTAATTTGAACTAAACCACGATAAGAGTTTTGTGATTTTCCTGCAGAGATACCTTTGGAAATAATAGTTGATTTGGTGTTTTTACCCAAATGAATCATTTTAGTTCCAGTGTCTGCTTGTTGGTGATTATTAGTAACTGCAATAGAGTAAAATTCACCTACAGAGTTGTCACCTTTTAAAATACAACTAGGATACTTCCATGTCACAGCACTTCCTGTTTCTACTTGAGTCCAAGAGATTTTAGCGTTTTTTTCGCATAAACCACGTTTAGTTACAAAGTTGTAAACACCACCTTTACCTTCGGCATTTCCAGGATACCAGTTTTGTACTGTACTGTATTTTATTTCAGCATCCTCTAAAGCAATAAGCTCTACAACTGCTGCGTGTAATTGGTTTTCGTCTCTACTTGGTGCAGTACAACCCTCTAGGTATGATACATAACTACCTTTGTCTGCAACTAATAATGTGCGTTCAAATTGTCCAGTACCACCTTGATTAATCCTAAAGTAAGTTGATAATTCCATTGGGCATTTCACTCCTTTTGGAATATAACAAAATGATCCATCACTAAATACAGCACTATTTAAAGCTGCATAAAAGTTGTCTGTTGTTGGTACGATGGTACCAATATATTTTCTTACTAATTCTGGATGTTCTTTTATTGCCTCAGAAATTGGCATAAAAATAATACCTTTTTCGGCTAAAGTCTTTTTAAAAGTTGTAGCAACCGAAACAGAATCAACAACAATATCCATAGCGACATTGTTCATCTTTTTTTGTTCGTCTACAGATATTCCTAGCTTTTTATACATTGCTAGTAAATCTGGATCTACATCATCTAAGGTTTTGTTGGGATCTACAGCAACAGGAGCAGAGTAGTATGCTATTGCCTGAAAATCCGGTTTTGTATAATTTACATTAGCCCAATCAGGCTCTTCCATTGCTTTCCACACCTTAAATGCTTCAAGTCTCCATTCTGTCATCCATTCTGGCTCTTCTTTTTTCATAGAAATAGCACGAACGATATCTTCGTTTAAACCAATAGGGAATGTTTCAGATTCAATATCTGTAAAAAAACCATATTCGTATTCTTTGGTTTTTAGTTCTTCTCTAAGGTCGTCCTCTGTATATTTTGACATAATTTGTCTATCAGTTTAATTATAGTGAAAATGATTCGCCACAACCGCAAGTACGGTTAGCGTTAGGGTTATTAAACACAAACCCAGTTCCGTTTAATCCGCCAGAGTATTCTAAAGTGGTACCTATAAGGTAAAGAAAACTTTTCTTGTCTACAATAATTTTAACGTCATTATCTTCAAAGACTTTGTCTTCATCTTCTTTTGCTTTGTCAAATTTTAAATCATAAGACAATCCAGAACAACCACCACTTTTTACACCAACGCGAACGTAGTCTGTGCTTGGGTTAAAGCCATCATCATTCATCAATTCGATGACTTTCTTTTTAGCTGTATCAGAAACTTTTATCATACTTGTTAATTAGATTTTATCTAAATAGAGTGCAAAGATACAACATCAGTCGCTTTTTACCATATCAACTAACATTATATTAGTATATGGTTTTATAGGTTTTTCTTATTCAGGAAGAAAAGCTTGGTTGTTTAAAAATGAAGGGTCTGAAAGTGTCAGTAAAAAGGCTTTTAAGTCTGCTTTATCTTGCTCAGAAAGATTGACACCTCCTTGTGCTACTTTTTTCATTAAAGGGTCAATGGTAGAAGAAGCCTGAAGTCCTGTGCTATAATGCTCTATAACTTGATCCAAGGTTGCAAATCTTCCATCATGCATATAAGGAGCAGTGTAAGCTAAGTTGCGTAATGATGGCGATTTAAATTTACCGTTATCGTTAGGGTTGCCTGTTACTAGGCCAAAGCCTAAATCTGAAAATGTGGTGTCTAAACCGTTGTTGTGGAGCTTGTTATCTGTCCAAAGTGGATTATTTGGATTGCCATGACAATGAAAACAATCTCCACGAGTTTCGTCCATAAAGACATCTAATCCATTTTGCTCTTGTGGTGTTAGAGCTACTTCTCCGTTAGAGAATTTATCAAATTTTGAGTTTCCTGAAATTAAAGTGCGTTCAAATTGAGCGATTGCTTTTGTTACTAAAGTTTTAGTAATTGTTGAGGATCCAAATGCTTGCTGAAACAATTGTGGGTATTCTGGGTGGTTGTTAAGCTTAGCCTCTATTGGTTGCCAGCTATCGTTTCCAAGCTCGTTAGCATCCACTACAGGTTCTAGCGCTTGGTTTTCTAACCCTAAAGCGTGGCCATCCCAGAAATATCTGTCGTCAAAATTCCAAGCTAAATTAAATAAAGGCATACTATTTCTGGTGCCTTCAATATTTGTTACACCAACACTAAATTGACTTGGGTCAGCAAAAGCATGTTGTGGTGAATGGCAACTTGCACAAGCTTTTGTGTTATTAACAGATAGTATGTTATCAAAAAATAAACGTTTACCTAAAGCTACGCCTTCAACTGTTAATTTATTAGTTACAGGAATTATTGGATCAATTAGTTTTTCTTCAAAAAGTGGTGGTATTTCTAATTGAAAAGGAATAGGAACATACGCGTTTTTTTCCGAATTTTCTTCGGAAGAGCAGCTAATTAGTGTAATAAAAAGAAGGCTGTATGTTAACCAATTTTTCATAATTATTGTGTTATTTCACCGATACTAAAAACACTTAAAATATTTTCTTGCATCATTTTTTGAGCGTCATAATTAGGCATTAAAGGAGTGTCTAATACGTTTAAATCCCATGTATTAGGGTTGGTGAATAACTCTGCAATATTCATTTTCACCTCTATAGTAGCTTCATTAGTGATAATTATTGGTGTGTCTAATACTATGGTTGCAAAATTTTGTTCAAACAATCCATCTGTAACTCTTGCTGTACCATTATGGAAGTTAAATGGTGAAGGGTTTGGTGTGTCTACATTATACATACCATCAAATTGTAAAAAATGATAACCACCACCTAACATTTCTGGCCAATTCCAGCTAGCAGAATTTAGTGTTGGATAGGCTCCATCAATATTGTCTTCTTCATTAAATCCCCAAATAAAGCTTAAGGTATATGTTCCGGAAGGAATACCATTAATGTCTGGTATGAAATTGTATGAATCGTCTTGTGCTAAATCTGTAAATTTAAAGCCATCAAAACTATAGGTGTCACCTGCAGTGTTTGTTAGTTTGAATTTTGAAGTTAAGTATCTAAATCTAATCATGTTTATAACTTCTCCATTAGCGTTTGTGACTGTTTCAGTATCTAGATTAGCACTATTAATTGGTGTATTGTTCCAATTATGAGTAAATTTAAAGTTAACACTTGCAGACAATGTTGTGTTATCATCCATGTCTTCATTACAAGAAAATGTAATTGCTAAAAGCAATAAAAGTGCAATTGTTTTTTTCATCTTATTTAATTTCAATTAAAAGTAAGTCTGTAAACCCTTTATTTTCAGTTATATCAAAATCATTACTACTAGATTCTCCTACAGTTATGATTGTTCCATTATTAAGTTGTGTTACTCCGTATAAAAAGTCAATATTACTGCCTCCAATACTTTGTTGCCATTTTATAAGTCCATTGGCATCGATTTTTAAAATCCAACCATCATTTTGACCTTGGTTATTAGTTAAATCTCCAGTTAGACTTCTTGAACTTCCGCAGATAACAAAACCATTATCTTGAGTGGGAGATATTGCTCTACCAACGTCAAAGTCTTCTCCTCCATAGGTTTTCTCCCATAGTAATTCACCTTGCGGTGAAATTTTTATTAGCCAGACATCTGCAGCTCCAAAATTGGTGCTTACATCAATATCTTCGCTACGCGTATCTCCAATTATAAAATAATTACCATCTCCTGAAGGTGTTATTGCTCTTGCTTCATCAATTTCATCTCCTCCAAAATTTTTCTCCCACTCTAAATTTCCTGAGCTTGAAATTTTAACAACCCAATAATCATATGACCCTTTATTGTTGGAAATATCTGTATCTGCACTATCTGAAGATCCTACAATAATAAAACCTTGATCTGTTGTCTGAATAGCATCGTAGGCAGTATCCGAGAAAAAACCACCAAAATATTTACTCCATTCTAATGTTCCGGATTGGTCTATTTTTAAAGCCCAATAATCTCCACCAGCATGTAGTGTTTGATTGCTTTTGGTGTTTCCTGCTCCATTTGATGCTGTAACATCTAAAACTCCAGTTAAAAAATAACCACCATCATTGGTTTGTAAAATAGAATACCCAGTATCTATTCCGGAAAATCCATATGTTTTTTGCCAAATCAAGTTACCCTGAGCATCTATTTTTAATATCCAAAAATCTTCTTGCCCATTGTTATTGCTGACATCTCCATCATTACTATAAGTAAAGCCGGTTATTGCATAACCACCATCATTGGTTTGAATAATGTCATTACCTCTCTCATCACCTGATCCACCATAAGTTTTAGACCATTCTAATTGGTTGTCTTGATTATACTTTAAAACCCAAACATCATAACTGTTGTCTAATTTAGTTATTACATCTCCATCTGTTGACTGAGTAAAACCTAATATAATGTATCCACCATCTGTTGTTTTTTTGACTGCTTGTCCGCTTTCGTTTTTGGAGCCACCAAAAGTTTTTACATTTTCGATAACACCTTGAGTTGATGTGGTGATATTTGGTGATGCGTTATCAGTATCGTTATTACACGATAATAGGATTGCGGCTAAACAAAATATTAGTGTTTTATGTATTGTTTTGTGCTTCATTTAATTAATTGCTTTTACGAACAATTAGTAGTCCTCCTTCAATATCTCCGATAATTATATTGCCACTTTCAAAATAAGGATAAATACTCCAAACACCATTAAATGCAGCACTATTACTTGATGGATAAGTGTCAAAATATCCGGTTTCTGTCATAGAATTAGTTGTAGATGTTATGTTGGAAATATCTAAAACTCGTAATCCTGCTCTGTAATTTGCTAAATAATATTCGTTACCCTTAACGTAACCATTGTGGTCAATAGCAGCTGTTGGTCCAAGATAGGTTGCGTGTGCAATTGGATTGTCTAAGTCTGTAAAGTCGAAAACAAGTGTTTTAGTATTAAAACCAAAATTAAGTTCGTCTTGTTCGTCACCTAAAATAAAATATTTTTGGTCTTCTGTAAACCAACCTTGATGCGCATAAGCGGTTTGAGGGTAGGTAAAACTGCTTATTTCTATGACATTGGATTTATCTGTAACATCTAATATTACGACTTGATCTGTGTTACCATTGCTACCAACATAGATTTGTTTTCCAGTATAATCTAAATCAGGACCAGAATAAGTGACTACTTGTGCGTCATGCGTGTATCCTACAGCTGTGTAATCTCCTAAATTTATAGGATTTGTAGGATTGCTAATGTCCACAAATATAGGTCCTCCACCATTTGTAGAGGTGCATCCAACAAGGTAAGCCACACCTTCAGATTCGTTAATTACAATATTATGGCAGCTGCCAACGTCATTAAATAGAGCGTCTTCAGTAAAATTTTGTGGCGCATTAATTACATTTCTTAATCGCGTTAAATCAAAGACTTGCATACCATGTGCTCCAACATTATCTGCTACTATAAATGCATGATTATTATAAGTTTTAACATCTCTCCAGGCGTTTGATCCAGCACTTGAGTTTAATCGACCTAAAAATATTGGATTTATTGGGTCTGTTACATCCACAAAAGCTGTACTATTAGATAATCCAATAATGGCGTATTCTTTTCCATCTAAAGGGTCTGTCCAACCCCAAATGTCACTTCCTTCTTGGTTAGTGCTACCGCTTAATATATTAACATTAATTTGTCCTAATAAATCATAACCATTGCAAGGATAAGGTCCTGCCATACCATCTACACATGGATACAGAGGAGCATTTTCTACATCACATGCATCTCCAATTCCGTTATTGTTTTCATCTTCTTGTCCTGGATTAGGAGTTAAAGGACAGTTGTCTAAATTATTAGGAATTCCATCGTTATCTAAGTCATCATCACAAACATCTCCAATACCATCGTTGTCAGTATCTTCTTGATTTGGATTTGCTATATTAATACAGTTGTCAATATTATCTGCTATACCATCTTGATCAATATCAGCAATTGTTGCTACAGGTTCTCCTGTTCCGTTTTCGTCATCTTTAGAACAACTTTGGTATATGATAAAAAAACAAAGAACGCTTAGGCTAAGCAAAAATGGTTTTACTGTTTTAGTAATGTTTTTCATGGTGTTAATTGTTGACTATTAGTTTTTTGGATACAGAATTGTTGATTTTTACTAAATAAATTCCGTTAGATAAATCAGGAATAGGTAAAACGCACGAATCTGTGTTTATATTGCTTTTAGAAATTAGCTTTTTACCAAGTATACTATAAACTTCCACTGTGTTTATTGTTGCTGAAGCTTTGATTGTTATATTAGATTGTGTTGCTGGATTTGGAGAAATAGAAAATGTATTATCTATTTTAAAAGTGTCTGTGCTTAAAGCCATGTCGCTTGGCCTTAATACAAACAAGCCTCTTTCTATATCACTAACAATAATATTTCCGCTTGAAAAATAAGGGTAAATACTCCATGCACCATTAAAATTAGCACTATTACTAGCTGGATATGTGTCAAAATATCCAATTTCTGAATTAGAATTGTTAGTCGAAATTAATGTAGGAATATCCAAAACACGCAAACCTGCTCGGTAATTTGCCAAATAAAACTTATCATCTTTTACATATCCATTATGGTCTATCGCAGTAAAAGAAGCTTCATAAGTCGAAATTAAAACTGGGTTGTCCAAATCTAACATGTCAAAAACAAATGTTCTGGTTCCAAAGCCAAAGTTTTGCTCATCTGTTTCATCACCAAAAATAAAATATCTGTGGTCGTCTGTAAACCAACCTTGATGTGCGTATCCAGGATTAGGATAGGTGATTTCTGAAATAAATTGAGGGTTATTCTTTTCTGTAACATCTAATAATACAACTCTGTCATTAGAGCCACCATTACTGGCAAGTAAAATTTCGCGTCCAATATAACTAGATACTCCACTTACTGTTGGGCTAGTGACGTTATTATCTGTCCCATTGTAGGTTATAACTTGTGCGTCATGTGTATATCCTTTTGCAGCATAGCTACCAACCACAGTTGGATTTGATGGATTAGTAATATCTACAAATACAGGTCCTCCACTTGCAGCTCCACTACAGCCAACTAAATAGGCAACACCTTCAGACTCGTTAATTACAATATTATGACAACTTCCAATAGTTAAATCACCAGTTCCTCCGTTACCAGTAAACCGTAATACCTGAGGACCATCAAAAGTTAAGTCACTATCTACTCCGTTTCTTAAGATGGTTAAGTCAAAAACTTGCATACCATGCGCACCAACACCATCTGCCACTATGTAAGCATGATTATTGTATACTTTAACATCTCGCCAAAACGATGTGTTGTTGTTTACGGTTTCTATGCGACCTAAAAATAAAGGGTTTATTGGGTCGCTAATATCTACAAAAGCAGTGCTATTTGTAGTACCTACAATTGCATATTCTTTTCCGGTTAAAGGGTCTGTCCATCCCCAAATATCACTACCTTCTTCATTACCTAAAGTAGTTGCTAATGTTGCTATTGGGAGTCTGGATAATAGGTCGTAACCATCACATGGATAACTAGTTGTAACACCATTGGTTGTATGCGTTGCAAATCCGCCTACACAAGGACTTTGTGCAAATATTAAAGAGCTAGTAAAGATGGTAAAAAATAGGAGTAATTTTTTTGAAATATTCATTAGGTTAAGTTATTCTTAAATTTTGGACACAAATTAAGCAGAATTAGCGATAAAATGCGCTTTTACCTTGTTAAATTGATGAATTAATTATAATTGTCGTCACTTGTTTTTAATAATCAAACAATTAAAAGGCTTTTTTTGTAAAGATTAAATTAAGCTTAGTATTTTTGCAGTATGATAGAAGATAAAAACCAACAACGTACAGATTTAAGCCAATTAGGAGAATTTGGATTAATCGATCATTTAGCTAAGAGTTTTGAGGTGACTCAAAAATCAACCATTAAGGCAATTGGTGATGATGCTGCTGTTTTAGAATTTGATAAAGATAGAGTAGTGGTCTCTACAGATTTTTTAGTTGAAGGTGTTCATTTTGATTTAAGCTACATGCCTTTAAAACATTTAGGTTATAAGGCTGTTATAGTCAATTTATCGGATATTTTTGCAATGAATGCTGAAGCAACACAAATAACAGTATCGATAGCTGTTTCTAATCGTTTTCCATTAGAAGCGATTGAAGAACTTTATGCAGGTGTACAAACTGCTTGTAAATTATATAATGTTGATTTGGTAGGAGGAGACACGACATCTTCAACCTCTGGATTAATTATTTCAGTAACTGCAATTGGTCAGGTTAAAACAGGAAACGAAGTTTATAGAAGTGGCGCCAAGCCAAACGATTTATTAGTCGTTTCTGGAGATTTAGGAGGTGCTTATTTAGGATTGCAGGTTTTAGAACGTGAAAAAGAGGTTTTTAAAGTTAATCCTAATAATCAACCAGATTTAGATGCTTATACTTATATAATTGAGCGTCAATTAAAACCTGAGGCTAGAAAAGATATAATAAAATTACTTGCAGATTTAGAAGTTAAACCTACTGCTATGATTGATATTAGTGATGGATTATCTTCAGAGATTTTGCATTTATGTAAAGCAAGTAAAGTTGGTTGTGATTTATATGAAAACAAAATACCTTTAGATCCTCAAGTAATCTCTACTAGTGAAGAGTTTAACATGGATAGTACTACTATTGCTTTAAGTGGTGGAGAAGATTATGAATTGTTGATGACCATATCTCAAGACGATTTTCCTAAAATAAAAGCAAATCCACATTTAACTGTAATAGGATATATTACAGAAGAAGCTTCTGGTGCACATTTAGTAACAAGAGGAGACCAAAAAATACAACTGACAGCTCAAGGTTGGAATAGTTTTGAAACTAACTAAGATGTCATTTTTAAAACAGACGATTGTATCATTTGACTGTTGCTATATCTAGTTAATTTGTTTTGATGAATACGTTCTAATACAGAGTTTATTTCTTTATACTTTGGTGTCAAGTCGGTTAAGTATCCTTTGCTATTTATAGTCATTTCTTTTTTGCAATGACAGCACTTGTACTCTTTAATATGATAGGTTACTTTTTTGCTTACGCTAAAGTTGTGTCCAAAAACAGAACAGTATAAACGTCCCTTTAGTGATGGTTTTTGTTGTACATTATTCATACTTATAGGTCTTTTTGTTATCAGATACTTGTGGTTAAGTCTTAGAAATCTGATAGATAGCGATTCCGAATATATGAACAATATTTTAAAAATCGGTCAAAAAGCTATATTTTTTCGTTGAAACGCATTATTTCTTGTAAGAATTCTTCTTTGTTTTCTATGTGAGACATGTGTCCTCCATCTAAAATTACAATATTAATACCATTTAATGTTTCTAAATGTTGTAAGTCCATTTTTGATAAGATAGGATCGTTTTTACCTGCTATTATAAGCTTTTTGCAGTTTAAGTTTTCTAATATTTTAGTTCTGTCTACTCTAATTTTCATGCCTTCTTGAGTGGCAACGTAACCTTGAAGTGGTGTTTTTAAAGCTTCGGTTTTAATGGATTCAATTTCTTTATCAAAACGTAACCTGTTGTCTTCAAAAAACAAATTACTAATGGACATGCTAACTAGGTTTTCGTAATTAGATTTAGCGACTTTTATGGCTCTGTTTCGAAGTAAGATACGTTCTTGGCTGTCTGCAAATGGAGTCGAGTTCATTAAACATAAGCCTTCTATTGTATGTGGCTTAATTTCGGCGTAAGCCAAAGCAACATAACCACCTAATGAATGACCAATAAGTGTTGTGTTTGTAATATTTAAGTGTGTTAACACAGCGTTTATTGCGTCTGCAAAATCTTCCATAGTATGGACATAACCTAAGCAATTTGTATTGCCATGCCCTAATAAATCTATGGTTATGACTTGGTGATTTTTTTCAAGTAAGGTGACTGCATCCTTCCACATCGTGCTGTTTTCTAAAAAACCATGTAGCAATGTGACGGTTTTACCTTGTCCTGAAACAGAGTACGAAATGGATATCCCTTTGTAAGTTAAAATCATAGCCAACAAAGATAAGATTTGTACAGTTTTTAGACTGTTGTTTTGGTTAAGTATTTACTATATTTGATTACCAAGACAATAAATAATATAATTATGAGATTAAAACCTATCCTTAACGCTTTTGCTATATTAATGTGCATGACCTTGTCTGCGCAAATTGATGAGGCTAAGTTAGACCAACTTGTTGAAAATACTTTAAAAACCTTTGACGTTCCTGGTATATCTGTTGGTGTTATTAAAGACGGAAAAGTTGTATATGCTAAAGGACATGGTGTACGTGCTTTGTCTAATAAAAAAGCTATGGATAATAGTACTTTGGTTGGAGTAGCATCTAATAGTAAAGGATTTACTTGTTTTGCATTGGCTATGATGGTGGACGAGGGAAAACTTAATTGGGATGATAAGGTCAGACAACACATACCTGAATTTAAACTTAAAGATGCTTGGGTGACAGAGCAATTTACGGTTAGAGATCTAGTTACGCACAGAAGTGGAATGGGACTTGGTGCAGGAGATTTAATGTTTTTTCCGGAAGCCAGTTTTGAGGTAGAAGATGTGATTGATAATGTTGAACATTTAGAGGCAGAAAGCTCTTTTAGAAGTGAATTTGCTTATAATAATAATATGTTTATTATCGCTGGAGAGGTTTTAAAACGTGTCAGTGGTTTGTCTTGGGAAGAATTTATTGAAACCAAAATTATGAAGCCTGTTGGCATGATTAGTAGTAAAGCGTCTTACAATCGTGTGACTGATAAATCTAATATTATTGAAGCGCATACGTATGCAGATGGTCAATTGGTACAGATTCCGCATGATTGGAGTCCAACTGCAAATCCAGCAGGAGGTATAGTGAGTAATGTTGATGATATGCTAACTTGGGCTCAGTTTTTAATGAATGATGCTGTAACAGTAAAAGGAGAACGTTTGCTAAGTGAAAAACAATTTAATGAACTTTGGCAACTACAAACACCTTTAAAAGTTAGTCCTAATGATAGTTATAATTCTAATTTTAGAGGATATGGTTTAGGATGGTTTGTAACAGACGTAAAAGGTGGTTATAAACAAGTGTATCATACAGGTGGTTTATTGGGAACAGTAACGCAATTTACTATGATTCCGGATTTAGATTTGGCAATTGTAGTGCTAACCAATCAGATGAATGGTTCTGCTTTTAATACCATTACTAATACTATTAAAGATAGTTATTTAGGTTATGAAAACCGTAATTGGATAGATAAATTAGGTCGAAATAATAAAGAATGGTATCAATATAACGACAGTATTAAAACTGCAGTTTTTAATCAGGTAGCTAAAATTAAAACAAGTAGCAACATGCCTAAAGTAGCTAACATAACAGGTACATATAAGGATGCTTGGTTTGGAAATATTACTATTAATCAAAAGGGAAATGAATTAAGAATTGCTTCAGAAAAATCTAAAACCTTAATAGGAAGTGTCTTACCATACAATGCTACCACATATGTTGTTAAATGGGATAATAGAAGCTATGATGCGGATTGTTTTATGCAATTTAGTTTTAACGAAAAAGGTCAGGCAGTTAGTGCGACATTAAAGCCAATTGCACCTGTAACAGATTTTAGTTTTGATTTTGAAGATTTAAAACTAATTAAACAAGATTAATTGTGAATAAAACTAAAGACCTTTTAATAACTAGCTTTGCGTTGTTTTCGCTTTTTTTTGGAGCAGGAAATTTATTGTTGCCTCCACTTTTGGGATATAATGCTGGTCAAAATTGGTTTTGGGTAACCTTAGGTTTTGTTATAACAGCAGTAGCAATACCTATTATTGGTATTTATGCGCACGCTAAATTACAGGGTACTTTATATGACTTTGGTAAAAAGGTATCACCAGTATTTAGTTTTATTTATTGTATTTTAATTTATCTAATTGCAGTAGCTATTCCGTCACCACGTACAGCAGCTGCAACACATGAAATTGCAATACATCCAAATTTTGGTACTTCGCCTTTATTGACTAGTAGTGTTTACTTTATATTAGTATTGATTTTTGCTTTAAATCGCTCTAAAATATTAAATATAATAGGTAAGTATCTAACACCTTTTATTGTTATTATTTTATTATTAGTCATTGGTATTGGTTTGTATTCTACACAAATGATTACTAATCCTACGCAAATGGATACTCCAATTGTGGATGGTATTTTAGAAGGTTATCAAACCTTTGATGCAATTGCTGCTGTAGTTGTAGGAGCAGTTATAATAATCTCCATTAATTTAAAAACGGATGCTACGTTTGAAGCTAAAAAGGACTTAATTAAAAAATCAGGATTAATAGCTGGTTTTGGGCTGTTTATTATTTATGCAGGACTAATTGCAGTTGGTGCATCTTATGGAGGAGAGATTGATATAAATAGTAGTTTAAATAGTGACATGCAACGTGCTAATTTATTAACTGGAATTAGTATTAAGGCTTTGGGTACTTTTGGTTACGCTGTATTAAGTGTTTTAATAGCGTTGGCTTGCTTTACAACAGCTGTTGGTATAGTGACAGGTACTGCAGATTATTTTAAAGGGTTAATAAATAACTCTCAGACGGTTTATGTAGTAACAGCTATAATAGCTAGTGTGTTTGGTGTTGTGGTTGGGCAGTTAGATTTTAATACTATTATTGTGATCGCTTTACCAATACTTTTATTTATTTATCCAATAACTATAGTTTTAATTATATTAAATGCAATCCCAAATAAATATGCACCTAAGTTAGTGTTTAGGGTAGTTGTGTTGCTTACTTTTTTGTTTAGTATTCCTGATGTTGTAGGTGTTATAAGTCCTTCAAAAAATTTATCAAGTGTGGTTAATTTTATTCCTTTTGCTAAATATAGTTTGGGATGGGTTTTGCCATCATTTACAGGTTTTATTATTGCTAATTTACTAGCCAAAAAGGCTTGATTTTTTAAGAATAAGTATTTAACTTTGTGTAACAACAAAAACGTAATATTTATGAAAAAAGCGGTATTAACTTTAGTATTTTTATGTGTGTGTGTTGTGTCTTTTGCTCAAAGTCAACCTCAGGTAGGCGATGTATTAGAGGTTAACGCACCTAAAGGTGAGCATTATAATCATATTGACTTTCCAAGATTAAATATTTTAGTCAAACGTGGTAAGTTAGCAAGTTATAAGCCTGTTATCAATCATAAGGTTTTAATTGATAATGTTTTTACTAAGGAAAATAAAACTTACGTTGTTTTAAAAAAGAAAGATGGTACTAAGTTTTTCGGACTTCAAACTACTGTAGAAGCGGATTATCAAAAGGCTTTAGAATCCGGTGAACTGACTATCGTTAACCCTTAGTTTTTTAGGTTTTTAATAACTGAAAACGCTTTATCGACCACATGGTCCTCTACTAAAACAGTAAATTCGTTTGTGGTAGATACTACTTCGTAAATTGGAATGTTTTCCCAAGCTAAACGCTTAAATATTTGATAATATAATCCGGATATTTTAGAGTTATCTTTGGGTAAACGTACACTTATTGCAGATAATCCTTCCTGTAACCCAATCTGTTTTTCGTTGGTAAAACACTTTAATACTTTTTTGTTTTCCGAACTTGAAATAATAATATTACTTTCAAAAATACCACGTGTAAACGCATAAAAAATATCTTTATTAGCTTCTACTTGATCTAAAATTTTTGTGTGACTTTGTATTAAGGTCTCAGAGTTTTGAAACGTAAAGTCACTTAAGTTAGAACGTACTGTAATGTCTCCTAAATTTTGAAGTGTGCTTTTTAGTTTTAATGAGTGTCTAAGTGTGTTAGGTGTATTATAACGTCTTAAAGCCATCATGATAGCTCCAGATTTTACTGGTTTACGTAACATAGCACTAATTGGTGCGTTTAATTCTTCTGCTAAAGCAGAATAGTTAATAATACTCCTAGACAACGCTTCTTCTAAAAAAGGTTGTGTAATTAAAATGTCCTCAACGCAAGACGCTATAGTTTTCATTCTGTTAATTATTTAACAATTTGTGTAAAAGTAGTACAATTTTTTCATTTTTATGGTAATGGTACAGGCACTAAGTAATTTAGCCTTATAAAATGTAAATACTATGTTGGTACTAAAATTTGGAGGAACATCTGTTGGGTCTATTGAAAATATGATTAATGTTAAAAACATTATTAACAATGGACAGCAAAAAGTAGTGGTCTTATCTGCAATGTCAGGCACTACAAATGCATTGGTAAAAGTTGCTGACTACATAAAAAATAATAAGCCAGAAGAAGCATTAATAATTATAGATGCACTTAGAAACACATATAATTTAACCATTAAAACACTTATTACAACACCAGAATTATATAAAACGGTTTTTGTGTATGTTAATAATGTTTTTAATTCCTTGGAAGCGATAGTTAATAAGCTGTATGATGATTTATTATACAATCAAATTGTATCACAAGGCGAACTATTATCAACTTTTATTTTTAGTTACTATTTGCAACAAGAAAATATAAATGCAGTATTGTTACCTGCTTTAGATTTTATGCGCATTGATAAAACTAACGAACCTGATAATTATTACATTCAACAAAATTTAAATCGCATAATTGCAGATACACCTAAAGCAGATATTTACATAACTCAAGGTTTTATTTGTCGTGATGTACAAGGTAATGTTGCTAATTTACAACGTGGAGGAAGTGATTATACTGCTACCATAATTGGAGCTGTGTTAAAAGCAGAAGAAGTGCAAATTTGGACAGATATTGATGGTTTCCATAATAACGATCCACGATTTGTTGAAAATACTACAGCTATTTCTAATTTGTCTTTTGATGAGTCTGCAGAGTTGGCCTATTTTGGAGCCAAAATTTTGCATCCTCAAACCGTTATGCCAGTCAGAGCATTGGATATTCCTGTGCGATTAAAAAACACAATGTCTCCAGAAGCTCATGGTACATTAATAACTAATCAAGTCCATGGTGACGGTATTAAGGCTATTGCTGCAAAAGATGGTATTACAGCCATAAAGATAAAGTCAGCCAGAATGTTACTAGCACATGGTTTTTTAAAGAAGGTATTCGAGATTTTTGAACGTTATGAAACGTCTATAGACATGATTACAACATCAGAAATTGCTGTGTCATTAACTATAGATGATACCACACATTTAAATGCTATTGTAGAGGAATTAGAGCGATTCTCTGTAGTTGAGGTTGATAATTATATGAGTATTGTATGCTTAGTTGGTAATGCTATTATATTTCATCCAGACACGCCTAACCTATTTCAAATTTTGCAAGATGTTAGCGTGCGTATGATATCTTATGGCGGAAGTAATAATAATATTTCATTACTTATTAATACAAGCGATAAAAAAGAAACCTTGAAAAAGTTACAACGCTATGTTTTTGAAAGTGGGACTGTTTTGGTTTGAGATGTATTTAATCGAAAAAAAATAGTTTGTATTGTTGGTTGTTTGGAATTGATTTAATTTGTAATCCTATTAATTAATATCACACTAAGATTCGTGAAAAAAACCAATAATTTTATGAAAAAACTTTACATTTTTATTTTTACAATGATATTTGTCTTTTCGGCAAATGCACAATTTAGTGGAGACTATGCTCCTAGTAATTGGAGCTTAACTGGAGTTTCCGCAAATAGTGATGCATCTGTAGATGCCTCAGGAGCACCAAACACAATAATTTTTAATGGTAATAATAGTGATTTTGGTGATTTTGACGATCTATATGATGATTACTCAATAACGGTAACAACAACTGGATATCTTTCATTTTCCTATGATTGGGTAAATTCCGATTCGGACAGCTATGAGGAGTTCTATTATGTAGTTAATGGTGTGCAAACATTGATAAGCAATGGTACTGCAACTGGAAATGTTAACGCAATTCCTGTTACAGCAGGAGAAGTATTTGCATTTCGAATTTTTACTGGTGATGATTGTTGTGGTGGTGGTGTAGCTTCAATAAGTTCCTTTATGTATGATTCGACTTTAAGTGTAGCTGAAGATATTCTTTCTAGTTCAGAGTTTAATTTTTATGCTACTGCTGTAGGTGGTATTTATGCTATAGATTATTCGCAAAAAAACACTTTTGAAGCGTTAAATGTTTTTAACGCCTTAGGTAAATTAGTAAAGAAAATTAACTTTAAAGACGGAAGTAATAGAGATGTTCTTGATTTAACAAATCTTTCAAGTGGATTGTACATTATCTCTATTGAGACTAGTAAAGGTCGAATAAATAAAAAAATAGTAATATAGTTAATATACTTACTATTTTGGTGGTATGATTATTAAATTTTAATTTATTACCATAAATATCAAACAAAAAAAGCGAGCCATAGGCTCGCTTTTTTAATATGAAAAAATATAAATTTTACTTATTCATTATATCCTCAATCTCTTCAATTTCAATTGGGATCTCTCTCATTAAATTAAAAGGTTCTCCTGATTTTTGGATAACAACATCATCTTCTAATCTAATACCAAAACCTTCTGCAGGAATATATATTCCAGGTTCAACAGTAAACACGTTGTTAGCTTGCATTGGCTCAGTTAAAATTCCGTAGTCATGAGTATCTAATCCCATATGGTGTGACGTACCATGCATAAAGTATTTTTTGTAAGCTGGCCAATCTGGATTTTCGTTTTGTACATCTGCTTTATCTAATAAGCCTAAACCTAGTAACTCACTAGTCATTATTTTACCAACTTCTACATGGTAATCTGCCCAGATTGTTCCAGGAACTAACATTTTTGTAGCTTCGTTTTTAACTCTTAAAACAGCATTGTAAACTGCTTTTTGTCTGTCGTTATATTTACCAGAAACAGGAATTGTTCGTGTCATATCACTAGCGTAATTAGCGTATTCTGCTCCAGCATCAATCAATATTAAATCACCAGCTTTACATTCTTGATTATTTTCTATATAATGTAATACGTTAGCGTTATTACCAGAGCCAATTATTGGTGTATATGCAAACCCTTTAGAGCGGTTATTTAAAAACTCGTGCATAAACTCGGCTTCAATATTATATTCCATAACGCCTGGTTTTACAAAATTTAAAACACGTCTAAATCCCTTGTTTGTTATGTCGCAAGCAGTTTGAATTAAGTCTATTTCTATTTGATCCTTTACAGATCTTAAACGTTGTAAAATTGGATTGCTTTTGGCAACGCTGTGTGCAGGATATTTATCTTTTATCCATTTAGTAAAACGGTCTTCTCTAGTTTCTGTTTCTACATTTGCTCTGTAGTGTTCATTGGTGTTTATGTAAACGGTTTCGGCTTGTGTCATCATTTCAAACACTACTTTTTCAAGGTCTTGTAGCCAGTATACGGTTTTGATTCCGCTAGTCGCTAAAGCTGCCTCCTTAGTAAGTTTTTCGCCTTCCCAAACAGCAATGTGTGCATTGGTTTCTTTTAAAAATAAAACCTCTCTGTTTTTAGGATTTGGGCAATCCGGAAATAAAACTAAAATACTTTCTTCTTGATCAACACCACTTAAATAAAAAATATCGCGTTGTTGTTGGAAAGGCATTGTGCTATCTGCACTAATTGGGTAAATATCATTAGAGTTAAAAAAAGCAATGCTTTTTGGCTTCATTTGAGAAGCAAAGTTTTTACGATTTTTTATAAATAATGACGAGTCGATTTTGTGATATTTCATAAGAAAAATTTAATTTTTTATTTCCACAGTAGTGAAAAATGTATTCATAAAATTTGAGCTATAATTTTTTCCGTCAAGCGGAAATTATAACTAGCTGTAAAAATAACAACTTTAAGATAGATAAGTTATAAATCCATCTTAAAATCTGTCTGCTTTATGGTTTTTGCTTTGTAAATTTTACATTTATCTGTATCTTCAAAACTTATATTAAACAACCATGATTTATAGACTTTTTTTATTCTTATTTGTAGTCACTTCTGTAAGTGCACAACAAACTACGTTAGCAGATAAAGCAGATTTACAAGCACACTCAATTGTAAAAAATGTAGCTTTTAAAAATATTGGACCAACAGTTATGAGTGGTCGTGTTGTGGATTTGGCAGTAAACCCAGAAAACCCATCAGAGTTTTATGTAGGGTATGCGTCAGGAGGTGTGTGGTATACTATAAATAATGGGACAACTTTTGTGCCTATTTTAGACAATTCTCAAACCCAAAATGTAGGTGATATTGCTGTGCATTGGCAAACTAAAACCATCTGGGTTGGTACAGGAGAAAATAACGCGTCTAGATCGTCTTATGCTGGAGTTGGTATGTTAAAATCTACAGATAATGGTAAAACATGGCAGCATATTGGGTTACCTAACTCGCAACATATTGGTTGTATATTAATTAATCCTAATAATGTAAATGAGGTAACTGTTGGTGTTACTGGTGCTTTGTACTCTAAATCCGAAGATAGAGGTGTTTACAAAACAACAGATGGAGGAGCGACTTGGACAAAAACATTGTATGTGGATGACGTTAGCGGAATTATAGATATGCAACATGTACCAAAGGATTACAATACCATGTTTGCTACCTCGTGGACTAAAGACAGAAAGGCTTGGAATTTTGATGGAAGCGGAAACAACTCCGCAATTTACAAAAGTATAGATGCAGGAAATACTTGGGAAAAAATATCTACAAAAAACAGTGGTTTTCCAGTAGGTGATGGTGTTGGACGTATTGGATTGGCAGTTTACGATAACAACATAATTTATGCTATACATGATAGTCAGTTTAGAAGACCGTCAAGCGGAAATACAACAGAGAGAAGAGGATTGCAAAAAGAGGAATTTAAAACCATGAGCACGTCTGAATTTTTAAACTTAGACGATAAAAAGCTGAATGGCTTTTTAAAAATGAATGGCTTTCAGGAAAAATACAGAGCAGAAAACGTGAAGCAAATGGTACGCAGCGGAAACGTAAAGCCAATTGATTTAGCGCATTATTTAGAGGATGCTAATTCTATGTTATTTGATACACCTGTAATTGGAGCTGAAGTTTATAAAAGTACAGATGGTGGACAAACATGGTCTAAAACACACAACGATTATTTAGACGATTTATATTATAGTTATGGGTATTATTTTGGACATGTCTATGTGTCTCCAGCAAATCAAAATGACATTTATGTTTACGGAGTGCCAATTTTAAAATCTAAAGATGGAGGTCAAACGTTTACATCTATTAGTGCAGAAAATGTACATGCAGATCACCATGCGCTTTGGATTAACCCTAAAAATCCTAACCATTTAATTAATGGTAATGATGGAGGTGTTAATATTACTTATGATGATGGTGCTAATTGGATAAAAAATAATTCGCCATCTGTAGGACAGTTTTATGCTATAAATGTAGATAATCAAAAACCGTATCGTGTGTATGGAGGTTTACAAGATAATGGCGTCTGGGTTGGAGCTAATAATGCACCAGAAGATAAAAGTTGGCACCAAAATGGAGAATATCCTTGGAAAAGTTTAATGGGTGGAGATGGTATGCAAATCGAAATTGACAATCGTAATCCAGATATTGTGTATACAGGCTATCAATTTGGAAATTATTATAGACTAAACAGAGCTAATGGAGAGCAAACTTATATTCAACCAAAACATGAGCTAGGCGAAAAACCATATCGTTTTAATTGGCAAACACCAATTTATTTGTCGCGTCATAATCAAGACATTTTGTATTTAGGTGGTAATAAATTAATGCGATCCTTAGATCAAGGTAATACTTGGAAAGCTATTAGTGATGACTTAACACAAGGTGGAAAACCAGGTAATGTGGCTTACGGAACATTGACTACTATAAGTGAATCTCCTTTTGAATTTGGTTTATTATACGTTGGAAGTGATGATGGATTAATACATGTATCAAAAAATCAAGGTGCAACTTGGGATAACATTTCTGCAAATCTACCTAGTAATTTATGGGTAACACGTGTTGTAGCTTCTATGCATAAAAAACAGCGTGTGTATGCTACTTTAAATGGCTACAGATTTGATGATTTTTCAACCTATGTTTACATCAGTGACGATTATGGTCAATCTTGGAAGTCTATAAGCACTAATATTCCAGCATCTCCAGTTAATGTAATCGTAGAAGATCCTGTTAAGCAAAATATACTGTATTTAGGAACAGATAATGGAGCGTATGTAAGTTTTAATAATGGAGACCAGTGGGAATCATTTTCTAAAAATTTACCTGCTGTAGCTGTGCATGATATTAAAACACAAAAAGAAAGCAACGATTTGTTATTAGGTACGCATGGTCGTGGTATCTATAAAACTAATCTTTCTGCGTTACAAAAGTATGATTCTAGTATGGTTTTAAGTAGTAAAATGACCATTTTTGATTTAGATCCAATTAGGTATTATTCACGTTGGGGAAATTCATGGAGCAAATGGATGCAACCCTATGAGCCTAATACGACTATCCAATTATTTAGTACAGTTTCTGGTAAAAAAGAAGTTGAAATCCTTACAGAAAGCGGTAAGCAAATACAATCGTTTTACGCGAATTTAGATAAAGGGTTTAATTTTATTGATTACGATTTAACGATTCATGAAAAAGGAAGAAAAGTATTGTTGAAAGAAAACACCTCTATTGATATTAATAAGGCTAAAAATGAAAAATACTACATTGTTAAAGGGAAGTATCTAATTAAAATTGATGGTGTCGAAAAAGCTTTTGAAGTCGAATAGCATAAAAAGTGTAACACTATTTAAAATGTCGCCTCTATTATAGTAAATCGTCCTTATGAAACAGACTGTATTTATTATAATTATCATGTGTTTAGGTTTTGCTAGTTGCAAAAAAAACATTGTAATTAAAAAGGAATCTTATAGTGCTTTAATTGATCAGGCAATGCAATTGTCTAAAGATGAAGATACTTTAAAGTTAATGGAGGCACTTGTTACTTATCAAAACGCTTTTAATAAATTTCCAGATAGTATAGACGATTATTCTAAGTACAATATAAGTGTAATTGCTGGTCGTTTAAAAATGAATGATGTTGCTTTTAAGTACTTGCGACCCTTAGCTGCGTTGATTGAGGATGATGAAGGTTATCCTGGTTGGGATTACATTTTAGGGGATTATGCAACAGAGGATTATTCAAACTTGTTTCAGGATAAGCGTTGGGAGCAACTAAAACAGGAAGCTTTAATTAACCAAACGCAATTTTTTGATAATTTGGCATTAGATGAAGCTGAATTTTTTAGTACTAAAAAAGGCGCTTTAATTGATACTCTAAAAGCGGAGCAACTATACAATTATATTAAAAATCAAAACAACTTTTTGCCTAAAAAAAAGCAAGATTATTCTATTTCGTTTCAAATAAATGATACGTCTAGCACGTCTTACTTTGTGCATCTACCCAAAACGTATAATCCAGAAAATCAATATCCAATGTTGGTTTATTTGCATGGTGCAATCCGTTACACAACGTTATCGGATTACGAAACAAAAAGTAATTTAAAATACGCTAATACAAAGTATACCAAGCGTGCAGACGCAAATGATGTTGTTTTGGTGTTTCCAAAAGCTGATAAAAATTTTAATTGGATGATTGGAGATGAAGGCTTTTTTATGGTTCCAGAAATTATCAAACAAATAAAATCTGCAATTAATATTGATGATGATAAAGTGTTTGTCACTGGACATTCTAATGGAGCAACTGGTTCGTTTTCATACTTAATGAAGCAACCAACACAATTTGCTGGGTTTTATGGTTTTAATACACATCCAAAAGTCTATACTGGAGGCACATTTATTGAAAATGTAAAAGCGCGTAATTTTATTAATTTTTCTACAGATCAAGATTATTATTTTCCGCCAAATGCTAATGATACTTTAAATAAAATAATGGATAGTATTAAAGCGGATTATAAAGATTTCAGGTATAATGGCTTTCCGCATTGGTTTCCTGATTTTGACGAGGCAGAACCTGCTTATGATATATTATTTGAAGACCTTAGTAACCGAAAAAGAAACCCTTTTCCAAAAACATTGCAATGGGAATTTGACGACAATGCACATGGTACTATTGATTGGTTAAATACTATTATATTAGACACTGTCAAAACAACTAAATTGTCACATAAGCCAATTAATTTTAAAATTACAAAATGGCTAACATTAGATGATAATGATAAAGCTGTAGCGATTGATGTTAATAAAAAAGCATTTGATTTTCCTAGGCAATCAGGCAGAATAGTAGCTAACTATCAGGATAATGTATTTACAATAACAACCTCCAAGATAGCATCGTTTAATGTTTATATTTCACCAGAAATGGTCGATTTATCTAAACCTGTAAAAGTAATAGTAAACAATGTTTTAGTTTTTGAAAAAATCATAGGTTATGATGAAGCATTTATGATTGACCAGTGGAATACCACCATGGACAGATCCCAACTTTGGGTAAATTATATTAATATAACCTTAGATTAAATGGTTGTTACTTAAACCCATTCTAAATAGTACAAAAAAGTCTTAAAATTTGTTAGTATATCGCTTGTGGCTTATCTTTGTATAACAAATAATTAACTTCAATTATAATGAGCGGAATTTTAAATTCTTCAATAGGGAGAAAGTTTGCTATGGCACTTTCAGCACTCTTTCTAATGATTTTTATTTTACAACATTTTGCAATTAATATTCTTTCTGTATTTAGTCCAGATGCTTTTAATGAAGCGTCTCACTTTATGGGAACGTTTTGGGCAGTACAATATTTACTGCAACCAGTATTAATTCTTGGTGTAATTTTCCATTTTGTTATGGGATTTGTTTTAGAAATCAGAAACAACAAAGCAAGAGCAATTAGCTATGCTAAAAACAATGGAGCTGCAAATTCGTCTTGGATGAGTAGAAACATGATCTGGAGTGGAGGTTTTATACTTGTATTCTTAATCATTCACTTCATTGATTTCTGGATTCCAGAAATTAACACCAAATATATTGTTGGTGACATGTCTGGTACTTTACCAAGTGGTGAGTTTAGATACCATGAGGAGTTAGTACACAAGTTTAAAGATTTATGGCGTGTAGCGCTTTACTGTGTTGCGTTTGTATTTTTATCATTACACCTTTTACACGGTTTTAACTCTGCTTTCCAATCAATTGGAGCAAATAATAAATACACAAAGGGATTAAAAGGGTTTAGTAAAATTTACGCAATTGGTGTGCCAGTAGGTTTCATCTTTATCGCTGTTTACCACTTTTTAAACCACTAAAAAATAAGAGATATTATGGCTTTAGATTCAAAAATACCTCAAGGTCCAATTGCAGACAAATGGACTAACTATAAAAATCATATCGACTTAGTAAATCCAGCTAACAAGCGTAACATAGATGTTATTGTTGTTGGTACAGGATTGGCTGGTGGATCTGCTGCTGCTACTTTAGCAGAACTAGGATATAACGTAAAAGCATTTTGCTTTCAGGATTCTCCAAGACGTGCACATTCAATTGCAGCACAAGGAGGAATTAATGCAGCAAAAAATTACCAAGGTGATGGTGACTCAACTTATAGATTGTTTTATGATACTGTAAAAGGTGGAGATTACCGTTCTAGAGAAGCTAACGTGTATCGTTTAGCAGAGGTTTCAACTAATATTATCGACCAATGTGTTGCTCAAGGTGTTCCTTTTGCACGTGAGTATGGTGGATTATTAGACAACCGTTCATTTGGTGGTGTATTAGTATCACGTACGTTTTACGCTGCAGGACAAACAGGACAACAATTATTATTAGGAGCTTACTCTGCTATGAACCGTCAAATTGGTCGTGGTAAAATCAAAATGTACAACCGTCATGAAATGTTAGACGTTGTTAAAGTTGATGGTAAAGCTCGTGGAATTATAACACGTAACTTAATTACCGGAGAAATTGAAAGACATTCAGCTCACGCTGTAGTTCTTGGAACTGGTGGTTATGGTAACGTTTTCTTCTTATCCACTAACGCGATGGGAAGTAATGTAACAGCAGCATGGAAAGCTCACAAACGTGGAGCCTTTTTTGCAAACCCTTGTTACACACAAATTCACCCAACATGTATTCCAGTTTCTGGAGATCATCAGTCTAAACTAACGTTAATGTCTGAATCTTTACGTAACGATGGACGTATTTGGGTACCTAAGCATAAAAAAGATGTTGAGGCAATTAGAAACAAAACGTTAAAACCAACTCAAATAGCTGAAGCAGATCGCGATTATTACTTAGAGCGTCGTTATCCAGCGTTTGGTAACTTAGTACCACGTGATGTTGCGTCTCGTGCAGCAAAAGAGCGTTGTGACGCAGGTTTTGGTGTTAATGCTACAGGAGAAGCTGTATACTTAGATTTTGCTTCTGCAATTGAACGTTACGGAAAAGAACAAGCACACGTTAAAGGATTAAACGAAAATGATGCAGCTTTAGTTAAAAAGTTAGGTCAAGAAGTTGTTAAAAATAAGTATGGTAACTTATTCCAAATGTACGAGAAGATTGTGGATGAAAATCCATACGAAACTCCAATGATGATTTATCCTGCAGTACACTATACAATGGGAGGAATTTGGGTAGATTATAACTTAATGACAACTGTACCTGGATTATATGCAATTGGAGAAGCAAATTTCTCTGATCATGGTGCTAACCGTCTTGGTGCGTCTGCATTAATGCAAGGTTTAGCAGATGGATATTTTGTACTACCTTATACTATTGGTGATTATTTATCAGATGATATTAGAACAGGACCAATATCTACAGATACTAAAGAGTTTGAAGAGGCTGAGGCTGAAGTAAGAAAAAATATAGACCATTTAATAAACAACAACGGGACTCACTCTGTTGATTATTTCCACAAACGTTTAGGTAAAATCATGTGGAATAAATGTGGTATGGCTAGAAATGCAGAAGATTTAAAATCTGCAATTACTGAAATTTCTGAACTTAGAGCAGAATTCTGGAAAGACGTTCGTGTACCAGGAACAGCCAATGAGTTTAATGAAGAGCTGGCTAAAGCAGGTCGTGTAGCAGATTTCCTTGAATTAGGAGAGTTATTTGCAAAAGATGCTTTACAACGTGAAGAGTCTGCAGGTGGTCACTTTAGAGAAGAGTATCAAACAGCAGAAGGTGAAGCAATGCGTCGTAAAGAGTTTCAATACGTGTCAGCTTGGGAGTACAAAGGAGAACCTAAAGATGCAATACTTCATAAAGAAGAATTAGCATACGAGAACATTGAAGTAAAAGAAAGAAGTTATAAATAAAGAAGAGCTATGAATTTAACGTTAAAAATTTGGCGTCAAGCAAACGCTAACGATAAGGGAAAAATGGTTGATTACCCAATCAGCAATATTTCTCCAGATATGTCTTTTCTAGAAATGTTAGACGTTCTAAATAACGAATTAATAGAAAAGGGAGAGGCTCCTGTATCTTTCGATCACGATTGTCGTGAAGGAATTTGTGGTTCATGCTCATTATATATTAATGGAGAGGCACATGGTCCTGACCGTTTAATTACAACATGTCAGTTACACATGCGTACGTTTAAAGATGGTGAGACTATAACTATTGAACCATGGAGAGCAAGTGCTTTTCCTGTAATTAAGGATTTAGTAGTAGACAGAACCGCATTTGACCGTATACAACATGCAGGTGGATTTATTTCGGTAAACACATCAGGAAATACAATTGATGCTAATGCAATACCAATTAACAAACAAGATGCGGATGACGCTTTTTCAGCAGCAACGTGTATTGGTTGTGGTGCTTGTGTAGCGTCTTGTAAAAACTCTTCTGCAATGTTATTTGTTGGTGCTAAAGTATCACAATTTGCATTATTACCTCAAGGTAAAGTTGAGGCAACTCAGCGTGTTTTAAACATGGTTAAACAAATGGATGAAGAAGGTTTTGGTAACTGTACTAACACTGGAGCATGTGAGGTAGAATGTCCTAAAGGAATTTCTTTAGAGAACATAGCACGTATGAACCGTGAGTACTTAGCAGCAGCCTTAAAAGGATAGTATATTTCTGCGAAAGCAATATTAACATAATACACAAAAACCCAAGCCAAATGCTTGGGTTTTTTTATTAGATTTACCTCTTAGATATTAATTCTATACTTATGAAAAAAACAAACTTATTATACATAACACTTATTGGTTTTTCGCTAATAGGTTGCAAAACCCAAAATACGTCTAACCCAAAAGAAGAAGTCTTAAATACCTCAGAAACGCTGCAAAGCACAATTTCTGATATTAATTATGGTTTTAACACTAAAGCCTTAATAGAAGATATTAAAACATTATCATCAGATGTTTATGAAGGTAGACGTACAGGTACAAAAGGTGCAGCTTTAGCTAAGGACTACATCATTCATAAATTTGAAAAACTAGGTGTAATGCCTTTAGGTAGCAATTATCAACAACCTTTTACCTTTGAAGCAGGAAAAACATACAATGCTACAAATGTTTTAGGTTTAATAACAGGGAGTACACATACAGATAAATATATAGTATTATCGGCACATTACGATCATGAAGGTGTTAAAAATGGACAGATTTATAATGGAGCAGATGACGACGCTTCTGGTATTAGTGCACTGTTCGCTTTCGCGGAATATTTTGCCAAAAATCCTCCAAAACACAATGTTATTTTAGCAGCTTTTGATGGAGAAGAATTGGGTCTTAAAGGTGCTTACCATTTTGTAAAAGACAATGCTATTAAACAAAAAAATATTGTTTTAAATTTAAATATGGATATGATTAGCAGAAGTGATGACAATCAATTATTTGCTGTTGGATCTAGATATTATCCTCAATTAAAGCCAATTTTAGAAAACTTTAATGATATTGGTAAAGTAGATCTTTTAATTGGACACGAAGGATTAGGTGATGGAGATAATTGGACCTATTCCAGTGATCATGCAGCGTTTCATAAGGCTAAAATCCCATTTATATATTTTGGTGTAGCAGATCATAAAGACTACCATAAACCGACTGACGATTTTGAAAATATTGATCAACAATTTTATAAAGATGCTGTACAAACAATTATAACTGCATTTACAGCATTTGACAGTTTAGAATTTTAAAAATAATGACAAAACATTTGGAGTATTATAAAAGCAATATAGATAACTATACTAAAGAAGTATCCAAGCTTTACAAGCAACTTACAACTTTAAGTCTAGCTAGACTTTTAGTGTTTGTAGCTACAGCTATTGGTGTATACTTTAGTTTTGGTCATTGGCAAATTTTAATTGCAATTATTGTTTTGGGTGTTATTGGTTTTATTTTTTTACTATCTAAATACACTAATTTAAAATTAACCTATGACTTAAAAAAAGCTCTTGTAACTATTAATACAGAAGAGTTACAAATTGCTAATGGAGACTATTTTGATAAAAATGATGGACTGGAATTTCAAGAAGCTAACCATAACTATGCTTTGGATATTGATTTGTTTGGTAGAGGTAGTTTTTACCAATTTATAAACAGAACAAACAGCAATGAAGGATCACACACATTAGCTAATTGTTTAAAAGCTAATAATACAAATGCAATACTATCTAGACAAGAGGCTATTAAAGATTTAACAGCTAAAGCAGATTGGAGGCAGATTTTTCAAGCAAATGCTAGTCTAATTAAAGTAGAGACTAAAGCAAAAACTATACTTGATTTTTTAAAAACGCACAAATCCTTTATACCTCAATATTTTAAAATTATACCATTAGCTGTTACTATACTGTCATTACTAATAGTTGGTTTGGCTATTGCAAAGATTATTCCTGCTGCAATAATAGGATATTGGTTATTTGTGGGTCTGTTTATTACTGGACGCTACGTAAAAAAAACAAATGCATTATCTGCTAATACAGATAGGATGCGAGACACGTTTAGACAATATGCATCACTTTTAAGTGCTATTGAAAACGAATCGTTTACTGCACAATTACTACTTGATAAGCAGGCTCAAATTAAACTTAAGGACAAAAAAGCATCTCAAATATTACACGAATTGTCTAAAGCAATGGATGCGTTAGATAATCGTAATAATTTAATTTCTGCCATTTTTGGGAATGGTTATTTTTTAACAGATTTAAAAAACGCTTATCGTATTGAACAATGGTTAGAAAATTACAAAGACAAAGTTGAAGATTGGTTTGAGGTTGTTGCGTTTTTTGATGCTTATAATAGTTTAGGTAATTATGCTTTTAATCATCAGCAATACATCTATCCTCAAATTGTGGATAAACAAAGTGACACAAAAGTAACGCAACTAGGGCATCCTCTGTTAAAAACAGAGAAAAGAGTTGATAATGATTTTGAAATAAAAAACCAGCAGTTTTTTATTATTACTGGAGCAAATATGGCAGGTAAAAGTACATTTTTACGTACAGTATCTTTACATATTGTTATGGCAAATGTAGGCTTACCGGTTTGTGCAGCATCATCAATTTATAGTCCTGTTAAATTAATTACAAGTATGCGTACAAGCGATAGTTTAACAGACGATAGTAGTTATTTCTTTTCAGAATTAACGCGTTTAAAATATATTGTAGATGCGATTAAGCAGGATAATTACTTTATAATTTTAGACGAAATCCTAAAAGGAACAAATAGCACAGATAAAGCTATTGGGTCACGTAAATTTGTCGAAAAACTTGTAGCTAGTCATGCAACTGGTATTATTGCTACGCATGATTTAAGTCTTTGCGAAATTGAAAATCAATTAGAAGAAGTAAAAAACTACTATTTTGATGCGCAAATTATTAATGACGAATTGTATTTTGATTACACCTTTAAAAAAGGAATTTGTCAAAATATGAATGCTAGTTTTTTGCTTAAAAAAATGGAGATTGTTTAAAGCTTAATTTGTAAAATAAAGAAACTATGAAAATCAAATACTTACTTTATTTTGGAATATTAGTACTGCTAGGATGTGGTTCAAGCGATACAGTTACAAAAACATCTAAGCGTATAACCTATTATAAATGTTTAGATACTATTGAAGCTAAAGCTAAAATGAAATTTTACAGTATGACTATTCCTGATAGTTGGTGTACTTATGTAGGGTCTCATGATGTTTTATCTCATGCTCCTAATAACTTAAAAGACTTGAGAGAAAATGAATTTAAAAACGGGATATATGTTATGTCTCCAAATTCAGAGTCATTTAAAAGTAAAAACATAGAAGAAGCTTTAGAGCGCCATTTTTTAAGTGTTAAAAATGCTTCGTTTTTAACGCCAAAGGTTAGGTCACAAGTGCATCCAATTTATGGAAAATATTATATTGTTACATCAAAAAGTATTACAGATGGTTTCAAAGTAATTAGATTATCAACCTTATTTAATCATAACAACAAGGATTATTTAATCTATTATTCAGTTCTTGAAAAAGATGTCGATACTTATATTGAAGACGCTATGTCAATTATTGAGACCTTTAAAATTATAGAGCAATAAAACCATTAAGGATTTTACAAGCATAAAAAAAGCCTGTCAATGTATACATTACACGACAGGCTTTTTTGTAATTATTTAGTGGACTATTTTTTCTTAGGATGTACTAATTTCATTTCGTCAATTAAGTGTGTTGCTCCAGCATATTTGTCTACAATAAAAAGGACGTAGCGTAAGTCAACCATAATGTTTCGGCAGATTTCAGGATCATAATTCATATCACTCATTGTACCTTCCCAAACACGATCAAAGTTAAGACCTACTAGGTTACCGTAAGCATCAATTGCTGGACTACCAGAGTTTCCTCCTGTAGTGTGGTTAGTTCCTAAAAAGCAAACTGGTACTTTTCCGTTACTATCTGCGTATTGACCGTAATCTTTATTTTTATGTAACTCTAATAGTTTTTCTGGGACATCAAACTCGTAATCTCCTGGTACATATTTTTCTACAACACCATCTAGGTAACTTACGGGATTGTAGTATACAGCATCTCTAGGAGAATACCCTCTAACCTGACCATAAGTAACACGTAAAGTACTATTAGCATCCGGAAAGTAGCGTGCATTTGGTAAAGCTTCCATTAAAGCAGTCATGTACTTAGTTTGTAAAGCAGTTATTGGTTGATTTTTTTCTTGGTAAGCTTTGTCAATAGTATTTTTAAACTCAGTAATTATAGGTTTTGCATATTGGTAAGCTGCATCTTTATTTAGTTTTTTTAATACCTCTTTAGCGTTACCTTCTAATAGCTTTAAAGCTTGATCTAAATTAGTAAAGGCTGTTTTGTCATAAATAGAAGCATCAACATTTTTATTGTAAAAAGGCATTACATTTTTAAATACACCTTTGTCTACATCTGCATCATAGTTTTTATGAATCCCTTGTAAGGTACCAACAAGACGCGCTTTAGCTTTTTCAAAATTCTCTGGGTCAGCATTTATAGCTTCCTCCATTTGGTAGGCTCTAAAGGTCATTTGCATTAACTCGTTAGTAACCAAAAAGACTTCAATAAAATTTCTACGTTTAATATTAATAGGACCAAAGTCTTTGTAAAGTTTTTCAAACTCTGGAAGGATGTTTCCATATTTATCTTCTAGATTTTTTTCTTTTAAAGCTTTAGTAAAAGTAGCTTCAAAAGCACGTCTTTTAGCAACAGCATCACTTTTTTGGATTCCTAAATTTTCGCCAATCCATTTTTTCCATGCGTTTGCAATACGAGCTTGTTTAGAGGCGTATTTAATACGTATTGCATCACCTTCTTTCATTTTAGCGTCAATGACTTTTAAAGCAGCTTCGCGAATAGCGATGTTTGTTGGATTAAATTCTTCTGTAATGTGCTGTATTGCTACAGCAGGTAGATACTCGTTAGTAGTACCAGGAAAACCAAATACCATTGTAAAATCACCTTCTTCAACACCATCTAAAGAGACAGGTAAAAAATGTTTTGGCTTGTATGGTTTGTTGTCTTTACTGTATTTTGCAGGTCTGTTGTTAGCATCTGCATAAATCCTAAACATTGAGAAATCTCCTGTATGTCTAGGAAAAACCCAGTTATCTGTATCGCTTCCAAATTTACCAATGCTTGTTGGAGGTGCACCAACTAATCTAATGTCTTCAAAACGCTCTGTAACAAACAGGAAGTATTGGTTTCCTTCGTAAAATGATTTTACTTTAGTGTCTTGCCAAGCTTCTTTAGCAACCGTTTTTTGATAGGTGTTACTATTTCTATCTATTAATGACTGTTTTTCTTTTTCAGTCATACTGTCTGTAATTCCAGCCAGAACTTGTGATGTTACATCTTCAATTCTAACAATAAACTCGATGTATAAACCTTCGTTAGGCAATTCTTCGTCTAAAGACATTGCCCAAAAACCATCTTTTAAATAATCGTTTTCTAATGACGAATGCGATTGTATTTGACCAAAACCACAATGATGGTTGGTTAAGATTAAACCTTTATCGCTAATAACTTCGCTGGTACAACCACCATTAAAATGTCCTATGGCATCTTTTAAACTAGAGTTGTTTACGTCGTAAATATCTTTAGCAGTAAGTTTACTTCCAAGATTGGTCATTTCGGTTTCGTTCATACCTTCTAATAACGAAGGAATCCACATACCACCTTGTTGTGCGGACACTTGAATGGTAACAAACAGTAAAAGGAATTTTAAAAATTTCATGCTTTTTGATTTTATATGCCATCAAAGATAAAAAACCAACAAATAATAAATTGTTAAAATAGATTTAATAGTCAGCGATTATTGCTTAATTGCTAGGTTGATTTTTTGAATCATTTCCAAAGCATTTTTATCCTCTGGCTGCAATGCTAATACTTTATTGTAATTAATTAAGGCTTCAGTATAATTATTGGTTATAAAATACGCTTCGCCTAAACTATCATACACGTTTGATTTATACGGAAAAATTAAAGTGTTTAATTTAAAAGTATATAAAGCTTTGTCAAATGCTTTTGCACGCAAATACACGTAGCCTAAAGTATTTAACTCACGACTACCTTTAACAAATTCTGATAGTTGAGCGACTAATTTTGTTTCCTCTGTATTTAGTTGGTCAATGGTTTTAGTAGCTAGTAAATGTTGGATGTAATTTGCAGCAATGTAATTAAAACGATAGGGTTGGTCTGTCACTATTTTTTCAATATCACGTTCAAAGGTTTCTATTGGATGCTCTACAATGCGGTTAATTTCTTTATCATCTTTATAAAAAATAAACGTTGGCACACGATGGATGTTATATCCTTTTTCTTCTCCATTTGGTCCTTGTTTGTAGTGTTCTTTTTGATTGTCTAAAGCGATAACTTCTAAATTATCTAGGTTATAGTTTGCTGTTTCTAATACTTTATAAAAACGCGGAACTTCTTTTTTGCTGTCACCACACCAAGTCCCTAAAAACACTTTGATTTTGTAATCTTTTAATGATTCTGAGAAAGTTTTTACCAGCTGATCATTAACAATATAATGGTCATGATTTGCATCAAACCATGCTTTGTAAGTGTCTTTTTGGAGTCCTTCTTTGTTAATTATGCCTAATAATTTAGGGTGTCCTTCAGGATCAATAACCTCGTGGTTTAGGGTTTGTGCAAATGCAGTTGTATAACTAATAATACAAATAAAAAGAGTTAGAAATGATTTCATAATCTATTGGTTTTTTGATTGACTCAAACCTATTTATTATATTATTTAATAAATAAAAATCTTAACCAACTGCACACTTAAGATTACAAACAACAGCTAACTATGCAGTTTGCATTACTTTTAACGGTTTTTGTACTTTGTTTTTGATGGTTTTGGCTTTTTAGTTTACTTTCAGACGTGCTATGACAGATTTAAAAAAATATACCTCTCAAATTTTAGTGCACATTTTAGGATGGATGCTATTTGTTTTTGTGTCTTTATATATCTTTTCAAGATATTATTGGGCCGAAAACCCTTTTTTACAATACCTGTCAATCCTTGCAATCATAGTATATATAAACCATTTTATACTCTTACCATTTTTTGTGAAACGAAAATGGTATATTTTTTATGGATTGTTATTTATTACAATTTCATTTTTAGCCACTCAAGTCTATTGTAACGTTTTTGCACAATGTGGTTGCTCCATTATGAAATGCTTAAGTGATTATTTATGGCAAACTTTGGTGCCTTTAATATTTTTTGCATTTATATGGTTGTTGTTTCGTTTTTTAGATGAACAAAAACAAAAGGAAGACATGATAAAACAGCATACAGAAATGGAGCTTAAATTTTTGAAATCGCAAATTAATCCACACGTGTTGTTTAATAATTTAAATACGATTTATTCTTATTCTATTGAAAAACCTACCGAAACGCCAGAGCTTATTTTGATGCTATCAGATAATTTAAAACACGTATTGTATGATAGTAATGCACAGTATGTTGATTTAGATAAAGAACTGCAGTTTTTAGATAACTATATTAGGTTTCAAAAAATTAGAACCGAAGGTGTAAAACAAATTAACTATACGACAAGTGTTACATCTAATTATTTAAAAATAGGTCCATTATTGTTAATTACCATTATTGAAAATGCTTTTAAACATAGTGTGTTAAATAGTGTTATTTCTATTGATATTACAGAGGAAAACAACCTTTTGCAATGTACTTGTATAAACGATTTTGAAAATAAAATTACGGATACTACACAATTTAAAATAGGATTAATAAATTTAGAAAAACGCTTACAATTACTATATCCAGAAAAGCACCAATTAGTAATAGAAAATTCTGATAAGTTTAAAGTTGTTTTAACACTTGATTTAGCATGACTTGTATAATTGTAGAAGACGAACTACCTGCTCAAAATTTACTTAAAAATTATTTAAGTAAAATTCCTGATATGCAATTGTTGGCTACATTTCAGTCAGCAATGGATGCTAATAATTACTTTAAATCCAACACAGTAGATTTAGTGTTTTTGGATGTTAATTTACCAGATATTTCAGGGTTAGATTTTATAAAAACTGTAAAAAATCCTCCAGCTATAATTATGACAACTGCTTATCCAGAATATGCAGTTAGCAGCTTTGAGTTGGATACCATAGTGGATTATTTGGTCAAACCCTTTGGTTTTGATCGTTTTTTAAAGGCTGTAAATAAGGCTGAAGATCGATTAATCAAGAAGGATGTGGTTAATCAAACTGTAGAAGATTCAATCTTTTTGAATGTAGATAAAACGCTTCATAAAATAATTTTAAATGATATTTTATTTTTAGAATCTGACAGAAATTATATTACAATTGTAACACAAACACAAAAATTGTCGTTTATAGATTCGCTTAAAAATTGGAATCAAAAATTGCCTGATTTAGAGTTTCTTCAAATCCATAAATCGTATATTATTAATGCTAAATATGTCACTAAAATTTCTGGTAATGAGGTGTACATAAATACGCATAGATTACCCATTGGTCGGACTTATAAAGCCAATCTACTAAAAAAGTTAAGAATAATTTAAACACTATTATTTTGTAGGAAATTCTCCTTACTTTTATAGACTAATTTAAACATAAAATGAAAACAATTAAAATACTTTTTACACTACTAATTACTTTAGTGTCTCATACTATAATTGCTCAAGAAGTCACGTTTGACAATCAAGAATATCTGGTAAAAAACAAGGTTATTACTTTAAATGGAGAAGATGTTTCTGACACTTTAACTGACGCACAAAAAACAGAAATTTTTAATTTAGCTGACACCAAAACAACAGAAATTAAAGCAGTAGAAGCAGCTAACAAGGCAGCAGAAAAAGAAAAGCGTCAACAAGAAAAATACGCTAAACAAAGAGAAAAGCAAGCTAAGGCTGAAGCTAAAGAAGTTAAGGCTCAAGAAAGAGAACGTAAAGCTGCTGAAAAGGAACGTAAAAAATCCGAAAAGGCTAGAAAAAAAGCTGAAAAAGAGCGCCAAAAAATTGAAAAGGCTAAAGCTAAATTAGATAAAGCAGAAAGCAACTTGGAAAAAGCTAATGCTAAGTTAGAAAAAGAAACTAAAAAATATCAAAAGCTTGAAGCTAAAGGTAAATTGTCACCTAATGACATTGAAAAATGGGAAGGTAAACTTGAAAAGTTAAGAGCCAATATTACTAAGGCAGAACAAAAACTTAATAAACTAAAATAGTGGATACTGTATTAAATATTGCAATGATTCAGTCTGATTTGGTTTGGGAAAATCCTGAACAAAACAGACTGAATTTTTCTGAAAAAATAAATGCAATATCTGATACTGTAGATTTAATTGTTTTGCCAGAAATGTTTACTTCTGGATTTACTATGTTTCCGCAATTTGTTGCAGAAACCATGGATGGTAAAACCATCCAATGGATGATTGCTATAGCTAAGGACAAAGATGCAGCAATTGTTGGTAGTTTGGTTATTAAAGAGCATGATAATTACTATAATAGACTAGTTTTTGTGCATCCTAATGGACTTATTGACACTTATGACAAGCGACACACTTTTACGTTGGCAGGAGAGGATAAAGTATATAAAAAAGGGAATCAAAAACTAATCATAAACTATAAAGGTTTTAAGATTAGACCTTTAATTTGTTACGACTTGCGTTTTCCTGTTTGGTCCAGAATATCAGAGGATTACGACATACTTTTATACGTGGCTAATTGGCCTAAAAAACGGATTAAAGCTTGGGATACTTTGTTACAAGCAAGAGCTATAGAAAATATGAGCTATTGTATTGGTGTAAATAGGGTAGGCTTAGATGCTAATAATTTTGAGTATCCAGGACACTCTGCTGTATATGATGCTTTAGGTGAAAAATTGATTGATATCAACCCAAATACCGAAGCTGTTAAGCTTGTCGCTTTAACAAAGTTTCATGTTGATGCTACCAGAAAAAAACTACGATTTTTAGATGATAAAGATGCTTTTATTTTAGAATAAATTCTTCAATTAAATCCCAACCAACTCTAACCTCAATAGGTTTGTCAGAGTAGCTAACACGTTCTGGTTTAGTAGCGGTTAAATAGACTCCTGTATCATATGTTTTATTTTTGTTGGTATCAAAAATAGCTCTTATATAATACTTATTAGGTTTAACTAAAAAGAAATCTAAGGGTTCAGGTTTGGTAGTATATTTTTCGTATTTAACCTCGTTTTTATCATCTACTAATTGTACAATCAAAGGGTAAATACCATTTTTAATATTAACACGTACATTTCCTAAACTAGATGCTTTAACTGTAGATAGGTTAAAGTTTAAAGTGTCATTGGTGTTGTCAAAAAAATCGGTTACAGCATTTGGTAACAAGCGGACTTTGTATTTATTATCTTCTTTTTTATCAAATAAAACCTCTATGGTATTTTGCAATGTATCTAACTTGGTTGTAAAAGCAACATCAGTAGAGTCCTTATCCATGATACTTATTTGATTTTTATCAAATTTGGTAATTGGGATATTTGCCGAAATTTTTAAAGTTTCAATAAAATCTATATTACTATTAGGTGTCGCTTTAAGTAATAACGAATCTTTTTTATTGTCCTTAATTCTAACCGTAAAGGTGTCAATTTTAGTTTTATAACTAACTTTAAAAACTAATGAGTCTACTTCCAGTTTAGGTTTGTAAAAGTAGTTTAAACTATCTGTTGCTTGATCTTTAAAGTAGCTTGACGTGTAATCTGCAGGTACATCAGACAATAAGTCAATACTCATGTTTTTATAGTCCTTACCTTCAAATCCAAATGCAATTTTTTCACCTGAAACTAATTTTGGTTTGTAAGCTTTGTAGTTTATTTCTTCTTTAAATAATTTTAATTCATAAAAAGCAGAACTGTCTGTTGATACAGTAATATACTCCTCATGAAAACCAATTTTATCTGTTTTTTGGTCAAACTTATTGTTACTATTATTGTCTTTTAATGCTAATAACTTATAAGTTCCAGCTTTTAAGTTTTCTAAGGTAAAATTAGTAGTGCTATCCAATGTGTTGGTTACATATTTTGGATTTTTTTTATAAACTACAGAGTCTGTATAAGTCGAATCCACTTCATATAAATTAACAGATATAAAAGGATCTGTGGTACGGTTTAATGCATCCATTACTTTTCCTTTTACTTTTAAAGAATCTATGTAATCACCTGTAGAAAACACATATTTATAATAAGTATAAGGGTTTTCTTCGTTGTTGTCTACTATACTATTACCAAAATTAAAGGCATAGGTGGTATTAGGTTTTAGTGTATCAAATATTTTAATTTTTATATAATCGCTTGAGCTTCCTAATGGTGTTATCTCTGGAGTGATATCCATTGGTGGCGAAATAATAAGCTGTTTAGACAGGTTTTTAATTTTAATATACTCGTCAAAATAGATTCTTATTTCTTTACTATTAAAGTTAGTAGAGTAATTTTTAGGAAATGTTTTTGTGATTTTTGGAGGTGTAATATCCTTTTCTCCTCCAGTAATATTTCCTCTATTAGCACAATTGATAAAAGAGAATGCTATAGCGCACAAAAAACAAAAATTTAAAAGACGATTTTGCATATTAATTTAAATGAAGATACAAATTAACAACATATTATTCGTTTAACGAAAAAAGCCTTAGGCTATTGCCATAGCTGCAATACTTATTTTTATATTCTTTGCTTTATTTAATTCAATAACACAAGCTTCTAATGTGTTTCCTGTAGTAATAATATCGTCTACTAATAAAATGTGTTTATTATGTAGTTTGTCTAATGCGCCAATGCTAAAGGTCTCATTGTTTAGTTCCCATCGTTCTAATCGGTTTTTTCTGGCTTGAGATTTTGATGGATTGGTAATTTTAACTAAAATATCTTCATGATAATCTGCATTAAGTAGCGTTGCAATGTTTTGACCAAATTTAGAGACTTGATTATAACCTCTTTTTTTTAATTTTTTTGGATGCAATGGTACAGGTATTACTATATCTATGGAGTTAAAAATTTGGTTAGCACTTAACTCTTCACCCAACCAATCGCCTAAAAAACTTCCTATGGCTTCATTATTACCATATTTTAATTGGTGTAATAAATGCTGTACTTTTCCTTTTTTTTCAAATCTAAGTAAAGCTGTTGCAGCTTCTACTTTGACACGACCATAAAAAACGTTTTTTACAAAAGGATCTTGACTTAAATGGAAGGTTGTAGTGGGTAGATCATGTCTACAGTTGGTACATAAAAAGGTTTCGTTGTCTGATAATGTGTCTTTACAAGCATTACAAACCAATGGGAAAAATAAATTTGCTAACGCTTTTAAACTCATGAATATTAATATTTTCTTTAGGTCAAAAATTATTGAGAATAGCAAGTGTAAACTTGTAATAGTCTAGTTTTTAGTGAAAAACACACTCAAGTTATCGAAAAATTCTTACAATTCCATTATTTTATACTATTTTAGTGTCAATTATTTAAACTCATGATTATAAAACCCCAAATCTATAATCTTAAGTTAGTTATTATTGCACTAACAGTACTGCTTTGTGCGCTTGGTTTATACAGTTATATTAATTACAGCTCTCTAAATCAATATAAAAACTTTCTGGTAGATGAAAACGCTTTAATTGAAGCAGAACTTAATCAATTGTCAATAGACTATAACGCACTTAAAATTGACAACCAATTGCTAAGTGATAGGTTAGAGAAATCTAAAATAAGAATAATACGTATCCTAGATTCTGTCAAGCATATTACGCCAGATATAAAGTTGCTAACCCACTATAAAGAGCAACTACATGCTATAAAACGTGAAAATGCCAAAATATTAAAACTAGTGGCACAATTAAATAAAGAAAATAAATTGCTTCAAGAAGAAGCACGTTTGGCAGACCAAGCTTTGGATGAGACGATTTTATTATCTAAAAATTTAAAACAACAGAATATAAATTTATCAAAGCTTAACACTAATTACCTAAACGAAATAGATAAAGCAAAAATGATTAGTGTTAGTGATATTTTTGTTGAAGGCGTAAAACGTGTTACAACTAGTGGTAACATTAAAACGACCACAACAGCAAAACGGATCAAAATGTTAAACGTTTGCTATACAGTTCTTAAAAATGACATAGCAACACAGGGTAAAAAAGAATTGTATTTTCAGGTTTTAGATCCAAAAAGCAATGTAATTGCTTATAAAGGAGATGTTGCTATGGGTGATACTTCACTGATGTATAGTCAGTTGGATGTTATTAATTATACAAATAATAATTTGCAGACTTGTGTTTTTATTGAGCTTTTAGAAAATGAAACATTAATAAAAGGAGAATATTACATAACCGTGTATCATGATAATCAGTTAATTGGTAGTGCAACAGCGACCTTTAATTAATCAAATTATAAATATTAATCCATTTATTAAAAACGCTAAGAGTAGAAATACTTAAGGCGTTTTTTTTATTTTAAGATAGTTAAACAATTTTATTTCCTCTTCATCGATTATAAATTGGCACCTTAATAAATAGCAATATTTTTATTTCCAAATAAAAATATAATCATGTTAGTTTTTCCTCATACATATAACTATAGGATAATTATAGGCTCGCTGGTTGTTGTTTTTGTGCTGTTAGGATCTTATACGTTAACAAACTATATTCAATTAGAAGATTATAAAACATACGTATCTCAAGAGAAAAAACTATTAGAAAACGAATTATCAGATATGGTAGTCCGTTACGAGAATGTTCAGGTGGAAAATGTTTCACTTCGTAAAAAACTTGAACAATCTAAGGTTAATATTGAGCATGTTCTGGATTCTATAAAAACATTAAAACCAAGTGCATCGTTATTATCGTTATATCGCTCAAAGATTAATCTTTTGCAAAAAGAAAATGCAGAAGTTTTAAATTTAGTTTCTACATTAAAAACCGAGAACGAGCGTCTTGCTTCCAAAACCGAAACTATCTCGCAACACTTGGTAGCTGCAAAAAACAACACGTCAAGCTTAGTTGCTAAAAATAATGGATTAGCCACAGCTAACTCAAACATGTCCAATGCCCTAAAAAAGGCAAGCGCATTAAGTCTAGCATCTTTAGACGCCAAAGCTGTTAAACGAGTGACTAAAAAGCGTATTGTAAGCACAGATAATTCTAGTAAAGCTAATAAGTTATACGTTGCTTTTACCTTAGCTAAAAATAAATTAGCAACCTCAGGAGTAAAAGATTTATACATACAAATATTAAATCCTAATAACAATGTTGTTGCAGATCAAGGGTCAGTCTCGTTTGGAGAACAATCATTAATTTATAGTAAAAAATTAAAAGTAGAGTATAAAAACCAAGATATCGATGTTAATACATTAATAACTACAGATATAGACGAACCTTTAACTAAAGGGGTTTATTTTGTAAATGTTTTTTACGATAATACTAGATTAGGAAGCACCTCTATATTGCTAAAATAATAGTTAAACAATAATTAATTTAATCCATTACCATTAATAATGGTTTTATTTTAGCATTTTATTTCAAGAAATAAAAAAGCTTATATTCGTTTATATTATCTCTAAAAACCCTTTTTTTGAACAAAATAAATTTTTTAAAAGAATCCTTAAAAAGCTTAAAAACTTCTGGGACATTGTTTCCAAGCTCTAGATTCTTAGCATCAAAAATATTAAAAGGGATAGATTTTAATACTGCTAAATTGATAGTAGAGTTTGGGCCAGGAAATGGTGTGATTACTAAAGAGATTTTAAAGCGGTTAACGCCTGATGCTAAGTTAATTAGTTTTGAAATTAACGATAAGTTTTACAATACATTATTAAATATTAATGACCCTAGATTAATTGTCTCAAATCAATCCGCAGATAGGGTTTTAGAGGTTATAAAAGACCATGGTTTTGAAGCTGTGGATTGTATAGTATCTAGTCTACCGCTTACCAATATACCAAAGCCAATAACTAAGTCTATTTTAAAAAACTCTTATAAAAGTCTTAAGTCAAAAGGCTACTTTTTTCAATACCAATATAGTCTAACCTATTATGCAACGTTAAAGGATACCTTTAAGGGTAACGTTAATTTAGGTTTTGAGCCATTAAACATTCCGCCTGCATTTATTTACACTTGTCAAAAAGACTAATCATTTTTTGGTTGTACACTTTTATTTATCGTTTATCTTTGTACTACTATGGCAAACAACGACGATCAATTTAAAAAAGTAATCTCTCACGCAAAGGAGTATGGTTACGTATTCCAAAGTAGTGAAATCTACGATGGACTTAGCGCAGTTTATGACTACGCTCAAAATGGAGCAGAATTAAAGAAAAACATACGTGACTATTGGTGGAAAGCAATGGTGCAAATGAATGATAATATTGTTGGTATTGATGCAGCAATATTTATGCATCCAACCACATGGAAGGCATCTGGACACGTAGATGCTTTTAGTGACCCATTAATAGACAACAAAGATTCTAAAAAAAGATACAGAGCAGACGTTTTAGTAGAAGACTATTGTGCTAAAATTGAAGCTAAAATCGATAAAGAAATCGCTAAAGCGGAAAAACGTTTTGGAGACGCTTTTAATAAACAAGAATTTATTTCTACCAATCCTAGAGTTTTAGGTTATCAAGAAAAAATTGATGCTATATTAAAACGTTTAGGAAAATCTTTAGAAGCTGAAGATTTAGCAGATGTTAAAGCATTAATTGAAGAGTTAGAAATAGCTTGTCCTTTATCAGGAAGCAGAAACTGGACAGACGTTAAGCAATTTAACTTAATGTTTGGTACAAAATTAGGTGCAAGTGCAGAGACTGCAATGGATTTATATTTACGTCCAGAAACAGCTCAAGGTATTTTTGTAAACTTCTTGAATGTGCAAAAAACTGGAAGAATGAAAATTCCTTTTGGTATTGCTCAAACTGGTAAAGCCTTTAGAAATGAGATTGTTGCAAGACAATTTATTTTTAGAATGCGTGAGTTTGAACAAATGGAAATGCAATTTTTTATTAAACCAGGCACACAAAAAGAATGGTTTGATTACTGGAAAGAAACCAGATTAAAATGGCACAAATCTTTAGGTTTAGGCGAAGACAACTACCGTTTTCATGACCATGAAAAATTAGCACATTACGCAGATGCTGCAACAGATATTGAGTTTAAATTCCCATTTGGTTTTAAAGAATTAGAAGGCATCCACTCGCGTACAGATTTTGATTTAAAACAGCATGAAGAGTTTTCAGGAAAAAAACTTCAGTATTTTGACCATGAAGACAACGCAAGTTATACACCTTACGTTTTAGAAACATCTATTGGTTTAGATAGAATGTTTTTAGCAGTATTTTCTAATGCTTTAATGGATGAAACTTTAGAGGATGGAAGTGTTAGAACAGTTTTGAAATTACCAGCAGTATTAGCACCTGTAAAAGCAGCTGTTTTCCCGCTAGTTAAAAAAGACGGTTTACCAGAAATAGCTAAGCAAATTATTGAAGATCTGAAATGGGACTTTAACGTGTTTTATGACGAAAAAGATGCGGTTGGTAAGCGTTACAGACGTCAAGATGCTAATGGTACACCATTTTGTATTACAGTAGATCATGAAACTATAGAAACTAATACAGTTACTATTAGACATAGAGATACCATGGAGCAAAAACGTGTTGCCATCTCAGAGCTTAAAGACATCATCAAAAAAGAAGTTGATGTTAAAGAGTGGTTAATGAAGATGTAAAGTATTATAACAGGAATTTATAAAAAAAGCCCAAACTGATTAGTTTGGGCTTTTATATTTAATTATTTAAATTTTAGAATCTAATTCCAAAATTAATTCCAAATCTTGGCTCGACATTATCTAAGTAATCATCATCAATGCTACCAAGATTTCTTGCTATTTCTCCGTTAATTCCCAACGTAAAAGTGTCATTAAACACCCATTTATGACCAATACCAAAGCCTAAAGAAAAACCGTCTACATCATACGTATATTCTTCTTCTACATTAGTGTCACTAATATAGTCGTAATAGTAATAATCCTCTACAGTTACAGTTCCTGTTCTAAGTTTGGCTTGAGGATAAAAGTAAAAACCAGCATGATCTTTTTTCTTTGAAAAATAGATAACATATGCTGCTTTAAGACTAATAGCATCAGAGTCTTTTATATATCCAGTATCATAGTAAGCATAAGTGTCAAAAAACGTTGCTCCAATATAAAGTGACTGATTTTTTTCTAAATAACGTTCGTAATTAACGTTAAATGATCCTGCGACTACTAAGTCAAATAAATTTGATGAAATTTCATTTTTTTTTGTAGTTGTTTCAATGTCTTCTTGAGCAAATCCATAAAAAGAAGTCAATAATAAAACGAATAATAAATGTGTTTTTTTCATAAATAAGATTGATTGATTAAAACGTATAACTTATCAAAAGCCATACCATTAGTAGATGGTAAATGTAATAAATGGTTGCGTAAATAAGAATAGTATTATTAATCTTCCTTATAAGCCAATAAGCGTAACGCATTTAAAACAACCACTATGGTTGATCCTTCATGAAATAATACAGCTAATCCAATATTAGTTAATCCAAGAATTGTAACAGGAACAAGTATAGCGACAACACCTAAGCTTATAAAAATATTCTCTTTAATAATGCGTTTAGAGGCTCTGCTTAACCCAATAACAAAAGGTAAGTTTTCTATTTTATCAGACATTAAAGCAACGTCTGCAGTCTCTAAAGCGACATCGCTTCCAGCTGCTCCCATAGCAACACTAACTGTACTTAAAGCCATTGCTGGTGCATCATTTACACCATCTCCAACCATTGCGATTTTTCCGTCTGTGGCTAATAAATCTTTAATAGCTTTTACTTTATCTTCTGGTAGTAAATTTCCTTTTGCTTCTGTTAATCCTATTTGTTTTGCAATAGCATCACCAACATTTTGATGATCTCCTGTTAGCATAATCATACGTTTAATACCAATTGCTTTTAGCCTTTTTAATGTGCTTTCTGCAGTTTCTCTTGGTGTATCCATAACGCTAATGATACCTATCACTTCGTTTTTTAAAGCAACCAACATAACGGTATGACCATGTTTTAAAAGGCTATCCATTGTTGAGATTACAGCATCTTCAACTGTAATACCTTCATCTTTCATTAATTTAAGGTTACCAATAAAGACTTTAGCGTTGTCATATATAGCAGTAATTCCTTTTCCTTGTATGGCTTCAATGTTTTTAGCAATGCCTTTAAAACGTATATTATGTAGCTTTTCAATATCCTTTGCTATTGCTTTTGCTAGTGGATGATTGCTTAAGCTTTCTACTTCTAAAACAATTTGTAGAAATACATTTTCATCAAAATTATTTAAAGGAATAACGTTGGTTAATTTTGGCTTTCCTTCGGTTAGGGTTCCTGTTTTATCAAACGCAATAGTGGTAATGCTTCCTAAATCTTCTAACGCTTTTCCGCCTTTAATTAAAACCCCTTTTTGTGCTGCTCTTGCAATTCCGCTAAGGACTGCACTTGGTGTAGATATTGCCAAAGCACAAGGACTTGCTGCTACCAAAACGGTTATAGCTCTGTATAAACTTTCGTTAAACGTTTCGTCAATAATTAAGTAGGCAAAACAGAGTAAAACAACCACAATTATTACAATTGGGACATACCATTTTTCAAACTTTTTGGTTAAACGTTGTGTTGGCGATTTTTGTGTTTCTACCTCACTCACCATTTTAATTAATCGTGCCACTGTAGAGTCGTGACTAAGTTTTAAAACGTGCACTTCAATAGTGCTATCTCCATTTATAGTACCTGTAAATGCAATGTGTTTTTTGTCGATGTGTTTAAACTCTGGTAAATTATTTAAAGTTGCAATTGCTGTTTTGTCAACAGGCATGCTTTCTCCAGTAATTGGTGCCTGATTTATACTGCTGTTTCCGCTAATTATTACGCCATCTGCTGCGATTTTAGTGTTTGGTTTTATTACAATTGTATCTCCAATTTTTAAATCTTCAATTGGTGTTTCAATTAGCTGATTTCCATTTTTTACCAATGCTATTTTTGGTGATAAATCACTTAATGCTTCAATAGATTTTTTAGCTTTATTCATCGCGTAATGTTCCAACGCATGACCTAAACTAAATAAAAATAAAAGCAAAGCACCTTCTGCCCAACTGCCAATGTATGCAGCTCCAATTGCAGCAGCAATCATTAAAAAATCGATATCAAATTGGCCTTTTGGTATTTTTTTTAACGCTTCAATAAAAATGAAATAACCACCAAAAAAGTATGAAACCATGTAGCTTATTAATGAAGCCCAAGTTGATAAATCGGTTAGTTTTTCGATAGTAAATCCAGCGACCAAAAAAACACCACAAAGTATGGCAAAATAGAGTTCTGTTTTTTTACCAAAAATTAAATTATGATTGTGGTTATGTGTGTCGTTAGTATGGTTGCTCATGTAATGTATACTGTATGATTATTGTTAATGACTGTGTCCTCCTTCGCCATTATTTAGTAACATATTTGTGCCTTTAATCACTATTTGTTTATCCTTTAGAGCTTCAAAATTTAAAATTTCGACATAGGCTTCCGTTTGTTTTCCAAGCTCTAATTTAAACGTTTCAAAACGAAATTCATCTGTATTTTCTTCGTCTAAAATTAAAACAAAAAACTCATTATCAACTTCAATTAGTGCTTCTTTTGGCAATCCGAATCCTTTTTTACTATCTATAATAATATCAGCATCTACAAACATACCAACAATAAAGTTTTCCTTGTCGTTATCTACGTGTCCATGTACTTTAACACGTCGTGTTTGCTCATCAATTGTAGTACCAACTAAATGCACTTCTGCTTCAAAGGTTTTATCTGATGCTTCAGGAATGGTAAACTCGATTTTTTGATCTTTTTTAATTTGCATGATGTCCTTTTCAAAGACCAATAGTTCTAAATGAATGTGGTCAATATCCACAATTTCCATGATAACATCGCTTGGCGAAACATAGGTTCCGTTACTAACATTAACCTTTGTAACGTGTCCGGAAATTGGTGCATATAAATTTATAGTTGAAGCAATGCGTCCTTGTTCTACACTACTCGGATTTAGGTTTAGCATTTGTAATTTTTTGCGTAATCCGTTATAATGCGCAAGGTTGCTTTTGTAAGCACTTTCGGCTTTTAAATAGTTTTTTTCTGAAGTAATTTTTTCATCAAACAATGTTTTTTGTCTGTTAAATTCAGATTTTAAATAATTTAATTGCTCTGAAACTTCCAAGTAATTTTGCTGAAGCTCTACAAATTCAGGATTTTCTAAAGTGACTAAAAGTTGTCCTTTTTTTACGCTATCTCCAACTAACAATGGTGTTTTTGTAATATAACCACCTGTAAAAGTAGAAACACTAGATTTGTTTTTTGGTGGCACATCTATCATTCCGTTTACTTTTACGGTTTCGTTAAAATCGTATTCGGCTAAGGTGCCAAAAGCCATTTTTTCGCCTTCAAATTGTGCTTTTGTAATGGTAATGTCGTCGTTATGTGTTTCCGTTTCAGGAACTAGTTCTGTTGTCTTTTCTGATTTTCCGCAGGCTACTAAAACCAGTGAAAATAATAGGATGTATATCTTGTTCATCGCTTTATAGTGTTAAGTGATTGATGGTAATTACGGTTTGATTGTATTGATTTAATTGCTCTAAATAGCTAAGCTGAATATCTTTTGCAGTCTCTAAACTTTGGATGTATTGAAAGAAATCGATCTCACCTTCTTTAAATGTTCTGTTGGCTGTTTTTATAATTTCTTCGGAAAGGGTTTTTCCTTGCGTTTCGTAATAATTAATAGCGTCTTCGTACTGCTGAAGCTTTGCCAATAACGATTGATATTCTGCATTTAATTTAGCCTGATAATCTTGTTTTTGTTCGGCAATAATATCTTGCGCGATTTTTGAGGCTTTAATTTTTGAACGTTGACCACCAAATAAAATAGGAATTTTAAGGCCCAATTGATAGCCTTTAATATTATCGTTTAAAGTACTGTTTGTACCTTGAAAATATTCCGCATTTAAATCTGGTAGCAAGCTTTGTTTTTCTAATTTAGTTTGTGCTTTTTGATAATTTATAGTCGCATCAAAAACCGATAAACCTACATTCTGATTAGCAGATAATTGCGCTACTTCTAGTTTTTGAAGCAAACCATCTGTAATGGAAATAGAATCTACTTGCACTATTTTTTTAAGTTGTTCCCTATATAAAACAACGTCTTGAAGCGATTGTTTGTAGCGTGTTTCTAACTGTTTTTGTTTGGATTGTGCAGTGATCATTTCTAGATAATTAGTTTCACCTAACTCAAAACGACGCTTTGCTTTCTGTGCAAAATCTTTATATAAGCTGTCTAAATACTTGTAATTTTTGGCTTTGTTTTTAGCATAACTTAATTGGTAATAATTGGCATAAACTTGTTTTTTTATTTGCTGTAATTGCAAACTAAAATTAGCTTCTTGTAAACTAACTTTAGATTTGTTTACTCTCTTTTCAGCAAAATAAACCGTTGGAAATTTAAAGTCTTGTGAGATGCCAAAAACCTTAAGAGGCTCATTATTTATAGCTAAATTACTTTCGTCATAATTATAATAAACACTCGTTTTGTCAAACGTAAAAGCCGAACTAACTAACGCGTTAGATTGGTCAATTTTTAAGTTTTCAGCTTTTAAATTCGCATTATTTTCAATTGCTAATTCTAAAGTCTGTTCAATATTTAGCGGTTTATTTTGCGCTTGAATACTAAAAGTAAAAAGCAAAATAAGTATTGTAGCTATTGATTTTTTATTCATTTTAAGTGCTTTATTTTCTTCAAACCAAGCATATAAAACAGGTAATACTACTAAGGTTAGTAAAGTTGCAGTAAACAAACCACCAATAACAACCGTTGCTAAAGGACGTTGTACTTCTGCACCAGCATTTGTAGAAATAGCCATAGGTAAAAACCCTAAAGCTGCAGCTGCTGCAGTAAGTAAAACTGGTCGTAAACGCTCTGTGGTTCCTTTTTTAATACGTTCGTTTATATTGCTGAAACCTTCAGCTTTAAGTTCTTTAAAATGCTCGATTAATACAATTCCGTTTAGTACTGCAATTCCAAATAATGCAATAAAACCAACACCTGCCGAAATACTAAAAGGTAAATCTCTTAACCATAATAAAAGGATGCCACCAACTGCAGATAATGGAATAGCAGAATACACAATTAGCGCTTCTTTAACCGAGTTAAACGCAAAATAAAGGAGGATAAATATTAAGACTAAAGCCACAGGTACTGCAACTAATAAGCGGTCTTTTGCACTTTGAAGATTTTCAAATTGTCCACCATACGTAATAGTATAACCAACAGGTAGTTTTAGCTTGCTTTCAATAATGTGTTGCACGTCGTTTACAACAGATTGTAAATCTCGGTTTCTAACGTTAATACCAACTACAATACGACGTTTGGTGTCGTCTCGAGATATTTGAGCAGGACCAGTTGTATAGCTAATTTCTGCTAATTCGCTAAGCGGAATTTTAGTTCCACTTGGTGTATCGACATAGAGGTTTTGAAGACTTTCCATGTTTTTTCTATTATTTTCTTGAAGTCGAAGCACTAAATCAAAACGTTTTTCACCTTCAAAAACACTTCCTGCTGTTTTACCAGCAAATCCCATGGAAATAACATCGTTTAAATCGGAAATATTAAGTCCGTAACGCGCAATTTTACTTCTGTTGAATTTTACACTCATTTGTGGTAAGCCTTCTACTTTTTCTACTGAAATATCTGCAGCACCTTCTACATTTTCAATAAGTCTTTTAATTTCATCTGCTTTATTCGCTAAAACGGTTAAGTTTTCTCCAAAAATTTTAATCGCAACATCTGCACGAACACCAGTAACTAGCTCGTTAAATCGCATTTCTATAGGTTGGGTAAATTCTACTTCCATTCCTGGAATTACGGTTAAAGCTTCCTTGAACTTATCTGCTAAGGCATCTTTACTTTTTGCAGAGGTCCATTCTTTTTTAGGTTTCAGTTTAATAATCACATCACTTTCTTCCATAGACATTGGATCTGTTGGGACTTCTGCAGCGCCAATACGTGTAACCACTTGGTCTACTTCTTGAAAATTATCTAAAAGAATTTGTTCAATTCTTGTTGTGATTTCTATCGTTTTTCCAAGAGAAGTTCCAGTTTTTAAAACAGGCTGAATAACAAAATCGCCTTCGTCTAAAGTGGGTACAAATTCGCCTCCCATTTTACTAAAAATCCATATACTAGACGCTAGTAAAATAGCAGATAATACAACTACTATCTTTTTGTTAGAGAGTGCCCAATTAATAATAGGTTGGTAGCCTTTATTTAAAAAGTGCATTAGTCTAACCGAAATGTTTTTTGCAGACTGTTTACTTGGCTTTAAAAACAACGATGAGACCACAGGAACATAGGTTAAACATAAAATCATGGCGCCTATTAAAGCAAAGCTGAACGTCATTGCCATAGGCTTAAACATTTTGCCTTCAATACCACTTAAAGACAGAATTGGAATAAACACGATTAATATGATTAATTGCCCAAAAATGGCAGAATTCATCATTTTTGAAGCACTTTTTAGTGTTATTTGGTCAATTTTGGCTTGTTTTTCATTTTTATTAATTTCTGAAAGCTGCGACGCTTTAGACATGATTTGAAACGCAATAAACTCGACAATAATAACTGCGCCATCAATGATAATTCCAAAATCGATAGCACCTAAACTCATTAAATTAGCATCGACACCAAATTGACGCATTAAAATTATTGCAAACAATAAACTTAACGGAATAACCGAAGCAACAACCAAACCAGAGCGCCAATTACCAAGTAGTAAAACCACCACAAAAATGACGATTAGCGATCCTAGAATTAAGTTTTCGGCAACGGTAAATGTGGTTTTTCCAATCAGTTCGCTTCGTTCTAAAAAACCATTAATATAAACACCTTCTGGCAATGTGCTTTGTATGGATGCCACACGTTCTTTTACAGTGTCAATAACTTCTTTAGAGTTACCATCTTTAAGCATCATGATTTGTCCTAATACTTTTTCGCCTTCACCATTTCCGGTAATGGCTCCAAAACGTGTTGCGCTTCCAAAGCCAACAATAGCAACATCTTTAATGTAAATTGGTGAGCCATCATTTTTAACGACGATGTTTTTAATATCTTCTAAAGAGCCTACCAAACCTTCGCCACGAATAAAAAAAGCTTTGTCATTTTTTTCGATATAACCACCACCAGAAACACTGTTGTTTTTTTCTAAAGCATTGTAAATTTCTGCAATAGAAATATTCATTGCAGTTAGTTTGTTTGGGTTAATAGCAACTTCATATTGCTTTAAAAATCCGCCCCAAGTATTCACTTCAACCACTCCAGGAATGCCTGACAATTGACGTTTTACAATCCAATCTTGGATGGTACGTAAATCGGTTGTGGAATATTTGTTTTCGTAACCAGGTTTTACATCTAAAATGTATTGGTAAATTTCGCCCAAACCAGTAGTTATTGGTCCCATTTCTGGAGTACCGAAACCTTCTGGTATTTTCTCGGAAGCCGATTTTATTTTTTCAGCAATAAGTTGTCTTGGTAGATAGGTTCCCATGTCGTCATTAAAAACGATGGTTACCACAGATAATCCAAATTTGGAAACCGAACGAATCTCTTCAACACCTGGTAAATTAGCCATTTCAAGCTCCACAGGATAGGTTATAAATTGCTCGACATCTTGCGTAGATAAATTACGCGATGTGGTAATAACCTGTACTTGGTTATTGGTAATATCTGGAACAGCACCAATTGGTATTTTGGTTAACGAGAAAATACCAAAGCCTATAATAAAGGCAGTAAAAAGGAAAATAATCAGCTTATTTTTTAAGCTGAATCTTATGATGTTTTCTAACATAATTCATAATATTTAAGAAATAATAAATGCCTGTTTTAAGTAAACAGGATTAAGATTTAAAATGAATTATGCGTGTCTGGGTGGCTGAAAAATAGAAGTTTTTTCAGAGTCTGTTATCGTTTCATTGTAGTGAAAGTTAAAAGGGATTTCAATAAATTCTTGGTAGTTAATCTCGAAATTGTTTGCAATACCTATAAAAGAAATGTTGATATGTGTACACATGTGGTGATTATCCTTAAAGGGAAGATCTTCGTGCTCTTTGTGGTCATTATCATGACTATTTCTGGCATCTCCATAGTGTTCTGCTAAAAACTCAAAAAACGTATCACCATAATTTGCTTTATGGAATTCGGCATGTTCTAGCAACACACTAAACTTAGAAATATCTTCCAAGTTTATGTTGAAACTCTGCACGAGAATCAAAAGTGAATAGGTGATGGCTAGAATTTTGCTCATAATAACAATCAAATTTACAAAATTAGATGTGTCTTATGGTAACAAAAGTTACAAATGTCTTAAAAATAAGCTTTTACTCGCTGTCAAGAGGAGTTCCCTAAATAGCATTTTTTTAAATTAAATTGTTTTATAATCTTTGATAGACTGATTTAGTAATTATGCAATTATTTTTAAAATTTATCCTCTTATTTTTTGTTTCACTAGTGTTTGGCCAACAAAACGTGGATACTATCTATGGTAGTCCAAAGTCGGTTAATGAGAGGTTTTTGTTTTTAAAAACCAAAATGCCAAAACATTATACCGAATATCAAGATTATAGTTTTATGGATATAGCAAGATATAAGAAGGGAAATCTGAAAAGTTTTTTTAAAGATAAAGGCGTAGGTTATATTAATTGCAAAACAGATTTTAATAGAAAAGGACTTAAAGATAATGAGGTTTGGTTCGATTTCTCGGGAGAAGTAGAAAGAACTTTTTATTATTCTTATGATAAAAAAAATAATTTAATTGAGCAAAAAGAAGTGTATTGGGATGATGAATTTTGGATGGTTAAATACCATTATAACCAGTTAAATAAACCAATTGCTATGAGTTATTATAATAGCTTAGAGCCTAATGAATTTGTGCATTGGTATTCGATTAGTGATGAAAATAATAACGTAATTGAAAGTAGAAGAATAGATGAAGATGGAGAGGATTATACAACTTTATATGAACTTAATAACGAAGGAAAAGTAATTAGAACCTATATAAAATATATACTTAACAAGCGGAAATCTAAGAAGGCTCAATCAAAATTTCAAAATAAAGAAAGGAATATTAATGAATTTAGATATGATGAGAGAGGAAATATGATACTGCAGCTAAACTATAACACATCCACTAATAACATTCGATCAAAACAGGTTTATAAATACGATGATAGAAATTATTTAATTGAGTATAAAAATTATTCGAATATTAGTGATACCACTAATTATATAAAAGTAGTCTATGACTATAACAATAAAGGCTTTAAAACTTACGAGAAAGAGTCAACAACTAATGATTCTACTTTTAGTATAATTAAGACATTTTACAATAAAGAAGATTATATAATTAGAACCGTTATTATAGATAATGACAAAAAAACATTAGATTTTAAATATAAGTTTGATAAAAAAGGTAATTGGATAAAAATTACAAAACTTATTAATGGAGAGCCTTTTTATGCTTGGGTCCGAAAAATAAAATATTACTAAAAATAAGCTTTTAGTTGTACGTTTCCTGTATGGATGGTCTTGCTGGTTTCAGTCTTACGTCCAAAATACGTTAAGTTTAAATCTAAAAATTTGGTTAGTTTTTTTTGTGCTAATAAGGTCCAGGTAAAGTTTTTTCCGGGTTGTAAACCTTCAAGCATTTGGAAAGCGACAGGACTGTTGGCGTTACCTTCAAAGGTGTTGTTAAAGACATTAAATTCGCCAGAAATGGCACCAACTTGCGCATTTCCTTTTGGGGAATATGCAAAAGACAGTCCATACTTTTGCTGTTTTAAGGTCTCTAGATTATTAATAGTATTGTCTTTGTTTGTAAATTGATAAAACACATCAAATTGTACGTTATCGTTTAATAAATAGGATAACTTAGGGTTGAGTTTATTGGTGTCAATATCAAAGTTTTTGCTACTAAAATTTTCGCTGTTGCTAAATTGTTGTTCCAATGCAGAAGTCACAGTTACTAACCAACTGTTTTTAATTTTGTGTATAAAATTTAACTGATGACTTTTAAGATTATTCTCTATAAATCCGAAGCTTAGTGTGTTTTCGCTACTATTCCATAAATAGGTGTAAGACGTGGTGTAACGTTGTTTTCCGCGATTAAAAAATAAGACATTTCTAAAATTAAGTGTTAGTCCTAGTTGGTTGTCTTCGCCTTGCTTAAATGGATTTAAGTCAAAATCAGCATCGTCACGTATAATTTTTCGATCAATTAAATAACTACTTTGATTATAAAACTTAGATAATATTTTTTTGGTTTTACTCTCTGCGTTTACCCAATCAATAGGGTTTAGGGTAAGGGTTTGACTTAACCTATTTTGGTGTGTTTTAATAAAAACTTGATTAGGTAAAAGGACTCTAATATATTCACCTTGATCTTGGAATTGCGCTATTTCAAACTCTTCAAGTTCTTGGATTCCGTTTTCATTATAATCTATCCATGTATAGGCACCTTGACCAGGCTCGACCTGCACATAAGTAAAGTCTTGTTGAGGTAAGGTTCCGGAATTAGTTTCAAACGCAGTGTTCCAAATAATACCATTTTTTAAAAAACGCTGATTAAATAATAACCGAGAGTTTAATGAGTTTTCGTTTGGCTGTTCTTGGTCTTTATTTTTTAAAGTTCTGTAATTAACATATAAGGACAGATTTGTTTTTTCGTTTTTAAGTAATCTAGTGTCTAAATAATATGTGTTTGAGCTGTTTACACGATCTAGTTTACCGTTACGTAAACTGTCATTAACACGGTATTTGTAACCAACTTCTGCGTAGATATTTGTACTATCACCAATACCTGTAAAAGCTTCATAAGCAGTAAAGCGTTGTGTTAAGTTGGTAAATTGTTGTGTTTGGTTAATACGTTCTTTGTTTTCTTCTGCAGAAAAACCTGTTCCAATCCATTGTTTTTTCAGGTTGTAGATGGCTTTATTGTAGGTCCTGAAAAATTTAGAAGAATTTGTTGTCCCGTTTGCTTTTAATATGCTAGATGCTGTGTTTAATCGTGTATTTCCAATGTTTAAATTGGCGTTAAGATTATGTTTGTTTCCATTAAAATTTTCGGAATAATTTAAATGTTGAAAATTATAATTGATTTGACCTTTTTTATAGTGATAACTTTGTAATCCTGCAGTTATTAATGCTTGGTTACCAAGGTTGACATTTAGTAGGTTTGAATTGTCTTGGCTTAAATTCCAATCACGATTAAATTCTGGAGCATACAAACGTTGTATAGTTTTAAAATCTTGTTGAATGTAATCTGCATCAAAAACTGCATTTACATTCCATAAGCTATCATTTTTTATTACGTTTTGCTCTACTGTTAATTTGGTAGCTAAGCCATTATTGTTGGCATCGTCTAGGCTAGAAAACAGGTTTAGATCGTTTTTACTGGCAGCAACTTCAAAACCAACTTTAGTCTTTTTAGTAGGTTGGTAGACTCCGTTTACGGTTGCTATTTGTAGTAATGTTGGCGCTACCAATTGCACAATTGGTGCGTAATTACCTTGTTTTACGCCTGCAATAGGTGGCGTAAATTGGTAAATGTTATTTATAGCATTGCTAGAAGATAAAATATAATCACCTTGATTATCTCCAACTAATGTAAACGTAACACCAAATAAGGTGTCGTTTGGATTGTTGGAAAACACATAAATAGTGTCACCATTAACATCTTCTTTTTTGTATAAAATCCTATTCTCGTTGTAGGTTTCTGGTACTTCAGACAAGGCAACCATTTGTTGTGAGTCGTCTCCTGCAGTACTTAAAATTGCAACTTGTTCTTGTGATAGATTTTGTTGTAATGGATTGTTTTTTGAGTCATTTTCAGAATACACTGAAACGCCTAATTTTAGTTTTTCGCTTTCATGATTTCCACCACCATAAGCTACAATTCTGGAGTAGTTTCTTTCAGAGTATTGAAAATCTATGCTAATTCTCATCTCAGATGTCATTGGGTAAGTGGCATTAAAGATAATTTCGCCTGCGTTATAATCTATAATATAATCTTCGTTTTCACCTCGTTTTATTGCTACACCATTTACATAAACGGTTTCGCTACCAGAGACAATTAGTACAAATAATTCTCCGTTTGGACCTTGTAGTTTATAAGGACCTTGGTTACCTTCTTGAGCAGTAAATTGATAATTGGTAAATTGACCACGCACTAAAGCACCAGACGCAAATACGTTGGTTTGTTGGTCGTCGTCTCCAAATTTAGCTTTGACTTGTAATCCTTGTACGCGTTTTGTGAAGTTAGCAAAGTAGGATTGGTCATTAATTAAATCTATATCTCCTGCACGAATGGCCCAATTGTCAGAGAATAATTCTAAAAACACTTGGTCAAACTCATCTAAACGTTGCGAATATCCTGTTTCTTGTAAAGGTATATTGGCGTCTTGTATGCTAGCACGAAGCGAGACGTTATCGTTTAGTTTTCCTGTAATTTGTAAATCAAGCTCACTGTTTAAAACCGAGTTTTGATTATTACCAATAGTTACACCACGACTAATACTTCCAGAGGTTGTTAAACCATCAAACGGTTTGTAGCTGCTGTTAGTGTTAGGTTGTGTTAGTTGGACTAGTTTATTAATATTGTCTGTGTTTTCAACAATAACACTTTTGTCAAACTGTTTATAGGTTTTGGTTAAAAATTCGGGATAACTTTGGTAGTTGATTATTATGGAATCTGTGGTAACAGGTTTTAAAAATGTAAGTGTAGACTTTCCAAAGTCTACTTTGTAATAACTACTGTCAATTGTTGTACCTGCTTTGGTTTCAATTTTAAAGCCATCAGCATTAATGCTAATACTATCAATTTGGATGGTTTTACTTGTGGCAACAGTCTTTCGGTTTAACCCATTAGTTTGTTCTTGCGCAAACGCAAAAATTCCGAAGAAAATAAAAAAACAAGTAATGGTTAATTTCATCTATATCTATAACACCAATATAACTAGATTATTTTGTTAATATTTTTTTAGTAAAAATGGCGTAATTCATCTTGTAAAAGTAAAGCATTATTTAATTTAGCAGAAACAAAAATTTTTAGTGCAAAACTAGCTTAATAAAAAGCTAGTAAATAAACAAAAACATCAAACTAATACACATGAAAATTATCTCATATAACGTCAACGGAATTAGGGCAGCAATTAATAAAGGATTTATAGATTGGTTACAAAGCGCCAATCCTGATGTGATTTGTTTGCAAGAGATAAAAGCAATGGAAGAGCAGTTGGATTTAGATTTGTTTAAAGACGCTGGTTACCATTATAACTACTGGTTTAGCGCTCAAAAAAAAGGCTATAGTGGTGTTGCTGTGTTGTGTAAAACAAAACCTAATCATGTCGAGTATGGTACAGGAATAGAGTCTATGGATTTTGAAGGACGTAACCTTCGTGTGGATTATGATAACCTATCAATTATGAGTATGTATCTACCTTCTGGCACCAATGCTGCAAGATTAGAGCATAAGTTTGACTACATGGATTTAATCCAAAAGTATCTAAATAAATTAACAGATACGTTACCTAATTTAATTGTTTGCGGAGACTACAATATATGTCATGAAGAAATTGATATCCATAACCCTAAAATGAAAGGTGTTTCTGGTTTTTTACCAGAAGAGCGTGAGTGGTTAGGTGATTTTATAGACTCAGGTTTTATAGATTCGTTTAGGCACCTAAACCCTGAGCGTCAAGAGTATTCTTGGTGGAGCTATCGTGCAAATGCAAGAGCAAATAATAAAGGTTGGCGTTTAGATTATGCAATGGTTAGCCAACCACTACAACAAAAAATAAAAAGAGCAGTTATATTACCAGAAGCTAAACATAGTGACCACTGTCCTATTTTAGTCGAAATTGAATCATAATCCCAAATAATAACAATGAAAAGCAGAATTTCAGTAATCCTATTAGTGCTTATAGCAACCAGTTGTGTCTCTCCAAAAGTGTATAAGGAGTTAGAAGGTAAATATGCAACCTTAAAAAAAGAAAACAGAAACCTAAAAGATGAAAACAATGACTTGTTAAAAGCTAAAAATAAAGCCAGTAATGATTTAGCACAACTACAAGCAAAATATGACGATGCAGTTAAACGTCGTGACCAATTAGAAACAGATTATGCAGTAGCGCAAAATAAATATGATGCCTTAAAAGCCTCATACGACGCGTTAGATGCTAATAGCAGTTCTGCAATTGCAGCAAATACACAAAAAAACAGAGAGCTGTTAGCGCAACTAGAGACTAAAGAGCAAGCATTAGCTGCAGAAAATGCTAGACTAGCACAACTTAAAAAAGAGTTAGAAGCACGCTCACAACGTGTAGCAGATCTGGAAAGCATTATAGCATCCAAAGAAGCAGAAATGACAGCACTTAAAAATGCAATATCAAGTGCCTTAACAGATTTTGAAGGTAAAGGACTAACTGTAGAGCAACGTAACGGTAAAGTCTACGTATCTATGGAAAATAAATTGCTATTTGAGTCAGGTAGTTGGGCAGTTGGTACACAAGGACGTAAAGCGGTACAGCAATTAGGAACCGTATTAGGTGATAACCCAGAAATCTCAGTACTTATAGAAGGACATACAGATAATGCACCATATCCACCAAAAGGAAACATAAGTAACAACTGGGACTTGTCAACAAAACGCGCCACAGCAATTGTAACCATTCTACAAGAAAATATAAATATTAAAGCGGACAACTTAACAGCTGCAGGTCGTGGCGAGTTTGCTCCAATTGCACCAAATACAACAGCAGAAGGTAAAGCAAAAAACCGTCGTATAGAGGTTATCTTGACACCAAAATTAGACAAGATTACCAACTTGTTAAATAATTAATTTAAGCGCGTTACCACAAGGGTCAGGCTATCCGTTATATCTTTTTTTGCCATATATGGCAGCAAAAAAAGGATGCCACTTCTATCCTTAACGCAAACCTTAACAAACATTTGACCTTTAATTACTAACAATAATTAAAGGTCTTTTTATATTTGTTTAAAACGTTAACCAATAAACCTATGAAATACACAACACTACCAAATACAGATATAAAAGTTAGTAAAATATGTTTAGGGACCATGACATTTGGGAATCAAAATACCGAAGCTGAAGGTCATGCACAATTAGATTATGCAGTCGATCAAGGTGTAAATTTTATTGACACAGCAGAGCTGTATCCTGTTCCAGCAACAGCCGAAACCTCAGGAAGAACAAGCAAGATTATTGGGACATGGTTAAAAAACAAAAAAAGGGAAGATGTAGTTATAGCCTCAAAAATAGCAGGAACAGGAGATTATACAGCACATATACGTACAACAGGCTTTACAGCAGATTCAATTAAAGAGGCTGTAGATTTAGAGTTAAAAAGATTACAAACAGACTATATAGATCTGTATCAATTGCATTGGCCAGAACGCCAAACCAATACCTTTGGAGTAAGAGACTACAAGCATAATCCAAACGATCCTTGGACAGATAATTTTAAAGAAGTTCTTGAAGCTTTAAACCAAGTAAAAAAAGAAGGTAAAATTAGAGAGATTGGCTTGTCCAACGAGAAAGCTTGGGGAACCATGCGTTATCTAGAAGAAGCTAAAACTAATAACTTACCAAGACCAGTAACCATCCAAAACGCTTACTCGCTTTTAAACCGTGTTTTCGAAGGTGATATGGCAGAAGTGTCATTAAGAGAAAATATAGGTTTATTAGTGTATTCTCCTATGGCATTTGGAGTCTTGTCAGGAAAATATGTAAAAGGGATTGCTGGAGATAATTCAAGACTAAAATTGTTTCCAAGATTTGCAAGATATAGTAGTGAGCAATCTACACTAGCAACAAAAAAATATTTAGAATTAGCAGAGCAAAACCATCTGTCATTAGCTCAAATGTCGTTAGCATTTGTAAATCGTCAACCATTTGTGACTAGTAATATTATTGGTGCTTCAAGTTTAATTCAGTTAAAAGAAAATATTAATTCTATAAATTTAACATTAAATGAAGAATTAATGGAACAGATAGAAAATATTCATGCCATAATTCCAAACCCTGCACCTTAGTTGTTGTAGGCATTTACTGTGTATTTTAACACATTTTATCGGTAATAAATGTAGTTGGTCTATAATAGTATTTTTAACAGTTTTTCAAGGTGATTTTTTTTTAGTTTAGGTGATTAAATTAACTAACGATTTCTCAAACTAATGAAAAAAACTACGTTCATTTTAGCTTTGCTACTATTATTTATAGGATGGCAAGCTAATTCACAAATTACAACTTACCCTTATTCAGAAGATTTTGAAGCAGGTGATGGTGGTTGGGTAGCCGATAATACCAATAATGGTACTTGGGCACTTGGTCTACCAGCTGCAGTAGTAATAAATAGTGCAGCTTCAGGTGCTAACTCCTGGGTAACTAACTTAACAGGCAACTACAACGCTAATGATGATTCGTTTGTAACAAGCCCAGTGTTTGACTTATCTTCTTTAACTGCACCAACAGTATCATTTAATATATGGTACGAGGCTGAATTTAGTTGGGATGGTGCTGTATTCCAAAGCTCAATAGATGGAGGTGCGACTTGGCAAAATGTAGGCGCTTTAGGTGATCCAAATTGGTACAATGATGGTACTATTAATGGTAGTCCTGGAGGTCAGCAAGTTGGATGGACTGGACGTAATGGTTCAGGTTCAAATGGATGGATTAATGTTAATCATGCATTGGATGGATTAATTGGTCAGACAAATGTAATCTTTAGATTTGCTTTTGCTTCTGATGGATCAGGTCAGGATGACGGTTTTGCTTTTGATGACGTTAGTGTCTTTAATACAAACTGTCCAAATCCTACAGCTATAACAGCAGCAGGTATTACAGCCACTTCTGTAGATTTATCTTGGACATTAGGAGGAACAGAAGCTGCTTGGGAAGTAGTTGTTCAACCAGCAGGAACAGGAGTTCCAACAGGTTCAGGAGCAGCTA